>Ga0164243_10000013_pt1 | contig 529219 bp, 388 predicted proteins | sample OricompcompostOP_FD_108781 | JGI IMG/M metagenome (GOLD analysis project Ga0164243, IMG submission 108781) | Organic Plus compost microbial communities from Emeryville, California, USA - Original compost - Organic plus compost (OP) | ecosystem: Engineered > Solid waste > Mixed feedstock >... | reverse complement strand
TGCAATAGGAAAAGGTATTACCAAAAGCATTATCGATAAAAAGATAAAAGATCCGCAGCTGTTCTGATACCCGGAATTGCTGCGGATCTTTTTTTATGGGGGCGGATCAACTAAATAGGATCTTATTGGCCTGGTCGATTTCATCCTGGTTAATGGAATGACCAAAACCAGGATATTCTTTCAGTGTAACAGCGGCGTTCATTTCCTGCAGGATATTTTGTGTGGCATATACTCTTTCAATGGGCACGTGAAAATCCGGATTGCTGGTGCCGATAAAAACGGGCGTCGACTGAAAGTCTCCTTTATAATTTCCTCTGTCGATCTCACGGCCGATCAGCCCGCCGATAATCACTGCTGCGCCACCATAGCGCCTTGCATGGCGGGCCAGGAACTCGAGGGTCAGACAGGCGCCCTGAGAGAAACCAAAAAAGTAAATATTCTCTTCAGTGATACCCGCATTTATTACTTGCGCTACCACTTGTCCGATCTGTTCAACGGCAGAACTTAGCCAGGGCTCATTTTGGGCAGCGGGCGCCATAAAGGAATGCGGATACCAGGTGTTGCCTGTTGCCTGCGGGGCCAAAAGGGCGTAATCTTGCACTTTGAGATGTGCAGATAACGAAAGTATATCTTCTGCGGCGGCGCCGCGCCCGTGAATCATTATGAGCGCCTTTTGGGCTTCACTCAGGGGGGTACCCGCTGTATGCAGATTTAAGGTATGTCTGTTTTGTGTGCTCATGATGTTTGGTACTCCTTTATTTAAATTTTTCTTTGTCATAATTATAAGCAGGAAGTATATCTTCCAGATGGTCCCGGTTCCATTCAAAGGATTCCGGCAATTGCAGTTGCGTGCCCAGTGCATTGAAGGCCTCGTCCCGGGTAAACCCGGGGCCTGTGGTGGCAATTTCAAAGATGACGCCGCCGGGTTCTGTAAAATAAACCGAGGTGAAATATTTGCGGTCTTTGACCTGCGTGGTCTTCAGTCCAAAAGCCTGCAGCTTTTGCACCAACTCAAGCTGGCTGTTTTTATCAGGTGTTGCGAAGGCAGCGTGATGGATCATCCCCCTGCCACTTAGCCCTTTTAAACCATTCATATCCCAGACGATGTCTATGTAGCTGCCCGGCAGGTCATCCACACCGTATCTGAACCTGCCGGCACTTTCCGTGAGGAGCCGGTGGTTCATGACTGTGGTCAGTAAGGCTGCTGTTTTCTCAAAATGTTCCAGCCAGAGCTCTACATGATGGATGCCCCGGATGCTGTGTGCCGCCGGGATATTCATATTAAAGGCGCTGCCGGGTCTCGTTTCTTTAGCGTCAAAAACCAGCTCCAGCCCTAATCCGTCAGGGTCTTCAAAATAGATAAAAACTTCTCCCTGAGTCCGCTGTTGCGGATGCTTGCAGGGTATATTAAACCTGGTCAGCCGCTCTTGCCAGTAGTCCAGGCTGTCAAATGGCAAAGAGAAAGCGGTTGTATTGATCTTGCCCTTGCCATGTCTGCCCTGGGACAGGCCTTTACCGTATGGAAAAGTGGTGAAGATTGAGCCTGGCGTAGCCTCCTGGTTACCGAAGTAAAAATGATAGACATTCGGATCGTCGAAATTGACGGTTTTTTTGACCAGACGAAGTCCCAGCAGTCCCGCATAGAAGTCGATATTTTCCTGTGTGTCTCCCAAAACCGCCGTTACATTATGAAGGCCGGTGATTAAGTTTTTCATGACTTTAATCCTCCTTTTGTTTATACCAGATATCCTGATAATCTGCTTCATGACGCTTAAACTGCAGATGCACATAAGGGCAGAGCGGTTTTATCTTCAGCCCTTCTTTTCTTGCCAGATCCACGAGCGCTTTTAATAATATTTTGCCAAAGCCCTTGCCGGCATACTGGTCATCTACTTCGGTATGATATACCGTCAGGAGATGCGGCTCCCGGGAGATCTCCATTTTGCCTGCTTTCTTGCCGTCGCTGAGGAGCCGGATCTCTCCAAAGCCGTTTTCACCCGGTATGATCTCTGTAAGTTCCATCGTCATCATTTTTTAAAGCTGAGGTAATACTTTTTCTATCTTTGAACGAAGCGCTTCATACTGCTTAGGCAGCTTAAGGGCTGTGCCTAACGTAGATAACGGCTCATCTCTGGTAAATCCGGGGTTATCTGTGGCCAGTTCAAACAGGACGCCTCCCGGTTCCCTAAAGTACAGAGAAAAGAAATAATCCCGGTCGATCTTAGGGGTTATTTGCAGACCTGCGGACAGCACCTTCTCCCGGTATTCCATCAGGATATCGTCATTTTTTACCCTGAAGGCGATATGGTGATTGGTACCTGCTGCATTGTGTCCTCTCTGACCGCCCGGCCGCTCCACGATATCCAGCGTATTAGCGGTATCTATATTGTCTGTTTTGAAGCGAAGCGTTCCGCCCTCATTCTGGTAGGCTTTATAGCCTAATATATCTGTCAGTACTTTAGCTGTCGGTTCTGCTTTATCCAGCGTCAGTGTAACACCGTAGAACCCTTTTAATGCGGCATCCGCGTTAATGTCTGCCGTGGTCCAGGCTTTTCTGTCGTCGCCGTCAACCGGTTCAATGAATTGTAATTGCAGCCCGTCCGGATCCTTAAAAGAGATCACCGGTTCTCCGAATGCCTCTGCCTGTTCAAAAGGGACTTTAAACGCAGTAAGTCTTTGCTTCCAGAAGGCTAACGCGCCTTTAGGTACACTATAGCTGATATGTGTCGCCATACCGGTTCCGTTACGGCCTGCACCTATACCTTCCCATGGGAAAAAGGTGAGGATGGTGCCCGGCGTGCCGGATTCGTTCCCAAAATAGAAATGATAAGTGCCAGGGTCGTCAAAATTGACGGTTTTTTTGACCAGTCTGAGCCCTAATACTTTGGTATAAAAATCCAGGTTTCTTTTTGCGTCACCGGCGATGGCGGTTATATGATGTAGTCCCAGTACTTGATTATCTTTCATGATTTAAAATTTTAACAGCACAAAGTTACGATTGCCGCATGCCCGGAAAAATAACCTAGATTAAGAGCAGTCTAAAACTGTTCTGAGAAAAACCATTTATTACAATCGATTTTATTTCATCCCGCAATAACACAGACTTGTCACTTACCATATATGGATAAACAGCTGCTTCTATAACGCTGTAATTGAGGGCATATCAGCGCTATACAAACGTTTACATAAACATATTACGTTTAATTTTATTTATTACAATCGATTGCAATTTCGAAATAATTATTACCTTCCGTTAAAATTACCAAATGGTCATGAAACGATTCTGCATCAAGTTAAGCTTATTTACCGCCGCCCTGATGATGATGGGAGCCGCCACGGGTCAGGATTTTAAAGATCCTTCTAAACCGGTAGACATAAGGGTAAAGGATTTTATTTCCAGGCTGACCCTTAAAGAAAAGGTGGATCAGTTAATGAACAGTACACCTCCTGTCGAGCGGCTGGGGGTGCCGGCTTATAACTGGTGGAATGAGGCCCTGCATGGTCTGGGCCGGTCGGGAGTCGCCACGATCTTTCCCCAGGCCATCGGGGAAGCTGCTACATTTGACCCTGATCTGCTTAAGGAAATCTCTACTGCCATCGGCAGGGAAGCCAGGGCACAGTTTAATATCAACCGCAAAAACGGATATGAGATCCAGTATGGAGGGCTTTCTTTCTGGACGCCCAATATTAATATTTTCAGGGATCCCAGATGGGGCAGAGGTCAGGAGACGTATGGAGAGGATCCCTATCTGACTGCCCGGATGGGGGTGGCCTTTGTGGAGGGGTTACAGGGGGATGATCCCCTGCATTTAATGGCGGCTGCCTGCGCCAAACACTATGCGGTCCATAGTGGCCCTGAAAAGCTCCGGCACGAGTTTGATGCAAAAGTCAGTTTGCAGGATATGCAGGAAACGTATTTTCCGGCCTTCCATGCGCTGACAAAGGCCGGCGTGGAATCTTTTATGTCTGCCTATAACCGGGTGAACGGAGAGGCCTGCAGTGCCAGTGATTTTTTAATTGACACCGTACTTAGGGGCTGGTGGGGATTTAAAGGGCATATTGTTTCTGATTGCGATGCGGTAGAAGACATCTATAAAGGGCATCATCTGGTAAAGACGGCAGCTGAGGCCGCTGCACTGGCGATTAATAAAGGACTGGACCTGAACTGCGGTACTACTTATTATGCGCTGGTGGAGGCCATCAAACAAGGGCTTACCACTGAAGCGAAAGTGGACAGCGCGCTGGCGGCCGTTACGCGCACACGTATCAAACTGGGGCTGTTAGATCCTGAGGGGAGCAACCCTTATGACAAGATCCCTGCAGCAGAACTCAATAGCAGTGCCCACCGTGCCCTGGCCCGTAGAGCTGCGGCAGAGTCTGTGGTACTGCTGAAAAATAAAGATCATGCTTTACCGCTGGCACCTAATTTGAAAAAATATTATATCACCGGCCCCAATGCCACGAATATGGAAGCCCTGATCGGTAACTATTACGGCGTCAATGATCAGATGAGCACAATTCTGGAAGGAATTGCCGGTCATATTGCCAAAGGCAGTCAGCTGCAGTACCGCAAGGGGATCTTACTGGACCGCACCAATGACAACCCGATCGACTGGACCACTTCCGATGCTCAGCAGGCGGAAGCGATTTTTGTCGTACTGGGTATTGACGGCACGCTGGAAGGAGAAGAGGGTGAGGCGATTGCTTCAAAACATTATGGTGACCGCCTGGATTATAATATTCCTGCCAACCAGGTCGCCTTTTTGAAAAAACTGCGTGAAGGCTATAAGGGTAAAATTGTGACCATTGTCACCGGTGGCAGTCCCATGAATCTAAAAGAAGTACATGACTTGTCTGATGCCGTACTCATGGTATGGTATCCGGGCGAAGAAGGCGGTAATGCAGTGGCGGATGTTATTTTTGGGAATGTCTCTCCTTCCGGTAAATTACCGGTCACTTTCCCCATGTCACTGGATGACCTGCCGCCTTACGAGGATTATGCAATGTCAGGCCGTACCTACCGGTATATGGACAAAACTCCTATGTATCCCTTTGGCTTTGGTCTCAGTTACGGTCAGTTTGAATACGGCAATTTAAAAGCGGATCACATCGTACTAAAAAACGGGATGGATAAAATCAATTTGACGCTGGATGTGAAAAATAACGGCAGTGTCGCAAGCGACGAGGTGGTACAGTTATACGTGGCAGTGCCCCGTCAGTCGTATCAGACGCCTAAGTATTCTTTAAAGCGTTTTAAACGCATACATCTGGCAAATGGCAATGCAGTGAAGGTGCGTTTTACAATCTCTGCAGCGGATCTAAAAGTTTATGACGGTGCAGGCAAGGCTGTCTTGCCCAAAGGGACCTATACGGTCTATGTGGGCGGGAGTTCTCCTGTCGGGCGCAGCCAGGAGCTTGGCGCACCGGCGATGCGCAAAGTCACAATTGATGTAAAGTAATTCAAAGAGAATTCTTATAGCTGTCGGGATAGATGAGGAGCCGGTTAAATTGAAAACGAAAACGAAAATGAGTTAATATCCAAATAAGAAGGTCACAAGGGAGGGGCTGCCGGCAGCTATTTTCAGCTACTCAAATCACGAGGATCTTCATTTTAATACACAAGCAAAAAACTAAAACAAATTATATGTGCCGGTTTTTCATACTGTCATTAGCAGCAATGGGTCTGGCGGCGGTTACGCTTAGCAGCTGCGCTAATAGCACCGCACTTCGGAGTAAGACCACAACTGCAAAAGGGTTGAAAGATTATTATAAGGGTTATTTTCCCATCGGGGTTGCAGTCAATAGTCATAACATACATGGTGCGGAGGCTAAACTGATCCTAAGGGAATTCAATAGCATCACCCCTGAAAATGACATGAAGATGGGTCCAATTCATCCCAGACAAGGGTATTACCGATTTGGCCCAACAGATAGCATAGCAGCATTTGCGCGTACGCATGGCTTAAAACTCAGAGGGCATAATCTATGCTGGCATGAGCAAACTCCTTATTGGCTGTTTAAAAATGCCGCCGGTCAGGTCGTTAGCAAAGACAGCCTGTTTGCCCGGTTACAAAGGCATATTCAAACAGTTGTAAACCGCTACCATGATGCTGTTTATGCCTGGGATGTTGTCAATGAGGCGGTAAGTGATAACCCTTCCGCGCTTTTAAGGGAAAGTCCATGGTTGAAAATTTGCGGTCCCTCTTTTATTGACAGTGCTTTTTGGTATGCCCACAGGGCTGATCCAAGTGCGGAACTGTATTATAATGATTATAATGTCGTATTTCCTGAGAAAGCAAAGCGTATTTATACACTGCTAAAGGGGCTGAAGGACAGAGGCGTGCCCGTTACCGGTATCGGTATCCAGGCTCACTGGTCTGTTAACCAGCCCACGGAATCTGAACTTCGTAGTACCTTGGAAATGTTTAAAAGCCTGGGGCTTAAAATACAGATTACAGAACTGGATGTGTCGATCTTTCCATGGGAAAAAAACAGAAGACAGTTATTGCCTAAAGACAGCGTTGTATACGCGGGTGCAACTGAGCGAAAGCAGGCTGAGTTTTATAAAATGATTTTTAAGGTCTTCCGGGATTATAAAGATGTTATTACAAGCGTGACTTTCTGGAATGTCTCTGACAAAGACAGTTGGCTGAATCAATATCCAGTCGCTGGCCGAAAGAATTACCCTTTGCTGTTTGATCGGGCGCTCAACAAAAAATTAGCTTATCGTATGGTAACAGAATTCTAGCATTCTTTGAGAATATTTTTAAAAAGGAACCGCTCATGAAGCTCACTGAAGTTATATTTATGACGACCGCCGTTTGGGTACTAATTTGTTCTTGTGCATTGCAGGCCAAGGCACAAGAACAGATGATCGGTTTTTCAGAAGTGCCTCAGCAGGCTAATACTGCCTTTTTTCTCGCGGCAAATGGGCGGGTCGCGCCCATCATCCTATCGGTCAATGATTTTATAGGTGTTCGTATTGCAGCAGGTAATCTGGGAGATGATTTTGAAAGGGTGACGGGAAAAAAAGCGGCTCTGATAGAAGATTCTACTTTAAGATTTAATTTGGCAGGCAATGCCATAATTGCTGGCACCATTGGGCACAGCCGGTTAATAGACAGCCTTATCCGGCAGGGGCGGCTACAAGTTGATCAAGTTGCTAATAAATGGGAAGCAACGTTACTGCAGGTTGTGCCCCATCCTTTTCGGGGCATTGACAAAGCTTTAATTATTGCCGGGAGTGATAAACGGGGAACTATTTTCGGTCTTTATGAAATCTCCCGACAAATGGGGGTCTCTCCCTGGTATTACTGGGCAGATGTACCTGTTATTCATCAGAGCAGTATTTTCTGTCTGGACAGAACAGAAGTACTGCCCTCTCCTAAAGTCAAATACAGGGGTATATTTCTTAATGATGAGGCGCCTGCACTCTCCGGCTGGACCCGTGAGCAGTTCGGTGGATTTAATCACCAGTTCTACACGAAGGTTTTTGAGTTGTTATTAAGACTTAAGGCTAATTATCTCTGGCCTGCCATGTGGGGAAATGCTTTTAATGATGATGATACCTTAAATCCTGTTTTGGCGGATCAATATGGGATCGTCATGGGCACTTCCCATCATGAACCCATGCTGCGGGCGCAGCAGGAGTGGAAGCGCTATGGAAAAGGCGCCTGGAATTATCAGCAAAACAAACAGGTATTGCAGGACTTTTGGAAAACGGGCATTCAGCACATGGGCACCCATGAGAGCATCGTGACAATCGGTATGCGGGGCGACGGTGATATGCCTATGGAAGAAGGCCGCAATATTGCGCTGTTGGAAAATATTGTAAAGGATCAACGATCTATATTAGCAAAGGTAACGGGTAAAAGCGCTGATCAGACACCTCAGCTCTGGGCATTATATAAAGAAGTACAGGATTACTACGATAAAGGTATGCGGGTCCCCGATGATGTAACCTTATTGCTTTGTGATGACAACTGGGGTAATCTCAGGAAATTACCTGTATTGAAAGCGAAGTACCGGTCGGGAGGGTATGGCATTTATTATCATTTTGATTATGTAGGCGGCCCCAGGAATTATAAATGGATCAACACGAATACTATTGAAAGAACCTGGGAGCAGATGCATCTGGCCTATAGTTATGGGGTAGATAAGATCTGGATCGTAAATGTAGGAGACCTGAAACCCATGGAATTCCCGATTTCTTTTTTCCTGGATTATGCACGTAATCCGGATGCCATCAGCTATGATAATCTGCCGGGCTATACGGCTGATTGGTGCAGGGAGCAGTTCGGGCCTCAATATGCACAGTCCATTGCAGACATTATTCATTTTTACACTAAATATAATGCGCGGGTAAAACCTGAACTTTTGAATAGCAAAACTTATAGCCTGCGCCATTATGATGAATGGAATCGCGTGGTTAATGACTATACTGCGCTGGCTAAGAAGAGCGGGGCTGTTTATGATGCGCTTCCGCAGGTATATAAGCCAGCTTATTTTGAACTGGTAGATTTTCAGGTGGCGGCCAGTGCCAATTTGTATAAACTATATCGAGTGCAGGCGCTGAATCATCTGTATGCCAGCCAGCAAAGATCTGTTACGAATCAATATGCAGATAGTGTACGGTATTACTATAGACAGGACAGCCTGCTGACTTACCGATATAATAAAATCAATGCCGGTGGCAAATGGAATCATTTTATGGATCAGACGCACATTGGCTATACTTACTGGCAGCAACCCAACCATAACAGTTTGCCGGCTGTCAGGGAAATCTCCGTCGCAAAAAAAGCGGCGCTGGGCATCGATGCCCCCGACACGCTCTTTATCGGACAAACGCCCGGCAAGGCTCAGCCGCCGGTTCGTATTTCCCTATATTCGAAAGGAAACACGCCTGCAGATTATACCCTTCAACCCTCTACGGATTATTTGAAAGTAAGCAGTACGAAGGGGAAGGTAAGCCCTGACCAGGCTGGTCTGGCTATAGATATAGCCGTAGACTGGCAAAAATTAGCGCATGCTTCCGCCAAAGAAGCGGTCTCTTACTGTAGCATAGACATTAAGGGTAGTGATGTACATCAAAAAATACCCGTGGTCGTCCGCCAAAATATTATCAAGGATGTACCGCATCTCGCGTTTATCCAGTCGGGTGATATCGTAAGTATGAACGCGATGGGATTTACGGAAGACAGCGCGAAGATCGGTCAGGGTATCCGCTGGACAAGACTTCCGGGTTTCGGTAAAACTGCCGGCGCGGTGACTCCCATGCCGGTTAACTTTGAACCCATGAAGTTCGGTCAGGAGAATCCGAATATTAGTTACCGTTTTTATACCACCCGGAAAGGGGCAGCCAGTCTTCGGTTTTATGTATCGCCAACGCTGAATATATGGAATAATGAGGGGCTGAAGTTTGCCTTCCAGATAGATGACGCAAAACCTCAGATCGTGAATATCAATAAGGGTTTTGAAACACAAGCGCTCTGGAGAAAGGAAGTGGCGGCCAGTATCAGGAAAATCGATGCAAAAGTGCGGTTGGGAAGAGCCGGCCTCCATATACTGAAGATCTGGGCGATATCATCCGGTGTGGTCATACAGAAAATGGAACTGGATTTTGGTGAGGAGAAAAAGAGTTTTTTAGGGGCTCCCGTGTCTTATTTTAATCCTTAGAATAACAGCTTAAGTTATGTATAAAAAATTAGTAAGCAGCCTGTTACTATTGATGCCGGTATTATGCATAAAAGCACAGTTGAGATTACCGCGTCTTTGCAGTGACGGGATGGTCTTGCAGAGCAGGGCGGAGGTCCCCTTGTGGGGCTGGGCGGGAAAAGGAAATACGGTGAAAGTGAATTTTAAAGGAAATACCTACGCCACCAAAGCTGCCCGTACGGGCCACTGGCAGCTCCGGTTGCCTGCAGGGAAGCCGGGAGGGCCCTATAAGATGACATAAATAGCGGTCAGGAACAGCTGACCATTAAGGATATCTGGATCGGAGAGGTCTGGGTTTGCAGCGGCCAGTCCAATATGGAGCATGACCTGACCAGTGTAATTGAGCGTTACCCAAAATTGCTTGCTGAGGGTAATTATCCAAGGATCCGGCAGTTTAAGGTACCCGGCCATTATAATTTTAAAGAAACAGCAGCAGATTATACGCAGGGCAGTTGGCTCCCGGCCACTCATGAGCACATCGGTGCATTTACGGCTGTTGGTTTTTTCTTTGCACAGCAATTACAGGAGAAAACAGGAGAAGCAGTAGGGATCATTAATATTTCGCTGGGTGGATCACCCATTGAAGCATGGCTTCCTGAATCCGTTCTGAAAAAATACCCGAAAGACAATGCTACATTGGAACAGTTTAAAAATGACAGCCTGGTGGCTGCTGTTCAGCAGACGGATAAGAAAAAAAGTGCAGCCTGGCAAAATGAACTGAATCAAAAGGACAGAGGCCTGGCGGAAGATTGGCGAAGCCTGCCTCTGCAAAGCCCTGAAGTAACTGCCTGGCCATCGATGTCTGTGCCCGGTTATTGGGCAGATCAGGGGCTGGGGCTTTTGCACGGTGTGGTCTGGCTGAAAAAATCGGTGCTATTAAGCGATGCGGGTAGCCCGGAGAAGAAAGCCAAACTGGTGCTTGGCAGAATGGTAGATGCGGATTCTGTTTTTGTCAACGGACATTATGTTGGCAACACAACTTATCAGTATCCCAGAAGACGGTATGTTTTCCCCGACAATTTTCTAAGGCGGGGAGACAATACAATCACCATACGACTGGTAAGCCAGTCAGGTAAGGGCGGCTTTGTGCCGGATAAAGTATACGGGCTGGTAAGGGGAACGGATACGACTTCTCTGGCAGGCAGATGGAAGCTGCAGGTCGGTGCCGTAATGGACAAGGCGCCATCCCAGACATTTGTACGGTGGGCTCCCGGAGGACTGTATAACGGCATGCTGGCCCCGGCCTTCACATATGGCATAAAAGGGTTTATCTGGTATCAGGGCGAATCAAATGCGGATAACGCCGATGAATATGGGGCAAAGTTGAAAGAGCTGCTCGGTGCTGTCAGAACGGGTTGGAAAGACAGCTCCCTGCCTTTTTTAGTCGTGCAGCTGCCGGGATTTATGCAGCAAAGCTGGGATGCCAATGCACACAGTGGCTGGGCAAAACTAAGGCAACAGCAAACCCAGATTCTTACCTTGCCAAATACGGGAGTGGCCGTAACCATCGATCTGGGGGAATGGAATGATGTGCATCCGCTGAATAAGCGCCCGGTTGGGGAAAGAGTCTTTCTTTTGGCGGAGGACATGTGTTACGGAAAAAACAGCAATAGCAATAGGGTTTCAGGACCTACCATCAATCCGGGTCATCATAGTCCGATCGCTTCTAAGGCAACGCTTAGAGGAGATACGGTTTATATAGACTTCAGGCTTCATCAACCCTTACAAATTAAAAATGGCGGCACTCAGCTGGTGCATTTTGCCATTGCAGGAACGGATGGTAAGTACCACTGGGCTAAAGCGGGTATCAGGGGATCTCAGGTCTGGGTGTATAGCTCAGCTGTTAAATCCCCAAAACGTGTAAGGTACGGCTGGAGTGATAACCCATTGAGAGCGAATCTTGAAAGCAAAGCAGGATTACCGGCGTCACCTTTTGAGTTGGAAGTGATTCGCCATTAGATTCCCTGAAGGCAAGAATCATAGATGCTCTTTTTTTACTCGCCCATGATTTTATTCGGCTACCGGTTATTTGGATAATGAATAGTAGCCAATCGAATAGGCATAGAGCGCAGCCGGGATAAACGCCAGTTGAACATTATTATATTCCATAGAAAGTTCTTTGTCGATGGTCGTAACCGTGGCGGAACTTAATTTGTTTTGCTCGCAATAATAAAAGAGGCTTTTGAGATCGACCGGTCTTGTGATAAACCTGTTTGACCATTTAATTTCCAGACACCACATGGCTTTTTGCTTCAGGTTGTCAATGGATACCATATCGACCTCTCCCTCGGTCTGTCCTGTTTTCCATCTGGCATATCGTAGTGTATCATTCTCCTCGTGCATCCATTGGGCAAATATTGCCGTTTCTACCATCAGTCCCATTTCGTCATCGGGGTAATCAATCGGTGAAAACATGGCGCTGCGAATAGAGGCATTTGTAAGATAGATTTTGAAAAAAGTAATTCTCTTGAAACGGGAGGACTTTTCATCCACTTTATGGACGACCTTGATTAAAAAAGCAGCTTCCAGATATTCGAGATATTTCTTTATAAGACCTTTATCAATGCCACTCTCCTGAGATATCCTTTCCAAAGAAAATTCTTTTCCTGTATTGTATGCTAAGTAGGCAAAAAAGCGATTCATTTCCTGCACATCCCTGATGCCGTATAGGCTGGGGAGATCACGTAATAATACCTTATCTATAATATCCCCCTTTATATATTTTGCCATATTTTCTCGGACAGTACTGGAAAAGATGACTTCAGGATAACCCCCGTAGTTGATGTAGTTCAAGAACTGGTTATTTAATTCTTTAATGTCTGTTGCTTTAAAGTGGCCACCTGTGTATTGAACAAGTGACTGTTTGCCCCGAAGACATAAGAATTCCTGGAAAGTTAAAGGAGGCAGCATAAATTCGGTGAACCTTCCTGCACCACTTTCGGTGCTTTTCAGTTTTAAAGCGGCGGCGGCAGATCCGGATACGACAAATTTTACGTTGGGATAGCTGTCGACCATTATTTTCAAATGCCTCTCCCAATCCTTTAAGTATTGTATTTCATCAAAAAAGACAAACAAATCCCCATTTTTTACGCCAGAAGCTTCCTTACCCAGATGGAATAGTTCTTCCAGCCCGATCGTTGTGTAAATAGGATTGTCGATGCCAACAAAAAGGATGTTTTTTGAAGATGTCCCTCTTTTAATCAGCGTATCAATTACATGGTGCATTAAGACGGTTTTGCCGACCCTCCGGGGCCCCATTAAAACGACGGCTCGTCTAAGATCTCTGTTTTCAACAATTGGAAGAAACTGATTAAAGTACAGACGTCGGGGTAACCGCTGCAAATCCGGTTCAATGGCATTCGATTGCCACCAGGGGTTTTCAAATTGTAACCTTTGAATAATTTTTTCAGCAGGAATAGTATTTGAGTATGCCATAAATTTCCTTATTTATACAAATATATATAAATAAGGGGTAAAAAATATTCTTATTTCAATAAAAGGTATAAAATAAGAAAAATTCTATTATTTTTTATCATTATTTTATATGCGCTTTAGTGCTTGACAGCTTGTCAAGCACGCATATTCAGATTTAATTATATATGGAAATGATACGTACTGAACACGGTGTTTTTTGGTTTATTTCTTCTTAGCCGCTGTTTTCTTTGCTTTTTTGCGGATCGAAGACTCCCTGAGAATAATCTCGGTGGGGATTACAATCGTGTGATCCTTGACGTTTTTGTTTTTCCGGCGTAATTTGATTTGCTCTATCAGTGTTTTCGCAGCCATTTCTCCCATGAGAAAACCCGGGTAGTCAATTGTAGACAATTTAGGCGTTATCAGGTCACTCAGCATGTCATTGTTGAATCCAAAGACCGCAATATCCTGGGGTACGTTGAAACCCTTGTTATGGAGGATTTCTATGCAGACGGCTGCCGCAAAATCACTGGGGATAAAGAAAGCATCCGGTTTATGCTCCAGCATCTCTGTTACGGCCTGTGTGGTCTCTGCCTTATTCAGTCCACAGACTTTGACGAGTTCTTTGTCAAATTTGACCTTATGGTCCTTTAAGGCTTTCTGATAGCCTTTAAAACGGTCCATATATACATTCAGATCCAGGTCGCCCGTGATATGGGCGATTCTTTTGCAACCCTGCCCGATGAGGTGTCTGGTGGCATCATAGCCCCCCTGATAATTATCGATCACCACTTTTGTGCAATCAGCTCCCTGGAGTACGCGGTCAAAGAAGACCAGCGGTACTTCTCTTTCAAAAACGGGCGAAAAATGTTCAATTTCATGAGAATGCATCGCCAGGGATACAATAATGCCATCCACCCTTTTATTGATCAGATTTTTGACATTGGCTTTTTCCCGCTCGGCCGTCTCAGCGGAGTGAGTGATCAGGATGTCAAAATGCTCCGGAGTCGTTACCTTTTCAATACCGGCTAACACAGATGTGGCAAAATAACTATTGACCTCATGGAGAATTACACCGATGGTTTTTGTCTGTTGTTTACGAAGATTGGCAGCCAGGGTGTTATGGCGATAACCGAGTTCCTGGGCCAGCGCATGGATCTTTTCCCTCGTTTTTTTATTAATGCGCGGGTTGTCATTTAAAGCGCGGCTTACTGTTGTAGCGGAGACGCCAAGGCGTTCGGCAATATCGTAAATGGTTATTTCTTTCTGCATAGTTCTTACAAAAATATCTCAAAAAATTAAAAAAAAATTGCAATCGATTGCAATTAATAAAAAAATTATCCTACTTTAGCTGTCACAACTTCAGAAAGAATGCAATAGTGAAGTAGGATGGGAAAGGTGTTTTTATTCAAACGTTAAAATAGATTATGCTTTTATTGGGTATTGACTTAGGTACTTCTTCTATAAAGGTGTCTGTTGTGGATGCAGCCACGCGTAGGACGGTTGCTTCGGCCACCTATCCCGGAGACACGGAAAGAGAAATCCTTTCTCCACATCATGGATGGGCAGAACAGGATCCGGAGCTCTGGTGGAGCGACGTTAAGAATGCCATCCGGCAACTTACCGGTAAACCTGGATTTGATCCTGGCGATATTGTCGCCATCGGTATTACTTATCAGATGCATGGGCTGGTATTAGTGGACAAGACAGGCAAAGTGCTCAGGCCTTCTATTATTTGGTGTGACGGCCGGGCCATTGATATAGGCAACGCTGCCAGAAAGCAGCTAAGTGACAGCTATTGTCTGACACAATTACTTAATTTCCCAGGTAACTTTACCGCAGCTAAACTCGGCTGGGTAAAAGCCCATGAACCAGAGATATATAAAGATGCTTATAAGATGATGTTGCCTGGTGATTTTATTGCCATGCGGCTTACGGGGGATATAACCGCCAGCCCTTCCATGCTCTCGGAAGGGGTTTTCTGGGATTTTAAAAAAGAAGAGGTTTCTGAGGCCCTGCTGGCAGCCATGGACCTGAACAGGGATTTGTTACCTGATGTGCAGCCGGTATTCTCCGAACACGGAAAATTACGCAAGGAAGTAGCCGAGGATCTGGGACTGAAGGCAGGTATTCCCGTCAGCTACAAAGCAGGAGATCAGCCTAATAATGCGTTATCCTTAGGGGTATTGGAACCGGGAGAGATCGCAACAACTGCCGGAACCAGCGGCGTCATCTATGCTGTCACCGATCAGCGCTATTTTGATCCGCTTTCCCGGGTAAATACTTTTGCGCATGTCAATCATGGCAAGGAGCGTCGTCTGGGCATACTGTTATGTATTAACGGCACTGGGATCAGCAACCGTTGGATCAAACAGATGACGGACCCTGCTCTTTCATACGGGGAAATGGACGATAAAGCATACGAGATACCCGTTGGCGCGGACGGGCTGCTGTTTTTGCCCTTTGGTAACGGTGCGGAACGAGTATTGTGCAATACCTATTTAGGTGCACATATGGAAAATATTGACCTGAACATCCATCAGCAATCTCATTTATACCGCGCTGTTCATGAAGGTATCGCCTTCTCATTCAGGTATGGCCTGGATATCATGCGGGAAGGCGGCACTGCGGCCAAAGTTGTGAAAGCCGGAAAAGCCAATATGTTTCTGAATAAAACCTTTATCCAGGCTTTTGTAAATGTGACAGGACTGACGCTGGAGCTCTACAATACGGATGGCAGCATTGGTGCAGCCCTTGGGGCGGGCATTGGTCAGGGTTATTATGATACACCCGCAGCAGCTTTTGAAAAACTGGAAAAGTTGGCGGTGATTGAACCGGATCCTGCATTGGTAGATGCCTATGAAAAGATTTACCAGGCGTGGAAGAGCCTTTTAGATACAAAACTTGAAAAAATCAATATTCATTCATAAAAAAAGCAAATTAGATATGTCAATTATTACTGGGGACAAGGAGTTCTTTAAAGGCATTGGACAAATCCAGTTCGAGGGCCGTGAGTCAAAAAATCCACTGGCATTCCGTTGGTATGAGGCAGACAGAGTGGTGGCCGGCAAATCCATGAAAGAGTGGTTACGTTTTGCCTGTGCCTACTGGCACTCGTTTAACGGTGATGGTTCTGACCCATTCGGAGGCAGAACGCATTTTTTCCCATGGGACGAAAACGGTGACCCCTTGCAGCGCGCTAAAGATAAAATGGACGCCGCATTCGAGTTTATGACGAAGATCAATCTTCCATATTATTGTTTCCATGACGTGGACATGATCGATCACACCAACGACATCGTGGAAAATGAAAAACGCATGGCCTTTATCACTGACTACGCAAAAGAAAAGCAGGCTGCCAGTGGTATCCAATTGCTCTGGGGTACGGCTAACCTGTTTTCTCATGTCCGTTATATGAATGGCGCAGCCACCAATCCGGATTTTCATGTGTTGGCGCATGGCGCTGCGCAAGTGAAAGCAGCGCTGGATGCTACTATTAAACTGGGAGGAGCGAATTATGTCTTCTGGGGCGGTAGAGAAGGGTATATGAGCTTGCTCAATACGGATATGAAAAGAGAGCAGGAGCACCTGGCAAAATTCCTGCATGTGGCGAAAGATTATGCCCGCGCAAATGGGTTCACAGGGACCTTCCTGATTGAGCCTAAACCCTGTGAGCCGACGAAGCATCAATACGATTATGATGCTGCCACGGTTATCGGATTTTTGGAACATTTTGGCCTGCAAAATGATTTTAAACTGAATCTGGAAGTAAACCATGCCACTCTGGCCGGTCACACTTTTCAACACGAGGTTCAGGTCGCTGCACAGGCAGGACTGTTGGGCTCTATGGACGCCAACAGAGGTGATTACCAGAACGGCTGGGATACGGACCAGTTCCCGACCAATATCAATGAACTGGCAGAAACGATGCTGATCATATTAGAAGCCGGCGGCTTTAATAAGGGTGGTATTAATTTTGACGCCAAGATCAGAAGAAACTCTACAAACCCTGCTGATCTCTTCTATGCTCATATTGGAGGTATGGACAGTTTTGCCAGAGCGCTCGTGGTCGCTGATGATATCCTCCAACATTCAGCATATAAAAAGCTTCGCAAAGATCGCTATGCCTCCTATGACAGTGGCGCAGGTGCGGATTTTGAAGCGGGAAAACTGGATCTGCAGGCATTGCGTGACTATGCCGCAAAGAATGGAGAACCTGCTATCATCAGTGGTCAACAAGAGTTATACGAGAACATCATTAATCAATATATCTAAACCTATTCCAGAACAAAGCATCGCTTTACGCATAAAACCAAACAATATGGCTTTCATAAATACAGGCGGAGCCGGAGAGGCCGGCGTACAAAAAGGGAACAAATTCTATATTGTTCTTTTAACCCTGGTTGCCACATTTGGCGGGCTTCTATTTGGGTACGATACAGCGGTTGTGAATGGCGCGGAAAAATCTCTGGTGGATTTTTATATTACACCCATGTTGGATCCGGCAAATTATAACTTGTTGACCCATCCGATTATCACCCAATACCGGATACTGATGGTAGTGGTACTGCTCATTGTTGCCATTATCATATCCATCCAGTTACTCAAGTTGCTGGGCAAAAAAAACGGCGGCATACTCGCCGCTATTATTCTAATCGCCTGGGCCATTTGGGGACGGGCATTTGTCAGCGAAGCGGTGCCTACAGACAGTGTGGCTGTTCAGGGAATGGCCGACACCATTAAGGGGTTTGTGATCGCCAGTGCCCTGGTGGGATGCATTGTGGGCGGTGCTTTGGCCGGAATGGTTTCTAAAAGTCTGGGTCGCAAGAACGGATTGTTCATTGCGGCTGTATGTTTTATTCTTTCTGCGATCGGTTCCTGGCGCCCGGAGCTGTTTAATGTTTTTGGCATTTTGGATGTGTTTTCTTTTGTGATATACAGAATCATCGGAGGGGTCGGTGTGGGGCTGGCGTCCATGATTTCTCCGATGTATATCGCAGAGATCGCGCCGGCCAAAACCAGGGGAAAGCTGGTTTCTTTTAATCAGTTTGCCATTATCTTCGGTATGCTGGTTATTTATTTTGTTAATTACAGGATTGCCGCACAAGGCGATGAACAGTGGCTTAAGGAAATAGGCTGGCGCTGGATGTTCTTCTCCGGTGTCATACCCGCAGGACTGTTTTTTATTCTTTTGTTCTTTATTCCGGAAACGCCCCGTTTTCTGGCCATGAAAGGTAAAGAAGCAGAAGCCCTGAAAGTCCTGGAGAAAATCGGCGGTAAAGCGGAGGCGCCCGGCGTATTAAATGCTATTAAAGATACCTTGAAGGACCATAGTCGCCCCTGGCTGTCATATGGCTCTCTTATTATTATCATCGGTATCCTGCTTTCTGTTTTTCAGCAGTTTGTAGGGATCAACGTCGTGCTCTATTATGCAGGTAATATCTTCCGGAATATGGGGGCTTCTACAGACGCCTCCCTTTTGCAGACAATTATCGTAGGCGTCGTTAATTTATTATTTACAGTGCTGGCCATCTTTACAGTAGATAAGTTTGGCCGTAAGCCGCTTATGATCATTGGCTCTCTGGGTATGGCAGTCAGTATGATCGCGTTAGGCCTCTCATTTTATTTTGACAGTGTGGGTATGGGTGCGCTGATCTTTATGTTAATCTATACCGCAGCTTTTGCCATGAGCTGGGGCCCTGTTTGTTGGGTCCTGTTGTCTGAGATCTTCCCAAATTCTATCAGGGGGGCCATGTCAATTGCAGTGGCCGTACAGTGGATCGCCAACTGGGTGGTCTCCTTTACATTCCCTATGATGAATGATAATATTGCCCTGGTGGATAAATTCCATCATGGATTCGCTTACTGGGTATATGGCGTCATGTCCATATTATCAGCTCTCTTTATCTGGCGCCTGGTACCGGAAACAAAAGGACGTAGCCTGGAAGAAATTGAACTGTTCTGGAAAAAGAGAAGTTAGTTCCACTGAAGTAAATATTTTTAATCTTTCACTAATCCAGAGAAAGTTATAAACCTGTATGGCTTATAACTTCTCTGGATTTTTTGTTATACTAATCTATCTATTGAAAAATTGTTGGAGTGCCAATTACACGGTCTCCATATTTATAAAACGGATAATCGTTTCATAGTATTATAAGCCTTAGGCTATTCAAAGAGATTTCGATGCTTTTCCTGTACGTTGCTTCATCATCATACCTTTTTCAGAAGCATTTTTTGCTTGAAATATCGAGCATAAGGTGTGTACAATGGCGCAAAAGTCTTATTTGTGTCTGTTAGACATTTATGAAATCGATTTCTGAAAAAAAGCACAAGGAATTCTAAAAGAAAATAAAAAAAAATCTGTGCAATCGGTTGCAATTTCCATCGATTAACATTATATTTGTATTCCTGTTGAATTGTATGATTAACAATTAAAGTGCGTAAGCTAATATTCGGATTGCATTTTTTCAAGTAAAAATAAGCTGGTGATGAAAAGATGTATGGTTGATACTTCATAACGTTATAGGTACGATTAATTAATCGACTAAAATAATGCAGTTGCAACAAAACTATAAAAATCAAAATCGGAAAGATGAATTATTTAAAAATTTCAAAGCTGAAAATTCTCAGCATTGTAGTTACACTAATTGTAGCTCAGTTAGGTCTGTCGGGTAGTATCGCCTACTCACAGGATCGCACTATTAAAATTTCTGGTACAGTTTATAATGAAAGCGACATTACCGTTCCGGGTGCTTCTGTTTTAATTAAAGGGACTAAGGAAGGAACTGTCACAGATGAGAATGGAAGATTTTCCTTGCCGATAAATCTCGGTGATACTTTGCTTATTAGTTCTTTAGGATTTATTAGTCAGGAGTCCGTTGTGAATGATAAGAGCGATGTGTCGATTAAACTCCTGCCTGAAGAATCAAATACAATGGATCAGGTAGTTGTGATTGGCTATGGGAGGCAGAAAAAGGTAGATCTCACATCAGCAATTACTTCTGTTGATCCCAAAAAAATGACAAAGGTTCCGGGAGGGTTTTCTGCGGTATTGCAAAGTGACGCACCAGGTGTTCAGATTAATAATGGCCGCATTCGAATAAGAGGAGTGGGCTCTATCAACAATACTGATCCGCTTTTCGTTGTAGATGGTATGATTGGGGGAGCTATGCCTGATGAAAACAATATCGCCAGCATCCAAATCTTGAAGGATGCCGCTTCTTGTGCCATATATGGCTCCAGAGGTGCAAATGGGGTCGTTTTGATTACCACTAAAAAAGGAGTGGCCGGACCTACCAGGATAGAATACAACGGCTATGGTGGAATTAAGAAAATTTCTAATAATATTGATATGTTAAATGGTCAACAGCTGGCAGAACTTATCAATGAAGAAATGTATAATCAGGATCCGACAAGAACAGACTATTTAGAGGCGCTTTCTAACCCGCCAGAGATTGGTCAGGGGTACAATATGCAAGAAGCTCTATTACGAACGGGAAACTATCAAAAACACGCCCTTTCAGTAAGCGGGGGCTCTCAAAAGGCACATTTCAGGCTAAATGGAACTTTAGGAACAGACAAGCCGATAATTATTAGGGACAAGTCGAAAAATTATAGCCTGCAATTCTTGTCAGATTTTACAATGGGTAACTTGCAGATTGGGGAAAATGTGAAGTTGAGCTATGATTCCAGAAGGTGGAGTGATAAGAATCTAATTGATGCACAGAAGTGGTCTTCAACACTTCCGTTATATGATCCCAGTAACCCTACCGGATTCGCTGGCGCCGGAAATGGTACTGACGTAGAAAGCGCGTTGGCAAATGCTTATCTCAACTCAAATGAGTCGGAAGGGTTTAGTGCAAACGGAAATGTCTGGCTGACTTATGAGTTTATATCGGGTTTAAAATATAAGTTTAATGTAGGTGTTGATCTTTACAGAGGAAGGACGCAAAATTATATATCCAAGTATTCGGTGGGCCAGTACCAGAATCATGATCCTGACGAGTTGAATATATCTACGAACGAAAGCAACAGAGTACTATATGAGCATACCTTATCTTATGACCACAGATTTGGAAAGCACGATATCAGTGCTGTTGCGGGGATTACCTCTGAGGAATCAAATTCTAAGGGATTGAATGGCGGCGCGCGCGCCCTTCCAAGTTCTGATCTTCTTATTCTTGGTCTAACCCAGGATGCCAATTCAAAAGTAGTTGGCTCCTCTGTGGGGCAGTTTGCTATGTACTCGATGTTGGGAAGAGTTAATTATAATTATGACAGCAAGTATCTACTGACTCTTAACTTTAGACGTGACGGTTCCGGCAATTTTAGTAAGAGCAATCGTTATGGAAATTTTCCTTCTGTATCTGCTGGTTGGAGAATAGGGCAGGAAAAATTTATGAAGCAATTCTCGTTTATTAATGATCTCAAAGTACGTGGCAGTTATGGTGTACTCGGTAATTCAGATATTCCCCAATACCAATATCAGAATACGGTCACCTTTGATCATGTATGGTACTATTTAAATGGTGTCAAGGTCACTGGTGCGCTTCCCACTAACCCTTCTAACCCGAATGTTAAATGGGAATCGCAATATTCCACTGACCTGGGTATGGATCTGACCATGTTTAATAATAGTTTAGAGGTTACCATAGATTATTATAATAAAAAGACCGAGGATATGTTGGTAAATGTGCCGATATCTTATACGGCAGGTTATATTGACAACTTCCCGACGCTAAATTCCGGAAGTATCAGAAATAAAGGCTTCGAATTTCTGGTAACTTATAGGAAGACGGCGGGTAAGTTTAATTATGCATTTTCTGCTAATCTTTCAACTGTCAAGAATGAAGTCCTGGCATTAGGAAACAATAATGAAATTTTGGCAGGTACAGTTAATCCAGGTGGAGAGAATGTTACCAGAACAGCTGTTGGCTCCTCTATTGGGGAATTCTGGGGATACGTCACAGATGCCCTTTACAAAACTGAAGGTCAGCTCACCGCTGATAAATCTTTCGCACCAAATGCTGCTTTAGGCGATGTCAGGTTTAAAGATTTGAATAAAGATGGTGTTTTAAATGAAGACGATAAGGCATTCATTGGCAGTCCCATTCCTTCTTTCAGCTATGGATTTAACCTGAGTTTGTCGTACAATGCAAATTTTGGATCGTTTGATCTTTCTACCATGTGGCAGGGAACACAAGGAAATGAAATATACAACAATGGAAAGGCATGGGGTGAGGGAATGTACCATTATTATAATGACTATGCGACCGTTCTAAACAGATATCGTCCTGAGGAAATTACATTTGTAAATCCTGTTTCAGGGGTAACGACGATTTATCCAAAGAATATAAATACCAATATTCCAAGAGCTATTCTTGGTGATCCCAATCACAATTTACGCGCTTCAGACAGATTTATTGAAGATGGTTCATATCTAAGGCTTAAGTCACTGACTATTGGCTATCAGCTTCCTTCTCAGTTGACAAAGCGGTTGAAAATTAATAGCCTACGTTTTTATGTGGGTGGTAAGAATCTATTGACTTTTACAAAATACACCGGTTACGACCCGGAAGTAGGCGCGGACAATGCAAAATATAATTTATTTAGAGGCATAGATGAGTTAACTCCATGGGGCCTTACTTTTCCTAATAATAAAGAGATGTTTTTTGGCGCGCAAATAACCTTTTAGTTTAAAATATTAAATAAATTGAAATGAAAAAGAATCGATATTTAGTTGGTGCATTAGTACTATTTGCAGTGGCGGTATCTGGATGCAAACCGAATCTCGACCTGATAAACCCACAGGAACTTTCAAAGCCGACTTATTATAAAACGGCTTCAGAGTTAGAGGCTTCCGTTATCCCGGCATATCAGGCCTTGATTGGTAAAGTGCAGGGAGGATATGCCAGGTCCTTTTACTATAATTTGCTGGCACCTGGCGATGACTTTAATCATACCTTCAAATGGGAGCCCATGTATCAGGATACTTATAACACACCTGCCAGTGATGGCTTGATTTCTGGATCGTGGAAGGATATGTGGAATGGAATCTTCGCTGCCAATACAGCAATAGCTGCGATTAGGGATTTTACCGGCGAAATCTCAGACGAACAGAAAAACAGGCTGCTGGGCGAAGCATTTTTTTTGAGAGGCTTGCTCTATATGCATGTCGTTGAGCTATTTGGTGAGACAGTTCCCCTGATAGATCACCCGACCCTTTCTAAGGATGACTATTATGCCACAAACAGTAAGAAAGGAGAGGTGTATGCTTTAATTATCAGCGATTTTCAACAAGCTGCTGAATTATTACCTGTGAAGAGTATAATGAATGCTGACGCTGCACATATTGGAAGGGCAACGAAAGGTGCTGCACAAGCTTATTTGGCAAAAGCTTATATGTACCGGCCGATACTTGAATTAGGGCAGAAGGCTGAATTTGATAAGGCCGAAGTTGAATTGAAAAAAGTCATTGACAGTAAGGAGTATAGCTTAATGCCATATTTTAAAGATAATTTTGATGAAGAGCATGAGAATAATGCGGAATCCGTTTTTGAAGTCCAAATGCATAACGGCCCGGGCTGGTTAGGGGATGACATGTCCGATTCATGGCGATGGCAGGAAATCGGAATGTTTGATGGGACAGGAGGCGCTTGGTGGAATTTGGCCCCCAATAAGAAAACCTATGATGAATTTGAAGATGGTGATCCGAGAAAGTATATGACTTTATGGTGTGACGGTGGAGCAAAATACACGCAGGTGGATGGTAAGGTAACCGATTACGCTTACTGGATGGCACATTTAGCTACCAATAAGGATTTGTACGGCACAAGAAAATACTGTCCTGATATTCAGGTGGCAGATTTTGATGATGGCATCAATGATCGACTGATGCGTTATGCTGATGTATTGTTAATGTATGCCGAATGTCTTAATGAGAACGGAAAACCGGAAGACGCAAAAATCTATATCAATATGGTGCGTAACAGAGCTAATAATATAGTGCCAACCGAACAGCCTCAGCTTTGGTACCATAGTTCAAAGGGCTCCATCCCTGATGTAGATGGTTTGTTGGCAAGGCAGGTCACTATTAATGGTATTAAAATGAACAGTATTAAGAATATTATCGAGCATGAAAGATATGTTGAACTTTGTGGTGAATATGTCCGGTATTTTGATTTGCTGCGTTGGGGAATGGCCGATGCGAAATGGCTGGAACCATTAAAGGCGCTTGGATGGACCGAACGAGCAATGTATTATCCGTTTCCGCAAGTGGAGCTGGATAACAATACGAACCTTGACGGAAACGCAATGAATCATTAGGTCGAACTGTACATCAGGTATTGGGCCAGTCCCTTTAAGTAGTATTTGACACCAGAAAGCGGGCTGGCCGCCAGTACCTTGTAGCGGCGAATAGGTGAACTTTTCAACCTTTGTTTGATTTATTTGATCAGAAAGGCCTTGGTTCAGGTGTAAACTGAGCCGGGTAATTTTTGAAGGGTACCTATCAACTATTGGCAATTTTTAAATTCTTAGATATGGAAGTGTCTGCCGAAGATTATAGAATTAATGGACGTAAAGTCAAAATTTCCGAACAGGCTCGCTTTAAGGAAGTTGTCCCGAGCACCGGCATATCATTAATAGCTTTGGCAGTTTAACCCAAGGTTGCACTGCTTTTTTAGATTTGTTGCAGCCACGCGAAGGTTATTTGGCGCCTGACATGGTATAACAATTATCGCTGTTGGCTGAGCGTTAAAATATTTGTGATTTATGAAAAAAAGAAATGGTATCGTTTTACGCTGTAGTTTGTTATTGCTGTCAGCTGGGGTTTTGGGGAACTGCTTTTCGCAAAACCCGATCATCCACGATCAATTTACAGCGGATCCGACGGCGCGTGTTTTCGGAGACAGTATGTACCTGTACCCTTCACATGATATATTAGCGGAGCCGGGTAGAGGCCAATCAGGGTGGTTTTGTATGCAGGACTACCATGTATTTGCTTCCGCTGATCTCGTTCACTGGCGGGATGGAGGTGTCTTATTGAGTCAGTATACTGTTCCATGGGCGGATACTGCCGCCTATAGCATGTGGGCACCAGATTGCATAGAACGAGAAGGAAAATACTATTTTTACTTTCCAACGAAGAGGAAAAGTGCGGACGGGTCTTCTAAATTTGCAATTGGTGTCGCGGTCAGCCAGACACCGGCGGGTCCTTTTAAAGTACAACCAGAACCGATTGCGGGCGTAGATGGTATTGATCCAAATGTATTTATTGACAATGACGGACAGGCCTACTTATATTGGGCCCAAGGTAATATTATGGGTGCGAAGCTTAGAGCAGATATGCTCGGGCTTGATTCAGAAGTGAAGGTTTTGCAGAATTTGCCGACAAAAGGGCTGAAGGAAGGCCCATTTATGTTTAAGAAAGGAAAGAAATATTATTTGACCTTTCCACATGTTGAGAATAAAACAGAGCGGCTCGAGTATGCTGTCAGCGACAATCCTCTAGGGCCTTTCAAATGGATGGGCGTGATTATGGAGGCCTCGGCACATTGCTGGACAAATCACCAATCTATAGTGAAATTCAAAGGCCAATGGTACCTGTTTTATCATTCAAACGATTATTCTCCTAATTTCGATAAGGCAAGGTCTGCGAGAATTGATTCCTTATTTTTTAATGCCGATGGTACGATCCGGCAAGTGAAACCTACCTTTAGAGGAGTTGGATTAAGTAGCGTAAATGATACTATTCAGGTAGACAGGTATAGTAAAATAAGTAGCCGGGGAGTAGAAGTAAATTTGCTGGACGACAAGGATCCATTTAAGGGTTGGTCGATCAGCCTGAGCTCTCCCGGTGCCTGGGTCCGATACGACCATGTGGATTTTGGGGCGAAGCAGCTAAAAGCCGTGTGCATGCGCGTAAAGTCCGACCATCCAGTTCAGCTTTTACTTAAAGCCATCAGTAAAAGCGGGAGGGCTGAAACGCTGGGACGGATACAGCTCGACAAAAGTGAGGATTATGTTCTTATTACCACTGAATTGTTGCGGCATGTTACAGGAGAAAGGGATTTGATCCTGTCAGAAATCAATGCGTCCTCCGGCAAAATGGACATAGACTGGATGCTATTTCAATAATATTGTTTGGTTCCTTGTTTAGTTTAGCTTTAATTTTTTTATCATGAAATTTTTTCTCGTAAAATGCCTTTGTATACTGGTAGCTGCCAATTTTTTGCAGCATGCAACGGCTCAAACATACCATAAAACTGCCACCGGAATAAAGGTGACCGCCGGTGACAAAGATATTGTGTTGGAGGTATATTCTCCGACTATTCTCCGTGTTATTAAAATGCCGAAGGGCAAAACATTACATCGAAAAAGCCTTTCCGTCAATAGGGAGCCGGAGGCCAATACACATTTTAAGATTTTACAAACTGCGAACGCTATTCGTTTACAAACAGATTCTGTCCTTGCCGTAATAGGGCTCGCGGATGGGAATCTGACGTTTTATACGGCCGGCGAACAACGGATATTTGGAGAGAAACCCGGTTCCGCTTCCATAAAAGATTGTACAGGTGTAGATAAAGGTGATTACATAATCAGCCAATCATTCTCCCTAAAACCCGATGAGTGTATCTACGGGCTTGGCCAACAACAGAACGGCAGTTTAAATCAAAGAGGTAAAACTATCTGGCTTGTTCAGGGGAATACCAAGGTCTCCATTCCCTTTTTCCAGTCTACCGGGGGGTATGGTATCTTTTGGGATAATTACTCGCCCACTTTATTTAAAGATACGACTGGCGGAACAAGTTTTACTTCACAGGTGGCAAAAGGTATTGATTATTACTTTATGAAGGGAAATTCTACGGATGAAATCGTGGCAGAAATGCGGTTTCTGACTGGCTCCGCGCCTCTTTTGCCGCTTTGGGTATTTGGATACAGCCAATCCAGGGAACGCTATAAGACACAGTTCGAGCTATTGGATGTTGTAAAGCAGTACCGTAAACTCAAAGTACCGCTGGATGGTATTATTCAGGATTGGCAGTATTGGGGTGATAACGCACATTGGAATGCCATGGATTTTGACTCGCTTACCTATCCTAGGCCACAACGCATGGTAGATAGTGTTCATGCACTGAACGCACATCTATTTGTGGTTGCATGGCCCGGTTTTGGACCATCTACCCCGCAGTATAAAAAGTTTCAGGACAATAATATGTTATTGCACTTTGATACTTGGCCACCCGATGCCGGCGCCCGAATATATGATGTGTATGATCCCGATGCCAGAAATCTCTATTGGTCATATTTGAATCGGGGGATATTCTCGCTGGGTGCAGATGCGTGGTGGCTGGATTCCTCCGAGCCTGATCATTTAAACGAAAAGGACACGGACTTTGATGAAGAGACTTTTCTGGGATCTTACCGAAGCGTACGGAATGCCTTCCCCCTGGAACATGTTGGTGGCATATACGATCACCAAAGGAAGGCCACAGATAAGAAAAGAGTAGTTATTCTTACCCGTTCTGCTTTTGCAGGTCAGCAGCGTTACGGAGCTAATACCTGGAGTGGAGATGTGACTTCTGATTGGGAAACTTTCGCCAGACAGATTCCTGCCGGGCTCAATTTTTCCTTAACCGGACTCCCCTACTGGAATACGGACATTGGCGGATTTTTTGCCGGAAAATTTAATAAAGATGGCGGAGCCCAAAATCCGGCTTTCCAGGAATTGTACACAAGGTGGTTACAGTTCGGGACATTTATGCCTATGATGCGTTCTCACGGGACGGATATTCCGCGGGAAATATACCAGTTTGGTAAAAAAGGAGATTTGGTTTTCGATGTTCTGGAGAAGTTTATTAAACTGAGATACCGTTTATTGCCCTATCTGTATTCTACTGCCTGGCAGGTGACAGATAAAGGAGGCTCCATAATGCGGCCGCTTCAGGCTGATTTCAAGGCGGACTCCAGTGTTGCGGAAATAGGGAATGAGTATCTATTTGGTAAATCCATACTCGTCTCTCCTGTTACGAGACCTGGCGTTAAAAAGCAGAAAGTATATCTGCCTGCAGGTATTTCCTGGGTAGACTTTTGGACCGGGGCGTGCCTGAATGGCGGGATCTGGGTGGAAAAACCAGTACCTCTTGATATTATTCCTTTATACATAAAAGCAGGCACAATTCTGCCATGGGGGCCAGCAGTTCAATATGCTACCGAAAAGAAATGGGATGATTTGGAGCTTCGTGTTTATCCGGGAGCGGATGGTCATTTTTTATTATATGAGGATGAAAATGATAATTATAATTACGAAGGTGGAAAGCATTCCATAATCGCCATGGACTGGGCGGACCAGTCAAAGACACTTGTTATCGGGTCTAGAAAAGGAAGTTTCCCCGGTATGTTACAGAAGCGTAAGTTTAAGGTGATATTGGTAGGACAGGATGGAAACGGGACAGGTGCTCATGTAGCAAAGAGATCAAATCAGACGATAGAATACAGCGGGCAGCAAGTTACGGTTCATTTAAATTGATCTTTTAGCCAGGGCATGTGCAACTCTTTGCGATTTTTTGTTAAGTGTAAAAGATACGGATAAAACTTTTTTTGAAAATTGCATACGCCGGTTAACTTCAAGAGAGTTACAGGCGCTCTTGAAATTAAGACAATAAGCATATATTTTATGCCACGGCAAAAAATAGTAAATGATATATAGGAACATGAATCTGTCACATATTAGTTAAAATTAATAATCTGTTATGATGATGAAAAAGATGAATTCAATGTTGAGCATGATGGTTATGTTAGCATGTTTCTGTACTTCTGTTTCAAAAGCACAGGAAAGAGGTCGGAGTAAAACAGTTACTTCGCTTACGCTACATTTAGAGGACACGACCAGAGAGGTGAGCCCGATGCTGTATGGTTTGATGACCGAAGAGATTAATCATGCGTATGACGGCGGTATTTATGCGGAAATTATCAGAAACAGATCCTTTCAAGATAATGAGAAATCACCCGATTACTGGAGTCTTTGCCTAGGGGAAAATGGCCAGGCAGCAATGATCTTAAGCCGGGAAGAACGTTTAAATGAGGCTAGTAAGGTCGCATTAAAGTTGACGGTGACCAGTGCAGACTCAAAAGGGGTTGGGATTGCCAACACGGGCTATTGGGGTGTGCCGGTTCATCCCAATACCCAATATAAAGGATTCTTCTATGCGAAGACTAATGCTCCCGGCTTGCATTTGTTTACGGTAAGTATAGAAAATGACAGTACCGCTCCCGCCGTCTATGCGAGTAAAAAAGTGTCCGATTCAGGAGCTGGCTGGAAAAAATATGAATTTACATTAAAAACCACCGGCGACGTACCGAGAACCTCAGATGCTAAATTTATTATTAGGACTGCCCAGACAGGAACCTACTGGTTCAGTACTTGCTCCTTATTTCCACCAACCTACAACGACCGGCCAAACGGCAATCGCCCCGATATTATGCAACTATTGGCTGATATGAAGCCTGCTTTTCTTAGACTGCCTGGAGGAAATTTTCTAGAAGGCGGCAAGTTTAGTACGAGATATGATTGGAAGAAAACACTAGGGCCAATTGAAAATCGGCCCGGCCATATGGGGACTTGGGGATACCGGTCATCAGACGGTATGGGGCTACTTGATTATCTCCAATGGTGCGAAGATCTTCACTGCGAACCGCTGTTGGCCGTATTTGCGGGGTATACGCTTGGTGGAGACCATTTAGAAGGACAACTGCTTCAACCTTTTATTGATGAGGCCTTAGAGGAAATAGAATATATTATCGGTGACGTTCATACCAAATGGGGTGCCAGGCGTGCCAGTGACGGGCATCCGGCGCCGTTCCCGCTCCGGTATGTTGAAGTCGGCAATGAGGACTTCTTTGACCGGTCTGGAAGTTATAACCGGCGATTTGCCCAGTTTTATAATGCCATAAAGCAGAAATACCCCCAATTAACTATTATTTCGACTTTCGGAAAGGATTTTGATGTTCCTGGTGGCAAGGTTGATATGATCGATGATCATTTTTACAGAAATGCCGCTGATTTTGAATCATCCGCGACCTATTATGATCAATATGACCGTAAGGGCCCGAAGGTATTAGTAGGAGAATGGGCTACCAGAGAGGGGAGTCCCACACCCAACTTTAATGCGGCATTAGGCGATGCAGCCTGGCTTACCGGACTGGAGCGTAACTCTGACGTAGTTTTGATGTCGTGTTATGCACCTTTGTTTGTCAACGTAAACCCGGGCGGCATGCAGTGGAAATCCGACTTAATAGGATACAATGTATTAAATAGCTATGGATCTCCATCCTATTATGTCCAGCGTATGTTCAGCAACCATTTAGGGAATAAGGTGGTTCCCATTGATGCAGACACGGTCATGACCCAACTTGAAGTCCTTAATGAGAAAGACGTGGCAAAAGGCAGGGAGGCCAGGGTGCTTCCAACTTTGTTTTATGTGGCAACGAGGGATGCGAAGAGCGGTCATGTGTACCTGAAAATTGTCAATACGATGTCTCATGAACAGCTGGTGAAGATAAATTTGGACGGTCACGGCAAGATTCAGTCAAAAGGGACAAAGATTGTTTTAAAAGCCGACGCTCCGTCGGCCACAAATTCTATTGATGACCCTACTCATATTATTCCGGTGCGCTCCGAAATAAAAGACGTGGACAAGGATTTTGAGCAGAAGTTACCAGCCTATTCTGTTTCCGTGATTCAATTAAATATTAATTAGTGCACGGTTATCAGTTCAATTTTAATATTTATCGTTTTAATGTTTGACCTATGCATTTATATAAATATCCGGCGGGATTGAGATTCTTCGGTATGTTAATAGGAATCGCCAGTGTAATGACCATACAGGCACAACAACTGCCCGCTTCCTCCCATTCTTCCACCCAGCTAGAGACCTTTCCTTTGGACGAAGTGCGGTTGTCTCAAGGACCGTTTTATACTGCGCAGCAAACTGATTTAGACTATATCCTTAAGCTGGATCCGGACCGCTTGCTAGCACCTTATTTCAGGGAAGCTGGCTTAAAGGCTAAGGCAGCGCCCTATGGAAACTGGGAGAGCATGGGCCTGGACGGGCATACCGCCGGCCATTATCTGACAGCGCTGGCGCAAATGTATGCGGCGACAGGTAATAAAGCATGTTTGGAACGGCTGGGATATATGGTGCATGAGCTGGCCATCTGCCAGCAAAATAGCTCCATTGGATATGTCGGAGGTGTTCCGGGTGGCCGACAGATGTGGGCCGAACTTCGAAAGGGGAATTTCGATCTATTCAATAAAAAATGGGTGCCATGGTATAATCTGCATAAGTTATTTTCCGGCCTGAGAGATGCATACACGATTGCGCATAATGAAGAAGCAAAAGCTGTTCTGATCAGGGCTGCGGACTGGGCTTATGATTTATTACATGCCATGAGCAAAGAGCAGATAATCCGTATGCTCAGAACTGAGTATGGAGGCATGAATGCTGTATGTGCTGATATCTATGAATTGTCAGGCGATAAAAAATACCTGGAGCTTGCCAAATTGTTCAGTCAGACCCCCTTTGTTCAGGAGTTATCTAATCAAGAAGACCGCCTGACCGGATTACATGCCAATACCCAGATCCCCAAAATCATAGGCTTTGAAAAAATTGCCCTGGCCGATCCAGAAGATAAAGACTATGGCTTGGCCGCCCGTTTTTTCTGGAATACCGTGGTGAAACACCGTACGCTGGCAACAGGCGGAAACAGTGTACATGAACACTTCAATCCGATCGGTGATTTTTCCTCGCTGATGGAGTCTGTCGAAGGTCCGGAGACCTGTAATAGCTATAATATGCTAAAGTTGACCGAGTTGCTGTTTTTATCCAGACCTGCATCGACGTATATGGATTATTATGAAAGGACGCTTTATAATCAGATCTTGGCTACACAGCGGGAATCGCAAGGAGGCTTTGTGTATTTCAGTGCCCTTCGGCCAGAAAGTTACCGCGTATACTCAAGTCCTCAAAAAGATTTTTGGTGTTGTGTTGGTACCGGTATGGAAAATCACGGTAAATATGGGAAAATGATCTATTCACATAGAGGTGCTGATATCTTTGTTAACTTATTTATTGCCTCTACACTACATTGGCGGGAAAAAGGAGTTGAGCTTACTCAGTCGACTCAATTCCCTTTTAGTGAAAGTTCGCTACTTAAATTATCACTAAAGAAGCCGGGTGTCTTTACTCTTTATATAAGAAAACCAAAGTGGGTGAGACAACGTTTTGTGGTGGAGGTGAACGGTAAAGGAGTTGAAAATAATATTAATAAGGTTGCCGGGGTACCAGGATATATAGCCATTAACCGCGGATGGAGAAACGGAGACCGGATCAGTATTGCGTTGCCTATGGAGACCAGGTTAGTCGGTTTGCCGGATAAAACGGACTGGGCCTGCCTGATGCACGGTCCAGTTGTACTGGCGGCAGTTACGGATACGACCGGTCTGGTGGGGCTGGAAGGTGATGGCGGGCGTTTTGATCATATTGCGAGCGGGCCTTTATACCCTTTAAGCAAAGCGCCACTTCTTGTCATCGACAGTACAGCCACCATCACTACAACAAATGTGAATGATAAAGTAAGTTTGGCCAATCAGCGCACATTGACATTTGATGCCGCTCGTCTAATTTCTCCTGCCAGTTATCAGCCCCTACAACTAATACCTTTTTTTAAGGTGCATGACGCGCGCTACATGATTTACTGGCCCGTTGCAAGGAAAGGGCATATTGCCGAAAGAGAGGCCCAATTAGCCGGAGAAGACGCCAGGTTATTGCCTTTGAAAGTTAGAACGGTAGATCATGTAAAACCGGGAGAACAACAGCCAGAAACAGATCACTTGATGGAATCCAGGCATTCTGCGACGGGTCTTTTAAAGGACCGGCATTGGCGCTCTGCCGGTGACGGATTTTTTAGCTATCGCTTAAAGATGGACACTACTGTACGTTTTCTCAGGGTTACTTATTATGGAAAAGATAATCCCGGGAATGTTGAAATCCGTATTAACGGCAATTTGCTTTCCGGCCGGCCACCAAAAAAGGTCAATCAAGGTGATTTTTTCTGGATGGATTATCCGGTAGCCCCGGACTGGACCAGTCTGCCGGCTGTTGAAGTTAAATTTACGGCGATTCCCGGTCGTGTACCGGGTTGTCGCATTTTTGACGTCCGCTTTCTGAAATGACACTTTGCAGATGCCGGTCGGAAACGGCTATAGTGGAATCAAAAATTTAAACGATTTATAGCAATGAAGCGAAAATCCTTTTTCCGAAAATGTAAAAATGCGAACCACATTATCATTAAACCTGCATTTTGTATGATATAAAAACAGTAAAAAGGGATGTTACGGTTTTCTTGCAAAATAAGAGGAAGTGGTTTTAGTGTTTAAATTTAAAAAAGAAATAATGAATAGTTTTACCCGGTTTATTTTGAACCAATTAAATGGACAAAGGCTGGAAGTTACGAAGCCGTCCCAAAAGCATCGTGCCCTCTTTTTAGGTTTGTTTCTGGTAGGTATAAGTTGTTTATCTGGAATATATGCCAAAGCACAGGAAAATCCTGAAGGCACTCCGTATGCCAACCCGCTCATTTGGGCCGACTTTCCTGATTTGTCAGTCGTACGCCACGGTAGAGATTATTTTTTAACCAGTACAACTATGCATATGATGCCTGGCGCGCCGGTCATGAGATCAAGGGATCTTGTCCATTGGGAGACTGTCAGCTATGTTTTTGATAGTTTAAGTGACAACTCCAAATATGATCTGATTGACGGATCGGTATACGGTAGAGGACAATGGGCGTCTTCCATACGTTATCATAATGGGAAATATTATTTTTTATTCTCTCCTAATGATGAGCCGTTTAGGTCCTATCTGTACCAGAGTTCTGACCCTGCAAAGAAATGGAGTCTTATGACCAGGATGCCACATTTTCATGACAATTCCCTTTTTTTTGACGATGACGGGAAAGTATATGTCTTCTACGGAACAGGGCAGTTGCGCGAGTTAAGATCCGATTTGAAGGGTGTAAAAGAGGGCGGAATCGACATGGAGATCTTTAAAAGAGACTCCACTGAAACAGGTCTCTTGGAAGGCAGCCAGGCCATAAAATATAAGGGGAAGTATTATCTTTTAATGATATCCTGGCCAAGAAATGGAAAAAGAAGACAGGTTTGTTACAGGGCGGATAAGATCACCGGACCTTATGAGAAAAAGGTCATCCTGAAGTCGACTTTTGGTGGCTTTTCGTACGTAGGCCAGGGCTGTATAATCGATGATGTAAATGGCAACTGGTACGGGCTTGTTTTCCAAGACCGCGGGGCAGTCGGCAGGGTGCCTTTGCTTATGCCGGTCCACTGGGAAGATGGATGGCCTATGTTAGGCACAAAAGATGGCCATGTGCCGGAGGGAGGTGTTATTGCTTTGCCATCATTTCCTCTCCAACAAAACTTTTTATTGAGTGATGATTTCTCTGAATATAAACTGGGGCTGAACTGGCAATGGAATCATAATCCGGTGAATAGTGCCTGGTCATTAAAAGAGCGGCCAGGATTCCTGAGATTAAAAACAAGCAGAGTGGTTAAGAATTTATATCTGGCGCCCAATACGATCTCCCAACGAATGTTTGGCCCCAGCACGACTGCGACCGTTAAGATCGATCTGACCCATATGGTCAACGGGGATGCGACAGGCTTTGCTGCCTTTAACGGCAATTCAGGTGTACTGACAGTGAAAATGACGAATAATCAAAAATGGGTAACGATGACAGAGCAGGTCGTTGATCTTTCTGACAAGCGGAAAGCTGTTTTAAACGTGGATGAAAAGCAGAAAGGAAAGGTTAAGCTGAATGGCGAGGTTATTTATTTGAGAATTAACGGAGATTTTCGACCAGGTAAGGATTCAGCCAATTTTTATTACAGCCAGGATAACAAAAAATGGCACGAGTTGGGTCATGGGTTTAAAATGATATTTGATTATAGAAAACTTTTCATGGGTACCCGGTTTGCAATTTTTAATTATGCGACGCAGTCAACAGGAGGATATGTAGATATTGATTATTTCAGACTCGGGCACGGGCCGGCGGCAGGAAAATAAGTTTCATCCCAGACTTGAAATAATGATCCTTCCCGGATATTCCGACTTAATCTCAATAAGAAAATAGTTAAAACGATGTATATGTTGAATTTCAGGCCCTACGTAAATAGAATATTGCCGGTTATTTGTGTTTTCGTCAGCTTCGAATTGTTTGGGCAGTCCAGGCAATTGCCTTTTCAGAATCCGGCGTTAAGCTCTGATCAACGGGCGGCAGATTTAATAGGCCGTTTGAGTCTGGTGGAAAAAGCATCTTTGATGTTTGACCAGTCGCCCGCGATTCCGCGTTTGGGTATCAAACCCTTTAACTGGTGGAGCGAGGCGTTACACGGCCTGGCCAATAATGACAGCGTTACTGTTTTCCCTGAACCCATAGGAATGGCGGCCTCTTTTGATGATTCATTGGTTTATAAGGTGTTTGATGCGACATCGGACGAAGTGCGGGCAAAATACAATCAGGCTTTAAAAAGAGGTGAAGGAAACAAGCGATTTTTAAGCCTGTCCGTATGGACCCCCAATGTAAATATATTCAGGGATCCCCGGTGGGGCCGGGGGCAGGAAACCTACGGGGAGGATCCGTATTTGACCTCCAGAATGGGAGTGGCTGTTGTGGAAGGGCTTCAGGGTCCCAGGGATAGCCGTTATAAAAAATTATTGGCCTGTGCCAAACATTTTGCTGTTCACTCCGGTCCGGAGTGGAGCCGGCACACTTTGAATCTCACAAATCTCGACGCCCGGGATTTATGGGAAACCTATTTGCCTGCATTCAAGGCACTTGTTCAGCAAGCAGATGTAAGAGAGGTAATGTGTGCCTACCAGCGGCTGGACAATGAACCCTGCTGTGGCAGCACCAATTTATTACAGCACATACTCAGAGATAAATGGGGATACAAATATCTGGTGGTGTCGGACTGCGGCGCCGTTACGGATTTTTATACTTCACATCACGTCTCAAAGGATGCAGTGCATGCAGCTTCCAAGGCGGTGTTGTCTGGAACGGATGTGGAATGTGTCTGGCAGGACTATACATTTGCACAATTGCCTGAGGCGGCTAAAATGGGTTTGTTAAATGAAGCAGATATCAACAAAAGCCTGATGCGGGTCCTGAGTGCAAGGTTTGATTTAGGGGAGATGGACAATGATTCAATTGTCCCTTGGGCTCATATCCAGGCTTCTGTGATTAATAATCAGGCCCATCAGAAACTCGCGTTGCAAATGGCCCGGGAATCTATGACGCTGCTCCTGAATAAAAACGGTATCCTGCCCTTATCAGCTAAGATGCATCGCATTGCCGTCATCGGCCCCAATGCGGACAATGAACCGATGTTATGGGGTAATTATAACGGAACACCGATTCATACCATATCCATATTAGACGGCATACAGAAAAAATCCGGACAGGATCAAGTCTTTTATGACAAGGCCTGTGATCTGGTCGAAGACAAAATTACTAATAGTTATTTTGGGCGTTTATCGGCCAACGGAAATGCTGGCCTGCAAGCTGTGTACTGGAATAACAGGGAGCTCAAAGGGCCTGCCGTCATAGAAAAGCAGATAAAAGTGCCGCTAAAACTTACGACCGCCGGGCAGCATCAGTTTGCCTCCGGGGTGGGGCTTGAAGGATTCTCAGCAAAGTATATTTCTAGCTTTAAAGCGGAAAAAACCGAAAAGATCGTATTTAAATTTGGTGCTACCGGACATTTTAAGTTAAGCGTTAATGGAGATTCTCTTGCAGAATATAATAATTGGCGGACTGTTCCTTCAAAAGTATATTATGGGGTGCAAAAAGGGAAAACGTATAAAATTGAGATAGAGTATGCGCAGTTAAATAACTGGCAGGCAAATCTGGAGTTTGACTTTGGAAGTGAGCGCCCCTTGGAATATGATGGTCTTATAAAGAAACTGGCCGGAATAGATACGGTTATTTTTGTTGGCGGGCTGTCTACTTTATTGGAGGGTGAAGAAATGCCCGTTTCTTATGAAGGGTTTAAAGGCGGAGACCGCACTAGTATTGAATTGCCTAAAGTGCAGCGAAATTGTCTAAAAGCATTAAAAGCAGCAGGGAAAAAAGTAATTTTTGTAAACTGTTCGGGGTCAGCCATTGCTTTAACTCCAGAGACTGAAAGCTGCGACGCAATTTTGCAGGCCTGGTATGGCGGGGAATCAGGTGGGCGAGCGGTGGCAGATGTCCTGTTCGGAGATTATAATCCCTCAGGAAAGTTGCCCGTTACTTTTTACAAAAGTGACGCTCAACTGGGTGGTATTGAGGATTATTCCATGTCGGGCCGGACTTACAGGCATATGAGCGATCCGCTTTTCCAGTTCGGATTCGGACTAAGCTATACGAAATTTATTATTGGAACTGTTCAGCTGGATAAGAACTTAATTGGTGCTGAGGATACCTTATCCTTAAAGGTGTCAGTTACAAATACAGGAAAAAGAAATGGCGCTGAAGTGATACAGATCTACGTGAGGCAACTGAGTGATCAGAACGGCCCCCTAAAGACGCTGAGGGCATTTAAAAGAATCGAAGTGCCCGCCGGAGAGAAAGTGATTCAAAAATTTGAAATGCCCTATTCTGCTTTTAAATTTTATAACCGGCATCGTGGCCGGATGGAAGTAGCACCCGGAAAGTACGCGATTATGTATGGTAGCAGTTCTGCAGATAAAGATTTAAAACAGGTACTTGTAACCATCCGGTAATCAAAGACTCCTCCAGTCCGTCAACACAGGCAGCTCTGAAAGTTTTTTTAGTTAATAATAAATTTAAAACAATGAAATTAAAACAGATAGCTATCCTTTCATTTGCCCTGCTAATGGGGCAAATTGGTAAAAGTCAGGACATTACGGAAGACTTTAAGCCATCTACACTCAATCAGCCGGGGCAGGCGTTTCCTCAGGTTAACTCCCAAGGTTATGCCAGGTTTAAAATAAGAGCACCCAGGGCGGACAGCATCCGGGTGAGTCTGGGGCTGGGCGGAAGCGGGGGAACGGTTCTTATAAAGGGCCCTGACGGATATTTTACAGGCACCACTGCGGGCCCGATGGATGAAGGATTTCATTATTATCATCTGACGGTAGATGGAGGGATTTTTAATGATCCTGGCACCCTTAATTTTTATGGTTCAACGCGTTGGGAGAGCGGAATAGAAATTCCTGCTCATGACCGGGATTTTTATGCATTAAAAGACGTGCCACATGGTATAGTTCATCAAATCCTTTTCGCTTCAAAGAGCACTCATATGCAGCGCCGCGCCTTCGTTTACACGCCCCCGGGATATGATAAAAATTCGTCTACGCGATATCCTGTCCTGTATTTACAACATGGATGGGGTGAAGATGAGACCGCGTGGAGCAACCAGGGACATGCAAACCTGATTATGGACAATCTTATTTCTGAAGAGCGGGTTAAGCCGTTTATTATTGTCATGACCTACGGCATGACAAACGAGTTGAAATGGGGCCATATGAAAGATTTCAGTATTACACCATTCCAAACTGTATTGGTAGATGAACTAATCCCATATATAGATACGCATTTCCGGACGATTGCCGATAGAGCGCACCGCGCCATGGCAGGCCTCTCCATGGGGGGAATGGAGACGCATGCCGTCACTTTAAATAAGCCAGATGTATTCTCCTATTACGCTTTACTGAGTGGCGGAGTATATAAACCTAAAGAATTAAAGGATAAAGAGAAACCAACACTTATATTTTTAAGTTGTGGCAGCAGGGAAAGACCAGATGGTGTAGAGAGTGCCGTTGATGCGCTGAAGTCTGCCGGTTTTAAAGCTGTGTCATATGTTTCTCCCAATACAGCCCATGAATTTCTGACTTGGCGCCGCAGTTTACACGAACTGGCACCTTTACTTTTTAGAAATTGATCGCTTGGGGTGACACCGTATGTTCACTTGCCGGATATTTACAGGCCGGTATGAGGCCATACCTTTTATAAATTAGATCCATATATTAGTAAAACAATGGATAACAATTTTTTTTCAATGATGTTTTTAAAAAAGAATATTCTTCTAACGTTGTCGATGACTGTTTTTTCCATCGCCGGTCAGGCGCAAAACCCGGTCATCCGTGATATTTTTTCTGCGGATCCTGCGCCAATGATATATAAGGATACAGTGTTTTTGTATACTGGGCATGATACTGCGTTGGTAACATCAACCAACTATAAGATGCCTGACTGGCACGTGTTTTCCTCTACAGACATGGTACATTGGAAGGATTATGGTGCGGTTTTATCTCCCCATATTTTCTCTTGGGCAACTGGAGATGCTTATGCGGCCCAATGCATTGAAAGAAACGGGAAGTTCTATTGGTATGTGGCTACTTTCCATAAGAAGGATAGCCTTAGTGATGGTGGTGCGGCTATTGGCGTTGCGGTATCAGACCGGCCTACAGGGCCTTTTAAAGACGCAATAGGTAAGGCACTCATTACAAATGAAATGACAACCGATATGAAATATGGCTGGGACGATATAGACCCAACGGTTTTTATAGACGACGACCAGCAGGCATATCTTTTTTGGGGCAATGGTAGCTGCAAATGGATCAAACTTAAAAGCAATATGGTTGAGGCGGCCAGCCCGATTCATACCTTTAAGCCCAAACATTATATTGAAGGCCCGTGGGTATTTAAAAGAAAAGGAATTTATTACCTCGTGTATGCCGGAGCCGGAACAAAGCCTGAGATGATTGAGTATTGTACCGCTGATAATATAGAAGGCCCATGGAATTATCGGGGAATTATCCAGGATAATGTGGAGAACAGTTTTACAACGCATCCTGGTATAATTGATTATAAGGGGGAGTCTTATTTCTTTTATCACAATGGCGCCTTACCTACGGGGGGCAGCTACAGACGGTCTATTTGTATTGATTATTTACATTATAATCCAGACGGAACCATACAGAAGATAATCCAGACTAACGAGGGGGTCTCGGCTGTGAAATAGAGAATGCTATTTATATGGTGAGGGGCTGCTGAAGATTGAATCTGATGGATTTTATAGAAAAAAAACATGGATTCCTTAGCCTCCGAACTTCATCTGAGAATAATGTGTCCGACGTGTTTAATATAGAAGATAAAGCGAATGTGTTTTCCTTATCAAGTCATGCCAGTCTGTTTGTTATAACTTTTAATATTTTTAATTATGTGGAATAGATATGCAACTTTTATCGCATTTATGATGTTTGCTTTTGTTCTAGGGACAAAGGGGCAGGCTGTCGTGAACAAGACGCCGGAAAATTTTGATCTCAGACAAGAAGGTATCGCTCATGGGCTGGTCGATACGATCTATTACAATTCCCGGACGGTAGGGTCGAAGCGCAGGGTGGTAATATACCAGCCTCCGGGGTTTTCAAAAAATAAAAAATATCCAGTGCTTTATTTGTTGCACGGCATAGGAGGGAATGAACTTTCCTGGCTGACCAACGGTCATGCCGATGTGATTTTAGATAATCTCTATGCAGAGGGCAGGCTTGCTGATATGATTGTTGTAATGCCTAACGGCCGTGCGATGAAAGATGACAGGGCCACCGGGAATATAATGGCGGGTGATAAGGTAAGATCATTTGCCACCTTTCAAACGGATTTGTTGAATGATTTGATTCCTTTTATTGAAGCTAATTATCCGGTTTATAAGGATGCTGATCATCGCGCTCTCGCCGGTCTGTCTATGGGTGGCGGCCAGTCCCTGAATTTTGGTCTGGGCAATCTGAACAAGTTTGCTTGGGTGGGGGGATTTTCTTCTGCTCCGAACACGAAAGCGCCTCAGGTGCTTGTGCCCGATGCGCAGAAAGCAAAAAAAGCACTTAAGTTACTTTGGATATCTGTTGGCGATAATGATTGGTTGCGTACCTATAGTATACGAACCCATGAATATCTGGTGCACAAGGATGTTCCGCATATCTTTTATTTTATGCACGGTGAGCATGATTTCCATGTCTGGAAAACGTCTCTTTATTTATTCTCCCAACTTTTATTTAAGCCTGTACACCCTTCTACCTTTGATCAATATAGTGTTGTAGGGCTACCTGCGGTTACCAATATCCGTCATTCTCCATATCCCCAGATTTTGCCGAGCGGCAAGGTAATATTCCGGGTAAAGGCGCCTGGAGCTGCGTCTGTTCAGATAGATCTTGGCAGGAAATATGATATGAAAAAAGATTCAGAGGGTTATTGGTACGTTACAACAGATTCTATTAGCGAAGGATTTCATTATTATTCACTGCTACTGGACGGAACGGCTGTATGCGACCCGTCCAGTCAGACCTTTTACGGCATGGGTAGAATGGTCAGCGGAATTGAGATACCATTTTCGGGAGACGGATATTATGCATTAAAGGATGTCCCGCATGGCAATGTGGTCATCCAAAAGTACTTTTCTCCTGTAACCCTTACCTGGCGGCAAATGTATATTTATACACCACCCAATTATGAACAGGGGGCAACGGAATATCCAGTATTATATTTACTGCATGGCGGCGGCGAAGATGAAACTGGTTGGACTAAACAAGGGAAGGCTAACCTTATCCTAGATAATCTGCTGGCTGACGGTAACGCCAAACCTATGCTCATAGTGATGCCGGATGCGAATATCGGAGCAAGTGGATTCAATCAAAAAGACATAGAATCTGCGTTGAGTATGTTCAAAAAAGAGATGACTAATGCCATTATTCCATTTGTGGAAGATCATTTCAGGGTAGCGGCCGGTACTGAAAACAGGGCCCTAGCAGGATTATCCTTCGGTGGGCTGCATACGCTATATACCGGTCTTCAGGACACCATGCGCTATGCATATTTAGGAGTGTTCAGCTCTGGTTGGATTTTGCCTGCCTTAGAACCTATGGCGGCGCGTCAGCATCATTTCTTGCAGCAAAACACGGATAAAGTCAATAACCATTTAAAGGCACTATGGATCTCAGATGGCGGAAAGGAAGATATTGCCTATAAAAATTGCCAGGTAATGTTGTCTAAATTGGACAGCTTACATATCAGGCATGGTTATTTTACCTATCATGGTGGTCATACCTGGCCGGTATGGCGTATGGATTTGTTTAAATTTTTACCAATTTTATTTAAGTAAAAGCAATATTTATGAGATTTGTTAGTTGGTTGGTATTTTTATTATTTCTGAATGCCTTTCATGGCTTTGCTCAGGATAGCATATTGATGCACAGCCCCGACCGGAAAATTGAAGTGATCTATTTTCCAGCACAGGTCGGCTATGCGGTTAAATATCAGGGGCTTCCTTTGCTGGGATTGTCCAGGATGGGGGTACATCGATCTGACGGGGACTTTACCGATAAGATTAAATTGATAAAAATACGACCCGATATTCAGGTTACGGACGATTATGAATTGACTAGCGGTAAAAAGCGCCACATTTCTTATAAGGCGATAAGGACCGTTATTGAAACAGAAAATGGAAAGGGCAGCCGAATGAATATTATTTTCCAGCTGTCAAATGACGGATTGGCTTTCTGCTATGAATTCCCTGATACAACAAATCATTCTTATCAGATCACAGGTGAGGCAACCAGTTTTCATTTTTATCCACAAACAAGAGGCTGGCTACAGCCCAAAGCAGATGCGCAAACCGGCTTTGAACATTCAAATCCCTCTTATGAAGCGCATTATATGATGGATCGCTCACTGGATTCTCTGCCTTTTAACAACAATGGATGGGTATATCCTGCTTTGTTTAAATACCGGGATATCTGGCTGTTAATCACAGAGGCCGGACTGGGAAGGTCTTATTGCGGTACCTCTCTGCAGCAAGCAGAGACTAAATATGATTATAGAATAAATTTCCCCCAACCGGCCGAAAAGATTCCCGGAAAAGCGCTATTGCCCGAATCAGCTCTGCCCTGGAAGACTCCATGGAGGGTAATTGCGCTTGGTAGTCTTAAAACCATCACAGAGTCAACACTGGGAACAGATCTGGCACTTCCCTCAAAAATTAAGGATACAAAATACATTAAGCCCGGGAAGGCCTCGTGGAGCTGGATCCTTAGAAAGGATGCGGGCACAGTGTTTAATGTCCAAAAAGCTTATATAGATTTCGCCGCAGATATGCATTGGAACTATTGTTTGATTGACGCAGGTTGGGACAAAAGTATCGGCTATGATTCGGTGCAGATTTTAACGGATTACGCCAAGAAAAAACAGGTTGGTTTATTACTTTGGTATAATTCTGCGGGGGACTGGAACACGGTTAAGTTTACGCCGAGGGACAGACTACTTACCCATAATAGTCGTGTGGAAGAATTCGCGCGCCTTGAAAAGATGGGTATAAAAGGGATCAAAGTTGATTTTTTTGGAGGTGACGGAAAGTCCATGATCAATTATGCCGAGGATATCCTGGTGGATGCCGCGGCTTATCATTTACTGGTTAATTTCCACGGAGCCACATTGCCACGGGGATTGCAACGTACCTATCCTAATTTTATAACAGCCGAAGCGGTTCTAGGGTATGAAATGATCACTTTTAGTCAGGATAATGCCGATGCAGCACCTGCACATATGGTCATGTGTGCATTTGCCCGCAATGCATTTGATCCAATGGATTTTACCCCCATGAATTTATATAAAATACCTCATATAAAGCGGGCGACAACCGCCTGTTTTGAACTGGCTACTTCTGTAGTCTTTTTATCGGGTATTCAACATTACGCTTCAAGTCCGGAAGGGATGAAGCATGTCCCCGGATACATTAAATCTTTTTTGAGAAACCTGCCTGATTCATGGGAAGATATCCGTTTCTTGGGCGGTACACCAGGTAAAGACTTTTTGGTTGCCCGAAAGTCGGGCAATACCTGGTATTTGGCAGGGATAAACGGGGAAAAAAAAGACAAGGAGCTGGTACTGGATTTGTCGTTTTTAACCGGCAAGAATGGAGATCTATATTACTGCCCATCTGATAACGAGGCAAACACCATTCTCACCAGAAAAATTTCACTCACTGGTAATAAAGAATTGTCTTTAAAACTCCATGGCAACGACGGGTTTATCGCCGTGTTTGAAGACTGACAAGGCTCTCTGTGTATCAAAGACGGTAGTAGTTTATCTAAGTACTTAAAAGAAGCTGTAATAGGACCGGCTGCCGTTTTTGATTCCAGGAAAGCCTATATAATTATGTTGTAACTGCTAATTTCAATTGCAACATGCAGTTCTTTGCGTGCAGATTTTTTAAGACCGATGACCGGTTCAAATTCTTATATAATTGTGGCTGAATCGCTATCAATATTATTGATCTATACAACCTTTTGATTTAGCTTGATTAAATGATTTAACTACCAAAAATTTTAAATTACTTTAACATGTTTTATGATTGCAATCGATTGCTATATTTGTTTTTTTGTATATTTTAGCATTTCATTTAAACTTCTAAAAATCAAAACTTGTTAAGGTATGCAGTCATCTAGTTGATATTGAGTATATTATAATTAGTGATTTTGTTTTTTATATGTGCCATCGATTGCAATTAATTAATTTTTTAAAAATTAGGATTAAAACTCACTTTATGCAAAAAATTGTAAAACGGAATCAATTTGTTCCTTTACTATTATCCATTGTGCTATGGTTTTGTGCTATAGGGCCAACTTTTGCACAGGCAGATAAGGATGTGCAGGGACAGGTAACTGATTCGAAAGGCGGTCCCATTGTCGGCGCGACTATTATGAATCTCCAGTCGAAGAAAGGGGCGAATACGGATGTAAACGGAAACTTCAGGATTCAGGTTTCCAATAATGATACCCTTCAGATCAGTTTTGTCGGGTATACGCAGCAACTTATTAAATATTCAGGTCAGGCAACCCTACATGTTACCCTTGAGGCCAGTAATGCTAATTTAGGAGATGTAGTCGTAATTGGTTACGGTACGCAGATGAAAGAGGCTGTAACAGGATCAGTCGCCTCTATTTCAGGGGAAAGCCTGAAAGAAGTTCCCGCGGCCAATATTTCTGATGCGATGCAGGGGCGTTTGCCAGGTGTTGCCATTTCCCAGACTTCTTCAAAACCTGGTGCAACTATGCAAATCCGTATAAGAGGTACCAGATCATTAACGGCAAATAACGATCCTTTAATTGTCTTGGACGGCATACCATTTCCTGGAAGTATTGGGGATATTGATATGAACGCTGTCAAGAGTGTCGATATCCTGAAAGATGCTTCCGCCACGGCCATTTATGGCTCAAGGGGTGCCAATGGCGTCATCCTCATTACAACTTTCAAAGGACAAAAGGGACAGAATTCACGAGTAACTGCCAGCAGCTATTATGGTTTGAGCAAAGTATTTGCCGAGTTTCCGATGATGGATGGTCATAAGTTACTGGCCTTACGTAAGGCTGCTGGACAGTTCGTAAATCAAGATGGAAGTGTACAGTTGGGTGCAGGAGAAAGCGACAGTGTCAATACGAACTGGCAGGATTTGCTTTATCAGACCGGAAATGTAACTAACGAGAATGTCAATGTATCAGCAGGGACCAAAAATGGCAGTTATAATTTCGGTGCCTCTTATTACCGTAATCAGGCAGTGATACCAACACAGAACTACCAGCGGTATGCAATTCATGGATCCATTGACCAGAATATCGGGAATTATGTGAAAATTGGATTTACCACTAATAATAATTACAATATTACACATGGTTCGCAGGTAGGAATTTACGGTGCACTAAGTAACTCACCACTTGCGGACCCCTATAATCCAGACGGATCCATAAAATACTCATTTCAGATGCCATTAAGTGCCAGCTGGGTGTACACAAAAGAGGTGATAGACAGCCTAAAGGATAAATGGGCTAGCAATAATAATAATTTTGCATCCTATAACTCGTTATATGCAGAGGTTAAGATACCCTGGATACAGGGATTGGCCTACCGCGTAAATGTAGGCTTAAATATTAATTATGGTAACAGTGGCAGTTATAAGGGAGAGGGGATCAATAGTACGAATCCGCTAGATCCGTCGACAGCTTCCATTGGCAATTCCGTGGGAACTGACTGGACCATTGAAAACCTGTTGACATACGACAGGACTTTTAATAAGCACCGGATCAATGCCGTAGGTTTATTTTCTTCTGAACAGAACAGATATCACAGCACATATATCTCGGGTATAGGTATACCGGAGGATCAATTGCAATATTTTAATATCGGGACAGCCAGCGATGAAATTGATGTTCTGCCTGAGAACCAGGACTATTGGGAAAGAGGTCTGGTTTCCTGGATGGGCCGTGTAATGTATTCTTATGACAACAAATATATGATTTCTGCTACCCTGCGTTCAGATGGTGCATCTGTATTGGCTCCCAGCCATCAGTGGCATACTTACCCTGCAGTTTCAGTAGGCTGGAATATTTCAAGAGAACCGTTTATGAAGAACCTTTCCTTTATAGATGAACTGAAACTAAGGGTCGGTGTCGGCCAAACGTCTAATCAGGCGGTAAGCCCTTATTCAACTATGGGACGCCTCGGCACCAATTATTATAATTTTGGCGATACCTACGCAACGGGATATTATGTTTCAACATTACCTAACCCCAGTTTAGGATGGGAGTATTCCAAAACATGGAACTACGGATTGGATTTCGGACTATTTAATAACCGCTTATCCGGTACGATTGAATATTATATAACCAAAACAAACGGGCTCTTGCAGAGTGTTGGCCTGCCGGCTACTTCAGGAGTGGGCAGTTATACTGCTAACGTGGGAAACACGGAGAACAAAGGTTTAGAACTGTCTTTGAACGGAACCATTTTACAGGATAACAATGGCTGGAGCTGGGATGCCGGTGTGAATCTGTCCTTTAACAGGAATAAAATCACACATCTTGCCTCAGGTGTAATGGCAGATGTTGGAAACAGCTGGTTTGTCGGGCATCCGATCAATGTGATCTATGATTATGAACGTATCGGCCTTTGGACAGCAGCCGACAGTGCAAGTGGATTGTTGAATCAACTGCAACCCGGTGGAAACGTGGGCGGCATACGTGTTAAATACACCGGCGGCTTTAATGATGATGGTACCGCAAAAAGGCCTATTGGCGATGATGATAGACAAATCATCAATACAGATCCTTCATTTACAGGTGGTTTCAATACAACTGTGGCTTATAAAGGATTCGATTTGGGTGTCGTTGGTGTCTTCCAGCACGGAGGTGTTCTGATAAGCACTTTGTATGGTTCCAGCGGATATCTTAACCTGATGACCGGCCGGTCCAATAATGTGGATATTGATTACTGGACTCCTACCAATACACAGGCAAGATACCCCAAACCTGGTGGACAGATGAGCGGAGATAATCCTATTTATGGATCGACATTGGGTTATTTCGACGCCTCATATATGAAAATCAGAACGATTACATTGGGCTATAATTTTGCAAAAAGCAGATTACTTAAGTCGTCCAGTATAAGTCAGCTGCGTGTTTATTTCAGTGTCCAGAACCCGTTTGTGCTGTTTTCGCCCTATCATAGTGATACTGGTTTAGACCCTGAAACTAACTCCTATGGGGATGAGAACGCTGCGGTCTCTTCTTTTGCCCATCGCCTGTTGACACAGGGGACTAATACACCCTCCACGAGAAACTTTTTACTGGGACTTAATTTAACATTCTAAAAATTATTAATAATGAATACGAAATATATAAAACGCATATCAGGAACGTTATTGATAATGGTCCTTGTTGGCGGGTGCTCAAAATTCCTGAAAGAAGAGCCCAGAAGCATTTTTACCCCCGAGTATTTTAAAACGGAAAAAGGGGTCCAGGGAGGCCTGACAGAGATGTATGCGCATTTAAGAAATATTTACGGTCAGGCTTATTATTATAATACCTGTGAAACAGGTACTGATGAGATGACCTATGGTCAGAGTGCGGATCAGAATTTTAAGGTAATGGATCTTTCCGGCCAGGGAGATATTACGTCCAGCACAAGCAGAGCAGATGCTATCTGGGGAACCTGCTTTACCAATATCAACACCGCAAATGGTGTAATCGAGTATGGTCAAGATGCGGGCGTAGATGCAAGTTTGCTTGCAGAGGCTAATTTCTTCAGGGCTTTTGATTATTTTTTGCTGGCACAAACCTTTGGCGGGGTGCCGCTGGATCTGGGTGCCGGGGATCTGAAATTTAATACCAACCCTATCGCTGCTTCCGTCCGTAATACGGTTCCCGAAGTATATACAAAATGTATATTCCCGGACTTAAAGTATGCGGTGGATAATTTACCAGAGAATCCCCGGTTAACAGGAGCCGCTACAAAAGTCTTAGCGCAGCTCTATCTGTCAAAAGCCTATCTGACCTATGCCTGGTGGCTAAAAAATCCCAATAATATTCCTACTTTTCCTGAAACAGCCAGGACGGACCCTGACGGCCATGATGCTGCCTGGTATTTTCAGCAAGCTTATAGTATTTCTGTAGCCGCTATTGAGAATCCTGGACCTTATACGCTTCAGCCGACATTTTATGACGTAAATGTGGCCAGCAATGATCGCAATAAAGAAATAATGCTGTACGCGGATCATACCGAAACCAGCCAACAATACAATGGAGGTAGCTTAAGCTACGGCAGTGGCGGCGCCCCGGACAATTTTGCAGGTTGGATGATGACCTGGAATTATCCGGCAATGACAAGTAGTTCTTCTGCGACTGCCTGGACCCCTGTTAATGCTGTGCAGCGGGCATCTGTACAGCCTCTTGGACGCCCTTGGGTGAGGATGGCTCCCACAATCAATGTTGTTACCAACACCTTTGCAGATAAAACGAATGATTCTAGGTATGACGGTACATTTACTACTGTTTACAGATGTAATATGGACGAGTCGGGATTAAGTGCCAGCTATGACAAATTATACAATGCGAATGGTCTTCCGATTTACCAAAATAGTGCTGTTCTGACCTTTCTGCCGGAAGACCCCAGCCAGGCAATCGATTATTCGAACAGTGTATATAACAGTGGTATTGGTGCCGGCATCTTGCCGGGTCGAGCAGATTTTGTTATCAGCCCGTCTGGCATCAGCAGAGTTGTATATCCCGGCCTCTGGAAACTTGGCCCTTACCGTACTGATAATGGTTCAGGTCTAGGGAATCCTAATGCGGGCAGCACAAGGCCCTACAATATCGCCAAATTCTCTGAATTGTTTTTTATAGCGGCCGAGGCGGCGGTCGAAGGTGCTGCCACCAAGACGGTTGCAGGTGCCTATGCTAATGACGGATCAGCCAGAGGTTTAATAAATATTATCCGGGCAAGGGCCGGGAAATGGCAGTGGAGTAATAGTGGTAACGTAGCCAAAGTAGAAGATAATAGCGCAGAGATGGTTGCGGCGACTCCTACTGTCGTCACAATAGATTATATTTTGGCAGAACGTTCCAGAGAGTATTTTGGAGAAGGTTACCGGTGGTATGACCTGATCCGCACGCAGCAGTGGGCGAAACTTGCTTCCTCTTATGAAATATGCGGTAGCGGTTACGGAGACCATACTCCTGTTAAGACCGTCAGAAATATTCAGCCTTATTTATATTTAAGGCCCATCCCGCAAGGGCAGTTGGACGCTATGCAGGTCAGTGATGAGCTAAAAGATCAATATCAGAATCCTGGTTATGTAAATTAAGATTGGATATTTGAACTGCGCTCGAAAATAATTGCTCAATTATGAAATGTTCTATGGATGGTTTATCCGTCCATAGAACATTCCTATTTATCCTTATAAAAAATACCGAGAGATGAAACGTTTAACAATAATTGCAGTCTTTTTATTAGCTTTTCAACTGGGGCGGGGACAACTGGCCCACCAATTATGGTTAAATTCAAAGGAGGGGCAAAAAGTTTCGGTCGTCAGCAATGCACATTCAGTCACCATCGATCTTGCAATCTCTGAATTAGAAAATGCCTGGTTGGGCAATGCTGGCGATACCATGTATTTACAGGTGGCAAGGGACAGCTTATTAAAAAATAACGGTTTTAGGCTTGCCGGTGATACTGTTTCAGCGAATTCTGATATTGGTATTCTGTATGGTGTCTTTGCGCTTTTGAGATTACAAAAGACAGGTTCAAGGGCTGAAATGGAACGCAGCAATCCTTCTTATAAGAGAAGAATATTGAATCATTGGGATAATTTAGACGGATCGGTTGAACGGGGTTATGCAGGCAATTCAATATTCTGGAGGAAGGAGGACCCTTTTACGGTAACAAAAAGCGATATAAAGATCTGGAAGCAGTATGGCAGAGCCAATGCTTCAGTCGGTATTAACGGTACTGTGCTTAACAATGTCAACGCTTCTGCTGAAATACTGACTGGCAGATATCTGCGAAGAGTAAAGTCAATCGCGGACATTTTACGTCCATACGGTATAAAGGTATACTTGTCTGTGAATTTTGCTTCACCGGAATTGTTAGGGCATTTGCCAAGTGCGGATCCATTAAATAAAGAAGTAATTGCATGGTGGACCCAAAAAATAGATGAAGTTTATCGGTATGTACCCGACTTTGGTGGATTTTTAGTGAAGGCGAGTAGTGAAGGTCAGCCAGGGCCACAGGACTTTGGTCGAACACATGTCGACGGAGCCAACATGTTGGCTGATGCAATGAAGCCTCATGGAGGGATTATTATGTGGCGGGCCTTTGTTTATAGCGCCAATGAAACAGACCGGGCCAAGCAAGCTTATACGGAATTTTTGCCGTTTGATGGTAAATTTAGGGACAATGTAATTATTCAGGTCAAAAATGGGCCGGTTGACTTCCAGCCAAGAGAGCCGTTCAGCCCTTTATTTGGTGCAATGAAACATAGCTCAGTGATGCCTGAGTTCCAGATTACGCAGGAGTATTTAGGGCATTCTAATTATTTGGTTTTTCTCTCGACACTCTGGGAAGAGGTACTGAACAGCGATACATATCAATATGGATCGGGAAGCACAGTTGCGAAGTGTACAGATGGGAGATTATCAGATCAACGATATACTGCTATTGCGGGGGTAGCCAATATCGGCCTGGATACCAACTGGTGTGGCCATATTTTTGCCCAGGCCAATTGGTATGCATTCGGCCGTCTGGCCTGGAATGACAGGCTGAGCAGCCGGAAGGTCGCCAATGAGTGGTTGATACAGACATTTCTGACAGATAGCATGCGCCGCAAAGGCCCGCCTTTTGTCAGGGCCTGGGAAAAGCAATTCCTTGTGCCGGTGCAGCGCCTCATGCTACAGAGCAGGGAAACCACCGTCAATACGATGACCCCTTTAGGGTTGCACCATATTATGTCTGCTAATGGGCATTATGGTCCCGGACCTTGGTGGGCCCCCAAAGGGGTGCGGCCGGACTGGACACCGCCTTATTATCATCAGGCATCAAAAACGGGCATCGGCTTTGATCGAACAAAAACGGGCAGTGATGCTGTGACGCAATACCATACACCGTTGGACTCAATTTATAATAACCTGGCCACCTGTCCCGAAAATTTATTATTATGGTTCCATCATGTTCCCTGGACCTATAAGTTGAAGGATGGGCAAACCCTTTGGGAAGGCCTTTGTCGTCATTATGATAAAGGTGTTAAGCAAGTCCGTGAATTTCAGCAGATCTGGAGTAGAGCGCGTGGTTTTGTGGACCGCGACAGATTTATTGCTGTCAGAAAGAAGCTGGAAAAACAATACCAGGGAGCCAGGCTTTGGAAGGATGCCTGCATTCAGTATTTCCAGACTTATAACCAAATGGCGCTTCCTTCGGATGTTGAAAAGCCCGCTGAGTCCCTGCGTACCATTCAGGCGAATGAGTTCCGGGTAAGGATAAAGTAATTTTTTTTGTTGTGGCTTCCAGTTACAACCAGAATGTACCTTCAAAATAAGGTAGCGGCGTAGACAATTTAAAAATTAATTATTAAAAGAAATGATAATGTACCGTAGAACTCGAATTATTTTAATTTTGTTGCTCGTCTGTTCTCAGGCATATAGTCAGTTAAGGTATACCAATCCGGTACTTGCCGGATTTTACCCCGATCCCAGTATTTGCAGGGTGGGAGATGATTATTATCTGGTGAATTCCAGCTTTTCATATTTTCCCGGACTGCCGGTATTTCATAGCAAAGATCTGGTAAATTGGCGTCAGATCGGCAATGCGATGGACCGTAATAGCCAGTTACAACTCGGAAACGGAGGCGTTTCCAGAGGTTTATTCGCACCTACACTACGTTATCATAATGGGTTGTATTATATTATGTGCACAAATGTGTCACAGGGGGGGAACTTTATCATCACGGCCAAAAATCCGGCCGGGCCATGGAGCGACCCTGTATTTACACCGAATGCCAGCGGTATTGACCCATCTTTGTTTTTTGATGATGATGGTAAAGTGTACATCACCTACAACAGTGAAGCGCCGGATAATAAGCCGCTCTATGATGGTCATAGAACGATTCGATTGATTGAATATGATATCCGGCAGATGAAAGCAGTAGGAGTGAATAAGATATTAGTCAATGGAGGAACGAATCTTGACGAGAAGCCAATTTGGATAGAAGGGCCACATTTATATAAAATAAATGGCTGGTATTACTTAATGTGTGCACAAGGCGGTACGGGATTTAATCACACAGAGGTTATCTTTAGGAGTAAAAAGGTTGATGGCCCTTATGTTTCCTATAAGGGGAACCCTATTTTGTCACAGGTTACACTGGATAAAAATAGAAAAGACCCGGTCACTTCCACCGGTCATGCAGATCTGGTGGAGACTCCGGACGGCAAATGGTATGCGGTATTTTTGGGGTGCCGTCCATATGATAACGATTATTACAATACAGGCAGAGAGACTTTTCTCGCACCTGTTAAGTGGAAGGATGGCTGGCCGGTTATCCTGGATCCTGATCTTGCCCTGCCCTATACGTTCCCGGTGCCCTCAGATACAATAAAAAAGGTGTATAACCCCTTCAGCGGTAACTACACTTTCAGGGATGATTTTGATAAGGCTGTTTTAGATAACCGGTTTTTGATGTTGAGAAATCCGACTGCGGGACTATATACAATTAAGGACGGTCAATTGCATCTGCCTTTGAAAAAGATAACTGCTTCAGGTGACGGTAACCCGGCTTTTATAGGATTCCGGCAAGCTCATTTAAAAGGCACCGCAACGGTGAGTATGGATTTCTCCGCCAATAAAGAAAATGAAAAAGCAGGCATCATGATTTTTCAAAGTGAACACGCATTCTATTATCTCTGTAAATCCATCAAGGATCGAAAACCAGTAGTCTCGTTGTATAAATCCGGATCAACTCCGGACCAGGATATGACTTTGTTGGCACAGGCACCGTTGTCCCAAAGCAGGTCTTTACAACTGAGAATAGTAGCTAATGGAGCTGATTACGGATTTCAGTATGCTCAAAAGCAGAATCAATGGGTTACTTTAAAATCTGGTGTAGACGGTAAATTTCTGAGTACAAATGAGGCGGGTGGATTTGTAGGGTGTTTATACGCTCTATACGCGACCTCTTTAGGAGAAGAGACCCGTCTTAGTGCCGCCTATAATTGGTTTGAGTATAAAGGAAGCGATGAGGCCTACAAATTGCAGTAGCGGTAAGAAAATACGGCCCACAAAGGCGGTCCCTGATCTCTCCAGTTACAACGCGTAAATAATTATTCTGTGCCGGCCATAATTTAATGAGGCGGTAAATTTTAAAATAATGATTAAGAAACCATTATTATATCTAAGCAAGATGATTCTTTATAAAGAAAAAACAAAATTGATGCAAAAAAAGCCAGTCTTTTGGTTAATATGCATTTTAATAGTTGTAGCGGCGACTATCCCGGCGACTGCTCAGATCAAATTACCAAGCCTGGTTAGGGATAGTATGATATTACAAAGGGATCATTCAATCAAGATTTGGGGCTGGGCCTCTAAAGGCGAGAAAATAAAAGTGGCATTTAATGGCCGGGAATTCTCCACTAGGGCCGGGGATAACCTCAAATGGTTAATAACGCTGCCAGCCATGCCAGCCGGTGGTCCTTACTCCATGACCATAAAAGGTAAAAATACAATTAAGTTAAGAGAAATCCTGATCGGAGATGTCTGGCTCTGTTCGGGCCAGTCAAATATGGTTCACCAGCTTTCCCTGCATTCTGTATACTATCCTAAGGCAATCAAAGACGCACATTACCCGGAAATAAGACAGTTTTGGGTCCCCAATACACCCATTTTAAAAGGGCCGGCTGACAGTTTGAATGGTGGTGCCTGGAAGCCTGCGACCCCGGCATTCGTGGGTGATTTTTCTGCAGTAGCCTATTTTTTTGCTAAAGCTATTTACGAAAGATATCATGTTCCCATTGGTATTATAAATGCCAGTGTCGGCGGCACCCCCATTGAAGCATGGATAAGCGATGATGGGTTCAAGGGTTTTCCTGCAATCGAAAATCAGGTACAAGACCATAAAGCACCGGCCTTTTTAGATTCGGTCAACAACAAAACCTCTGGTTTTAAGCAAACAGCTGTATTGGATAAAGGGTTGGAGGGCTCCCAGCCATGGTATTCAACGGGCTACACGCCGAAAGGCTGGCGGCAAATTGGCATTCCCGGTTATTGGGAGGATCAGGGCGTAAAGGATTTGAATGGCGTAGTCTGGTATAGAAAAACCATCAATTTGCCTGAGCGAATGGCAGCAAAAGAAGCAAAGGTCTTTTTAGGCAGAATCGTGAATGCAGACGAATTATATATTAATGGACAAAAAGTGGGGAGCACCACCTATGAATATCCACAAAGAAGATATGCTGTGCCCAAAGGATTACTCAGGGCCGGCAGGAATCTTTTTGTAATCAAGGTGCAGAACTTCTTTGGAAAGGGCGGTTTTGTTCCAGATAAACCCTATTGCTTGATTGCCGGAGCGGATACATTAGATTTAAAGGGATATTGGCAGTATAAAGTAGGGGCCGTTTTTGCGCCACCTAAGCACGATGGTCCGCTGTCGGCTCATTTTTCCCTGCAAAATGCGCCGACAGCCTTATACAACGGGATGGTTGCTCCACTGATTAATTATGGCATAAAGGGCATTTTATGGTATCAGGGAGAAAGCAATATAGGAACAAAGAATTATGCCGCACTGATGAAAAGCTTAATTGAAGATTGGCGTGGTAAATGGAAACTGGGGGATATTCCGTTTCTGTTTGTCCAGTTGCCGGGCTTTGGAGATTTTAATTATTTACCTGAACAAAGCGGATGGGCAGAGCTAAGGGAGGCGCAGTTAAAAACCTGTACTATCAGGAATACGGGTATGGGGGTGGCAATAGATTTAGGTGAATGGAATGATATACATCCGGACAGAAAAAAACCGGTAGGAGACCGCCTGGCATTAATTGCCAGGAAAATAGCCTATCATGAAAACATAGTGGCCTGCGGTCCTCTGTACAAGTCTTATGAGAAACAAGGAAATAAGATTATAATATCATTCAGTAATGCAGCTTCTGGCCTGACGACGTCGGATGGAGAAGCACCGCAGGAAATTGCGATTGCCGGAGCGGATAAACAGTTTGTCTGGGCGGAATCTAAAATTTCCGGCGATAAACTGGAAGTCTGGAGTGCAACGATTAGTGATCCTGTGTATGTACGTTACGGTTGGGCAGATAATCCGGTAAACCCAAATCTGTGCAATAAGGAAGGGATGCCGGCCTCGCCGTTCAACATTCGGTAATATCTGTCACACTTGATCTGATCTGGTTCTGCTCGGGTAGCGACAACTGTTCATTTAAAGAGTCCGAAAAAATTATATTTCCCGGACTCTTTAAATTGTGCCTGAAGCTAACTTGACCTGATATATCGAGCAACAAACGCAGACCTGGCCGCTACCTATAAAAGTAGACAGAAGGTTCAGGATAAATAAGCCTTATAAGACGCGATTACTTCCGTTTCTGCATAAACAACTCTTGAACATCCGTTCCTGCAAATTCTTTAACATCGATATCTGAACTTACCTTCAGATAGATCGCACTGACAAATATACTGTTCAAAGAACTGAAAACAGAAAAGATCAGTACCAGACCCAAAACAAAGACGGCGATCCCGACATATACATTGACCAAAATTAACGCAACGCTAAAAACAGTCATTACTATTAATGCACAAAACTGCAGGATACCAAAACTAAAGCCGGCAGTCAGGCTCTCTCCCCAAACCTTTTTCATCATTTCGACAGACTCTTTTAAGGCATTCCATGGACTCTTATCCTCATAAGCGACAATCGGTACTACAAAAAAAGTAGAGATACCCCAGGCGATGCCCAGCAGGCCCACAAGTATTTTTCCTAATTTTCCTACGTTGTCCTGGATGATCTTTAAGATCAGCCCTACTGTTGCAGCGAATGCTGCCCATGAAATAATATAACCCAGTCTGCTTACACTATACTTAAAGCCGATGGATAAACTGACCTCCTCGCCCTGGAAATATAACTTTACACAGTGCATCAGTGCAATATTGAAGAAAATAACGACAGTATAACTCACCAGGTATATTACAAAGGTGACCAGATAGCGCATGACATTATTATCCGATTGGTTCAGCTGCTCAAAGTGCCAGCCGAGGGCTGCACCGATGCCAATGAAGAATGAAAAGAGAATGACAAATAGCGCAATGCCTGAGATAATCGGGAAAATGATCAGTTTTTTGTTTGACTGCAACACTTTTAATGAGAGCTCGCAGATCTTCCAGCCGTTTTTTACTTTTTCAATGAACCCCATAAGATATATTTTAGTTGGTGAATAATAACCAAATATAGTCTATTTTTGATTTCAAGCGTGTAAGATATTAAACACCGTTGACGTTCCGCCTACCTGCTTACCGGTCAAATTTTCTTTATTTGATGCGATAGCTTATCCCCAGCCGCAACATTCTTGAATAAACCTGGTTATTTTTTAAACCAATATAGCCTTTGTAATAGTTGGACAGGCCGTAAGAATAACCCGCATATATTCCGATTTTATTAAAATCGGTGGATACCTGAATTCTCGGCCGGATATCTGTGCTAAGGTTTTTATTTCGGTCCATGGAGGTCTTTATCACTATACTCTGCTGTTGCGTTGCCGTAGCCTTGCCTTTTTCTTTTGAGCTTGTTAAAATGCCTATGTCTGAGCCTATCGTAATATCTACCAGCTGGCTGCCAACCTTAAGCCGCTTTCCAATAAAGGGGAAAATGTTGACGAATCCATTACGCAGAAAAGTCCGGCCGGTAAATTGCCAGACAATATCACCGCCCAGCGGATCCTGATAATCCAGACTCACTTTGCTGCGTAATATTTCATATCCGATGTCACCGCCGTAAATTATTGAAGCGCTTGTGACTTTTTTGATATTGAAGGACGCTCCATAACTGATCGCTGGTTTTCTGCCATAAGGATTATTCGTGTATGTTGCATCATTGATCTGGCTTGTGCTGACAGCCGAGGCGCCTCTGTAGGAATAAAAACCAGAATTAATCTGGCCGCGGAGTTCCAGTTTTTGTGCTGTGGCGTTATTTAAGGAAATTGAAAGAAGAAGAAGACAAACAGGCGCTATAAGCTGTATTGTTTTGGGTAGCTTGCTCATAATAGATGGATTGATTATCAGTTTTGAAAAAGATGGATATAAATATAAAACGGCGATTTATCGTAAAGTGTTACAACAGGAACTTTGTTTTTGCGTGGGGTGATATGATAAGCGGCTCAAGTGATCTGGAAACGACCACCTACTGTCCATAAACGAACAGTTGTTGATTTTTGTGCATGTATAATTATTTTTGATTCAATACCTATTGTAACGGCATCTTCTTTGAAAAAATAATTTTGATTTTAAGTTATAAAAGGTACCCCCAATGCTACAACACTTTTTCAAGACCGCATGGCGCAATTTGAGGCATAGCAAGACATTTTCAACGATCAATATTGCCGGACTGGCCATTGGCATCGCCTGTGCGGGATTGATTTTCCTGTGGGTGCAGGATGAACTGTCGTGGGATGATATATATACAAAAAAAGATCAGCTATACATTGTTCAGGAGAATCAGACTTATGATTCCTATACAGCAACGATGAGTTCTACACCAGGATTGCTGGGGCCTGCCATGCAAAAGGAGATCCCGGGCATTGCCAGTACCTGCCGTGCTTCGGAGTCTGAACAACGCCTGTTATTTATGGTTGGGGACAAAACCATGTATGGCATTGGAAAATATGTTGAACCGTCATTTTTTGATATGTTCTCACTGTCTTTTGTACAGGGCAATGCTCTGAATGCCTTTAAGCAATTAAGATCCCTGGTGATAACGCAAAGCACTTCGAAGAAGCTTTTCGGACAAACAAAAAGTGTCGTTGGCAAGACCGTACGAATCGATAATGCCGATGATTACGTGATTTCGGGCGTCGTAAAGGACATGCCGGCAAATGCTTCACTCCAGTTTGAATGGATTGCACCCTTTGAAATTTATTATCAGTGCAACAAGTACCTTCATTATTGGGGCAATAACGGATTAAGCACATTCGTTGAGTTAAAGCCTGGGGTCAGTCCGGCTTCAGTCAATCAGAAGCTTTCCGGCTTTATCAGGGAAAGATTACCAGAATCCAACGCAAAGCCTTTTCTTTTTTCCATGAATGACTGGCATCTCAGAGGCGAATTTGACAATGGAAAGCAAACCGGTGGCGGCCGGATAACCTATATCCGCCTGTTTTCGATAATTGCGTGGATAATATTAATTATTGCCTGCATTAATTTTATGAACCTGGCGACGGCCAGGAGCGATAAACGGTCAAAAGAGGTGGGCGTTAGAAAGACCCTGGGTGCAGTGAAGCAAAACCTTATCGCACATTTTATCTGTGAAGCTTTGCTAATGGCGTTTATGGCTTCTTTGGCAGCAATACTCATCATACTGCTCGTATTGCCTGTATTTAATTTATTGGTTCACAAAAATCTTTCTATTGGATTAAACAACCCGGCTCATCTGGCGGCCTTGGCCGCGGTAACGCTTTTATGCGGCCTATTGGCAGGGAGTTATCCTGCCCTGTATCTGTCTTCATTCAACCCCGTTTCGGTGTTGAAAGGCTTAAAGTCAAAGACCGGAAGTGCGGAATTTGTTCGCAAAGGGTTGGTGGTGTCACAATTTACAGCTTCCATTATTCTGATAATCAGTACTGTTATCGTCTATCAGCAAATACAGCATGTAAAGAAAAGAGATCTTGGTTTTAATAGAAATAACTTGTTGCAATTGGATATGAAAGGAGATATGGCGAAAAATTTTACTTCTATAAAACAAGCCTTACTCGCTTCCGGCTATATTGATAATGTATCCTTGAGCGATCACGAAACGATTTATAGCGGTAATAATACGGGGAGTCTGACCTGGAAAGGAAAGTCTGGCCCAGCGCCGGTTTTGATTTCACAGCGATATATAAGCGAAAACTTTTTCAACACCTCTGGCATCCGGCTTTTAGAAGGAAGGGATCTTGTGCCCTCAGACAGTACAATGGTTAATAAAACAATCAATGTCGTCATTACTAAATCCTTTGAGAAGCTGATGGGTAAAGGAAGCGCTTTGGGAAAGACCATCTGGGATGATGATGACGATAGTGGCATAACCGCGCAAGTTGTAGGTGTCGTAGACGACTATGTTTATGGAAATATGTATGGTAAATCGGACCCGGTTATATTTCAGTATGGAAATCCTGAAAAAGAAACACTGATGTATGTTCACTTAAGGACACATAGTGATGTGGAGGCTGCTTTGCAAACTATGCAGTCAATAATAGCCAGGTATAACCCCGCTTATCCATTTGAATATAAATTTGTCGATGATCAGTTTAATCAGATGTTCTTTAGTGAAATGCTTATTGGTAAACTGTCCAGAATGTTTGCAGCACTGGCAATTATTATATCCTGTCTTGGATTGTTTGGGCTGGCGGCTTTCACTGCTGAAAGGAGAACGAAGGAAATAGGCATCCGGAAAGTTTTCGGTGCCAGTACCAGGGGCGTCGCGATATTGTTATCTCAGGAATTTATAAAATTAGTTGGGCTGGCGTGTGTCGTTGCTTTTCCCATTGCGTGGATACTTATGCACAATTGGTTACAGAATTATCAATACAGGATTAATATAGGATGGGGGGTATTTTTGCTATCAGGCGCTTCGTCTGTGGCAATTGCAATCATTACGATCAGCTTTCAATCAGTGAGGGCCGCAAGGGCGAATCCGGTAGATAGTCTTAAAACTGAATAGGGCTTGTAATAGTCAAAAATAATTTTATGAGAAGGATGTCAAGTTACAATATAAAAATGGCCTGGCGTAATCTAAAAGCACATAGATTTTACAGCATACTCAATATAACCGGACTGAGTATTGGGATGGCCACCAGTATACTGGTGTTGATCTGGGTTCATTATCAGTTTAGTTTTGACAAGTTTAATCATCAATATGAGCAGGTGTACAGATTGAATACAACCATTCAGTCTGAAGATGGAGCAATGACATGGGGGGAGGCGCCCAGTGGAATGCCTGTACTGACCCGCGGTGCCGGAGGGATTGCCAAAACGGTGCGGCTGAAGTCCTGGGATGACCAGAATATTTCTACATTGGATAAAGCCCGGGTCTTCGATGGCAATCGTATTGCCTATATCGATCCGGACTTTTTATCTGTATTCGACTATCCCTTGATATATGGGAACAAAAAGACTTTTTTAAATAATATCGATGCGACAGCCATTACCCAAAGCCTGGCCAGGAAATTATTTGGTACGGATCAGGCGGTAGGCAAAAAGCTTCGTTATTTCGGTGATGTTTTTGAAGTAGGAGCCGTGCTGAAAGATTTCCCGGAAAATTCATCTTTGCAGTATAGCGCGCTTTTTCCAATGAGCGCCTTTACCCGTCGCATGATGGCGGCGGGTGCTATTGCCGGCCGTCACTATGTAGATGAGACAATTGATAATATAGAATTTCAGGTCTTTTTATTACTGACACCTGCTGCAAACCCGGCCGGTATCGCAGCGACTATTTCTAAAAATTACGCGGCTGAGAGAGATCATACGTTAAGTTTTTCTCTGCAGCCACTTAAAGATTTACATTTGATTTCCGCAGATGGGAATCCTTCAGATCTCAGAATGGTTCAAATACTGTTGCTTGTCGCTATATTGGTGCTGGTTGTTGCTTCCATAAATTATATGAACCTGACAACGGCCAGGTCGCTGGTAAGGCTCAAAGAGGTCTCCGTACGCAAAGTCAACGGCGCAGCCCAAATGCAGTTGTTTTGGCAATTTATGACGGAAGCCCTTGTATTGTTTTTAGTTGCTGCCCTGATTGCGCTTCTGGTCGTTTATGGTCTGTTGCCGGCTGCCAGCCGCTTTACCGGTGTTGATTTAAGCGTGGTTTCAGCAGATGTTGAGACAACAGAAGTCATCGCTGCCGTTTTTGTAGGAACTTTGTTGGTCGCAACCCTATTTCCCGCCTATTTGTTATCAGGTTTACAGCCGTCAAAGGCAATCAAAGGTGTTATAAAAGCAGGCAGATATGCAACCCTTCGCAAGATACTTGTCGTTATACAATTCAGTGCTTCTTTTATACTGATGATGGGCGCTATTGTCATCCACCGGCAGATGCATTACCTGTCTACTAAGGATGTAGGTTATGATAAAAGTTATGCGTTTGTGGCACCGATGACCAATAATATGGTGGATCATGCAGGGGAAATGGAAACTGAACTGCTAAAATCCACCGCCATTGAGGACGCAGGCGTAGCGGATGTCTATGATCTGGCCCAGGTGGGCAACTGGACCAACAGTGTGCAGTGGCCTGGCAAGCCTGAAAATGACAAGACGATGTTTGCAGGTATATCGGGCGACAAGGCTTTTATGCATACAATGCGGTTTCGGTTTATCGCAGGGGGCAATTTTTCAGCAACACCTGCAGACAGCAATAAGGTTATTTTAAACGAGGTGGCTGCTAAACGGATGCAGTTAAAGACGCCCTATACAGGTCAGCAAATTGTTTACGGAGGCATTCAAAAAGAAATTATCGGTGTTGTTAAATCCTTTAATTATCAACCTTTAACTCAATCTATCGGGCCTTTAATTATTGATAGCCGCGGGTTCAAGAATATTCTTTACGTTAGAACCACTGCGGCTGGTGCCAAAGAAGCTATTGCGCAAACTGAGCGGCTGTACAAAAAATACTCGGGGAATGCTCCTTTTACCTATACATTTTTGGATAAAAGCTTTGCTGATAAATATCTGGTGGAGCAAAGAACCGGCCGACTGTTAAAAGCCTTTTCGGCAGTGGCTTTATTTATCTCTTGTCTTGGGCTATTAGGTTTGGCGACTTATACGGCAGAGGTTAAGAAAAAAGAGATCGGCATCAGGAAGGTGTTAGGTGCCAGTGTTGGGAGTATAACGGGGCTTATAACCGGCCAGTTTTTAAAACTGGTTTTATGGGCGGTTGTCGTAGGCGCACCGGTTGCTTACCTGGTCACCGTCAAATGGCAAAGCCATTTTGCTTACAAAGTAAAAGTGAGCCTGTTTAGTTTTGTATGGGGCGCTGCGGTGGTGGTGGCGGTAACCGTATTAACGATCTTATTCATTGCCTTGAAATCGGCCAGAGCAAATCCGGTAAACAGCCTGAAAACGGAATAAAAATCAGCAAGGAGCCTTAGAATAAAGCGGACATATCATGCCACAATACTCCTCTATGGGTACAGGCCGACAGGCCCAGGTCGTGAAAGCCGAATTTCTGATAATAATGAATCAGCGGTGCTTTACAGGTTAAGGTAATGCCAGCCCGTTTTTGGGACTTGGCATGGAGGATAAGGTGCTCAATCAGCCTGGCGCCGTATCCTTTTTTTCTATATTGAGGGGCGACTGCGAGGCCAAAAACGGATTGCCATTTACCCGCCTCCCTGTGCAAGCCGGCATGAAGGAACATGTCATCTATGATCGTCGGGTTATCTGTGACCATGCCGTTGATAAAGCCAAGTAGCTGACCGCCCTGAATCAGCAGCCAGAAATGATCCGGGAAAATTTCCAGTCTTTTTGAAAGTGAGTCCCTGGAAGCCGCTTCGCCTGGCGGGAAACAGGCTTCTTCAATGGCCTCAAAAGCCGCTAAATCCTGAATGTCCGCCGTCCTTATATGCATATAGCGATTGAATATTGATGCGGTCCAAAAATAAGAAAGTTGTTGTTTATATCCGGAGGGCTGTTTGATATTACGATATTTTGTCATGTTATTACGGGCTGCGTTTTAGGCCTTCAGTTATCATGCTGAATAAATTAAATTCCTTCAGTCTTTCATAAATTCGTTAAATTTACAGACTGAAAAGTCGAAAATGGCAGGAGCGAAACCGATTATTACTACAGCTTTCAGTTATGAAACGCTGGAAGAAACACTGGATATTAAAAGAAAGGGTGCCAGATTGGCCATTGGGATTCCCAAAGAGCTGGCTTTCCAGGAAGATCGCATTGCACTCATTCCTGACGCCGTCAGCGTGCTGGTTGGCAATGGCCATAGTGTTGTTATCCAGTCTAGGGCGGGAGAGGGAAGCAAGTTCAGCGATAAAGACTATAGTGAAGCCGGGGCCAAGATTGCACTGGATCCGGATGAAGTGTTTAAGCAGCCCATTGTGATTAAAAGTGCACCTATCACTTTATCAGATCTGCCCAAACTCCAGAAAGGGCAGATCATTATGAGTCCCTTGAACCATTCCTTATTACAAAGAGAGATCCTGGAAGAATTATCGAAAAAGAAAATAACCACGCTTGGTTTTGAAATGCTCAAAGATGACAGTGGGACCTTCCCTATTGTCCGGTCTATGAGTGAGATAGCCGGAAGTGCCGCCATGCTGCTGGCGGGTCAGTTTCTGGCCTGCTCTAATAAGGGAAAAGGCGTGCTGCTGGGGGGAATCAGTGGTATCCCTCCCACCAAAGTCATTATCATCGGTGCCGGGGTGGTAGGAGAATTTGCGACAAGGACGGCCATGGCGCTGGGGGCGTCTGTCAAAGTATTCGACAATAATGTATATCGCCTTAAAAGGCTCCAGAATAATCTGGGCTTCAGGGTCTGGACCAGTGTGATAGAGCCGAAGATACTGGCTAAGCAGCTTAAAACCTGTGAAGTAGCTGTCGGAGCGCTGTCCAGCGAAAAGGGCAGAGTGCCTATTGTCGTTTCCGAAAGTATGGTGGCCAAGATGCGGCCAGGCAGTGTAATTTTGGATGTCTGTATCGACAGGGGCGGCTGTTTTGAGACCAGTGAACTGACTTCACATGAGAAACCGGTTTTTAGAAAACATGATGTCATCCATTACTGCGTACCTAATATCGCCAGCGGTTTCGCCCGGACGGCAAGTCATGCGATCTCAAATGTACTGATGCCCATGCTGCTGAAAATAGCAGATGAAGGGGGCCTGGATTCTATCCTCTGGCATAATTTTAATCTTAGAAACGGTATTTATATGTTTAAAGGCCAGGTGACGAACTTTTATCTGAGTGAAAGATTTAATATGAAATACACCGATCTCAATCTTTTACTGGCTACCAGCCGCAGGTAGTGGCATTATGGGCTTTTTCAAAAACGGGCAGCTATTTCCAAGAAATGTTTTGTGAAATTTAAACAAAACGCTAAAACAGCGGTCAAAACCATTACTTCAGCAAGGCAAACCGGGGATTTTTTCCTGAAAACGGATGCTTTCTGAATAATTCGCTATTTTGTGGCCGCAACTCCAACTAGGGTTCAATTGAACATTATGATGAGAAAATGGTGTTTTCTGGTATTAAGTTTTCCCCTGTGCCTGTTTGCCAGCGCGCAGGGAGATTCTATTGCCTGGAACACCGCCTTTCAGAAAGCCAAAAAAGAGCTCCGGCAACTGGCAGGCCAGCCTGCGGAGGCCTACATGGCCACCGGACGCTCTCTGGAAGAGCTGGCGGTAACGAACCCCGGCGATCCTGAAGTCTGGTATTTTCTGGGCAATGCCATTGACAAGTTCAACACTTCCAGTGGCGAAAAATTACCCTCTTCCACACTCGCACTGGCCAAGAGGGCTTCAGACTGCTTTGTCAACAGCATTGAGCTTTCTAACAACCGGTACGCAGGAGAAACCATTTTGTTTGATCCACACACCAAGATCCTGTCTGTCTGGGGTGCCCAGGCAGAACGGTATTTAAGTGCCGGTAACAAGGACTCCGCTGTCTGGTGTCTGCAGCAGGCCAAAATCTATGGCGGTATTAATGCCAGCGTGGGCGCTTACTTTAAGCAGGTACTGGATGAATGTACCGACAGTGCCTATCTTTTTACGAACGGAGATGTTTATTTCTACTATATCTCTTATCTGCAGTTAGTAGAAAACTATAAGCCGGACGTCCACTGTATCAGCCTGAATTTTCTCAATACACAGTGGTATCCGGAGTATCTGCGTAAAAAGGGCTCGCTTAGTTTTCCTTTTGGTCCAGAAGACCTGGCTAAGATCAAATCCAAGAAATGGAAGGCTGGAGAATTAACCATTAAAAATAAGGCCGGTATAACCGGGGATACGGCGATCAGCTGGAAAACCACTCCTGAGGATAACAGCTATATGCTGCGCAGTGATATTATTCTTAAAGATTTTCTGCAGGAAAACGGGTTTAAAAGTGATATTTATTTTGCCGCTGATGTACCTGAGCAGATGCGCCTCTACCTGGGAGTTGAAAACTATGCACAGCTCCGTGGACTGACTTTAAAAGTTGTTCCAAGCTGGAGAGTCACTTCTTTACCTTTTCTGGAAAACCGTCTTTCTTTGCTCAATGAACTTTCGCCCGAGGACGATGGTGACTTTACCTATAATAAGGATAATATCCAGGTCTTGAATAATTACCGGTTCGCCTATACGGCTGCAGCCGACCTTGCCATGAGTCAGAATCAGCTTAAGGCTGCAGAAAATATTCTTTTATTCGAGGAGAAAAAATATCCGGAAACCTTACTGCCTTTTTATGCGGATGCCACCCGGAAATGGTTTGACGGGTTCAAAGAGAAAATTTTAATGGCGGCTGCAGCGCATTAAAAAATTAAAATTTCCTCATCGAAAATAATCTGCTATTTTCGCTGCAAAATCTATGATCACTGATGTGGGTGTAGCCATGGTGTTAAAATAACGCAAACATTTATAATGTGTAAATAATTATAAAAATCTGTTTTGTTATTTCACTATATTTAGCGTCACTTTGCATCTTCAACACAATAAACGCAGCAAGAAAAAGAATGGGACTTTTTAATTTTTTTACACAGGAAATAGCGATGGATTTGGGCACCGCTAATACCTTAATCATTCATAATGAAGAGATTGTAGTAAATGAGCCCTCTATTGTAGCCCTCAATCGCAACAATCCCAAAGAAGTACTGGCAGTAGGTAAGCGCGCCTTACTGATGCATGAAAAGACCCATGAGAGCATCCGGACCGTCCGTCCCCTCAAAGACGGGGTCATTGCAGATTTTAATGCAGCAGAGTTGATGATCCGGGAAATGATCAAAATGATCCATCCCAAAAAGCCGCTTTTCCCTCCCAGCTGGAGGATGATGATCTGTATCCCATCCAGTATTACAGAAGTGGAGAAAAGAGCGGTACGTGATAGTGCAGAGCAGGCAGGTGCCAAAGAGGTATACTTATTACATGAACCCATGGCTGCGGCCATTGGTATCGGTATTGACGTGGAAGAGCCTGTGGGTAATATGATTATTGATATTGGAGGAGGTACGACTGGTATTACCGTTATTGCACTGGCCGGTATTGTCTGTGATCAGAGTATCCGTATTGCCGGAGATGAGTTCACTGCTGATATAATGGAGGCACTCAGGCGTTATCATAGCCTTCTGATCGGGGAAAGGACCGCAGAACAGATCAAAATTCAATTAGGCGCTGCCATGAAGGACCTGGATAATCCACCCGATGACCTGCCGGTCAACGGCCGCGACCTGGTAACAGGTATTCCTAAACAGATCATGGTAAGCTACCAGGAAATTGCAGAAGCACTCGATAAGAGTATTTTCAAAATAGAAGAAGCCATATTAAAAGCGCTGGAGACAACCCCTCCGGAACTGGCAGCCGATATCTACCGTCGTGGGCTTTACCTGACCGGTGGCGGTGCATTGCTTCGCGGACTGGACAAAAGACTGGGTCAAAAAATCAAATTGCCTGTACATATTGCAGACGACCCGCTTAAAAGTGTGGTGCGCGGTACCGGCATTGCCTTGAAGCACTACCAACGTTTTCCTTTTATCATGCGTTAAAACCGAATCTTATTATGTAGGTCAGCAGGGACCTGCCCCGGCTGCATTATGCTGACATGCATAAATATAGTCAAGGTTATTCAGATAACTGTATAAGTTTTAGTGGACGTGGTTAACAGGAAATCGTATTTTTAAGCGCGATAATGAAGATACTGGTATAACTAATACCAGACAGATGTGAAATGGGCAGTGGCTCGCTATAGTAAATAACGAGGTAGGGTGTGAAAAATATATTTTTATTCATAAGGCGATTTTTTACCTTTCTTATGTTCCTGATTTTTCAGGTGCTGAGTATCTCGTTTTTGGTGAAATACAATAACACTTACGAAGCTGCCTATTCCAATACCGCTCATTCCCTGACCGGAGATATCCAGAAAAAATATAATAATATCCAGTACTTTTTTGACTTAAAAAGTACCAATAAGAAGCTGGCCGAAGAAAACGCAGCACTGCGTAGCGCACTGTCCATGTATGTCAGGGGTGCGGATTCATTGCATCTGGATAATATCTATACCTTGATGGATACGACCAATGTGGACAGCCTGGGCGTCATCCGTAAATACCATTATTTTGAGGCAAAGGTGGTCAGTAACTCGCTGACGAACGAGAATAACTTCATTACCATTGAGAAGGGCTCCAGACAGGGTGTGAAAAAAGATATGGCCGTGGCCGGCCCTAAGGGTATTGTCGGTCATGTAGTCGCTGTCAGTGAAAATTACAGCCTGGTCATGAGCCTGCTTAACCATAATAGCCGGGTCAGCGGCATGCTGAAAAAAAGCAATATGCCGGGGCTGATCGAGTGGGATGGCAAATATCCCAATATTCTTACGCTGAGCAATATACCGAAAAGGACGAAATTGGCGAAGGGAGATACGGTGGTGACCAGTAACTATTCCGGTAATTACCCCGAAGGATTGACTATCGGCAGGGTAATTACCATCAGCCAGGATGATCCCTCCAGCAATTATTATCAGATCAAACTCCTTTCAGGGACGGATTTTTATAACTTACAGTATGTCTATGTTATAAAGAATGATTATATCAATGAGCAGAAAACATTAGAATCTAAAGCCCAGAAATAAATAGTATGAGTGTACTGATGAAAAACATATTGCGGTTTATTTTCTTTATCCTGGTACAGGTATTTGTACTGGATAAGGTGCCGCTGCTGCATCAGTATCTGAAACCTGCGATCGCTTTCTTGTTTATCCTGTGGCTGCCTTTTAACCTGTCCAGGGTAGCCCTGATGGCAATCGCCTTTGTATTTGGACTGGTGCTGGACTATTTTTCCGGTGTTCCGGGCTTACATTCAGCCCCGATGGTTTTGATTGCCTATCTCAGGCCCTTTTTACTTAATTTACTACTGCCACAGCAGAAAGCAGAGATCACCTATTCTGACCCTAGCACGAAAAGTATCGGAATCGGACCGTATACTATTTATATCCTCGTGCTGACTGTTGTTTATCACCTGTATCTGACTTTTATCGAGTGGATGCAGTTTGGTGACTTCCTGTTTTTCATTGGTAAGGTCCTGGCAACTTCTGTACTCAGTCTGGTCCTGATTTTTATTACTGAATTACTTTTCTTCAGAAAAGTAAAGTTTAAGACCAATGCCGGTTAGGGCCGGCTTTGCTTCCTGCAACCTTTTTTCAAAAAAAAATATAATTAGCACACACTCTTTAGTGCCGGAGTAATTGTATTGATTAATTTTGTGGTCAACAGCGCATCTTGTTCCTAAGTATGGCTCGATATGTGCTTAATAATCCGTATATTACAACATAATATGTACTGCAGGTTAGCTATTAGGTAGCAAACGCTACAGCGAAAGTAATACGCAATACTAGGGAGCATATGGCCACACAAAATAACAATCAGTCTCGCAGCAGAATCATTCTGGGCATATTTATCGTCGTGTTCGCCATTATACTGGCGCAGCTGCTCAACTTACAACTATTCTCTCCTTCTTACCGGCTGCAGGCAGAGAATAATGCCATTTTCCGCAAGGTGATCTATCCGGACAGAGGCATTATTTATGACCGCAAGGGGCATGCGATGATTGATAACATAATCAATTATGATTTTACGGTGACGCCCATCGAAGCCAGAAAGGGGGTAGATACGGCTACACTTTGCAGCATTTTGGGCATTGATACTGCCGAGTATCATAAAAGAATGATTACGGCCATTATTAAGAACAGCAGTTTCAAACCCAGCACCTTTGAGCCGCTTTTGACCAAGGAGCTCTTTGCTCAGCTCAATGAGAATCTTTATAAATTCCCTGGCTTTAATCTTCAGGAGCGGCCGGTCAGAACTTATCCTTATCATGTTGGAGCGAATTTTCTGGGCAGGCTGGGAGAAGTGTCTTCTACCTATTTAAAAGAGCATCCGGAGGAAGGCTATCAGCCAGGCGATTATATTGGTATTGCAGGGCTCGAAAAATCTTACGAAAAGGTGCTGATGGGCCAGCGGGGGGTGAAAAGGTTTTTAAGAGACAACCGCTCCCGGATCCAGGGCCCTTATGCAGGAGGGAACTATGATACGACGGCTATTGCCGGCAGAAGCCTTTATACCAGTATTGATGTTAACACCCAAAAACTGGGGGAGAAGCTTTTTCAAAATAAGCTGGGTGCGGCGGTGGCCATCAATCCTAAGACCGGAGGGATCATTGCCATGGTTTCTGCGCCGACTTTTGATCCGAATGATCTGACACCCAGTGAATACCGGGATCACATCGGCTTTTTAGTCACCGATACTTCCAGGCCCATGTATAACAGGGCTATTGCCGGTATGTATCCTCCGGGATCTACCTATAAACCGTTGGGTGCGCTAATTGCGCTAAACGAAGGGGTCATTACGCCTTCTTACGGATATGATTGCCGTGGTGCCTACTGGGCTTGCGGTAAAAGGGTCAGGTGTGACGAGAGCTGGGCGGGGCATGCAGCAAATCTGCAGCTGGCCATTGCCCATTCCTGTAACTCTTATTTCTGTAATGTATTTAGGATGGTGATTGATAATCCCAAATACGGCTCTCCCCGTAAGGGATATGCTAAATGGCGGGAATACATGCATGGCTTTGGGTTTGGCACCCATCTGGGTATAGATATCCCGGGTGAACGTGCCGGCAATATTCCTGACACAACGGAATATAATCATGACTACGGTAACCGTTGGGTATCTTGTAATATGGTCACGATGGGCATTGGCCAGGACCGTATGACGGCCACACCGCTTCAGTCCGCCAATGAAGCTTGTATTATTGCCAATAAAGGATGGTATTATACACCACATTTTGTGGATAGTATAGAGAATCCGGAACAAGGTGATACCTTACTGGCAAGGTATAAAGTGAAACATTCCAATCTGCATATCAGCGACAAAGACTTCAGGACTGTACAAAAAGGGATGGAGGATGTGGCCTCAGAAGGAACGGCCTCCGCTATCAAAATACCCGGTCATACATTTGCTGGCAAGACAGGTACCGCACAGGTGCCCAAGCTGAAAAACCTGGCCGTCTTTATCGCGTACGCACCGGTCGAGGATCCACAGATCGCCATTGCGGTCTACGTGGAGAATGCAGGTTATGGTTCAGCATGGGCGGCTCCTATCGCGGCTCATATGATGGAGCAGTACCTGAACGATACGCTGACAGAAGATACAAAAGTGGACGTGGAAAGGCTGTCCAAGGCCAGTTTGGTTCCGCACCAGATATTTGACTGGCGCAGGCAGCAGGATTCTTTGAAGGCTGCTAAAGCCAGGGCTCAGGAGCGAAGGTCAGATTCTCTGCAGAAAGCACAAAAGGCGCAACAGGTGGAAGATAGTATTCAGCTGATTGTTTCAGCTGCCAGTCATAAAAGTGATTCTGCCAGACAGGATTCTATCAAAGAAGCAATGCTTGTTGACTGGCGCTCCAAATTATGGCCATTAAGATTATCATCGCGTAAAAAAGCAGGAAAATAAATGTATCAGCAAGAAAAGTTAGCAAAAGGAATAGACTGGGTTGTAGTATTCTTATATGCTGCCCTGGTAGCTATTGGCATCCTTTGTATTTTCATGGTAGAATATAATCCGAATCCAGATGTGAACTGGGCGACTACTTTTGTATCAGGAAAGACAGAATATAGCAAGCAATTGATATTTGCAGGCGTTTGTGCCATCCTGGCCATCTTTATTCTGCTCAGTGATTCTAAGCTTTATACGGCTTTTGCCAATCTGGCTTATCTGTTCGGGATTTTACTGATGCTGGCCACATTTGTGCTGGGACGAAATATTAACGGATCAAAAAGCTGGATTCCCCTGGGAGGAGGATTTAACCTGCAACCGGCAGAACTCTGTAAAATATTTACCTCACTGGCGCTGGCCAAATATTTGTCAATGCAGGAGCTGGACTTCTCTAAATTGCGTTCGCAGATCATTGCCACAATAATAGCGATGTTTCCGGCAATGCTTTCCATCATGCAAAATGAAACAGGGCTCGCTCTGGTGTACTGTTGTTTCTTTATTGTGATGTTCCGCGAAGGACTGCCGGGAGCAATACTATTGATCGGCTTTTCTTTTGGTGTGCTAGTCGTGGCTACCCTGATCATGGACCCGGACCTGCTGGCCGTCATTCTTACAGCCATAGCCATCGGTACGATCTATCTTTTGCGCAAAAAGATCAAGCGCAGCCGTAGAATCCTGGCCTTTATTATCTTTATATGGGCCGCGTGTGTGGGTATCCAGCGCTTTGCCGTACCTTATATCTTTAATAATCTCTTGCAGTGCTACCAGTCCACCAGGGTCTATGCCATGGTGGGAAAGGTGTATGATTGTTCTAAAAATAAAAGCAGTATTGCCAGGGAAGAGGCCAATAAGAGTTATGCCAAACCTGATGATTATAATGTCAGACAAAGTAAGATCGCCATTGGCTCGGGTGGAATTTTGGGGAGAGGCTTTTTGAAGGGGACTCAGACCAGAGGGAAATATGTTCCGGAGCAGCAGACTGACTTTATTTTTACTTCTCTGGGAGAGGCATTCGGGTTTTTGGGATGCGCGGCCTTCTTATTGATCTATCTGGCAATGCTTTTCAGGATCGTGAAGATCGCAGAAAGGCAACGAAGCGTATTTTCCAGGGTGTATGCCTATTGTGTCGCCAGCATATTTTTACTGCATATCGCCATCAACGTCTGTATGACCATCGGTCTGTTCCCTGTCGTAGGGATTCCCTTACCTTTGGTTAGCTATGGAGGATCCTCTTTGGTTACTTTTACCATCCTGATCTTTATTATGCTGCGGCTCGATGCAGACCGCCAGATGGTGCTCAGATAATGGCTGAACTCTATCAGGATCTATCATTACTCACAGGAAATCTCAACTGTCATGAAAATAGAAAAGGGTAATTTTTTCAAATTATGGCTTCCTACCCGGGAATCGGCCGGCCGGCTGGTTTTTGAGAATCCAACGGATAATACCCTCAGACAGGACGCGGACGAGGTGATCATTACGGCCTATATCTATGATCAGCTTTCCGTAGAAAAACTAGAGGTGAAGCAGATAAACCAGTGCAGAAAACTAATTGATACAGATAAAAAAGTCTGGATCAATATTGACGGGCTCAGAAGAGCAGAGGTGGGTCAGATCTGCAAGGAGTTTAGTATCCATCAGTTGATTGAAGAGGATATATTGTCTGTGGATCAGCGTCCTAAAAGTGATATATTTGAAGATTTTGTCTATTGTCTGCTTTACCAGCTTTATCTGGACGGCCAATTTAATGAGCTGAGAAGAGAACAGATCTCACTGGTACTGGGAAAGAATTTTGTGCTGACCTTTCAGGAGGAGGCAACCAGAGATGCTTTTGGGGAAGTCAGAAAAAGACTTCAATCCAGCGGAAGCAAAGTGCGTCAATACGGGTCGGATTTTCTGTACTATTCCCTGGTGGATGCGGTGGTGGATGACTATTTTACTACTATGGATTCCTACGGAGAGAAACTGGAAAAGGGAGAGAGTCAGCTGATCCGGACCAACGCGCAGATGCGGATGTCCTATATCCTATTTTTGCGCAAAGAACTTCTCTTATTCAGAAGAACGATCTTTCCGGCAAGAGATGTGATCAGCAGCCTGAACAAAAATGAAAATGCGCTGTTCAACGCCAAGACGCTTCGCTATCTGAAAGATATCTATGATCATATTCTGCAGGCCGTAGAAATGGTGGAGAACTACAGGGAGGGCATGTCTAATCTCCAGGACCTGCATATGAACATGGCCAACTTAAAAATGAATGAATCCATGAAGGTCATGGCCATTGTGACTTGCCTGCTAGCTCCGGCCACCGTCATAGGGGGCATATTCGGCATGAACTTTTCGCAGATACCACTACTCCACAATACCTATGGTTTTGCCTTTGCAGTGGCCATCATGCTACTCATACCCTTATGGATGATTATTGTTTTTAGGAAAAGAGGCTGGTTTTAGTAAAATGTCAGCGTTTCTTTATACTCCTTATCGCTAAATTAAATAAAAAACGGACAGCCAGAATCGATGATCCTGGCTGTCCATGCAATATTAAATTATATGGAGTAATGAAAGACGCTTTTAAAAGGCCTGCCATCCCTGCGCTGTAATATCAAATGTATTACCACCCTTTGTCAGAAATTTACAACCCTCCTCCGGGGCGGTCATATACCCGATAACACTGATATCTTCATTCAGGACAATCTTGTCATGGTCTTCCTGTTTGATGGTAAAGATCAGCTCATAGTCTTCGCCGCCATTTAAGGCGCATACGGTAGGGTCTAAGCCAAACTTAAATGCAGCCTGCCGGGCGCGCTCATCAATGGGAAGCTTTTCCTCATAGATCCTGCATCCCAGACCACTTTTTTTGCTGATGTGCAAGACCTCACTGCTGACGCCGTCGCTGACATCCATCATAGCCGTAGGGCGCAGGCCTTGCTGCTCAAAGAACTCAATAATATCTTTTCTGGCTTCCGGTTTTAAGATACGGCCAACGATATAGTCTTCGCCCTCCAGGTCCGGCTGTACTTTTGGGTTTTCCATATAGATCTTTTTCTCCCTTTCCAATAACGTTAACCCCAAAAAGGCGCCACCCAGGTCCCCGGATACACAGATCAGGTCTCCTTTTTGTGCCGTACTTCTCTTGATATATTGGTCGGGCGCCACCTCACCAATTGCCGTAACAGAAATAATAAAACCTTTCTGGGAGGAAGAGGTGTCTCCTCCGACCAGATCAACCTTGTATTTTTCACAGGCCGCATATACACCTTCATAGAATTCAGAAAGGGCTTCTACACTGAAACGGTTGGTAATCCCCAAACTGATGGTGATTTGCGTGGGCTGCGCGTTCATGGCATACACGTCACTCAGGTTGACGATAACACTCTTATAGCCCAGATGTTTGAGTGGCGTATACATTAAATCAAAATGAATGCCTTCAATTAAAAGGTCGGTAGTAATAACGGTCTGTTTGCCAAAATGATCCATTACTGCGCCATCGTCGCCAACGGATTCAATAGTAGAAACATTGTAGGTCTCAAAGTTTTTGGTCAGGTGATCTATCAGACCAAATTCACCAAGCGCTGCGATTTCTGTTCTATTTTCCATCTGTTTTAATTTTGATAGTGGGTTATTTGATTTTGACCTTCAATAGCAAGGTAAAAAGGGCGACAATTATAATGGATGAGAATAGCAAGTGGAGCGGCTGCGCAAATGCAGGCATTTGCATCTGTGTCATGATCAGTCCCAAAAAAAGTTCTGCAATCAAAGAGACCAGGATAAGTAACCCCATTTTCTGCGTTTCCTTGTGATTAAAGGATTTGCCTACCACAAAAATACAAGACAGTGAAGCGACCCAGGCAAATAGCTCATGCGTATGCAAGGTGTCGCCCACCTGACTCAGCCAGGTCTCTCTGGCTGTATATTGCAACGCCTTGGAAACCTGGTCTACTTCTGCACGGACCTCTGTGCCAATCAGAATCTGTATGAAGACCAGGAGAAAAGCCAGCCAGGTGAGTAATTTAAGGGACTTATTTACAATATACGGTTTGCCCTGTACCAGATGGATCATATACACACAAACGCCTGCTATAATGAGTGCCGGTATCATATGGGCCGTGATCTGGATAACACCCAGATTAGAATTGACCACTACCTTACCGACCCAGGCTTCAAACCCTACCAATACAAAAAGGCTGAGCGCCCAGAAGAAAATTGATTTTCTGGTTTTCCAGTATCGCTTCCAGGCCATAAAATTGAGCAGTATAATAAAAATACCCAATAGAACGGTCAGCATTCTGTTCAGGTATTCGATCCAGGTATGGAAAGCATTGAACGTATGATCTATATCCTGCTGTTTCAGGTATTTTTCAAAATCCGGAGGTAACTGGCCGGCGTTTAACGGTGGAATAAGCCTGCCAAAGCAATGGGGCCAGTCAGGGCAGCCCATACCGCTATGGGTGGTCCTGACGATAGAACCGGCCAGAATAACAATAAAAATAGTATACAGAACTAATTTGGCGTATTTAATGAAACTCTGCTGGTTATCCGCTGCTGATGTCATAATTTCCGGTTTTTTCCGCTGCAAAGGTAGCCGATTAGCAGGAAAGAAGGTTGGCGGGCCGATTGAAAGTTTATATTTTTGCCATAATGCTATTAAATTCTTTTCAAAATGAGTTGCTGGAAGCGGGCTGTGATGAAGCCGGCAGAGGCTGTTATGCCGGTCCTGTCTTTGCTGCTGCTGTCATTTTGCCAAAAGATTTTTACCACGAGAAGCTCAATGACAGCAAGCAGGTACAGGAAAAAGACCGGGACCTGTTGAGAGATATTATTGAGCGGGACGCCATCTGCTATGCCGTCGCCAGTGTAGATGTAGATGTGATTGATTCCATTAATATACTAAAGGCTTCTATTAAAGCGATGCATCTGGCTATTAAGGCGTTAAAGAAAAAGCCCGGCTTCCTTAACATTGATGGCAACCGGTTTACGCCCTATCCTTCCATAAAGCATATTTGCGTCATTAAAGGAGATGGCAAATACGCCAATATTGCTGCCGCCAGCATCCTGGCTAAAACCTACAGGGATGCACATATGCGTTCGCTGCATAAATCTTATCCGCGCTATGACTGGGCAAGCAATAAGGGCTATGGTACCGCTTTTCACAGGGAAGCCATAAAGGCATTCGGGCTTTGCGAACACCACCGGAAAAGCTTTAATATTAACCCCGAGATCCCCTCTTTATTCTAAAGCCGGCATTCGCGGAACGAATCTGTTTACTTACCGATTTGTTTGTTAAGCGATTTGCAAAAAAAAGCGCTTGATTGGGTATTCCCGGTGCCTTGGAGTATCTTCGTTACATGATAGGATATATAGTATTAGCGTTTATTCTTTACTTTCTTTACCGCTTCATTATGGGGTTTGTTGTACCTGTAGTCAGGACCGCTAACCAGATGAAACGCAAAGTAAATGAAATGAAGCAGCCTTATGGCCAGCAGAGAGATTCTCACGAAAGGGCGCATCAGGCGCATGTGGAAATTAACAGCGATAAAAAGGGACCTTTTTCGAGGTTTTCATCCAGGAAGGCCACGGGACAGACAGGGAAACCTTCAAAATCAGATTATATTGAATTTGAGGAGGTGCAATAATTTTTGATATTTTTGAATGACATATAAATTAAAGGTCCAGCAGAGGTAAATCTGCTGGACTTTTTAGTAAATGCGTTTGTAAACCTGCGGCAGCGGCCCCTTCGATATTACCAATCGTATCGTCAATAAATAGGGTTTCAGCGGCAATCAGTCCCTCGGTTTGAATCATATGTATGAACACCTCCGGACCGGGTTTGCGAACACCTTTTTCATGAGAGAACCAGGCTGCTTTGAACAGGTCTTCTAATCTTTGCCCGTTAAATTCTCTCTGATAAAGTGCAGAAAACCAATCGTAATGGATTTTATTGGTATTAGAAAACAAATACAGATTATATTTTTTCCCAAGGTGACCTAAAAGCCGGACATTTTCCTCGGCGTAATGAAGCAACATAGCGTTCCAGGCATCTCTTATCTGCTGGTCAGTGATGTCCGATTTCGCCTCCTGGCGAAACAATTTGTAGAATTTTTCGGGACTGAGATCCCCGGTTTCCAGCTGTGAAAACAACTGACTGGCATGATGTTGGGTAAAATGTGCTTTGGCATCCCGGATGCCTAATGCTTCAAAGGCGTCATGGGTTTTCTTAAAATCTATATGTAACAGGACGCCCCCAAAATCAAAAATGATATTTTTCAGGCTATCTTTAGAAAAACGTTGTTCAACGGCGCTTCTTATTGCCGGCTCAACATTGACCGGTCTTGATTGTTGCTCTTTCATCATACTCAAAGATAGATTAAGATTATTATTTCAGGAAAAGCGCTCCGGCTAATAGAATAAAAAATAAGGCATATTATAACTGCCTGATATTTAATTCGCAATCCGTTAAATTTAAAAAAGTCAAAAAAACATCTATCAAAGTCTACTATTTTAGTAGACTTTGTGTTATGTTTGCATCGCGATTTTGAAACAAGTCGCTCCATTTGCGGAAAGAAGATCAAGACATCTTCGTTTTTTTTAACCTTTTAGTCTACTATTTTAATAGACTAAATAATCATGTGTCATGCAGTATTTACTTTTTAATACACCGAAAGGAGGTTTGGCAAGTTGCACCATTGATAATGCGACAAATGGATGTATAGGTTTTACTCATTATCAATTCACATTAGCAAATAACTGTATGAAACGTTATACATATAAACCGCTTGTCTGGATGGCTTTGGGCATGGCTGGTTTTGCCAGCCCGGCTCTTGGCCAAAAACAAGTAACCCGGCAAAGCCTGTACTGGATCCGATATTTTGGAAAATATAAACTTTCTGACACCTGGGGATTAAACCTTGAATTTGAAGACAGGCGCTTTTTTAAAAATAACCGGCAGAGCAACTGGTTTCTTCCAAGGGTAACGGTAGAAAGGAAACTGGGCAAAGGCTGGGTGGCGGGCGCCGGGTTCACCTATTATCTGGCATCTAACCCCGGGGAACCTGAAAAGGAGACTGCGGTCACGGTACCTGAACTGCGGCCCCATCAGTATCTGACATCTTCATCCTCTCTGGGTAATCTGGATATCAATCACCGGTTCCAGTTTGAGCAGCGGTGGATCCATAATAGTACATCCACGGCGCTTTCGCCGGGATACAAGTTTCAGGGAAGAGCCAGGTATCGTTTCCAGCTTAAGTACCCGCTCATTAAACAGCAAACTGCTGCCGGAACATTAAACGCGGTCGCCTTCGATGAAATACTGCTGAACCTGGGCCACAATATAGTGGCCAATACCTTTGATCAAAACAGAATTTACGTTGGTCTGAATTATGGTATATCAAAGGCTTTTCAGGTGGAACTCGGCTATATGAACTGGTTTCAGGAGCGTAGTTCAGGGGAGCAATATTATCGCAGAGACATCGCAAGACTCACCATTTACCATAATCTGAAACTTTATTAATCAAGTCATCACATTTTAAAAATAAAAAGATGCGCACTAAATCATTATTGAGCCTGTTACTGATTGGATCCTTTGCTGCCGGGCTCGTTTCCTGCGGCAGTAACAAGGGCAAGAACGTTACTATATCCGGGGCATTTGCCCTTTACCCCCTGGGTGTTAAATGGACAGAACAATATAAAACAAAAACACCTGATCTTCGCTTTGATGTTTCTGCCGGAGGCGCAGGAAAAGGACTTACGGATGTGCTGGCGGGGGCTGCAGATATTGCGATGTTTTCCAGGCAGCTTACGCCTGCAGAGAAGGAGAAAGGAATATGGGTGTTTGCTGTCGCCAAAGATGCTGTGCTCCCCACATTTAGCCTCAATAACCCGGCTGCAGGTCTGATCCGAAAAAAGGGACTCACCAAAGACCAGTTAAAAGAGATTTATTTATCCGGTAAAAATAATATTACCTGGGGGGCTTTACTAGACACTGCTTATAATTCTCCTGTAGTCGTCTATACCCGTTCTGATGCGGCCGGTGCTGCTGATACCTGGGCAGATTATTTCGGAGGTAAACAGGAAAATATCAAAGGAACGGGCATATATGGAGATCCGGGGCTGGCAGAAGCAGTAGGCAAAGATGCCAATGGCGTGGGCTTTAACAATGTTGCCTATGTTTATGATGTGACTACCGGTAAAAAAAGACCGGGCATTGACGTGATCCCTATTGATCAAAATGACAATCGTCAGATCGATCCGGGCGAAGACTTTTATGAGAATGCGGATAGTATCCTGCAGGCGATTTCTGATGGAAGATATCCTTCTCCTCCTGCCAGAGATCTGTATTTTATTACCAAAGGCAAGCCAACAGACCCGGCTATCATAGGATTCTTAAAATGGGTGCTCACCGATGGGCAGCAATATGTGAAGCAAGCCGGTTATGTCCCGCTGACAGATGAAGTGATTAAAGCACAATTAGATAAACTGAATTAATTACTAACTAGAAAACAGCAAATAGATGGCAGCGTTACTTGGCATCTCCGCAAAACTGACCAATAGGATTTCCACAGCTTGGTTAAATTTTGCGGTCCTGTTCTTAATTCTTCTTCCACTGGTTATAGGAGTGGGGCTAATCGTTAAATCGCTCCCTTTACTGAAAGAAGCGCCCATTGGCACCATGCTCAGTTCTTCTGACTGGTCGCCGCAGCAGGGACATTTTGGCTTTTTTGCCTTTATCATGGGATCTGTCTGGGTAACGTTGCTCTCTTTTGTGTTATCTGCACCGGTTTGTTTATTGGCTGCTATTTATCTGACAGAGTATAGCCCGGGCTGGCTTACGCAGACGATGTATTTTGTTATTGATGTATTAGCGGGTATTCCTTCTGTGGTGTACGGTGTCTGGGGCGTTTTGGTGGTGGTGCCGTTGCTGGCGGATTATGTGGCTCCCGCATTAGGTCTGTCAACAACCGGTTATTGTTTGTTATCAGGAGGGATTGTACTGGCCATAATGGCTGTGCCCTACATGCTCAATATGTTAATGGAAGTGCTGCGCAGCGTTCCTATTGAATTAAAGGAAGCTTCCTTGTCTCTGGGAGCTACCTACTGGGAAACAATAAAGTGGATCGTTTTAAGAAAAGGACTGACCGGCATTATTGCTGCACTGAGTCTGGGGATCTCTAAGGCACTTGGCGAGACGATCGCTGTGCTGATGGTCGTGGGAAATGTAGCTAAAGTGCCTGCCAGCGTGTTTGACGCTGCCTATCCGCTTCCGGCACTGATTGCCAACAATTATGGTGATATGATGTCAGTTCCCTTGTATGACTCAGCACTTATGTTTGCGGCACTCATCCTGTTTGTAATCATTCTTTTATTTAACAGCATTACGAATTTCTTTTTATACCGGATCAAAGAGGTATAAAGAGAAATTATGTAATCAGTAAGTATAGCAGCAGACAATACAATAAAAATGCAAAAACGAAAAATACTGGAAGAGAAATTCTTTCTATGGCTGATGCGGATTGTTACGATGTCCATTATCCTGGTCTTTGTTTTTATCATGGGCATTATCCTTAAAAAGGGCTTTCACGCAATGACCTGGGAAATGGTCAGCCAGGAACCGCAAGGCGGATTCTATTTTGGAAAGGGAGGCGGTATCCTGAATGCCATCGTTGGCTCTCTGTATCTAGCCGGCGGTTCTACCTTTTGCGCCTTAGTATTAGGGTTGCCGGTCGCTCTGGGAATGAATGTGCATTGGGTGACAAAGACTAAAGCGGTGAATGCGATTCGCTTTCTGTTGGATGCGCTCTGGGGCGTGCCGTCTATTGTATTTGGGGCTTTTGGTTTTGCATTGATGGCTTATTTACAGATAAGAGCCTCTTTATTGGCGGGTATTATTACTGTGACATTCTTTATCGTACCTATTTTTATCAGAGCTTTTGACGAGGTGCTCAGAACCGTTCCGCAGGGACTAATGGAAGCTGCTTACAGTCTCGGCGCTAATAAAACACAAATAGCGTTTACCGTATTTTTCAGACAGGCATTGCCTGGCTTTATTACCGCAATATTGTTGGCCTTCGGGAGGGGAATCGGAGACGCTGCTTCGGTACTCTTTACGGCAGGCTATACTGACCATATTCCGCAAACCATCCAAGACCCGACTGCTACATTGCCGCTTGCCATATTTTTTCAATTAAGCTCACCGATACCGGAAGTGAAAGAACGGGCCTATGCGGCCGCCCTGATACTGACGGCGATCATTTTAATTATAAGTATTGTTTCCAGGTTGTCCACCCGGAAGTTCAAAAAGAATATTCTGTAATTTTTTTTAGACCCCCTTATTATGTCAGATAGTTCATTACCCATATTAAAAATCAAAGATTTACAGGTGCAGGCCGGAGGGGCACCTATTCTTAAAAATATAAATTTAGACATCCCTAAAGGAAAGATAACTGTATTGCTGGGGCCTTCTGGCTGCGGTAAAACGACGCTTTTAAAGTGCCTGAACCGATTGTCAGACCTGCATCCGAGTCTGAAAGTGACAGGCCAGATACTTATTGATGAGGAGGATATCTTCTACCCCACGCAGGATCTGACCAGAATCCGTCAGAAAATGGGACTCTTGTCGCAGCGGCCTTTTCCATTACCGATGTCCATATACAAGAATATCGCCTATGGCCTTAAAATTAAAGGGATCAAAGACAAGCAGGTCATTAAAGAGAAAGTACAACGGCATTTACAGGATGTCGGGCTCTGGGAGGAAGTGAAAGACCGGTTGCATGGCCCGGCAGCCAGACTTTCCATTGGGCAGCAGCAAAGGCTCTGCCTGGCCAGGGGACTGGCCGTTGGTCCTGAAATCATTTTGGCCGATGAACCTACTTCGGCACTGGATCCTATATCGAGCCGTAAGATAGAGGAGGAGTTTCTTCGGCTCAAAGAAGACTATACGCTGATAGTAGTGACTCATATCCTCAGGCAAGCCAGAAGACTGGCGGATCACATCGTTTTTATGTATTTTGGGGAGATCATTGAACAGGGAACGCCAGATGAGATTTTTAATCATCCGCAATCAGAAATACTGAAGCAATATCTGCAGAGCGGGCATTAATCAGCTGGCCTTCTACATTATAATACTAAAGTCCGGATCTGAATGTTCCTTCTTGACATCAGAGCCGGACTCTTAGGTTTAGTTTAGTTTTAAGGGTTCTTCTGATCAGTAGCCAGGATTTTGATACATTCCCTCCGGGTTCAGGTTATTGTCTTTGAATGGGATAGGGTAGTAATAATCTTTTGTTCCGCAGTTTGAGATTTTAGCCAGTCCATAATCTGCCTGATCCTTTGCATGAATATAGGCTACGAACTGCTCGGGTGTAAAATCGCGTAGCAGGTCATATAAACGCTGATTTTCGAAGGCCAGTTCGACACGGCGTTCATGCAGGATCGCCAGTTTTAAAGTGGGGTATCTGGCTGCGTAGGCGGGGTTTTTAATCGCTTCCTTATAATTCTGAAGGCCTGCCCTGTCTCTTACCTGGTCAAGAAATGCAATGGCCGCCTCATTATTTCCCAGGTCCATGTTGACTTCTGCAAGCAATAAAATAACATCCGCGTAACGTAGCAAAATCCAGTCGTTACCTCCATAGCCGCTCGTGCCCGCCAGTGCACTTTTATCCCTGAATTTAGTGATATACCAATCGTTTACGGTAGGATCCTTGGCAAATTTTACTGAAAAGTCCTTTCTGAGATCTCCGGATTCATAGTCTTTGATTAAATCCAGTTTGACATTTCCACCGGAGCCTGTTCCCGGTTTTAAGGAATTGGTCGTCTCTCCTTTGGCCTGATTACTTGCTGCGATCGAGGAACTGTAATCTTTGTCGCCTTGTTTATATTCAATCTGAAAGAGCAGTTCCGGGCAGGTAGTTTTTTTGTCTACATCAAATACATCGGCATAAGGAATTTCGTTCAGCGTCCCGAAAGTGCGCATATTGTATGAGGCTGTCAGGTAATGTAAGGCGGATTGCAGGTTGTCAGCTCTTTTAGTACTGGATAGGGCGGAAGCCATGGTCAGGTAAACCTTCCCGAGCAGTGCATTCGCTGCAGCCCTTGAAGCTCTTCCCTTGCCGGACACTGGCTGTAAGTCCGGTAATTTGCTGTCAGCTGCATCTGTCAGATCGTTGACGATCTGGGCATAGATGGAATCCACTGAGACACGGGTATTTTTTTGCATCGCTTCGTCAATGGAGCTGACGGGTTTTGTTACCAGAGCAACAGCGCCCCATTTTCGTACAAGATCAAAATAAGCCAATGCCCTTACGAACTTTGCTTCTGCACTGTACTGACTTTTTAAATCTGGATCATTGAATTTGATGATGTCTGCTCCGGCTAATGCAAAATTGGCGGCATTGATAATTTTATATAATGCGTTCCAATGATTTTGAAGATATGTATTGGAGGGTAAAAGCGAAAAGTCATTAAATTGAAAGGGCTCTCCGGCATTGGATTGGTTGTCATTGCGCCCCGTATTGTCGGAGCGTTCTTCCGTGTAGAGTCCGCTGCCTTCCGCCATGCCGGCATTGCTTCTCAGAGACTGATATGCACCGTTTACTGCTGTAAGCACATCGTTTTCTGAAGTAAAATAATCTGCAACGGTAACGGCGTTGGGGTCTGCCTGGCCCAAAAACTCTTTTTTACAGCTGCTGGCCGTTAAAACAAGCGCTGCAGAGATAATCGTGATAAAAAATGTATGTTTCATTTGAATAATATTTTTGGATTAAAAGACCAGTTTAATACCCAGGTTAAAAGCGCGCATTAAGGGATATTTTCCATAATCGACACCGGGGGTGAGATTTGCGCCATTATTATAATCTACTTCCGGATTGTAGCCCAGGTATTTAGTGATCGTAAATAAGTTATCCGCGGCTGCGTATATACGTATGCTTTTAATGGCATCATTTGTTTTTCGCGCGATATCTTTTACGGTGTAACCGACGGTCATATTCGTACAGCGCAGAAAGGATCCGCTTTGTAAATAAAAAGTGGAGAGCCGGGTACTGTTACTCTGTGTTCCTGCCCGGGAAGCACGGTAAACACTGCCGTTGCCTGGCTGCTGGGCAGAAACATAACGATCCGCTACTTTTTCATATTGGTTACCGGAGCCTTCCATATTATACAGATAGTAATCCTGGCCATCAAGTACCTGATTGCCGTATGATCCGTTGAAGGAGGAGCTGAAATCAAGTTGTTTATATCGCAGATTGATCCCGAACCCATAGGTAAACTTTGCATAGGCGCTGCCTATAATTGTTTTATCTTTTTCGTTAACGACACCATCACCATTGGTATCCTGGAAATAAAGGTCTCCTGGCTTCAGGCTATTTGAGGAAGCGGTGGAAATTGCAGGCCCTTTTCGTATATAGCCTTCCGGATAACTCTGGGTGGCTGCGTTATAATTGGCGTTATCTTCTTCGATCGCTGCCATATCTGACTCTTTTACCATTCCGATAACTTTATACCCATAAAACATTCCGATGGGTTGGCCTGTTTCTGTGACGTGGGTGACATAGGAGCGCTCCGCTCCGGAGGAATAAATAGTACTGGCACCTCCCATATCGAGGACCTTATTGCGATTAAGGGAAAAATTCCCATTCAGGCTCAACTCAAAAATTTCGTTGGCAACGGGTGTGCCGTTTATCTGCAGATCCAGCCCTTTATTCTGCACTTTGGAATCTTTCAGGTTGGTCAAAATGGTGGATGCTCCGGCCAGAGCGGGAAGTGTCTGATTAAAGAGTAAATCGTAGGATTTACTGATATAGTAATTGGCGGTTATGGATAACCGGTTATTAAAGAGCCCTGCATCCAGGCCAATATTAACTTGCGAGGTTGATTCCCATCCCAGGGCATTATCCATTAAGGGGCCGAGAGAATAGGCAGTGGCGATATTGTTGCCGCCCAATACAACACCATCAGGCCCCGAGACCACTTGTTGATTATTATAATTGCCAATATTGTTATTGCCGCTCAATCCCCAGCTGGCACGTAATCTTAAGGAAGAATTCACACCTAGCCAGTCACTATAAAAAGATTCTTTTGAAATAAACCAGCTACCAGCAACAGACGGAAATATACCATACCGGTTTTTGCTTCCAAACCGGGAAGAGCCATCTGTACGGAAGGCCGCCGTAAGAAAATATCTGTTGTCATAGTTATAGGCAGCACGGGCCAGATAGGATAATAAAGTCCAGGTGGCTTTGCCCGTTGCGTCATCCATGGTAAAATTACTGGGATCGGCGCCTTTGGCGGTGATTTCTTCAATCCGGTCATTTTGGAAACCTTTTGCGGTAACACTAATGATATCTGAACTGGTCTGCTGTGCGGTATAGCCGGCTAATATGTCCAGATTGTGTCTGGCAAAGCTCTTTTTGTAATTAAGCGTAAACTCTGCTAGCAGGTCTTTTTGTGCAGTCGTGCGGGCTGTGGCGTAAGCCGCAGCGAGCGCCTGCGGAGAGCCGGGCGGATAGGCGCCGGAACTAAGTGAGGAGGGCCGGTAAAACTCATATTTCTCATTATATGTCTGAAGACCTGTGTTGACCTTGAACTGTAGTTCTTTTAAGATGTCATACGATAGGTAAGCATTATAAGTACTGCGCCAGCCGGTCCTGTGAATCTGTGTTTCCTCTGCCAGGGCCACCGGGTTTTCAATAGATTGCAATCCATATTGGGAAGATAATGCTGCTGCCTGGTTTTTAACCAGGTTCCCTATGCTGTCATAGGCGGGAAAAATGGGCATATAAATGAGCGCCCCTAATATGGGACCGTGATCAAATCTGCCCTCTTCTACTTCGCTGTTTGTGATACTGGTAAAAGCGACATGGGCACCCGCTTTCATTTTTGGATTAATATCCGCGTCAACGTTCGCCCTGAAATTGATCCTTTTTTGGCCGGTGGAAACGATGATGCCGTCCTGGTCCTGATAGGCGCCGCTTAGTGAATAGCGGACCTTATCTGAACCGCCACGCAGAGCAAGACTGTGACGGGTGGATAAGGCGTTGCGGTAGAGCTCATCTTGCCAGTCCGTATTGTATTTTGGCGCAATGAGTTTTTGCTGCGCAAAATCATAGATATCTGGAAGGATACTGACACTGCCGGAATTGCCAACCCTTGCTACACGTGTGGCGTTATCATCGGAATACATGTCATCCGTCCACGTGCCGCCACCGTTAATTACAAGGTCCTTATAGGCATTGTTGCGTCCATCGATCATTAACTGTGCAAACTGGCTGGCATCTAATTGCTTCACCTTATGACTTAGTTGATTAATACCTGCCTGGAAATCGTACGAGAGGCTGCTGGATCCTGATTTACCTTTTTTGGTAGTGATCAGCACAACGCCGCCGGAAGCTCTGGACCCATATATGGCTGCAGAGGCGGCGTCTTTTAATATGTCAATGGATTCGATGTCATCAGGATTGATATATATGTCGTTTCCTGCCGGATAGCCATCGATAACATACAGGGGATCAGCGCTGGCATTAATAGAGCCAACACCTCTGACACGGATCTTGGTGCTGACATATGGGGCGCCGCTTACCTGAGCAATCTGGACGCCTGCTACCTTGCCCACCAGCGCCTGCCCAAGAGTAGGCGTCGTTGTGTTGAGGTCCTTTGCCTTTACACTTGCAACAGCCCCGGAAAACTCAGATCGTTTCATCCGCTGATAGCCTACAGCCACTACATCGTCCAATAGGTTACTGGCCGGGCTTAGTTGAATTACGAGGTTTTTTTGGTCAATTACAATGGACTTTGTTTCATAACCAACATAACTGATTTCCAGGCGGCTCCCTAACGTACCGCGTATGGAGAAATGGCCAGAGGGGTCTGTTCTTGATTTTGAGCCGGAGGCAAGATCATGAAGTGTTGCTCCGGAGAGCGGGTGTCCCAGTGTGTCATTTACGGCTCCCCGGATTTCTGTTAACTGGTGCGTATTGTCTTGGGCCATTAAAAGAGGCGGACATAGAAAGGAGAAAAGAAGAACAACAAGATAGGCGTTGATTTTTTTGAGCATTATGATGAGATTTAATGCCGCAAAAGTCAACGATCCATTTCACCAGAAAATTACCTCTTTATTATTATTCGATTAAGATTTTGTGTTAGCGAAAACTGATAAAGCTGACGTTGTTTTTCCTGGACGAGCTAACCCCAATACCCACCGCTTTATAAAAGGCGAAGCCTTCCAGCTCAGTCTGGAGCGGATAGTTGAATGATTTCAGGTACCTGGCTTTTTTTGTTTGTATAGAGCCTGAAAGATCTAGCACGTTCAATTGCCACCCTTTTCCTTCTGATGTGTTACAAATGAGTACCAGCTCATTTGAACTCTGTCGCCAGGCTAAATTCTGTACCCATGGGATGCAAGGAAAACGGTACTGAACAATTCCAGATTCACTCGTGTTTTTGGCTGTTAATAGTTTTTGGGGGTTGTAAAGTCTTACTTCATTTCTGACAGGACCATAGTCGGAGGTGGCTAAATATTGTTTATCATGATAACGTACCGTAAGAGGTCTGGTGCCCTGAATGCAGGCATCGTCTTCAATTATATTAATGATATGCCCATCCAGGGTACCGGTTTTTAGGCTTGCTTTCCAGTCAATACAATAGATAACGGCTTTCCATTTCTTGCCGGCAGCGTCAAGACGTATGCTGTTGCCAATAAAAACGGTATCGGGGTTGTAAAAAGCAAAACCTGTAGGATGGTTAATCAGGTCCTCACCATTTTGAGTCAGCTTTACTTCACAGTTTAGATATCGCAGGCTATCTCCACTTTGCTTATAAGCACGGACAACACCACATTCCCTGTCCCCGTACAGGAAGATTGTATCTCCAGAAACAAAAACGCCCTGGCAGGCGCCAAGGGAGTCGACGGTGAAAGAGCAGATGATCCTGGACGAGGTGATTGTTTTGGGTTGCGCATGCCCTGCAATACTGATTGTTATGATAATCAGTACTGTTATAGAATAAAGGGAGTAGTTTTTCATTTCTTTACTATTGTGAGCAGAGAGGAAGGTGCTCTTAAGCGGTGTGCCTAGGAGAGTAGGATCGGGGCTTCCTCTGGAAATATTAGCTTATTTATGTACCAAAGGTAGAATTCATACGAATGTCAGGGTGCTACCTCGAAAAGCTTAAACAATAGATAATACAGGGGTTGGGTCGTATCCGGATGTTATCCAGCGGGCTTTTGGTTAAAATGACCTGAATGTCAAAAATGCTGGTTTTGAGGAACTTTTAAAAAGAAAGCCAATAACTTATTGATTTTTGAAATTTATCTTTATTTTTGCCACCTCGAATTTTGAAGTAATTCAAAATTTGGGGCCTATAGCTCAGCTGGTTAGAGCACCTGACTCATAATCAGGGGGTCCCTGGTTCAAGCCCAGGTGGGCCCACTTAAATATCAAGCAGTTACGTTAATGTGTGACTGCTTTTTTAATTTGTGTACAAACAAGATTGTTTTACTAATTGCTGTCACATTATAGAGAATCAAGAAAATGAAAGAAGGATTCCTCAAGATGAACTGGATAATATAGATGCAATGGCTGATAATGGGTCTCCAGAACCGATTTTTGAAACGGATGGTAAGACCTATACTTTGGCTACACTAAAAATTCATCCTAGTTACCAAGCTAGTTACCAAGCTAGTGATCAAGCTGGTGTGCAAGTCGGTGTACAAGATAACGGATTGATAATAAGTGACATGGAGGTTTTGAGCCAGCTACTAAAAGCTGATTTCAGGGATCTTGGTGACCAAGCTGGAGTGCAAGCTGAAAAAGTTGTTGAAGATCACGTGCATGCGAAGGTCCATGACATTTTTAGAGGCTGCCAGTGAGTGGGTAAATCGCAGCGATTTATTTGAAAAAGTCGGTCTGGGGAATTTTGCAAAAAATAAAAAGAGGTATTTAGATCCACTTGTCGATTTAGGGTGGATCGCAATGGAGTTTCCGGATAAAAAGACTCATCCAAACCAACGATACAAAACAACAGAATCTGGTCGCAGATTATTAAACTTGATTTCTACTAAATGAAATTACAATTTGAACAACAAGGCTTTCAAATAGAGGGAGTTAGAGTTGTTGTGAATTGTTTGGCTGGTCAGGCAATGAAAACTAACAGGCTTACCATAGAACAATGGAAGAATTATTACGAAAGGCTAGGTAAGCTGATAGCTGTTATAGGCAGTCGCGGAAAAGGAACGGCAGGAGCATTTTCTGATTGGGATTCTGTTATTGAGGGATCGAATAATAAAGGTTGGAGGCAGATTAAGAATTCCTTACACGGTTCAAAATCAGTATTAGACAATACTCCAAGGAATATTGATATTTTTTAAACGCTTGGCCTTCCAAGCCTCACATAACTATATACTCCCGATAAATGAAGCTAGAATACGAAATATTAATCAATAAGTATGGACAAGGGGTAATTAATTCAGAACCGTTGTTGTTGAATTTTGAAGGTTTAGAAGTTGCATCTAAGGGAGATTTTTTAAACGATTTGCTTTTTCTTCTTCAACAATCCAAACCAACAGATAGTGGTATTGAGCCTGCTATTTTAGAGAGTGGTTTGAAACCTAGTTATACGCCTTGTGTTTTATTGGGGAAAGGAGTTTCAAGTCATAACTTAGAAAGGCTTATAAAGTTGCCAGAGAATGAACTGACCAAAGTATTCTTATTGCTTTTGAGTTTATTCAAAATAGCCTATCAAAAAAGATTTGCAACAGAGAAGAATCACCCTGATAAATGGTGGTATTGGGATCTGTCTGAAGAAATAATTATCAGTAAAATACCTCAAAACTGATAAATGAAAATGCCTTTTTCGTCTAATAGTTCTTAATAACGTTGTCAATAAGGAAGAATGAGACACTAATTCAAATGTGTCATATCAAATTAATTCTTAATTTTAAAACTTGATATGATGACAGACAAGAACGACTATAACTCTTTATCTTTACAGCAAGTAAAGGTTCCACAATCTTCAGACCAGGAGTCATTATAATTGGGCTTGATACATTCAAATATAAAGGGTCTAATCTAATCCACATGATATGGTAAAAAATGTAATTTTAGGAAAAATGAATAAGGCGATTTGATGTGACAAATGAAAAACAAAATCTGGCAGATGGTGCCAATCATTGAAATATCAATAAAGATTTTTCATAAAAATGCCAGATTGAGATATTTGTGGTTCTTCGTTGTTTTTCATGAGAGTATAAAATAGCAGTTCATAATAAGGTTCCTCCAACTTCTGACAAAATTCTTAGGCCATTAGATGGTGGTAGTAGTCCACTGCTACGTTGCCGCCTTAAAACATATTCATTTCGAGCAAGGACTTTTTACCGATATCAAATGTGGTGAAACCTTTTTCTTGAACTGGTTGACTTGCTTTGTTTTGTTTATTCTGTTTCTCCAGGGAAAGTAAAGTGACGCTTTCATATTATGAACCTTACAGAATTCCCGGGCAGACATCTCAGACGTCTTACTATTTATCGAACACATCATTGCGCCAAAATCAATTTGCTCCATGACGTTGCTGAAGAATTTATCCTCTATTCTAAGCTATAAAGAGAATTTGGCAGGAGCGTTAGGACGATAAAAAATCTATGAAAGCTCTGAAATAGGACTTATACACCTATTCCATCATGAAGACTATTTATCAATTTAACTAAGAATTTGAAAGTCGTCATGCAATTCAAAGGCAAAGCAGTAAATTTGAAAGATTACATATGATTTATTTTAGTTTAAATAATCATTATTTATTTGTGATACCCGTATAAACAAACCTGATAAATGAAAAACGCTAATAGAGACAGCAAGAATTTGGTTGTTGATATCCTGAGTAAATCATTTGACAAAAACCTAAGTGTCAATTATATTGCTAAGCAGGACAGCAAGAGGAAGGCGAGAATTCGTAGTTTGATGGATTATTCATTTGAGATGTGCTATTTATTTGGAAATGTTTATCTGTCTGATGATGAGAAGGCTTGTGCATTGGTTTTGTATCCCAGGAAAAAGAAGGATAATCTGAGGACTGTTTTTCTGGATGTCAAATTAATATTTAAATGCATCGGAATTAGGCATATAATAAAAGTACTCTCCCGGGAAGCGACTATAAAAAAAGTGCAGCCTAAAGAGGATATTGTTTATCTATGGTTTATTGGAACCGATCCTTCGGCTCAAAATATAGGCATAGGTAGCAAGCTCATTCGTTCGGTTATCGATATAACCTGCCGGGAGGGCAAGCCTATCTATCTGGAAACGTCTACAACTAAGAATTTACCTTGGTATCAGAAATTGGGTTTTGAAATTTATGCTGAGAAAAATTTAGGCTACAATTTATTTTTTCTAAGGAAGTTGTTTGTTCCGTAGGAGAAGCGGCATGACAGTCTTTGCAGGGCAACTAATTAATTCGTATCAGATATTTTGGATTAGTAAAATCTATATTACGTTGACAGCATTATGCGCCTTCGGTTCAATAAAAGCAAACGGCTGCTTTCCATGATAAAAAATTCTATATTTTCGGCCAGGCCCTTTTTTTCGATTAGTTAGGTTGGCTCGAAGTGTAATCGATCTTGTCGTTCCTTTCTGTCATCATATCAAAATTTAAAAAAAATCTGATATGACACAGTTTGAATTACGGTCTCAAAAAATGGTATCTGAGTGCAATCCAGCTTATTTTATTGATTGGGGTATTATTGACTATTCTAGATATAGCCTTCGAAGCCGCTCGATTTTCTCCGCATTCAAGTCTAGTTCCTTTTTCAGGAAATTATCCACAGTGCCATATTGCACCCTTATTTGATTAAAACTAGCTTCTATAAACTGAGGCTTTGCCAGGCCGTACTGCCTTGCTTTTGCTAAAGGGACATCGTATTTTAAATATAGTAATTGGGCGATTTCGTCATTGTAGCTTTTTCTAGCGACATTTGAATACAGATAATCCTTTACGATGTCTTTCTGACTTACTCCCAGGACGTATTCAATCAATGCCGCTGCTATTCCTGTTCTATCCTTACCTCCTGCGCAATGAAAAATGACTGCGCTGTCTTTATGTGTATTAAGCAGTGTTTCGAACATAGGCTTATATCGTTTACCAAATGCAGCAATGTTTTTGTAGTAGTCTTCTGCATCGTGATTGAACGCTTCTGGCGTCTTGGTTTTCAGTTCTTTAGCCATAGCCGCCCAGTCATCAGGCGCGTCCGTTTCACTGCCGGCTGCCAGTTCGATATATCTGGCTCTTGTCGGACCCTTGTCCGGATATGCTTTAGCTTCCAACGGCCCTCTGAAATCAATGACAGAACTTACTTTAAATGCTTCAAGTATCCAGAGGTCTTCCTGGGTCAGGCCTGCCAGTAAAGCAGACCGGTATAATTTTCTTGACTTTATCTTTTTGCCATTGGCTGCATTATAGCCGCCAATATCCCTGAATGCAAAAGTCCCTTGAAGTGGGACGGTAGGCTGTTGTCCCAGTATTCTTTTCGATCCTGCCAATATAACCGTTAATAGGAGTAAAGGCAATACATAGTGTTTCATGGTTATTTACGAATGTTTAAAGTGCGTGTGCTTGAATCTGAGTTCTATTTATGTGATCCCCTCTAAGGTATCCACCTGGTCATGCTTTTTGTTTTTCTGCTTTATCCCAGGGGCCGTTCTTCTACGAATACGGTCTTATTTTTTTGACAGCATTCTTCTGGTTCTTTTCCGGATTTCATTTCCAGTTTGATCCCGGGATAAAGCTGGAAATGAAATCCGGAAAACGGACACGGAACCAGATGCGCATAAACTACGACCACGTTAGGAAGATAGATATGGAGCAAATCTCAATGGATTTTTAACTCGTCATAATTTGGACAATCTCGTTTTATAGTAGCATATCCTTATCTGTCCTTTCCCTGAGTATTTATAATTACCAGCCGGCATTTTGTTTGTAGGCTCCGGCACTATTTAGAATTTCATCAGGGTTAATGGGCCATACCATATCTTTGTTAGGGTCAAAACTACGGGCCGGCCATACTTCATATATCTTGTAACTTGAATTAGGATCTGATTTATTGGCATAAGCACGGCCATGCTGCGCTGCATTAATTTTGTCAAAATCTCCCCAACGTTTTAGATCTGCAAACCTGTCTGTCCATTCGCAGGCAAGTTCGCACCGGCGTTCATGTTTCAGGTCATCCATGTCTGGGCTGGTGATGGCTTTCAGTCCGACTCTTTCCCGTACTTCGTTTAAAGGAGCAGCGGCGAGTTGGGGCTGATTCATACGTAAATAGGCTTCGGCCTTGAACAGCAGAATTTCAGCGTATCGCATTAACGGAAGATTCAGCCGTGTTGTAGGGTAGTCCCCGTTCTGGTTTACCATTAAGTTTGTCGAGCTTTTGCCATCGCTTCCGTAGCTGTATGGCTCCATGTATTTATTTATCTGGAATCCGGAAAGGCTGTTTGTAGAAAAGTACTGCCGGGATTCGCCAAAGAAAGTGAACTTGTCCCCGTAAGACAATATGGTCGCTTGGCGACGTGGATCGTTTGGCTCGTATGCGTCATAAAGTTCTTCTGTAGGCTGAAAATACCCCCAGCCATTGTAAATACCCCAGCCTTTGTTTTCGAGCACGACTCCCGGAAATTCAGATCCTCCGAGGACTCCGGAGTTCACTGACCAAATATATTCAGAGCTCCAGTTATTTTCTATTTTGAAAACTGCCTGATAGTTGGCTAATCCACTACCTTTTCCCGTGATAAGTGCTCTGTGCCCCTGGTTTTTAATGCTATCGCATAGCTTTGGAATAAGTGTCCATTTACTTGCGTCATATTGTGCCCAGTATGCATATGTCTTGACCATGTAACCCCATGCCGCAACCTTATGGGCCCGGCCATAGTCGCCGGAACTGTATTGTTCAAAATATGGTAGTAAATCCGCTGCTTTTTGAAGATCCTGTATTATCTGCATATAATCATCCATGACAGTCGCCGACTGAGGAGGTATCCTGTTCCCAAATTCTGCATTTTCCGGGCCGTCAAATGGGACGCCTTGCTTGTCTGATCCCCATAGGTAAGCTACCCAGAAATGGGCGAATCCCCTGATAAAATACGCCTCGCCCAGGGCTTGGTTTTTAATTGAATCGCTGGCCTCAGTTGCGGTTGGCGCACCTTGTATGACCTGATTAGCCATATTTATCATGCTGTATAAATCTACCCAGCCCTGAGCCATATAACCTTCTCTGCCTGAAGGAATAAGGTTTTTGATATTGTTTGCATTGGCATTTGATCTGCCGACAATAAGATCGTCGCCGGCTATTTGCATCCAGAATAAGTCTCTACCCCAGGTTGACTCATTAGCAAAGGGCGCATACATTGCTTTGACCGCATTTTGGACGTCCTGGTCGGTTTTCCAGAAGAAGGCGACCGTTGGTGTGCCGTTGGGTTTCGTATCTACCCAGTCTTTTTTACAGGCGTTCAACAGCAGTGAGACAAACAGTATTATTGAAGATATTCTAAGATATTTTACTTTATACATGATAATTAAAATTTAAGGTTAACACCAAAAGAAAATACGCGCGAAACAGGGTATTGCCCACCGTCAAGACCGATACCCCCGACTTCCGGGTCCATGCCACTATACTTAGTGAAGGTCAGGAGGTTATCTCCACTGAAATAAACCTTGAGATTAATGTCCCTTGGAAGTGCAAAAGTGTAAGCCAGAGATAGATTTTTTAACCTTAGAAAATCGCCACTTTCCAGATACCAGTCAGATGGCGTTGCGAAGTTTTTATTATTGTCTGCAGCAGAAATAATTGGAATATTTGAACCTGTATTAGTCGGTGACCAGGCATCAAGTATTTTATCCCACCTGTTGTATCCTTGCTCAGAAGCGTTAAGCGTAGATTCTTTAAATGCATTAAACAGTTTAACGCCACCTACACCCTGAAAGAACAGGCCCAGATCGAATTTTTTATAACTGACATTAAAATTGAAAGCGTAGGTTAGTTTTGGAAATGCTGCCCCCATAAACACTCTGTCATTATCGTCAATTACACCATCATCATTGTTGTCTACAAATTTCAGATCACCCGCTTTTGCAAATGGCTGAATACGGTTGCCATTTCCCGCTACATATTTTTCCGCCTGTTCATCTGTCTGGAAAATGCCGTCCGTTTTAATCAGCCAGTATGAATAATAAGGTTGCCCCACCGTCGACTGATAGGGTCTGATAAGACCGCTACGCCAGCTATCCCCATGTGTCCAGACTGACCCCGGGTTTCCATCAATATAAACGACCCTGTTTTTTAACGTAGCTATGTTGCCGCCTATGCTGTAACCGACCTGGCCGATCTTGTCATGCCATTGGCTGCTAAATTCAAAACCTGTATTTCTGATCTTTCCCTGATTGATCAATGGAGCTGCTACACCGTAGGTGGAGGGCCAGCCTGAAGTCTGTTGTTGAATAAGGTCAAATGTTTCCTTGTTGAAATAATCTCCCGTGATCGTGAGTCTATTATTCAAAACAGAGAGGTCGATACCTATATCGGTTTGTTGGGATGTTTCCCATGATAGTTGCGGGTTAAACGCACTTGCTAAGTACAATCCATTTGATAGTGGTGATTCATCGCCGATCTGGTAAACCGTGTTTTGGGTAAGTGCCGGGTAGCCGTAATAATAGCCGACGGAACTGATATTGCCGATGCGGCCCCAACTTGCGCGAAATTTTAAAAGCTCTATTCCTTTTACATTAAAAAACGGCTCAGAGCTAAGTTTCCAGGCTGCGGTTAACCCCGGAAAGCTCTTTCCCCTGTAGCCACTGGCGAGTCGGTCTGCTTTATCATAACGATAGCTGGCGGTCATAAAGTACCTATCATTCCAGCTATAGGAAGCCCGACCTACGTAAGATAAATTCCTGTCGTTGGTGTAATAGTCTGTTGGATGGTCCTGGTCAAAGATAGTCGCGTTCACGAAGTACTGTGCCCAATCTGCTTCATTGTTAAATCCGCGGGCGGCTGTTCCGAAACCTCTGTCTGAGTATTCCTGTATGGTTGTTGAGGCCATGAGCCCGATACGATGTTTATTGAAAGACTTATTATAGTTTAATGTGTTTTCCCAGATCCAGTTGAAATTCTTATCGGTTGCGTATGCAAGTGAATTCTGGTCATTTGGTTTACCTGGTTCTGTTCTGGCCGGCGTAAAGTTTTTACTCAACCAGTTGGACTGGTTATAAGAAAATCTGGAAAGGAAATCCAGGCCGGGGACTATTTTATTTACATCCAGTTCCGATACAGACAGAATATTGTTTGTCTTATTATAAGCCTGGTTTCTAAGAAGTGTCCCAACCGGATTAATGGCATCTCCGAAAATGCCTAAGTAAGGAGAATTTCTGGGACCGACCCCTCCAAAACTGCCATCCGGATAATATACAGTTGCGGACCGTGGCATATAAATGGCTGAGAGTATGACACCACTATAACCGCTTGAGGTCTCTGTCCCCCTTGAATCGTTATTATTCCAGAACACCTGTTGCTTGAATGTGAAGTGGTCATCAAAGGTGTACTTACCACTGTAACGTAAAGAGATATTCTTGTTGTAGGTGTTTATCAGTGTTCCTTGATTGTTTTCTTCCCGTGCCTGAAATAGTGATGAGAATTTATCTGTCCCGGAGTTGATTGTTATTGTATTGCGGTTAGTGATTCCTGTTCTGAAGACAGACCCAATCCAATCGGTTCTTGTCTGGAATACATCCGGATTACGGCTTGAATCCCAGCCTTCTAGTAATGGGAAACCGGCATTTTTGTCGGCTAAGTTAGATACCATGGCCTGTTGGGGAGCTGTCAGCGATTGCGGTGTTCTCCAGGCATTTTTTATGCCAATGAACCCATCATAGGAAACAGATGTCTTGCCTTCAGTAGCCTGTTTGGTCGTAATGAGAATGACACCAGCAGATCCGGCAAAGGCGCCATATATAGCTGCCGAGGCAGCATCTTTCAGTACGGTTACAGAAGTGACATCCGAGGGGTTATAAGGGGCATTCGGGACGCCGTCTACGACATACAGTACATTTTCGGCCCCTTTAGAACCTACACCACGGATCGTAACCGAAGGCGTATTCGTAGGGCTTCCTCCGTTGGCGACAACCGTAACCCCCGGAACTTGCCCCTGTAACATATTCTGAACATCCATTACAGGACGTTCTTTCACTTTCCCAATATCATTTATGGTTGCTACAGCAGAGGATAAATCTTCCCGTCTTTCTTTCCCGTAACCGATGACGATCAAATCGCTTAAAGACGAACCCTGATCATCAAGAATAACAGATAATGCAATCTTTGAATTTTCCTTCACCATATAGCCAGTTAATGTATCGGACTTCATGCCGATATAAGAGACAATAAAATTGTATGGCCCGCCGACCGGTAAATCGGTGAATTTAAAAATCCCCGATTCATTTGTTACCACAGAGCGCTTGTTCCCTGTGTGGGTGTTGACCGCCGACACCGATGCGCCGGAGAGTATTTCCTTCGAGGAAGATCTTACGACTCCTGATACAGAATTTTGTGCATATGTTCCTACACTTAGAAAGAGAAGGGACAAAAAAAGGCTACTGAATAATTTTACCATAGGAGTAAATTTAATTTTTGGATATAACTTCGCCATGACATTGATTTTCAATGTTGTATTTGGCCTTATAATTGGGTGAGCATTTAGATTAATTCATGATTATTATCACTTAACGGTTATTATATAGTTTGTACTATTTTCCTTTTCTATGACAAATCCGTTGAGTTGACCAATGGTCGTGAGTAGGTCTTCAACGGTTTGATCTCTATTATCATATGCGCCTGTAAAAGTCATATCCTGAATTTCTCTCGGGTTATAATGGAACCGTATTCCGGTTTGCAGGCTAAGACTATCTAAAAGATCCTCTAATGGACTGTTTTTGAAATTAATAAAGATTCGGTCGCTGCGCCGGACATGGATGTTATTGGCCCTTTTTTGAGCCGGTTTCTCAATTGTCTTTTCAGTTGTGTTTGAGTAGCTAGACCCCGGGGAAAGGTACTGTGTTACCTGACTGAGGCTCCCCTGCTGGTATTTCCTGATGGCGACTTTTCCTTGATATAAGTATACATCGACCTTTCCGGATGCCTGGTCAGCAGTAACCATAAAGACGGTCCCTAAAGCTGTTGTTGCAATATTTCCGGCATACACTGTAAATGGCCTATGATCATCTCTTGCTGCATAGAATACACCTTTGCCGTTAAGCGTGATATTCCTTTTTGTGTCAGCAAATTCTTTTTGGTATTGAATACTGCTACCCGGAAATAATTTCACGAGGGAACCATCGGGCAGCGGTATCTTTCTGGCAGTATCTGATTTATTCATGACTGTCGTGTCTTTAAACTTACTAGTCATCTGGACCAACTTTGTGCGTTGGATGAGATCCGTTCTGTCCATAAAGTAATATTTATAGCTAATCAACGCGCAAACTATGATAACAGCGATAGCTATATATTTTCTAAAGCCCACTATATGGATGGGCTTTGCATCGATCTCAGTTTCAATATTGCTGTATATCTCTTTAAATAAGGCCTCATTGTTTTTGTCGTCTGATGATACATTGAAAGCATTCCATTGATCATCGCTCATAACTTCCTCTAGGAGCTCAGGATGTTCTTTGAAAAGCAGAAACAACTCCTGCCTTTCTGATGGTGAACATTTATTATTTCTAAATTTCTGTAAAATGCTTTCGTCTATCATATCCAGTAGTATATTCGTCTGGTAAAGCCACAACCCCTAACGGCTAATGATTTATTAACAATTAAATGCTTTATTTGCATAAAGCCAGCAAGATCATGATCAGGGGGATGCCTTTTAACTCTCTGAGTGCGAGAGTGATGTGGTTTTCAACAGTTTTGATCGATAACGATAATTCCTTGGCTATATCTTTGTTTGATTTACAGTCAATTCGGCTTAGTTTGAAGACTTTTTGGCGCACATGGGGCAAACTTTCAATTCTCTGACTGACAAGGTTCCACCGCTCCTTGTCTAAGATGACTTGTTCTCCATTTTGATATTTCCTCTGATGAACAATTGAACCAATTCTTTTTTTCTTTTCGCGGCTTTCTTTTCTCAATAAGTCTATGAAAATACTCTTTCCGGTTCTGAAGACCTGTGCCGAAATTTCTGCGTTGATAGACAGATTCTCTTTCCTTTCCCACAATTTAATGAAGGTCAATTGAACGACTTCTTTGCTCAGGTACTCCGATCCACAGTGTTTAAAAGTGAAATAATATAGTTTGGCAGCATATTGGTCATACATCATTTTGAATGTCTTTACATTTCCTTTCCGAATCTCAATTGCTGTGAGGTCTTTCATATCTAGTTCGCTCGTTAAAAAATCGAAATTAAATAGTGCTCTCGTAAAGTTATTAAAATGTCAAATTACTTCTTTATTAAATTTAATTTTTAAAATTCAGAATTTACTCAGAAACAGAATGTTCTTTTTCTGATAATTTTCAGATTGATGGAGTCAGGCCCAGAACTTCTCTTTTGGCTATTGATCTTAAGTGCTCGAAAACAGTTTCACAGAGGCCTTCCGTTCGTTCTGCGTTGTAATATTGCCAATCATCCGAATGGGCAGATAGTACATTTATGGCGCTAAAAAATACCTAGGACATTAGGAGTATAATGTCAATAATAGGGTTGATTCCTATATTAATGTTTATCTTCATTTTTATAAAAATGTAGGGATTTGCTACATAAACATTACTGAGTCATGAAAAATATTCGATTAAAAGTTGGTATAAAAGTAGTCAGTTTGATGTTGGCTGGTGTATTGGCAACATCGTCCTATGCACAGGATACGCGCTTTAAAATTACCGAGAATAAGGTTGACAGGCGCGTAGATATCACTATTGATGGCAAGCCTTTTACATCCTATATCTATCCTGATAGTTTAATGAAGCCGGTGCTCTATCCCATTCGTTCAGCTGATGGCGCACTGATTACCAGGGGCTGGCCTTTAAAACCCCGTGCAGGCGAGCCCGTGGATCATCCCCATCATATCGGGCTCTGGTTTAATTATGAGGATGTAAACGGGTTGGATTTCTGGAATAACTCAACCAGCATTCCTATGGGAAAAAGAGATAAATATGGTACTATCAGACATTTCTCAGTGAACAAAATAGCTGCTGACAATAAAGAGGCGGTGCTGGAGGTAACTGCATATTGGGAAACGCCAGACGGGACTAAGCTATTGAAGCAGGATACAAAGTACATTTTTAGAGGGGCTCGCAAAATGAGATCAATTGAAATGGTCATACGCCTTACCGCTCTGAAAGATGATGTTTCTTTCCCCGATATCAAAGACGGCTTAATCGGTATGCGCCTGGCCCGAGAACTGGAGCAGCCTTCAGACATCGCTGAAAAAGTGACGGATGGCAATGGAGTGATTTCCGGCAGAAAACAGAGCAATATTAAGGTGGCAACAGGAGAATACAGAAGCAGTGAAGGGGTCGTGGGAGACGCTGTCTGGGGCACCAGAGGAAGATGGGTGAATCTAAATGGGCGGATCGGCGGCGAACCCGTATCGGTGGTTATTCTGGATCATCCAGATAACGCGGGCTATCCGACTTATTGGCATGCCCGCGGTTACGGGTTATTTGCTGCTAACCCTTTTGGCCAAAAAATATTCAGTAAGGGGAAAGAGGCACTGAATTTTAAACTTAAAGCAGGTGCCTCTACGGTATTTAAATATAAAGTATTGATTAATTCAGGAAGTCATCTATCAGATGACCAGGTAAATGCTGAAGCAAAAAAGTTTATCAGGGATAGGTCCTAAGTATTTATGATGTTGAGTGCCAGAGACCTGGTTATATATTCAGCATTTTCCTGGTCTTACCGCTCGTGTCAATAGATAGAATCTGAGGCGTGCCGGTAGAATCGACAAAAATCTGCATTCTGGGATTGCCATTGTTATCAAACAAAAAGATTCCGGATTCATTTTGATTATTTCTGCCGATAAAGACCCTTCTTCTTGCGCCATCTTTTTGTTGCAGAGAGTCTAGTGCCTTTTTACGGGCTACTGAATCCTCTATTAAATTTAATTTATTGAGGTTATCAACATAGGCAAGTAAATTTCTTCCAATCGGATATTCGTTGATAGCCATTCCTCTTCTTATTCTGGCACTCCCATTCTTATAGGTTTCATCGTTGATGAGTTGCAAAACCTGATCGTTTCGGTAGTTATCCATTGTAAAGGACATCATCTTGTTAATAGTTCCGCTTTCATTGCTTTGGTTAAATATTAAGCCGCCACATTCATTGCCGTCATTATCAAAGAATATCATACCTGCAGGCCTATACCTTTTGGGTAATTGCTGCCCGTCAATTACACCGGAATTTTGTCTGGCTTCATTGCTTAAAACCATTCTTAAGGAACCATCCTCTCCAATCAGGTTGATTTTTTTTACTGTTAATTCGTCGGCATTCATTTTTGCTGATCTGACGAAAAACCACATAAACAAAGCTGAGAAAAAGACTGTCACTAAAATGAGCGCGATTGTCAGTGATCTGATCTGGTTTTTTAATTTCTGTTCTGACATAGGTTAGATTTTGCGTGGCATCCTGCTAATTACCCCCGGCTTATCAACTCGTATCTGACCACTCTTTAGGTAAACCACTTGTGTGAAAAAATATAAACCAGAATAAAATTAAGATAAATTAAGCGAGTGGATACATTATAATAAGGCTGCAAATTGTTTATCCTTCAGACTAATAGGTATTTCTTTTGAATGAGGAAAAAGATTGGTATTGTTCCTAATCAAGGAGGAACGTGGCAAATATGGAAGGATGCTAGGGGTTCATATGGTTTATTAATGAATGATGAATTTGAAGTTGCTTAACAATATCTAAGTTTTTAGGGAAAATAATTCATAGTGAATAACTATATAGTTTATTAATAGGTTATTATGTATGTGTAAAAATAATTTTTGTAGCCGTTTTAGGTATTTTTTCATATAAAAAAATGGAAATTATGTGAATAGATATTATATATAGCTGCGCGGCTTTCTTAATATATTAAATATTAATCAATGTTTATTTATTTTATTATTAGTTAATTATTTAATTTTTCAGTAAAAAGTATAATCAAATAACGAATGTATGTTATTATTTATATTTATGATATGTTAACATTTTCTTTGTTTTACATTGACGTTGTTGGAAATGAAGTGGTTATAGTTTTGCTTGTTAGCAAAATTTTAAAACAAATAATACTTTATGAGGCAAAAAAGTGTTGGTTTGGGGCTAGCTCTATTGGTATATATGATATCGATAGCGGCTTATTCTCAACAGAAACGGATTGTAGGAAAGGTTATTTCAGCTCAAGACAAGTCTCCCATTGCTGGAGCGACAGTAACAATCAAAGACTTTAATGGCGGGAAAGTATCTGATGACAATGGGGCATTTATCCTAAGCGTTCCCCAGGGAGCCGGATCTATCCATGTCAGTGCTGTTGGTTATTTAGATACAACAGTGACCATTCATTTAAATGGTGAGAATACGGTGCAGTTGACCCCCTCTGTAAGCAGTATGATGGATGTTGTGGTCACAGCTGCAGGTGGTTTGAAAACACAGGTAAGGGCACAGGGTTATAATGCAACAGTTGTTAATAACCAATCCCTTACACAAGCGAAACCGGTGCAGGTTGCCAGCGGGTTACAGGCCAAAGTCCCTGGTCTTTTGATTTCTAACACCAGTGGCGGGGTAAACCCTAATTACAGGATCGTCCTTCGTGGACAGCGTTCTCTAACGGGTAACAACCAGGCGCTCATTGTGCTCGATAACGTTGTGGTCCCTAACGACTATCTGGCAAATCTGAATCCCAATGATATCGAAAGTATCAATGTGCTGAATGGCTCTAGCGCCGCGGCTTTATATGGTTCACAGGCGTCAAACGGAGCGCTTATCATTACCACCAAAAAGGGGAAATCAGGTGTGACAATGATTAATGTCACCAACTCTACTACTGTTGAGTCAGTTGCATTTTTCCCGAAATTGCAAAATAAGTTTGGTGCCGGCGGTTCAGGTTATGGAACGGATGAGTTTGGCAATCCTTATTTTGTATCATATGAAAATGGATCTTATGGGCCTGCTTTTGATGGTTCAACGGTTCCTTTGGGAGATACACTTGAGGACGGCACCATTCAAATGGTACCTTATGCGGCTAACAATTCCAGAAAGAAATTCTGGGATAAAGGTATCACTAATCAAACGGGTTTTTCTGTTTCTTCCAGTGATGAAAAATCGACTTTTTTATTATCCGGGCAGTATGTTCGTGCAACAGGAACAACACCGGGAGATAAGAGTACCAGAGCGTCACTTCGGTTAAATGGAACCCGGAAAATATTTGATGATCTGAAAGCTACTTATTCAGTGGCTTATACGCAAAACAGGTCTAATACAACAACAAAGACTTCTGATATGTATGCAAACATGTTAGAAGTGCCGGCCAATGTTCCCATTTTGAATTATGCCAACTGGAGGACAGATAAATACGCGAGCCCGGATGGCTATTATAATCCATGGTATCTGAATCCTTATTTTTCAAAAGATAATTACAGGGAGGATTACCGGAAAGATTTTCTGGCTGGTAACGTACAGTTGGATTATAATCCGCTGGACTGGCTGGGATTTACCTACCGGCTTGGTATTACAACCGCCAACTCTTCCTATAAATCCTGGAATGGGGCATATAATTACAGTGACTACGCCAAGGATATTTCCGGCGGGTCAAAATCAGACATTGCCGCCAGCGTCGAAGATGCCAATGCATATTGGACAAATCTGACATCTGACTTCCAGATACATTTAGATAAGAAAATAAATGATTTCGGGTTTAATCTGACTGTAGGAGAGCAAATTATCCAAAATGAATCTAAAGGAACTGTCGTAGGCGCCTCCGGGTTGATTGTAGAGGATCTGTACAATGTTGGAAACTCCGTTGGAACCCCTACTGCAAATGAAGCAAATTATAAAACAAGGTTATTAGGCCTGTATGGAGATTTGAAAATCAGCTATAAGAATTACGCTTATTTAGAAGCAACTGGCAGAAATGATTATGTTTCAGTTTTAAACCCTGATAACAGATCCGTTTTCTATCCAGGGGTAAGTGCCGCGTTTATTCCAACATCCTTTTTTGGCTTTATGCAGAAAAGCAGCTGGCTGGATTATCTGAAAATCAGAGGTGCCTGGTCAAAAACAGGTTTAGTGAATATCGGAACCAATTCTGGAGACTATCCTAATTTTGGCGCTTACTCTCTTTATCCGACATTTTCACAGTCACACGGATTTCCTTATGGAAATCTGTCCGGATTCACAGTGGGTGATACGCTTGTTTCCAGTAATCTGAAACCAGAATTCACTTCAAGTTGGGAAGTCGGATTTGATATGAATGTCTTTAAGAATCTGGCCACCTTAAAGGCAACCTACTTCAGCAGTAAAACGACAAATCAAACACTGACTACCGGTATTTCAAATACCACCGGTTATTCCAGGTATTTACTGAATGGTGGTGAGACTTATAGCAAAGGTGTTGAATTAGGTTTGGTTCTTAGCCCTATTCATAACAGAGACTGGGATTTCAATATTGGAATCAACTACTCATATTATGATAACGGTGTCAACAGCATTAGCCCGGGATTATCCAAACTGGCCATCGCGTCCTATGGCGGTACGACCGGTTCATATGCCGTCCCCGGTTACGCTTATCCAGTATTATTGGGATATGACTATGACAGAGACCCTAAGGGCAGAATCATAGTGGATGGTAAGACGGGGTTACCTACGAAGTCTGATACGCTGTCTATATTAGGAAATGCAGCGCCCAAACATATCTTAGGTATTTCTCCAAGCGTTAAATATAAGAATTTCTCACTGTCCGCCGTAGTCGAATACAGAGGAGGATACAAAGTGTATAATAACGGAGGTGGGGAACTTGCATGGTCAGGCTCGGGTTACGCGACTGCCATCTATAATCGCCAACGATTTGTTATTCCGAATTCTGTCTATTATGATGATGCAAGCAAGTCTTATGTGCCGAATACCAATATTTCTACAAATACCGGTAATGAAAGTTTCTGGGCAGATAATAACAATTACTGGTCCGTGGATGCCAACTATATAACTTCCGGAGATTTTTGGAAAGTGAGGGAACTTATTTTGTCCTACACTTTTTCACAGGCCTTCCTGAGCAAGATTGGTTTTATAAAAAGCGCCACTTTGAGTTTGGAGGGTAGAAACTTGTTTGTATGGCTGCCAAAATCGAACTATTACACCGATCCTGAATACAGTGATGCAGGAAATGGCAGTAATGGGGTAGGGCTGACTGGATTAGGTCAGACGCCTCCTTCCAGATATTATGGCGGTACAATTTCTATTAACTTCTAATTTTTTTGAGATGAAATTATTTAAATCAATTATAATGGGATTACCTGCCGCAGCAATTTTACTGTCCTCCTGCGGTAAATTTCTGGATATTAACCAGAATCCTAATAAATCAACAACAGAAAATTCGCCTTCGCCGGAAAACATCTTGCAACAGGCGATAACCTACACGGCATCCAACATCTCAGCTTTCAACACTTATGGAGCGGAAATTGGCGGATATGCCGCAAATGCGGGGGGCTACGGAGGCTTTGGATCAAATGTTACTTATCAATTCAGTACGGAGGATTTTGCAGGATTATGGACGGATTCCTATAACAGTCTTGAAGACTATCAGGCCATTATTGACCAGACGGTCGGTGATTCTTCCTATAATTATTTTCACGCGGCTTCACTCATTATGAAGGTATTTACCATGCAGTTATTGGTGGATACCTATAATGATGTGCCCTACAGCCAGGCGCTTACCGGCGACAAGTATCTGACACCTGTGTATGATAAGGCGGAGGATATTTATAAAGACCTGGCGTTGACTTTAGACACCGCCATTAATCTGATTAATACGGCACAGTCTGCGGCAGATATAGCTTCTTCCGATATCCTCTTTAATGGTGATATGACCAAATGGAAACAGTTCGCCAATACTATTAAATTGAGGCTTATTCTCAGAGGTGGAGACAAAGTCAGCTTTGCCAATAAGACATTTAGCGATGACGGATTTTTGCAGCAGGATGCTATTGTGAATCCGGGCTATGTGAGAGATAATGGTAAACAGAATCCTAAGTGGAACTCGTGGGCTTACACGTATACTGGTGGTGCCGGCAATGCGGCGTGGATTCCGACAAAGTTTATATTAGCTTATTTTAATGGTACAAAATTGCAGGATCCTGTGCGTGGGAAAGCCTCTTTTTATAAATTTCCAGACGTAGCTGTCAATCAGCTGGGTAACGGGACAAGTGATGTGCCTAAGTCCCCGACAGGGACTCCCTGGTACAGCGGATCGGACAGAGACGGTTCCTCTGCCGGGGCATCTATAGGAATTTTAAAAGGACCGGATATGGGTATGCCGCTGATGCTTGCTGCGGAATCGTACTTTTTGCAGGCAGAGGGCGCTCTTAAAGGTCTGGTAGGAACCACTTCGGAGGCTAAGGAAGACTTTGAAAAAGGTATCAAGGCGTCATTTAATTATCTTTATACGCTGCCTTCAGGAAATTTAGCTTCCGGCACTGACGTTAACAGCTATTTCCAGACATATCAATCTGATAATAAGAATAGTTATCTGGTCAATTTCGATCTGGCAAAGTCAAGTGATGAAAAACTGGAAGCGATCATTACCCAAAAGTACATCGCTGTAAACTTTATCAACAGCGAAGAAGGCTGGTATGAATACAGAAGGACCAAGTATCCTAAATTGAATTACGTTTCAGGATCCAAGGGAGCAACCGAAACTTTTGCTTCTATCGCGTCCGCTTCTACACTTCCTGATAAATTACCGGCGAGAATTCTGTATCCGAATTCGGAGTATTCTTACAATGCACCCAATGTGCCTGGTGGTATCACAGCTTTCGGCAAAGGCATCTTCTGGGCCAAATAAATTAATATTAAAAGTAAAAGGTCATGAAAAATAAAAGAAATTTCTTGTTGCTCTCCTGCTTATTTATAGCAACAGCTTTCCAATCGTGTTTAAAGGATGTAACGCCTCCTATTACCAACAGCGAGGATACACACAATATCATTGAGTTTGGGGACACCGGACCAATTAAAAGCCCTTCCGGCGCAGTTTTTCCGCTTTATCTTCCTGAACTGGCAGGTTTTGTTAACGATACAGCAGGTTTTTATGTAAATGTGAGCTATTCCGGGGCAGACAAAGCACCGACAAACATCGATGTAAAGCTGACGGCAGATCCTGCAGCCATTGATGCCTACAATAAGGAACAGGGAACTACCTATGTAGCTTTACCTGCACAATCCTATGGCTTTCCTGAATCAACTACGTTTGAGAAAGGATTTAACGGCGCTAAACATTTAAGGGCGTTTATTAAAAATGGGGCATCGTTGAAAAAAGGCGTAGATTATGCGATCGCGTTAAAGATAGAGTCCGCATCAAGCGGAACAATAAGCGGCAATTTTGGAACCGCTATTTATGGGTTTACCCTCGAATAATCATTATTAATTAAACAAGTAAAGAGCAAGGCTGTATACGGTCTTGCTCTTTTTTTGCAGAAAGATTGTCAATCAGGCGCTATTCCAATAGCTGTCAGACATTTTTTTATTTCAGCGTATTTTTATTTTGGCTGACCTTATCCAAAAACCAAACAAACTTACCTTCCTTCGAATTATATAGTATTGCTACAGATGGTTTTATGGACATTTTGCCGCTGTTATCTGATTCATCTATTTAAATCATGTACTGGTAGCTGGTTCTATGTGCCAATCAATAAGCTGAGATTAATTGCTGTTTTTTTTGGTGGTTAATTTATTTACTTATACTTTTATGTTCGAATGTATGAACATATATAATTTAAATGCGCATAAAATGGGGCGTCTGAAATTGCACCGGCGCGTCCCCTTTTATTGAGGGCATGGTATCATTTTGTGCACGGCCATTAGCGGGATAGTTGAAAAACAAAGCGATTATAAGCAAGAAAAAGTGAAGAAAGAAAAGCGGTTGTTTCTCCCCCCTGATTGTTCAAACATTCCTTCTTATTTAAATCGTTTTTTATGGCTGTATTCCTGCTTCCGGGCGGGTAGGGAGGCTTTTGCCACTATGGTAATGGTTCATATGCTCTATTTCAGAAACTTGGATTTTATAATTATCTATTAATTAATCAATTAATGCGCATGAAAGCAAATCGATTTACATACGGTCAGTTGCCCGTAAAAAAAATGCTTCTTGTTTTGGTTTGCAGTATTATTTTTCAGCTTGCCTTTGCACAGAAGCAGTTATTGTCCGGGACGGTAAAAGATGCAGAAGGAACGCCTCTGGGCGGGGTCTCGGTCAAGTTAAAGAATACAAACACAGGAACGCTTACAGATGCCAACGGAGGATTTAACATTGAGGTGTCGTCACTGGATGATATTCTTGTCTTCTCTTATGTCGGCTACACCGAAAAAGAGCTTTCCGCGGCCCAGGCAAAAGATGTGGTTTTAATGGCCGCGTCCAGCCAGATGGACTCCGTTGTGGTGATCGGATATGGCGCCATGAAAAAGACGGACGTAACGGGGTCTGTCGCTTCAGTCAGTTCTCAGGAACTCTTATCAAAGCCCGTAACCAATGCTTTAGAAGGGCTTCAGGGACGGGTTCCGGGCGTAAGTGTTTCGCTTAACTCCGGCGCGCCTGGGGGCCTGGCAAGTGTTGTAATCCGGGGAATGGGCTCGATTAATTCTTCAACGGATCCCTTATATGTTGTAGACGGGGTTGCGATGACCAATATTCAGTATCTTAATCCTGGCGACATAAAGAGTATGGAGGTCCTCAAAGATGCATCGGCAACCGCAATTTATGGGGCCAGAGGATCTAATGGTGTTATAATGGTTACAACAAAGAGAGGTGCTTCTGTGAATGGGACTGTTGTTTCCTATGATTTTTCTGTCAGCGCGGGAAGACTTCCCAGAGAACTGCCGGTTTTGAATTCAGAGCAGTTTCTGGAGGTATTAAGGGGAGGCATGGCTAATAACCCATTATGGGGAGCAGCTCCCAGAACACTTAAAACAACTGATCCGTTATTATTTGACGCAGATGGTAACCCTTTGTATAATACCAATTGGCAAAGAGAAGTTACCAGAACGGCGATCTCTAATAATCATCAGCTTTCTATTCAACATAAGGGCGAGAATTCTTCAACCGGCGTGTTTTTTAATTATACAAATAACGAGGGGATTATGCGCCATTCCAATTTAAGGAGGTATAATGTGCGCCTGGCACATGATCTTAAACTGAACAACTGGATCGATTTCGGGATCAATTTAATGGCGAATTATTCAAAAGAGGATGTGGTAGATCCGGGAACCGGAGGTAATACGCCCACACGTACAATGATTGAAATGCCTTCTATTTTCCCGGTGAAATTTCCAGACGGTTCGTGGGCGAACAATCAAAGTTCTTCAGACTATTCATTCTTAGATGCGGCGGAAAACCCGGTAAAAGTATTGGAAACCCAGACGAACCAAAATACGAGAACGCAGGTTTTTGGGAATGCGTTTTTCAATTTTAAACTGACGAAGGATCTCCAATTTAAAACGCAATTTGGTATTGATAACCAGGATATTCGCTATGATTATTATTCCCCTTCAGATTTAATGAACATTTCTGCCAACCAAAAGGGTGTGGCGCAGGTAAGTACAGAACAGATCCGTTACTGGCAGCAGGAAAATTATCTGACATATGATAAGCAGTTTGGTATCCATCATTTGAATGTAGTCGCAGGCGCCAGCTGGCAGAAGCGAGTGGATCAGACCCTGGGTGGATCTACGCAGAATTTTGCAGATGATTATTACAGACAATATAATCTGGGCGCCGGAAGTCAGCCTAATCCTCCTTCCAGTAACTATACCAGTTGGGCAATCAACTCTTATTTTGCAAGGGCGAGCTATAACCTCGGCGGTAAATACCTGGTGACCTTAACAGAAAGGGCAGATGGCTCTTCCAGGTTCGGCAAAACAAATAAGTATGGATATTTCCCATCCGTTGGTCTGGGCTACATCCTTTCCAATGAAGATTTTATGAAAAAGATCGACTGGATTAACTTCCTTAAAATCCGGGGTAGCTATGGGCAAACGGGCAATACCGAAATTGGCGCCTATCAGTCTCTGGCAACCGTCTCCAGTGGTACGACGCTTATTAACGGTAACAGAGAGGCTTCATCCTATATTAACGGACTGGCGAATCCCGATCTGAAATGGGAGAAAACCAAGCAGACGGATATTGGTTTTGAGGTGCGTATGTTTAACAATCGCGTAAGTTTTGAAGGAGATTATTATTATAAATTGACCTCAGACCTGCTGTTGAATAAACCCATTCCTACTTCAACAGGCTTTTCCGGAGTTTTAAGCAATATCGGTTCCATGTCTAACAGAGGGGTAGACTTATCATTAACGACACAAAATATTCAATCCCGGAATTTCAGCTGGACTACCAATTTTGTGGCCAGTTATAATAAGAATAAGGTGGTTTCTCTGGGCAGTAATAATGAAGATATATTTCCGGGACCCTTTTGGGGCCCTGTTTCAGATGGCTTTACGATCTTAAGAGTAGGAGAGCCTGCAGGGTCTTTCTGGGGTTACGAAAGACTGGGGACCTATAGTGAAGAAGAAGTTGCTGCAGGAAAGGCAAAGGATCCGAATTACCCTTATCATGCAGGTGAAGAAAAAGAATCGGCGGATAAAAGAATACTGGGAAAAGGGACCCCAGACTGGACGGGTAGCTTTGTTAACAGCTTTAGCTATAAAGGATTTGATCTGATGATCGACTTGCAGTTCTCCCAAGGAGCCAGTATCGCTCAGGCATTCCTGTTTTCTTCAGAAGACAGAACCGGGTATAGTAACTCTTTGACCACTGTTATGAATGCCTGGACACCGGATAATCAGAATACGCCTATACAACAGTGGCGCTTTGCTCCTGATGCGGGGCAATCGGCAGCCTTTGACAGCCACTGGGTGGCCAATGGATCTTTCATCCGCGGCAGAAATATTGTACTGGGATATAACTTGCCGGACAGGTTACTCAAATCTGCTAAAATTAAATCTCTCCGGGTTTACCTGAGTGGCCAGAATGTCTTTTTAATTAAATCTTCCTCTTATAAAGGATATGATCCTGAAAGTGTATCCTGGAATACCCCAGGTTCACCCGCCTTTGGACAGAATATTGAATTCTATCAATATCCGAAACCGAGGACTTTCACATTCGGTTTAAATGCGACTTTCTAATTTTTAAAACTTCTTTCAAATATTCATTTTATGAAATATTCAAATATATGGCTGAGTCTGTTATTGCTTACGGGAAGTTTAAGCAGCTGCAGCAAATTTCTGGAAGAGTCTCCTAAAAGCAGTACGCCGGTGGACGCTTATTTTACCTCGGCAGAGCAGGCGGAAAGTGCTGTAAATTACCTATACGGCAAAGGAACCGGCCCCGCGCGGTTTTATAATGTAGGTGGCCTGTATGACGGTACCAATAGCTTTACCATGGATAATTTTTCCGGGATGGCCAATAATACTGTCGCTCAGAATCCTACAATCCGTTACTTTGCCTCACTGACACAGACGGTGGGAAATTCCAGTAATTATCTGGGCGACGTCTGGTCCGGCTTTTACAGTTCTATTGCCAGTGCTAATACAATTATTGCTAAGGTAGAAGCCAGCAGTACGATAACAGATGCGGAGAAAGCGCCTCTGCTGGCAACGGCGCGGTTTTTCAGGGCAGTTGATTATTATTATCTGGTCCGGCTTTTTGGTGCAGTGCCGCTGATCATTGAACCTTATACGTCTCTTGAAAATCTGTATGCACCCAGGGCTTCTGTGGACTCAGTATATGGTTCTATTGTAGCTGACCTGAGATGGGCTATTGACAATGGAAAACTGGCCGATAAGCCAATGGGAAGTAATGGAAACAGGATTTCTAAAGGAACCGTGCAGGTATATTTGGCGGAGGTATATCTTACAATGGCTGGTTATCCGCTCAAACAAGGTCAAGAAGGCTATACCAAGGCGCTTCAGACAGCTAAGGACCTGCTGGCCAGTTCCGGCGGCTATAGCTTATTTACAAATGATGGCAATAGCACAGCATTTGATAAATTAAGGTTGAACAGTTATGATCAGGGGAGTGAGTACCTCTATTTTGTTGAATATAATTCGGCCATCGAACAATCACAGTTCCCGGAGTATACCTTACCGAATTCTTTTCCCAATCCTATTCCTGGTGCAGACCTGAAGGTGCAGTATACACTGCTGACCACACCATGGACGCCCTCCAAAACATTGCTGTCTATGTATGATAGCACCAATGATATCAGACGGCATAATAATCAATTTTATCATAATACTTTTAGCTATACAGATAAGTCGGGTAAGATGCGTACCATCAGCATTCCGACATTGCCATACCGATGGTATGACAGTGCAGCTATATTTGAAACTGCTGCATCTGGCAAATACCTAGCCGTTTACAGGCTGGCAGATGTTTATCTTATTGCTGCAGAGGCAGCCAATGCTTTAGGGCAGGATCCCACTCCATATCTGGATCCGATTTTGAACAGAGCTTATGTGAACAAACCTGTTATTCCTTCGGGGCAGCCTGCCCGGCGGGATTTCATTTTGGCAGAACGGTACAGGGAACTGGCAATGGAAGGGCATTTCTGGTTTGATATGGCGCGGACGCATTTGTATCCGGATGTTGCATCGGGCAACAAAATCAGTTTCTCAGAACTGGTGGGCCATGATAACGGCCGTGGCCAAAAATATCAGGAAAAAGACTTATTATTACCACTGCCTTCAACAGAAATTCAGCGGAACCCTGCCTTAAAACCCCAGAATCCCGGTTATGGGGAGTAACAGGTGACTCACACACTCTCTCTGTATTGACGAAGTATAGTAACCCATAAATAGATCTATGAATATATATCATAAAGGCGGATATAAGCAGGAATTTCCTGACAGTGGATATGCCTGTTTCAGGCATCGCTGCCATAGCTTTCTTGCGCGTTTCGGATTCGTCCTGACGCTATGGATGTGCCTGGCTTTTTCGCTATGGGGCCGTACAATAATGGGTCCGTATAAAGACAGGGACAGTGTATCTGTTCTCTCCTATGTACATCCTGAAATTGGTTCGGCAGAGAGTCGCTGGTTCTTTTTTACCCCAGGCGCCGCGCCTCAGGGTATGGCCAAGCTGGCTCCTTCCACTAACGGGCATTACGGTAATGCTTCCGGCTGGGAGGCGGTAGGGTATGACCCGAGAGACAAGACAATCGAAGGGTTTGTACTGTTTCATGAGTGGCAGCTGGGTGGCGTTATGTTAACAGCCACCAACGGTCCCCTCTATACTAAGCCCGGGGATAGCGCTGATTTAGTGAAAAAAGGATATCGTACGCATTATTACCATAATACGGAGGTGGCTGAGCCCGGTTATTACAAGGTCAGGCTGGAGGATTATGGAATTAAGGCCGAGCTTACAGCCACAAAGCGTGTCGGACTATTAAGATTTAGTTTTCCTGCCAAAGTCAGGGGAAAAAACGCGAAGGGCAACAGGATTCTGTTAGTCATGGGCCAAAAGTGGGGAGAAAGTGGAGAAGTCAGGGAAGCATATGTCCGGATGGTTGACCAGACGCATTTTGAGGGATATGTCAGGACCTTCCCTAAATATCTCTCTACCAACGATCCGGATGGGGATGTGCGTATGTATATTTATGGTGAGCTCAGTCAGGCACCCCTTGGGGCCGGCAGTTTTACGAGTGAAAAAACCGGGCAGGTAACATCTTCATTTGATGTTCAGGCGGAAGGAAAGGGCGCCGGTTTATACTTCGACTACCCGGATGATCAATATAAACACGGCGCCATTGAAGTTAAGGTGGGGCTCTCCTATACAGGAATTAAAGGAGCACGTCTTAATCTGCATGCTGAAGCAGCCCGGTTAAGTTTTGATCAGGTACGGCATTTGGTGCAACACAGTTGGGCACAAGCTTTAAGCAGAATCGCAGTAGAGTCGCCTTCCCGAAACCTAAAGGTCAAATTCTATACCGGGCTTTATCACGCGCTACTGGGAAGAGGTGTGACATGCGATGTAAACGGTGATTATCCGTTAGCGGCTCAAAGCGCACAGATTTCCAATGACGGATATGACAGTAATAAAACTGGTCACATATCAAAAAAGGCTAACGGTGATTTAAAATTTCAGATGATCAATACAGATGCGGTCTGGGGAGCCTACTGGAATCTTACCCAGCTCTGGACCCTTGCCTATCCTGATTATTTAAAGGATCTGGTCTGTACGCAAATGGAAATGTATAAAAACAGAGGATGGTTTGCAGATGGGCTTGTCAATAGCCAATACGCATCCGGGGTGGGAACCAATTTCGTGGGGCTCGTGACCGCTGCTGCCATTCAAACCGGTTTGTTTAAAGGGGCAGACAGCAGTGAAATAGCTTTAATGTATGGTGCAGTGCGTAAAAACGAGCTGGGAACCAAAGATGCTCATGGTGTCAGACCAATAGGCGCCGGGAAAGAAGATCTTGCCGCGTTTCTGAAAAATGGATATGTTCCGTATATTAATCAAAAAGGATCCAATACAGAGGGATCTAACTTTTCTGCTTCTCATTCTCTGGAATACTGTTTTGGGGCCTATGCTGCCAGTGAATTAGCAGGGAGGCTGGGTAAGACAAAAGATGCACTGCTCTTTAAACAGTATGCCGACGGATGGCATCATTTATTTGACTCCAGTCTCGCATTGATCAGGCCAAGGGATAAAGCTGGTAATTTCATTGACAAATATGACCCTTATGAGCCTTGGCGTGGCTTTCAGGAGGGTAATGGGATGCAATATTCCTTTTTTGTACCCTGGGCACCTGATGATTTAATCGCCCGAGTCGGCAAACAACGCTTTAATTACCGGTTAAATAAGATATTTGAGGCTGCAGAGAAGCAGGATTTTGGTGGAGGAAAAACAATGAGCGCTTTCTCGGGCGTTAAGGCTGCCTACAATCACGGCAATCAGCCGGACATGCAAATGAGTTGGCTTTTTAATTTTTCTGGGGAGCCCTGGCAGACCCAAAAATGGACAAGGGCTATCGTGGATCACTTTTATGGCACCGACTCTGTGCATGGTTACGGCTATGGACAGGACGAAGACCAGGGACAATTAGGAGCATGGCTGGTCATGAGCGCTGTTGGACTCTTTGATGTTAAAGGGCTTACGGACAGGCGGCCCATAACCGAAATCGGAAGTCCTGCCTTTGATCAGGTAAAAATCCTGTTGGGAAATAATCAAAGACTGGTCATTAAGGCAAAAAACAATAGTAAAAAAAATGTTTTTATACAATCGGCGCGCTTTAACGGGAAGCCACTTACAAAATGCTGGCTTTATCAGGATGAGATCATGAAAGGTGGTACACTTGAATTTGTCATGGGCGCTACCCCTAATAAAGCCTGGGGAATTTATAAGATCCCATAAGGTATTTTGATTATCGATATTTCTTTTTTACATATTAATTCTACACTCTATGCGATGTAATTTGGGTATTTTCTGCCAGCGGTTAAATAATAGGTCTGTATCCGGCAGGTTATGGGTGACGGCTATTGTGTTTGTGTTATTTGGCTGTTGGGCGATGTTTGCCGGGCGTGTTTTCGGCCAGCAAACGTCGGGATTTAAGTCAAAGGAAAGTCTGGCAAAGGCGATCCGCACTGACCAACGGTTAAACGAAGTCAAAACGATGGCAAAAAATCTGGTTGCTTCGGGTTTTACTGCCGGTAGCGGGTATGGGGAAGTATGGATCCGGGATTTTAATACTTTTATCCGGCTTTCCTGCAAAGTCTTGCCCAGAGATAGTGTCAAAGAAAAACTGCTTTTGTTCTTTAAAATGCAGGGAGAGGACGGTAATATCATAGATGGCTATATTCCTAAGGAAAAGGCAGGTATAGGGTATGATTATATTTATAGTCCGGCCGCGCCGGGATTGGCGGGTCACAAGAATACAGTAGAAACGGATCAGGAGTCTTCGCTGATCCAGGCTGTTTTTAAATATGTTGATGAGACTGGAGATAAAAGTATCCTTACGGAGAATATCGGCGGAAGGACCGTGAAGGAGCGGATGGAAGCTGCTTTACAGTATCTGATGGATCATCATTATAATCAGAAATACGGGCTGCTGTATGGGGCGACGACAGCAGATTGGGGAGATGTCCAGCCTGAATCCCCCTGGGGGGTGGTTATTGACAGCAATAGCCATATGGCGATCGATATTTATGATAATGCGATGTTCCTGATAGCGATCAACGATTATCTGCAACTTGTCCATGATGAGACGCACTGGAAAGCTGTTCAGGGTAAAATCAGAAAGCAGATCCGTAAGGTGCTTTGGGATAAAACCAGACAAAAGTTCAGGCCACATGTATATCTGGACGGCAGCCCTTTTCCTGCCAGCTTCGATGAGGATATTATTTTATATTATGGCGGAACGGCCATTGCCATTGAGGCAGGGCTGCTTAGCAAAGCTGAAATCAGCGAAGCGAACAGGCAAATGCTGGCAGGCGTTAAGGCTGCAGGCGCGCCTTCTATAGGACTGACTTTATATCCGACCTACCCCGAAGGTTATTTTAAGAACAAGGGAATGTATCCCTATGGCTACCAAAATGGCGGTGACTGGACCTGGTTTGGCGGACGTATGATCAGCCAGCTTATCAAAAATGATTTTATTGCTGATGCTTATAAAGAAATCGCTCCTATGCTTGACAGAGTGATAAAAAACAAAGGATTCTATGAATGGTATACCAGAGACGGGAAACCTGATGGTTCCGGATCTTTCAGAGGTTCGGCAGGCGTATTATACGATGCGATTACTGCCTTACAGAGCTGGGCGGAGACGATCCGGTAACCGGCGAAAGATGTGACAGGAGGGGCCGGCAGGAGGTTTCAGGAATTCGGGGCTTCTTAAGAAGAATAGTCCCATTTCTTTGCCAACAGTTTTTGTAACTGATCTATTTCTTTTTGATAGATAGTCTTTTTTCTGGTGCCGAAGTATAAGGTATTTTCCAGTGGCTGCGCTCCGTCCCATACCAATTTTATCTTTTTTTGCCTGAGTGACTCCCTGCAAAGAAAGTCAGGAACAATAGAGAATCCTACGCAGTCACTCAGGCAGCGTATTATAGAACTGATATTGGGTACGATGTAATTAGGACTAAAATCAGGATGCTGGCCGAAATGTGTTTTCCAGAAGCTCTTCAGATTATCGGTATCTGCCGCTGTGCTGTACCAGAGTTGCTGTTTGAGCAGGTCAGCCACTTCCTTAAACTGATTTTTTTTGATTAATTTATTGATTGCTGTGGTGTCCGTTTTTCCGCCGGCGATCAGTACAATCCGTTCCTTTGAAAAGGGCTGATAAGATAAATTCTGCTGATTGCCTTTTTGTGGTGTGATGATCAGATCCAGTAGCCCGTTATCAAGGTCATGCTGCATTTGCGGATATTCCCCAAACTTAATAATTAAATTAAATGGCAGACTGGAGATCTGTTCTTCCAAGGTATACTGAAAGGTTTCAAAACACATGCCTACACTGATGGTGCTTCTTTCGCCTTGTGTCCGTCTGTGAAAATGTTGCTCAGCCGTTTCTAACTTCTTTAATGAATCTGTTACGTTATTGTATAGGATCTTTCCCTTTTCAGTAGGAACCATTTTTCTGGCAGAGCGGTCAAATAATTTATTGCCGGTATAGGCTTCCAGGGAATTAAGGTGCAGGCTGACTCCCGGCTGAGAGATAAATAATTCTTGTGCGGCAGCCGACAAGGTTCCTGTTTCATATATTGCTTTAAATGTTCTGAGCCATTCCAGATTCCATCCCATAGTATCATAATTATGATACAAATGTACAACTTAAATTATTATGATAATATAATATTTCACCTGAACTTTGCCGTTGTAAATCAAAATAAAACAACGTGAAAGTATTTATAATCAATGGCGGTCAGGTGTTTGGCCATTCTGGGGGACAGTTTAACAACACCTTGAATACCTGGACAAAGGGGTTTTTAGAAGATAATGGATTTGAAGTAAGGACTACAAACATCAATGATACATTTGACCCTTATCAGGAGGTGGAAAATTTTAAATGGGCGGATATTATTATTTATCATATGCCCATCTGGTGGTTTCAGGTGCCTAATCGGCTTAAAAAGTATATCGATGAGGTTTTTACGGCAGGCCACAATAATGGAATGTATAAGAGTGATGGCAGGAGCAGAACAAATCCATCCATAAATTATGGCACCGGAGGGTTAATGCAGGGCAAATTGTATATGGTGAATACTTCCTGGAATGCACCTGATACGGCGTTTACTTTACCAGGAGAATTCTTTGAGCAAAAATCTGTGGATGACGGCGTGCTGTTCGGGTTCCATAAAATGAATCAGTTTGTCGGAATGGAAAAGCTACAAGGTTTTCATTTCCATGATCTGGAAAAAAATGCAACCGTAGATCGTATCAAGCGGTATGCGGCGCTGTATACGGCGCATCTGGCGAAGGTATTAATGCCCGTGAAGCAGGCTGTTTGCAATTAGGGGCCTACTGGGCCGCAGATGTATTGAAAATACGTAGGGTTTAAAATGCAGCTTATAGTAAAACTGCCCTACTTTGACACTCAGATGTAGCCAAAATAGGGCAGTTTAATATTTATAGTTCTGCATAAATCTACCAGTAGGCGAACGGATCTATAGCCAATCGTCTCTGGCTGTTCTATATATTATTTGATCTGAACTTTCACATCATCCAGTAAGAATCTCGTCTTATTTCCGGCTACGCCTGCCGGATCTGAAGAGAAGACGATTCTGGCGTCTTTGGGAATGTTTTTAAGATCTACCGAGAATGATTTAAAGCCTTCCTTCGCCTCCTGAATATTCACTAATTCAGCGGCTAATACATCAACTTTATCGCTGTTGGAAATAGCTCCTTTAGCATTAAATTCAGCGCCTCTGACGGCTTGTACGAGTATTTGGTCGCAATAGTCAATACCTCCTTCGTTGTATACGCCCGCTTTGAAGCTAACCGTCAGATCTGAAGTGGCAGCGAGATTGGAAAGCTCTGGAGTATACAATGCTGCTAAGGCATTGCTGCCCCCGATTTTTATATAACCTGGTCTTGTGGAGGTGTTGCCTTGTTTGCCCCATCCTTCCATTCCGGCACCTTTTGTGTATTCCGGTGTGACATTGCCTCCGTCAAAAACATTAAACTCTGTCGTCAGGTTACATGGCGCCTGTCCCAGCTGTTCATCTACCGGATTTGCGCCAGAGGCGCGCGACCAGCTGGCTCTGCCTGCAGCCGAACCAACTGTATATCCGGCAGCCTTGAAGAGAATATCGCCGCCATGAACAAATTTGGAGAAGTCTTGAGAGAGTGCAATATCTCCGGATTTCTGTGCGTTCGTTACAGCCGCCGCTATGGCGGGTGTCGTACCGGTTTTACGGAGGGGAGATTCCTGTTCAGTTGTTTTATCTACTACTTTTAAATAGTAATTTTTATCGGGTGTTAGTCCGGAAAATGTGAATCTGAGCGGTTTGGGTGACGCGGAGGTTGATGTTGCAAATAACCCGGATAGCTCTTCCCAGCTAATCTCCAGGTCTTTTCCCTCAGCATCATTGTATAAATATATCGCGTAAGTATCGCCAAGCTCTGAGTCGGGGTTATCAAAACCTGTAAAGGACCATTCGGCGGTGATCGTAGAGGAGGAGGAGTCGATGATTTTAAAATAGGGGATTTCAAAGCTTTGGTCTACCATTCCATAGATGGGGATAATCTTTGCGGTCTGGTCGTTTAGAGTAACATAGGACCAGTCGGATGTCGCAGAGTTCGCGAAATTTGCGCGCACCCTTGCATAATAGGATTTACGTGGTTCTAAGTTGCTGAAGATATAATAATCTTCTGTATGTGTGACATAGCTATACAATGGATTTTCACTATCCGGGGTTGCCAGCAACTGTACTACATACGACGTTGCGCCGTCAATATAATCCCAGGCAACTGTCAGTGTTTTGCTGGTATGGTCAAGTAGTTGAACGCCTTGTGGAATATCTGAACGGTGCTTGTCAGAAATCTGAACGTCATAATCTTTCTTGCACCCCTGGATTAGGCAAAGAAATCCTATGGTAATCAGAGCATTAAAAAGAAGGTTGCGTATTTTCATTATTTCGGTTTTTTAAATGAGCATAAAGACCTGTTATGATCATTGGTAAATTATATAGGCCTGTGGCAATGAGTATAGAGCATAAATGCCCACTACCGCCTTAAGACAGCTGGGTTAAATTAATAAGTGAGTTTGATATCGTCGACATATATTCTGGATGCGCCTACCGTTCCTGCATTAACTAGTGATTCCGGCAATGTGATTACAAGACTCGAGGCGTTTGTGGCTTCTTTAATAATACATGTAAACTCAACCCACTTTTGTGCAGAAAAGGTGACGGGAATGATATTTTTGCCTGTAATTGTATTGAAGTTACTGGTGGTAATACCTTCGGGCATATTGGGAACAAGCCCAACCACCAAATCACTGGGTGAAGGTTGATCGTATATCGCCAGTTTGAAACTGACAAGCACGTCAAACTTTCCAGCCGGCAGGTCGAGTTTGGGTGAGATCAGGGACCCGAATTCTGCTGCAGTGGCACTGGCAGCTCCTAACTGAATATAACCCGGACGCATATAATTGCGGACACCAGTCCAGTTTTCCATGTCGATCGCCTTATAGAAGCCGGGGTTGGATTTTCTGATGGTCGAGGTTACACCGGAACCGTTAGCGCCATTGGTTCCTATTGAGCAGGCTGCGGTTTCATCACTGAGAGACATTGACGCGGTGGGACTGGTTGTCGAAACACCGGCTTTATTGGCAATACAGTCGCCACCCCATAGGAATTTGTCGAAAGACTGGTCAATTAGGGTCTTTCCGATACCGGTAATAGTAGTGAGCGATCCAAAGGACTCCCCATCAATTTTAACCTGTATATTTAACTCACCCTGCTCTGCCGGAGTTCCCGCAATAGGGATATTCAGATTTCCGTTACCTGCTTCTAAGGTGAACGCCTGGTCAGTGGCGCTCAGGCCTTTTGCCCCCTTGCCGGATAATGTAACGGTTGCGTTGACCTTTTCTTTTCCTGTTGCTTTAATATAAGGGATTTTAATGGCGGCTGTAGAAGGGCTCCCTTTGATCAGAAAATCATCCAGGCTGAACTGTGATCCATTCCCATATTTTTGCCATTCAAAAACTCCATTGGCCTGCGTAACCGTTATGGGAACATCGGTTTGTCCACTGCCATTAAGGTAAATAACCCCGTCTCTGGCCTCGCCGGTATTGTCCAGACAGGTAACTTCGACCGTCTGATAGGTTGAGCCGTCACCTTCTCCTCTTTGCGGAGAAACTTTTATCCAGTCAGATCCTTCTGGGATAGTAATTGACCAGGAACCAGTGGAGCGGACGGTAAATGTTGTGGTTGATTCACCGTAAGGAAAACTTAACTGGTCTGTGTTTCGTTTTAAAAACCCGGGTGCATCTTTTTTGCAGGAGCATAGGCATGCCATTGACATCACAGTCAATATGGTGGCATAAATTAGCTTGGACATAATACTGATAGTTTGCTATCAGTAGTAAATATTTTGATTGCTTGAAGTATCAAAGATAAATAAAAAATCTTTTAGAAAATTTTTTTGTTAAAAAAATAATTTATACTTTGCAGTTGAAATCGATTTAATCGTTTAAATCAAAAATTTAATCGTTTAACTTAAAATTATTTAACGTATCGGTGGTAAATAACGGAAAGCATTGCTTGATTTTTCGTGTTTATTAACAAATTTTTCATAAAACTGACGCCTTTATTATGAACATTAAATTTGGATGTAAAGATTTTATTATCCTGCTTTTCACGACGTTTCTGTTAACGGCCAGTGCTTACAGCCAGCAAGGACAGCAGGGAAAGGTCCTTAACGCTTCCGACAGTACCGGATTGGCGTTAGTAACCATTAAGAATTTAAGAACCTCCCAGACGGTTTTATCCTCAGATAATGGTTCTTTCTTTATTGAGGCCCGCCTTTCAGACAGTCTTAGTTTTACGAGTGTTGGTTTTCTGCCTGCCTATGTCCAGGCAGATCCAGATTCGTCGGTGAATATCTATCTGCACCTGAAGGATCCTTCATTAGATGAGGTCGTCGTTGTGGGATATGGTACTTTAAAAAAGCGCTCTGTTATCGGCTCTGTTGCCGAAATCGGAGGCGACGCCATTAAGGACCGGCCCACACCGAATGTGACACGCGCCTTGCAGGGGCAGGTGCCTGGCTTAAATATCCTGCCTACTGATGGCAAACCGGATCATGGCGGGAAGATTACAATTCGTGGTCAGAGCACTTCTTTCAAAGCCAGGAAGATCGGAGGCGGAGATTATGACAACACGCTTGGCCAGGGGGGAGGGGCGCTCATAATTGTTGATGGTGTTGAAGGAGATCTGAACGCCGTAAACCCTGACGATGTGGCCAGCATCAGTGTCCTTAAAGACGCCTCATCAGCCGCAGTTTATGGTGCACGTGGTGCTTTTGGGGTTATTTTGGTAACAACCAAGTCGGCTAAGGAAGGGAAACCTTCTTTAAATTACTCTTTTAATCAATCCCGTCAACAAAGGACCGTACTGTGGGAGGACGGGATTGTAGACGATCCTGTGGAATGGACAGAAGGGTTCAGGCAATCCTACCTTAATTCCTCGCCCAGTGCAACGGTACCGTCGCTCATGAATAACTATTTTCCTTATTCTGATGCCTGGTTTGAGGAGTTAAAACGAAGAGAGGCAGACCCTACTTTAGATAATTATGATATTGATAATAATGGCAACTATATTTATTATGGACATACCAATTGGCTCAGCGAGTTTTATAAGAGGAGCAATATGTCGAGTTCTCATGCAATGAGTTTAACAGGCGGGGGAGAAAATGCCAGTTTTTACGTGTCTGGCAGATATTATACACAAGATGGTATTTATAAGGTCGGCAATGAAAAGTTTAATAAGTATAACGTACGGGCAAAAGGAACGATCAGGCTGAGACCCTGGCTTACATTAACAAATAATACCACATTATATAGAAACACCTACCTGCAGCCGATGATGCATTACGGGCAAATGGTGGTGCCCAGGCAAATCGATATGTTTGCCTTCCCGGTAGCCAATATTAAAAATCCAGACGGGACCTGGACGGAAACGGCGGTTAAAACCGGTTATGCGGCTTTTTCAGAAGGTACTTCCTGGCAGTATAATAATGATCTGGAGATTTTGAATGCCACATCCTTGCAGGCGGATATCATACCAAAAGTCTTTAATATTAATGCCAACTTTTCTTATAAGGCGATCAGAGACCAAAGGCAGCGCTCTGAAAATATGTACACTTTTTATAACGGCGTAAACGCATCAGGCCAGGATCATGACTTGTCCTCTCTGGAAGACTGGCGCTATAATACAGAATATATTTCCGCAAATGTTGTCGGAACTTTTACGCCAAAGCTAGGCCCCATGCATGAATTGAATGTGGTAGCGGGCTGGAATCTGGAAGATTCAAAATACAAAAACCAGAAGATATACAGAACGGGCAATCTTTATCCGGCTAAACCTGGCTTTACCTTAATGGATGGGGATTATTATTCAGCGACATCCGGTGGGGATCAGTGGGGACTGATTGGTCTTTTTTCCAGAATTAATTACACGTTTAACCGAAAATACCTGGCTGAGTTCAGTTTTCGATATGATGGATCCTCTAAGTTTCCCTCTAATTCCCAATGGGGTTTTTTCCCTTCCGGATCTCTGGGGTGGCTGATCTCTCAGGAAGACTGGTTTAATGATGTGTTCGGTTCCTTTATAAGTAATATGAAGATCAGGGGCAGCTTTGGATCGCTGGGCAACGCGAATATCAGTCCTTATCAATTCCTGGAGGTGATGAATTTCAGTAAATCCTCTGTGCTGGTCGACGGGCAGAAAGTTTCGTATACGGATGCGCCTTCTTTAATTCCGGATGATATTACCTGGGAGAAAATTAAAACTTATGATATTGGCGTAGACCTGAGTATGTTCAAAAACAGACTCTCCTTTACGGGCGATTATTATAAGCGGTATGCCACTGATCTGTACACGGTAGGCCCTAACCTGCCCCAGGTTCTAGGTAGTGCATCGCCCAAAGGAAACTATGCCAGTTCCAAGACAAATGGCTGGGAAGTAAGCCTGGGCTGGAGCGATAAGATCGGTGCCGGTAAAAATGCGGTTTCCTATAACGTGAAGGCAATGATGTGGGATAGCAGAACCTGGATCACAGACTATTATAATACTAATGGAGACCTGACTACTTATTATAAAGGAATGGAGATCGGCGAAATATGGGGCTTTAAAACCGCGGGTATTTATGCCAGCAATGAGGAGGCGGCCAACGGACCGGCCTATAATTTCTTCAAGAATGGTGATATGTTTCAGGCATATGCAGGCGACCTGAAATTTGTAGATGTGGATGGGGACGGTATTATGACAAAAGGTAGCCGGACCCTTAATGACCATGGCGATATGGTTATCATTGGCAATAGTTCTCCCCGCTATAATTTTGGTTTTAATATGGGGGTAAACTGGCACGGCTTTGGGCTGTCTGCCTTCTTCCAGGGCGTATTAAAACGCAACTGGTACCCCTGGACAGAATCCGGATTTTTCTGGGGGCAGCATAACAGAGCTTACAATAGCCTTCTCAAAACACAGACAGGAGATAATATCGTGCAGGTCGATAAAACTACGGACAACTGGGTGGTTACCAATATGGATAAAAACCCGTACTGGACCCGTACCGTTTCACTGGCAGCCAATAGAAATGACGGACCTCTTACCTGGGAAAACACGCATTATCTGCAAAATGTAGCTTATGTAAGGTTGAAAAATATCACTATTGACTATAATATCCCACCTGCATTAATGCAGAAAATCGGATTTCAGTCTGCGAGGATCTTTCTGACCGGAGAAAATCTATGGACCTATTCTCCCATGTTTAAGCACACCAAGATGTTTGATCCAGAGGTGATTGAATCAGGCGATACTGATTTTGCCGCCTCGACTACCGCCGGTTTAAGCGGGACAGGAAATGGTTATTCCTATCCGATGTTAAAAAATTTCACCTTAGGTGTTTCAGTTAACTTTTAAGTAAAAGATGATGAAGACAAAATCAATATACACAATACTGGCCTTTGCTATTTTGGTTGTAGCAACAGGCTGTTCCAAATTTATGGATAGAGATACCTATGATTCAATCAGTGCAGAAAAGTATTTCGAATCAGAAACTGATCTGGAATTATACGCTAACGGCTTCATTCAAAAAATGACGCCATCGGCTTCCACCATTGGTTATGGCGATAATAATGCAGATTACTGCGCTGTACAGATCCCCGCTGATCTGTTAAGGTCAGACGGGAATGTTTCTCCGGACAATCAGGGCGGCTGGACAGAGAGCTCCTGGTCTAATCTCAGGAATATTAATTATTTCCTGAATAACCTTCCTAAAGTAAGAGGTAAAGTCAGTGATGAGGTGTATAATCACTACGAGGGAGTAGGCCGGTTTTGGAGAGCGATGTTTTATTTTGATAAAGTACAGACTTTTGGTGGGGTTCCATTCTATGACCAGGTGATCAGCAGCAGTGATTATGATGCGTTGCAGAAGCCAAGGGATTCAAGAGAGCTGGTGATGGACAGTGTCTTAGCGGATTTGACCTTCGCCGAACAGAATTGTTTATCGACGGACAAATATACAAGTAGCCGTACAGTCATTAACAAATGGATTGCTGCGGCTTACTTGTCAAGAGTAGCACTTTTTGAAGGAACGTACAGAAAATATCATGCAACCGATCCTTCTACAGGCAAGAGTTGGGTGAATAGGGATGCAGCAGTTAAGAAGTTTCTGCAGGCAGCTGTAGATGCTGCTGAAATAGTGATGGGTTCGGGCGTCTTCAGATTGGTGACCGGAGATCCTAAAACGGCCTATAGAAGCGTGTTTACCTCTGCTGATCTGAAAAAGGATGAGGTTATCTGGGGCAGAACTTACAGTACCGATCTGGCGATCCTGCATGATCTGACCTGGCTGTATTATTCGCCTACCTATGGTAGCAGAGTTTCTATGACTAAGACATTTATTAATACGTATCTGAACCTGGACGGCACTCCCTTTACTAAGAATTCGTCTTACAAGACCAAAACTTTTTCAGAAGAATTTACCGGCAGGGACTATCGTTTAATGCAAACTGTTATATCTCCTGAATATAAGATGACACAGAATGGCGTGACAAAACCCTACTCTGCTAACTGGTTGGTTACCAAAACAGGCTACCAGCCGATTAAGTTTTCTCTGGATGATGATGCAGGCAGCGTAACAGCCAGAGCTGCCAGCTGGAATAGTCTCCCTATTATCCGGTATGCGGAAGTGCTTTTGAATTATGCTGAAGCAAAGGCCGAACTCGGCTCTTTCTCTACAGAAGACTGGGATAAAACTATTGCACTGACAAGGGCCAGGGCAGGAGTAAAGGCTATTTATCCGACTACGGCAGATCCTTACCTCGCCAGTTACTATAAGAATACGGTATCAAATCCGGTATTGCTGGAGATCCGGCGGGAAAGAGCAGTTGAGCTTTGCCTGGAGGATGGATTACGTTGGGATGACCTGATGCGTTGGCATCTAGGTGAGCTATTAAATTCAGGCGAAAATCCATGGGTGGGCATGTATGTTCCCGATGTGAATGAGAAATACGATTTTAACGGGGACGGTACGATCGATTTTCAGATTGGTACTTCTGAATCAATCAATACGATTAAATTGAATGGCGCAGGAGCGATTCAGACGTTTTCCAGAAATTCAAACGGCAATCTTGTCTGGAACTATCCAAGAGTCTGGGAGGAGTATAAATATTTGCGGCCAATTCCGACGGAAGCGATTACCAGAAATCCAAATCTTGAGCAAAACTACTTATGGAAAAATAAATAATAATAAAATGAAAAAGTTATATATACTGTCATTGTTGTGTCTGTTGCTGTCCTGCAGCAAAAAAGATAAAGAGACTTTACCGCCAGTTGAAACGGCGCCGGGGATCGTCAATGATACACAGATCGCAGACAGCACTTCACTTTATGGCGTTATCACCGACGACAAAGGTGCAGCCGTAAAAAATGTTGTTGTCAGTGATGGCTATTCTTCAGTTGTTACAGATGCCAATGGTGTTTATCAGATAAAAAGGGACAAGCGTGCGAAATTTGTATTTTACAGCACACCTTCCAACTATAAAATCAATGTTGATGCCGATAATAATCCGACATTTTATGCACCGATTCACTCTGTCGATAAATGGATCCGAAATGACTTTACGCTGACTTCTCAGGCTGTTGAATCCAAATTTACCTTTTTATTTGTAGCAGATCCACAATGCAGGAACATTCAGGAAGTTTCCAGATATAAAAATGAAACCATCCCGGATATTAATGAACTGGTGGCGGGGCTGACTCATCCTTATGCCATGACTTTAGGAGATATTGTTTTTGATGCGCCAGATCTGTGGAGTGAGATGAAGGCTTCAATGTCCGGGCAGAAAGTCTCGTTTTTTCAGGTAATAGGCAACCATGACCATTTGGAGACAGCTCCCAATGCAGAGGCGAGTGCAGAAAACTTCAGGAGCTTTTTCGGGCCGACCGATTATTCTTTTAACCGCGGCAAGACCCACATTGTCGCTATGGACAATGTTATTTATAATGGGAAACAAGATTATAACGGTGGCATAACAGATACACAGTTAGAGTGGTTAAAACAGGACCTGTCGCATGTACCGGAGGATTATATGGTAATTTTTGCCTCTCATATTCCTTTTCGCTCTGGCAGCAGTGTAAATACAAATGTGCATTATAATGATATATTAGGATTGCTTTCAAAATTCGCTTCCGCTTATATAATGACCGGACACACGCATTATCCTGATAAATACACTCATGAAGTAAACGGTAAAAAAATTCTTGAGTATATTCACGGAGCTGCCTGCGGTGCCTGGTGGAACTCCAATGTTTGCGCAGACGGCACGCCTAACGGGTACGGTGTTTTTGAGATTGCGGACGGGAAGATCACCAATGAATTCTATAAGGCAACTAAATATGACAAGTCCTTTCAAATTAGAGCCTATGACGCAAGCCAGGTTTATGGCCCTGCCGGTAAGTTTACCTATTATTTTAGTGCACCTGTTAATTTAAACCTTTCCGGAGACGGATGGATTATCGCGAATGTCTGGGATGCGAATGACGACTGGACCGTAGAGCTTTTTCAGGATGGGAAAAGCCTTGGTGCCATGAAGCGGGTGACCTCCAGGGATTATTGGGCCACCTATTACCATATGGAGGAACTTGGTAAAGCAGTCGGGTCCGATTTTGATAAGTCTGAAAATCACTTCTTTGAAGGAAGATTAAACGGAAATGTTTTGAACGCCGATTTTGATATTGTGGCTAAGGATAAGTTTGGGAATGTCTATCACTGTAACAAGCTGCAAACAGACTACACTGGTATTGCCAGTTATGTCAATTAATTATTTAATTATAACTTCAGGTTTAAAATTCAGTCAGTGGGAAGTAAAAAAGTATCAATGAAGGATATCGCTAATGAACTCGGCGTTTCAGTAGCACTGGTGTCCTATGTCTTGAACGGGAAGAAGACCGATAAAATTAATGAAAATACGGCTGCGAGGATTAAGGAACTCGCTGCTAAAATGAACTATTCGCCAAACCAGATCGCAAAAAGCCTTAAAACGAATCGAACACATACATTGGGGCTGATTGTAGCCGATATTTCGAATCTGTTTTATTCATCTATTGCTAAATATATAGAAGAGGAAGCGAATAAACACGGATACCACGTTATTTACGGGAGCGCTCATGAAGACCCGGAACGCTTTAATTCTATTTTGCAATTGTTACTTTCCAGGCAAGTGGACGGACTTATCCTTGCTGTTCCCGAGAAAGCAGAAGGATGTATACAAATGCTTGGTGATCTAAGTAAGCCTTTTGTTGTCATTGACAGAAAGTTTAATGAATATCCTAAAGCACCCACCATATTGCTGGATAATAGACATGCTTCGGCCACTATTGTCGAACATTTTGCTGAAAATGGCTTTAAGCGTTTAGGGGTTGTAACACTCAATAGAAAGCTGGTGAGTCTGCAGGACAGAAAAGAGGGGTTTGTTGAAGCGGCTATGAGGTTATTGGGAACTAAGCCATTTATTTATGCGCTGGAAGAGGAGCAGATGGATGCACAGATTGAAGCTGTCATTCATAAAGCTATTTACAAGGATAAAGTAGACGGACTCTGTTTTTTTACCAATAAAATAGCTATGACAGGGCTTGCCCGGATCTCAGCAATCGATATTGCCGTGCCCGAACAGTTAGGCATCGTCTGCTTTGATGAGGCGAAGGCTTATAATATTTTTCGAACGCCTGTCTCTTATTACATGCAGCCGTTACCGGAAATGAGTAAAATGGCCATCGATTATCTCTTGGGGCAGATCGACAAAAAAGAAAATAAAATATTGGCAAACCCCAAGGAATTTATTGGCAACCTTGTAGTACAAAAATCATCCAGAAGATAATCTTTTGACATTAAAAATCTGAATATGAATAATTCACTTGTTTTTAGTTTTAGAAAGCTGCTTATGGCAGCCATTTTATCCGTCAGCTGCCTGTTAAGTTATGCGCAGATAACAATGCCGAAGTTCTTTTCTGACCATATGGTCCTTAAAAGCGATACAACAACTGCCTTTTGGGGATGGGCGGAAAGAGGACAGCCGTTAACGGTAAAGGCCAGCTGGATGCAGGATACGATTAAGACAAAAGTGAGTGGAACGGCCCGGTGGAAAATAGACCTTCCTACTGCAAAGGCAGGCGGTCCTTACCAGATAACCATCATTTGCAGCAGAGATACGCTTACATTAAGTGATGTATTACTGGGAGAAGTTTGGATCTGCTCAGGGCAGTCAAATATGCAACGCAGTGCGGCACATAAGTTACCCCAGATGCTGGATGTCCTTCACGGCCCGTTTAATAATGCTATAAGAATACTTAATGTGAGGAATATAGCATCTGAAACGCCGCAGGATAATATTTATGATCAGTGGCAGACCTGTGACGCTGCGTCGCTACGCCCCTTTTCGGCTATTGCCTATTTTTTTGCGGAAAAACTGAACCAAACGATACATGTGCCCGTGGGTGTGATCAACGCCAGCTGGGGCGGGACCTGTGCGGAAGTCTGGTTGCCGGCCGGTGAGGTATTGACGGATAGTTTTCTTGCCGCAAAATCAAAATTACAGAAGGTTGCGCCGGCTAAGCCCAATATCCCCGGTCAGGCATGGAATTCAATGATCTATCCATTTATAGGGTACGGGATCACGGGTGCCTTATGGTATCAGGGGGAGAACAATACGGTCTCCTGGGATGGTTACGCAAAATTGTTCTCAACATTGATCGGTTCCTGGCGCAAAAAATGGAATAGGGACTTTCCTTTCTATTTTGCACAGATCGCCCCCTATAATTATAAGAATAAAGGCATCCAGCGCGGAGCACTGGTACGCGAAGCGCAAAATCAGGTGGCGACTTCTGTTAAGGATGCCCATATGGTCCTGACCTCTGATTTGGTGAATAATATCAATGATATCCATCCAATCCTTAAAAAGGAAGTAGCCTTAAGGTTGGCTGATCTGGCGCTGGTTAACATTTATCACGCCTCAGATAAGAACCCTTATTCACCTATCTTAAAAGACTATAAAATTGAAGAAGGTAAGGTTATCATTTCTTTTTATTATATGGATGGCGAGCGACTCGAGGTAAAAGGCGGGGATAAGATAGATGGGTTGTTTATTGCCGGAAAAGACAGGAAGTTTTTGCCCGCGCAGTATAAAATCGATGGGAATAAACTGATTGTCTATAATTCGTCTATCTCAAAGCCAGTGTCTGTGCGATACGCATTCTCTGATACAACATTAACGAATCTTTACTCCTCCAATGGCCTGCCCGTCTCCTTATTCAGACTGGACGACTGGAATGAGCCAACAAAGTAAAAAAGTAAATAATGAAGTCATTTTTTTATTGTTTTATAATTTGCTCGATATTTTTTTCCTGCCTTCCCAAAGAGGAGCATCACACAGACAAAGCAGCGCTAAAAGACAGTGCGAGTCTGTATATCTCAAAAAAGGATTTATCGGGCATCGCCGTGGGTTATTGTACGCCCAGTTTAAATGCGCCGTTTTATGTGGCACTTGAAAAGGCGGTGAGAGAAAATACCCTGCGTTATGGTATGAAATATCTTTCGACAGACGGCCAGGATGATATCAATAAACAGGTTTTAGCCGTGGAAGATCTTTTGTCTAAAGGAATAAAGGTGCTGATTTTAAATCCGCTTGACCCTAAAGCACTGGTGCCTGTTGTAGAGAAGGCAAAATCTATGGGCGTGGCTGTGTTTATTGTAGACAGTTTTATTGATGATACGGCTCCCTATATTTCCAGTGTTGTTGCTAATAATGAGCTCAACGGTGAACTGCTGGGCCAATGGGTGGTGAATAATATAGCAGACAAAACGCTCAGAATTGCCCTTATCAGCGGTAATCAGGGCAATCCGGTAGGCCGTGAAAAGCGCCTTGGATTTATTCGCGGACTGGCGGATGCCCAGCTGCATAACGATAATCATACAAACTTTGAAATCGTAACACAGGGCTGGGGTGGCTGGACCAATAATGGCGGATTAAAAGCTATGGAAGACATCCTGGTTGCACATCGTGATGTCAATGTGCTCTTTGCGGAAAACGATGCTATGGCTATTGGCGCCTTAAAAACCATTAAAGAAATGGGTATGGAAGGTAAAATCAGCGTCGTAGGTGTAGATGGGCAAAAAGAGGCTTATGAACTGATCAAAGCCGGACGCTATAATGCAACTGCACAGAACAGCCCGGATATTTTAGGAGAAAGCATTGTAAGGGTTGCGGTCAGGTATCTGAACGGCGAACAAGATATTAAACAGGTGAATTATACAAAGTCAGTTGTCATTGACGCTAGAAACGTGAATCAATTCTATAATCCTCAGTCATTATTTTAAAATGATAGAATTAAAAAACATTTCAAAATCTTATGGAGGTGTCCGGGCGCTCTCAGAGGTTAATCTCTCCATAGAATATGGAAAGATCCATGCCTTACTGGGGGAGAATGGCGCGGGCAAGTCTACATTAATGAAGGTACTTTCCGGTGCCATTAAAAAAGACGGAGGGGCTATTGTTATTGATGGAAGGGAAAAGGAAATGGATTCTCCAAAAACAGCCAGGGAAGAGGGCATTGGGATTATTTACCAGGAGTTCTCCTTAGTGCCGGAGTTGACGGCATCGGAAAATATTTTTTTTAATCAGTTAGGAAAGTCTTTCTGGCTTGACTGGAAGGGCCTGCATAAAAGAGCGGCAGCGCTGGTTGAAAGCCTGGGATTCAAGCTGGATGTAAAAAAGAAGGTCTGCCATCTAAGCGTAGCCGAACAACAAATTGTGGAAATCGCCAAAGCCCTTACCTCAGATATCAAACTTATTATTTTTGATGAGCCTTCTGATGTGCTGGGCGCCCATGAAGTTTCTATTTTGTATAAAGTGCTTGAGGAGCTCAAAAGGAAAAATATTGCGATCATCTACATTTCGCATCACCTACAGGAGATATTACAGATTTCTGACAGTATTACAATTTTAAGAGATGGTAAATCTGTTGCTACCGTTGAAAATAAAAATCTTGATAATGATAAGCTGATCGCCCTGATGTTAGGCAAGGAGTTGCAGCATATTTATAGAGAGCGGCCCGGTGTCCCTGCCAGGGGCGCTGTTTTTGAAGTCTCCGGTATTCAATTACCTATGGGAGATTCGGCAGTCGGGCTCACCGCCAGATCAGGTGAGATTCTGGGTATTGCAGGGCTGGTAGGCTCCGGCAGGACGGAACTTTTAAGGGCTATTTTTGGGGCAGATACAGCCAAAAGAAAGAAAGTTTCTATCAATGAACAGCAGATAAAGACAAATGCTCCTGCTATAAGTGTGGCTTACGGAATAGGAATGGTGCCGGAAGACAGAAAAAAGGAAGGCGGCATCTTAGGCCAGAGTATCCGGGATAACATCTCCATCACCAACTACGGACTAATTACGAGCGGTTTTGGATTTATTAAAAAGAAGATCGAGGATGAGCATATCGCTGCGCTTGTGGATCGGTTAAAAATTAAATGTGCATCTATTGATGCGCCAGTAAGCTCCCTGAGTGGTGGTAATCAGCAAAAGGTGATTTTAGCCAAATGGATCAACAGCGGGGCTGAGATACTGCTCATAGACGAGCCTACCCGGGGAGTCGATGTCGGTGCCAGGTCACAGATATACGACATCCTTTTTGAATTAGCCAATAAAGGCAAAACCTTAATTGTAGTCTCTTCCGACCTTGAAGAACTCATGTCTATATGTGACAGGATCCTTGTCATGAAAAAGGGTGGTTTTAGAGGCGAAGTGACCAAAGACGCATTTTCTGAAGAAAAACTACTTAGGCTGGCCATCGAATAGGCCGGCAAACATATAAACATTAAATGATGAGGATAAAGACAATCCCGGGTAAATTTTATCAGTATAATACTGTAATTATTTTTATTTTGATGCTTATTGTGTCAGGGGCGATTACGGAGAATTTTTTCTCCGTAAATAATATTTCTAATCTGATCAGACAGTCTGCCCCCATAGGGTTGATCAGTATGGGCATGTTGCTGGTGATACTCACTGGCGGCATAGACCTGTCGGTCGGCTCGGTAGTGGCTATGATCGGTGTGGCTTTTTCAATGTTGAGTTATGAAGTCTATTTTCCGGTTGCCTTCGGTTTGTCTCTTTTAACTGGTCTGGCGATAGGAGCCGTTTCAGGTTATCTGGTCGCTTACAGAAAAATAGCCTCCTTTATTGTGACACTTGCGATGATGTCTATGGTCAGGGGCGCCGGATATTTACTTTCAAAGGGGGCACCTATAAGTGTCGGGCCACATTCATCCGGTATCCTGGTGCTTGGCTCCGGCTCTGTATGGGGGATACCGGTATCTGCTATTATTCTTCTCATCGTATTTACAGTCTTATATATTTTGCTAAAATATAATATATTCGGAAGGGTTGTCCTGGCCATTGGATCCAACGAAGAGGCTGTACGCTTGTCAGGAATTGCGGTTAAAAGGACGAAGTTCGTCGTGTACGGCGTCTGCACCCTGCTGACGGCCCTGGCTGCTTTGCTGATGGTGGGCCGTACGGGGGTGGGAACACCTAATATCGGAGTGGGGCTTGAACTGGATGCCATTGCGGCCGTAGTCATTGGGGGCGCGTCGCTTGCGGGGGGAAAAGGCTCTCTGCTGAATACCTTACTTGGGGTATTCATTTTAAGTATGATCGGAAATGTAATGAACTTGCTGGATATTACCTCCTATCTGCAACAGATTATAAAGGGGGTTATCATTATTGCGGCAGTCTTGTTCCAGAGGAGTTAAAAAAAACTATTTTATAAATGATATTAAACTATAAGAATGCGCTATCGGCAGAGCTGATAGATAAAGCACAGAACAGAAAGCCTGACACGAGCCCGCCAATTGTTCATTTTGGGGTAGGCGGGTTTCACAGGGCGCATCAGGCATGGGCCTTACAGAAACTGCAGAATGCCAACGGTAAGGCGTACAGGGATTGGGGTATTTCAGGGGTCTGTATTATGCCGCAGGATGTCGCTTTTGTGGAAGCCCTGAGGGCTCAGGACTGCTTATATTTCGTTCAAAGTTATGCTGCGGATGGTCTGAGAGAAGATATGCTGGTTAGCGCCATCTGGGAGCTTTTACACCCTGCAGGTGATTATGCACTTATACTAGAGAGAATCGCGGCTAAAGAGACTAAAGTGATCAGTTTCACTATCACGGAAGGCGGATATAATGTCGATTATAAGAATCATGCTTTTATCTGGGAAACGGCTGCGGTTCAAAATGACCTGAAAAGAACGGGTACGCCTCAAACGGTATTTAGGATACTGGCAGAAGGCTTAAGAAAAAGAATGGAGACGGCAGCCACCGGAGTCATACTTTTATCCTGCGACAATGTGCAGCACAATGGTGATATCTTGAAATTTGCCCTGCTGGAATTTTTGAAAAAATATGATGAAGAACTGATCCCCTGGATTGAAGCTAACGTAAGTTTTGTCAAGACGATGGTAGACCGGATAACGCCGGCGACGTCTAAGGAACAAAAAGCGGCATTTACCGAATTACGTCATATAGAAGATGAGTGCCTGGTGGTTTGCGAAGATTTTTTCCAATGGGTCATACAAAAGGATAAAAGACTGGAGGAGTTACCTTACGCAGCAATGGGCGCATCTTTGGTGACGGATGTGGCTCCTTATGAGAAGATGAAACTTCGCCTGCTGAACGCAGGACATTCCTTAACCGGGCTCTTGGGAGATCTCCTTGGCTATGACCGGATTCATACTTCCATAAGTGACCCGCTTATCAGCAGGGTATACCGGCGTTACTGCCTCGAAGAGGTCTATGAGACGCTGGATGAGATTGAGGATGTAGACTATGACAGCTATGTAGAACAGCTGGTAACGAGATTCAGCAATCCCATGATCAATGATAGTACAGCGAGAATCATATCGGGATCTACAGATAAGTTGCCGAAGTTTGTGATCCCAGTGATGCTGGATCAATTAGCCGCTAAAAATGGCCGGGTCAAATGGAGCACCCTGATTTTGGCTGCCTGGTACTGTTATCTGGAGCGTGCATTTAAAAAAAATCAGATGACCGAAGTGATTGATCTTGACCGGGATGAATTATTAAGAGCGTTTAAATCTCCTGGCTTTGGCCCATCGGCCTTTATAGACAGGATCGCAGCCGTTGCAGAAATAAAAGACAGTGAAACAGTCCGCAAATTATTTGTTGACTATGTCGGGGAACTCTCTCAGCCCGGGAATGACCCAAAGCGGGTTTTTATTAACCAACTATTAGAAACACAGCAATAATGGGGAAAAAAGTCGTTTGCTTTGGGGAAGTTTTGTGGGATGATTTTGGGGTGACTAAAACGATTGGCGGGGCACCCCTGAATGTCTGCTATCACCTTTCCAAGTTAAATATGGAACCGATAATTGTATCTCAGGTAGGTAATGATGACCTTGGCCGGGAAATTTTGCGTCAGATTGCCAAATGGGTCATTGACGCCCGTTATTGCCCTGTTCAAGATAAGTACCCTACATCAACTGTAAAGGTTCTTTTACAAGATAGCGGCGATGTAAGGTATGAAATAGTAGAAAATGTCGCATGGGACTACTTGAGCTATGATGAAGATCTGGCAAAAGAAGTGGCCTTGGCAGACTGTTTCGTATATGGGACACTAGCTGCCAGAAACAGTCACACCAGAGCCGTATTATTTGAATATGTCCGGCGTTCAAAATGGCCGGTACTGGATCTGAACCTTCGTCAGCCTTATTGCGCACCCAACGTAATAGAACCGATCATTAAAACCTGTAAAACCATCAAGCTCAACCAGGAGGAATTGCATTTTGTCTCTCAGTTGATAACCCCGGATTTTAACAGTGAGCAGGAGGCAATCGACGGGGTTCTTGGTGCATTTGATAATATAGAAGAGGTTATTCTGACCAGGGGCAGGGATGGTGCAACCTATTATAACAGAAATGATCGCGTCTCTATAAAGGGCATGCCGGTGAAGGTTAAAGATACGGTCGGCAGCGGTGATTCATTCCTGGCGGCGTTTATCCATGGGAAACTTTCTGGAAAGTCTGATCAGCAAACATTAGAAGAGGCTACCTGTCTGAGTGCTTTTATGGCTACCCAGAACGGAGGCTGCCCCCCTTATACATTCACGGATATAGAAAATTTTAAAAAGTCATTATTATGAAGCAAAGAATTGAATGCCTCTTAACATTATTGGGACTATTGGTTTTTTTTACAAGGCCTTTATCTGCTCAGGATAACCTGCATAGAACGGTTGTTAAGAACATGTCTGAGTTACAGCAGTTTTTCCATTATGAAGATGATAAACCGGTGATCATATCCGGACACAGAGGGGGGCTATTACCGGGCTACCCGGAAAATAGTATTGAGGCTATGGAAAAGACACTTTCTCTGATGCCTTCCTTTTTTGAAATTGATCCCAGGTTCACAAAAGATAGCGTGATTGTACTGATGCATGACGATAATCTGGCACGTGTTTCTAACATGACCGGAAAGGTCAGTGAACATACTTATGCAGAGATCAAAAATGCAAGACTGAAAGACCGGCAGGGTAATCTGACCGATTATAAAATTCCGACACTCAAAGAAGCGTTGGATTGGGGTAAGGATAAGACGATTTTTAACCTGGATAATAAAAATATCCCCTGGTCTATGTATGTAGAAATGTTTAAGACCAATGAGTATCCCAATCTGATCTTAAGCGTTCGTTCCATGAAAGAGGCTCTTTATTATTATGAGCGTCTGGATAACGTATTACTATGCGTTGCGATCAAAAAAGCGGCAGATCTGGAGGCATTCAAAGCGACTCATATCCCGTATAACCGGATCATTGCGTATGTTGGTGATTCTGTTTCCAGCAGTACAAAGGAACTCTGCCGGTTTCTCCGCCATAAAGGTGTTATGTGTTTTTATTCCTTTCCGCCTACATTTGACAGATTAAAAACGGATCAGCAGCGTCAGAATGCCTACATCAATGAACTGATTAAAAGGCCTGATATTATTGAAACCGACTATCCTGCATTGTTTTCGGGAGTTCTCAGATAAGCTGGTGGCATGGCGGCGTTACCTGAAGCGTTGCCCAGGCTCTGCATATTTTTTACATCAGACTAAAAGACCGGCAGCTATAACAGCTGCCGGTCTTTTAGTCTGATGTCTGGAAAGGTCTCATCGCTCCGGTATTGTTTAGCAGACCCGTTGTGAGGTTTTAGCCGAAAAAAGACTTTATAGGAATACTATTGCAGGCTGTCCACGCTTATTATCCCGTTTTCATGGAGAATCTGAAGGTGTTTAAGCAGGGGGCTGTAAGGGGTAAGGCTCTTTTGCACAGCAGGAATTTTACCAACTGAGAATCAATTTTTTAATTTAATCAATCGTTTGCCTAAATTATATGTTTTATTGTCCATACATGGTATTTATAGAATATAAAAGTTAATATTGCTATAGCGTAAGATATAATGTGTTGCCTTGAAAGCGCTTTTGCCCGTGATTTTGATATTGAACAGTGTGACCAGTGTGGTGGGAATATAGTGCTGCCAGGGGAGTGAAGACTGGAATCTATATAAGTTTGCCCGGAGTAAAAGATTTTAAAGCACAGTCTAATTATTTTATCGGAGATGTATCAGCAAAAGGTCGACTATAATAATGATGAGTTACTTGATCGCTTAAAAAATGGCGATCTGTCAGCATTTGAGGCCTTATATATCAAGTATTTTAAGCTCTTGACTGTGAGCGCTTTTTATTTTCTTAAAGACGAAAATGAGGCTTATGATCTTACCCAGAATCTTTTTATGGATATCTGGGAAAAGAAATTATATGAAAATTTCCATGAAGATTTAAAAGGTTATTTATTTTTAGCGATCAGAAACCGCTGTTTTAATGCAATTAAGGCAAGAGAACGAAAGATCGAACAACAACTTGAGTACCAGTTGATGCATAAGGATCGCTTTATAGAGGAAGACCTGGACAGCCCTGACGGGCATTACTTTTTTCTTTTAGCGCAACTTATGGAAAGGCTGAAGGGGCAAAGGAAGGTTGCCCTCAATCTGGTATATTTTCAAAAAAAGAAATATAGTGAAGCAGCGGAGGAAATGGGCATTGGCGTTAATTCGCTTAAAACCCATTTAAAAAGTGCGTTAAAAGCGCTGCGAAATGGTATAAAAAATGAAAATTAAATTAACCCATATTCCATTATAACTGTTGCTATTAGAATAATGAATGTTAAGGATAAAATATATCTCTTGTATTTTGAAACGGTCACAGGCAGTATTTCGCCTGAGGATCAGCTATTTGTGCAACAGGAGCTGGAAGAAAATGCGGCGTTCCGGGAGATATGGCTGAGACTGGAAAAAAAAGGCGATGACCTGAAAATAAATGATTTTGCCGGCGGGATTGATGAAAACGCGCAGCTTATAGATCTAAAGGAAAGACTAAATATAAAACATCAGGACCACAAAGACTTTACGGTCAATAAATCCAGTGAATACCTTACGCCTTCTACGGGAACTTTAAAAGAGAATCTGATCAGTGCAAATGAAACCGGCGGATATGCAAATGATGTAAAAGCCGCCTTTCCGCGCTCAAAACAGAAGCGGTTTATCTGGAGATGGGCTGCTGCTGTGTTTATACTGGTTTGTTTGTCAGGTGTTGGATACTGGCTGATGGGAGATGTAAGGATAACACGTGTTGAAGAAATTGCTTCAATTGTCAGCAAGGACAAAAAGAAGGTTGAACTACTGCTGGCCAGCGGAAAAAAAGTCGCTATCGCAGCGGGCCAGGTCAGCCGGACCATTCAGATAAATGGAGGCGCTGTCGCTTTGAATATGGATAGCCTGACCTTTGATGCCGGCGACACGGCGCAGAATCTGCTGACCGTACCGGATGGCAGATTTTATCATATAACACTTGGCGATGGTACAAAAGTTACGCTTAACTCGTCCACCAGCTTACGTTTCCCCTTTCGCTTCAAAGGTACCACACGTGAGGTGTATGTGGACGGCGAGGCTTACTTTTCTGTGTCAAAGGATCCTTCCCGTCCATTTATTGTGCATACACCGCTGACATCGATTAGGGTTTTGGGTACTAAATTCAATGTGAATACTTATCAAAAAGGCTCGGTTAAAACTGCATTGCTGGAAGGAAGTGTGTCAACCGAAGCGAATAATCTGACAAAGCCGCCTGTTTTGCTCCGTCCGGGAAATGAAGCATCTTTTGAAATTCAAAATGGATTTAAAACACATCCCTTTGACAAGGATGATGTTTTGTCCTGGCTGGACGGAATCTACTATTTTCATAATATCACTATTGAACAACTGGCAAAAGTCATTTCCAGAAATTTCGGCGTTTTGGTGAAGATAGAAAATCCCAGTCTGGGAGGCCGTTCGGTAACAGGGGTAATGGATCGAAACAATCTGCCTGAGTTATTGAGCGATCTGTCTATGACTGCTGGCGTCCGGTATTATTATAAAAACGATCAGCTTTATTTACAGTAGCGTTTTACCGGGGTGATCTTAGAAAAAGAGCTACGAGCCTTGCCACTACATTATATTCCCGTCATTGTTCTGTACAAGTTTTTAGAGAAGCTGATGCTGCTGCCATTCCTTTGATCATATCGTGCGGGCTTTCGCCAGCCGGTCTTTCAAGTCAATATTTTTCAGTTTGTTAGCTAAAGAAGTAAAAAAACAAAAATAAAAGTTAAGAAGGCTTCACCCTTTCGACCCTTATTGTTGTTGTTTATTTTAAAGGACCATGTCCTTCTATTTATTTCTCCCAATGCTTCTAAAAAATATGACTATGCATTTAAGCTACTGGCGTCAAAAATGGCGCACATTAAAAGTGTATTCGAATCCCGGCCTTTGTTGCTTATTTCTGTTATTACTATTGCATTTTAATGCCGCAGCACAGAGCGCTCCGGAAAAATTAAAGCTACCTGTAACTTTGCATGAAGCGCATACATCGCTGTTGAATGTATTCTATCAGCTTAAGAAACAGACAGGACTGACCTTTTTTTATTCAAATGAAGTCCTGGATGAGAATCAAGTAATTAAGATAGATTGTAACGCGAAACCTGTGGGGGAAGTACTGGATATATTGCTGGCTAGGCTGCCAGTGAGGTATGAACTGAAAGGAAACAAGATTCTTATTATTAAGGAAGTTAAAAAAACACTCCCGGTCCTGGAAAAGACGGCGGAGCCTTCCATGCCGGTTGACAGCAGTCGCATAAAGGGGACTGTTATGGATGTCGATGGAAAGCCTGTTGCGGGAGCCACAGTACTGGTTAATGGCTCACAGCAAGGAACGCTCACAGATGTGCTCGGTGTGTTTACAATGGCAGCGAAACCCGGTGAAATCATAACGGTCTCCATGGTTGGAATGATCAGTCAAGAGGTTGCTGTGCCGGAAAAAGGAGCCATGAAAGTCACCCTGGTGGCTAAACCAACCATTCAAAATGATGTCGTCGTTGTCGGCTACGGGAAACAGTCAAAACTCACTGTTACCGGAGCTGTTTCTTCTGTTAATATGGAAGATATGCAGACCTCTGTGCCCAGCCTCACCAATGCGCTTGCCGGAAAGGTAGCTGGTGTGATTTCAGTACAGTCCAGCGGAGAACCCGGGTATGACAACGCGGAGTTTACCATTCGCGGCATTGGCACCTTTACGGGTAACAGCTCTCCGTTGATTATTGTGGACGGTGTGCAAAGAGATGACGTGAACAGCTCTTACGGCGGATCCTTTAATAATATCGATCCTGAGGATATCTCCAGTATCAGCCTCTTAAAAGATGCTTCCTCAACGGCAATGTATGGAGCGAAAGGCGCTAACGGTGTGCTTATCATCACAACTAAAAGAGGTATTGCCGGCAAGCCTAAAATTTCCTTGAAAGCAGAGACCGGGCTGAGCGGATTTACCAAGACGCCCAAAATGCTGGATGGCGTTGAATATATGCAACTCTATAATGAAGCCAGGCAGAATATGGGATTAGCGCCTGCTTATTCAGACGAGGTGATTCAAAAAACAGCCAGTGGCCTGGATCCCTACATGTATCCCAATGTAAATTGGATAAAAGAAGTCTATGGGAAAAATTCATCCCTGACCAACGTCAACTTAAATGTTTCAGGAGGCAGTGAAGCCGTGCGCTACTATGTGTCCGCCTCGTTCTATAACCAGGAGGGACCTTATAATGTGAAAAAACTAAATGACTTTAATCCTAACCTGAATTTTAAACGCTATGATTTCAGGACAAACCTGGATATTAATCTGACCAAGAGTACCATTTTGTCCATGAACCTGGATGCCATGCTGGTCAATGCACAGTATCCAGGCATATCAGCCGGAGATCTGTGGTATATCTCTTATGCAACGACGCCCGTAGGCTTCCCTGTAAAATTTTCAGACGAAAAATGGGCGGGCCCCATCGCAAACGGCGGATCCAACCCTTTAAATGAAGTGCAGAATAATGGTTATTCCAGGGAGTTCAGGCCCACGGTGCAATCTGTTTTTACGGTAAACCAAAAGCTGGACGGCATCACTAAAGGACTGACCGCCTATGGACGGTTTTCTTTTGACAGTTACGGGGAATTTGATAACCGCCGGTCGCGGAAAAATGACCTTTATTCCGCCTCAGGCCGGGACGACAATGGTCAGCTGATTTTTGTGCAGACACGTTACGGTCAGCAGTTTTTGGACTATTCGAAAAGCTCCACCGGAGAAAGGACGATGTATCTGGAAGGCAATGTCAATTACGACCGCCGGTTTGGCCTGCACCACATTGGAGCGATGGTGTTGTATAACATGCGCAATCGCCTGGTCAGTTCTGCAGGAGATGCTGTAAGCTCTATTCCATATCGCAATCAGAGCCTTGCAGGCAGATTGACCTATGGCTATGATGAGCGTTATCTGCTGGAGCTGAACGCGGGCTATACCGGTTCAGAAAATTTTGAGCCGGGTAGAAAATTCGGGCTGTTTCCCTCTGTTTCCGGAGGGTGGGTTATTTCAAGAGAGCATTTTTTTAAAGCTTTAAACAATACCGTCTCCCTTTTGAAACTAAGGGCTTCTTATGGTATAGTCGGCAATGACAATATAGGCATAGGAGGCCGGTTTCCTTATATTACACAGATTACAGGCGGAGGTACAGCAGGATTCGGACTTAATGGAAGCGCTCTTGGGGGGCTTAATGAAGGTGTTATCGGTGTACAGGATCTGACCTGGGAAAAATCCTATAAAACAGACATTGGCCTTGAATTAGGTATAAAGGACCGTTTGAGCATTATCGTAGATTATTTTAAGGATTACCGGAAGAACCTGCTTATCAGCCGCCAGACTTTATCCTCTATTGCAGGATACAACAACTCCACAGTCTATGCGAATCTTGGTGAAATGAATAACCAGGGTTTCGATGGAACAATAGAGTATAATGATAACATCGGCGCCCTGGGATTAAGGGTCTATGCCAATGCGACCTATGCCAGGAACAGAACTGTTTTCGAGGATGAGCCGACCCGCAAGTATGCTTACCAAAGCAGTACAGGCCATATGTTCCGGGAGTTCACCGGCTATATTGATGATGGACTTTTTGTGGATGCCGATGATATTTCAGGACACGCCGCCCAGGGATTTGGGGTGGTGGCGCCCGGGGATATAAAATATAAGAACCTGAATCCCGGAGATGATAATGTGATTGATGCCAATGACTGGACTTATCTGGGTAAGTCGCCCTTCCCTGAATGGTCCTATGGTGCTGGCTTTACAGTCAGCTGGCATAACCTTGACCTGTCTATGCTTTTTCAGGGGGTGTCGGGTGTAGGCATCATGGCCAATGGCTCTGAAATCCGGGGTAATGGAAAAGGAGCTGACGGCGTAGGCGTTATTCCCTTTTCGGGTATCGGGCAGTTTCCCAATAATACAATGGCCATACTCAAAGACAGATGGACGACGCAGGATCCCAGGCAGGATGCCTATTACCCTAGAATCACCATCGGTTCTCTGACCGATAACAATTATCTGAACAGTACCAGGTGGTTAAAAAGCGGGGATTATATGCGCCTGAAACAGGCTTCTATAGGTTATACGGTTGTTTCCAAGAAGGTGAAAAGTGCGGGGCTTTCAAGCCTTTACTTTTACCTGTCGGGACAAAATCTGCTAACCTTCAGCAAGTTCAAGTTATGGGATCCTGAACTGGGATCTAACGGTGCCAAATATCCTATCAACAGAATGATCACATTGGGTGTCAGGGCCAACTTTTAGTAAAGCTTAAAAAGTCAAGAAGATGAAAAGTAATAATATAACCATATTTCGCCTGTATTTAATACTGATACTGTTTACGGCTCTGTTGATGACGACAGGCTGCAGTAAATACCTGGATCAAAAGCCAGACAACCTGCTGACCTCAGATATGATCTGGCAGACCAGGGCAAACGCAGAAGCTTACCTGAACCAGGTATACAGTTATGTCGCAGCCAATGATGTGGACGACCGCTATACGCGCTTGGGTGGAAGCGATGAAACTTCCTGTAGTGTCGCCGGCGTGGCTGTGCGTTTGATGACCTCAGGCAACTGGAACGCACAAAGCAATTATTGGCAGACCTGGGGCAGCTACTATGCGGGCATCAGGCAGTCTATCGTGTTTGAACAGAACATTGACCGCGTGCCTGATGATCTTTTAAGTGCTGATCTCAAAAATCAATACAAACATGAGGTATTATTTTTAAGAGGGTGGTTCTACCTGGAATTACTAAAGCAATATGGCCCCTTTGTTATATCAGATCATTTATTGAGTCTAAATGAGGATTTTAACCAATATTCAAGGGCTCCCCTTGACAGTTGTGTTGCTACGATCAATAGTCTGATGGACAGAGCCGCCGCAGGCCTTCCTGAATCCTGGAATGCATCGGATTACGGAAGACCTACCTCCGGCGCTTGCAAGGCCGTTAAAGCACAGCTGGCACTGCTTGTCGCAAGCCCGTTATATAATGGAAACCCCGAGTTCAAAAATTTTAAGAACAAAGATGGCAGCATGCTGGTGCCGGTAAGCTATGATCAGAACAAATGGAAGGTGGCTGCGGATGCTGCGAAGACGGTAATCGATATGGGCGTGTATAAATTGTTTACCAATATAGATGAAGGGGACGCGGCCTTTGATCCTTATTTATCCTTTAGAGATCTGTTTATCACCAACTGGAATGATGAGATTATTTTCTCAACGAATATAACCGGCGACTGGTATTGGGGGCATGAAATCCGCATAGCACCGGCGCCCGGTGGCTATAATATGACCAATGCAACGCAAAATGTGGTAGACGCTTTCTACATGCGCAACGGAAGAACAATTGATGATCCGGCCAGCGGTTATAGGGAAAAAGGATTTGTGCAGCATGATGATCCGGCTGGCTGGGGATCGGGCCGTGACGGTGTAAAAAGGGGATATGTTGCGGGTAACAGTAATATGTATGTTGACCGGGAAGCACGTTTTTATGCGGCCATCCTGTATAATGGCGCGCCCGTGGTTGCCGCGCCTACAATAGATGACCGTAATTTTTATTCATCGCCCCAAAACGTTGATGGCCGGGGCAGGGTGGAGTTCTACTATAGCGGGAAGGCCGGTGTTCCCGTTACGACAAGAGACGTGACAGGATACCTTCCTTTGAAGGGGGCTAATCCAGCGTCCAATACAAGAAGCAATGCGGTCGTTTACAGACCCTTCATTCATATGCGGTATGCAGAGATCCTGCTGGATTATATCGAAGCATTAAATGAGTATGATCCGGCCAGTCCGGATATCGTTAAATATCTCGATCAAATCAGAACCAGGGCCGGGCTTCCCGGTTTTGCCAGCATCTACCCTGAGAAAGTTGGAAAACAGGCGGAGATGAGAAAAGTGATCATTCATGAGCGTCAGGTTGAGTTATGCTTCGAAGGGGATCGCTATTATACACTGATACGCCGCAAAATGATGAATGATCCTAAAATTCAGACCATTTACAGAATGAATGTTACCGAAAATGACAACGGCCAGGGGTTTGCCTTTGAAGATTATTATAAACGGGAAGTCTTGCAGGTGCGCTACTGGAGTGATAAAATGTATTTATTTCCTATTTACCAGGATGATCTCGATAAAGATCAGGCACTCATACAAAATCCGTTATGGTAGTATCCGGCAGGTATACGGATACCGAATTTTAGGCAGGCAAGGCAAGTTTAAACAAAAAAATTAACGCATGAAAAAGTTCATCTTTATTGTATCTATATCCATATGGGGTGTTTTCTTGTCGACGACAGGATGTAAAAAACAGCAGCAGGGAGATTATAATCCGGCGGGGAAAATTGTCATAGACAGCTTTACCCCAAGCCACGGAAGTGGAAGAACAGAAATGCTGATCAGTGGACAAAATTTTACCTCGGATACCTCCAGGCTGGAGGTGTCCGTCAACGGAACACTGCTGAAAGTCGTCGCAGCGAATTCGAAGCAGATTATGGTTGTTGTGCCGGCAAAATGCGGCTCCGGAACCGTTAGTGTTAAGATCGGGAAGGACAGTGCTAAAAGTGAAGGCACATTTCAATATTTATTCACCCGCACCGTCAGTACATTAGCGGGCAATGGGCAGCCGGGCTTCAGTAACGGGGCCGGGTTAAACGCGCAGTTTCATTTTACAGACCCGGTAAACAACTGGTACCGCAGTATGGGGATCGTTGTGGATGACAACCTGAATGTGTATGTGGCGGATCCGGGCAATCACTGCATTCGTAAAATCGACACGGCAGGAACTGTCACAACACTGGCCGGTAATCCATTTGTCTCAGGAAATACAGATGGCAAAGGCAATCAGGCAACATTTAACCTGCCTTATGATCTATACATTGACAAGGCCGGCAATCTCTACGTAGCAGACCCCGGAAACTGGAATATCCGCAAGATCACACCACAAGGAGAGGTGACTACCCTTTTTTATACCGATGTTGATCCCTGGAGTCTGACGATGAATGAAAAAGATCAAACAATTTATTACACCAGCTGCCGGGTTCCTGGTCCGGTTTATCAGGTAAAAGCGCCTTACACCAATGCGGAAGTGATCATCGATGGTCTGAACTACCCGTCCTGTATACGCCTTGACTCAAAGGGGAACCTGATGGCTGTGATCAACGGGGGAAATGTTATCACCAGATTTGATGCCGGCACCTGGAAAGCTACTGATATTGCCGGCCTCGCCGGTGCTGCCGGTTATGTCAACGGGAAAGGTGCTGAGGCACGGTTTTGCGTGCCCTGGGGGCTGGCCATTGACAAAGACGACAATCTGTATGTAGCCGGCAATGGTACCTGGAACGGCGGAACGGATAACCAGGATCAGAGTGTCAGGTATATAGAAAATGGAACCTGGGCAGTTAGTACGTTTGCCGGAAGCGGAACCGCGGGGTATCTGGAAGGCGTTGGGTCAGCCGCGTCGTTTAGCGCGCCTGGCGGCGTCGCTGTGGATAAAAACGGAACCGTTTACGTTATTGATAAAAACAATAATGTTGTCAGGAAGATCATTTCAGAGTAGCCTTTGCGGATGACGATTCGTCCAAAGAATAGATTTTGGCAGAAGACTGCCTTTTAGATCCTTTTTTAATACTGTTTAATATTAATTTAATGAAGTGGTTAATGTATTGCCATAAAAGAATATGGCTTTTATCGATGAGTATTATTTTTCTGGGTTGCTCTAAAGCCTCCTTGCCGGTTGATAGGAATGGAGACCAGACCAGGCAGCATGTTTATTATATATCACCTGACGGGCATGATCAGGGAAAAGGAACGATCCAAGACCCGCTCCAATCGGTCAATTCGGTGATGCCTAAACTGGCGCCTGGCGATACCGTTGTTTTGAGAGGGGGGCATTATTACCAGCAGGTAACTGTAACCAGAAGCGGTACGCCAGAAAAGTATATTACTTTCAAGGCTTACCCCGGAGAAACACCAGTGATAGATGGCAGCAAACTTTCCGTTTCTGGCTGGCAATCACTGGTGAACATGACAGATGTCAGTAATATTTGCATTGAGGGAATCGACATAGCTAATTTTGTAACCGGCGATGGCGGAACGGATCCGGAAGGCATTAAAATTACCGGTATAGCAAGAAATATTCGTGTCAAAGGATGCCGGATCTATAATATTAAAAATAATGCGCCACTTGCCAGTGGGCGTAGCGGCCATGCAATCCTGGTCCTGGGTACGGGGCATGAGCCGATTACGGGGCTGGAGATTACGGGTTGCACGGTACATGATACACAGACGGGAACCAGCGAAAATATTACCCTCGCCGGTAATGTGGACGGTTTTAAAGTAAGCGGCAATACGCTGTACCATACGGAGAATATAGGAATTATTGTCGCCGGTGGCGATAATCTGAATCCGAGGGGAGACGCTGCTACTAACTTCGCCCGAAATGGTGTTGTTAGTGATAACATCTTATATAATATATCGATGGCCAATAGCCTGGATATATGGGGGGATATGTATGGGGCAATTGCCATCTATGTATGTGGCGGAGCGGGTACAATTATTGAGCGGAACGTCGTATTTGATTCAGACAGGGGCATCGGGCTTATCAGCGAGAGTAATCTTTACGCCAGCAGAGACTGTATTGTCAGGAATAACTATGTCTACAATTGCAACAGGACAGGGATATATATGGGTGATTATTTGAATTTTGTCGGATCCGGAACGAAGAACTGTTATATATTAAACAATACACTCTTTGAGAATAACCGTATGAAAGGGGCCTTTGGAGAAACTGAAGGCGAGATCAGGCTAACGGAGCATTGCGAAAATAATGTTGTTATCAATAATCTGATCTATGGAGGTGCACAGGATGTATTCATCCATAAGTATACGGGATCGGGGAAAGGCAATACTATTGACTATAATTACTATTACAGCCCTCATGGTGGTGCATGGAACTGGAATCATACTGAGGATGATGCGAATATTTCTGACTTCTCCAGATGGCAAGAGGTAAGTGGACAGGATGTGCACTCTATTTATGGGGTAGATCCTGGATTTAAAAACCTGCAAAAACCGGATTTACATTTATCTGTGCATTCAGCTGTTTGGAATGCAGGACATTTATTGGAAGATATTTCTTTATTCGGAGTGACCGATATCAACGGCACACCCAGAGTAAAGGATGGAAAAATAAGTATTGGTGCTGCCCAGATTCCCTAACTTAGAGCGCACATATTACCGGAAACCTGAAAAATTTATTTCGTGAAATTTAAATTTATTTTCTCGCTTATTTGTTTTTGTTTTTTTGCCGCCGCTATTCAGGCGCAGGATTTTTCCGGCGTCCGGGATCTTGTTCACAGAAGAGTTCCCTGGCTGGAGGAGCATCTTGTATTAAAAAAGGTGCAATTTGAAAAGAGGGAGGAATCTAGCCTTACAGCAGATATGAAAATGCGGGATAGTACAGCCGATGCCTTTACGTTAAGTTACAGCAAAGGTAAAGTCCTGGTTGAGGCAAATTCAACCAGTGCGGCGGCATTTGGTGTACATTGGTATCTTAAGTATTATTGCCACAGGTCTATGAGCCATATGGGCGATAACCTGACTGCTGTTGAGGTGTTACCGGTGATTGCTCATCCCGTGCATTTGAGTGGCCTGGCAAAATACAGGTATGCGTTAAATTATTGCACCTACAATTATACGATGAGTTTTTATAATTGGACAGACTGGCAAAGAGAGCTGGACTACATGGCGCTCAATGGCGTAAATCTGATGTTGGTGGCTAATGGTCAGGAGGCCGTCTGGCAGTCTGTTCTTGACCAATTGGGGTATACACAAAAAGAAATTGATGCTTTTATTACCGGACCCGCTTTTAATGCCTGGTGGTTGATGGGTAATATACAGGGTTGGGGTGGCCCGATGGCCAGGCCGGTTATCGCTGAAAGAGCCCGTCTCGTACAGAAAATGCTCAGGCGGATGCAGCAATTGGGTATTGAACCGGTAATGCCGGCTTTTTTTGGAATGGTACCCTCTTCACTAAAGCAAAAGCGGAAGGCACATATTGTGGAACAAGGTAAATGGGGATATTTTGAACGCCCTGATATTTTGGACCCGTCAGATAGTCTTTTTGCCGTGATAAGTGACCTTTTTTATGGTGCTACCAGAAAGCTCTATGGCAGGGAGCTGCATTTTTTTTCGGGCGATCCCTTTCATGAAGGCGGTAAGCATGGTAATATCAATCTCACCGAAGCGGGCGTAAAAATCCAGGCCGCTATGCAGAAGACATTTCCCGGATCTGTCTGGGTTTTACAGGGCTGGCAGGCGAATCCGGACAAAGACCTTATTGCCGCAGTGAATAAAAAAGATATCCTTATCCAGGAGCTTTTTGGTGAAAACACCCATAACTGGGAAGACCGGAAAGGCTATGAAGGGACGCCGTTTATCTGGTGTACCGTGACCAATTTTGGAGAGCGGCCAGGGATCAACGGAAAGCTTCAACGTTTTGCGGATGAAATTTACCGGGTGCGCCATAGTCCTTATGGCGGACTCTGTAAAGGTGTTGGCATTATGCCGGAAGGAATTAATAACAACCCCGTTGTCTATGAGCTGATGCTGGAACTGGGGTGGCAGAAGGACAAGGTAAATGTGCAGCAGTGGATTAAGGATTATGTTTATGCCCGGTATGGCAAAACAGACCCACGGATGCTAAAAGCCTGGGCGCTTTTATTGCAATCTGCCTACAGCAGTGATTTAGGGTATGCAGAAGGACCACCGGAAAATATACTCTGTGCACGGCCGGCTTTAACGATAAAATCGGTATCGACCTGGGGCAGTCTGGCAAAGAAATATGACCTGGATACATTTAAAAAAGCGGTGGATTTATTTGCAGAAGCCTGGCCTCAATATCGCGATCAAAGAACCTACAGAATTGACCTGATTAGTATGATCATGCAGCAAATGGGGACGCGCGCTGATTCGGTTTTTGCAAAAGCAGTGAATGCGTATACGCAAAAAAATATCCCGGTTTACAGCGCCGCAGTCAAAAGATTTCTTTCTTTGCTTGATGATGCTAACGCTTTACTCGAAACCGACCCCTTTTATCAGGAGTCAAAGTATGTTCACCAGGCAAAAGTGCTGAATGACAGCAAAGAAACGGTCAGCAGCAATATTGATAACCTGATGATGCTCAACACCTATTGGGGAGGCAATGACCCTAAAGAAGATAACCTGCATGAATATGCTTATAAAGAATGGGCGCCCATGATGAAAAATTATTATAAACAACGATGGGTAATGTTTTTTAATTACCTGAAGGCAAAACTGGAAGGAAGTAGCGCACCTCCGGTCAATTTTTTTAAATTGGAGCGGGATTGGGTAGAAAAGGAAAGCAGGCGCACTATTGACCAGGATAGAAAAGCAGGACAGAACCCTGACAAACTGGGTGCTATTTTGCCGAGGATAATACGCCGGTTAAATCCTTAGATCAAAATTGATCATGCGACTATATATCCACTGTTTTTTTTATAAAGGGATATGGCCTGCATTGTCGGCAACAAGTTGTATATTTCAATAGCTTTCCTTGAGATCTGTAGTAATGATCATCGTTGGGAACTGATCTTCTGGCATCAAAGCACGTATTCAATGAAACAGACAACAAAGGCGCAAATGCCGCCTGGACCATCTAGTAGCCGTCGGGATTTTATTAAAGCAGGCGGCCTTACAGCTGCGGGTTGGCTGATCTTACCCAGATGGGTCAGGCAGGCACGTCCACCTTTGATACAGGGATATCCCCTGCACAATATACCTGTTGATAAAAATATTGATCCCAAATGGCTGAAAGCACTGTATCAACGAGGTGAGCCAACGACGTATCTCAAGTCCAAAAATGAACTAAAATACATAGGCATGCCGGCAGGGGGGCTGCACAGCGGTACCCTCTATCTGGGCGGTGATGGTACCCTCTGGCTATGGGAAATCTATAACGATGACCGGGAGGGCATAGACCCGAAAGCAATTCAGTGGTTTGACGGGGAAAAGCAAAGAGATATCCGTAACAGGGACGGAGCCAATTATGTATCTCCAGCTGTGGCAAAGGAGCACAGAAAACTGAACCAGGGATTTGCCATAGAGATAAAGTCGGGAGGCGCTACCTGGATTAAAAGCCTGGAAGAAGCAGACTGGGATGAAATCCGTTTTACGGCGACCTATCCGCAGGCCCGCATTGAATATTCGGCCCTGGACCTCCCAGTCAAAGTGGTAATGGTAGCCGGTGCTTTTTATGTTCCCTTAAGGGAGGATGATAGCAGCCTTCCGGCGACTGTCTTCTCAATCGAAGTCACCAATAGTGGCCACTTACCGGTTGAAGTGCGTATTTTGGGATGGCTGGAAAACGGCGTGGGTAAAGATACATGTGTTCAAAAGGACGGAAGTATTAAAAGATCTGAACTGATAGAGACTTCTACGGGGTATGGTGTGTATCATACAGCACGTTTAAAGGAGCCCGGAGCCAGAGATGCGGGTTCTATGTGTTTCGCTTTGATGGAGGGAAAAGCATCGGCGGGTGTGATTGAAGGTGATTTTGTGCCAGGAAAATACCGGCCTGAAAAACGGCAAACGGACGTAGTAGAAACCCTCTTCCCAAAGAAACTCTGTGGCTGGGTGGCCACCCAGCCTCAAACGCTACACAGAAATGAAGCCTGTAAGGCCGATTATGTGATCAGCTGGCATTTCAATCATAGTCTAAAAAAGCTCCATGACAAAATGCCTGAGAGTAATGCCGGTTATTATTATGGGAAGCGGTTTTCAGACGCCAGATCTGTAATGGACTATATAGCCAAACATTTTGAACAGCTATATAAGCTTACCCGTCTTTGGCAGTCAACCTATTATGATTCCTCCTTGCCACATTGGCTACTGGAGCGCTCCATCATTAATATAGGCACGATCGCAACTGCCAATACCTACCGGTTTGCCACGGGGCGGTTTTGGGGCTGGGAAGGGGTGAATGCCTGTGAAGGCACCTGTACGCATGTCTGGCAATATGGCCATGCGCTGGCAAGATTGTTTCCCGCTATTGAGAGAGATACACGTGAAAGGGTGGATCTGGATGTTGCTTTATTACCGGATGGTGGCATTAGCTTCCGGGGAGAGTTTGATACCAGACCGGCTATTGACGGGCAGGCCGGTACCATTTTACGTATTTATAGAGAGCACCGGATGAGTAGTGATGACTCTTTCTTAAAAAAGAACTGGGAGAATATAAAAAGAGCTGTACAATTTGTTTTGAATCAGGATAAAAATGGTGACGGCATGACTGACACGCCAATGGAAAACACGCTGGATGCCGTCTGGGAAGGGGAGATAGCCTGGATCGTGGGTTTGTGTATTGCGGCGGTAAAGGCAGGGCAATATATGGCGGTGGAAATGCAGGATAAGGATTTTGAAATGAAATGCAGGGATTATGTACAAAAGGGCATTAAGGGGATGGAGCAACAGCTCTTCAATGGAGAGTATTTTATTCACCGCCCTGATGCTGTATCCGGCCGTAAAAAGCTGGGGTCCTATAATACCTGTCACATTGATCAGGTATTTGGGCAAAGCTGGGCCTTTCAGGTGGGGCTGGGCAGGTTATGGGATAAGGAAAAAACGGTGTCGGCGTTAAAGGCTTTATGGAAATATAATTTTGCACCGGATGTAGGGCCCTATATTAAGACACATATTGGCGGCCGGCCTTATGCTTTGCCGGCAGAAGCAGGCATGATCATGAATACTAATCCACATAATGAGGCCAAACCCTATGGAGACAATGTTAGCTGGCAACTCGGTTATTTTCATGAATGCATGAGTGGCTTCGAACATCAGGTGGCTGCACATATGATGGCAGAAGCAATGACAGATGAAGCGATGGTCTTAAGCCGTAGCATTCATGACCGGTATCATGGATCTAAACGTAATCCCTATAATGAGATTGAATGCAGTGACCATTACGCCAGGGCAATGGCCAGCTATGGTACTTACATCAGCGCCTGTGGTTATTATTATCACGGGCCAAAGGGAGAGATCGGCTTTTCTCCTAAGTTGCGGCCGGAGGCCTTCAAGGCCGCATTTACATCGGCGGAAGGCTGGGGTACCTATCAGCAACAGCTAAACGAAATCAAAAATGAAACAAGCTTTTTATCACGGCTCACCTTATTATACGGTAAACTGGAACTTTCACAACTTCGAATTGAAATACCCCGCGGCCTCGAAGCTCACAGGAAAATAGCGGTTCGGTTAAGGGATCAGGAAATTGCGTTTACCAAAGAACAAAAAGAAGGGTTGCTGATGATCGCTTTTTCGAAGCCTGTTACACTTTTTCAAAATGATCAGCTTGCTGTACAGATCACTTAGTGGCAGGCGGGCGCAATTAATACCGTTTAAATTTTAATTCGCGCTTACTCACTTTGCGTTTTATAGCGACAACGCTGCCCTGTCAAGGCAATCAAAGAGCTGCCCGAATAATATCAATAATGATTCTGATATTATTCGGGCAGCTTTACTTTTGCTATTGAAACCACTCGAAGTAAGGGATCTGGGATGCTCACTTACTTATTACCCTTGTCTTCAGGAGCAATTTACCAGCCGGGGTTTTGAACCAGCAGGTCATTTTTCTGTGTTTCATCAAAGGGAATGGCTAAATAGTACATCTTATCATCCCAATGCCTTGTCTGGATATCAACAACTTTGTAGTTGTAGTCATGGTAGGTACTTCTGTCAGCGCGGTCAGTTCCTTTAACTGTTATCTCAATCCCTTTTGCTTGTCCATTCATAACCTGAGGTGCAATCATCCAGCGACGCATGTCATAGAACCTCTGATGCTCAAAGGCCATTTCTATACGGCGTTCATTGCGGTACTCATCTCTGAGGTCTGTGCCAGTCAGCGAAGTTGCAAATTCTGGCATGCCTGCACGCCGGCGTATCTGGTTGAGGGTTTCTCTGGCTTCCGCATATTGCCCCAGCCCGATACAAGCTTCAGCATAGTTCAACAAAGTCTCTCCGTACCTGAAGAAGATCCATGGTACTTCCTGAACGATCGCCTGGAAGTCATTGTCCGGATCCAGAAACTTGCGTAGATAATAGTTGGAAAGGCTTCCGTTCCAGTTTTCCACAGGGCCGTTTCGGGTATCAATTCCAGGAAGCGTCTTTCCGTTGGGTAAGGTGAGCGTTGTGAAAGTCTGTATAATACCTACCGGGTCATAAGGGGCAGCATCCGCATACCGCGGCTTCCAGTGAGCGCCATCATGAAAAATAGTAGCATAAAATCTTGGGTCCCTGTTGGCATAAGGTGCATTTGCCTCTTTCGGGTCATTCCAATTAAACTTGCTGCCATCTTTCATTTCATAGGCATCTACCATCTGCTGGATAGGAGAATTCTCTCCATAACCGTCATACCCATTCGGACTGAACCACATGCCGACATTGGGTGCGGCGTTATCGGCGCTGAAAAAGCGGCAGAAAATGGTTTCTGGACTTTGCTTATCAAGGAAAAGGTCGGCGTAGTTTTTAGCTGTAGAGTCTCCGGGGCCTGGATCTGCACCGTATAAGCTATAAATGCCTAAATCCATAACAGCCTTTGCCGCATCCTTGGCAGCCTGCCATCTGGCCTGACGCCCTGAACTGCCGTCCATGTAACCCAAGTCGGCCCGCTTTCCCGGGTTAAGATTATAGAGGTCACTGGCTGCGTAAAGTAAAACCCTTGATTTAAGCGCAAGTGCTGCACCTTTTGTTGCCCGGCCGACATTTATGTCAGTGTTCTTCAAAGGCAATAATGCGGCAGCGGAATCTGCATCAGCTACAATATAATCAATGGTTTCCTGAAAACTATTGCGCTTAATGGCTGTTGAGTCTTTTAACCCGTAAACATTAGATATCAGGGGAACGCCTCCATAGTTACGCATCAGGTTGTGATAGAAATAACCTCTGAGAAAGTAGGCTTCTCCGCGCATTCTCTGCGTAGCCGCCGTATTGGCAAAGGGTGATGTCTTAGAATTGATCAGAAAATCATTACATTTCCTGATAGCCTTATAGAGTGTGCCCCAATTCAGATAATCAAACCTGGTACCCCCCAGAATGTCCATATTAGAAGCCGTAACGGTGGACTGTACCACAGCATTAGCGCCATTGGTCCATATTGCTTCGTCTGTAAGCACACTCATGCCGCTTGTTGAATTATATTCGCCTTTGCCAAGCGCCGGGTAAATATTATTAATATACCCCTGCATAAGCGATGTATCTTGCCAGATGGCATCACTGGTAATCTGGTCGAGCGGTTCAACGTCTAAAATCTTATTGCACCTTGCCAAAATAAGGCAGATGCTGAGCACTATTGTATTATATATAATAAACTTTCGCATAATTGATAATTTTAAAAAATAACGTTTAAACCAACATTGAAGATTCTTGACTGTGGATAGAATTGACCGGCAGCATTACTGGCCTCAGGATCCATCAGTTTAAACTTGTCCCAGGTAATCAGGTTGTAGCCGTTTACATAAATTCTGAAGCTGTTAATAGACCCCATTCTGGCTAACAGTTTATCGGGGAGGTTATAACCCAGTTCAACTGTTTTGAGCCTTATGTAGTCGGTATTGCGTAAATAATAGGTGCTGGCATTTGAACCCTGGGGTGACCAGTAGGTATCTCCCCTGTTAAATGTTCTGGGTCCGGAGTATGGCAGGCCGGAAGGATCCGGTGTCATGCCGGTGGGGTCAGAAGGGTCGGGTCTCCAGCGGATCCTGGCATCTTCAGCCAGATAGTTACCGATATCCCCGGATTCTGTGGACACATACTGAACGGCTCCTGCTGATCCCTGAAAAAATACAGACAGGCTCAGGTTACGCCAGTTTGCTCCCAGAGACAACCCGCCGGTCCAGTTAGGCGTACTGTTCTTATCCACCCGGATCATGTCATTGGCATCTATTTTTCCGTCATTATTGACATCCGCAAAGATCAGATCACCTGGTCTCGCACCGTCCATATGGGTTGATGCATCCACCTGTTTCTGATCCTGATAGACGCCCAGCACTTTATAGTATAAGGAAGTAGCGATCCGTTTGCCGGTTTTTCTCTGATAGTCCGGGATATTGGGTACTTCATCAGCAAAGACTACTCTTGAATTTGAGTAACCTCCGTTTAATCCTATATGATAGCTGAAATCTTTGCTGATCGTCTGATTCCAGTTGATATTGCCGTCATATCCCCAGCTTTTTACTTTGCCGATATTTTCCCGGGGCAAATCCATGCCGGTAGTTAATGGTTTAGAGGCAGAAGGCTCGATCAGGATACCCTCTCTTAACTGGTTCCAATAGTCAATTGTAAAGTCCAGTTTCTGGTTTATTAAGGTGCCGTCAATACCAAGATCGAACTGATTGGCCCGTTCCCAGGTGATATATGGATTTGCCACTACAGATGGTTTGAGATCCTGTACCACGTTTTGATCGACCCCAAATACATAGCCCGAACCGAATTCGAAGCCATTAAGATACTGCTGTGATTCTACAAGGGCATTGGGGTCAGAGACGTCATTACCGGTCTTTCCCCAGGAAACCCTTAATTTCAGGTCATCCATAAAATGGACATTGTCTTTAAAGAAGGATTCCTGAGAAATGCGCCATCCTGCTGAAAAGGCGGGAAAGAATCCGAATCGATGGTCTTTGGGGAAAAGATAAGATCCGTCAATACGACTGACAAACTGAAATAAGTACTTGCCCATATAGTTATATTCTATACGGTCGAAGTAACTCAGGCGTGCACCGTGTTCTGCTGACCCGTCGTTCGACCAGTCCTGCTGGCCTCCTGCAAACAGCTCCGGTATTGCAGTTGATATAAAGTGGCGCCGGAAGGCATTGAAATTATTGCCATTGAATTTTTGCATTTCAGAACCTGCCATCAGGGAAAGATGATGGTCGCCGAAATTGCGTTTGTAGTTGGCGATAACCTGACCTAAGATCTTTTCCTGTTGCATATAGGTTTGTTTGAGCTCTGGATCTGTCGGCCCTTTTTGTTGTGCAGTCAGAAAACTTTCAGGGTCCTGCATATCGTTATTGGCATACCCATTGCGGTCAAAGGCATAGAGCGTCCAGGGAATTTCCCAGGACTTAATTTCATTGAATTCTTTATTGTAAGATAGAAGTCCCCGTATATCAAACCCTTCGAGTCCGGGAATGGTGATATCCATGGTCAGGTTACCGGTAAAATAGTATTGTTGATTCCGGTCTGTACCGGTCTGGGTCGTACCTGTGACCGCTGGCTGTACACCTCCTTCCTGGTCAGGACCAGGTAAGCCGTTGGGATAGAATGCCGGATCAGTAGGGCGGCCCCGTATGATCATCCTGAAATTCTGCGCTGCAGATACGAGCGGGTAATTGCGGTCTTCTTTGCGCCCTGACAGGTCAACGCCTATTTTAATGTTCTTGGTAACCTGGTCAGTGATATTGCTTCGGATGTTAAACTGATTATACTTTGTCGCACTGTTTTTATAGTAGCCGTCCTGAGTCTTGGCACCCACCGATACAAAATAGGAGAGGTTTGAGGATCCTCCCTGGACAGATAAATTACCGCTGGTTTGAGGCGAAAGGGTCTTTAGGGTTGCTTTGTACCAGTCTGTATTGGGGTATAGCCATGGGTCTCTGTTAGGCTGCTTATAGGCATCGATATCTTCCTGTGGAAATTTAGGCTTTTGTTTATTGTAAAGGGCAGATTCATTAATCATCGTCATATAAGTCGGGGCGTCTGCCATTTCGGGGGTTCTGGTAGGCTGTGTGAAACCCTGGTTGAAATTAAAATTCACTTCAGGTTTTAAATTCATGATCCCGTGCTTTGTCGTAACAAGTATGACGCCGTTTGCGGCTTCGGCGCCGTAAATAGACGCCGTGGCGTCTTTCAACACACTCATACTTTCAATGTCGTTTGCGTCAAGCGTTCCCAGGGAGCTGTTCGGATAGGGGACTCCATCAATGACGATTAACGGGGAATTGTTATTCAAACTGTGATTGCCCCTGATCAGGATCTTGGAACCGGCGCTACCCGGTTCTCCACTGCCATTTATAGCAATGACTCCGGGAACTTTCCCTGCAAGTGCGTTGGTTAGATTCGTTACAGGAACTTGTTTGAGTTCAGCCACTGAGACCGTGGAAATAGCTCCGGTTAAGTCTCCCTTTTTCTGTGTACCATAACCGACAACGACGACATCATTTAAGGTGGCAACATTGGATTCCAGAAAAATCCGGAATGTATCGATACCATCTCGATAAGTAACTGTTTGCGGGTTATAACCAATTGAACTAACGCGGAAGAATTGCATCGAATCCGGAAGATTCATTGAGAACCTTCCGCTGCTGTCTGTTAATGCGCCTGCTGCATTATTGCTCAACGTAATGGATGCACCCGCAATGGGCAACTTTGTCTCACGGTCGACAACCGTTCCTGCAATTTGCTTCTGGGCGAAAGCGCTCATTTGCAGGAAAAACAGGCTTAGAAAGAATAAAATGCTTTTAGCCATAGTCTGGAAGTTTAGATGAATTGTTTGATAATTAAAAAGTTAAAAACATGGAATTGATTTATATGTGTTCTGTTTTAGAAAGTGCAAACGTTTGCAATGGGCAATAAGGAGTAAGCCCGTAACTGGAAGTGTTTTTTCCGACTACGGATACGCTTTAACCTATTTAACTATGAAATAAAAAGGCAATAACCTTGTATCAACCTCAGCTGCCCACCCTAAGCCCGCTTATACATCGATCAGAATGCTCAGACTCTAATGCACAGCCATATAAAACTGCCAAGTCTGATAACATTACTAGCCGCATTGTAATCTGCTGATTGTTGGATGCATTTCTTTTTTTTGTTTTTCGCCGGCGCAAAGGTAATTGCTTCGCCTTCTAACATTTCAAGTGAAACTTGAATTTAATGAATTCGTAATATAGCCTTAAGACAACATAGGCATCGATATTTTTTGAGTAATTATTCCCAAGGCCTGATAGTAACGTCATCCTGACTTTTCTTTAGCTGGCTTTCAGTTGCAGGATTCAGACTGAGCGCTACCTGAGACTTATTGAAGTACAAAACCAGCCCTTATTGACATTCCTATATTGGTTTTCCACATCTAAACCGCATTTTGCTGCTACTGCATCTCTATTGCAGTTTCTGACAATCTCTTCAATATGAGCTGCTGTTTTTACCTTTTATAATGATGTTGATTGATTTCCAATGATTTCCGATTGCTTTCAAATCGATTGATTAATTACTTAAACGAAAGTAAAAATAATATTTTAAAAGTTCAAAATAAAGATTGGAAATTCTTAAAAATAGTTACAATGTGTGCGGCAAGACTAAATGTCTTTCAAACAGCGCAGGGTATTCCGAAACACATTATTTACGCTATAAAAGAGTTTTCATGACAGTTATTTAACCGGACAGGCAAAAGAAGGTGCCAGGCAAGTCGTTGACTGTTAAGTGCGTTTTTTCAAGCTCGAAGCGGAATACGCCGGTTGTATTAGAGTGGGTTACTGAGTCTAAGCGCTATTTCTCCTCTATGGCGACGGCAGTTCTTGATCCTAAAGTCGCTCTTCCAGTTCCCGGCCTTGATATTGGGAATGAAAGATAAGCGTCCGGAGAAAGACAGGTCTTATTACCTTCGGGGGATTATTGTAATGACATTCGTTTTTTAAAATCTGGTTTCAGATACTTACCCAGCTTTTCATAAGGAATAAGTACTTCGATGATCCCCCGGGCGTAGGGTGCTACTTCATAAGGATTATAAGCAAAGCACACACCTATGTCGTTAAAATAAAAATTATCGGTGAGCGGTAGTGTGTTATCATAGATATCCGTTAAGTCGTCGTTTGGTTTTAAATGATTATCTATGCGATACTGGCTTTCAATAAGCTGCTGCAAAGTCGCAGAGTCAGCTTTGAATATGTCGCCTACCTGGAGCCTCTTTTTATTCAGGACATCATAACAGGCATAGAGCGTAGCGTAGTTGCCGTGGGCGCCCCCTGCAAATTCATAAATTGTTGTCGGCAGGACTAAATAATTCTCTTTGTTGTAGTCTATGTCTATGCGGAAAGAAGATTCATAATTCATGCTAGGTGTGTAGTCCGTAGTTAGCATCCCTTGCATATCTTTGCGGTATTGTTGTAACTCAGCTCTTACTTTTTGGTGGATAATTGAATCAAAAGACTGAGCTATATAGCCTTTCAGCAATATTTTAATCTGATTATCGATCCAGGTGGCATTCGCGTTTTTTAATGTGGTCACGGGGTATACATAAGTCGTCTCCCACTGAGGTGTGCTATCCCTTTGCGGAAATGCATCATATGTGTGATTAAAGATCCGGATTGTAAAGGGGTAAGTCCCGGCAGGATAGTCCTCCCTGAGCTTTACCTGTTCTGTTTTGCCTTGGTCAGCGCTTTTCCGCTGGCCGGTAAGCATACCGTCACGATAGACGACCTGCCATTCAAAAAGCGGGATGCTGCCATCACTGGCCACAGTCCCCTCGGTAAGTATCAGTGAAGAGCCTGAGCTCTTTTGATTGTCATAGCGAACGAAGGCCGGGTCATTATGACGGCTGTCGAGGCTATACCAGCCATTCACACGGCCGCCGTCACTTCTTAAGTATACATGGGCCGGCTGCGCTCCAATTGTTCCTGTAAAACATTTATAGGCATTGTAGGGAAATAAGGCCTTTTGCGCCTTACTCTGATAAGGAATGGAGAAACAGGCTATAAATAGTGATAAGATAAGGATGTTTTTCATCAGATGGAAATTATTGTGATTCATGCTGTTGGTGTGGGAAAGCTATATTGGTTATATACATGCAATTTAAAGATAAATGTGCAATACATTCCATGAAAAACTTTAGCGGCACTTGATTTTAAACTAAACGGGCTTACCTGATTGATCTCAGCGAAATTGCTGCCTGCCGGTATTTGCCTTTTTATATAAAGCTAAAAGGCTTTCTTTTAAAGAGCAGTCTGCAAATTGCTGGTTATTTTTTATATTTGCAATCGAATGCACAATTATAATTTTCAAACGTCCTTCTATTTAAAAAATATTAAAATGAAAGTATTGACGGGTCATTGCCGGATTTTTCTTTTTTTATGTGTGCTGGCTGCCTATGGGCCTGGTGTAAAGGCACAATCCTATAAATATCCTTTTCAGGATCCGGCCCTCACATTCGGACAGCGGGTAAATGACCTGGTGGGCCGCTTGACGCTCAAAGAAAAGATAGCACTCATGCAAAATGATGCTAAAGCTGTACCCCGCCTGGGAATTCCTGCTTATAACTGGTGGAACGAATGTCTGCATGGAGTGGCACGCGACGGTGTAGCCACCGTTTTTCCCCAGGCAATAGGGATGGCTTCTATGTGGGATGTACCGCTGATGCATAAGATCGCTGACGCTATTTCTACTGAGGCGCGGGCCAAACACGAAGAGCATGTTCGTACAGGAGAACGAGGAATTTATCAGGGACTGGATTTCTGGACTCCCAATATTAATATTTTCCGGGATCCGCGCTGGGGCAGAGGACAGGAGACGTATGGAGAGGACCCGTTTTTGACTGCCCGGACAGGCGTAGCGTTTGTCAGGGGATTGCAGGGCAGTGATCCGAAGTATTTCAAGACCATCGCGACTGCCAAACATTTTGCCGTCCATAGCGGTAGTGAATATAACCGGCATTGGTTTAATGCCGTGGTAAGCAAACAGGATATGTATGACACTTATTTACCGGCTTTTGAAGCCTTGGTAAAGCAAGGGCATGTCTATTCTCTTATGGGCGCTTATAATAGTGTAGATGGGGTACCGGCCTGTGCCAATACTTATTTACTGGACACGGTTCTTAGAGGAAAATGGGGCTTTAAAGGGTATGTTGTATCGGACTGCGGTGCCATTACGGATATATACCAGGGGCATAAATATGTTGCTGGCAAAGACCAGGCGGCCGCCGCTGCTGTAAATGCAGGATGTGACCTGACGTGTGGGAATGAATATATCGCATTGGAAGAGGCGGTAAAAAAAGGTGAGATTGCAGAAACGCAAATTGATGTTTCTGTATCAAGACTGCTGCTCGCCCTCTTTAAACTGGGCATGTTCGACAGCAGGGAGATGGTCGCTTATAAGAATATTCCCTTCAGTGAAAATAACAGTGATCCACACAATGTCCTTTCAAAAAAGGCTGCGCTGGAAAGCATGGTATTACTGCAGAACAAGAATGGTTTTCTCCCTTTATCCACCTCAGCTAAAACCATTGCTGTGGTCGGTCCTTTTGCCAATGACACGGCGGTGCTGTTAGGAAACTATAACGGTGTTCCCACAAAGCCGGTTACCTTTTTAGAGGGGATCAGGCAGGCGGTAAGTAATGACACAAAATTGATTACAGGTAACTTTATCAAAGGACCCGATAAGGACTATACAGATGAACAGCATAAAAATGATAGCATCCGGCTTTTAGTAGACGCCTGTGCGAAAGCGGATGTGGTTATTTTCTGTGGAGGTTTGACGCCTGCTGTAGAAGGCGAAGAAAGCGGTGTTGACAAAAAAGGCTTTTTCCACGGCGACCGGACCACCATTGATTTACCGGAGGTGCAGCAGGCAGCCTTAAAAGCCCTGAAGGCCAGTGGTAAAAAAGTCGTCCTTGTCCTGACCAATGGCGGGATGCTGGCTGTCAACTGGGCCAACCAACATCTGGATGGAATACTGGAAGCCTGGTATCCGGGTCAAAATGGAGGCGCCGCAGTAGCGGACATCCTTTTTGGCCGGTATAATCCGGCCGGCAGACTGCCCATTACATTTTATAAGTCGTTACAGGACCTTCCTGAATTTGAAGATTACAGCATGAAAGGCCGCACGTACCGCTATTTCAGGGGAGAGGCGTTGTATCCGTTTGGTTACGGATTGAGCTATGCCAGATTCAGATACGAGGGTATGCGGCTTTCAGATACGAAGATAACTGCATCTGACTCTTTGACTGTGTATGTTAAAGTCAAAAATGACTCAAAATTAGCCGGAGATGAGGTCATACAACTTTACGGAACCGCAAAAGATATTCCTCAATACAGGCCGGTTAAAACATTGGTCGGGTTCAAAAGAGTTCATTTAAAGGCTGGCGAAGTAAAGGAGATCCCGCTTCGGGTCGCTGCTGCATCGCTCAGGGCGTATGATGTAAACACCGGTGATTATACGGTATACAAAGGTGATTATGAACTTTTTGCAGGAGGTTCGTCTTCCGACAGGGCGCAAACGGCCAGTCTAAGTATTCAGTAAATAATAAGTGTTTTGCTAAATGAAGACTAGTGTATTTCGCTGTCTTACATTGTGGTGTTTGGCAGAGCAGCTGAGCCTCGTAATTCAGTTATTCAAAGAAGTGTATTGGTTATACCTTCACGTCTGACGGGTATTGGTATTCAGGTACCAGCTGTAAAGATGGGTTTGATTTTTTGCTCGGTGCCTGTAAATTCAAAAGACCTGAAGTAGTTTTTACTTCAGGTCTTTTGAATTTATAATTCTATTTAGATTGTCCCTCAGAGATTACTTCTGCCACCAAAGTGTGAGCCCTTTAGAATCTGTTCCTCCCAGCCGCTTAATGGCTTCATTGTAGTTTTGCTGATTATTAGCCTGCTCTGAAATCGGGTAGGTCAATCTGGTCGGAACCATTTTTACATTGGGATCCAGGGAATGCGCCGGGGCGACAAACAAGGCTGTGCCATCTGGCTTCTTAAAGTTAAGCCTTGTTCTTTCAAACCATGCCTGCAGCCCCTGGTTATAGAGCGCCAGCCATTTTTGTGTACCGATGACGTCTTTCCAGTTACTGGCCGTATAGGGGTTATTCTTTAAAAATGTTTCTGCGTCCTGATCGTTTACACCCCAAAAAGACATAGAAGCCTTTACGCCCTGTTCATAGAAACCGGCGGCATCTCCACCGACATGATATCCTCGTTGTGCTGCTTCTGCTAACGCGAAAGCGACCTCAGCATAACTCATGATGTAGCCGGGAAAGGTGGGGCTGTATACAGCGGTCCCCGGGTATGAATACCCTTCAAAGCCCGCCTCAAAGGAGCCTAGTCCATAGGGTTTTCCTACATAGTCATTATTTTTCGTAGCGGGTCTCACATAGATCTTGAGGCGCGGGTCGCCTGTCTGTTTAAGAAAATCTACCAGCGTTTCAGTAACCTGGAAATCATTGGGAATGCCTGTTCCTTTTTCTTCATTATAGGGGAATTGATCCGGAACGGTTGCCAGGTAAGGGAACTTGGCTTCGTCTGCGGACGATGTCATTACGCCGGAGGCCGCTGCCTCTTCTACGATCTTTTTTGATTTAGCGGGATCTGCGTCAGCCATACGAATACCAATTCTCAGTTTTAGAGAGTTGGCCAGTTTCTTCCACATAACGACATCACCATTATAAATAAGTTCACCTGTTGCAAAACTGGGCTGGGCACTGTCAAGCTGGCTAATGGCATGGTCCAGATTGAGTACTAAGGAATCATAGATTTTTCTGGAGTCATCATACACGGGTGTCAGATTAGTACTGCCTTCAAGAGATTCACTGTAAGGGACGTCTCCATAGACATCGGTCAGAATCTGATAAATCCAGACGCTTAACACCTGTGCAATAGCGTCCTCGTTTTGTGCACCTGGTTCCGGCTTAATGCTATTTAGCCGCTGGATCTCCTGGATATTGGATAGTGGTGAGCTGTACAGACTCCAAAGGACGTTATTGGTCCCTTCATCGAGCTGGTACTGACTGGAAGACTCTTTTTGCGTTTGTGCATAGAACTGTGCATAAAGCATTCCTAGATTACCGTTGGCATTGATACTGTAAATAAGATCGGAAGCTGTTTTCTCGACCCCTGTAATCATCTCTGAAGGGGTTACATCTGTTGGTTTAGTGGGGTCCTGATTGAGGGAGTCAAATCCCTTGGTGCAGGATTGTATTAAAAGCAGCCCTGCCCCGATAGCTAGTATATATATTTTTATTTTATTGCGTAACATGATGATTTGTTTAAGGGTTAGAAGCCTATATTGAGATTAATGCCATAGGAGCGGACAGAAGGTAAGGCCCCGCCTTCCATACCTGTAATATTACTGGTTGAATTGATAATGTTAGAGGGGTCGACATTGGGTGCATTACTGTGAATCAGCCATAGGTTACGTCCGTATAGAGAAATCCGGGCATTGGAAGCATGAATGGCATCCGCCCATTTTGACGGCAGTTGATAGCCTAAGGTTACTTCTCTCAGGTAGATAAAGCTTGCATCATATACGTTGGCAGCATTGATATTTGTGCCAAAATTGTTTTTAAAATAATCTGCGGCATTAAGGTGCGTATTGAAATCTTCGCCGGTAGGCAATACACCAGAGACATCAACGCCATTATCACGTACGTTATTTGCCACCGTTTCTTCTAACAAACCGGAAGACAGGCCATACATATTGGTATAGGAAAAAAAGCTGCCTCCTTTCTGGAAGTCGATCAATGCGCTCAGGCTGATATTTTTATAAGTGAATGTATTACTGAAACCGCCGATAAAGTCAGGCTCGGTATTGCCCAGAATCTGGCCTGGTGCGGAAGGAACATAGTGTCCGCTGCTGTCGATCACTTTTTTACCATTCAGATAAGTGTAATCCGTTCCGGTAAGTACAAATAGCGGCTCTCCGACGATAGCGGTGGTGCTTACAGAGTTGCGCCTGCGTTCTGTGCCGACGACATACCGGTCGATGTCGGGATTATTGGGAATATCCAGCGAAAGCAGTTTGCTTTTATTCGTGGAGAAGTTGATCGTCGCGTCCCATGAGAAATCACTTGTCTGTATGGGACGGCCACTTAATTGAACTTCCAGGCCGCGGTTTCTTGATTTACCGGCGTTGGCATAAAACGTACTATAGCCGGTGGCATTGGATACGGAAAGCGGGATGATCAGATCCTGAGTGGAACGGCTGTATACGGTCAGATCCAGACCAATCCTGTTTTTCAGGAATTTGAGTTCAAGGCCGGCTTCATATTCAGTGCTTCTTTCTGGTTTAAGCGCGGCATTATATAGATTGGGGTCTTTTAAGACGTATGAGCCGCCGCCAAATGCAACAGGCGCGGCATAGGCCAGGCTGGTGCGGTATGGGTCCGTATCACTTCCGATCTGTGCGACACTGGCACGGAACTTACCATAGGAAAGCCAGTTCCACTTGAGCCAGTTGGAGAACACCATAGAGTAAGAAGCAGAAGGGTAAAAATAGGAGTTGTTGCCGTTTGCCAGCGCAGAAGACCAGTCATTTCTTCCGGTGAGTTCTAAATACTGATTATCATCCAGGCTCAGGATCACATCCGCAAACAAAGAGTTGATTCTTTTTTTATACAAATAATCAAAATAGGTAACACGACCTGTAGCGTTTGCAAGGGTATACAGGCCCGGTACGATCAGTCCTGCAAAGGAGCCAGTGTTCACCGCATCCATCTGTGTCATTACATTGCCACCAACTGTTGCGTTGATGCCAATTCTGGAAGAAAGGCTCTTTTTGGCAGTGGCCATGAATTGGTAATTGATCTCTTCATGCTCCAGCGTTGTTCTGGAATAGCCACCGGTCTGGCCACTTAATAAATCCTGAGCACTACGTTCCTGCTCCAGTGTATTATAGTGATCCATAAAGACCTTAGCAGAAAGATTCAGCCAGTCTACGGGCTTGTATTCCAGGCCGGCTTGTCCGAAAAGTCGTTTTCTGGTATCAGTTTCATAATTATTGTATGCGTTCCAGTAAGGAGAGGTCGCTGAGGCAGGCGTCGGATCATCAAATGCCTTGCGGTTCCAGCTGACCTGCGAGCCATCGGGAAACTGATAATATTTGAGTTTATCTACCTCTAATTGTCTTTGGCTGTACATGGAGAAAAGCTCCATGGGATTTAAGCCTGAGAAGCCGGTTCCAATACGGCCTTTGACATCATTGACAGAATAATTGGCAGAGACAATGGCCGTTAAGTTAGATAACAGCTTATAGGAACCATTGAAGTCAATATTATTGCGGACTTGTTTAGAACCCGGCATAATATAGTGTTGATCCATATTACTGTAAGAGAGCCTGAAAGCGCCGTCTTCATTACTGCCGCCGATACTGACACTATTGGTCAGCGTAATGCCGGTTTTAAAGAAATCCCGCACGTTGTTGGGTTGGGCTGACCAGGGAGCTGTCATTCCAAAATAGGGGTTGTTCTTGCCCTCATCAAAAGAGTAATAAGGCCGGATGATCTGGCCATCAAGCCTGGGCCCCCAGGATTCATCCACGGCGTATTGAGGCATAAGATCATAGCCTCCTTTTACAGGATCTGAATAAGTAGGCGCATTTTTAAACTGTTCCGGGTGCTCTTTTTGCCATAATGTATCAAATACGCCTTCCCGATAATCGCTGGTAGCGGCACCGCCACCATAGGTGTTCTGATAATTGGGTAAAACATAGACCTTGTCCATCTGTGCATTCATACTGTAGGTAATGCCAAGTTTACCGCTGGTCCCTTTTTTAGTGGTGATCAGCACCACCCCGTTAGAGCCTCTGCTGCCGTATAAAGCGGTGGCGGCAGCGCCTTTCAGTACGCTGATCTGGTCAATGTCATCCGGATTGATATCCTGAATGGGGCTGCCATAATCAAATCCGCCTCCGCCAATTTCCTGATTATAGCTGGGAACAGGATTACTATTGCCCATAAACACGCCATCTACGACAAAAAGGGCGTTATTGTTTCCGGTAATGGACTTGTTACCACGGATGGTGATCTTTGAGGAGCCGCCCATAGATCCTGTGTTGCCGCTGATCTGCACACCCGCCAGTTTGCCCTGCATGGAGTTGACAAAGTTGGTTTCCTTGGCCGTTTGTACTGCGGCTCCCTTGATTTCCTGAACAGAATAACCTACGCTATTTCCATTTTTAGAAATCCCCAAGGCGGTTACTTTCACATCTGAGAGGTTATGCTGATCTTTATCACTGAAGAGAATTATTTTCAAAAATGCGGCAGGATCACTGACAGTGACTGTGGTATCATTATACCCTACACTACTGACGGAAAACTGCATATTAGGTTTGTAGGCTAATTTAAAGCTTCCGCTATTACCGGCGGATACCGTCTCACCGGTGGTTGCTTTTATTGTTGCTCCAGCGAGTATTTTGCCACTCCGGGTGGTGACTAATCCCAACACGTATTGCGTTGTATCCTTACCGGTCGTGTCGGTGGCTGTTGTTTGCGCATTGGTGGGAGTAGTGGCTGAATCTTTTGTAGGTTGGCTGGCAGTCGGAGGCGCCTGTCTGGGCACTGTATCGATGGGGCTCGTTGTTGTTTGCGATGCAGCAGGATGAGCTGTGCTATCGGGATTTGCCTGGGCTGGTATGGAATCTTTGGAAGGGAGCTGTCTTCCATAACTCCCAACCCCTACCATCAGCAGCCCGGCCGACATAAGTAGGCCAAGGCCTCTTTTCATAAACATAAATAGATGCTTTATAGGTTAAATATATAATATAGGTGTAGCTGCTTAAGGACGACACAAAAAATATACCCGGGTTTAAAGGGGTGCATCTGATTACCAATTGTTTGTGAGAATGTGGCTGTTTTTGTTAAGTAATTTTAAATTCTTGCTGTATGCGACTGGAATTCAACGTCAAAATTCTTTAAAATGTTAACAGTTGTATTAACAATCAGTTATCAGAGGCGATCAGAGAAAATGGCTACACGGCATCCTTGCGGTATCGTGATTGCAGCAGTAAATCTAGACCGCTTTAAAGAGTCAAATACAAAATTGTATTAATGCTATATATTGATAATCAATTGTTTGTCTAGGTCAATCGTTTGCTTAATTTTTATTTTTTCCTGCGAAAGCGACAAGAATTTACAATTATAATGGGTATTATTGTTGGGAATAAGAATAACTTATAGCGGGACATACGCAAATTGGTTCTGCGAAAGACGGGTATTGCCTTATTCAAATTTGATCTTCGATCATCAATATTAATACTATTTATAAGGCAGTTTAGTCCGGATAAACTGGAGAAGAAATTTCTTAAATAATCACGCATAATCAATTTAACTTAAAAAATGCATCAAATGACTTGTACAACCTATAGAAAAGTGAAGGATTTACTTCAGTTTCCTGTAGAGACAAAAGCCAAACGGAAAATGAAAAAACCTCTCTTAACAGGCGTATGCGGCTTGCTTCTTTTATCAGCCAGTATGCTGGCACAGGGTCAGCTCCCAGTTAAAAAAGAAATGAATATCGGTTTTGGAAGCCCTGATATCCGTTATGAGCAGTTCTGGAGCCCACAGGGCAAGGCCGGCGCTGGCAAAATTATTCTGGAAGACAGTTATCGTGTTACCGCCTGGAGGGGAGAGAGGGTGTCAATGCAGATACTTATCCAGGCAGATAGGGCCATAACGGATCTGGAGGTTACATCCGGTGATCTGAAAGCACTGGCTGGTGAAGGTCGCATTAAAAAAGATGCAGTATCGGTCGGCTTCTTACGGTACGTATTATCCAATGGGATTGGTAAAAATGGCCACGGTTGTGGTATTGATACGGCAGTACAGCATATAGCCAATATGGTGGCTGACGGGATCGATTATACAGAGCGTACAAAGGTCGATATAAATAAGAATCAGCCTGTATGGGTCACTGTGAAGGTGCCTTCAGACGCGCCGGCTGGCACGTACAAGGGACATTTAGAGGTGGCTTATTCGGTAGCCGGCACAGGGGGGACTAAAAGGCATGCGCTGAGTTATGAAGTTAAGGTAAAAAACCGCGTTCTCCCTGGCGCAGACAAGTGGTCCTTTCATTTAGACCTCTGGCAATACCCTGAATCTATTGCCAGATGGTATCACGTTAAACCGTGGTCCGAAGCGCATTTTGATAAAATGAGACCCTATATGCAGGTGCTGGCGGACGCCGGTCAGAAGGTCATTACCACCAGTATTATCAATGATCCCTGGAATGGACAGACCTATGATCCTTATACCTCTATGGTGCAGTGGACCCGCAAGCGGGATGGCAGCTGGAGCTATGATTACACCATATTTGATAAATGGGTCAGCTATATGATGGGATTAGGAATTGATCAGCAGATCAACTGCTACTCAATGGTACCCTGGCATAATACGTTTGCCTATTATGATGAAAGCAGCGGCACTAATAAGTCTCTGGTGGCAAAACCAGGCACTGCTGAGTACAATCAGTTCTGGAAAGGCATGCTGGAAGATTTTGCCCGCCATCTTAAAGCCAAGGGCTGGTTTGACAAAACCACTATTGCCATGGATGAACGCCCCCTGGAAGCCATGGAAAAGGTTATTGATCTAATCAAAGGTCTGCCAGAACCCTTTAAGATCTCTCTGGCCGGAAGCTATCACCGTTCGCTGGATAAGGACATCTACGACTACAGTATAACGACAAGAGAGCATTATGATGATGATGTACTCGCAAGAAGGACTAAAGCAGGACTGCCAACGACTTATTACACTTGTTGCACGGAGGATCATCCAAATACCTTTAGCTTTTCTCCGCCGGCAGAGGGTGCATTTATCCCGTTGTTATCCGCTGCGAGAAACCTGAGCGGATATTTACGCTGGGCTTTCAATGCCTGGCCGGAAAAGCCCTGGACCGATAGCCGTTTTGGCAGCTGGTCTTCAGGAGACACTTATTTTGTCTATCCTGGCCCGGGAAGCTCTATCCGGTATGAGCAATTGGTCCGTGGTGTGCAGGATTTTGAGAAGATCCGGTTGCTGAAAAAGGAGCTGGCGGCAAATAATGACACGGAAGGATTGAAAAGCATTGATCAGGCGTTAGGCGGCTGCACGGTAGAAAATCTCCGCAAAACGGGTGCTGCTTCACTGGTCCGGAAGGTGGAAGCGGTCATAAATAATTTTTAGGGGCTGGGTAAAGCCAGGTTATCCTTAGGATATCATTAAAGAAGCCTTTTTGTTTTCCGGACACAACCGGAAAACAAAAAGGCTTCTTTTTAATTGAGGCTGAAGGATACTGTCTGGCTTTAATTAAAAGCAGCGCGGAATTGAAGCGGGGACTGGCTGGTTTTTGTTTTGAAGAGCTTATGGAATGACTGTACGTGTTCAAACCCCAGTTCGTAGGCAATTTCACTGACGGTTAACTGCGTTGTGGATAGCTTCAGTTTTGCCTTTTCAATGAGCTTTTCATGGATGTGCTCCTGCGTACTCTTTCCGGTCAGGCTTTTTAATAACCCACTTAGGTATCCTGGTGACAGGTTTAGGTGCTCAGCGATGGTTTGGACGCCGGGTAAGCCTTTTTGAACGGACAGCCCGCTCTCAAAGTAGTCCTCTAATAAAGTCTCCAACCGATCCAAGATTTGATGATTGGCGATGTTTCTGGTAATAAACTGCCGTTCATAGAATCTTTTTGAGTAGTTCAGTAGCGTTTCGATTTGTGACAGGATGATATCCTGACTAAACTTGTCAATATTAGAATGATATTCCTGTTGAATATTTTGGATCACGCCGTTAATAATACTTTCTTCTTTGGGTGAAAGAAATAAAGCTTCGTTGACAGTGTAGTCGAAAAAATCATACTGATGTATCGTCCTCGCCAGCGAGGTGTTCCATAAGAAGTCAGGGTGAAAATATAGAATCCATCCTGATCTTTCCCTGACAGGAACAGTGTGGGCAAAAGTCTTAAAAACCTGATTCGGTGCTATAAAGAACATAACACCTTCATTAAAATCATATTGCTGCTGCCCATATCCCAGCGGACCGACTCCTCTTTTAATGGCAATTGAATAAAAATCGAGAACAATCGACTGGCTATTGCCAGGTTTCATCGTCGCATAATCCACCACGCTCACTAATGGATGCTCTGGCTGCGGTAAACCCCGTAACCGGTGAAGCTCGCTGATGCTTTTAATGCGAAGGATATTTTTATGTGCCATATACCAAAGTTATTGAATCGTCCTTATAAGGAATGATAAAAAAAGACCGTAGTACTGTCGTATAGATCACCAGGGGATTAAACCGTCCTGGCCAAAAAATCCTCCGGAGGGGCCGTCGCTGCCCAGTGTAGCATATTTTATAATTACATCGGCTGCTTCCTCGGGTGATTTCATTCCCTGGTATTGATTGAGGTTGGTAGCCGTATAACCGGGGGTTACGCTGTTAATTTTAAAATGACTGTCTTTTAATTGTCCTGACAGCAGTACTGTAAGGGCGTTGAGCGCCGTTTTTGCGGCGCTGTAGCCGTCGAAACGCAGATAATTGGGCTTGCCGCCCTCCAGATGGGTTTGTAAGGAGCCTAACTCGCTGGAAACATTGACAATTACAGGCAAAGAAGATCTGCTCAATAGTGGCAATAACGCCTGAGTTGTCTGCACGGTGCCAAAGAAGTTCGTGTTAAAAATCTCCCTGAGCGCCTCCATGTCCACTGTATCGATGTTTTGCATGTCCGGCCCTGCAATAGCTGCATTGTTAATGAGGACATCTAAGGAGTCTGTCTGTGTCTCTAGTTTGCGTTTGGCCTGGCTTACAGAAAAGGTGTCTGAAATGTCAATTTCAATGAAGTCAACGCTTGCAATGCCGTCCTGTTTTAAACGGTTCACTGCTGCCTGCCCTTTGACGGCATTTCTGCATCCCATATATACAAAGTAGCCAAGGGTGGCTAATTGTCTTGTCGTCTCAAAGCCAATGCCCTGATTGGCTCCTGTGATAAAAGCTGTTTTCATTATGAATTCGGGTATTTATTCTTATTGATGATAGATCTCGGCAAATTGCTTTGCATACTGCTCGAATTTGACTTTTCCCTGAAAGGGCTGATGTTTATAATAGTCCGCATAAATGCTGCCATTTTGGATGCCTGCATTCATATCCACAAAGCTTTGAGCAGTCGTAGGCTCCATTCCCATTTGTATAAAATTATGCAGCATCTGGTCGTCCGCAATAGTATTCCATTGCAAGTCCGGCTTACCGATGGCAGCTCCCAGAATAGCTGCGATCTGATTACAACTGAGTTCTTCACTCATGATATACTTTATTTCCCTGCCAGCGAAGGGCGTCAGCATCGCTTCAGCTGTCGCTGCGGCGATATCGATAGGAGAAACCCATGGTTTTTTCGTCTCTCCACCATAATTAGCCGCGATAAGGCCATGCTGCCTGATTTGTGGTATGTACGCCAATACATTATAGTAAAAACTTACGGGACGCATGAATTTAATATGAACATCTGAAGGTAACTGGTCGAATATTTTTTCTATCTGGTATCCGTATTGAAGCAAGCCGTTACCTGTTTTCATATGTGCACCCACGGTACTCAGGTCTACCACCTGCTTGATATTTGCATGTTCAATGGCTGTCTTGTAGTTATGGGCCAGCTGAATATAATTTTCAAATAAGGCTTTTATTGGCTGCTTCGTATCAGGATAAGGAACCATACAATAGACGGTATCCGCTCCGGTGAAGGCTTTTTTCAAAAAGTCAATATCGTCAATACTGCCGATGGCAGCTTTGGCGCCTAGCACTTCGATGGTCTTTATTTTATCCTCTTTGCTGCTGATAATGGTTATTTCATTTCCTTTTTTGATGAGTTCGGTGGCCAGGGGCTCGCTGATATGCCCTAATGATCCGGTTAATACGATTTTCATTTTTATATGTTTTTGTTAGCACAAAGTTGCGGTGGGAAAAATGCCGGATTGTAATCAAATCTGCGCTTGTTGTATCCAAATTACAGATATTGCGAAAGGCAGCCTTTAAATTACAAGGATAGCGCTGACTCAGTAATACAATCGGTTAAATAAGGCAGATTGGTCTGATATTTGGGCAGAAGTGTTAAAACCGATAATGATGAAATTCAAACCAGCAGCATTGATAATGCTACTTTCCGGCATTTTCTGGGCCTTGATAATGGTGTCCTGTACTCCTTACCATGAGGCGGGCAGGAGCGGCAAAGTCCCTCCAGGCCAGGCAAAAAAGATATATGGGCATAGATCCGCCCGGGATTTTGCCCCTGGACATAATAAATAGCGGGATAAATCCTTTCCGTTCAGGCGCGTGTATGCCGCAAAGAAAAAGCCCCGGTTATGCTTTTAGCTTTCGGGGCTTTTATCTGCTGCATTTTAAGTGATCAGTGTTTAATTTTTTACCGGATCTGCCCGCTCAGGTGTCAAATCTGGTAAATAGGTGCGCCAGGTGATTAGTTTTGCAGCCAGTTCCTGCACAAGCTTTTTATGCTGGTCTGCCAGGTTTGTGGTTTCGTATTTATCCTTATTCATATCGTACAACTCGGCGTCTTTTAGTTTGCCATGGAAATTCATCAACAACTTCCACTTGCCGGACCGGATAGCGATGTTAGGACTGTGATCCCGCCCTTTGGGATAATTGAATGCATAGCTATTTCTACCATATTCCCAATACATATCCTTATGCCTGGCAGAGGGCTGTCCCGATAATACAGACTGTCTGTCTTCTCCGTCCCCTTTATAATTGCTGGGAAGCGTAGCGCCGGTGATCGAAGCCAGGGTTGGCAGTATATCGGTTGAATTAAGTACCGACGCTGTGTCCGTTTTGCCTTTTGGTACATGCCCCGGCCATTTGATAATAAAGGGCATTCTGATCCCGCCTTCATATAAGGAAAGCTTGCTGCCTCTCAAGCCTGCTGCCCTGCTGCCTCTGAAACTGGGCAGTGGGCCGTTATCACTGGTAAATATGACGATCGTATTATTATCGATACCGAGTTCCTTAAGGCCGTCCAGTAACCTGCCGATCTGTTTGTCATATTCTTTCAGGACCAGTTTAAAGGCTTGCTCCTGCTCAGGGTTCATCGGGAATTTGCCTTCATAGACACGGTCTACTTCGGGCACCCAAGGCGTATGCATGTCGTCTGGCCATAAATTGACAAAGCAGGGCTCGCCTTTGTGCCGTTTTAAAAAGTCCAGGGTTTTGTCAACAAAATAACGGGTTCTGTCCCAGCGTTTGATGCTGTCTTTATTGGACCAGATCCAGTCTGTTGCTGTAATTAAAGAATCTGGATCCGGGCTTTCATAGGTGCTGATATGTTCATCAAATCCATATTTGTCAAAGTTAGGAGCATTTTTGATGTCCCTGCCTCCGCCCATATGCCATTTGCCAAAATGTCCTGTTACATAGCCTGCGGTTTTCATCACTTTGGCGATAGAGGGTGCATGTACGTTCAGGTAATTGGCTTGCTCTGCCAGGCCGTTACTGCGCCGGTCATTTAAAAAGGTGGTAAAATTCCACTCTGCCGGGAACATTCCGGTAAGCAAGCTGACTCTGGAGGGGCTACATATCGGTGCCGCACTGTAATACTGGGTGAATTTGGTCCCTTCTGAGGCAATGCGGTCGATATTGGGCGTCAGAACAAAATTCCCGCCGAAACAACTGATGTCGCTATAGCCCATGTCATCTGTCAGAATAAATATAATGTTTGGTTTTTTCTGCGCGCTGGCGTTCAGAAAGAAAAAGCCAGACACCAGAAGTAGCCATCCCTTTAATACGTGCATTGTTCAAGTTTTAATATGGTAAAATTGCTGGTCAGAACCAACAAAGTCCTGTCAAGCAGGTTTTTGACCGCCCGGCAGGTTAAAGTTAGGGCTCTTTACCCAAATGGCGCAGTGGGATTTTGTCGATAACAATCCATTTGAAAGTACCTCTGCAAATTGTTACTATTGCGGTATATATCCTTCGAATGAGGCTGTTCGTAACTACAATAACCGTATTCGTCCAGAGATCTTTCTGGTTTTTGGGATGATCCCTTAATTTTGAGAAAGGCAGAAGTGCCTTTCAGTACTCCGAAGTGATTGATATTCAAATAAAAATATTAATATTGTTCTGTTGAAGTTACTTTGAAATGAGCTTCTCCGCAACATAAGTCTCATTTCACTCAATGCAGCTTTGCGGGGATTCTGTTGACCCAATACTTTATTAATGATTTCATTACACCTGTCTATATGTTGATCAAAAGGCCGTATCATATTATTTTCTGGACCGTCTGCTGCTTTCTGAGTTATGCAACAGATTATGTTCTCTATGGCATGAAGATTCAATATGGACTAACCTACTTTGTTTTTCAGAACGGGGTTTTATTTTATGGCTTTGTATATTGTTTGAAAAAGTTTTCCAGGAAATCAAACTGGCTTCTGGCACTGAGTGTACTGAGGTTCCTGATTATCTTTGTGGTCTTCTTTGCAGGCAGGTACTATATACGCTATTATCTGCAGGTAGATGCTGACAATAATCCGGTGAGCCACAGTTTTAGCCTAAAACAGCTGAATATTGAATCCTTATACTGGTCAGTCACCTATCTTTTGCTGGCCTCGGGGTATTATTATTTTGAAAAGAGTGTGGAAAAAGAACGGTCCCTGCGTATGGCTGAGCAGCAGTTGGTAAAGAAGCAACTATTAGTCGAAGAAGCGCAGCGGCAGAAGATAGAATTTGAACAGGCCTTTATCCAGGCGCAGATCAATCCTCACTTCCTCTATAATGTCCTGAGCTATCTTTATTCGGAGGCTTTGCAATACTCTGATAAAATGGCGGAGAGTATTCACCTGCTATCCGATATTATGCGCTACTGCTTGCAGCCTGATAACAGCCTGCGCCACAAAGTATTGTTGAGCAAGGAAGTCAGTTATATGGAGAATTTTATAAAACTTAATCAGTTCAGGTTTGATCATCAGCTGCAAATTAAGATTGGCACTGACGGGGACCTTGATGGCGTATACATTGCCCCTATGGTGCTGATGACCTTTCTGGAAAATATTTTTAAGCATGGTGAACTCCGGAACCCTGAGTATCCTGCCACATTGGACATAGTGGTTTTGGGCGACACGCTTTCTTTTACATCCAGGAATAGGAAAAGGGCTACACCCTCCAGGCAGGTTTCCGGAAAGATCGGGCTGGATTTTATCAAAAAGCGGTTAACGTATGTTTACGCAAAGGACTATAAACTGGAAATCGAAAATCAGGACCAATATTACATTGTTCATTTAAATATTTTTCACCTTTAAAAACATGGCTATGATTAGTTGCCTCATTGTTGATGATGAATCACATGCTATTAAAAATCTGCTTTATTGTGTGGAAAAAACGCCTTTATTACATGTAGTAAAGGCAACGACAAATCCTCTGGAAGCGCTTGAGATTGTCCGTACGCAGGACATCGACCTGATCTTTTTAGATATTCAGATGCCGGATATTACCGGCCTTGATTTTATAAAAGCGATTAAGCATAAAAGCCGGGTAATACTTACCACGGCCTATAGCGAATTCGCGTTGGATGGGTTTGATCTGGATGTGATTGATTATCTGTTAAAGCCCATTGCGCTGCCCCGTTTTTTGCAGGCCATGGAAAAGGTGAAAGATATTGTAAGCAAAAAAGCAGAGATCCTGCCTGCAGCCCGGGACTCCATTGTAGATGACTTTTTCTTTGTAAAAACGGAGGTGAAGGGTAAAATGCTTAAAATTGACTTTGCGGCGATTGATTTCATTGAGAATCTAAAAAATTATGTGGCTATTCACTACAGCGGTAAAAAAATACTGGCTTTACAGTCGATGAAAGAGATCGATAGCCGGTTACCGCAAACGAGATTTATGCGGGTACACCGCTCTTTTATTATTCCCCTTGAAAATATTACCGGTATTGAAGGAAATATGATCCGGCTGAAAAATGTAGCTAAGGAAATACTTATCGGAGAAACCTATAAAACAGCTTTCCTTGAACGGATGAAAGGAACAATTATATAATAAAGGAGAAAGCATCTTTACAGAACAACGGGCCGCTTTTATAACTTTAAAGCGGTCCGTTGTTCTTTGGATGTCTGCTCTAGTTTCCTCAGGCTAAAACCGAGCGTTGCCTGAGTATTATTTTACAGCCTGGATTACCCTTGTTTGCCAGCCTGCACCATATTTTTTTATCAATACCGGTATAGCGACAAAAGCGATACCGAGACAAGCAACCAGGGTCGGACAGATCTGTCTTAGGTGAAATCCGGTAACGATAAGCAGCGGTATCATTGAAATCATACTTGACCATGAGGAGGAGCCCTTTTTTATGCCGGATAGGGATCTCTGCTCAATTTTTTTGGGAAGCAGGCAGCTGGTTATACCGGCCACTATAATTAAGTATAATGCTGAAGAAAAGTAAATGATAACATTGGGCCATGTCAGCAGTTTAAACCAAAGCAAAAAAAGCATGGATATGGTTATGTCCGCCAAAAGCAGCGGGAAAAGCAAACTGGCAAAAAATTTTATATATTGTGATGTCCGGTTGTCATATAGCCAGATATTGACAAACAGATTCCTGAAATATCCAAAGCTGTTGTTGAAAATACTGGCGAAAAGAAAGATGGGGCTGTAAAATAACAGGGATACGACAGGTAATTGTGAACCGGCCAGGTAGCTTTCGCCAAAATAGGGCATGGCGAAAAGAACGAATATTTTTAGGGCGAAAATGATCGTAATGGATGTTTTTGCCAGCCCGCTTCGTGTGATCTCTTTGAGCAGGATTGACCACGCGCTTATATGGCTACGTTGAATGATCGTTTTCGAGCCTCTTGGGCTGGCAGGATGGATGGAATAGCTGTACCAGAGCGTAACGCCCAGGATAAAGGCAGATACCAATTTTAAGTAGAGTGATATGCTTAAATCCGCCCCTGTCCATTTAGGAAGTAGGTTAAGTGCTGCGGCGATTATAATGGCTGCCCACCACTTTGCTTTTTGCCAGGATAGTACATTGGTAATTGCATCTGTCATCATCAGCGCAATAATTCCGGTCAGGCTTATACTCACATATACCCATTTATCAGCGAAATGAAAATAAATAAAAAAGCCGGCTGTCATGGCAATGATTGACAGGGAGGCCCTTTTGCCGATGGCGGCAATACAGTCCAGCAGGAAGAGCGACCGCTTGGGCATTGGCAGGTAAGAAGGGAGTATATTTTTCTTCGCCTCAAACGTAGGTAGGAATAAGGATAACAGCGGGGTAAATAATATCAGATTGTTAATGATATATAATAAATAGGGGGAAGCAGGCCCATCGGAATATTCAAATACGGAACTCAAGAGCTTAGGGATGTAATAGAATCCAAACATATTGAGCAAGATCAGAATTCGTTCCGGGTTGTTTTCTTTGTCAAAAAATTGCTGACTGCGTTTTTTGAAGATGTAAATAATTGGGTTCATAAGTCTATATTTTAGAGGATTATTTAAAGTTCTTCGAGTAGCGAAAGGTCTTTGCTGTTATAATTCAGTATTTTTTTCAGCATCTTATTGTCTTTAAAGAAGTCGTTTTCCTGCTTAAAGTTTTCATATACGTCATCCAGTATTAGTTTTGTGCTGTCTAAAACGCCAATTCTGGTAGAGATTTTGTCGATGTAGAGTAGATCATGGGAACTGAGCAGTATGATCTTCCCAAGCTCCTTTTGCTGCACCAAAAAGTCACACAGCCGGCTGCAGGACGCCGGATCCAGAAATGTAAAGGGTTCATCCAGCAGGAGGATCGCCGGATTGTGCACAAGCGCAGCGCAAAGAAGGGCCTTTTTTTTCATCCCGGAAGAATAATCCTTAATGGGCTTGGCAATTTTTTCGTTGTCTTCATAGAAGTAGCTTATTAAGGATTTTGTCCTTGACTTTGTGACGCTTTTTTCAAGGCCATATATGCCTCCCAGTAGTGTCAGGTATTCTTCTATAGTGAGGGTCTCTATCAGATTTTCAGTAGACAGGGCGACGCCGATGTTTTTTTTCCAGTCACTGGACTCGGTTATTATAGCGTGCCCATTTAATTGTATCTCCCCCTTGTCAGGTGTATTTAATCCGACAATGAGTTGGAGTAAAGTGCTTTTCCCTACGCCATTTTTACCAATGAGGGTGTAAATGTCACCGTTATTTACTTGAAAGTTTACATCCTGTAGTATGGAGGCGCCGTTATAGGATTTGTAGACGCCTTCTAATTTTAGCTGCTGTTGTGCTGACATACGAATTTTTTTTATGTTATTTGTTTATTTTGCCACCGGTTACTTTTTCATGCTTATGCTGAATTCAGTTATTGATTATCGATGTTACTTTGGATAAAAAGGGCAGACCCAGTTGCTTGGAATTTATCTGAAACAATCTGGCGGCTTCAAATCGCCGTATCTGGGAATGCCTGTTTCTTCTTTTCAAAACCAAAAGTAAGACAGGGCAGAAAACGACATGGCGTTTAAAGTATCAATACCTGTATACTATGTATAAAACAACGCTATTATGTATACTGATGGCAGAGGCCCCACCGTCCGGTGGTTTGCTGATTTACTTTGCTTTATCTTGGTCTGTGAGTATCAGAAAGTATATTAGGGAATCAAAAATTTGTATATGGTATCAGTTTGGGAGCCGGTAAGTAATTGCGACATTATTCATTTGACGTGGCATTTAGCTCAACAATGAATTCAGCGCCAGGTCCGCCATCATGTTTTAAATAGAGCCGCCCCTGGTGGGCTTCAATAATCTCCCGGCTCATATAGAGTCCCAGGCCAAAAGGTATTTCGCCATTGGTGCCTGGTCTTTTGGCACTTGTGAAAGGGTTAAATATTTTGTCCTGAATGTCATATGGAATGCCTATACCGTTGTCCTTTACTGATATCAGGACTTTGTTGTTCTCTCTAAGAAGCGTAATGTAAATGGATGATTTTTGAGGGCTGAATTTGATGGCATTGATCACGAGGTTGTCAATGACCCGGATGATCTTATTTTTATCTATATTAATTATGATGTTTTTGGTACCCTTGTACACCAGTTGCTGATTTTTTTCTGCAGCACTGAACCGCAACAGCTGTATGCTTATTTTTAGGAGCTCATCTAGATTGACTAGCTCTTCATCGAGGGTTAGCTGACGGTCAAAATCAGTACTGAGTAATTTGTTGATGAGTTCTTTGCTATTGAAAGCGGCCATATGGATCATGGATATGAGTTCTCCGGATTGCCTGTCGAGACCCTGTTCCCTTAGGAGGGAAGATATACTGAAAATGACACCAATTGGATTGCGCAAGTCATGGGCGATAACTTTTATGAGTTTATCGTAGTTATGGTTCAGTTTATTTAAGGCGTTTTTTGCCGCTTCGGCCTGCTCATACTGCAGTTGGAGTACTTTTTGATTTTTGCGCATTCTTTTACGGCTTCGCCATAGCAGGATTAACATACACAGGGTCATAACACTGACAAGGCTGACCAGTGCAATCAGCCGGCCTTTGTAAGCGCTTTTTTCTTTCACCAATTCCAGTTCTTTTTCTTTAAGGGCATAATCTACATAGTCCACGCCAGAGGCGTTATCCAGTATATTTTGCCTGTCGATGAGCGCCAGTAAGGTGTCACTATATTTCAGGGCCCGGGTGTTACTTCCTTGGGCTTTATAAAAATCATAGAGCTTGCGGGAGAATATTTTTACATAGATATTGTAGTTTTTTTCTTTGGCGAGCAGATAGGCCCGTGTGTAATACAGTAATGCGCTGTCCGGGGCCGTTTGCCTAAGCCGGTCTCCGATATCAGCCAGCATATCCATGGCGGCATAATTAAAATTGCTGTCCAGCGCATTATCGATCGTTTTTTTGAGTAAGGAAAGACCCCCTTTTATATCTCCGCCTTCTATTTTCCTGTCTGCGATTAGTTGATCCAGCGCAACCAGCACTCTTTGGTCACTGTATTTTTGTGCGATAGATTTGATTTTGCCGAAGTAGTAAGCAGCACTATCCTCAGAGAAGTGAGCGGGGTATTGCAGCAGGTAGTTATAGTATACCAGTCCCATAATGGAGTCATTTTGGAGATGTTGTCCGATAGTGACTGCCTTGTCATAACTGGCCAGCGATTTTGCAGTATTGCCGGTCTCTACATAGACCATCGCAATATTCATTAAGGTTTGTGCAATATTGGATGAATCCTGTAGGCTTTGATAGAGATCGTGTGCTGCATTGTAATAACGCAGCGCCAGTGAGGTATTCCCTTTGGTATCATAGAATACACCAAGATTATTTTCTAAATCTGCCTTGCCTTTCGGATAATCTACTCGCTGGAGTATTTCTGTCACGGTTTCTATATAGTGAAAGGTACTGTCTATGCTTTGCTCATACCCTTCCATGGCCATCTGGTTTAGCCGGTCGATATAGGCGAGCGTATCGGGGAGTATAGCGCGCTGTGCGGGGGGCGCGTGAGGGTGTAATTGTACGGTGTTGTCGCAACTGGTAATAATTAAAAATGAGAACCATAACGAAATGGATAAAATAAACATCTTTGGATAGCGCTGGTTGCTCATATAATGTATAGTGTCCGTGAGTGATAATTGAAGTTATTCTTATAGTCATCCGTAATAGCCCGGATTGTGGCTTGTTTTGAACTTATGCTGTCTGATCTGTTACGCAGGATAAACTGGTTTCTTACTTATATTAAAGGTAGGCGTTTTCAGTTTTTAAATTTCCTTTCTTATTGTGTAGCGACCTGCTTTCAGGTAGCAAATTTCCAAAATGAGCTGAAAATCAAGATTTTCCGGTTTGCGTAAATGGATTTCCCTTTTTGGAAAATGAGTCGGTAAGTCAACTGCTAATTTTGCAGCTGGAAAATAATTAAAATCGGTCAATTATGTACACACTTACCCTGTTGATTTGTTGTACAGGATTTTTCTGCCTGTATAATACATCAAAAAGAGCTATGCTTTCCAGAACCGGATACGTTCAGGCATGGCTCCAGGCGCACCAGCAGCCAGTCAGACTAATAGGCGCAGGTTGCCTGTCATTTACTTTTATTTGTCTGGTTTGTATGGATGGCGGTCTCATGGGTATATTGAATGCACTACTCATGGTTATGGCGGCGGGATGTTATATTATCGGGCTGGCGCCTTTCGGGCTGTTTAGATGGAATCATATAATTGCCTTAGGGGTGATCGCCTTTTTACTTGAATTTTTAATTTTTTAGTATGCCTGCCAATAAAAAACACCTGACGGCATCTGCCTGGCAGAGGCTTTTAAAAGTGACAGCGGCATTTATTGGCGGCTATATGGTCACGATGAGCTTACATATGCTTTTAATGACTTTTCTGGATAAAGCGACACTCTTCAATACGATGAAGTTTTCTGTTTTTATATTATGGGCAGTTTTAATGGTGCTTGCTTTGCTGGCAAAAAACGGCTGGAAGATCTGGGGGATTTATTTAGGGCTTAGCCTGGTTTTCTTTTTACCTTATCTCTTACATCTGACAGATAGATAACAATTCTAATAATGAATCTGAGAAATTACAATATTTATTTTCATACACATACTGTCAGCGGCATTATTATCTCTCTGGTGTTATATGTGATTTTTTTTGCAGGCTCTTTTGCATTTTTTAAGAGCGAGATCGCCAATTGGCAGCAGAACACGCCTAATGCTGCGGTGCAAAAAAGCCAGATTGATATGAACCGGGTCCGCGATACCATGGCCGCCGATATGGACCTCTATGGAAGAGATCTTTATATAACACTTAATGAAAGATCCAGCCGGATGATTGTCTCTGCCACGACCTCTAAGGATACAACTGTTAAAGGCAGAGGAGGTTTTTTTTATATGGATGCGGCTGATTTTGTCAAAATGGATTACCGCCAGAGCTATGATTTAGGGGAGTTCCTTTACCGACTGCATTTTTTGGCTCCTCTGAACGTAATTGGCGGCAGGGGGTTTCCCTTTGGGTATTACCTGGCAGGCATAGTTGCCTTTCTGTTTCTGTTTGCAAGCATAACCGGGACGCTGGTGCATTGGAAGAAGATTGTCAGTAATTTTTATGTTTTTCGCCCCTGGGAAAAGCTAAAGACGCTCTGGACAGATATTCATACAGCCCTTGGCGTAATTACTTTACCATTCCTGTTTGTATTTGCGGTAACAGGCGCCTATTATCTGATTAGTTTCCCTCTGGTTACCCAGCCGGTAGCGGCCTCCCAGTATGGGGGAAGTACTGATTCATTACTGCAGGCGACATCTACCAGGGTAACAAATTATGATTTCGCACATCAGCGGGTAGGGCAGGCACCGGATCTTAATGCTTACTTCAGAGATGCGCGGCAAAAGATGCCAGAAACTGAAATCAGAAATATTGTCGTCAATAACTACGGGGATCAAAGCATGCGTATTACCGTCAATGGCGCGAATCCCCGAAAGAACTTTACCGGAACTGCCTCCGTGGTCTATAGCGGAGCAAGTGGGCAGGTAGAAAAGTTTACGCCCCTGGAGCGTCCTTCCTCCTATAATAAAGCAGTAGATAATCTAATGTATACGCTCCATTTTGGCAATTTCGGAGGCAATATTGTACGGATACTTTATTTCCTATTGGGCATAGCCGGCTGTATTGTGATCATTTCCGGCGTAATGATCTGGCTGGTTGCCAGAAATAAAAAAAATATTCCTGAAAAGAAACGTCGGTTCAATGAATGGTTGGCTAATATTTATTTATCTGCGTCTATAAGCATGTATCCTGTAACCGCAGCCACATTTATTGCAGTTAAACTCAATTCAGAAGCAGGAAGAGGTTTTATTTATAGTTTCTACTTCTGGGTCTGGCTGGCAATAACAATACTGTTGGTTCTTAGAAGAAATAATTATAAAACGACCAGGGACTGTCTTTTACTCGGTGGGCTATTGGGCCTGGCGATCCCAATTGTCAATGGTCTGGTGACAGGCAACTGGATCTGGGTCAGCTGGCGACACGGATATTACGATCTGCTGTTTATAGATTTATTGTGGATGGTGATGGGCATAACTACACTGGTGACCTGGATGTTAGTGGTCAGAAAGCAGCAAGGGAAGCTTAAGATCGCACTGGCTGCCGCTTAAAGCTGAAATAAAATAAAAATACTTATCTCTTATTTGACCCTTTTCGGGGTTAAGGCATCTTATTGTCTGAACAGATATTACTAGAATTGAATTAACATGTTATCTACATCTTTCTTACGCAATCGCGGTGTGCTACTCTTACTTATTCTATTGCTTTTTCAAAATATCAAAGCGCAGCATCTTTTAGATGATCATGCTTTAAAATTTGTTACCGGTCAGGTAAGGGGGCAGGACGCAGGACTGCTGGAGGATGTCGCTGTGCAAGTAAAGGGGACAAAAAGAGGTACACTGACTGAGGTAAACGGCAGGTTTAAAATACAATTGCCTGATAAGAAGGGTAACTATGTTCTGCAATTTTCCTGTATCGGCTATAGGTTTCAGGAGGTTGCTATTAACAATGCAAAAGGCAGTAATGAGTCTTCACACATAGAAGTCACGCTGGTGAAGGATGACAGTATTCAACTGGAAGATGTGTCGGTGTTGGGCCGTTCTGCCAACGATCTTGCCGGCAGGCAGTCCTATAACGTAACTTCAATTGATGCGAAAAAGTTACATAACTCCACTTTAGATATTGCGCAGGCGCTGGACAGGGTTTCAGGGGTACGTGTCAGGGAAAGCGGCGGGGTAGGATCGGATTTTAATTTTTCTCTGAACGGCTTTTCAGGCGGCCGGGTGAAGTTCTTTATTGATGGGGTTCCAATGGATGATCTTGGATCCTCCTTTCAGATCAACAATATTCCTGTAAATTTTGCTGAGAGGGTTGAGGTATATAAAGGCGTTGTGCCCATTTGGCTCGGTGCTGATGCACTTGGCGGGGCAGTCAATATCATTACCGGCAGTAAAAGAGCCAATTATATAGATGCCTCGTATTCTTACGGTTCGTTTAATACACATAAGACTAATCTGGCTGCCGCTGTGACTTCCAAAAAGGGATTCACCTTTCAATTAAACGCTTATCAGAATTATTCAGATAATGATTATGATGTGACACTGGATGTCGCAGATATCAATACCGGCGCTTATACCCCTGATGCGACGGTCCGGAGATTTCATGATAAATACCATAATGAGATGGCGGTTGTGAACATAGGGTTTGTGGAACAAAAATGGGCAGACAAATTTTTGATTGGCCTTTCTGTTGGTAAAGCCTATAAACAAATTCAGACAGGCGCCAGAATGACTTCTGTGTTTGGGGCCTACCATACAAGAGGGAATATTCTGATGCCTAGTTTGAAATATGAAAAAAGAAATCTAGTTCATAGACTGGATGTTAAAATTAATGCCAACTATAATTTTGGAAAAGAAACGTCCATTGACACTGCGAACAGAAGGTATGACTGGTATGGTAATTATAAACAATATGAAGGGTTAGGAGGCGAACGTTCCAGGTCCTATTTTGAATTTGGCAATAATCTGGGAATTGCCACAGCTTCTTTACGATATCGTGTAGCCGGTAATCAGGAACTGGCACTCAATGATGTGTTCACGCATTTTAACCGTAAGAGCTCAGATCTTCTCCTGGAAGGTAGTGATGTGTATTACCAGCCTCAAAAAACGGATAAGAATATTTTGGGCCTGAGCTATAAATATGATGTCGGCAGCAAAGCCAGTATCAGCGTAATCGGCAAACACCTTTACCAGCATGCTTATACCAAATTATCCTATAATCCAAGTGGTAACTGGGGGGATGTGGCCTATAAAGGCGTGTCTGCCAATACAGACAAGATGGGTTATGCGGTTGCCATGTCCTATTATCTGACACCTGATTTAGAAACGAAATTTTCCTACGAGAAAGCCAACCGCCTCCCGGAGAACGAAGCCTTATTCGGCGACATGGTTAACCAGGAAAGTAACTTTAATCTTAAGCCCGAATCAAGCCAAAATATCAACCTTGGTTTTATTTATAATTTTAGCCCGTCGAAAGATCATCATTTTTTGTTATCTGCAACAGGAATCTATCGTCACTCGACTGACTATATCTACAATATTTTTAATAATAATCAGACAGAACTTGTGGCTGCCAATCTGGATGGGGTCCGCAACATGGGCGTAGAGGCAGAACTTAGATATTCCTATAAGAAACTGTTTTCTGCCGGAGTGTCCGGCACCTATCAGGACCTGCGCAACATGCAAAAGTATGAGCCAGAGTATGAATCGGTCAGTGTGGTTTATAAGGACCGTTTGCCTAATGTCCCTTATCTGTTTGGCAATGCGGACGCTTCTATATTCTTTCATAACGTTTTCGCTAAAGGAGATCATTTGACGATCGGCTATAATCTGCTTTATGTACATGCTTTTTATCTGTATTGGCCAAGCAGGGGAACACAGGACAATAAATATGGAATCCCCATGCAACTTTCCCACGATGCCAGCATTGTATATTCTATAAAAGACGGCAGGTATAATATCGCTCTTGAGGGTCGCAATCTGGCAGACAGGCTGCTGTATGACAATTTCAGCCTGCAAAAGCCGGGAAGGTCTTTTGCTGTTAAGTTCAGGTATTTTATCAATAAGAAAAATAAATAAATCAACAATCAAGATTAAAATCAAATAATATGAAAAGAACAAAGCTTTTATTAAGCACGTTATTAGCCTTAGGCCTGTGGACGGCCTGTAGTAAATCAGATAGCCCCGGAAATGGCGGTGACGGCAACGGCTCTACGGAAGGCAAATTTGTTATTGCAGCGACCCCGGCTGCGACACAAGGGGTGGCTGATTATCTTTTGACAACCGATCATCTGGACGCAGGGACACTTAGTACCAAAAATAATGGTGTTGAACAGGATGGCACCTGGCGGTATTACACGACTTCAAAGAATCTTTTCTTCAGTATGCTCTATGGACAGGGTAATCCGGGCGCGGTTACCGCCTATAAACTGGATGGCGGCGGAAAGCTCAGTAAACTGACAAATTTCCAGACGGAGACTGTTCAGGCGTTTGCGCCGGTGAATGACGACATCCTGATGGTCAGAGTCTCCCGGAGCATTTCTAATGAGATCTCTCACTGGTATAAAGTGAATACTGAATCCTTACAAATAGCTGGGGAAGGAGAAATCAATACAAAACAATTAGCCGGCAATGGAGAAATGGCACATTTTTCCTGGATCAAGCAAGTTGGAGACAAAGTGTTTGCCCCTTATTTTAGCATCAAGGCAGACGGCAAGGACGGGTTCGGGACCAACTACCCTGACAGTTCCTGGATCGCGGTGTTTAATTATCCTGATATGAGCCTGAACAAGGTTATCCGTGATAACAGAACCAGTTTTATCGGAGCGTACTTCACAGATGGTCTGGAAGTTGATGAGAAAGGGGATGTATATGCTTATTCTTCCCCGATGGCGACTTCCAACGGTAAAGTAACTTCTACAAAACCCTGTGCTTTTATGCGGATTAACAGCGGCACACTTGAATATGACAAGAACTATTTCTTTAATATAACAGAGAAATCCGGAGGCTCCAATATTGCTTACAAATTATATCTGGGTAAGGGCATATTCCTGTTGGGTATGACTGACCCCGCGACTCTTGAAAGCAGTCTGACAGACCGCTTTGCGGTTGTTAACGTATATGACCAGACATTCGGCTGGGTTACAGGAACTCCGGACCCTGCCAAGATTATATCTGTATCTGATTTAAACAGCTATTCTCCTAAAGATGGCAATACCGGCTATGTTGGCATTACAACAAGCGACGGTAAGAGCGCTGTTTACAAATTTGATGCTAAATCTGCTACCGCCAGCCGCGGGCTCGAAGTAGAAGGGGGATCTATTACCGCTATTAAATGGTTACCGGCGAAGGCATAGAGCTGTTAAAAAGGCTATATAACCCATCTGAGATTCAAATTCAGTCATCTCTTTTCATCGTAAAAGGAGGTGACTGTTTTGTTTAGAGGGTACACTATAGAAATAGGGAGAAAATTTTTCCGGGACTATCCGGTATAGCTATAACAGGACGTGTCAGGTGTTCGGTTTTGGATTTAAGCTGTATCAAAAACGGACAGTGGGGTTTTTAGGCTGAATTTGTAAATGCCTTATAATGAAAGATATGGGAAAATGGCATTTAAATAGCATCACGTCCATATTGCCTTATTTTGAATGTGTTCAATGGCAGCTTTAAATTTAAAAATTATCTCAAATGATCAAGCACTATTGCAAAACCGCCTGGCGGAATCTGATGAAAAATAAAATATTTTCCATCATTAATGTTTTGGGATTGGCTATTGGTGTTGCTGTTTGTTTGTTGATCTTCCTGTTTGTCAATAACGAGTTTAGCGCAGACGCGTTTCATAAACATAAAAATGATATTTACCAGGTTGTTCGTTATGCAAAACTGGACGGAAATCAGAGAAGCGTCGCTTATCTGTCTGGCCTTTACGGACCTGCCCTAAAAACTGATTTCCCTAATGAGATAAAAAAAGTAGTAAGAGTCTTGCCTAATAACAGCCTGGTGAGTTCAGGCCATGACCGGGTCTTTAATGAGAAGAAAATCTTTGCTGTAGATCCGGCATTTCTTGACGTATTTTCTTTTCCTTTAATTCTTGGCAATTATGCCACTGCACTTAATGATCCCAATAGCATAGTGCTTACAAAAAGCACAGCAGAAAAGTATTTTGGAGATGCTAAGAATGCCATGGGCAAAACACTAGAGCTGGATAAAGAATTACATCTTAAAGTGACAGGTGTGCTTAAAGATGTCCCTGGTAATTCTACTTTGGATTTTGATATTTTAGTTCCTATAGAGAATTATAAGGATGCGCCCTATTTTACGCAATGGATCAATAATAGCATGTATACTTTTGTTCAGTTATCCCCAGGGGCCAAAGTTGCCCATCTGGAAGCCAGACTGCCTGGTTTTATGGATAAGTACATGGGAAAGGAAATGGCTCAATATGGGTTTAATTTTTCACTTGGTTTAATGCCTTTGAAAGAGGTCTATCTGAATAAGGATATGTTTGGTGATCAGCGCCATGGGGACAGGTCTATCATTTACATCTTTATTTCAATTGCTATATTGATCCTTTTGATTGCATGCATTAATTTTATGAACCTTTCAACTATAAGAGCCGTGGAGCGTTCAAGGGAGATTGGACTGCGAAAAGTGCTGGGCGCCTACAGGAAGCAGCTCGTTGGGCAATTTATGGGAGAGTCGTTGCTTATTACTTTAATGGCTTGTTTTTTAGCGGTTATTTTTCTGTATGCTGCCTTGCCATTTTATAATCAAATGCTGGGTTATGAATTAAGGATAGATTGGAGGCGGCCTCCTGTTTATATATTTATGATGGGCGTTATTTTGCTGGTAGGGCTGCTGTCGGGCAGCTATCCTGCCTTATTCCTTTCTGGATTTTCACCGGTTCAGGCGATTAAGGGAAAGTTGCGCTTGGGTACCGGGGGTGTCAGGTTCAGGCAAGTACTGGTCGTTGTTCAGTTTATGATCTCTGTTTTTCTAATAATAGGCACCATTGTTATCTCCAAACAGTTGCAGTTTGTTAAAAATAAGCAGCTAGGTTATGATCAGTCTCAATCCATTGTCGTAAGAATAGACAATGGAGACTTGTACAATAACAGGGATTTGTTCAAGCAAAAATCCGTAAACGAGCCCGGCGTAGAGGCGGTATCTTTAATGTCCGGTGAGCCGGGCGGCTTTTTTGATACTTATTTTTTTAATGTAGAGGGTAAAACGGATAAGTGGAGTGCGCATACGGAGTATTGCGATTTTCAGTATGTACGTGCTCTTGGCTTAAAATTGCTTAGTGGAAGAGATTTCTCCAGTGCGCTGCCAACGGATAGCACAGAGTCTGTACTTTTAAATCAGACCGCTGCGTCAAGTTTGGGATGGACCCCGGAGCAGGCAGTGGGAAAATGGATCCAAAATACAAAAAACGACTCAATAAGAAGAGTTGTAATTGGGGTGGTGGCTGATTTTAGCTTTGAAAGTCTTAAACAAGCTATTACGCCGCTGGTCATCACACCAGGAAATGATAACCGGCTGGTTTATATAAGATTAAAAGGCGGCAGCATTGCTGAAACGCTCACGGCACTTCAAAGAGATTATGCTATTGCGGCGCCAGGTTATCCTTTTGAATATAGTTTTATGGATCAGCAGTTTGACAATATGTACAGGAAGGATATCAAGCAGCAGAAGCTGCTCACCTCGTTTTCTATATTAGCCATCATGATTGCGAGTCTTGGGCTATTTGGACTTGCAACATTCACGACCAACAAAAGAATCAAGGAAGTCGGGATACGGAAAATTTTGGGCTCTTCAGTCAGTCAGGTGGTTATATTGCTTTCCCAGGACCTGTTAAAACCGGTGGTAATTGCGGCACTTGTCGCAATTCCGTTAGGTTATATCGCGATGCATGCATGGCTGCAGAATTTTGCCTACCAGACATCACTGAGCTGGTGGATATTCCCCATAGCGGCTCTTGTAACGCTGAGCGTTGCTTTATTAACTGTGTGTTTTAAAGCCGTTAGAGCAGCGCGGTCTAATCCGGTAAAGTCGCTTAAGGTTGAATAAGGGAAATCTAGAAGGTTCAGGCAGGAGCCTTCCGTCCGGCTCAGCAGTGAAGCGGGGGAGGCTACAAGGATTTTACAGACTGACCTGAAACCGGACAATGGATGTTTAAGTGTATCAAAAGTGAACACTAAGTAAGAAAATGATTCCTGGAAAATACTGATTGTCAATATGCCTGTAATTGGCATGTTGTTTAATAAGATTTGTTGCCTAACTTTCATAAGCGGGGCAGACAATTGGAACCAATCATAAAAATAGTTCGCCATGTTTAAAACATATTTAAAAACTGCCTGGCGCAGTCTGCTAAAGCACAGGGTCAATTCCGTTATCAATATTATCGGGCTGGCGATCGGGCTCGCTTGCTCCATCCTTATCACGCTATATGTGGTTGATGAGCTCGGTTATGACCGCTTTTTTCCAGATAAAGACCAGATCGTCAGAGTGAATACGGATTTTAATTTCGGCGGAAGAGAAATGCGCATGGCGCAGACCTCAGATATTATGGGGCCGACTCTTCAAAAGGATTATCCGCAGGTGGAAGCCTACACCAGAATATATAATAACGATGGAGACAGGCTGATAAAGAAAGGCAACGAATACTTCAATGAAAAACGGGTAGCCAGTGTGGACTCTACTTTCTTTAATGTTTTTAAATTGCCCGTTATCGCCGGAGATGTAAGACATGCCTTGGATAAGCCGGGAACCGTTGTACTGACGGCGAGCTCGGCAAAAAAATACTTCGGTACAGTGCAGGCCCTTGGTAAAAGTCTCCAAATCAAGTACGGAGACTCTTTGAAACCTTATCAGGTTACAGCAGTCATAAAAGATATTCCTGCCAACAGCCAATTTCAGTTTGATTTTTTGTTCGATATGCAGGATGTACAATATAATTGGGGTGCTGCAACCAGCCATAACTTTTACACCTATTTAAAACTTAAGCAAGGGACTGACTATCACGCATTGGAAAAGCATTTTCCTGAATATGTAAAAAACTATGTCATTCCTTATGCGGCGAGGTTTATGGATGTGAGTAACAAGGCAGGCGCTGAAGATGTGAACAATATTCTTACTTATTCCCTTATGCCTTTAGCGGACGTCCACTTGCATAGTGACCGGGTGCAGGAAATATCTCCTACCGGCAATATTCAATATGTTTATATTTTCAGTGCGGTGGCCTTATTTATTTTACTAATGGCCTGTATTAATTTTATTAATCTGACCACGGCAAAATCCGGCGCCCGTGCCAAGGAAGTAGGTGTGAGAAAAGTATTCGGGACTGACAGGAAGCAGTTAATTGTTCAATTTCTGTTGGAGTCTATTGTAATGGTCGTAGTAGCACTGGTCTTTGCACTTGTGATTGATTTTTTTGCGATTCCTGCTTTCAATCACCTGACGGGAAAAACGCTGTATTTTACTACTTTATTCCGCCCGGGATTTCTGGTAATGATCATTCTGCTTCCCTTATTTGTGGGGTTCGTTGCCGGTATTTATCCAGCTTTTTTCCTTTCTGGTTTCAAACCGGTTCAGGTGTTAAAGGGAAAATTCAAAATGGGCGCAAAGTCGGGAAAATTCAGGAACGGCCTGGTGGTATTCCAATTTGCCATTTCCATCATACTGATCATTGCGACCATTGTGGTCTACCGGCAGCTGCATTATATTCAGACAAAAAATATCGGATTTGTAAAAGATCAGGTTTTGATTTTAAAGGAAACGGGCCCATTGGGCGAGCATGCAACCGCGTTTAAAAATGAACTGCTTAAAATGCCTGAGATCAGCAGCGGCACATTTAGCGGCTATTTGCCGGTATCCAATTCTTTCAGGGGGGATAATACTTATTCTACAGCACCTGTCATGACCTCGACCAACGGGTTTTCCATGCAAAACTGGAAAGTGGATGAGGATTATATCAGTACTTTAGGGATGCAGCTGATAAAAGGCAGAAACTTCTCTAAGGATTTTGGAAGCGACTCCACCGCAGTTGTCATTAATGAATCGACTGCAAAGTATTTAGGCGCAGGCGACCCCATTGGCAAATATCTTTATAGTTCTGACAGTAAAGGGAATGTCCTTAAATATCATGTTATCGGGGTGGTGAGGGATTTTAACTATGAGTCCCTGCATAGCAATATCGGACCACTAGGATTATTTTTAAAGCCCAGTCCTTTCATGGCTTCTTTCAAAATCAGCACTTCTGACATCTCTGCACTGATTGGCCGCATTAAGAATGTCTGGGAAAAATTTGCGCCGGGTATGCCTTTTAGTTACAGATTTTTGGACGACTCCTTTAATGACATGTATCAGGCAGAAACGAGAGCCGGAACAACTTCGATTGTATTCTCTTCCCTGGCTATATTTATTGCCTGCCTCGGATTATTTGGGTTAGCTATGTTTGCGGTCGAACAAAGGACCAAAGAGATCGGCATCCGTAAAGTGTTGGGGGCCAGCAATGCAGGAATTGTACGGTTACTTAGCAGGGAATTTGTGCTGCTTGTTCTGATCGCTTTTGTCATTGCGGCACCTGTCGGCTGGTTTTTTATGCACTCCTGGTTACAGGAATTTGCCTTTAGAACAACTATTGCCTGGTGGATATTCGCTATAGCCGGTGGCGCTGCTTTCGTTATTGCACTGGTAACGGTGAGTTTTCAATCTGTCAAGGCAGCGCTTGCCAATCCCGTGATGATATTGAAAGCGGAATAGTATGGCACATAAGATTATTTAATTTGGTCATTAGGGTATAAAAAATGCAGCAGAGAATCGGGCTACCTTTTTCTTTTATAGCGTAATGATCATTTTTATATAATGTTCTTTTAGGAGTCCTTACCCACTAATTGGTAGCTAAAGCCATCGTTAGTGGGTTTTTAATTTCAGGCGACTGGTGCAATGCAAAGTTTCGCATAAAACCTTCTCCTCTTTAAGGAATGCATATTTCTTTTAAGCGCTATAATTTACTGATATTGAATAATATACGATAGATCAATCGTTTGCGTTTTTTCCAAAAAAGCTTGTTTTTAATTTGGAGACAATAGTTTTGTTTGGTTATATTTGTTTTCGATATTTTTCGAAAATGCTTATTTTGCTTCGTAAATGATTGTTTTGGAAAGGGTTATAAGCAGAATAAATTAAAGTCGAAATACCACCTGTTCAAATAATCGTGTGACATTGTAAAAGAACTTAAATGGGCTCTTGTGAGAGATTTGCCGGATATTATTTGAATTGATTTTTAAAAGAAAAAGTAGCATAATATAATAATGGCATAACACTAAAGTAGTAAAAAAGTTATGTATCTGTGGGAAATTCGCATTTCTAAAATCCCACGGATTAATAATTCTTGTGAAAGCATAGCTGCTGATCAGGCAATATCGGAATCTTTTAATGAGCATACTTATTTAAACAGGTAAAGCTGATGACCATTGATGCAATGTTTATGGAGAAATTAAAAATGGATAATGCCGGAGCATTTGAAACCATTTATAATACTTATGCACCTCAACTAATTAATTATAGTGCCGCCCGGTTGTCTTCGCTGGAAGAAAGCCGGGATCTCGTACATGATGTATTTGTCAGTTTCTATGAGCGCCGTGCAAACTTAGACGTAAATGTATCAATAAGAACTTATTTGTTTGCAGCGCTTAAATACAAAATGATTGACCATATTCGTAAAAACAGCCACCGGCAATATTATAAGGCGATGGTCATATCCATGAATCCTGATGCTCAAGAGACAGTTTTCGAACAGGCTGTTTATAATAATCTAAACAAGATAATGGATCAGGAAGTCAGTCGCTTACCCGGCCGTATGCGTGAGACCTATATTTTGAGTAGAAAGCACCACTTAAGTGTTTCTGAGATAGCTGCAGAAATGAATGTCTCTGAACAAACGGTGAAAAACCAATTATCCACAGCACTTAAGAAACTGAGGGTCGTGCTTGACAGGATAGCGCTCTTCTCCTTAATGATCGCATATCTATGCCACGGGATATGATACACTTCTACAATAAAGCATTTACATTTTATTTTTCCGGTGCATATGGTGTATTTTTATATGCACTAAAATAATTTAATTTTTTATAGTACCTGGCTAACTGTTGAACGACTTACAATAAGATCAGGGCAATAAATCAGCTGTGATATCCATGGGAAAACAGAAAAGTTTATTAAAGAGATTTCTAAATGGCACGGCCAACAATGAAGAAACTAAAAAAGTGGAAACATGGCTGGATGGTGCCGAAACAGAAAATAATCCGTGGGCTGATTTAAGTGATAATGAGAAGACTGCCTTTCTAAATGACTTAAAAAAGAAAATTGATGCGTCAAATCAGACAGGTGAACAGAGGCCAAAAGGGGCCGCCCGTTGGTTATGGCTGGCCGCAGCTGCTGTAATTATTGGCTTAATGATACCGATATATGGCTTATGGATCAGGCCGCCGGCTACTATCACAAGCCCAAAGCTGGCAGTTCAAAAGATTGTGGAAACCAATATAGCAGAGGTAAAACAGTTGGAGCTTAGTGATGGCAGCAAAGTCTGGCTGAACGCTAAAAGTTCCTTGCGGTATACCGATAGCTTCGGGATTCAGTCAAGGGACGTGTATTTGGATGGGCAGGCGTATTTTGAAATAGCGAGAGACACAAAAAAACCGTTTATTGTTCATGCAAATAGCTGGCAGGTCACGGTTTTAGGGACCCATTTTGATATATTTGATTATAAAGAAGATAATGACGTTGCAGTGTCTGTGCTTGCGGGTAAGGTAGCTGTCCGGTCTATAAAAAAAAGTGTGGGACCTTCAATTATCCATCCTGGACAAGCGCTGAAGTATGATAAAAACAAGGACGTGCTGAACACAAGAAGGTTTTCTCCGGCAGACCGGCCTACATGGATCAGAAAAGAGGTCGTATTTTATCATACTACGATGGGAGAGGTCGCTAATTATATACAAAGGAATTATGGGTTCACGGTGCACTTCGCTGACCCAGAAATGAAGGAAATGGAATTGTCTGGCGATTTTGGAAAGATAGAAAATATAAGTGATCTGCTGGATCTGGTCTGTCTGACGATAAATGCCCGATTTACAATAGATGAGAAAAACATAATGATTACAAATATGCATTGATACCCGGACTTTGCAATGAAGACTTGCCCGGCCGGTGTTTAATGCACGCCTGAGAAAATACTTTTAAATCCATATTAATATTTGCATTTTTATGAACAAAGGTCTATTTAAATACCTTATGGGGATGCTATTGCTTCTCCAGTCAGGGATTGCTGCCCATACTTATGGCCAGGTTAATCGAGCGGACAGAATTTCTATTCGCCTTGAAAACATTACACTGGAAGATGCATTCAAGCAGCTGCACCAAAAAACAGGTGTTGATTTTATCTACAGCTCTGTGGGTGATCTAAATCAAAAGGTCAGCGTTTTGGCCAGTGAAGCGTCGTTAGACGTTGTACTGGAAAAACTGCTATCCGGCACCGGATTAACCTTTAAGAAAGTCGGCAGCAAGGTGGTTATCCATCCCCGAAAGGCCAGGCAGCCTGAAAAACAGGAGCAAAAGGTGGTTCAACAGGTCACGATCACCGGTACCGTTAAAGATCCTCTGGACAATAATTTAAATGGCGTTTCTGTCCAGATTGTAGGATCCGGTCAAGGTACAGTAACAGATTCTCTGGGTTACTATAAGCTTTTTGTAAAACCTACCGATTCTCTGACCTTTTCATTTGTGGGGTATGAGACGATAACACTGCCTGTAAAAAACCGGGTAGATTTAAATGTAACTATGGAAGCCGTATCAGGTAGCCTTAATGAAGTGGTGGCTATTGGTTATGGCCGGCAAAAGAAGGTCAGCATGGTGGGGGCCCAGAGTACAGTTGATGTAAAGCAGCTTAAGCTGCCGACTGCTAACCTGAATACTGCACTTGCCGGACGTCTGGCAGGTGTTGTTTCTGTTCAGCGAAGCGGTGAACTGGGCTCTAAAGGCGCCGATATCTGGATCCGGGGCATATCTACATTTTCCAGCAGCCTGAGTGCTCCCTTAGTACTGGTAGACGGTGTGCCTAGAGATTTTTCAGACATTGATCCGGAAGATATTTCCAGCTTTTCTATTTTGAAGGACGCGGCGGCAACAGCTGTGTATGGTGTCCGAGGCGCAAACGGCGTTATTTTAATTAGTACAAAAACGGGAAGTATCGGCAAACCTACTATAAAAGTCCGGTACAACGAGGGTATTACACAGTTTACCAAACTGCCTTCTTTTGCGGGCGGTGTGGATTATATGAAAGCGGCAAATGAGGCTTCAGTGACCCGCGGCGGTCAGCCTGTATATAGTCAGGAAGACATAGACAAAACAGCCAGCAGGGAAGATCCTGATCTTTATCCGGATGTAGACTGGTATGACGCTTTATTTAGAAATGTGGGACATCAAAGAAACGCCAATGCGAACATAGGGGGCGGTTCGGAAAACGCAAAGTATTACATAGGGTTGAGTTACTATGATGAAACGGGGATGTATAAACAGGATTCCCTGCAGAAATACGATTCCCAAAATAGCCTGAAGCGTTATAATGTTACCTCCAATCTTACCGTGAATGTAACGAAGACCACGGAGGTAAAACTTGGTGTCCGGGGTTATCTGATCAACGTTAATTATCCAGGCACCGGAGCCGGTACTATATTCGGGAATGCCTTTATGAAAACACCGGTCATTCATCCTATTATGTATTCCGACGGTAAGACCCCGGATGTGGCGAGTTCGGGACTGACCAACCCCTATGCGCAACTGACCCAGACTGGATATGTCAATCAGTGGCGCAGTCAGCTGGCCTCCAATCTACAGGTAACACAGGATTTGAAATTCCTTTTACGAGGCTTATCTTTTACGGGGAAGTTTGCCTTTGATACCTATAATTATACCAGCATGCACCGCGAAAAAGTACCGGATACCTATTTAGCTATCGGACGCGATGAGGACGGTAATCTGATCGAACAACTTACTAATCCGGGTAAGGGAACTGAATACCTAAATTACAGTGCTGTAAGAAACGGAGACAGAACGATTTATAATGAATATTCACTAAATTATCACAGCAGTTTTGGTAAACATGATGTTAGTGGTATGCTGTTATATAATCAGAGTGATAAGTTGAATACGCAGGCGAGCGACGTAATAACTTCCTTGCCTTATAGATTTAAGGGCTTGGCAGGAAGGGCCTCTTATGGTTTTGATGACCGGTATTTTGCCGAGTTTGATTTTGGGTATAACGGGTCTGAAAACTTTGCGCCTGAGAACCGTTATGGCTTTTTTCCCTCCATTGGGCTGGGATGGGTGGTCTCTAAAGAGAAATTCTTTGAGCCGCTCAGAGATGCCATATCCTTATTAAAGTTTAGGTTTTCCCATGGGGAAGTTGGTAATAGTCAGATTGACGGAAGCAGATTTGCCTATATCGCGACAGTAGATAATACTAGTGGATATACTTTTGGAGAAAAAATGGATAATAAGTATGGAGGTAAGGACATTGGTGATTATGCATCCGATGTAACATGGGAGGTAGCGAAGAAAACCAATCTTGGAGTTGATCTGGATGCATTGGAAGGAAAGATCAGTCTGCAGGCAGATGTTTTTAAAGAGCACAGAACCGGTATTTTCCTTAGAAGAGCCTCACTGCCGTATTATCTTGGATTACAGGCCAATCCTTATGGAAATGTCGGTATTATAGATAATCACGGTATAGATGGTACACTCACCTGGAGGGGTAGATGGGGTGATTTCAGTTATGAGTTTATGGGCAATTTTACCTGGTCCAGAAACAAAGTTATTGAAGATGACCTGCCGAATTACAAATATCCGTGGATGGAGCGCAAAGGCCGAAAGGTAAGCCAGACCTTCGGATATGTGGCGCTGGGATTATTTGAAAGCGAAGCAGAGATTGAGAATAGCCCGACACAAAACGGCGATGTGCGTCCCGGTGATATCAAGTTTAAGGATATGAATGGTGACGGGAAAATAGATAGTTATGATATGGTGCCTATTGGATATGGATCTATTCCGGAGATGGTCTATGGTTTAGGTTTTTCATTCAGTTATAAGAATTTCTCTTTATCGGGTTTATTCCAGGGTGTGGGCAATGTTGATTTAATGCTCAGCGGTGAAGGGATGCAGCCTTTCCAGCAGGGGCTTAGCCGCGGCAACGTGCTGAGTAATATTAATGACAGATGGAGCGAAGACAACCCTGACCCGAATGCTTTTTATCCCAGGCTGACCCCTGGTACGCTCAATGACAATTATGAGAACAGCACCTGGTGGCTAAAAAACGGTAAATATTTACGGTTAAAAAGCCTGACGATCAATTATAATTTATCTAAAACATTGTTGAAAAAAATGAATTTTAAAGATGCGTATTTTTTCCTGGAAGGGATCAATCTGCTCACTTTCAGCCCGTTTAAGATCTACGATGTGGAATTGGGTAACGGAAGAGGGGCTGCTTACCCTAACATGAAAACTTATGCGGTCGGTTTTGGATTCAGCTTTTAATTAATAAATCCTATGACAAAAAATATAAAGATGAAACGATCTGTTGGTTATACATGGGCGGGGATGCTGCTGATGCTTCTTTCCATGATAAGCTGTAATAAAGACTTTTTAAATCAGGTGCCTGATGATAAATTGACGATTGAGCAGGTATTCCAGAGAAAAGATCTGTCGGAGGAGTATCTGGCTAATATTTATTACTATCTGTCTTATACTTATCCTAATAGCACCGGTAACCCCTGGGAAGGTCTGTCAGACGAAACAGATATCACCTACAACAGGGACGATAACTATTATGCTTCTTACCAGATGAACCTCGGTAACTGGACAGCCGCTTCAGGCTATTACGACACCTGGTCCAATTATTATAAAGGTATACGTTCAGCCTCTTATTTTATAGAAAATATCGGCGGAAATGCACAGATACTTGCGTTGAGTAATGGTCAGCAGTTAATTACACAATACAGTGCTGAGGCCAGATTTCTTCGCGCTTTCTTTTATGCCCGCCTGATTATGCAATATGGCCCTGTGGTGATCCTGCCTGAGACGGTGATCCCGCCGGATTTGCAGTCAGACGACCCGCTACTGGCACTGCCAAGGAGTCCGTTAGATTCCTGCGTGGATTATGTGGCCCGTCAGCTGGATCTGGCGGCAAAGGATTTGCCGGCAAGTTATTCCCAGCAATCTAGGCTGGATTACGGCCGGGCGACCGCTGCCGCCTGTAAAGCCATGAAAAGCGAACTTTTGCTGTATGCAGCCAGCCCTTTATTTAATGGAAATAAGGACTACGCAGCCCTGAAAAATAACGACGGAACGGCGCTTATTGACACGAAAGCAGATAATAACAAATGGAAGAAAGCCGCCGATGCCGCTAAAGAAATTATAGACATGAACCGGTTTGAACTTTATAAGGAAACCGGCTTCGGTGGACAACTTGATCCTTACTTATCACTGCAGAATATGTTTCTGACGACTTTTAATAAGGAATGGATCTTTAGTTATCAGAACGCCAATGTTATTAACGAGCGGGGGCTCACGCCCAGAAAAGCCAGTGGTTATGCCAGCATCGGCCCTACTCAGAAAATCGTTGACGAATTTGAAATGAGTAATGGTCAGCGGCCTATTACCGGCTACAAAGCAGACGGGTCACCTATTATCAACCCAGAGTCAGGTTATTCAGAAACAGGGTTTTCGGATTTTAAGGCATTTGATGATCCCAAGGCCAGGCAAACCTACAACATGTGGGTCAATAGAGAGCCACGCTTTTACGTAAATATTTCTTACGGGGGGCGCCCATGGATTAATACAACAAGCAGTCTTGGTACGGTCATTTATGAACCGTGGTGGGATGGAGAGTCCGGTGGTAACGGTTCCTGGGACTATTCAAGAACAGGTTATCTATGGCGCAAAAACGTCAGCCCCAACTCAGATCCTAAAACGGGTAAATATGTGAGCCGCCCACTATTGATATTCCGTTATGGGGAAATTCTGCTGAACTATGTAGAGGCCTTAAATGAGTATGATCCAGGTAACGCCGATATCCTGAAATATTTAAATGCTATCAGAGAGCGTGCGGGCGTTCCTCAATATGGTGAAGGAGAGAATCCTTTGCCGGCGCCAGGCAGTCAGGCTGAAATGCGCAATGCCATTCACCATGAAAGATGGGTAGAGTTGTGCTTTGAAAACCGGCGTTATTTTGATACAAGAAGGTGGAAAATCGCAACTCAGACAGACGGTGGAAAGTTTTATTCGATGAATTCCAATGCGAACCCTCCCGCATTTTATAGCCGGTTCGTTTTTGAAACACGTGTGTTTATGCCCCAATATTATTTATTCCCTATTCCGCAATCCGTGATGGATCGTGATGAGAATATGGTTCAAAATCCAGGGTGGTAATTTGTTTTAATCTGTAAATAATTACGATGAATAAAAGATATTTAATATTAATAGGGCTGGTGCTGATGTCAGCGTTTTATTTTGGCAGCTGTAAGTACGACACGGATATTGCAACTCCGGAAGCCTATGAGCGTATCTATATGCCACAGGCGGGCAAAAATCCGGTGACCTATCATTTGACGATGTCTGATACAGCACAGACACTCATCTATGGAGCAGATTACGGTGGTGTCGGTTACCCAGCTTCCGACATAAATGTTCATTTTAGTGTTGAGCCTGCGCTGGTAGACAGTTTTAACCAGGCTAATAATACGGATTATAAACTGCTGCCTGCCGGAAGTTATGAGTTGGAGGCTACCGATGCGGTTATTCCTAAAGGAGAAGTGAATACAAAGCCATTGGCCCTGAAGATAACAACGATTGGAAAACTGGAACATGGCGTGCAGTATTTACTCCCTATTTCAATCTCCACTGCCGGAAATATTAAAAATAGTGACGCTCTGGGTGTTACTTACTTTTTAGTGGATGCCAAGTATAATGTTATCAATGTGGAGATGACCGGCGCCGATAAAAATCCCATCAGCAAATTAATGAATATGGCAGATACCGCGCAGACGATATCTTTTACTGCAAAAGCGTCTGCAGATGGCGATTTGCCGGCCGATGTAACTGTGCGCCTAGCCGCTGTTCAAAGACTGGTGGATACTTTTAACCTTAAAAACGGCACGACTTATGAAAAAATGCCGGAGGGAAGTTTTGATCTGGTACAGCTGAGCGGCACGATACATTCCGAAACAGGAAACAGTGATCCTTTTGAAATAAAGGTTAAAACTAAAGACGCCTTGACACCTTTTGTTGAGTATCTTTTGCCTGTTCAGATAACTGAGGCAGCGGGGAATGTCCCGGTTAGCAGCAGAATTGATATTGACGCAGCAAAATCCACGCTCTATTACCTTATACAAGCCACAAAAAATGGTGTTGAATTAACTGTTCTTTCCTATGGGAAAGGCAGCGGTTATAATGATATGGAAGCCTTGGCGATGAGCATTAAAACCTATCAGCCAGATTTATTATTAGTCCGGGAACTGGACATGAACACCACAAGAAGCGGGCCTGCAGATCAGCCGAAGCAATTGGCCGCTTTATTAGGGATGCCTTATTACGTCTTTGCCAATGCGCTGGATTATCAGGGTGGTAAATATGGCAGTGCAGTCTTCTCAAAATACCCGATCGATGCGGCTATGACAAAAACAGTAATGTTGTCTTCGTCAAAAGACGAGAAAGGACCTCTGGCTATTACTAAGGTGATGGTGGATGGGAAATATCCTTTGACCTTTGCGGGGACACATCTTAATGCCAATGCGGCTATTCGCAATGAGATGCAGGTGCCGGAGCTGATGGATATTATGAAGCAGTATACCGGGCCCGTCATTCTTGCGGGGGATTTTAATGCCAATCCCTCTGATGCAAGCGATACCTATGGAGTATTGACTACAACATTTACGAGGCCTTGTCAGGATTGCCCGCCTAATTACCCGGCCTCGGCACCTAAAAGCTATTCAGATTATATATTATATAAGTCAGCCGCCGACTTCTCTGTGCTGGACTATCATGTAGGGCAAAATGCAATAGGTACACATTTGCCTGTTGTTTTAAAAGTGAAGTTTTATGTTGATTAGTAATAAGATATTATTCCGGAAGGAAAATTGGAAATGGCCGGGCAGCTGGTTAGTTATACTGTTAATGGTTTGTGCAGCAGGCTGTTCAAAGAGTGCCGGGTCCGAAGGTAAAACACCTCCTCCCGATCCGGACCCGCCGGCAGGCAAGACGCTCATCAAAGTCATGACCTATAATATCCACCGGGGCAATCCACCCGGACAGGACGCAAATGTGATTGACCTGGGCGCCACTGCTGCTGTTATTAAAAGCCAGAATCCGGATTTGGTTTGTTTAAATGAGGTGGATGTGCATACCAAAAGATCCGGCGTTAGTCTGGACGAAGCAAAAAAACTGGGAGAATTAACCGGCATGCACGCTTATTTTGCCAAGGCCATGGATTATGATGGCGGTCAGTATGGCGACGCTGTATTATCCAGATATCCTATTGAGGATAGCTTTAGATATGTATTGCCTTTTAAAGTAGCCGGCTCGGAACCCAGAGACATTGCCATGATTAAAATAAATGCAGAAGGGAAGGCTCTTCTATTCGCAGCGACTCATTTGGATCATCTGGCAGCCGAAGAGAACCGGATCTATCAGGCAAATATAATCGTAGAGGATATTCTGCCCGATTTGAAATTGCCTTTAATTATTGGTGGCGATCTGAATGCCCGCCCCGAAAGCGAGACTATTGGTATTTTGTCCAGGAAGCTCACTGCCGGATGCAGCGGGAAGGCCTGTCCGCTTAGCTTTCCCTATAATGCGCCCGACAGAACAATTGATTATATTATGATAAGTTCAACTGATGATTTTGCGTTTAAAAGTTATAAGGCTGTCAGCGGGGCTACTGCTTCCGACCATCTGCCTGTGGTTGCTGAAATTGAACTCAAATAATAAGATCTATAAAAAACTCAAGCAGCGGGGTTAATAGAAGGCCTGGGGGCATAAGTCTTTAAGGCAGGGAAGCAGTTCTCTGTAGCCCAGATATAACAAATGGCTGGTATAATGATTTATGTTTCCTCAGGTTTCTTCCATGTGTTTGAGATACTTCACCTTCTGGTGCTGATTTGTTCTTTTGACAATTGGATTTTTATCGTAATTTCAGTGAAATCTCAATCCATCTAAATTATGCACATGAAAAAAGCACATTTATTTATCTTATTATTGTTAACGCTCCCCTTGTGGACGCTGGCAAGTGGCATTAAGATTCTGCATGGTCCTTATCTTCAAAATCTCAGCAGTACAGAAGTAACGATTGTCTGGGAGGTGACTAATGAATCTGTAGGCTGGGTAGAGATTGCACCAGATGACGGATCGAACTATTATGCCGCTGAGCGGCCTAAATTTTTTGATGCGATAAATGGCGTCAAAAATGCCGCTAAGCTCCATGCCGTAAAGCTAACGGACTTAAAGCCTAATACAGTCTACCGGTACAGGATATATTCTCAGGAAATGTTGTCACATGAAGGGACCCGTGTCCATTATGGGGATATTGTCGCCAATAGTGTCAGCAGAGAGCCGCTTTTTTTTAAAACCAATGATCCTGCAAAATCTGAAACTTCTTTTGTAATACTAAATGATGTTCACGCGCGAAAGAATGTTATTACTCCTCTTTTGAACTATGCGAACTATAAGGAAAAGGACATGGTTATTTACAATGGAGATATGGTATCTGAGTTTAAAAGCAGTGAGCATATATTCGAGGGGTTTATGAATGAATCTATTGATTTGTTCGCGAAAACAAAGCCATTTTATTATCTGAGGGGCAACCATGAGACACGTGGAGAATTCGCGACGCATTTTCAGGACTATTTCTGCCCCCGCGAGCCTCATTTGTATTTTACAGTCCATCAGGGTCCTGTCTTTTTTATATTTCTGGATACAGGGGAAGATAAGCCAGATACCGATATTGAATATTCCGGTATTACCAGTTATGATCAGTACCGGACTCAGCAGGCAGGCTGGTTAAAAAAGGTGGTTGCCTCTGAGGAGTTCAAAAATGCGAAGTTTAAAGTCGTTATCGCACATATGCCGCCCATTCCCATTAAAAACGGATGGCATGGACAGCTGGAGGTGTTGCATAAATTTGTACCAGTCTTAAATGATGCCGGTATTGATATTATGCTTTGCGGGCATTTGCACAGGTACTTATATGAGGGGCCTGATGCTGATTTTAATTTTCCGGTATTAGTCAACTCAAATAACTCTTGCATTTCGGCTGAAACGAAAGGCAATCAGCTAAATGTGAAAATTTTCGGGCTGGATGGCAAAGTATCTTTTGATAAAGCCTACACAGCCAAGCCCGCCCGGTAAAATGTTATCCTCTTATTTAAGCCTGGTTGTCTGTGTATTGTAAAATATTCAGGGCAACCGGCTTTTATACTTCAGTGCGATTAAATGCGCCAAAATGCCAGAGTATGCCGGACGGGTCGTGTAAGAAGCACTCTTTGCCCCAAGTATCAATTTTAACGGGACTTAGCCTGGCGCCTTTAAACCGGTCGGGCAAGCCAAGAGCTGCCAGCTGGTGGTAACACTGATCCACATCTTCTACTTCGATAAATAGCATTGTGTTGTCGATCCAGTCTTTCACATAGTAATCCTGCAGGTAAAATTGTACCTTTTGATTGGTACATACGGCAAAACCAGGTTCAATGAGCTGTACATCAAAGCCCATAGCTGCATAAAAGTCACTGGAGAGTTCAAAGTCCCTGGCGCCTATAAAAGGTCTGGTGGAGAGGGCCCGTAGCTGCATAACGGATTGATTATTTGGTAAATAAACTCGGTGTGTTTGATCATGGAGACCAAAACCTACGCTAAATTAATAATTATTTTTGCCATTCGATAAAATAATAGTATGTTCGCACATATAAACATTCCAGATGAAATTAGAGATTAACCATGACAGCCCTATTCCTTTACATTTACAGGTGGAAGAGTTGTTGCGTAAGTTGCTCAGTTCATCGGAATACAGAGATGGAGCATTATTACCCAAAGAAGTAGAACTCAGTAATAGTCTTGGCGTTTCCCGTAATACAATCCGTCAGGCGACCAATAAACTGGAAGTAGAAGGCTTACTGATCCGCAAAAAAGGCGTCGGCTCGCGGGCAGCGGGTAAGAAGCCCTTATACACAGGCCTGGATCATTGGTACAGCTTTACTAATGAGATGAAAGAAAGAGGCATCGAGGTGTTCAATCTGAGTCTCAGTGTTAAGTGGGTACAGGCAGATAAGAAGCTGGCTAATTTCTTTAATATTGAAGTAGGACGTAAAGTATTGAAACTGACCAAGCTAAAAGGGACTAAAGATGCAGCCCAGCCCATTGTTTATTTTGAAAGCTATTTTCATCCAAGGATCGGTGTACATGAGGAAGATGATTTTGATATGCCTTTATATACTATGCTTGAGCGTAAATATGGGGTAGTGGTAGTAAAATCTTCTGAGAATATCAGCGCTATTCCTGCAGGCAAAATGGCCAAAAAGCTAAAAGTAAAGGAAACAGATCCTGTCTTATTTAGAGAGCGGTTTGTACTAGATGCCGGTAACCGGGCTATCGAATATAACCTGGGTTATTACAGGTCCGATAGTTTCATTTATTCTATTGTAATCAACAAAGCCTAAAAAAATTTACGCTATTATATGTTCAAACATTCAGACAAAACAGCATTTATTTTGGCCGCGGATGTAGGCGGTTCACATATGACAACAGGCCTGATTAGAGTAGCCGACATGACGCTGGCAGAAGAATCGGTGGTTTCCCGGCCTATCCGGGCCAGACATGCGGCAGGTAAAGAGATACTCGCGGATTTTACTACTGCGTTCAACAGTGCGTTGGAGAAGGTAAAGGGTAAAGATCTGGTTGGTATTGCGATCGCTATGCCAGGCCCGTTTTTGTATGAAACAGGCATTTTTAAGATTAAGTCGCTGGATAAATATGGGGCGTTATATGGTCTGAACTTTAGACAATTCCTGTATGATCATTTAGAAATCGAACCCGGCTTGCCTATTTATCTTAAAAATGACGCAGATTGTTTTGCCTTGGGCGCGTATAATCAATATGGTAAAAATACTGCTGAAAGAATAATTGGTATTACGTTGGGCACTGGCCTGGGGAGCGCATTTATAGAGAACGGAATTATTGTGGATGAGGGGGAACTCGTGCCACCGCAGGGTAAGCTATATAATTGTCCTTTACAACTTGCAGCCGCAAAGATAAAGCAACTGGATAGGCAGGGACCGGGCGATCATGTCGAGCAGCAAGGGACTGTACTAAAATATTCAATTGCGGAAGATTTGATTTCTTCCAGAGGGATTCTCGGCTATGTCAATCAGAAGTTGGGGCTGACTGGTGGAAAATCTTTTGACGATGTTGCTTTGGTAGCGGCTGAAGCGAGGAAACAACCGGCTGCAGACAACGTAGTGGCTGTCTGCAGAGAGGCTTTTGCGCTATTCGGACAGGGTCTCGCTACCAGCCTTAAACCATGGCTTTCCCGCTTCCAGCCCGGACTAATTATTCTTGGAGGAGGAATCGCTAAAGCTGCAGATCTGTTTATGCCTGATGTAGAAATGACAATTGGTTTATCGACTCTCCCTGAGATTGTTATCGCTCAGGACCAGCAAATGGAAGCCTTACCACTAATCGGGGTGGCATCTGCGCTGGCGGAGGCCATTAATACGGGTGAGGTTGCCCCTGCCAGGGCAGATAAAGCAGAAAGCTGGCGCAAAACTCATCAACCTGTACTACCTAAAACTGTAAAGGAGATACTTAAGACCTGTCCGGGTGGGTTAGATGGAAATGACAGTGATAATGCCTACCAGATATACCCCTGGATGGCTATGGGGGAACAAAAGATCCATGCCGGCTTCAGTTCTTTGGCTGGGTGGATAAAGCAGCAAATGGCCGATAAGAACCACATCATTGTACTGGACGGCTATGCAGGTGTAGATTTTAGGCATTTGCAGGCGGGCCTTAGTAAGGCGCTCGCGAGCACCGGTATTAAACCGGTGTGGATCAATATGGATGCCTATACGAAAGACCAGGACGCTATAGAAGCAATGGTGGCTCCTTTTCTCGGAGATCCCTGTTCTGTATGGGGTAAGAAAACAACCTTAGCGCTGATTGATTTTTTAGACACCGCGGCCGTAGATAAACAATTGACCGCTGACAATTTGAAGGCCATGGGAGCAGAGGTCCTTATCGTCGCCGGTACAGGCGCAGGACTCATACCGGTCAAGGCCCCGCTGATTTTTGTGGAGTTACCTAAAAATGAAATTCAGTATAGACTGCAAGCCGGAACTGCAGATAATCTTTATACAAACAAAAGGCCGGTTTATGCCCAGTTATATAAAAGAGCATACTTTGTTGACTGGCCGGTGTTAAATGCTTATCGCTCGCAATTAGGCGAGGCTATAACGGTCGTCGCAGACGGGCAATGGCCGGATACGGTTCACTGGACCCTATATGAAGATCTGAAAAAGGGCTTTGCCCAAATCGCCTGTAATCCCATGCGCGCCAGGCCCTGGTTCGCCCCCGGTGCATGGGGAGGGGACTGGATGAAGGCACATATTCCGCAGCTCAGCAAAGAAGAGGTAAATTATGCCTGGTCTTTTGAATTGATCGTACCGGAAAACGGGCTTATCCTTGAGAGTGACGGGCAGCTGCTTGAAGTTCCCTTTGACTGGCTGATGGCTTACCAGTCAAAACAGATACTAGGTAAGGATACGCAGCGCTTTGGCAGTTATTTTCCGATCCGTTTTGACTTTTTGGACACCTTTGACGGTGGCAATCTCTCTATTCAGTGCCATCCTTCTGTTTCTTATATTCAACAGCATTTTGGCGAGACCGTGACCCAGGATGAGACGTATTATATGCTTGATACGGCGCCAGGTGCAGGCGTTTATCTTGGCTTTCAGGAAGATATTGATCCGGCTGATTTTAAGCAGGCATTAATGGACAGCCAGCAGGAAAATAAGGCGATAGATATTGAACAGTATGTGCAGTTGCATCCCGCTAAAAAACACGATCTTTTTTTGATCCCCAATCAGACCATCCATAGCTCCGGCAAGGACAACCTGGTTTTAGAGATCAGTGCCACCCCCTATATTTTTACTTTTAAGATGTATGACTGGGTCAGGCCTGATTTGAATGGCAAACCCCGGCCGATCAATATCGACCATGCCTTTAATAATCTTAATTTTTCAAGAAAAGGAGCTCAGGTAGAAAAGGAACTCATCTCCCATCCGGTATTATCGGAGTCTACTGATGCCTTTCAAAGATGGGACCTGCCTACACATAAAGAACACTATTATGCCATTCAGCGTCTGGAAATAAAAACCAGTACCCGGGAATATACCAAAGACCAGTGCCATATTATGATGGTGGTGGAAGGAGCCGCGGTAGAGGTACTCCTGGATAATGGTGTAAGGTGCAGGTATAATTACGCCGAAACATTTATTATACCAGCATCTGTCGGCACGTATCAACTGATTAATCCATCCGGCGGCCTCATCAAAGTCGTCAAGTCCTTTGTGAAATAAGCCACCATCGTTTACCATCCAAATTAAAAAAAATGGCATTACAGGAAAATTCAGGACGTTTGCAGTTTTTACTTCCTATCTGCGCTATTGCTGCTATAGGTGGCTTCTTATTTGGATTTGACACCGCTGTTATTTCCGGGGTAGTAGGCTTTGTCAAAGCTGAATATGGGATGTCCGCTGCCAGAGAGGGCTGGTTCGTAAGTTCAGCACTGCTGGGGTGTATTATAGGCGTGGCCTTTGCCGGCAAACTCAGCGACAGGTTTGGTCGTAAAAAGGTGATGCTTTTATCGGCCTTTTTATTTACAGTTTCTGCGCTTGGGTGTATGCTAACACGGCCGGAAGGAGCACTGATTAGTTTTCGGTTGATCGGAGGTCTGGGCATTGGCGTGGCCTCTATGGTATCTCCATTATATATAACTGAGTTTGCACCTGCTACACTCAGAGGTCGTATGGTGGCACTCTATCAGTTGGCCATTACTATTGGTATACTGTGTGCGTATTTTTCTAATGCCTGGCTGTTGGACTACGCACAGATATCGGCAGCGAGACTGCCGAAGGACGGTTTTTGGGCCTGGGTCACCCGGGAGCATGTCTGGAGAAGCATGCTGGGGGTATGTGTGATACCGGCAGTCGTGTTTATTATTTGTCTTTTACTGATACCGGAGTCTCCCAGATGGCTTTATATGCACGGAAAGGCAGATCGTGCCCGAAAGCTACTTTATAAAGTCAATGACATTGTAACTGCGGACCTGGAGCTGGCTGCTATCGAGAAATCGCGGCAAATCAAACAGGCAGGCATAAAGGAATTGATACGCCCCGTTTACAAAAGAGCTTTATTTATCGGGCTGCTTTTGCCTTTTTTATCTCAGCTGTCAGGGATTAACGCAGTGATCTATTATGGTCCCAGGATACTGGATGAGGCCGGGTTTACCTTGGGTGGGGCCTTTGGCGGTCAGGTAACCATAGGAGTCATCAATGTTCTTTTTACCTTTGTAGCAATCTTTACGGTGGATAAATGGGGGCGTCGTCCGCTATTATATATCGGGGCGGGATCTGCCTGCCTGGCGCTGATCATCATTGGCGTGTTATTCGCATTTCATTTAAATACGGGCACCTGGATACTGGTTATGATCTTAGTCTACATTGCCAGTTTTGCCATCTCCTTCGGACCAGTATGTTGGATCATTATCGGAGAGATCTTTCCTAATTTCATCAGAGGCCGGGCCATGGGCCTGGCTACGCTTTCATTATGGGTTGCCAATTTTTTTGTCGGGTGGCTGACACCTGTGTTATTGGATAATATTGGCGCAGCAGGCACTTTCTGGCTTTTTGCCTTGCTTTGCGCACCGACCTTATGGCTTACCTGGCGCCTCATCCCTGAAACCAAGGGACAGTCATTGGAATCTATTGAGCAGTATTGGCATGAACGCATAAAGGCCTAAAAGAGCCAGTCAACTGCTCCTTTTCATTACAAGACCACAATACTTAAGATCATGAGAAAGAATTATTTTTTATTACTGGCCACCATTTTAACCAGCAGCATCTGGTTAAATGCGAAAGCCGATGTAAAGAAAACTACAAATGTCAGTTCAGAAAAGCAAATCATCTGGCAAATTGGTAAAGCAGATGGGCGGCCCGACGGGATGGCCCTGGCTCCGGATAAATACAGCGAATTTTTACCGGCCGACTTTGGCTGGGAGGATAAGTTTTTTTTAATTGGTCACAGTGATGAAAAAAGCGACTGGCCATATGTGTTGCCCGGCCCCGCAGATGGTTTTGGAGGTACTGGCGGCACCTCAGGCGTCCGGTCCAACTTTCTAAACATACTTTTTGGTATAGACAAATTGCCTGCAGAAGAAGTTTCCGTATTAACGATCCGGCTGGTCGGTTATCAGGCCGATAAACCGGCCCTGGTTAAGGTGAGTGTAAACGGTCATCCCTTTAAAACGCAATTAAAAAAGGGAACTTTGATCCCCGTTATTGAAGGCAATATAAAGGATTATCAGAAGGCTGCTGCTGCCAATCAGAATTATACACTTGAATTTCCTACAACGGGCCTGTTAAAGAAGGGCGGTAACCAGATACAGATCACTTCTTTGGACGGCTCCTGGATCGTTTTTGATCAGATCCGGCTAGAGGCGGCAAAACCTATAGCTGTGTCCAGGCCGGGTTCGGTATTTATACGCTCAGTCAGGCCCGCAGATTATGAATTACCCGCAGCTGACGGTCAGCATATCCAGCCTTTGCTGGTGGATCTGGAGCAACTGTCCGGAATGCCCAGGCTGGTTGTTAAACTGGATGGCAGGGAGATTTATACCAAGACAGCAGACACAGGAAGATTCGTACTGGAAATACCTATGCCTGCGGTAGGGCACAAAACAACCGGCAGTTATGAGATCCTTTGTGACGGCAATCTTCTGGCAAAAGGAAGTGTAACCAGATCTCCGCATGCGATCAAAACAGCTGCAGAATATGTAGATACGCGTATGGGAACGGCACATTCCAGATGGATGATCGCCCCGGGTCCCTGGATGCCTTTCAGCATGGTTAAAGTCAGCCCTGACAATCAGGATCCGGGATGGGCGGGAGGCTATGAGCCCATCTACGAAAGTGTAGGGACGTTCAGTCATATCCATGAATGGACATTAGCGGGACTTGGTACTTTCCCTACCAGTGGTCCACTTAAGCTGAAAGTGGGCCGCAGAGCGCACCCACAGGAAGGATACCGTTCTGCTATGGACAAAACAAGCGAAGTGGCGGACATCGACTACTATAAAGTCAGACTGACTGATTATAATATTTTGGCAGAACTGACAGCCACTACCAGGGCCAGCTTTCAGAGGTATACTTATCCAAAAGGCGAAACGGCCAGAGTCATGGTGGACCTGAAGATCCCTGCTGAATATCGTTATTCTTTAAAGGATGTTACGCTTAAAAAAGTAAGTGATTACCGGCTGGAAGGAAGCAGCCGGCAATTTACGCCACAGGCCTGGTCAGGAGATGTCAATCAGGATTACACGGTCCACTTTGTGATAGAGTTTGACCATCCGATCAGGCGCTTTGGCACCTGGGTAGGAGATAGTGTGGTGTATGGCAATATTGTCCACCGGCAAGATCCATCATCGGCGGGTGCTTTTGTTGAATTTGATACTAAAGTAAATCCGGTGATCCAGATGCGCACAGGTATTTCACTGGTAAGTGTGGCGAACGCGGCTGAAAACTTAAAAACTGAGATCACTGATCCCTTTGGCTGGCATTTTGATCAGGTAAGGGAAAACAGTCTCAGCGTCTGGAATAATCTTATGAACCGGTTGAAGATAAAAACAGATGATGCCAGAGAGAAAATGCGTTTCTATACCAATGTATACCGGGCACTATCCAGCAGAAATATATGGAGCGACGTAAACGGTCAGTGGATGGACGCATCCAAAAAAGTACAGAAATTAGGTGACAGGCAGGCAGTGGCATTGGGTTGTGACGCATTTTGGAATACCTTTTGGAATCTTAACCAGTTCTGGAACCTGGCTTATCCTGAATGGTCTTCCAAATGGGTCAAATCGCAGCTGGCGATGTATGATGCCGGAGGATGGCTGGCCAAGGGGCCTGCCGGAATGAATTATATCCCGGTGATGGTAGCAGAACATGAGATACCTCTGATCGTAGGGGCTTATCAGATGGGCATTCGTGACTTTGACGCACATAAGGCATTAGAGGCAGCGGTTAAAATGCAGACCACACCCTCCCAGCATGTGGGAGAGGCAGGCTATGCGGGCAACCGGGATTTAGTGCCCTATCTCAAATATCATTATGTGCCCGATGATAAGGGGCGCTTCTCCAATACGCTGGAATATAGCTATGATGACTGGACAGTTTCCCAGTTAGCCAAGGCGTTGGGAGATGATAAGACTTACGCTGCTTTTAAAACAAGAGGTGCCTGGTGGAAAAATGCAATAGATTCTGTTACGGGATATGCCAGAATGCGCCATGCCGACGGAAACTGGATGGAGCCTTTCGACCCGTTCCGCTCTGGTGCCAATCAGCAATATGTGGAAGGCAATGCCTGGCAGCTGACCTATTATGTGCCTCAGGATGTACCGGGGCTGATTAACAGAATCGGACCGGACCGCTTCGTAGACAGACTGGTCTGGGGCTTTACAGAAAGTGAGAAATTGCGCTATAATGCACCGGGCGACCAATATTGGGATTATCCTGTGATACAGGGCAATGAGCAATCCATGCATTTTGCTTATCTGTTCAATTGGGCTAAGAAACCCTGGATGACGCAACACTGGTCCCGCTCCATTCTGGACCGGTACTATGGATATGGTACCGCTAATGCGTATTTGGGGGATGAAGATCAGGGGCAAATGAGTGCCTGGTTTGTGATGACTGCCTTGGGATTATTTCAAACGGATGGAGGTGCCGGTGTAGCGCCGATCTACGAACTCTCCAGTCCGCTTTATCCGGAGGTTACCATTGATCTGGGCCGCAGATACGGGCGCGGCAAAACCTTTAAAATAATAGCCAGGGGCGTGTCCAGGAAGAACCGGTATATTCAAAGCGCTACACTAAATGGCAAAAAGCTAAACCGGTTCTATATACCCGCCGCTTCCTTATTGGAAGGAGGAGAACTGGTTTTAGAAATGGGAGCAAGGCCCAATAAGGCATGGGGAATAGAAAGTGTGCCGGAAGTTAATTAGTTGAAGGACACTCCTGCCTGGTCAGGGGAGCATAATCAAAAAACATAAAAAGATACCTTATAAGTTTTTTATACTGAAAAGCTGCAGGCTCTGAAAACTTTATTGCATGAGAAAATGGATCTTAACGGGCTGGATGTCGGTATGTGGTACGGCTTATATATTTGCTCAAAATAGTGCCGGTGACATCTGGCAGATCGGAAAAAAAGACCCGGTCTGCAGCTGAATTTGCGCTGGCGCCAGATGGATTTAAAGATTTCGTACGAAAAGACTTTGGGTATGAAGACAAGTTTTTTGTTGTAGGCAGTTCAAAAGAAGGAGACGATTTTCCTTATGTATTGCCAGGCCCGGCCGACACCTGGGGCGGCACACACCCTGCGACCGGATGGCGTACGAATGAACTGAACCTGTTATTTCGTTTACAAGATGTCAATCCTAAAGGCAGCTATGCTTTACACATAGACCTCGCAGATTATGCGAAAAAGTTTTTACCAGTGCCAGATGGAAGAAGTTTATAATTATTGCGAACAACGCTTCTTCTGAGAATAAGTATGTTCAACGTGCCAGGTTAAACGGTAAGGAACTCCATTCATTTCAGTTTCCCACAAGTGAACTCTTAAAAGGAGGCAAGCTTGAACTGGAAATTGGCGCAATGCCTAATAAGAACTGGGGCACCGAAACAAAATAACAGCCGGCAGGGTAAATAAGAATTTTTTTATACCGGAACTTTGAGAAGTTGGACTGCTGATAGTGAAATATTTAAGGCAAAATATAACCACGCGACTTCACCATCTTTTCACATGCGTTTAATATTTCTTTAAGAAAAGTTTGGCAGATTGGAATAACCTGATTATTTTTATGTCGGTATGTATGAACATATTTTAAGAGCGTTGATAACTGTGAGAAAGATTCGTTTAGCTGTAATACCTGCCAATACTCTGATTTCTCCCTTCAGAAATCATCACCGGATTTTATTGAAAGATTGTACTTTCTTATTTTATATTATGTTCAAACATAGGTACAAATTATTTATTCACAGATCAAACCCTCGCTAATGAAAGGAATTATGTTTAAACCGATCGCTGCTCTGCTTACGGCGATGATGGTGTTTTTATGCTCGGCGCAACAACTAATAGCCCAGGACAAGGATATCATTGTCAAAGGTAAAGTGATGGCTGCTGATTCTACGCCTATTGCTGGTGCCACAGTTGCATTGAAAGGTGTGACGCAGTTGGGCAAAGGGCACGCCTTGTCTGATCAGTCAGGGCATTTCGAGATGATTGCGCCCCGGGATGGTACACTGGTCATCAGTTTTGTCGGTTATAGAGAGTTGAGCGTTGCTATTAATAACCAGACAGATCTTAATTTATATATGGTCATGGATAGTACCGGGCTGGATGAAGTGGCTGTGGTTGCTTACGGCACGCAGAAAAAATCCAGTATGGTAAGTTCGATAACCACGGTCAATCCTAAGGAGATAAAAGGCCCGACCAGTAACCTCACCACGATGCTGGCCGGCAGAGTGGCCGGCATGATTGCTTTTCAACGCAGCGGAGAGCCTGGTCGGGACAATGCACAGTTTTTCATCCGTGGGATTACTACTTTTGGCAGCGGTAAAGTTGATCCGTTGATCCTCATTGACGGTATGGAATCTACCGCCACGGACCTGGCCCGCTTGCAGCCTGATGATATCTCCGGCTTCTCGGTCCTGAAGGATGCTTCCGCTGCTTCGCTGTATGGCGCGCGCGGCGCCAACGGTGTGGTGCTGGTTACGACCAAAAACGGGGTCGGGGGCAGGACCAAATTTAATGTCCGCCTGGAAAATTCGATTTCTTCCAACACCGAGAATTTTAAACTGGCGGATAATATCACCTATATGAAGCTCGCCAATGAAGCGGTGTTAACCCGTAATCCTATCGGGGTATTGCCTTATTCTCAGACAAAAATTGACCACACCATTGCCGGGGATAACCCGCTGTTATACCCGAGTAATGACTGGATAGGGCTTATGATTCGCGATTATACGGCCAACCAGCGCTTTAATGCCAATGCTTCCGGCGGTGGCCAGGCGGCGCAGTATTATATTTCTGCGACCTATAATCAGGATAATGGTGTACTTAAGACCAATAGCCAGAATAATTTTAATAATAATATCAAGCTCAGAACCATCGGTGTCCGGACCAATGTATCGGTTCGGTTAACACCCACTACGAAGGCGGTTGTCCGGACTTCGGGCACTTTTGATGATTATAATGGGCCGATTGGTGGGGGCGCCAACATATTTAACCAGGCTTTGACCTCTAATCCTGTCTTATTTCCAGCAGCCTTTCCTGCTTCTGATTTACCGACTGTGAAGCATCCCTTATTTGGCAATGCGGTGTTAAGCGGAAAGGATGTGTTCTATAATAATCCCTATGCGTCCATGGTGTCCGGGTTCCAGCAGTACAATACTTCGACACTGAACGTACAGATGGAACTCAGTCAGGACTTTAATTTTATTACAAAGGGGCTCTCTGCCCGGGCAATGGCCTATACGCAGCGTTATTCTTATTTTACACTTCACCGCCAGTATAATCCCTTTTATTATCAAGCCTATGCGACCAATACGGATCCCAAGGGTTATCAGTTGAGCCTGCTCAATGAAGAGTCGGCTACTGAATATCTTAATTATAACGAAGGTGAAAAGAAGGTCAATACAACGACTTATGCGGAAGCCGCCATAAACTACAACCATACATTCAATAAAAAGCATGAGGTGAGCGGGATGGTGATCACGATCTTGCGCAACTACCTGGACGGGAATGCCGGTGATTTACAAAAGTCCCTGCCATTCAGGAATCTGGGCGTATCGGGCAGGTTCACCTACGGTTATGACACCCGGTACCTCTTGGAAGCTAATTTTGGCTATAACGGATCAGAGCGGTTTGCTGCAAAACAGCGATATGGCTTCTTTCCTTCGATCGGTGTAGCCTGGAATGTCAGCAATGAAGCTTTTTTCAGCCCCTTACTCGATGTGGTGTCTAAATTGAAATTCCGGGCCACTTTCGGCCTTGTCGGAAATGATCAGATCGGCGATCCCGAGGACCGCTTTTTCTATTTGTCCAATGTCGACCTGAATGATGATGACAGAGGCGCATTCTTTGGTGAAAATTATGGCTACAGCCGCCCCGGGGTTTCTATTTCCCGGTATGCGAATAATAATATCACCTGGGAAAAAGCAAAAACGACCAATATTGGTATGGATCTGACCTTGTTTGGAGATCTGAATATCGTGGTGGATGCCTATAAACAGCATAGAAGTAATATTTTGATGACAAGAAGCTATGTTCCGACGACCATGGGACTTACCGCAAGTGTCGATGCAAACGTAGGTGTAGCAGAAGGCAAGGGTATTGACATTTCTATGGATTATAACAAGAGCTTTCATAATAATTCCTGGTTACAGCTCCGCTCTACATTTACGTATGCGGCAAGCAAACTGTTGGTCAATGAAGAACCCGAGTATCCGGCCAGCATGTGGTATCTGTCCCGCGTTGGCCATCCGCTCTCGGAGATCTATGGGCTGATTGCGGAAAGACTCTTTGTGGATGATGAAGAGGTCGCGAACTCACCCAGACAAAACTATGGTGAGGTTGCCGGCGGTGATATCAAATACCGGGACCTGAATGGAGACGGAGAGATCACGGACAATGACAGGATCAACGGATTGGGATATCCGGCGACACCAGAGATCAATTATGGTTTTGGCTTTTCCTATGGATATCATGCTTTTGATATCAGTGTATTCTTTCAGGGCTCTGCCAGGTCTTCTTTTATGATCGACCCCCAAAAGATCACACCTTTTGTTTTTGACGTTGATGACATACATAAGCAGCATGGCCTCCTAAAGGCCATTGCGGATGATCACTGGTCAGAAGACAACCGGGATGTCTACGCTTTCTGGCCACGGCTGAGTGCCGCAATAAGTGACAATAATACCCGTCCGTCTTCCTGGTGGCTAAGAAACGGCGCTTTCCTTCGCCTCAAAACAGCAGAGATCGGATATACATTGCCTGCTAAAAAACTGAAGCGCTGGGGCCTGGATGGACTTAGGGTATACGTCAATGGAAGTAACCTGTTTCTGATCAGTGGCTTTAAGCTTTGGGATCCCGAGCAGGGGGGCGACGGCCTGGGGTACCCTATTCAGCGTGTATTTAATATCGGGGCGAATATCTCCCTGTAAGCCTACTCAATCAATTTATAAACTTTCAAATCTTATATATGAAGCCGATCACGCTTAAAAAGCTTTTTAAAAGAAGTTTGGACAGCCGCCGGGCAAGCATAGTAATCTATGCGCTGCTGGTGTTGTTGTTGACGAAGTGCAACAAGGATTATCTGGACGTAGTGCCTGATAATGTCGCCACCATTGAACATTCCTTTGCCAATAGAAATGAGGCCGAGAAGTTTTTATTTACCTGTTACTCTTATCTGCCTGAGGAAGGACATCCGGACATGAACCCTGCCATCAGTACGGGGGACGAAGCCTGGACCTACTGGCCCATGACACAGGATTATTTTGAAATCGGCCCCTATGAAATTGCCAGAAATGAGCAGAATAAAAATAACCCTTATATGAACTATTGGGATGGGTATGACAGCAGGTCTATGTGGCAGGGTATCCGTACCTGTAATATATTCCTTGAAAACATCGATAAGGTGCCGGATTTAGATCCCTATATGAAGATCCGTTGGGTAGATGAGGCTAAGTTTTTGAAAGCCTATTTTCACTGGTACCTGTTCAGGATGTATGGCCCCATACCTGTTGTAGATAAAAATCTGCCGATTACGGCCAGCCCTGAAGAGGTTAAAGTATACCGTCAGCCGGTGGATTCCGTTGTCAATTATATTACGGGTCTGATCGACGAGGCGGTAAAGACACAGGAGGGTGGCGGACTGCCGCTTAAGATTGACGATGAGGTGACTGAGCTGGGCCGTATCACCAAAGTTGCCGCCCTGGCTATTAAAGCACGTGTGCTGGTCACTGCAGCCAGCCCGCTTTTTAATGGCAACACTGACTTTGCGGCTTTGAAAAATAATGACGGCACTCCGCTTTTTAAGCAAACTAATGAGCCTCAGAAATGGATCCGGGCTGAAATGGCATGTAAGGAGGCAATTGAGGCTGCCGACCAGGCGGGTGTCAGGCTCTATCATTTTGATAACAGCCTTTCTACAGCAGATTCTCTGATGCAGCTCGAGATGAGTATCCGCAATGCAGTATGTGAAAAGTGGAATAGTGAATTGATCTGGGGAAATACAGCTGAGGGGAACCCCACCAAGTGGATGCAGCTGTATGCGTGTCCACAGTTTGATCCAAGTAATGTGACCCTTGATTTAAAAGGTAAACTGGCACCCCCCATCAAGATCGCCGAGATGTTTTATACAAAAAACGGGGTGCCCATCGATGAGGATAAAACATGGGATTACGCCGGCAGATACACGCTGAAATCCACCAGTGCGGGCAGCGATTATCTCCAGCCAAATTACGAAACAGTGTCGTTGCATTTTGACAGAGAGGCCCGGTTTTACGCCGATTTGGGATTTGACGGCTCGCGCTGGTTTATGAAAAACGGGATGTTTAATATCCAGAGCAAGATCGGGCAGTATACAGGAAAAAAGCAAAGCCGCCTGTATTCTATTACGGGTTATTACAATAAGAAGGTGGTAAACTGGAATATGGTGGTCAGTGGCACCTCGGGTGCCGCCTATGAATCTTATCCTTGGCCGGTTATGCGCTTATCAGACCTGTATTTACTGTATGCAGAAGCGCTCTGCGAAAATAATAAGTTAAATGAAGCCATGAGCTATCTGAATGCCATCAGGGAAAGGGCCGGGCTGCCGAGTGTAGAAAAGTCGTGGTCGGAATTTTCTAAATATCCGACAAAGTACACGAGTAAGGAGGGGCTCCGGGATATTGTGCATCAGGAAAGGCTTATTGAAATGGCTTTTGAGGGGAGCAGGTTCTGGGATCTGCGGCGCTGGAAGACAGCTCCTAAGGTCTTAAATACAGCTATCTACGGGTGGGACATTGTCCAGGAGAATTACGAAGATTACAACAACAGAGTGCTGCTCTTTAACCAAAAGTTTGTTTCACCCCGGGATTATTTCTGGCCGATCAAAGAATATGATATCCAGATCAATCCAAACCTGGTGCAAAACCTTGGGTGGTAAGTATACAGGTTATACCATCAAACTCATTAACATCATAAAAATATTGAGGAATGAAAAATCTTATATATCTGCTGGGATTCCTTATAGCGGTTCAGACAGGATGTAAAAAAGAAACCGTTGACCGTTCCATGAAAAAAGACGGTGAGCCCCCTGCTGCCATTGAAGTAGTAAAGGTAACAGCTTTGAGCGGCGCGGTAGAGATCCGTTTCAAACAACCGGCTGACGAAGACCTGTTATGCGTAAGAGCCTCTTACAGGACTCAGGACGGACAGGTCAGGGAAAATAAAGTAAGCCGGTTTAAAAATACAATCACCCTGGCGGGTTTTGGAGACACCAGCCAATATAAAATCGAGTTACGGGCAGAAGATAAGGGGGGTAATTTGTCTGCGCCAACGGAGCTTTCAGTCAGGCCAGGGCAACCCGCTATTACCACTGTCATGAAGGCTTTAGTGATTGAGCCGGATTTTGGCGGTGTAAATATCCAGTTTAATAACGAAAACAGGGACAATCTGGCCATTGTCCTGCTGGCCAATGATACGTTAGGGGATTTCGTACCACTCAATACGTTTTACACCGATTTAAGGGCGGGGAGCTTTTCAACACACGGCATGAAAGCAGAAAATACCAAAATCGGTGTCTATGTCAGGGACCGCTGGGGTAATCTTTCTGATACGCTTATTACCGATGTGCTGCCCTTATATGAAGTGCGGCTGGATAGAACAAAAATGAAAGAAGTGGTGCTGCCAACAGATGCGCCCCTGGGCTACGGAGGGAATGTTAAGTTCCTGTTTGACGGGGATCTCACCAACGGGAAAGGTTATTATCATACAGGGGACGCTGCCAAGATGCCGCAATGGTTCACCTTTGATATGGGCGTTACCGCTAAACTTAGCCGCTTAGTATGGTTTATGCGCCAGGATTTTTATTACACCTTGCATAACCCGAGAAATGTGGAGATCTGGGGAAGTAATGATCCGGATCCGGATGGCAGCTTCAACAACTGGGTACTGCTGGCTAAGCATGAACAGGTCAAGCCCTCCGGCCTTCCGTCAGGAGAGCTGTCTCAGGCAGATATGGAAGCGGCGGCAGCCGGTGAAACGATCAATTTCCCACTGGATGCCCCCAAAGTTCGCTATATCCGTTTTAAGACTACCCGGAACTGGTCTGACGGAACTTATTGCAATTTCAATGAAATACAATTGTTCGGAGACCCTAATTAATCAGGATTTGACATTTGATACCGTCAATCAATTCATTCGTTAAATATAGAAATATGAGAAGCTTTGCTGTTTTATTCGCGTTACTGTTTATAGGGACCGCCGGATTTTTATCTTCCTGCAATAAAGATGATTACAGAGACTTTACCAAAGGAGGCGAGATTATCTATTCATCCCGACTGGACACGGTGATGGTGGCTCCCGGGAAGAACCGTCTGCAACTGACGCTGGTTAAAAAGAGTGACCCGTTGATGGATTTTGTCCGTATTTTCTGGCATAGCGGAAATGACTCTTTGGAGGTGAAAGCCAGTCAATTTGTTGATGATACCATGATGGTAGCGATTAGCCCGCTGGAAGATGGCAACTATAATTTTAAAATCTATACCTATGATGTCAAAGGGCATGGCTCAGTCGCCTTTGATGCCTATGGGGATGTTTATGGAGATGGCTATGCAAATGCACTGACCACCCGGGTGATTAAATCTGCTGAAGTTGAGGAAGATCCGGCAGGGCTGAATATATATTTCGGCCACGCTTCGGTTGGAGAGATCGCCACCAAGATCAGTTATCTGAGTACGACCGGAGATTCAGTCCGGGTATATGTCTCACCAGACACCAGTAATGTGTTACTTACCGGTTACAAGCCCAATACGAAATACGTATACCAGTCTCTTTTTAAACCGGAAAAGAATTTCATAGATACTTTTTATACCGCTAAAGCGGAAGTAGCCTTTCCGCTGGCAGAAGAGAAGGTCGATAATGCCAGGCTCAGTATTTTGGAACTGCCTACAGATAAGAAAGATGCACACGGATGGAAAATGGCCTACCTATGGGACGGGAACTATGGAACACCGGGCATGGCAACTGAGGACGGGGCAGATCAATGGTTTACCATAGACCTGGGCGCTGAGACGCCGCTTACACGTATAAAAATGTGGCAGGCGACAGACCGGTTATATGCTAAAGAAAACGTGAAAAAATTTGAGGTATATGGCAGCAACAATCCTAATGCTGACGGATCCTGGGATAGCTGGACACTTTTGTTAGCGGCAGAAAGCTATAAGCCTTCCGGTCAACCCGTGGGTCAGAATACAGAGGAAGATGTCGCCTACGCGACCAGTGGTGAGAATTTTAATATGCCTGAAGGCACCGCCAGCTACAGGTACCTTAGAATTAAGATGCTGGAAAACTGGGGGAATTCTAATTTTATGACAATAGGAGAAATTGCTTTTTGGGAAAAGGTAAAGTAGCTGTAGTGGCTGAGGATGCGGAACTTCTTTTATCAGTTCTAAAATATACCGTACTTTGGGGTTGAACTTTACAATAGTCCATGCCCCATGGTAACATCATACAACGTAAGATCATCCATATTGATATGGATGCTTTCTATGCGTCCGTGGAGCAACGGGATTTTCCGCAGCTAAGAGGGAGGCCTTTGGCCGTAGGAGGGCTGCCAGAAGGCAGGGGCGGCGTGGTAGCCACCGCCTCTTATGAAGCCAGAAAGTTCGGGATTCACTCGGCTATGCCTTCCAAGACGGCCCAGCGGCTTTGCCCTGAGCTGATTTTTGTCTACCCCCGTTTTGAGGTGTATAAGGCGGTATCCAGAAAATTGCACGAAATCTTCCATCGCTACACGGATATTATTGAGCCGCTATCCCTGGATGAGGCCTATCTGGATGTTACAAAAGACAAATTAGGGATAGGCTATGCCATGGATATTGCCCGCGCTATTAAAAAGGCAATCAAAGAAGAGCTGAATCTAACGGCCTCTGCGGGCGTGTCTGTCAGTAAGTTTATGGCTAAGATCGCTTCCGATCTGGAAAAGCCCGACGGGCTCACCTTCATCGGTCCTTCCCGGATCGAAAGCTTTATGGAACAGCTAAAAGTGGAAAAGTTCTATGGTGTGGGCAAGGTGACCGCCGCCAAGATGCAGTCAATGGGCATCCACAGGGGAGCAGATCTTAAAAAATATACCGAAGCAGAACTCATACAGCTTTTTGGAAAGGTGGGCCGGTTTTATTACAATATCGTCCGCGGTGTTGATGATCGTCCCGTATTGCCTTACAGGGAAATTAAATCGGTAAGCGTGGAAGATACCTATCAAGAAGACCTGATCACGAAGGAGGCCATGCTGGAAGCGTTTACTGTACTTATTGCAAAACTTCAGACTCGGCTGGACAGCCGGGAGCTCAAGGGCAAAACGCTCACTTTAAAGTTTAAATTTCATGATTTTACGATTATCACCCGCAGTAAATCGACTGGCGGTTTTATCGAAGATGAGCGTATGATCCAGACGATGGCCCGGCAGATCCTGGAAAATACAGACCTGGCAGACCGGAAAGTGAGACTCTTGGGAATCGGTGTTTCCAACTTTAACGGCAATAGCTCCAACAGGGATAACGAAAATGGGGCCACGGGCCCCGTCCAGTTAAAATTATTTTAGCGAATTAATTCTATTAAGTTGTGAAAGGGGTAAATGCAGCTAATACTTCCGACGGAATATCGATCTGCTCATAAGTGTCAGCTGCAACAAAGAGCAAAGACTGGGTCCCTTTACCCAATAGTCTTTCTTTCTGGTCTACGATCCGGTGTTCCAGTGTCGCAAACTTGCGATTAAAGTTTTTGACTTTGATTTTGACTTTAATGATATCAAACTCTCTTGCTTCTAATGCAAACTTGTGCTCAAAGGATCTGGTCAATATTAAAAAGGCCGTTTTCTTGAGGTCAAAATCAGGCAGACAGTAATTGAAGAAAAGCTCCCTGGTTTTGCCTACCCACATGGCATACATTCCAAAATAAACATTTCCAACGGAGTTCGTGTCTCCATAGGTGGCCCTAAAGGCATGTACATACCATTTATCCTGTACGTATTCGCTGGCAATATTATCTGCTCCGGGAACATTGGTGGCGGCTTCCACAATCTTTGGCGGCGCATCCTGACCAAAATCATTGACAGCGCCGTTGCCGGTGGCCGCTACAGTAATTAATGGCTGCTTTCTGGTGGCCAGCCACCCACCTACCAGAACAGGGATTAAAGTGCCTGCAATAAGTAACGCGGGCTCGATATGAATATAGCCCAGACCGGCAATAACCAGGCAAAGACAGCTGATCGCGAAGATTTTGGTTTTAGGCAGCGTCGTGTCGGGTGCCTGACCGGCCAGTGAGCGGATAATCAACACCATGGCGTAGGTTACGAAATAAGTAGCATAGAATACCATAAAATATTCTAATTCCAGATCTGCCGCAATACAGATCAGTGCAGTCACGCCACAGGCAATAAACAAAGGAATAGGAGAAGTAAGCAGGTTTTTAGGTAAGATGGAATACAACATATTTTTACCTTCCTTGACATGATGCTGTAAGTGCCATTTTACCGCCACATATCCACTGTCCAGGGTGGTAATGATGCAAATCACCAGGAATGCAAAATAGGCCAGAGGAAGCCATGTTGTCAGATGGGCGCCATTTCCGGATAAAAGCCGGGTGATCATGTCCTGTGCGTAAAAGATGCCGTCGATTCCTTTTCTGGCATAAGCGCCGGCTCCTTGCTCCATTGCCCATAATGTAAGGTGGCCATGAAAAAGCAGTATTGCAAAGAATAATAATGCCCCTACAAAATAGCCGCCGGTAATCGAAGTCTTTTCTTTTTGCATCTCAATGGCTCTTTGCCATTGCTGCAGATCTAACCAGGGACCGGTAAAGAAGCCCACACAGACTGGAATCAAATAGCTCCAGAAATTGAGTTCGTTTTTAGGTGCAGAGCCCGTCAGCGACAGGGGGGCGACAGTATCCTTTTGTGTCCAGATATAAAATGCCAGGACAATCAAAATAAGGTAGAAAAACGCATGGCTGTATTTGATTTTGGCGATCCCGAACTGCTCCCCTAATAAAAAGGCGATTGCCAATAAGGCAATAACGACCAGTAGCAGCAATAATACAGGATTTGGAAGATTGAGGGCCTGGAACAAATACCGGGTCAGTGCAAATATAGTGAGCGATAAGGCGATAAACTGGTAGAACAGAAATACAGATGAAAGTTTAGAAGACCATTTTTGAAAAATATTCTCCAGGGAACGGCCCGGTCCGGCCTTGCGGGCAATCGCTGCGGTACCCACGCCAAAAAGGAACAGGCCGACCGCATTAGGTATCGCAAAAGAAAGGAGCCCTTTTAAGCCAAACTGAAAGGTAAATTGTACCGCGAAAAACAATCCAAGTCCCCAGGTCCAGGATAAAGCTACAGAGGTTCCCCAAAATAGGGATTTAGAAGCGGATGATTTCATAGTTACGTAGGGCAACTGATGCCCTTATGATAAAAATTTGTAATTGATAATACGAATGACCTGAATGATAGTGATTGGCTTTCATTTAAATCAGTTGGAGGTTAACCGATTTGGCAATTTAAAGCTGAACCGGTAACCGGCGCAAAAGTAAACATTTTTCTTTTGAGCGAGCTGGATGAGTATAGTTGACTAATTTTCAGAGGGATAGCCCTTGTCTATCCAGTCGGTACGGATATTATGTTCCAGATTCAGTAACTTGGCCTGAGTAAAGTGCATTTCTTTTAATAAATTAAACGCGGGGCGAATATTCGGACAGTGTGTAAAGGGACAGCAGCCACAATAAATCACGATCTCCTTGTCTTTAGGCTGCGCCGTAAGGATGGCTTTTAACTTATTCAGGCCTTGTTTATCTGAGGCGGCACCCAGATCTACTGAGCCTTTGATCATGGCAGCAGGACCAACACTTAAAATAAGCGGTTGCTGTTCTTTAGCCTGAGTTTCAATAGTCCTGGCAAGTTCTGCGGGCGCCAGCAACTCGGATCTGCTCCAGGGGTTTTGCTGTGCTGGGGGTTTTGCCTGTGCAAAAACCGCCGTATGCATTACAAGTAATAATATTAAGCTAATAAGGGGCGCCGGCGTTAATGAAGTGAATTTGCATGAAGTCATCTGGTTTTGCTTTACATTATTGTATTATAAAAGACGCTTTTGGTCATTTCAAACAGTAAAATTACAGCATTGCGCTTAGTCCCCCTTGTGAATGGGTAACTTTAACAGCAAAACTGTGCTATTGCGCTCAGAAATTGACGGCATTTTGGCCGAAAGCAGATATTGCTATATCTTTCCTGTAAATTGATTGAGTATGCGTTGACCATTGCTATATTATACACCCCTGTATTTGATGAAGGAAGTACTTGAGTAGGGGTGCCTCTTTAGTATTAATTGATCGCAAACCTAAGAACCCGGAAAAATGGATACGCAACAACTCTTATCATTGCCCGTTAGCTGGCAATCTCAGATATGGCTGCCTATAGAAAGAGAAACCACCATTTATTCAGTTTTGAATATAATTCAGGCGGGGCAGCTGGAAACGGAAATAGAGCAGATCAGGCAGTTTAAAGCGTCAGGCGATACGGAAGCTTTTTCCATGTCAAAGCGCAGCCTGCCTGCTGTTACTTTCTGCGGATGTTTTGATCAGCAGCGCAAAACTGATACGCTGAAGGTCTATAATTATATACTGGTACTGGACATTGATAAACTTGAATCAGAAAGCCTGGAGCAGACAGCTGATTTATTAGAGGAGGATCCCTATATTTTTTCTTATTGGCTGTCGCCCTCCGGAAACGGTTTTAAAGGCCTGGCTCCCCTGGAATATAGATTTCCTGTCAAGAAGGAAGCTATTGCTGCAACACATAAAATGGCCTTTCAAAAATTTGCCGGATATTTTTTGGACCGCTATGAGCTGGAGCTGGATGACAGTGGTTGTGATATCACCAGGCTTTGTTTTTTGTCCAGTGATCCTGATCTTGTTATAAAACAGCAAGTTCAGCCGTTTGTGATCGAAGCTCTGGATTTGAGGGAAAGCAGAAAGTATAACAGACATTCAGCCGCGCCGGCTGCTATTGTAGAAGACAAAAGACAGTTACAATTTAAAAATAAGCCGGTTGAGAAAGCCGAGGTGGAGGAAGTCATTGACTATCTTAAAGAAACCGGACAAAGTATTACAGCCTCTTATGAGCAGTGGTACCGGGTGGCTTATGCACTTTCAGAGGTTTTTACTTATCGAATTGGATTAGCTTATTATCTGGAACTATGTGCCATGGACGCAAACCGGTTTGACGAACCGGCCTCCCGGGCTATGTTTTATTATTGTTACAAAAATGCAGACGGCCGAATCAAGCTTAATTCTTTATTATTTTATGCCGGCAAACTAGGGTTCAAATCTAAAGAACCTTCTAAAAAATAAATGTGTATGCAATTCATCAGGTTAAAAGCTTCGAGGACAAAAAAAGCGATTGGTAAATATTTTATTGTTTTTACCTGTCTGCTATCAGGAGCGGGTTGTACCGTTACCAATAGTAAACAGACACAAAGATCTCATAAAACGCATTATACGGTCCAGGATGCCCATTCCCATAACGATTACGAACAGTCAAATTATTTTAAGGAAGCCTATAACGCAGGCTTTGGTTCCATGGAAGCAGATATTTATTTAGTTAACGGGACACTGTTGGTGGCACATAATAAAAAAGATGTCAATCCGGCAAGAACGCTTGCCGGAATGTACTTAACGCCTTTGGCCAGGCACGTGAGGGAAAATAAAGGATCCCCATATATTAATCCCCAGGCACAACTGGAATTATTGATTGATTTAAAGGATCCTAAAGACAGTCCGGCTTATCAGAAAACAGTGGCACTTATCCGGTCTTATAAAGACCTGCTCAACAGTAAAGGGGTACGGTTTACTTTTACTGGCAATATTCCCAGCGACGCGGTTATCGCACAGGCACCTGCGTTGATTTATTTTGACGGGGTTCCAGGCCGCAGTTATAATAAGGCTGCCATGAAAAAGATCTATATGCTCAGCGATAACTTTGCGAATTACTCGGACTGGAAGGGAGAAGGTGAAATAGCTACGGCAGATTATCAAAAATTAGCATCAGCCGTAAGTGCTGCGCATGGCTCCGGAAAGAAAATCCGGTTCTGGAATGCGCCCGACACTCCTGAAGCCTGGCAATTAATGGAGCAGCTTGGGGTAGACTATATTAACACGGACAAGATCCGGGCGTTGGCGGAAGCGCTAAATGCCGGCACAAAATAAATTTTTGCAAACATTTGGTTTTCATGTTTTTACCTATTGTGATGTCGTTCACATCGCTTCAGCAACACTGTGGATAATCGGTAAAGGCAGGAGCTGGCCTTGTCATGCGGACCCAAAACCAGATAGGGTGTCATCTGATAGGAAAACGCTATGCCTTCTTATCTAACTGCTGTGCCTTATGCCATAAGATAATTGCATTTTTCCTTAAGAACAAATGTTTGTACTTTGCCCCCGATTTTAGGCAATTCACCTGTAATGATTGAAAAAAAGAGGTTAGACGTACATCAGACGGCGCTAAATGGTCCAGATGGGCTCAAGGCATATGAAGCCATTTTTCATATGGTGTTTGCAGATCTTTTGCGCTTTGCCCTTTCTATTGTGCGGTATTTACCCCTGGCTGAAGAGGTGGTTGCTGATGTATTAATACAGATCTGGAACAAAAAAGTGGAAATCGGGGCCATTAAGGATCTTCGGCTCTATTTGTTTACCAGTACCCGAAACCGGGCGATTAACTATCTTAAAAGCAGAAAACTCAGTATTTCGGAAAATGCCGGGGAAGCTGTTATAGATTGGGATAGCTGCAGCCCCCATTTAAAGTCCAGTGAACTGGATCCTGAAGCTTTGATTGAATTTGCCGAACTGAATCTGAAGGTTAACGCGGCTATTGGCCAGCTGCCGCCTAAATGCAAGCTGATTTATCAGCTCGTAAAAGAGGAAGGGCTCAAATACAGAGAAGTCGCTTCGATACTTAATATATCCGTTAAAACCATAGAAGCGCAAATGGCTATTGCCTTTAAGAAGCTGCATCAGGTGCTGGACTGAGGCAGGGTGCTGCAGGAAAAAAAGAAGTTAAATAAATATTACCTTTTTTTAGGGGTATGGTTAAAAGTCCTTGTCTTTATAGTTGCGGGCGGTTATAGAACCCGCCACCTAATATGGATAATACAGTCAGGCTTTGGACCTTACTCAGCAAGCAGCAGGCGGCGGAGCTCTCTGGCGCCGAGCAACTGGAACTGAAGGCTTTGCAAGAAGACCCTTCTAATCAGGAAGCGGTAGCGTCTTACGTCAGGCTGAGCCATTACTGGAAACAGCTGGCGGATGCAAAACAAACTGATACATCGCAGTATTGGGAGCAGCATAAAGCCATGCTAACGCATCAGGCCGTAGTCAAGGCCGATCTCCTCGTGCCGGTCACTGAAAAAAGCCTGGTAAAGCGCAAATGGCGGCACCATAAAACCAGGCTCTGGCAGGCGGTTGCCGCTGTTGTCATTATCGCACTTGGAGTAACCCTGATATTCAGATATGGGGGCAAAAACATACAGGGAGATACAATTATTGTTGTTCATAACGGCGCCCAGAAGCAGGTGACGCTCCCCGATGGCAGCAAGGTCTGGCTGAACAGCGGCAGTGAACTTTCCTATAGTCAATATTTTGCAACCGCTCCTCTTAAGGAAATTACCCTGAAAGGAGAGGCCTTTTTTGATATCAGGCACGACCCTGACAGAACTTTTATTATCCATACGCAGTATCTGGATATCAAAGATGTGGGTACGCGCTTTAATGTAAAAGCCTATACTTACGAGGACAAAATGGAAACGACGCTGATCAACGGATCTGTGGAAGTATATCCCAAAAACCACCCGGAGCAGATGATCCGTCTTCAGCCAAATGAGAAAATCGTTTTTGATACAAAAGTGCTCCGGTCGGGTAAGTTTCTGAACAATACCAAAGATGCCAGAAATGAGCCACTGCACCTGGATTCTATTGAGAGTCGTGTTACCACTGCGGGTTCTGTAGCTGCTACAGGATTTTATGTAGCCCGGATAAAACCTGAAATCCAGTCCGGAGGTGATTCCATTATGCTGGAAACAGCCTGGATGCAGCATCAGCTTGCCTTTAGCGCTTCGACTTTTGAAGACCTCGCCAGGAACATGGAACGCTGGTATGACGTTGAAATTGACTTTACAAACGCAAATGTTGCCAGCTACGTATTTTCCGGAATCTTTAAAGAGGAAACCTTTCAGGAAGCCCTGAATGAATTACAAATGATTCAGCCTTTCCAATACGAGATTCAGGGGCGTAAAGTGCAGATATATTGATGAAATGGAAATTAATTGAAGATACCCTTAACCCTTTAGAAAATGAAAACATTATTGTGGATAAATGATCCTGTCCCCTGACCAAAACTATATAAAAATACGAGGAATGATTGGACCCATTCCCCGTACCACAGGTAGCGGACACTACCTGCTTGTGCACGCCTCTGGAAAGGCAGCGCACCATTTTTAATCAGCATTAAAAACTTAATCGAAAGTATGAAAAAATGTTCGTTTCGTAGGAGCTATCCTATAGAGAAACTCCATCTAAAAGCAATTCTATACATGAAGCTCAGTATTGTTTTATTACTGGCCACTTGTTTACAGGTTTCGGCCAGGACTTATTCCCAAAAACTGACGGTGAAATTTAAAAACGCGACTATAAAGGAAGCCTTATCCTCAATTGAGCATAAGGCCAATTGCCGCTTCTTTTATAGTGATAACCAGTTACCTGAAAATACACTGGTCAATCTTAAGGAAAAGGATATAGCCTTAAATGACTTGCTGAACAACCTGTTTGCCGGTACCAGACTTAATTATAAGATGCTGGACAACCGGGTCATCATTATCTCTCGCTCCATGGAGGAGGCTCAGCTGAAAAAAGTATCCGGAACAGTCAAAGATGAAAACGGCCTTCCTATGACTGGCGTGAGTGTACAGATACAGGGGACAAATAAAGGAGCCATTACCGACGATAAAGGTAATTTTAGTCTGGAGGTGCCTGATAACGGAACTCTTGTAGTCAGTTATGTAGGGTATCAAAGTCAGCAGATTGCGGTGGGAGGTCAGACAAATCTGGATATTGCCATGAAGCCCTTACCTGGGTCCGGTTTGCAGGACCTGGTCGTCACGGCCTTAGGCGTAAAACAGACCCAAAAGTCTTTATCTTATAACGTTCAGAGTGTGACCAGCGATCAGTTGAACACGGTTAAGACAGATAATATGATGAATTCTCTGAATGGTAAAGTAGCTGGCCTGACAATCTCGCCCAGTGCCTCGGGTGTGGGTGGATCGGCCAAAGTTATTTTAAGGGGCAGCCGCTCTGCGAACGGCAATAATCAGCCGTTGTATGTGATCGACGGGGTGCCCATTACAAACTCTGCCAACGCCAATGGTCAGCAAAACGGCACCTTTGGCGGCGGACCGGATGGAGGCGATGGTATATCTAATCTCAATCCGGAGGATATTGAAAGCATTTCTGTTCTGGAAGGCGCTTCGGCGGCGGCACTTTACGGCAGCCAGGCACAAAATGGTGTTATATTGATTACAACTAAAAAAGGAAAGGCCGGACATGCTAACATTCAAGTGAATTCCAGCTTTTCTATAGACCATATTGCCTATCAGCCCGAATTGCAGAACAGTTATGGCCCGACAGATAAAACGGCCTTTCAGAGCTGGGGTGATAAAATTACCGGCTCTGCGAACAATAACCTGGATGCGTTTTTCCAGAATGGGACGAACTGGACGAATTCTGTGAGCTTTTCTGCCGGATCCGACAAAGCACAAACATATATTTCCTATGCAAATGTCAGCGCCAGAGGAACTGAACCGGGAAATAAGCTTTCCCGTAACAACTTTAATTTCAGGGAAACCGGACATTTTCTGAACGATAAGTTGACGGTGGACGGAAATGTCATGTTTGTTAATCAGAAAATCAACAACAGCCCTGCACTGGGTTTGTACCTGAATCCACTCACCGGTCTTTATCTTTTCCCAAGAGGTGTGGATATTATGCCTTATAAAACAGGGTATCTGAATGCCGCGGAAAAAGGTGAAGCGAGACAAAACTGGCCTGAAATTCAGGATATTACACAAAACCCCTGGTGGATACTTAATAAAGACATAAGCGTAGCCAACAGAAATCGTATTATCCTGAGTGGGAATGTCAAATATGACTTTACCAAATGGATGAATATCCAGTTAAGGGGCAATATGGACCGTACAACAGACCGGTTTGAGAATGACCGGTATTCGGGAACCAGTAAAGTATTTGACGCCAATGGAAATGGTTATATGAATCTCAGCAATCAGACCTTTACGCAGAAATACGGAGATGTAATTTTGACGATCAATGATCCAAACCCGGCTGCCAAGTTTAAAGTGGGGGGTATCGTCGGAGCCAGTATTACTGATCAGAAGCTCGATGGTCTGACTATTGCAGGGGAATTATCTACTCAGGACTTTTTCTCACCGGACAATACAATTGCCGGGTTGCCTGGATCTACCGTAGTTACCCTGAGTAATGCTAAACCGGTAATACCTAACCACAGCCAGCTGCAGTCTATTTTCGCGAATGCCAATTTATCTTATGACAATTGGGCGTTTCTGACACTTACAGGTCGGAATGACTGGTCTTCGAATTTGTCTTACACGCCTAACTTCTCCTACTTCTATCCGTCTGCGGGTTTGTCTCTGATTATCTCTCAGATACTGAAGATGCCGGCTTTTGTAGATTATGGAAAAGTGAGAGGGACTTTTGCGCAGGTAGGTAATACAGTGCCGCCGTATCTGACCAATGTACAGAATACACAAAACAGTGCCGGCCAGCTGCAGTTCAATACAGCCGCTCCGTTTACAGAGCTAAAACCGGAAAAGACCAATTCATTTGAGTTCGGTACGGACTGGCGTTTCTTCCATGATCGCCTCAACCTGAGTGTAACTTATTACAAGACCAATACTAAAAATCAGTATATCCCGATTCAGCCTGCAATCGCTTCTTTGATATCTATCGGTTATGTCAATGCAGGTAATATCCAGAATACAGGTATTGAGTTTACAGTCAGCGGTGATGTGATCAGACAAAAGGATTTTACCTGGAATACAGGTATCAATGGTTCCAGTAATAAAAATGAAATCATTGATCTTGACGCTAAAAACGGGATTGATCAGTTTATCCTGACTGGTAATGGTAATAATTCTTACCAGTCTATTATTGAAAAAGGGGGTTCTTACGGAGATATCTCCGGTATTGTATTCAAAAGAGATGGACAGGGCAGAATCGTATTTTCGGGCAGCGGCACAAAAGATGATCCCTATCGCCCGGAAAATGACGGATTTGGCTATTTAGGTAACCCAAACCCTACTTTCCAATTGGGCTGGAGCAACTCTTTACAATATAAGGACTTTAGCCTCAGCTTGTTAATTGATGGCCGCTTTGGCGGACAGGTTTTGTCGATGACGCAGATGCTATTAGACCAGTATGGCGTATCCAAAGCTACAGGCGATGCCAGGGACAAGGGATATGTTGTAGTCAATGGTGTGGATCAGTCTGGTAAGGCAGTAACATAGGTCGACCCAAAAGAGTGGTATGGAGCAATCGGCAGCCGCTCCGGAATCTCGGAAGCCTATATGTACAGCGCTACAGTAGTACGGTTGCGGGAAGCTTCACTGGGTTATACTTTTCCTGTTAAAAACAGTTTTTTTCATAGCATAAAAGCATCTTTAATTGGCCGTAATCTGATCTATTTCTACAAAAAAGCCCCATTCGATCCTGAGTTGAGCATGTCCACGGGTAATGGTCTTTCCGGTGTGGATGTTTTCAATCAACCGGCTACCCGTTACATGGGGCTGAGTCTTAATTTAACCTTTTAACACAGATGCGACAAACGAAAAAATATAAGATCATGAATACACATACCTCTAATAAATGTTTACACAGACGCCCTGGTGGATTAATCTTACTGGCGCTTTCAGGCTTTTTATTGATCCTGGCTTCTTCATGTACGAAAAATTTTGAAGCGTACAATACCAATCCATACGCCTTGACGGATTCCCAAACAGTGGCGATACTGGCCACTGCTTACGGGCCAATTGAACAGGCCATCTTTAGTAACTACCAGACAGCGCAGAATCTGAGTGCAGATGCCTATAGTGGGTACATGATGTCACCGACGCCTTTTGCAGCCAATTATAACCTCAACTATGCTTTGACGGATAGCTGGAATCAAAACGGATTTAAAGATCCTTATAATCTGGTGATGGCACCGGTCAAGAAAATGGCAGAAGTCGGAACAAGAGAAAATCTGCCTGATCTATGGGCTGTCGCTTTACTGCTTCAGGTGGAAGCAATGGACAGAGTAACGGATCGCTTTGGTCCGATTCCTTATACAATGGCAGGTACTTCTGTAAAATCTGTACCTTATGATGATCAGAAGACTGTTTACGAAGCCTTCTTTAAGCAAATAGATACCGCCGTTACTAATCTGACCGCTTTTGTGGCAGCGCATCCCGGTGAGCTTCCTTTGAAGGATGGCGATTTAATCTACGGTGGAGACTATACGCAATGGATCAAATTTGCGAACTCTCTGAGGTTAAGGTTGGCGATGAGGGTGTCTAAGGTAGACCCGGCATTGGCAAAAGAACAAGGAGAGAAGGCCCTTGCACAAGAGGCGGGACTACTGGCGGTGCCGGCTGACGATGCGAAGGTACAGCAATCCGGCGGCAGAAATAATGACCTTTGGCAAATCACTGAATCTTGGGGCGATAACAGGTTAGGGGCTTCTCTGGGGACCTATCTGACCGGCTATAATGATCCGAGAACAGCGGCCTACGCGGCACCAGGTTCTGATGCCGGACTTAAGAATAAGTATACGGGTATCCGGATTGGAATTGCTATTAATGCAAAGGCTGATTATGAGGATTATGCTTCTCTTAATACCGCCACAAGTTTTACACAGACTTCTGCCCAGTACGTCATGACGGCGGCTGAATGTTGGTTCCTGAAAGCAGAAGCCGCACTCAGAGGCTGGGCTGGTGCGGGCGACGTTAAAAAAGATTATGAAACGGGTATTAAGACCTCTATGGATCAATGGGGCGTAAAAATTGAGGACTATCTGAGTGATGACACCTCTAAGCAAGCTGCATATCTCGATCCTAAAAACACGGCCAATAACAGTCCGGCGCTGAGTACAATTACTATTAAATGGGATGCGGCCGCCAGTAAGGAGGAGCAATTAGAAAGAATTATTACCCAGAAATGGCTGGCAATTTTTCCTGACGGACAGGAGGCATGGGCTGATTATCGCAGAACCGGATATCCGAAATTATTCCCTGTTGTGCATAATAATAGTGGTGGCTCCATTAGTACTGAAGAGCAGATCAGGCGTTTACCTTATCCGGCTATCGAGTATTCCACAGATAATGGCAGTGCTGTTAAAGAAGCTGTCCAGAATCTACTGGGCGGGCCCGATAACGGCGGAACCAGACTCTGGTGGGATATCAAAGGGAGTAATTTTTAAAAAATACCCTGCTTGAAATAAAGAGGCAATGGATCTGGCCTCTCATTTTTCCGGTGATTAGCACACCGGAACTACCTAAGCCCCTGAACAGTTTCTACTGTTTCAGGGGCTTAATTTTTGCATGAAAAGCATATTTTTAATAAGGAGGAAGATTTTATGCCAGGATGATATTAATTAAAGTGCTGTTCTTTTATGGTTACGGGCTGTAATAAGCCTGAAGGTTCTAATTTACTTTTTGGGTCCGGACCATCTAAAACAGAAGTCTGTCTCTGATCTCTGGGCAGCTTGCTATCCCCGATCAGCCGGTTCATCCAGGTGTTAACAACCTTGATTTTAAGCTTGTTCGTACCTGCTTTAATAGCTTTTGTTATGTCCACTTCATAGGGCGGCGTCCAGACTCCGCCGGCTTCCCTGCCGTTAATGGTTACTTTTGCAATGGCGCGGGGTAGCCCGAGGTCAATTATATATTTTGCTGTAGGATCAATATGATCAATGTTGAATGTATTGTGGTACCATGCGGTGCCGGCATAGTACTTTATACTGTCATTGCTGTTTTGTGTCCAGTCACTGAGTGTGTCAAATTGTACCGGAGCGACGGGGCCCCGCATTTTGGGATCAAAATAAACGGTCCACGGCGTGTTTATTTTGATCGTATTTTTTGTTTGCGGATAATTGGATACTTGCCTGTTTTTGTTTCCTCCATCCTTTCTAAATATGATGAAAGCACTTTGGTAGGGCGCGAGCTGTATCGGTATGGTGGTTGTTTTGCCATTGTCTGAATAATTAGTAAGATCCCGTATACTGCCATTGATGGCATTCCATAATTCAGGGCTTTTGCCTGTAATTCTAAAAGTTCCGTCAAAATTGACTTTTGAGGGCTTCTGGTTCGAGACAAAATACATGTCTCCCTGGGGGAGTTTTCGGTGAATAAACAAAATAGAGTCGCTGTTAGTGATCTTTAAATCCGGGACGACGCCAATCAGATCGAATACTTGCTGCATACGCATATTGGAAAGGATCTTGCCTTTTCCGTAAGAATGTATGCTGCCAGTACTTTCATTATTATTACCCCATAGTTCGTCTGCCATTATTTTAACCTGCCTGTCGGCATGAGGGTAGTTGGCCAGACTGGGGGATCTTAGCGGTTTAGGGCCTAAGATGACGGCCCCTTCTGTTGCAAGTGTTTTAAGTCTGGACAGAAGTGCCGGGCGCATCGTCGCCAATTTGGGTAATACTAAAACGCTGTAACGAGTGCCATTGGGTAATGTCAGCTTACCATCGACAACCGTGAGGTTTTGCTCAATGACATCTGCATTGATATAGTCAAATGAATACCCCTGTGGCAATGCAGGGTCCGTCACTCCTGTCATGACAGGAGCATCTTCTCCGATAAAATAAGCGGCGTCTGCCTCATATTGCCCCTGTTGTAACATCATATTACAGCGTTTAATGTATTGCAGGAATTCATCCATATCGTAAAACCATGTGTTTAGACGGTTGAATTCTACACCAAAAGGAGCGGTCATGCCTGGCAGCAGCGTGTCTTGCGGTTGTTCAATATAAACATGCAGTAAAGTATTATTGATCCCTTCGGTAAAGAACCGGTCGCCGCGTTTTTTGAAGATGGCGGGGTAACGATAGAATGGTTGGCCGGCGGCTGTGAAAGACTCTGCGGAAACCTTTGTTTTCCCGTAAATATGGGCAGAAGAACTGGCTGCCCGGTTCTCAATATCTCCCAGATCACCTTCGCTCCAGAATTCGCCACCTATTTCGTCGGACTGTCCGCCATATTGCAGGAATTCTCCCGGAAATCCCCAGTGTCCGTAGTTTTCCAGCCAGGTGGTTAATCCGTGTTTATGGCTTATTTCACGAAGACCGCCAACATATTTAAAAGAAACGTCATCAGCAATTAATCGTCTCAGATCCCATAAAAAACGATCGGACTGATCTTCGCTGCCTACCACCTTTCCCTGGAGCACAGGCATGTATGGCGTCGGGTCATAATGATATTTTTCTTTGAATTCCGGTATTAGCTCATCTGTCCAGTTTTGTCCGCCAGTTTCGTAACTGTCTTCTACGGTAATTTTGAACGTCTTGCGGTCTGCGGGCGGGATTCGCTTTAAGATCTGGCCGAGAAAAGCATTAAAATGGGCCGCAACATGTGTTTTACTCATTTTATCCACTTCTAACCCCTGACCTTCCGGAGGGGCAGGTGCATTCATTACCCTGGTGGGTGTCATTGCAGTGCGTTCAATGATCCATTTGCCTGCTGGCACGTTCCATTTGAGCGTTCCGTCGGTGCGCATGTATTTTGATATGTCAATCACTTTTGAGGGATCGACTACGAAAGTGGAGCTTTCAGCTGGCTGAGGCTGCCATTTATAAGCATTCCAGAATGGATGTGGTGTAGGCCACATTTTAGCAAGACTTTTTTCGATATAGCTGTCGACTACCGGTGTAGCTGATAATCTGACTTCGGATATCCCGGTATTTGAAGAGACCTGCGTGAAAACAACCCTGAAATTATTTGATTTTGTTTCGGGAACAGATATCGCGGCGGGGCCATAGGGGTCAAATCCTACATTTAAATTAGGATTGGTGCGGTCAATTGCAAAATGCTTAATTGTTTTATAATGGCCATTTTCCTTAACCTGTATATCGCCCTCAAGACGGGCAGGCTGCTCTGTCATATGAATAGTAACACTGCGAAGGGTATAGGGGGCCCCGGTATTAATATTGAATATAAACTGTTTGTTTGCAGATAAGGCTATCGCCGTAGATAAGTTGTGATCTATTAGATGCTGCAGAGAATCCGTTACAGGTAAAGAGGAAAGTACGGGCCTGAGCGGCGTAATATCCCCTGCATAACCATTTTCTACCGGATAAGCCAGAACCTTGACATCCTGGAAGGTTTTTGCCGGTCTTGCCAGCTTTTCATCGAAGTTGAAGGGGCCTTCTACCGTTATTTGGGATGAAGTTAAATAGCGCATTGCTTGTTCTGGCTTTATCCATGGTCCGCCGGACTGACTCCAGCCGGGGCTGTTGAAGATCCCGATCTGAATATTTAGACGTGTTGCGGTTTTTAAAGCCGTATGGAGTATATCCCACCATTCAGGCGTAAACATTTTCACTTTTCCTGAAGGCTTATCTCTCAATTGCACATTGCCAATAAATGCGCGGTTGATCCCTACCTTTTTCATGGCTTCCAGGTCCTTAACGACTCCTTCCTTTGAAATGTTACCATCCACCCAATACCAGTATATACTTGTTTGGATGGAGTCCGGAGCGTTTTTGAAAGCAGATTCTATTGAGCTGAAGCCTTTGGCAGACTTTTTTTGGCCAGAGGCAGTACTTGCCCACAAAAATATCAGGGCGGTAATACAAAATACTCTGTCAAAGGTGTATCTCGACCGTTTAGCGCCACTGCAGACGGCAAGTTTGATCAGAAATGTGTTAGAGAGGGATTTTATATGCATTATCTAAAATGATTGCTTTATTGATTTAAATTGGCCCGGGTTTTAAATTTTGATTATTGCTGAACAAACATGTAAATATTAGCCGGCCACAGTTGCACAGCTATATGATCAAATATATCACTTGTTTTTTTACTAACTGTCCTGCACTGTATTGTAATGCTTGGTTTTAGGAAAGTGTAGTAAAGTTTAGTCTGCTGCGATTCGGCCTGAGCAGTTGTATAAGCGGTAAATGGAAATATTTTGCGTACCTGTTGTTTATTTACAGGCAACTACGGTATAAGTGTACTGGTGATAACCCATGAGTGCCAGGGTGCGATTAAAGGCGGAGCGTTAGTTGAATTGGTGTTGGCTTTTATTAGATATCAGAGGTGTTCTTATCGGAGGTTTGAATAGTCTTTGGGGAAAAATGATCGCATAGATCCATTGCAGATAAATATCTGCCCAGATAACTGCAAAGACCGTCGCTGTCTCTGACAGAGGCATATGCAGAGCTAAGTGTTGTGAGGCCTTTAAGCGCCGTTTCAATAAGCGCCGGGTCATTTTCAAAATGAATGCAGTGCTGGCATCTGTCTGTGGATGGAGAAGGAACTATTTGTATATGCTTAAATATTTTCATGCGTTTAATTCGTTATTATCGTTGACCAGTAATCTGCAAATACCTTTACGGATAAAAAATAGCCCAGGATCAGGTTGACTATGACACCGATTGTGAAGGCGATAAATGGCTTAAGGCCGGCGCCTGCGAGTTCTTTAAAGCGGGTGGTGAGGCCAATGCTTAAGAAACTAAACGTGAAGGCCCATGTGCGTAATGATGTGATAGGTGTAATTAATGCCGGCTTAACTGTTGTATTATACTGCTCAAGGGAATAACCCTGTACAATTAAGGTAGTGAGAATAGAAGCGACTAAAAAGCCAATTACAAACTTGGGGAATCTCCACCATATCTGTCCTGCCTGTACCCTGGATTTTGTTTCTGTCCGCTCCCATATGGTTACAGATATCAGTGCCAGGATAAAAGACCAGATACCGATCCAAATGTCCCGGCCGATTACCTTAATCAGGGTGTAGGAGGCAAGTGCCTGGTCTGCAGTTCCCGTTATTGCTAAATGCGTATCTGCTGCCAGGCCGCCATAGGACTGTGCAGCTGCTAATCCGGCGGCGTCAGCAAATTCCGAAGTGCCGATCCATGCGCCGGCCACCCCTGTAGGTAAGTGAAGCATGCGTGCCACAAAGGGCAGCGCAAATATGATAATGATCGCCCACAAGACGACAAGGCTAATAGCGATAGGAGGGTCTTCTTTTCTGGCACGGACGGCGCCCGCCACCGCGATAGAAGCAGAAACACCACAGACGGCGCCTCCGGTACCAAGTACGGCTGCAAATCGCCGGTCAAGCCCCAGCTTTCTGGCGGTCCAGAATATGGTAAGGAAAGTGACTATTGATACAATAGAGGCCTGGAATATGGCAATAGGGCCACCCCACATAATTAATGTAAACGGAAGGGTCGCTCCTAGCAGGACGATACCCAGTTTGATATAAAATTCGACTCTGAAGCCTGCATCTAACCATTTAGGCAGCCCGATGACATTGGAAATAAACAGACCTAATGCCAGTGCAAGCAAAGGAGGTTCTAAATTATACTTATTGGCCTGGTCCCAGCTTCCGATTATATAAATGATAGCCGATAAGATAAAAATGAACAGAAAAGACCGTATAAAATCCTTTGCTTTTTGCCCGATAAAGGAGGTGACGATGGTAAAAAGCGCAGTGAGGGCCAATAGCAGGACAATATACCGGCTCCCGTTTTGTGCCAGTTGTTCACGCAAATCGCCAAAGGTGGACCATTTTCCGGGCGCCACTGCTATCCACGAGATGCTGGAGCCTGCCAGGTAAAACCCATATGCAATAAATACGATTCCTAACCCCAGCCAGACAGCCCACCAGTCTTCTTTTATAAGAAGCGCTTTCCATATAGAGGTTTTAGGGGTTTCCGTATTTTGGATGTTACTGGAACTCATACTTACTTTTTTTGAATGAATGCTATGGTAGAATTGTTTTGGCCGGTATTGTGAAGGCTTAAAACAAATTTAAGGCGGGAATACTGATCTGCCAAAACTATAGAGAGTAAATAGGTTGCTGGAATCTACGGAAGCCATTTTTTATGCATTAAGCCGCTCCTGCTGAACTATTACCGGGAGATAAAATTGGTTTTGGGCTGAATATTCCTTCTGAAAATAACGTAACAGCTGAATGCGCAGTTTATAATGAGTTTCTTTTGACTACGTAGGTTGAATTTCTTTTTACGATTATTTTATTTTCTTTGATGGCCTTCGCAACTAACTTGCCCATTTCCTCAAAATCAGTAGAGATTACCGTGATTCCCCCTTCTAAAATCTCTTTTACGTCTGTATCGTTATATGAAATAAGACCGATCTCCTTTCCTAAAGTAAAATTCTTTTTCCTGGTCAGCTTGATTAATGCGACATCATCGGTATCGTATCTGCTGAAAGTGATATAAAGTGTTCCTTTCGTAAAGGTCTTTTCGTCAATTTCCGATTGAATATGAAATGGCTTTTGTTGTTCTGTACAAAAGTTAATAAATCCGTCAACAACCTGCCTGGCATGGGTAGCCTCGGAACGTGCTATTAAAACTAATTTTTTATATGGCGACAGGCTTTTTTTTAAGTCTTTCAGGCTATTGTAGATATCATATTCGTAATCTTGATAAATGCAACTATAGTCGCCTTCCAGCCCGTTTTGCCGATAATCGATAATGATCCTTTTTTGAGGTGGGATTTCATTTATGATAGAAGACACATCTTCCCGTAGAAATGTGGCGATAACATAATGAGTGTAACTGCCGATGTTCTCTCTGATCAGCTTTTCAAATACTTTCGGATTGTGATGATGAAAATAAATATCGATATCTGCGATATCTTTCAGATCCTCAAATAAAGATCTGTATAATCTTTCCCGCATAAGATTCATTTTATCCAAAAGCAGAAACACCCGGAATTTATGATCTAATGAAGTTTTTTTCAGGTAGTATCCTTTTCTATAAACTGATTCGATGATACCTTTTTCAATTAAATAATTTAAGCCTTTCAACACAGTCTCCTTGCTCATCGTCAACTCTTTTTGAAGATGCTGGACAGAGGGAAGCCGGTCGCCGATTTCCAGTGATTGATCCTTGATGAGCGATAAGATAAAATCAACAAGTTGCTGATATTTCAGACGAGGGTCAAGTGGCTTATCGCCTATATTCATTAATGCCATATTATTAAATATTAGTACAAACCAGACTAGAGCAAAGGTAATAGATAATTTAAAATTCAATACTAAATGTATGCATTGGTGCAAATATTAATGTATTGATTATCATCTATTTAATTACTTATAGAACGGCTGTTGTTGTAAAATACTGCAAATTAATAAAATAATACAATACAGTACAGACCAAACCTACTAGTAATCAACATATTCTCAGCCTTAAGACACCAAATTTCTATATATGGACTCAATAATCCTATTCAAACAACAGATAATTAATTGTTTAAAAATTTTTGCTATTTTTTTTGTTAATAAGAAAAAATAAATATATTTGATAAATGAAGCATACCAGTACAAACCAGTCCAGATTGTTTTAAAATTAAAAATTTTGCTATGAATCAAATGAAGCCCTGTTTTTTGATAATCCTGAGTTTATTTCTCTGGATTGGACTCCATGCACAAAATCAAATGGATTTAAAAGGTAAAGTAATTGATTCCTCCAACATGAAACCCCTTCAAGGCGTCAGTGTCTTTATTAAAGGAACAACAAGGGGAGTGGTGTCTGATAAAAATGGAGAATTTGTTTTAAGAAGTACACCATTGAATAAAGAAATAAGCCTGTCAATGGCCGGTTATAAAACCGTTTCTGTTTTAGTTGATGGGAAAAATTTTCTGGAGGTCAAGCTGAGTCCTTCATTGGCCAGTCTTAGTGACGTTGTAGTAATAGGTTATGGAACGCAGAAGAAAATTGAGAATACGGGCGCGATCGCTTCTGTCAAAAGCGACGAACTCACACAAACGCCAATAGCAAATATTGGGCAAGGTCTTCAGGCGAGAGTGGCGGGGCTTCAGGTGAATCAGAACTCAGGGTCTCCAGGTGGAAATGTCAGTGTACGTCTTCGCGGAATTAATTCAATTAATGGCGCATCTGAACCTCTGTATATAATTGATGGAATTCAAATATCAAACGGTGGAGGGCTCAATAGTATCAGCCCGCTGTCAACAATAAATCCAAATGATATCGCGTCTGTTGAGGTATTAAAAGATGCATCTGCCTCAGCGATTTATGGTGCACGGGCTGCGAACGGCGTTATTATAATTACAACCAAAAGAGGTACAGCGGGGCAGACAAAAGTCAATTTAGATAGTTATGTCGGCTCTCAAAAAACTCCCAAGAAACTGGATGTTTTGAATGCGTCGGAATTCGCTGCATTGGAAAATGAGGTATTTAAAAACACCTATTATCCGGATCCTTCTTCTGAAGGTGAGGGGACCAACTGGCAAGACCTGGTTTTCAGAACGGCTCCGATTCAAAATCATCAATTATCAGTTGTCGGCGGAAATGACAAAACGAAGCTTGCATTGTCATTTAATTATTTTGATCAGAAGGGAATACTTGTAAATTCCGGATTTAAAAGGTATTCACTTCGTTTAAATCTTGACCATAAAGTAAATGACTGGCTTACTGTTGGGACAAGTATTCTGAGCAGTTATTCGATCAGCAATGAGGTGCCGAACGTGACTACCACCGGTGATGCGGGAGTGGTCATCAATTCTATCTTAGGCGCTGCGATCGGTGCGCCTCCTACTTTAAGTCCGTATCGGGACGACGGAAGCATCTACCCGTTTGGAGATCAGCAGGACGGACATTATAGAGAGGTCGTTAATCCGTTGAATTTTACTGCAATTTTAAACCAATATGCACTGAAACGTACATTGGCAAATGTTTATGGAGAAATTAAAATAGCGAAAGGGTTGACCTACCGGGCTTCTTTTAATACGGATATCCAAAGTGGCCTGACAGATACTTATTCACCAAGATCGATTATAAATACCTCTGATCTGACCGATGAGTCTGGTTCGGCATCGAAAACAAATACAAACTATACGTTTTTGCTGCATGAGAGTATCCTGACGTATGCGACAAAATTTGCGGAAGATCATTCATTAAATATCACCGGCGTATTTGCCACACAATCTGAATTATCGAATTCCAACGTCATTAATGCACATGGTTTTCCAAATGATGCAACGCAAAATGAGGCCCTTCAGCTGGCTCAATCGCAAACAGTTTCAAGCTCGAGATCAAAACAAAGGTTAGATTCTTATATGGGACGTATTAATTATGGGTATAAGGAAAAGCTTTTTCTCAATCTAACGGCGCGTGTGGATGGGTCAAGCAAATTCGGAGCCGATCATAAATATGGAATCTTCCCTGCTGTTTCAGGTGCATGGAGACTTATCGAAGAATCTTTTCTAAAAAAATCCGAAATTTTGTCTGACCTTAAATTAAGAGCGAGTTATGGCATTACCGGTAATGCAGGAGGCATTAGTCCTTATCAGTCACTGGCAACTGTCGCTGCGACCGGTAATAATTATGATATTAATAATCAATATCTTATAGGCATAAACCCTACCGGTATCGCTAACCCTGATCTTCGCTGGGAAAAATCAAAGCAGACCGACATCGGCCTGGATATTGGATTTTTCAAACAAAGGCTGACCATTGTTGCCGATTATTATTTTAAAAAGACCAATGATCTGTTATATGTTAAAACCTTACCGTTAAGCTCCGGTTACAGTTCAATGACAGGCAACTTTGCCGCTTTACAGAATAAGGGTTTCGAACTAGCCGTTAATGCGGACATTCTGCGTGGTGAACTTAAATGGAACACCTCTGCAAATATTTCTTTTAATAAAAACAAAATCCTGGATCTTGACGGCTCAACGGATGAGCTTTTCGTAACACCCTATTCGGTCTTAAAAGTGGGCGAACCGTTGGGTATATTTAAGACGTATGTTTTTGATGGTATCAACCAGACAGATGAAGCGATACTTCCCGGATATGACGGACGTACGGGTGGCTATAAGGTAAAAGATATGAATGGCGATGGCATAATTAGTTCTGATGACCAGATTATAACAGGAGACCCCAATCCCAAATTTATTTATGGCTTTTCTAATAATCTGAGTTTCAAAAACTTCGATTTTAGTTTGTTTCTCTCAGGTACCTATGGTAATAAGATATACAATGCGAGCGAACTTTCTTTCGAAATGCCATTGGGGCAACGTAATATGTTTGCCGGATTAGTGGATAGATGGAGTCCGACCAATCCTAGTGAAGAATATGTGAGCGGTTTTCAGGGGGGAAGATTGCCCATCACCAATCATCCTGTGCAGGACGGTTCCTATCTGCGGGCAAAGAATATAACGCTTGGCTACACTTTTCACACGCTTAAATGGGCTCAACAGTTCAGAATATATGTAAGTGCTAATAACCTATTTACCATAACCAATTATGAAGGTTACGATCCCGAGGTGAATTCTTATGCGGGATCTAATACTGTACTTGGAGTGGATAACCTGGTGTACCCTCAGGCAAGATCATTTCTGGCCGGAATCGATATTACTTTCTAATTTAATAAATCATTTACCATGAAATTTTTCCGAATTTTTATTGGGTGCGTGATTGCAGCAGTTTTTGTGATTTCCTGTAATCTGGATGAAACAATCTATTCATCAGCCTATACTGATAATTTTTATAAGACTTCATCTGATGCCGAAAAGGCGCTGATTGGTGTGTACGGGTCAATGACAAGCATGTATTCCGGGCCTGCGGCAACGCTTGTTGCAGATTTTAGTGATGATCAGACATATCCCAGAGCAGTGGTTGGAAGAAATACATTTACCTTGTTCAGCTATGATACTTATTTCACCGCACAGCGTACCAATGGAAGGATGAATGAGTCCCCGCAGCAGATATGGACGGCGTGTTACAGTGGTATTGAAAAAGTGAATTGGATGTTGGTGAAGCTTCCCTCTACTGTAATGGATGAAACCAGAAAAAAGCAAATTCTGGGAGAAGCTCACTTTATGCGTGGTTTCTTCTTTTGGATGCTCGCCAAAAATTTCGGAGATATTCCTGTCAAGATATCTCCGAGTACGGAGCTGGATAGTGCATTTTCCGGCAAGAGTACAAAGGCAGAAGTATATAAACAGATTTATTCGGATTTAGATGCAGCCTTGGGTAGCGGGTTGCCGTCTTATCCAAATGTTGACAAAGGAAGGCCTTCTTTAGAGGCGGTCAGCGCCTTATATGCGAAAGTGGCGTTGTATAATGAGGACTGGGCTACTGCATTACAGAAAGCACAGGATGTTATCAGTTCAGGAAAATACGGCCTGATGGAGGATGTTCGGGATGTTTACAGATACGATAAAGAAGATGCTGCCCGAAAGGAGAATATTTGGGCCTACGAGTCTGATCCTATTTCTCCCGGAACGGGACATCAATTGACAGGGCTGTGCGGGCCTGCAGGAAGTGCGGGACCGGAATATGCAAAGAAGTCCTATGGATCCATGTTCGCTTATCAATCGTTTTTTGACTCATTTAATCCCGATGATAAAAGGCGGTTACTATTAGATACCACCTTTAAGAACACACAGGGACAGATCGTGCATCAGGCTAATATCACCCCTATTTCAAAAAAAGGGGTACTGATTAAAAAATATCAGGATCCTGTGTCTTCTATCGGAATGATCCCTAATATTCCCATACTTCGCTACGCCGATGTGCTCTTAATAGCTGCGGAGGCAGAGGCGCATCTAAATGGCGCCTCTGCAAAGGCCTACGGATATGTTAATATGATCCGGCAAAGGGCTGGATTAGCGGACCTGCCGGCAGGTCTGAATCAGTCCGGCTTTATTGACGCTGTCTTGCAAGAACGTGCATGGGAATTTTTTGCGGAAGGGGACCGGTGGTATGATCTTACACGTACCGGAAAATACATGACAGTCATACCTAAAGCAGTCAATGATGTTTATCCGGAAAGAAACGTACAGGCTAAAGATAAATATTTCCCGATTCCGCAGGATGAATTAAACGCAAATCCGGAACTGGAACAAAATGACGATTGGAAGTAATATAATTATTCTATAGCCCGGGGGCGTCTTGGCTGCCAGGGAAAGGTTAATTAAAATAAGATAAACGAGAAAAATTTAACGATCATGCAAAGAAAAGATTTTATATTGAATGTCAGTAAAGGCATCGGCCTTTCGGCGTTGTTGCCCTTGTCGCCTGTTTTGAGCTTTGCTGGTAAAACCAATTTGGAATTGGAAAACAAGGCCGATGATGGTATTATGAGGCCCAAGGGATATCATTTGATATGGGAGGATAATTTTAATGGCAGAAAACTTGATGAATCTGAATGGTTTTATCGGATGGATCTTAAGATGAGCAGCGCACAGCGCAAGGAAAACGTAAAGGTTAAGCATGGTAAACTTGTGCTTGCCATGAAAAAAGAGGCTTTTTTGGGAATGGAATACACAGGGGCGGGAATTGTGACAAAAAGAAGATGGCAGCATGGATATTATGAGGTAAAAGCAAAGCTTACCAATGCCGCAGGCTGGCATCATGCATTCTGGGCGCAACAGGGCACCGGATTTTTGACCTATTGTTATGATAGAACAATGGAAATAGATGTATACGAAATGGAAGCGACAAATGCTTCTAATCATAATTTATGGATCTACCCGGATGGATGGAATTCCAGACAAAAGAAATGGAGCTCTGTCCCTAACAAAAATCTGGGTTTTGATGCTTCTGATGGTTATCATGTATATGGATATGAGTACACAACTGAAGGGACCAGATTTTTTGTGGATGGAAAGCTTACGCATTCCATTGATGCATCGGAGGATGATCATAAACATTATGCGCTTAATTTGTGGCTGACGGTTATTGCGACCCATAGCGACGCAGAACCGCAGCTGCCTGCATTTGATTATATTGATTATATCCGTTGCTATTCAAAAGACCCGAAAGCTGCGCTGCCACCAAAAGAAGAGCCTGATTATTCCAAAGGCGATATCGTTTACATAGACAATTTCGATGCGTGGGGATTTAACATGGGAGATTACTGGAAGCAAAGTTCGGAAGGCCCGTTTTATGGCAGTAATTATTACAAGTGGAAAAGAGCAGATAAATATGACGAGTTCCGGGACTGGGCATTGTTCCGGCCATATATTTCATCAGACGGTTATTATGATATTTATTTAAGGTGGGTATCGGGACCAGACAGAGCTGATCATGTACCCTTGGAAATTTGGTATAATGGCGGAACCCGCAGTGATACAGCTCAGTCAATAAATCAGCAGCAGGCAGGAGAACAATGGGTAAAAATCGGAAATTATTATTTAAAGGAAGGCTGGGACAACCTGGTAAAATTGCTGGCGACAAACACTGGCTATGTGATCGCTGACGCGGCGAAATTTGTTCGGACTCGCTAGTAAATATCTCTTTAAAGTGTCAGGCGGGATTTTCTCAGATATAACGTGGGCATTTTTAGTGAAGCTGCATGCGGGTAACCCAGATGATTAATTAATATAGATATCCATGAAAAAAAGTATTTTAATTCTGTTTTTATTTACAATTATATATTCCTGCCTTTGCGCCCAAAAGGAAGTCTCTTTACAAAATGATCATATTCGTATTCATTGGCAGCAAGAACCCGGTGGATGGAAGCTGGACAGTTTATTGGTCTTTTGCGGTGATAAATGGACTCCTGTTGAAGATCTCTCTGGGAAAACGACTTTGTTATTTAGCGAAACTAAGCCACCCAGATATGCTATTGACTCATTTAAGATGAGTACAGGCATTTATTTTCCTGATGAAAATTATAAAGGGATGAAAAAAGGGTGGGAAGAGAAGACAAATCCCGTTGCATTAAATACGGCTGGACAGGCCTTTACTTTTCTTTATAAGGAAGCGACTCAGATAAATAAAAATGAAGTGGTTTTTAGCTATCAGAATGAATATGCTGTCGTGACGGCCACCTGGAGGCTGGATGAACGTTTTCGGGGTGATATTGCTGTTGAGCAACATTTGAAAGTAAAAAAAGACGGATATTATTCGCTGGCAACACCGACACTCAGCGTGATCTCTGAAAAGAATATTCATTGGGCTACGGTTCCGGGATATTTTCAGGGTGATGCAGTCCAGCATGACTTTATTAAAGCGTATGCCTACGGGATGGGTATTCCTGATTTGCCAGTCGTATACCGGGAGCGTTGTGCATCAACATTATGTCCGCTGATCTCCACAACCAGGGGCGTGACCTTTTCTGTTATTCCCAACCCTGGCCTGGCAAGAGATCCATGGGAATTTGACCATAATACACATACCAACTGGTTTATTGGTTTGTCGGACCGGAACCGGGAGAACGATTTGTTTCCCACATTATATTATCCGGTCTTGGGAGAAGCACATTCAGGGTTAAAGGCTAATGATCAGATAAGCTATACTTTTCGGTACAGTATTTCTGACGGAGACTGGTTTAAAGCAATTAATCATGCGGTTTACGATATTTATAAATTTGATGAAGGGCTGAGTTTAAGACGTGACAGACAGTCGCTTACAAGCAGAATTGAGAAAATGCATCATTATCTGACAGACTCTGCCACTTCATTATGGAATATTGAGACGTATCAGGGAATGCAGATAGGCGCACAATCCTACAGAGGTGGTGTTGTCGGCTCTGATCATGATGCGATGAAAAACTCAGATTATGGCGCTATGTGGTTATTAGCCGCTGCGACGAAAGATTCTGCACTGTCAGAAGGTGTACTGCCCTATGCATTAAATTTCAAAATTGCACAGCAAATTAATACCGGCTTTTTTAAAGGAGCCATTAAAGGCCAGTATTATCTTTCGAAATCCAAACGCTTTGTAGAAGAATGGGGTTCTATTATAGAACCGATTGGCGTAACATATTATAATATGCTGGATATAGGCAATATGTTATTATTTGAACCAAAGAATAACACGCTAAAGCAACGCTTAAAGAACGGCGCTGATTTTCTGTTGCGAACCCAAAAAACCGATGGTAGCTGGCCGGTGGCCTATTCTCATGAACAACAGGAGTTGTTCAAAGATATTCCTGATGCGCGGCCGACTTTTTATGGACTACTGGTTGGTTACAAGATTTTAAAAGATCCACGGTATCTGAAGGCGGCCCGAAAGGGGGCTGACTGGTATATACATGCAAATATTGAACACGGTTATCTGTTAGGTGTTTGCGGGGATGCAAGGTATGCGGCGGATTTTGCCACCGGACAAACCGCACAGGCTTTGCTGGATTTGTTTGATGTCACCCAGGACAGCTCCTATTTAAAGGCGGCAATTTTTACGGCAAAAATTTATGTGAATTCAATTTATACGCATCCAATTCCATCCAGGAAAATAAAAATTGTAAATGGAAGAAAAAGGGAAGACTGGGAAATATCTCAATCGGGCTTAAGTTTTGAACATGGCGGTATTCTGGGGTCAGCAAATACACAGGGTCCGATTCAGCTTTGTAGTCATGCAGGATTGTTTATACGGATGTACGGGCTTACCAAAGAGCGGATTTTTAGAGATATGGCCCGTGCCGGAGCGATAGGGCGGGATGCATTTGTCGACTCGGCTACCAGTGTGGCTTCTTATTACTGGAGGGCTATGAATAAAGGAGCCGGGCCTTATCCTCACCATGCATGGTGGCAAATCGGATGGATAACGGACTATTTATTAAGTGAGGCTCAATTGCGGTCGGAAAATCAGATTGTATTCCCTCGAGGTTTTGTTACCCCTAAGGTAGGCGCCCACGTAACTTATGGTTTTGCGGCTGGAAAAGTTTTTGGAGATACCGGCAATCTCATTATTAAAGAAGGATTTGTGTCGCCTGATTGTCCTTCCATTGACTATATTCTCGTTAAATCAGTTCGTAAAAAAAGAATATATATCATTTTTCTAAATGATCAGGACGCTGCCACTTCCTTTACATTTCGGATTCATCCCGAGGCGCTGCCGGGAGTGAAGGCTGTATCCTCTATTAAGACGATGGATAATGGCAATGTATTGAATAGTGATAGTTTGTCAATTGCTTCTTTTGGAATAAAAGTTTTGGCAGTAGATCTAAAATAGATGAGGATGTATATAAAACATAATAGCTTCTTTTTAATACCGCTGTTTTTAATTGCTATGAGCAGTTATGGACAAAGGCGCCTTTTTATTGCGGCGGGGCAAAGCAATTCTGTTGGTATGGCAGATTCTTCGCTTTCCGTGATTGTGCCGAAGGGGCAGGCTTATGAATTTAAATACAATAATTGTCAGCTTGTTCCGCTTAAAGATCCGGTTGGGGAGGCCCGGTTGAATTTCGAGCCTGCCCATACTGGCAGTCTCTGGCCTTCCTTCGCAAGATCTTATTTTGCGCTTTGCTCCAGGGAGGTGGTTATTATTCCTGCAGCAAGAGGAGGAAGTTCGTGCAGCCGTATGGCCGAATTGGGAAATATGGGCACATGGGACAGTGCCGGCAAAATACCTTTGCTGGCCGGTGCAGTCAGGAAGGCAAAATCTGCTGAGTTGCTGCTTCACCAATCCGTCAATGGCATTATCTGGCTGCAGGGAGAGCGGGATGCCAATGCGATATTCGCTAAACAAGTAACAGCAAAAGAGTATGCAGCCTGTCTTATCTCGGTGATTAGGAGGTTTCGAAAAGGATTGGGATATCAGGTACCCTTCTATATTGTATTGACCGGAAATCAGAGAGGCAAAGAGCCGGCGGGAAATGAAATGGTCAGACAGGAACAAAGAAAGGTTGCAGAAGATATTCCTGCAGTATATATCGTATATCAGAACACGCCCTATTTTGAAAAGCTGCACTTAATGAAAGATTTTGTTCATTATAATCAGAAAGCATTAAACCAGATGGGTAAAGAGATTGCTCAAAAAATATATTCTTTGGAATCAGTTAAATAATAGCAGTAAAATAGTCAAATGAATAATACCATCGATACTATTGTGATCTTTGTTTTTTCTGCCTTTGTCTTAGGCATCGGGCTGTTGTTTTCAAGGACAGGAAAAAACCTTAAAACTTTTTTTGCCGGCGGAGAGGCGGTTCCATGGCTCATTGGTGCGCTTTCATTGTTTATGTCTTTTTTCTCGGCCGGGACTTTTGTCGCCTGGGGCGCAATCGCATATAAACAAGGGTGGGTGGCTATTACAATTCAATGGACGATGTGCTTCGGTGCGCTTGTGACGGCCTTGTTCATTGCTCCGCGATGGAAGGCTGCCGGCAATCTGACTGCTGCGGAATTCATAAGGGAGCGGCTTGGTTTAAATGTTCAGAAGGTATATATAGCTATTTTCATGATTGTTTCTGTGTTTATCAAAGGAACCGTTTTATATCCGGTCGCTAAACTGGTGAGCGCTTCGTTAGGATACCCGCTTACTACCTGCACTATTGTTTTGGGGCTCTTTATGATTGCTTATACAGCTGTCGGAGGGTTGTGGGCAGTTATGGTTACGGATATTTTGCAATTCGTTATATTATGTGCTGCAGTCTTTATCCTACTGCCACTTACTTATCATCAGGTGGGAGGGTGGCAGCATTTTGTGGCGTCTGTTCCTGATGACTTTTTTAATTTACTCAACGGGGAGTATACATTTGGATTCATAATCGCATTTGCACTGTATCATATATGCTATATTGGCGGAAACTGGACTTTTGTCCAGAGATATACCAGTGTTGACTCCCCAGGGTCGTCCAGAAAGGTGGCCTTTTTGTTTGCCGCGCTTTACCTGATTTGTCCTGTTATATGGATGTTGCCGCCGATGTTTTATCATGCCATTAATCCAACCCTCACTGGACTGGATACCGAAAATGCCTATTTAATGGTATGCAAGCTTATTTTACCACCGGGCTTACTGGGATTGATGTTAACGGGTATGTATTTCTCTACTTCTGCCAGTGCAAACACAACGCTGAATGTTGTTGCAGCTGTTTTTACAAACGATATTTATAAAGGATTCGTGAATCCAGGTGCAAGTGATAAGATCTTAATGCGCGTGGCAAGAGCATCCTCCTGGGGTTTCGGTATTGGGATGATTATAATTGCACTGATTATTCCGGCCATTGGCGGATTAGTGGAAGCGGTATTGAGCATAGCTGCCATTACAGGAGGCCCGCTACTGGCACCACCCATTTGGGCTTTATTCTCTAAGAGGCTCACTGGCCTGGCTACGCTCCGGATTACTATCGTTACGCTATTGATAAACTTATTTTTCAAGATTATATCTCCCTGGTTGTTAGATTTTCAGCTGAACAGGGCACTTGAAACGATTGTTGGGGTGGTTATTCCCTTACTGCTTCTACTGTTCAATGAAATATATGCCGCTTATTTTAAAAAGACTGCACCCGAATATGTGGAATACATAAGGCTCAGAAACTCTAAAAAGGAACAGCTAGTTGCTGTCGAGGATAAGAAATTTATAAAAAAGCAAAACCGCTTTGGGCTAAAGGTCATTGCAGGTTCTTTACTATTTGTTTCTGCCACTTTATTTGTGCTGGGATTTTATACAACTTCTGGTAAATCAATTACTTCAATTATAGCAGTGCTCGTTTTGATTGGCGCGATTATACCATGGAGCGCTGCTAAGAAAATTAAAACTTAAAGCCTGTGCTGGTGAATCGTAGGTATATCCCATTATGTTTATTGAATGTTGCCTTTTTTCTAATGACCAGTTGTTGTCTGGGGCAATATTTTATTAAAGATTCCAGTGCTGTTTGTTTGAATGGTTCCTGGCTATTCGCGATGGATCCGCTGGACGTGGGGGCACAAAAGGGGTGGTTTAGGCAGGATTTCCCTACCGGACGATGGGATGAAGTACAAGTGCCTCATTGTTTTTCTACAGATAAGCGGTATGAGTATTATACAGGAACGGCGTGGTATAGACGTAATTTCGAGTGGACGCCAAAGGCAAAACAAAGAGTTATTCTGCATTTCGACGGCGTATACTATTTAGCAGATATCTGGATCAATAATGAGAAGGTCTTCCATCATGAAGGTGGATATACGCCTTTTGAGCTGGATATTACGACTCATCTTAAAAACGGGCGTAATACGATTGCACTATCCGTTAATAATAACACCTGGAATACAACCTCGGTGCCTGGTGCCAAAGATGACAGCCTTCCCGGAGATCCTTTTATGGGATGGATGAATTATGGCGGTATTACCCGGCCGGTTTATTTAACAGAAGAGCCCGAGGCATTTATATCGAATATGAAAATTGAGGCTGCTCCCGATTTAAAAAATGGCACAGCCTCCATAAAAATAAAACTGTTTATTAATCAGCTAGAGGAAAATACAGAACATGTTCCGGGGTTTAATATTTATTTTAGGCATCATCCAATTAAGCTGAAATGGAGTAAGCCGGTTCTTATTAGAAAGTCAGCGCAACTGTCAGTATGGGAGATAAGGACCAGGATGCAGGCAAGAGACGTCCGGTTATGGAACCTTGATCACCCGTCGCTTTATACTTTACAGTCCTATTATAATCAGGATACTGCCACAGTGTCATTTGGGGTTCGGAAAGTGGAAGTGAAAGGAGTACAACTGCTTCTAAACGGAATGCCGATCAGAGCAGCAGGCGCGAACCGCATTATTGACTACCCCGGGTTAGGAGCTACGGAACCGGATAGCATTATAGAAAAAGATTTCCGGCTAATGAAGCAAGCAGGCATGATCTTCCAGCGTCTGACACATTATACACCTGATGAGTATTTTTATGAACTAGCGGATAGATATGGAATGCTGATAATTGCAGAAGCCGGCAACTGGCAATTGACCTCTAATCAAATGGATAATGATTCCATCAGACAGATATACAAGTCCCAATTTTCAGAAATGATACACAGGGATTGGAACCATCCTTCGCTGATCGCCTATAGTGTCGGCAATGAGTATGCGTCTGATGAGCCGGCGGGTCAAAAGTGGACAAGCGATATGATTGCCTATGGAAAACAAAAGGACCATACACGGTTATTTACTTTTGCAAGCAGCCGCCTAAATAAGCTACCTGGAACGCCGATTGAGGAAGCGTCCAGGTTTTGTGACTTTGTATGTACCAACACCTATGGTAATCATCCTGAAGTTCTGGAACATATTCACGGCTTGTACCCCGATAAACCCATTTTAATGAGTGAGTGGGGCCAAAGAGTCGATTATGTGGGAGATACAGGTTTAGTGCGACATATTATGGATATAGCAGGGATTTTACGCACGCATCCCTATGTAATCGGTGCTTCAATATGGAGCTATAACGATTATGAGAGCCGCTTCAGCGGTTCGAATATAAACGGTTACCGCCCGTGGGGGTTAGTTGACCCGAACAGAAATCCCCGACAGGCTTATTTGACTTTCCAACGAGAAATGTGCCCGGTACAATTGCATGTAGTAAAGCAGCGGGATGCTTTGAACGTACAAATTTCGGCTCGCAAAGATTTTCCGTCCTATCAGATTAAGCATTATTATTTAAAGGTCGGCAATAAGGATTATCCAATTGAAAATTTAAACCCCGGCGATACAACTTCAATTTTAATACCTGTAAAGAGTACCAGGGAGAAGCTGGATTTGGGATTGTATACACCTACTGGTTTTAAGATACTTCATGAAGAACTTAAATAAAGATTATCGAATAAACTAATATTATGATTATTACTAGCGAAGGAAATGAAAAACGAAACCTAAAAAGAGAAACACTTAGCTCAGATCTGTGTATAACTGGAGGCGGGATGTCCGGCGTATGCACTGCCATAACTGCTGCCAGACAGGGGTTAAAGGTGGTCTTGATCCAGGACAGGCCAATTTTGGGAGGAAACGCCTCCAGCGAAATAAGGCTATGGATTCTGGGTGCGACATCTCATATGGGGAACAATAACAGATGGAGCAGGGAAGGAGGCGTGATAGATGAAATATTGGTGGAGAATATCTATCGTAATCCGGAAGGCAATCCAGTGATACTTGATATGATCTTACTGGATAAGGTCTCCCAAGAAGAAAATATAACCTTGCTGTTGAATACAAGCATATATGAAGTTGATAAGATTGATCGTGATACTATTAAAAGCATCTCTGGGTTCTGCAGCCAAAACTCAACCCGGTACGTCATTTCTGCCCCTTTGTTTTGTGACGCTTCCGGGGATGGTATCGTCGGTTTTCTGTCAGGTGCCGCCTTTAGAATGGGTGCTGAAAGTAAAGAGGAATTCGGAGAGATGATGGCACCCGATGAGTCCTATGGTGATCTCTTAGGACATTCACTTTATTTTTATAGTAAGGATAGTGGTCAGCCCGTAAAGTTTACACCTCCGGTGTTTGCAATGGATGTAACAAAGGAAATCCCCAGATTCAGGAACTTTAACTCCATGGAGCATGGCTGTAAGTTATGGTGGGTAGAATATGGGGGACGCTTGGATACGGTTCACGATACCGAGAAGATAAAATGGGAATTGTGGAAGGTGATTTACGGTGTGTGGGATTATATCAAGAATTCTGGTAAATTTCCTGAAGCTGAAACGCTCACATTGGAATGGGTGGGTATGATTCCGGGAAAAAGGGAGAGCCGCCGTTTTGAGGGGGATTATATGCTTTCTCAAACCGATATTATTGAACAGCGAATACAAGAGGATGCAATCGCATATGGTGGGTGGTCCATTGATCTGCATCCGGCAGACGGGGTCTTCAGCCAGCGTGATCCATGTAATCAATGGCACAGTAAAGGCGTATTCCAAATTCCTTATCGGTGTCTATATAGTAAGAATATCAGAAACCTGTTTTTAGCCGGACGTATAGCAAGTGTCAGCCATGTAGCCTTTGGCGCTACCCGGGTAATGGCGACTTCTGCTTATACGGGACAGGCAGTGGCGATGGCGGCCAGGCTTTGCGCTAATTATAATTTGATTCCAAGAGATCTCTGCAGGAGGGATCTGATGACTGAGCTCCAAACAGCGTTATTAAAAACCGGTCAATTTATTCCCGGACTTAAACTAAAAGATAGTAATGACTTGGTACAATATGCCCTTTTGAATGCCTCGAGTTCCCTGAAGTTTAAGGGACTTGATCGAAGCAGGCTGAAATGGAGGCGGCTGGAAATATCTGCAGCTCAATTACTGCCGTTCAGAGCAGGACCGGCACCCAGAATTTCTATTCCAGTCAGGGCGGGTAAGGAAACTGTACTAACGGTAAGGCTTCTTACCAGTGAAAGGCCGGATAATTTTACCCCTGATGTACTGTTAGCAGAGAAGACTTTCGGCATTAAGGGAGGGCAACAGGAACTGGAGATTGACTTTAATGTGATGATGGATGATACAAGGTACGTCTTTATCGCCTTTATGCGTAATATCGATATAGAGCTGGCCTATTCGAGCCAGCGTATTTCAGGCATATTATCGGTATTCAACGGGATTAATAAGAAAGTTTCCAACTATGGTGTGCAAAATGCACCTGATAACTCCGGTGTTGAGAGTTTTGAATTTTGGTGTCCTGAAAGAAGGCCGGGAGGTGAAAACCTGGCGATAGAATTGTCTCGGGAAACTGACCTCTTTGATGTTGAGAATATTAGAAATGGTGTTGACCGTCCTTTGGTTCAAACAAATGCCTGGGTCTCTGCCCCAACAGATCCGCATCCTGAAATTACTTTTAAATGGGATAGCCCGCAAAGAATTAAGCGAATAGAACTCAGTTTTGATACAGATTTTGATCATGCGATGGAATCTGTCTTGATGACACATCCCGAAACGACAATGCCATTTTGTATACGGAAATATCGTGTCCTGGGCGCGAATAATGAACTGATTTATGAAAAAGAGGATAATTATCAAACCCGAAATATCATTGAACTTGCAAATCCAGTTTCTACAAAGTACCTAAAGGTTTGTTTCTCTCATCCTTCATCCGACGTTCCAGCGTCGCTATTCTCGGTCAGGTGCTATGGCGATTGATATCTGATATTGGCTTAGGATCAGAACTTCATTAGAAGCTAACTTAAGTATCCAGGAAAGGAAAGTCTTTTGTATTTATATTTTTTTATTATATTTGTTGTCTCTCTACTATTTCGAAATTCAAAACATAAACAGATGTCTTTAAAAAAAGACGGGCAAAATATGCTCCCTCGCCGTGAATTCCTTAAGAAAAGTGTTCTGGCCTCTGTGGCCCTTATTGCTGCCAGTAAATACGGTAGTGCGAGTTCGTTATTGCTGCCGGGCCGGCCCGATTCTAAGTTCCATGGTGTGCAGATCGGGGTCATAACATATTCTTACCGAGATATGCCAGGTGATATCAAGCAGATTTTAAAATATGTTGTTGACAGTGGTATCAGCGCTATTGAATTAATGGGAGATGCTGTTGAGGACTATGCAGGTAAACCTGCTGACCGAAAAAAGGTTGCTCAGTGGCGGGCTACTGTGGGGATGGATAAATTCAAAGAAGTGCGTGACATGTTTAATAAAGCAGGCGTAAAGATTTATGCTTTTAAGCCTGATGCACTTGGCAAACACAATACGGACGCAGAAATTGATTACGCCATGAAGGCAACTAAGGTATTAGGGGCCCAGGCTGTTACTGTAGAACTTCCTAACGATCCGGCGCAGTCCGCACGCCTGGGGAAATTTGGAGAAAAACATAAGCTGTATGTAGGCTATCATGCTCACACACAGGCAACCGATACAGCATGGGATACAGCCTTGAGTCAATCTAAATATAACACAATGAATCTGGATTGTGGTCATTATATTGCCTCTGGTAATGGTAATACTGCTGAGAGCTTATTGGCACTGATCAAAAACAGGCATGACCGCATTACTTCTCTGCATGTCAAAGATCGAAAGACAAAGGAAGATGGTGGTCAGAATGTGCCTTGGGGGGAAGGCGACACACCTATTAAGGGTATCCTTAACTTAATCAGGCAAAATAAATACAAATTCCCGGCAACGATCGAATTGGAATATAAGGTTCCGGCTGGTTCCGATGCAGTTCAGGAGGTCAGAAAATGTCTGGCCTATGCAGAAAAGGTGCTAAGCTAGTTTTGCTTGCGATCTTTAATTCAAAAAGCCAGCTATCAATATACAAGACATTGATAGCTGGCTTTTGCTATTATTAATACTATACTTATTTCCCAGTAGAATCAGCATTGCCGGACTGGGCGGCCGGAGATCCAGCTTGTGTTCCAAGCAGCTTATTGATTTTTTGCTGAATTTCGGGGCTTTGTTGATAGGCCATTGCGATTCCCTGGAAAGTCTCAAGGTCCATCCCTTCTTTCTTTATAACTGCGACCATCTGAGAATCAGTTTTGCCCTTTTCCTGCATGATTTCCTGAGCGGCTTTATTAAATGCTGTACTGTCCTGTGCAGAAAGCGCTGTCCCTTTTCCATCCTGCTGTGATTGGGCGATTTCTCTAAACCGGTCCACAGTTAAACCGGAATTTTGGATGGACTTTACGATATGCTGCTGTGCAGTCTGTTGAAGCGGCTGTAATTTTTTGTTTACATCCAGAAATTGTTTTAACTGGCTATCTGAATAGTCCGTTTTGACGGATTGTTGTTGCGCTTGCTGAGGTACTGTACTCTGTGCAGTTGTTGTAAAGCTAAGTCCACACATAAGCAGGCCGAAGGCAGAAACTGCCAGACATTTTTTCATCTTTTCGTTTAATTTCAAAGTGTAATTCATAAAGGTATTTTTTGATGATTAAATAAATAATCACTTTCAAGTATCAAACCTACAATTTAGCGGGCCTTCTACCGAATAAAACTGTTAGAGCTTTTGTAAGAAAAGTATAAATTCGATGTTAAAAGCGACTTTTATAGTCTAATCAAAAATGGTTCCATAATGACTTTGTGCGTATATTTCTTCATACGAATTCCTTTTTTACTGTGATTTTGTTTAGTTAGATCTTCCGGATGTTACATTGTCTGAGTAAACAGCTGCTCCTGAGTTTTTATAAATATGGTCCGATACATTTTTTTCTAAAATTCGACCAGGTTTCAAATCAACTGTCAGACATCTCGCTACATCTTAGGTAGTTAATTATTTTCCGAAGGAGGATAATAAGGGGTTTATTGAGGTGAATTGCTTGCGAAATGTCGCCGGGCAGCAAGAGTATTGTATGCACGCGCAGGGTTTTCATTATTGTCACTTAAATCAATTTCTTGCTCGATAATGGCCGATATAACTCTCTGTTTTTCTGTAAATTGATACGTTAGAAACTAATGACGGGCAATAACTCTCTATAATATTTGGCCAATCGATAAATCAGGCGAACTGGGAATACTAAATATATATCGTAAGAAAATCCATTATTTCCCATAGAATATCTATTCTTTTAAATTCTTTTTATTGGAATTTTACAGCATAAAATTGAGTTAGCACTCATAGATAGACAACTTGCGGGAAATTAAATTCAATATCTATATAGACAGAGAGTTTAATAGAAATGGGAATAGTATGTGACTAAACCAAGCATAGGTGATGAGACGAATCGTTATGGGATGAAGCCAATTATAAGATCACTGAATTAGAGAACGTGGTGAGAGAACTGACCTTATAGTCTCAGAGACTAACCACGGCTGAATAACCCGGGGGGTTAGGCTACAGGCGGCATATGCATCATATATAAAATTAAGTAGGATATATTAGTAACAAAATTGTATAATCACTTTTATAGATCATCATGACAGTATTCTTTTTGAAATTTATCTGTAAGATTAATCTGTCTGGAAAGTCGGCGATGCCATTTCCATAGGGGCTGGCGGCAGTTTATCGCCTTTTCGGAGTTTTTGATGTGGCTGCTTTGAAGAAGAAAAGCCCGTTTATTGAAGAGGCGATTTTATTATTCACTTTCACGGCTGCTAACGCCACAGCCAATAAGTAAAGCCATTATAGAAATCTTTTCTGCTCTGTTTCTATTCTACTTTGATCCAGTTAGTGGTTTCTCATTATCTGTGCTGCAGTGATATGTTGGTTCTGTATTTCGTAGGAGTGAATTATGATATTTTAATGATGAAACTTACCTGGTAGAAACGAGACAAACGCTATAATAAAAATCAACTAATCAGAAAAATGTGCCCGGGTTGGAATATCAGGCGGCCATTTTATAAAAAGAGCTATTATGTCATTAAAATTGTTTTTTGCCATTTCCTTGCTTTTTGCCTGTCTTAAGACAACTGTTTTTGGGAGCGTCTTTATAAAGATTCAATCTGGAGACCAAAGGGGCATTGCCGGTGTTGTTACAGATCAGCAGACCGGGTTGCCTATCTCAGGTGTATCTGTTGTCATAAAGGGGATGTCGATTGGAACCACAACCGATAGCAATGGACATTACAAGTTATCTCTGCCCGAAGGGAAGAATGACCTGGTGATACATTTTTCGATGGTTGGATATTCTATTGTTGAAGAACCAATAGAACAAAAGATGGAAGTCAATGTAAAGCTGAGCCCAGTACAAAAAGAGATGGATAAGGTAGTTGTTGTTGGTTATGGTCAGCAAAAGAAACTTACTGTTACTGGGGCTATTGCCACGGTCTCTGGCGAAGACCTTGTTAAAGCTCCGGTTGCTGGAATTAGTAATGCTTTAATTGGAATGGCTCCCGGACTGCAAGCGGTTCAGACATCTGGAGAATTTGGAAATGACAAAGCAACGATCCTTATCCGGGGGATGGCGACGTTGAACGCAAGTGGACGAGGACCTTTGATTCTGATTGACGGTGTAGAACGGGAAACTTATAACAATTTAGATCCCAACGAAATAGAATCTATTAGCATTCTTAAAGACGCTTCTTCGACCGCTGTTTATGGGGTGCGGGGTGCCAACGGGGTAATCCTTATTACCACAAAACAGGGAAAGGTGGGCAAACCGAAGGTTAATATTACAGCTAATGCAGCAGCCATCCAACCAACTGTGCTACCTGACTACTTGAATTCTTATGACTATGCGGTGCTTAGAAATGAAGCCGAGATCAATGATGGAATTGCTCCGGATAAAGTAACCTTTAGTGCCGAAGATTTGGCATTATATAAATCAGGCGCTGATCCGGTTTTTCACCCTTCGAATGACTGGATTAATGAGCTCATTAAGCCGTACTCTTTTCAGCAATCGTATAATGCAAATATGTCAGGAGGTACTGAAAAAGTCAGGTATTATGCGTCATTGGGGTATTTTAATCAAAGTGGCGGCTACAATAGGCCGGAACAGAGCCTTGGGTTTGATTACAAACAGAAATATGACAAGTATAATGTAAGGATGAACTTTGATTTTAATCTGACAAGAGACCTGCTGATCCAGGTGAAACTCGGTAACCAGATTACAGATAATACTTCCCCCAATGGAGGCGCATGGGCGGCTTTTGATAAAGCGGCGAATCGCCCACCAATGACCAGTCCCGTGTTTATTGATGGTAAGTATATTGAGAGAGTGATTGGGTTACCCGGCACGGTACCTAACTTTAATCCATGGGGAGATGCCGGACCTACAAGCGCCAGTGGAGCTTTTTTGACAGAACAGTATTCAAGCACGCTAAACACCAATCTTCAAATAACATATAAACTGGATTGGCTTACCAGGGGGTTAAGTGTTCGGGCAATGGGGGCCTACGACAGCTATTATCTGAAAAATAAGACAGAAAGCAAGGATTTTCCAAAATGGACTGTGATTAGAGACGCAACAGCTGCACAAGGCTATCATATATACCAGAGCGATGATGACGGTCCATTTACAAATATTTCCGAAGCGGTTGGAGACGCTAATAAATGGCAAAAGGTATACACCGAAGCGGCTATAGATTATCACCGGAATTTCGCAGGGCACAATGTGACGGGGATGATATTAGGTAATTTTTCCAGGGAAGTCCGGCCAAGTTTGTTATATAAATTGCCGCACGTATATCTTGGACTTGTTTCAAGAGCTACTTATAACTATAAAAGCCGCTATCTGGCAGAGTTGAATATGGGATATAATGGGTCTGAGAACTTTCCTAAAGGAAACCGATTCGGGTTTTTCCCTTCTGCTTCTATTGGATGGGTACTATCTAATGAGCCTTTTTTTCCGGATGAGAATTTGCTCAGCTTTGCCAAGATAAGAGGGTCATACGGAATTGTAGGTAATGATGCTATTGGAGGACAGCGGTACTTATATCTTGATCCGCCATTTACATTGAATAATGGGGGAAATCAGGCGGTGACTTTTGGAAACCCGGGTGTAGATTTTGCACGCTATAACGTTTATAATGAAGGCGCAATTGGAAATCCTGATGTTACATGGGAAAAAGCAAAGAAGTTAGATATCGGCTTGGAGGTTAAATTCCTTAAAGACCGACTCTCTTTAACTGCAGACTATTTTGAGGAACGACGAGATAATATATTATGGAATCTTTCCACGGTTCCTGAATTGGTAGGAGCCTCTCTGCCTCCCGCAAATATTGGCAAGGTAAAAAATCATGGCTATGAGCTGGAACTCGAATACAAAGGTCAAACAACACGACTGCAATACTGGGTCAAAGGAAGTTATGCGTTTGCCAGAAATAAGATTGTCTTTCAGGATGAGGCAGAAAGAAAGCATGTGTATTTGATGCGGACAGGCCGGCCCATTAACCAATATTTTGGATTAACCTTTGAAGGGTTCTATAATTCCTGGGATGAGATTAACGATCCGGACCGGCCTAAGTCAGCCTGGGAGGGCGCAGGCCTGCAACCTGGTGATATGAAATATAAAGACTTGGATGGCAATGGTGTAATTGATGAAGATGATATGGGGCCGATAGGATACTCTGACTGGCCGGAAATAACCTACAGCATATCGGGAGGGTTTATGTGGAACGGATTTGATTTAACGATGATGATTCAGGGAACAGACCATGTATCTGCCAGTTTTGCTTCTGCGGCAGCATATCCTTTTGTTTCATCCTGGGGAGCTGCTCAACAGTGGCATATGCAGCGTTGGACTGCTGAACGGTACGAGAATGGAGATCCAATTACGTTCCCCAGGGTCCAGATTTCACCAGATAAGCAGCATAATTACCAACCCTCAAGCTTCTGGATTCAGAATGCTTCATATTTAAGATTAAAGAATCTAGAACTGGGCTACCGTTTTTCTTCCAAGTCAATACAACGGTTAGGGTTTAGTAGTCTTCGGGTCTTTTTAAGCGGAAATAATCTGCTTACATGGAAGCATTTTATGTATAGTAAGGATCCTGATGCCCGTGAGCTATGGGGAAGAACTTATCCTGTTATGCGTGTTTTTAATGTTGGATTAAATATTTCATTCTAAAGTTATTCCATAATCGAGAAAAATTAAGATGATGAAGCAAAATATTTTGAAAAGGTTTTCTTTATTATTATGTATTGCTGTTCTGGGGCTCGGTTCGTGTAGTAAGTATCTTGAAAAGCCAGATAGCAGTGATATTGGATTAGCCGACATATTTTCGTCTCAGGAGCGCACTGAAGAATTCTTATGGAATGTTTATCGAACTTGCTCCATTTTTGAATTTCCTTATTATTGGTCTGCATCTGAAGTCGGATATTATCACTATGGAGCCACGTACACAATTGTTGCTGCTGCTGATGATGAGGCGGATGCCTATTCCACAATTACCGGCGCCGAGGCCTATAATACCGGCACCTGGGGGCCCAGCAATATTCAATGGTATGGATTCCGCAGCGAGATGTGTTATCAGGGGATCCGTAACGCAAATATTTTTATAGAAAATATTGACAGTTCTCCCTTCCCAGAGGATCAAAAAGCTTCTATGAAGGCCGAGGCGATTTTTTTGCGTGCATTAATGCATTTTGACCTAATGCAGCGTCTAGGAGGGGTTTCAATTGTGGATAAAGTGTTGAAGGTAAGTGATGCGGGTGATATACCTCAAGTTCGTATTCCCAGGAGTACTTATGCCGAAACTGTGAATTTTATAGTAAACAGTTGTGATGAGGCGGCTAAATATCTTCCAAACAGTTATGAGAGTAAATATAGGGGACGTATCGTAAAAGGGGCAGCGCTTGCGTTAAAATCAAGGGTTCTGCTCTATGCTGCGAGCCCGCTATTTAATAGCGTCCAGCCTTATGTGCCCGTAGGTGATCCTAAGTTAAGACCACTCATTGGTTATGGAGATTTTGATATTAACAGATGGAAATTGGCTGCTGATGCAAGCAAGGCGGTTTTGGACTGGGCTGCTCAAAGTGGCTGGTGTACACTATATAAGGGGAAATCTAACGCGGTTGATCGTTACGAGGAAATATTTATCAATCCAAGCGTTAATGAGATTATCCTGGATGCAGGTCTGATGGGGACGAGTACGAATAACTATTTCGTTCGTTTTATGACTCCCGGTACCGTTGTTTATACTGGCTCAGATCCAATTAATATTGGTGTGACATTGAATTTTACCAAGTTCTATCAAAAAAAGGACGGAACAGATCAGGTTTGGGACGAACAGCCGGGCGTGAACTATCCTTATGAGCAATACAGAGAAAAGTTAAAAGAGTTAGAACCACGTTTTCAGGCGTCCGTTTTTTATTCCGGAGAAGAGTGGGAAAGGGGAACAGGAACAAAATATAATTTTTATGAGCAGCATGGTAAGTTGCTTGACGCTTATAATGGCGTAGGATTCCTCAGGAAATTTACAAAAGGGGTGCGTAATGGTTCAAATCCACCACCCAAATGGATCACTTTTCGTCTGGCGGAATTTTATCTGAATTATGCTGAGGCATTAAATGAAATTAATGGAGATCATGGGCAGATCATTTGGGCGCTCAATGAAGTGCGACGAAGGGTGGATATGCCGGATTATACCTATACCGATCAGGACGATATGCGCAAGAAAATACACCGGGAAAGAGAAGTAGAACTGGCTTTTGAAGAGCATCGGTACTTTGATGTGCGGCGCTGGAAAATTGCCGGTGAGGAAGGTGTCATGAAAGGAGCAATGTACGGGCTGCGTTTGGTAGGAGGGGCGGCTCCGAGTTATCATTTGGAAAAGTTTGAGAATAGGGTATGGGAGGACAAAATGTATCTGTATCCATTCCAGACCAAAGAGGTCAATCTAGGTTATATTCAGCAGAATCCCGGGTGGTAATATGATAGTCAGTATAATTATTTGCACAAAAGGTAGGTAATGAAAATAAAAACAAGAATACATCAGGTGGACGATTTTCGGAGCCTCAGAACGCTGAGGGCTGCATTAATGATATCTAGCGGCATATTGTTGGCAGTTATAGGTAATGGACAATCCATCAGGGATAGTTCCGCCTCCTATTCTGACTCATTGGTGCATGTATCCTATGGATCGCTCTTTAAAGACCAGAGCTGTGCAGCTGTTTCAACTGTATCCGGATCGGCACTGGAGATGGCTAGAACCACTACTTTGACAAATGCGCTTCCAGGGAGATTACCCGGCCTGACAGTAATGGGTAGTGGGGATGCACCTGGTTTTGATGACGCGACGATGCTTATTCGGGGAAAACATACCAGTCTTAATAATGGTATATTATTGATTGTAGATGGAATACAAGTGAACAGCATAAGCTTTATTTTACCTGATGAAATAGAAAGTGTATCAGTGTTGAAGGATGCTGCCGCTTTGGCAATGTATGGAGCCAGAGGCGGCAATGGCGTATTGCTTATAACGACAAAAAGAGGACAGTTGTCAACTAAACCAAATATAACTTTAAATATGCGGTATGGTTTACAGTCAGCCACCCAATTACCAAAAATGGCTTCCTCTTACGATTTTGCACGCCTTTACAACGAAGCACTTGTTAATGATGGGTTGCCGGAGCTATATAGTGAATCTCAGTTGGTGGGGTATCGGGAAAAGAAAGATCCTTATATTTATCCTGATGTAGACTGGATGGGTGAAATCTTACGAAAAAGTTCTCCAATACAAGACTATTCGCTAAGCTTTAATGGCGGAAGCCAAATGGCAAAATATTTTGTTATGCTGGGTTTTATGGATAATCAAGGTCTGTATGCGCATACAGATGGTGAGCATAATGCCAATATTGGTTATAATCAGATTAATCTAAGGGCGAACCTTGACCTGCAACTTACCAGGAATCTTACGGCTCGCATTGGGCTCGGAGGCAATATACAGAATCGTAAATTTCCGCCAGTGGCAACAGCTACGTTTTGGAAAGATATGCTTACTTACGCGCCGAATTTGTATCCTGCAAGGACTCCTGAAGGAAATATAACCGGTAGTGCTTTGTTCCCTTCAAACCCTCTTGCTGATCTTTTGGATAGAGGGTATCAGTCGAGGCATGACAGGAATATCCAAATGAACATTCAGGTAACGCAGGGGCTTGACTTCATTACAGAAGGACTGAGCGCCTTCGGTGCGGTCTTATTTGACAACCAGTTGCAAAGCCGTTATGATAAGACACGGACTTATGCTTATTATGAGCCTATTTGGACAAAAGGTGGTGGAGGTGCCGATTCTGTATATTTCCTGCAAAGAAGCCTTGATGGAGACCTCACGGTAGTGACAGGCGGTGACTATGAGAATAACAGAATTGTTTTTCAGGGTGGTTTTAACTATGACCGGAAGTTTGCTGATCATGGGGTCGGGGCCAGATTATTTTTCCAGCAGGATAAATACACTGTTCTAAATAACCCGTCTCCATTTGCCATGCAAAATTTTTCGGGAAGGCTAACTTATAATTATAAACAAAAATACGTCGCAGAAGGTGTCTTCTCCTACAGTGGACTTGAGAACTATGCCCCCGGTCATCGATTTGGATTTTTCCCCGCTATTGCCGCAGGTTGGCTGCTGCATAAAGAAAACTTCCTGAAAGACGTTTCCTGGGTTAATTATCTGAAGTTGCGCGCATCTGCAGGAAGCGTGGGAAATGATAAGGGGGCGCCGCGTTTTGCATATAATCAATACTGGGGCGTTGCAAGTAGCCAGGGGTACTATTTCGGGACTGGCCAGACATGGTATAATGGTTTAGTGCAACTAGGATTATCTAATCCCTTTATAACCTGGGAGCGTTCTGCGATCTATAATGTCGGTATAGATGGCCAATTATTTAGCAACCGACTAAGTGTTACAATAGATGCATTTAAGGAGCTAAGAAAGGATGTGTTGGTGGATGAAGCGGCCACGAACTCAGCCCTTTCAGGATATACCTCCGGGCGTATAACAAATTTTGGAAGGGTTGATAACGAGGGTTTCGAATTGTCTTTGAATTACCAAAAAAATACAGGTGCATTCAATTATTACATAGGGGGTGAATTCTCCTATGCGCATAATTTGATCAAAAGAAGTGGTGAAACGCCAAAAAAGGAAGCCTATAGCTACCTGCAGGGAAATCCTGTGGGACAGTATTTTGGGTTGGAAGCTATCGGTTTTTTTCGTGATGAAAGTGATATTGCTAATAGCCCGGTCCAGACATTTTCGATTGTGCAGCCGGGTGACCTAAAATATAAAGATCAGAATAATGATGGTATCATTGATATTGATGACGAAGTTGCCATCGGTAGACAGGATTATCCACAAATCAATTATGGCGTGAGCGGAGGGTTTGCTTTTAAAGGGTTTAGTATAGATATACTCTTTCAGGGAATCGCCAATTATGATGTTTATCTCAATGGCTACCTGTTTCAGCCGTTTGTTAATAACGCTAATATTGCCAACTGGGCGGCAGATGGCCGCTGGACAGAGCAGCATCAGGCAAACGCTACATACCCCAGGCTGACAACGCAGGCCAATCCCAATAACTATCGGAGTTCTACATTTTGGGTACGAAGTGCTGACTTTATAAAATTAAAAAACGTAGAACTTGGATACGCTTTCCGCGAAGGTATTATAAGAAAAGTGGGTATGGAAGAAGCAAAAATATTCGTGAGCGGAACAAATCTTTTTACTTGGGATAATTTGAATGTGGACATAGACCCGGAAACCCTGGGTCAGGGCTACCCTACGATTAAAACCTGGTCTGTTGGAATAACGGCTAAATTTTAAGAGGCAGACCAAGAATATCAGTATGTAATAGGAATAGTATAAAAAGATAAATTAAAGTATATAAATAAATCATCTGCCATATAGGGCAATAAACGAATACAGATGAGATTAACGACAATACGACCATTTCGGGTGGGTGCATTACTTTGTTTAATTACCATAATAAGCAGTAGCTGTAGCAAGTTTTTGGACCGCGAAGTTGAATCCAAATACAAAGAGAAGGATGTCTTTGTTGATTATGAAAGAATGCAGCAGGCAGGTTTTGGTGTATATGCGTATTTGTTTGGGCATATTGGTTATCAACATATTGATAATGCAATGTTAGCATCTGCCTGTGATGAAGCGGATCACGCTATAGCTTCTTCAGCAATTCAAAAGTTTAATACAGGGACGTGGACGGCGGCCTCCAACCCGGAAGATTGCTGGGCATTCTTTTATCAGGGAATCAGAAGCGCAAATCTTTTTCTTGAAAAATCTGAGGACTACAGAAAAATTATATACCGGGACACGCTTGATCCCGACAATAAAAGTGCCTATGAAGCGAATATAAAGGACATCTCATGGCTGCGAGCCGAGGTAAGATTATTGCGGGCGCTATATTATTTTGAACTAGTCGAACGTTATGGAGGTGTTCCATTGGTGAACAGGTCTACCTATGCCGATTCGGATTTAAAACAAATGAAACGTACACCCTTTGACCGGTGTGTTGAGTTTATATCGGATGAATGTGATAGCGTTTATCCCATGTTGAAGGACTCTTGGGTTGGCTTTTCTTCAGAGAAATGGAGGGGCAGGGTTACCAAAGGAGTGGCACTTGCGCTTAAATCAAGAGTGTTGTTATATGCTGCCAGCCCTTTAAATAATCCTGCAGATGATCGCGACAAATGGGCCGCAGCAGCGGCTGCAGCCTATGATGTGATCAGATTAGGGAATTATAGTCTTTATACTGATTATAGTGGGTTGTTTCGCCTGGGTAATGGTGCGGACGGCAACCCGGAGGTGATTTTTGCTATCCAGGGGTGGGCCCGCAACGATTTTGAAAGGCTTAACTATCCAATCGGATATAGCCAAGGCGGCGAGGGCAGCACTTGCCCCTCACAAAATCTGGTGGATGCATATGAAATGAAAGCTACAGGCATGGGCATTGCAGAACCGGGGTCCGGATATGATCCTAGGGACCCCTACACAGGGAGAGATCCCCGTCTTAGAATGTCTATTCTCACAAATAATGCGATGTTTAAGGGCCGGCCAGTGGAAAGCTGGAGCGGAGGCCTGGATGGCTTAGGAAAGCTAAATGCAACGACTACTGGCTATTATCTCCATAAATTCATTGACGAGGGATTGGATTTAGAAAAAAATACATCTAGCGTACATACATGGATACTATTCCGGTATGGAGAAATTCTATTGAATTATGCCGAAGCGATGAACGAGGCCTACGGTCCCGAATTAACGAATGGCTATTCCATGACAGCAAAGGCTGCCATAGATAAGATACGGCAACGGCCCGGCGTCGATATGCCGATATTACCTCCTGGGCTTTCAAAAGAAGAAATGCGGACACATATCCGTCATGAGCGTCGAATAGAATTGGCTTTTGAAGAGCATCGCTTTTTCGACGTCAGGAGATGGAAAATCGCGGAACAGACAGAGAGCCTGCCCTTGATGGCTATGCAGATCACCAAGGGGGCTGAAGGGAAGTTTACGTATCTCGTTCGCAAAGTTGAAGAACGGAGTTTTACCCCAAAAATGTACAGATATCCTATCCCTGAAGCAGAAGTGCTTAAAAGTAATGGAAATCTGGAACAAAATCCCGGGTGGTAGATCATCTGGCTCCGGGACTATCTGGCGGAACAGGAATTCAGGATGCCAGATTGTTTGATAAATTTTTCACTCGCTAAAAAATATCTCTATATATGAAAAGGATATATAGTCGTTTGGTATTGAGTCTTGCAATTTGCGCATTGTTTTTCGCTTGTGGAAAACCATTTGTTTTTCCCGAAAATGAAACGCCTCCGCTCCCCCGGCTGGATGGAGCGGTCGCTGGTCTTTACTGGATCGGCCCCATTTATAAGGTAGCTGTAAAGGCCGAAATTGAAGACAACCAGGGGATTGACAAGATTCGGGTCCGTAACAGTGAATGGAAGCTTGATACGATTTTTGATCTGTCAGGGGAGCATCATTTTTCTATTAATGATAGCTTTCCTGTACCTAAGGATGTTAACCTGACCAGGCATAATCTGGAGTTTGATATTACCAATTCTCAGGGAGGCCTGGTAAAGAAATATATAGCCGTCGAGGACCATTCCGCAGAGAATCTGATACCCGGCTATGATCCGGATCTGGAGCCTCCTACGTTGAAATTGATTAAGCCTACAGTAATGAAGTTTCTCGGCTTTTCCAAACAACCGGTAAATGTGGATTTTGAGGCTTCTGTGTCCGACCGGGAAATTGACAGCATCGAAATACGGTTGTGGGGGGAATCGGCGGACGGCTCTCCGGTAGATGAGCATGCCACAATGAAACCCACTGATAGTGCAGCAAAGAAGACCGTTAACGTTGTGAAGTCTTTTCAGTTGCCGGGTGCAAAGCCGGGACAATACCAATATATTATTCGGGCAACAGATGCCAGTGGAAACAAAAAAACAATAGGAGGACAGATTAGTGTCGGTTATGTAGATCGGTTATATTTCTCAGATGCGCTCGACAATAAAGAGATTGCTGCACAGGGTTATGATCAGGCAGGCGGTTGCAGGGGGATTGGTACGATTTATTCTATGCATAAAACGGGCGAAAATACTTTTCAGATTGATTATTATTCTTCCGTCTCTGACGCGGCAAATATCCGGTTTATCGCATTTTTGAACAGCGAGCGGCCCTTTACGAATATAGGGGGAACACAGGCCGGTATTAATTATAGTCTTGAAGGCGAGAATGTGGTTGCGGCGAGTAAGAGTGAACCAAGCGTACTTACAACAGATCTTCAACAGGCCTCTTTTAAGTTACCCGTGACAAAAAATGGTTATTATCATATATCGGTAGACATGACAACCCGAAAAATCAGCGCCGTGCCCTATACGCCTTCACTACCAGCAGATGCGATAAAGTATCCTGGTTGGTCAGACGCAGAGCCATGGGACTATCTTAGTGTAACTGGCCCGACTATTACGGGCAGTGCAGGCAGTTGGACAGAGGTGGCGACTTCACCAAAACTAGTGAGAGATCCGGATAATAAATATTTGTTTAGAGGTACTTTTCAGACAACGGGTAGTTCGTCTAATATGAGTCTCAATGCGCCGTTGGCCGTTTTAGGGGGCGATGTATGGGGAAAAGGCTGGTTCAGGCTGGTGGCCGCAAGAGCTGCTATGAAAGACGACTATGGTGACCTGATTACAGTTGTGGGGGCTGTTGGTGCCAGCTCTGGTGGCGTTTCCTGGGGTTTTTCTACCAGCCCGGCCGGAACATATCAGGCAACTTACGACATCATTTTGCAGAGGTTAAGAATTGTGCGGATTGGCAATTGATTATAAACATAAAGGTTTGACGCGACAAATGAGATATTCTAAAAAAGGCCCAGGGAAAGTATTTTTTTATAAAACAGGCAGAGCGCTGTTGTTAAAGAGTTGTATAAAGGGGGTTGAAGCAACGGTAATGTTTTTAGTCATTGCACAGGTTGCGTTTGCGGACAATGCCAAAGAGGCTGCACACACACCGCATTACAGCGTTAGCAATGACGAAATCAGCGTAACGATCAAACCTCGGCGTGTGCATCAGAAAATTCAAAGCTTCGGGGCGTCTGATTGTTGGACTGCAAAGTTTATTGGTGAATGGGAAAATGAACAAAAGAAAGATAAAATAGCGGACTGGCTGTTTAGCATGGACACTCTGGATGATGGCAGCCCGAAAGGGATTGGTCTTACATTATGGAGGTTCAACATAGGAGGTGGCAGCTTCGAACAGGGTGATTCAAGTAACATAGCGGATGAATGGCGGAGAGAGGAATGTTTTATGAATGCTGATGGAAACTATGACTGGACACGACAAAAAGGGCAGCAATGGTTTTTACGGGCCGCAAGAAAACGCGGTGTTCCGTTTACATTGGGTTTCTCATTAACGCCACCCGTTTTTATGACGCGTAACGGAAAAGCCTATAATTCCTCCGGTGGCGAGCGTATGAATATCCGCAGCAGTGCGATTGATTCCATGGCTGCGTTTTTGAGTATCGTCGCACGGCATTTTAACTTTGATTTTCTTAGCCCTATAAATGAACCTCAATGGAATTGGGGAGGCGAACATAGCGCTTCACAGGAAGGGACACAAGCGGTTAATTCGGAAATTGCGACACTGGTAAGGGCTATTGCTCCAAGACTGTCAGGATCGGGAACCAGGATTGTCGTTGGAGAGGCGGGACAGTGGCAGTATTTATATGGAAGAAATGAAAAAAATAATGGAGATCAGATTAAACAGTTCTTTTCAGCTCAGTCGGCTAATTATATTGGAGGATTAAAGGCTGTAGCAAGTGTGATTTCCGGTCATGGATATTTTACGACTTGTCCTGATTCTCTATCCCATCAGGTCCGTAGCAAGCTTTGGCAAAGAATTCAGAAGACGGACCCCGCCTTGGAAGTCTGGCAAACTGAATTTGGAATACTGGGAAATATCTGTAATGTATATAGCGGCTCTCCGCGCAATACCAGTATGGATTACGGTCTATATGTAGCAAAAGTGATCCACGAGGATCTTACAATTGCAAATGTAAGCTCTTGGCAGTGGTGGCTCGCTATGAGTCCCTATGATTATAGCGATGCTTTGGTTTATGTTAACGACCCCTCAGGCAGAATTAATCATGGTGGATGTAAGAGAGATGGTATGGTGCTGGATTCCAGACAACTTTGGGTATTAGGTAACTTTTCTCGTTTTATACGGCCAGGCATGGCAAGAATTGATGCGGTGCTTTCCCCAAACGGGCTTTCGGGAGGTCTCAAGGTGTCTGCCTATAAAGCTGCGAGCTCAAAGAAGGTAGTGATAGTTTTAATAAATCCAGATGGTAAAGAGAAGACTGTCAGAATGAAGGGGCTGGCGGGTAAGTCATTAAATCTTTACACGACGAATAGCATTCGAAATTTAGACCATTCTATAGCTATGGGGAATAAAATAACGGTCCCTTCTAAATCAGTTGTGACTGTAGTTGGAAGATATCGTTAACGTTAAAGTAGTTATTTAGAAAAACATGTTGAGCAGATTATCATTACGCCTTATAATGGCAGTTTTCTTGTTAGGTGCCTTAACCGGCTTATGGGCACAGCAACACCTTGATATACAGAACACCATTTCCCTGGAGGGCATCTGGAAGTTTAAATTAGATCCTTTTGAAACAGGAGTAAACAGTAACGGCGTACAGCTGTTGCCTTCACTGGCTGAGACAATTACACTTCCCGGATCTACTGATCAGGCAGGGAAAGGCTATAGAACTCAGTCGATGACTTCACTTCGTCTGACGCGTGAATTTGAATATAAAGGCATTGCCTGGTATGAAAAAGAAATAAAAATACCTGAGGAATGGAAAAATAAGGAGGTAGAATTATATTTAGAAAGGGCGCATTGGCAGACAGATATCTGGATTAACGGTCAGCCGGCCGGCAGTCGGGAAAGTTTGTCTGTACCACACCGATACGCTATAACCAGGTTATTACGTCCTGGTCAGAAAAATAAAATTAGAATCCGTGTGAATAACGATAAGATTTATGACATTGGTTATGCCCATGCCACAAGTGCGGAAACCCAGACGAATTGGAACGGCATAATTGGTAAAATAATGTTGCGTGCTTTTGACAAAGTCAGCATAGAAAATATACAGGCATATCCCAATGCAAAAACCGGGCATGTACAGCTGGTTGTCAGTATTCGCAATACCACCGGTAAGCCTGTTGAAGGTGTTATAGGGTGTAAAGGCAGTCTTGTTAACGTAATGAAAAGTGAGCAGGTAAAAAAGGGGCTTTTCAAATTTAGTGTGACTGATAGTTTGACGCAGCTAAAGGTAAGCCTTCCTCTGGGACACCAGGTCCGGCAATGGAGCGAATTTGATCCCGCTTATTACCGTTTTCAGCTTACTTTAAATGCGAACGAAGGAACAAACAATTATAGCGATACCAAAGCTGTGACATTTGGTGTTCGTGAGTTGAAAACGCAAGGTACCCGGTTTGTTTTTAACGGAAGGCCAACTTTTATTAGGGCAACAGTAAATTCATGCGAATTCCCATTGACAGGTTACCCGCCAACCGATAAGGATGCCTGGTTGCATATTTTTGCCACTTGTAAAGATTACGGATTAAATGCCATGCGTTTTCATACTTGGTGCCCACCAGAGGCCGCTTTTGAAGCAGCTGATGAACTAGGTTTTTATCTTCAGGTTGAAAACCCGGACTGGCGTTTTAATGTTGGAAAGGACAGTGCTGCGAACGGTTTTTTGAGCCGCGAGGCCGAGCGGATATTGAAGGTATATGGTAATCACCCTTCGTTTATATCTTTTTGTGAAGGAAATGAGATGGTAGGTCCGTTAGTAAAAGAATTTCTTACTACACAGGTGACACACTGGAAAGAAATTGATTCCCGGCATCTGTATACCGGTAGCGCAGCCTATCCACTGGTGGATGCTAATGAATTTGAAGTCCTTTATGGTGCGCGGCCCCATCGTTGGAAGGAGGGACTGAAAAGCCGTTTTAATGTGAAACCATTAGATACCAGATATGATTATGAAAGCTATGTCAAGAAAAATAAGGTACCGATGATCACCCATGAGATCGGACAATGGTGTGTATATCCAGACTTTAAGGAGATTTCAAAATATACGGGTGTATTGAAGCCTTATAATTATGAACTTTTCCGGGAATTGCTACGGGACCGGGGGATGCTTAATCAGGCCCGCGATTTTCTGATGGCTTCCGGTAAGTTTCAGGTTATCCAGAAAAAGGAAGAGGTCGAATCTTATTTACGCACACCTGGTATGGGCGGTTACGACATGCTCCAATTGAATGATTTTCCTGGACAGGGAACCGCACCTGTCGGTGTGGTGGATATTTTCTGGGATCCTAAGCCGTATGTGAGTTCCGGTGATTTCAAAAGATTTCAGAACACGAGGGTGCCGTTATTAAGAACGAACTCTTTTGTATGGACGAATCAGCAAATATTTTCTGCGACTGCTCAATTCGCTAATTTTGACAGCTCAGCGCTGCAGGGCGCTGTCGCACAATGGTCGTTTTGTTTTTCTGATGGGAAAATCTATGCTAAAGGTAAGTTTGAGAAAACCGATATTCCTCTTGGCAGTCCGTTTACACTTGGCGATATTGAGGTGCCGCTTAATAAGATAGATAGCGCGGCCCAAATGAGATTGAGTATAAATATACCCGGTACTTCTTATCACAATGATTGGAATGTATGGGTGTATCCAACTCAGGTTCACGAGGAATTGAAAAAGCATGTGGTAGTGGCAGATAGTTGGAATGAGGAGGTGGCTGAGGCGCTCAGAAATGGAGGAGATGTTCTCTTGCTGGCGGATACATCGAAGGTCGCGTCAGATGTTGCTCCAGGTTTTTCGGGAATTTCCTGGAATACCGTTTGGTCAGGTATGCCACCGAATCTGTTGGGGATTTTGTGTGATCCGGCACATCCGGCGTTGCACGATTTTCCAACGTCATTTCATTCAGACTGGCAGTGGTGGGATCTGGTCGCACATTCGAAGCCAATGGTCCTCGATAGTCTGTCCTTCGGATTCAAGCCAGTGGTACAGATGATTCCCGACTGGAATAACCCCCGTAAGATTGCACTTATTTTTGAGGCACGGGTAGGGAAGGGCAGGATCCTGGTTTCGGCTATTGATCTAAGACATGACCTGCAGCGGCGTCCGGTTGCGCGTCAACTACTTTATAGTCTGAAACGGTATATTAACAGTAATCAGTTTAATCCGAGCAGAGAATTGGCTCCAGAGAGGTTACAGGAATTATTTAAGGAATAATATCCGAATATTTAATATGTATATTCACACACGAACAGGCTATCGCATAAAATGATAATATTTAACCTTAATCGCGTTATGACAGTTAGTATAGTAATCGCGAAAAAATGGCTAAACTGACCTCGTACTGGTAATTATAATTTGATCCTAATAATGCAAAAAACAAATTCATATATGAAAGCTGGAAAAAGCATAATGAAACTTTTATTCGTGATGTTCTTATCGATACACATAACACAAGGACTTTTGGCACAGGCGGATCCTGTGACTTACCTGAACGCTATTAAAATCGAAATGCAAAAGAAATGGCCTGATAATCGAACGATCAACTTAGTGTTCCACGGACACTCTGTCCCTACCGGTTATTTTCGTACGCCGGATGTGCATACGCTGGAAGCTTATCCACATCGGCTACTTCAAGAATTGAAAAAGATATATCCCTACGCTGTTATTAATGTGATTACGACCTCAATCGGCGGCGAAAATTCAGAACAAGGCGAAAGGCGGATGAAAAAGGACGTTCTTATTCATAAGCCGGATGTATTGTTTATTGATTATGCACTAAATGACAGATCAATCGGATTGCAACGGTCCAGAAAGGCGATGGAAAAGATGATTCGTGCAGCATTAAAAAGTAAAGTAAAGGTCATATTAATGACTCCTTCTGCTGATCTGACGGAAGATATTATGGATCCGGAGAATATTTTAAATAAACTAAGAAATCAATTGATCCAGCTTGCTGCTAAATATAGAGTAGGTGTAGTGGATAGCTACGGCGCTTTTCTGCAACAGGTTCGCGATGGAAAGGACCTGCATAGCTTTATGGCACAAAGTAACCATCCGAACGAAAAGGGACATGCATTGATTACCCAAAAGATAATGCCGTGGTTTGTACATTTAAATTGAGCGGCGGCTACAACTTCAAATAATTTTCCTGAAAAGGATCAGAGGTTAATAAAATAAGGGCTGAGATTTCGTGAGAATAAGTTGCATGGCAAGCTAATAAGCGGAGACGGCGAGGTTATAATCCTTTTTATTATGGGAGGTCGTTAAGTATCTAGTAGCATTAATAATCAGTGCAATATAAAGATCATAGAAAAACTGGGTGTAAATTTGGGTGAGAATTTAGCTACCCCAGAATGAATATAAAGCGCAATATATAGGGTTGGTCCGGCTACTGGTTGTTAACTAAGATAGTGGCCTATTTCAATCATTATGTATTCGAAGTTGAAATAGAATCCAAAACTATCTCGTATTGTTCTGGACTCCTGACTGCCAATTATGCTTTCGTTTTTTAAAGAATTATAGGTTGTTGTTACTTCTTCCTGGCTATCCAACATAAAACCGATGTGAAATGCTTGCGGATCGACTGCGCCTCTTCGAGTTGAGAAGCTGAATCTGACCAACGGATTTCTATTCTGCTACAACGTTAGCGAATTCAATTTTACCAGCAAAGGGAGGAACGGCTAGTCTGCCGCGGTGGCTTTGCTTAAAAATAATTTGAAAGGAGATAACCATAATCTACAATTGATTTGGGTAATGGCTACTATGCTTTACAGATACATTGGAAGTTTGTAAATGTGGAAAGGAAATCAAGTGTTAGGAATGCCAGGAATTGGCAGGGGGAATAAAGATGCCCCGTATTTGACAGTAAATGCGTTGAGCCCATTTAATAGACGCTTAAAAGTATGGGTAAAAGGTTGGTTTTATATGGTGTATTGTAAATAACTATAATAATTTTATAATCATGTGTTTGTGTCGTTTTTAGGGGAAGCAACAATAATTTCTAGACTCTTTTATTTGTTATAGCCAGCCAAAATCTACTTTTTTTACATGTTTTGGACAAGTATATTTTCTTATATTTGTCCAAAACATGTATTTTTTTAAGATTTTGGCTGGCTATAAGTATTTATTTTTGTCCAAAATTGGCAAATTCTGCGTCAAAATGGGCTATTTTGTTGATTCAAAATAACCTGAGAGAAGTTTACAGGAACTAGATATGGCTGCAACGGCTTATCCAATAAATAGATTTATATATGGCAAGAGAAATTATCGGTAGAGAGATTGAGAAAAGGATTTTAGAAAAAGTGTTAGAATCGCAAGAGGCTGAACTAGTAGCTATTTTAGGAAGACGCCGTATTGGCAAAACGTTTTTGGTGAGCAATTTTTTCGAAAAGGAAATGCTGTTTACGTTTGAGGGCACACATAATAATCACTTAAATGATCAACTACAGAATTTTGCGCTGGCTATGGGTATGGCCATGAAAGTCTCGGCTCCACTTGCGGTTCCGTTGAATTGGGCACTAGCTTTTAACCTTTTAAGTGGGTTTTTAGAAAGCAAGCTTACGGCAGGGAAGCCCATTGTTATTTTTTTTGATGAGTTTCCCTGGATTCATACGCCGAAGTCGGGTTTTCTTTCTGCTTTTACGCACTGGTGGAATAGTTGGGCATCGAAGATGCCTTATCTGAAAGTGATCCTTAGTGGATCTGCTGCCGCGTGGATGACTAGAAATGTTATTTACAATAAAGGTGGTTTGCACAATAGGGTAACCAGACAGGTGTGGCTAGACCAATTTGATTTGAGTGAAACGGCTGGATTTCTATCGAGTCGAGGTGTCACACTCAATCATTTGCAGATTGTGCAGTTATACATGGTCATCGGTGGTGTGCCACATTATCTAAAAAAGGTGGAACCAGGGGAGAGTCCGAGTCAATTTATTGACCGCCTTTTTTTTGAGAAAAATGCCGAATTGCGACGTGAATTTGACGTGCTATATGAATCTTTATTCGATAATGCTGACAGGCATGAGCTTATAGTCAGAATATTGGCCTCTAAACCAATGGGGTTGTCAAGAGCCGAGTTAATCAAAGCGGCTGGTCTCGTAACAGGGGGAACAACTTCAAGATTATTTGATGAGTTGGAGGCGTCTGGTTTTGTAAGCTATTACCTACCATATGGGAAGACTAACAACAAAGGCCTTTACAAATTGACAGATGCTTACAGTCTGTTCTATCTGAAATTTGTGCATCGAAGTCGTGCTTTTGGAGCGGATACTTGGCCTAAGATAGAAAACTCTCCTTCTTATTTAAGTTGGAGTGGGTTAGCTTTTGAATCAGTATGTTACAAACATATACCGCATATAAAGAAGGCGCTTAGTATTGCCGGAATGCAAGTAGAAGTTGATAGCTGGAGATCCGCTGCACGGGTTGGTGCCAAAGCGCAGGAACAGAAAGGAGCACAAATTGATCTATTATTAGACCGTGCCGATAAATGCATCAATGTATGTGAAATTAAGTATTGCGCAGATGAATATGTAATTGATAAGGCTTATGCGGCTGAACTTGATCGTAAAATTAAACTATTCAAGGAAGAGACGAAGACTAAAAAGACGATTTTTCTTACGATGATAACTACGCTGGGTACAAAGAAAAATATACATTACACAGGTCGCGTATTGAAGGAAGTTACATTAGAGGAGCTGTTTCGCTCTTAATGAATAAAGTCTTTTTGGGGTTGGGGACTGCCAGGAGCTGGGACATAAAAACTGAGGACATATGTACTAGATCGTGGGTTTTTGGATGTGAGATCTGAATGAAAACTTCGGTGCAACTATCCGAGGCTTTGAACCAACACCTTCTGGAAACCTATAATCAGGCAGGACTTAGGCCATAGCTAATGATTTGCAGAAAGCTAAAGGCATTATATAAATGTAAGGAGGGAAACGGCAAATTTTGCTTACCAGTGTTCACTCCGAATAGTGAATAATAAGAGTATCGAAATTGGAAATGGGACGTAAAATTGGGTGTGCCCTGAGACTGTAATCTAAATTGCGGAGACGGCGAGATTCGAACTCGCGATACAGTTTCCCGTATACACACTTTCCAGGCGTGCTCCTTCAACCACTCGGACACGTCTCCTTTTCCCTTTTGGGAGTGCAAATATAAGGGCTTCTGGATAAATTACTAATTATTTCGCTTTAAATATCTTCCGGGCATTATTAGTAGTGACTGTAGCGACCTCTTCCAGCGAGATTTCTCTTGCTTTGGCTATCGCCTCTGCAATATTCAATACATAGGATGACTCGTTTCTTTTGCCGCGGTAGGGAACAGGGGCCAGATAAGGAGCGTCAGTCTCTAACACCATGTGATTCAGGGATATATCTTTCAGGACTTCTGGCATATTGGCTTTTTTAAAGGTAAAGACCCCGCCAATCCCTAAATAAAAGCCCAAGTCAATAATTGCCTTCGCCTGTACGGTTGTGCCACCAAAGCAATGAAAAATGCCTGTTAGCCCTTTATCAGCAAAAGGTTTAACGGTCGCGATACACTCTTCCAGGGACTCGCGGGCATGGATCACGATAGGAGCGCCTCCTTCTAAAGCCCACTGCATCTGGATCTTAAAGGCGTCGTATTGTTGTTCTATATGTGTCTTATCCCAATAAAAGTCAAGGCCGATTTCGCCGATGGCTACAAAATCACGTTTATCCAGCCAGTTTTTTACTATTTCCAGTTCTTCTTTATAGTTGTTTTGGACACTGCAGGGATGCAGTCCCATCATAGCGTGACATTTACCGGGATACCTGCTTTCGAGCGATAGCATAGATTCATGGGTGGTACTGTCAATGGCAGGCAGGTAAAACTGCTTAATGCCAGCACTGTCAGCTCTTTGCATGACTTCTGCGATATCGTCATTGAACTCTTCAGCGTACAAATGTGTGTGGGTATCTATTAGTTCCATCCTGCAAAATTAAGACGAAACAATTTAATAGGATTTTAAAGGGCTTAATTACCTTTGCGGCCATGGGAAAGCATAAGTTAGAACGTTTTGAGGCAATAAAATCATTTTCCAATGTTTTACAGTATCCGCCTAATATGCCGGGTAATTGGGGCAAACATTTTGGCAATACCTGTCCGGTTACCCTGGAACTGGGTTGCGGAAGGGGGGAATACACAGTTGGGTTGGCCAGGATGTATCCAGCGGGTAACTTCATTGGTATAGATATCAAGGGGAACCGAATCTGGAAAGGTGCCAAAACGGCCTTAGAGGAAAACCTCGGAAATGTTGCTTTTGTCCGCTCCCAGATTGAACAGGTGGCTGCTTATTTTGGGCCAGACGAGGTGGAGGATATCTGGGTGACTTTCCCGGATCCGCAACTGCGGCCTTCCAAAATGAAGAAGCGGCTCACGCATCCCCGGTTTTTAAGGCTTTACCAAAGTTTTCTGTCTAAAGAAGGTAAGGTACATCTAAAGACTGACAGCCCGGACTTATATAACTTTACAAAGGCCGTGATCACACTATATGGCCTTTCTCTGATAGCCGATTGTGACGATATTTATGGACAGGGAAAACCTACTGATGTATTATCCATAAAAACACATTATGAACAACTGGATATTGCAAAATCGCAGAAAGTGCATTATCTGTGTTTTAAATTAGATAATGAACTACCTTTAGCAAAGGATGCTGCGCTCAGAGCCCTATATGATTCAGAGGAGAATATTACAGACGCTGAAATTTCGAAAGAGTAGCTCTCTCTGGTTGCAGAAAGAACCCCTAATCGCTCCCGATGAAAAAAAATAATAAAACGATATTACCTGTAAGCGGATCAGGCAAACAACATAATTTTTTTGAGGATGTGTGGGACGTCGCAAGCCAGATACCTAAAGGGCGGGCAACTTCCTATGGTGCCATCGCGGCTTATCTTGGCGCAAAATCATCTGCCAGAATGGTGGGTTGGGCGATGAACGGAGCTCATGCACATAAAAATATTCCTGCACATAGAGTGGTAAACCGCAATGGTATGTTAAGTGGTCGTGCACACTTTTCCCCACCGGAGAAAATGCAGCAGCTCTTAGAAAAAGAAGGAATAAAAGTAGTAGACAATACGATTGTGGATTTTAAAAAGATATTCTGGGATCCGGCAGTCGAGCTTAGCCTCTGATGAAAGCTCTGGATGCATCAGCTGACCTTTGTCAAAATCTCTTTATCTGAGCGCTCAAATATCTGTTTTTGTTTCCAGTCATACCACTGATGAGGGCGGATCTTTTTCATGAGTGTATCTATATTGCGCATCCCAACGATATTCCATACCCCTTTTAATTTGCCGCTAAATTTGTTATTAAGAGCCCTGAGGCTCATCGCAAATCCGCTGTCCAGATATTCCATATGATGCCAGTAGCCTGCCGGCATAAACAGTGTATCGCCATGTTCCAGTGTCAGATCATAGCCTTCCGCATATTGGAGCGCAGGAAATTTTTTCAAATCTATTTTGCTGTTTTGCGGATCATAATAATGAGAGTAGTCCGCCAGACTAAGTACTTCAAAAGGTTTTCTATAGAGCAGGTGCTGTTGCTCATAAGGAAAGAGCAAAACTCTTTTCCTGCCTATAAATTGTGTATGAACAATATGGCTCAGATCAATGTCAAAATGCATATGTGTCACGGCGCCTTCTCCTCCGGTAAACAACATAGGTGCTCTTTTGACAAAGCCTTTCATTAAATGGCTAGGCCAGATGAAATCTTTAGCCAGTTCCGGGGCGTGACTGAATATGTTAAACAGGAAGATACGCCACTCAGCCGGGCCCTTGCGGATCATATCAATGTATTCTCCGAACTTGACATAATCATCTGCCTTGTTAATGGGCGTGTAAGCGTCGCTCTTGACATTATTGTAAATACCTACTTCTTTGTGTCCTACTTTTTGCTTGAAGTAATCCCAGTTCCATTTTTGATAAGCGGGCCAGGATTTAGCAAGATCCTTTATGACTAGGGGCGTTCTGGTATTATAATAATTCTTTTTAAAGTCTTCCGGGCTGATACTGGCCACGGTGTCTATATTTTTTAACCGCATTTCGTACCTGTTTAATGGTCAAAAATAAGGCTATTCTCAAATATCTGGCTGCTAAAATTGAAAAATGCCGTATTTTTAGATATGTTTTTAGAATTAAATCCACATAATCCAAATCCAAGAAATGTCAAAATTGTGACTGAATGTCTCAGCGACGGTGGTGTTGTGATCTACCCTACAGACACAATCTACGGCCTGGGCTGTGATATTTATCAACATAAAGCAGTAGAGCGGATTGCGCGTATCAAGCAAACCAAAATCAATAAAAATCAGATGAGCTTTATCTGTAAAGACTTAAGTGATCTGAGTAAATTCACGAAATCGATCTCTACGCCCCTTTATAGAATGCTTAAAAGCCATCTACCCGGTCCCTTTACTTTTATATTGCCCGCCAGTAAAGAAGTCCCCAAAATCCTGCAGACAAAAAAAAATACGATTGGCCTGCGTGTTCCGGACAATATTGTTTGTCAGACGCTTTTGTCTGAACTTGGAGATCCGATTCTTTCTACTTCACTGCCTGGAGATATGGTTGAAGAATATACCGATCCCCAGGAGATCAATGATAATTTCAAAGATTTAGTGGATATCATCATTGACAGCGGCATCGGAAACATGATTCCTTCCACGGTGGTGGATTGTACCAAAGAACCCTATGAAGTCCTGCGTCAGGGTTCGGGCAAGCTCGAGGAATATTAAGAGCAAGGTAAGCGCATGATGAGTAGTGCTTTTAAGCTATAGAATAACCCAATACAGATTACTAATGCTTGGTTAAAAACTAACAATCTTTTGTTTTTCCATGACTGAAGCTATAAAAAGGTGTATTTTAGCGCTTTAAAATTATCAAAATCGACATGCGGAAAATATTTGTGATAGGTTCTGCCATAGCATTAATCCTCGCATTGGCACTTTCAATATTTGTGAACCCCTGGTGGTGGGTATTATTCGGGCTTTTTGCTTTGCTGACACTCCAGGGTTATTATGATATGGCGCAAAAGCGTCATTCCATCATGCGGACCTTCCCGTTGGTAGGAAGGCTCAGGTATTGGATGGAAGATATCCGCCCTAAGATCTATCAATATTTTGTTGAATCAGATACGGATGGCAAGCCCATTAATCGTATTGACCGTTCCAGTATTTACCAAAGAGCGAAGCTGGAAACGGATACAATGCCGTTCGGAACGCAGCTGGATGTCTACGCAGAGGGCTATGAGTGGATAATGCATTCTATTTCTCCAAAGGATTTTAATAAGCTGGATACCAGCCCCAGGGTCACCTTCGGGAACAAGGACTGTCTCCAGCCTTATGACGGTAGCATTTTCAATGTATCTGCCATGAGCTATGGTTCTTTGAGTTCCAATGCTATTGAGGCGCTGAACGGAGGGGCTAAAATCGGGAACTTTGCGCATAATACCGGAGAAGGAGGCATTAGCCCATTCCACTTAAAACATGGTGGTGACCTGATCTGGCAGATCGGTACTGGTTATTTTGGTTGTCGCAACGATGACGGCACTTTCTCCAGAGAGCTGTTTGCCGAAAAGGCAAATTACGAATCGGTAAAAATGATCGAACTCAAAATATCCCAGGGTGCAAAGCCAGGTCATGGGGGGATTTTGCCGGCATCTAAAAACACACCGGAAATCGCCAAGATCCGGCACCTGACACCAGGCACGGTGGTTGCTTCGCCTCCGTTTCACTCGGCTTTTAATACGCCCCGGGAAATGGTGCTGTTTTTAAAAGAGCTCCGGGATCTGTCCGGCGGCAAACCGGTCGGGTTTAAACTGTGTATCGGCCGTAAGAGTGAATTTATTGCCGTTTGTAAAGCGATGCTGGAACTGGACATTTACCCGGATTTTATAACAGTTGACGGTGCGGAAGGCGGAACGGGCGCGGCCCCTCAGGAATTCTCTAACTATGTAGGAGTGCCACTGCTGGACGGTTTGGCCTTTGTTGACAACATTTTAACGGGCCTGGATATCCGGCATCATATTAAGCTGATCGCCTCTGGCAAGATTCTTTCAGGTTTCCATATCGTCAGAGCTATTGCACTGGGCGCTGACGCCTGTAACTCCGCAAGGGCTATGATGATGGCGCTGGGGTGTATACAGGCACTGCTCTGTAATACCAACAAATGTCCGACTGGTGTGGCAACGCAGGATCCTGCTTTAGTTGTGGGGCTTGATGTCAATGATAAAAAATACAGAGTCGCAAATTATCAGAAAAGTATGCTGCGGACCTTTGTGGAACTGATAGGCGCCTGTGGAATTGACCATTATAAGCAGTTAACACGCTCTCACATATACAGGCGCGTCTTTTTGAATGAGATGCGTTCTTTTGCGGAGATCTATCCATTAGTGCCAAAAGGGTCGATGCTCAGGGGAGAGATCCCTGAAAAATATGTTGCCGACTTTAAGAATGCGCATATGGATAGCTGGGTGTAGCCCCGGGAATAGGTTATTGTAACAAATATAAAAGCCCGGTTATCACTGCCGGGCTTTTGCATAGAATTTAATAAGAAATGAGATTTGGCTTACCAGCCGTTAGAGAAGTCCTTATTGAGACGCTCATATTCCTCGGCTTTTTCTGTACGCCAGTTCTTGTTATATTTGACATAGATGCTTAACCAAAAGCTTCTGGAAAGCCGCATAAAAATAGGCTGTAGTATGATCAATAAAATAGCATTTACACCAAACCACCAGAAGATGTTATTATCATTAATGTCAAAGGAAATCCCGAAGAATACTTTCCATGCGATAAAAGTCGCTACTGAGAAGGCTACCGTCAAGGCATAAGCAACATAACTGGTTCCGTAATAAAAACCGACTTCCAGTTCTGTTGGCTGCCCGCAAACGGAACACTTTTCGTTCATGCGCATAAATTTGTTGTTTTTCAGCGCATAGGCACTTTTTGTCTCAAAAAGGTCGCCCTTGCGACATCTGGGGCATTTACACTGCAGCGCACTTACGATATAGCTGGGCGCTTTTTCATCTCCCTCTGCATGTTGTTGATCTGCTTCCATAGTACTTTAGATTTTATTTTGCAAAATTACCAAAAATATAGGCTCTCTTCTCATTTTGGGGTAATAAAAAAGACATTTTTGTCTTTTTTTAAGAAATGAATACTTGTTCACTTTCCAACTAAAATGGCAGGTTTCCTCAATAACATTTACTTTTGTCCTTTGATTCCATGAAGTACAGATTAATCACGATAGAAGGTAACATCGGGGCAGGGAAGACGACCCTGTCTACCCTGTTAGCCAGCAGGTTAGATGCACGATTGGTACTGGAAGAATTCTCTGATAATCCATTTTTGCCTAAATTCTATGCAGACCCGGACCGCTATGGCTTTGCGTTGGAACTGTTTTTTATGGCTGAACGCTTTAAACAGTTAAATGAAATGTTGAAGCCAGATTTGTTTCATCAGACTACCGTATCAGATTATCTGTTCATTAAATGCCTTCTTTTTGCTAAAGTAACACTGGCTGAACAGGAATATCAGTTATACAAAAGGCTTTTTGATATCATCCATGGGCAACTGATCTATCCGGATATTTTGATTTATCTGCAGGCGCCCGTTCAGAAATTACAGGCAAATATTCATAAAAGAAACCGCTCTTATGAACAACAGATCCCTGATGCGTATCTGCACGCTATCCAGGCGTCTTATCTGAGTTATATCCAGCAAAGAGCAGGCATTACGCTGCTGGTGGACGCTTCTAATGCCAATTTTTTGGAAGATGACCGCCACGTTCAGCTCATCCTGGAAGCGTTGGAAAAAGACTATTCTGAGGGCATTCACAGGCTTAGCCTGCCTTAATTTTTAAAAAGATATAAGTAACTATATATGGCAAAAGACAGGGCTACAGGCGGGTTTTATGAGAAAAACCCCGTACTTCGAAACAGAGAATTTATTTGTTTTCTGCTATTCCGGTTTGGAATTTATTTTGCATTGAATCTACAGTCTACTGCTATATATTACTGGGTCTACCATCTGACGGGCAGTAACCTGAAAATGGGACTCATCGGCCTTGCCGAGGTGATTCCGGCAATTGCCTTTTCTATGTTCTCCGGCCATTTTGTAGACCTCCACGAAAAAAGAAAGATGCTGCTTAGCTGCCTGATAGGGTATATTTTTCTGGGCGGCGGCCTGTTTTTTCTGTCTACCGGTTTTTCGCTCCACCATCTGGGTCTGGACTGGACCTTAAATTTGATCTTTGCGTTAATATTTTTCGGCGGTGTCTTAAGAGCTTTCATCAGCCCTTCTGCATTTGCGCTGCTTGGTCAGTTGACGCCCAGAGAACATTACCCCAATGCCACTAGCTGGAGCAGCATGGCTTTTAAGATCGGGTCGGTAGTCGGTCCGCTTTCTTTTGGCGCCATCAATGCGGTTATGGGGCTGCTGGCCGGAAATCCGGTGGATATGGTAAGGGCGTCAGGAACCGTGACGGCGATCCCGGGCGTAACTGGCTCTATGTTCTTAATATTTTTAATGGAAGGCCTGTTATTGATCCCGGTATGCATTATCAAGGCGAAGCCCATCCTTAAGAAAGTAAAAGAGCCTGTGCTTCAAAGTCTGTCTCTGGGCGTAAAATTCATCCTGAAAACGCCTGCCTTACTTGGTGCACAGGCGCTGGATATGTTTACTGTCTTGTTCGGCGGTGCGGTGGCCTTGTTGCCGGCTTTTGTGGAGATCCACCGTATGACTGAAACGGAGTATGGATTCCTCAGGGCAGCCCCGGGTATTGGTTCTATTTTGACGCTCATATTGCTGGCCTACCTGCCCCTTAATACGAATCCGGGTAAAAAACTGCTGTGGTGCTGTGCAGGTTTTGGATTGTCGATTATTGTTTTTGGCTTTTCTAATGATATTTATCTTGCCTCAGTTGCACTGGTGGCCTCCGGTATGTTTGATGCTGTAAGTGTGGTGGTCAGAGGCACGATCCTCCAACTGGTAACGCCAGATGAGATGCGGGGGCGTGTGGCTGCCGTCAATACGATGTTTGTCAGTTCATCTAATGAGCTGGGGGACTTCGAGAGCGGGGTTATGGCCCATTGGCTTGGCACGATAAAAGCCATTATCGTTGGGGGCTGTTTAACGCTTGGGGTGGTTGGGATTACAGCTGCCAAAGCTAAAGAGCTCAGGCTATTTAATTACAAAAAATATGCTTAGCTAGCAGAAATATATTTTTTTTGAAGGATTAGAGGGCTCTGGTAAAATACCGGAGCCCTCTGTGCGTTATTATTAATAATCAGTATATTTAAGCTAAATTATTCTGCCCCAGTGACAAAAACACAGCTAACTTCTATATTTCTACTAGCAATAATTCTACTTTTTGCATCTGCTAAGGGACCGGGATTATATGCACAATCTTCAGAGACCTTCTACGACGGAATTGTGTTAAATGAAAATCATGCACCTCTGGAAGGTGTATTTATCCATATATCTGGTAAGGTAAATGGTGTACATACCAGTACTGATGGAGTATTCCGTTTGCGGGTGCCCAAGTCCGTACCGGTAAGGGTTATTTTTGAATCGATGGGACGGAAAAAGGTGGGAAAGGTAGTCTTCAGGGAGGATAAAACAGTTGCTGTTGATACAATTGTTCTCAGTGCTAAAGTGGCAGACCTGGAAGATGTCACCGTAACCGCCGACAAAAAAAGGGAAGAAACGGGCCTCATTGCCGTGGATGCTAATCAGGCCAGGGTCAATCCTTCGGCTGTGGGCGGTATTGAGGGCTTGCTCAAAACCTTTGTAGGAAGTAATAACGAGCTGACTTCTCAGTATTCAGTGCGTGGAGGTAATTATGATGAGAACCTGATCTATGTGAACGGATTTGAGATATATCGCCCATTTTTGGTAAGCTCCGGTCAACAGGAAGGATTAAGTTTTATTAATGCTGAGCTGACCGGGAACGTGCGCTTTTATACGGGAGGCTTCCAGGCCAAATACGGCGACAAACTCAGTTCTGTACTGGATGTGGACTATCAAAACCCGGTGCAAAATGAAGGCTCTGCCTACCTGAGTCTTCTGGAACAGGGGTTGAGTTTTAAGGGGATTTCTTCTGATAAAAAATTTACCTATCTGGTCGGGCTACGTAATAAAACCAATCGTAATGTGGTAAAGAGTCAGGCCACGACGGGTAATTACATCCCATCTTCATCAGATCTGCAGGGCTTATTTGTCTACCGTTTTAGCCCCAAATTCAGGGTCGAATTACTGGGAGACTATAATAAAACCAAATTCTTATTCTACCCGGAAGAAACTAAACTGACCGCCAGTGTATTCTCCCCTTACTATGTAGCCGACTATGGTGTAAATATTGACTTTCAGGGCAGTGAAAGGGACTATTACAGCACTGCATTTGCTGGGCTGACCGGAACGCTTACCCCCAATGACCACACGGAACTAAAATTCATGGCTAGTTATTACCAGGACCGGGAAAAGCAACAGCAGGATATCCTGGGTGCATACGAATTCGGGCAGCGAGACGAAAATGGCAATATCCTGGATGATCCTGATAACCTGCTGGGTGTGGGCGTAAACCAGAGCTATGCCAGAAATAACCTGCATATAAATGTCATGAGTGTTCAACACCAGGGCAGCTGGAAAAAAAATACCCATTACCTGCAGTGGGGGACCGCCCTTCAGCGTCAGCAGATCGACAGCAAGATTAATCAATGGAATTACAGTGATTCGGCCGGTTACTCTTTGCCTGTTGGAGGAAATGAACTGAATTTAAGTGAGCTCATGCGTGGCCGGGAGCAATTTACTATACAAAGGATAAATGGTTATGTACAGGATAATGTTCATTTCGGTAAGACAAATGTGTACACACTGCAATACGGGGTAAGGGCGAATTATAATGATTTGAATAATGAGTTGTTAATCTCACCCCGGGCCGGATTCTCCTTTCAACCGGGCAACTGGCAAAGAGACGTCATCTTTAAGGCATCGGCAGGTATGTACGCCCAGCCGGCTTTTTACAGGGAAATGGTCACTATGGATGGATCACTTAATAAAGAGATAAAAGCCCAAAAAAGTCTGCAGGGCGTCTTGGGGGTGGACTACCAGATGAAGTTGTTTGACCGGCCGGCCAGGCTTACTTCAGAACTTTATTATAAACATTTATATGATGTGATCCCTTATGACATCGATAATGTCCGGATTCGTTATTATGGCAATAATAATGCTGAAGCCTACGTGGCGGGATGGGAAACCCGGCTATTTACCCAATTTGTAAAGGATGCCGACAGTTGGTTGAGTCTGGGGATCATGCAGGCAAGGGAAAAGTTAGATGGTCTGAGTTATCAAAACTATTATAATCAGAATGGAGAACTGATCACCGCAAATACGACCGATAAAACAGCAACTGATTCTACAACGCAATCTGTCGGCTGGCTCAGAAGGCCAACGGACAGATTGATTACCTTCGGTATGTTTTTTCAGGATTATCTTTCTACCAATAAAAACTTTAAAGTCTATCTAAACACAATCTACGGAACTAACCTGCCTTTTAATATTCCGGGAAGCACTAAATACCGCAATGCCCTGGAGATTCCGGCTTATCTTAGAATGGATATCGGCTTTAGCGCCTTGTTACTGGATGGGACAAAACAGCGTAAAAAGCATGCCCCCTTTAAAGGCGTTAAAGATATCTGGGCCAGCTTTGAAATCTTTAATCTGATAAACAGAGACAATACGATCAGCTTTATGTTGCTAAAAGATTTCAGTAATCAGACCTATGCTTTGCCCAACAGGCTGACACCAAGATTGGTGAACTTTAAAATTGCTGTGGACTGGTAAGCCACTGTAAATGCCTTTACTGATTACTGCATGGGGATCCCCTTAAAAGTATAACCCAGATCCGAAAAATGCCGCAGCGTTGCAGCAAGCGCATATTGCATTCTGTCGAAAGCCTTGGTACTGTCATGGAAGACAATGATAGAGCCCGGCTCACTGTACTTTCTGACATTTGACCAGCATTTTTCAGGAGAAATTTTTGTGTCAAAATCTCCGCTTAACAGATCCCACATAATAATACGCGTATCTGGCAGTGCCTGTAGCAGCATTGTCTGCTGCTGTTTACTCATACGGCCATAAGGCGGCCTGAATAATGGAGATACTATCAGATCGCGGGCTTGCTGAATGTCTTTTAAGTATTGTTTTGGGGAGGACTTCCATCCGTTTAAGTGATTATAACTATGATTACCTATGCTGTGGCCTTCTGTCTGGATCTGTTGAAAGATCTCTGGATAGGTGTGTACATTTTTGCCCAGGCAAAAAAAACTTGCTTTGGCATCGAATTCCCTGAGCGTTTTTAACGCAAAGGGAGTGGCAATGGGGTGGGGGCCATCGTCAAAACTGATATACAATACTTTTTCGCCCGATCTTACCGGAAGCTTCCAGACCCTTCCTGGATAGGCTAGTTTGAAAAATATATTGGATTTAATCAGGTACAAACTGTTATTTCTTTTAATATAAGGTGCACTGTAATTACAACGTGCCTTTGGAAATATTATTACTCAACTTCCAAAACAATAACACCATCGGGGGCAGCCTTTGTGACGGCCGGCGTATTGAAAGTAAGTATGCCTTTTTCCAGGGACACTTTTACCGGCGTTTTATCTTTGAGTAAGTAGGCAGATTTTATTTTTTTGTGGGGAAATTTTTCCAGGGTCACCGGCTCTGATTGGGGATTTAAAACGTGGATATAGGTTTTGCCTGCTTTTTGGGTGAGGCCTCCCCATTTTTGAAGCCCGATATAACCGCCACGAGTACCATAGATACTTTCGCCGTAGGTTTGTATCCATGTACCCATGCTATCCAGGCTCTTATTGAAGGACTCTGAGAATAAGCCATTGGGCATTGGGCCTATGTTCATCAAAAGGTTTGCATTACTACAGGCGGCCCCCGCCAAAAGGCCCACAAATTCCCGGAGGGTTTTGTTATTATCGTCTTTTAGCGTAAAGCCCCAGGAATCATTGAGTGTAGCACAGGTTTCCAACGGCAACTTTGAAACGCTTTGGAAACTCAGCCCATGTGCATTCTGCCCGGGTATGTCTCTTTCGAACATTTGAAAGTCTTCCCCCGGGATCGGCGTCATATGATGGTTATTACCGATCATACAATCCGGCTGTAGTTTGTGGATAAGGGTATAGAGTTCCTGTATATGCCAATCAATAAATGTACTGTCTGTCCGCTCCTTGCTTTCTTCCGGCATCTGATCCCAATAGCCGTCAAACCAGATGCCGCTGATTTTGCCGTAATTGGTCAGTAGTTCGGTTAATTGGTTTTTCATGAACTGGATATAGTCCAGCCAGTTGCCCCTTTCTGTTCTGCCAGTGCCTTTCCCTGTTCTTCCTGTCCAGTAAGAATAATCTGTTCTGCGCCAATCCAGCAGTGAATAATAAAAGAATAATTTTAAGCCCTGTTTGTGACATTCATCTGCGATCTGCTTGACGATATCCTTATGATAGGGTGTATGCATGACATTGAAATCAGAATATTTTGTATCCCACATACTGAATCCATCATGATGACGGGTAACCAGGGTAATGTACTTCATGCCGGCTTTTTTGGCTTTAGCTACCCAGTCATGCGCATTAAAGGCGGTTGGATTGAAAAAACCTTCTAGTTTATTATAGTCCTTGATAGGGATGTTTTGATTGTTCATGACCCATTCGCCGTCACCAAGAATGCTATAAAGCCCCCAATGGATAAACATCCCGAATTTATTATCCTGGAACCAGTTTCTGGCGTCGACATTAGACTGGGTGGGCGTATAAGGCTGGAACTGTGCTTTGCCAGCCATCGTTGTGCCGCAGAGCAGCAGGAGGTATAAAAGTCTTTTTTTCATAATCTGATGCTAAATGTTTTTCTGATTTTTTCGATTATTATCGATTGCCAGTGCTGGGAAACAGGCGCTGGCTGACACAAATATAAGTTGTTTTATGAGATAGAAAAGCTTTGCAAAGCGCCTGGTATGGCACACGAAAATTTATAATTAACTGAAAAGAGGCAAAAGGTTCTTTTGGATAGCTTATACGGGTCAGCTGGCCTACGGGTACAAGAATTCTATATGGCTGTTAATACTTAACAGCAGCAGGAACCCCAAAAATCAGAATATTGTCCATTCTATTGTCGATTTAATCCATTTATCGTCCCGAAAATCCTCCCTATTTTCGCTGAAGTAAAACGGTCTGGGTGCTAAGGCCTCCTGCAGGAAGTCTTTGGTGCAGTTCTTATGAACAGTAATACACGAACAAGTTATATATTTTATGAAGTTTCACCACAAGTTTATTTTACGCATATCTTTTATTTCTGCCTTAGGGGGTTATTTATTTGGATTTGATTTTGCAGTTATCGCGGGCGCACTGCCCTTTTTACAGCAACAATTCAACCTGGACCCCACCTGGGAGGGATTTGCGACCGGATGCCTGGCACTGGGGGCTATTATAGGCTGTCTTACTGCAGGTAAAGTGTCGGAACGTTATGGACGCAGACCGGGTATGTTGCTTGCAGCAGCCATATTTGGTATTTCTTCATTGGCTATGGCTGCCGCGCCAGGCCGCTTAGTATTTGTGATTGCAAGATTCATTGCGGGAACCGGCGTTGGTATGGCTTCGATGCTTTCTCCAATGTATATTGCAGAAATTGCGCCTGCGAAATACCGGGGGCGTATGGTGGCCATTAACCAGTTGACGGTTGTGTTAGGCATCCTTTTTACGAATCTGATTAATTACTGGTTGAGAAATGAAGGCGCAGATGTCTGGCGGTGGATGTTCGGGCTTGGTGCGGTTCCATCCTTTCTGTTTTGGCTAGGGGCCTATAGTTTACCGGAAAGCCCTCGGTGGCTGATTAAGAACGGCATGGAGCAGAAAGCCATTGAGATACTTTCAAAAATCGGTACTGCTCCTTACGGTACAGATACAGCACGCCAGATAAAGACAGGTCTCTATAACGCACATTCTAAAATCAATTATAAGGTATTACTGCAAAAAGCATTTTTTCCTATTTTATTAATAGGGATTGGGCTGGCTGTCTTCCAGCAATTTTGTGGCATCAATACGGTTTTTAATTATGCGCCCAAGATTTTTGAAAGTATCGGCGCGTCTCAGGATGATCAGCTGTTGCAAACTGTTTTTATTGGAGGCGTCAATTTAGTCTTTACTATTGTTGCCATGGCAGTTGTTGACCAGGTTGGCCGTAAGCCATTAATGCTTTTTGGGGCAGGCGGTCTGGCTATATTATATGTTTTAATAGTACAGCTGCTGGGCACAGGTTCAACTGAGGTCTCCTGGTTATTACTTGCAGCTATTGGTACTTATGCCATGTCGCTGGCCCCTGTGACCTGGGTATTGATTTCAGAGATCTTTCCAGGTAGCATCCGGGATGCGGGTATTTCTGTGGCGGTGATCGGGCTTTGGGCAGCCTACTTTATTCTTGTATTTACTTTCCCGGTTTTATTTGAATACTTAAAAGACAATACCTTTTATATCTATGCGGGCGTTTGTGCACTGGGGTTTTTATTTATACTGTTTAAAGTAAAGGAAACCAAGGGCAAAACATTAGAGGAACTTGAGCAAAATTTAATCAGACATTAATAGACAGAAACTATGGATCAGGAAAATGTAAAAGTGTGGAAGGAAGTTATTTCCATCCCTACTTATGGAGTTGGTAGGCCTGAGAAGAACCCTATGTTTTTTGAAAAAAGGGTGTATCAGGGGAGCAGTGGGGTTGTTTACCCGAATGCGGTCATTGAAAAAATTTTGGATATACGGCGCGATGAACAGTATACAGCGCTTTTTTTAGAAAACAGGTACATAAAAGTAATGATCCTGCCACAATTAGGTGGCAGGATACAAATGGCCTATGATAAGATAGGAGAAAGGCATTTTATTTATTATAACCAGGTAATCAAGCCAGCCTTGGTCGGACTTACCGGCCCCTGGATCTCCGGAGGAATAGAATTTAACTGGCCCCAGCACCACCGTCCAAGCACCTTTGAGGCTGTAGACTTCAAGATTGGAGACGGCCCCGGTGGTAGTAAAGTGGTGTATGTTAACGAGATAGAAAAGATGTTCCATACCAAGGCGATGGTCGCCTTCACGCTTTATCCCGAAAAGGCATATATTGAAATTAATGCGACTTTGTATAACCGCTCTCAGCTGCCTCAAACCTTTCTTTGGTGGGCCAATCCTGCAGTTAAGGTAAATGATGCTTATCAATCAGTATTCCCCACGGATGTAAATGCTGTTTTTGATCATGGCAAAAGAGATGTGTCGGATTTTCCTATTGCCACTGGCACTTACTATAAGGTAGATTATGCACCTGGTACTGATATCTCTTTTTATAAGAACATTCCGGTGCCGACCTCGTATATGGCGGTTAATTCTGCATATGATTTTGTAGGGGGCTATGAACATGACACAAAAGGCGGGCTGCTGCATGTGGCAGATCATCACGTGTCGCCCGGAAAAAAACAATGGACATGGGGACATAGCGATTTTGGACAGGCCTGGGACCGCAATTTAACAGATCAGGATGGCCCCTATATTGAATTAATGACAGGAGTATATACCGATAACCAGCCTGATTTTACCTGGATTATGCCTTTTGAGCATAAAACCTTTACTCAGTATTTTCTGCCTTATAGACAGTTAGGGCTGCTAAAAAATGCTTCTAAGGATATTTTGCTGGCCCTGGAAGGTATGGATGGGCAAATCACACTTAAGTTATTTGCGACTTCCAGGCAATCAGGTTTAGAGATCGAACTGATGTATAATGGAGAAATAAAATTAAAGGAGTCTGTATCAATTGACCCTGAACATCTGTTTGAACGAAAGGTTGCCTTTAGCGGAAGCTATACGGAACAAGCTGTTTGCGTCTATGTTAAAAACAATGAGGGGCATATTATTTTAAGCTATCTGCCCGCAAAAAATATCAAAAAGGAACTGCCGCAGGCGGCAAAAGCAGCGCTTCGGCCAAAAGATATTGTATCAACTGAGCAGTTGTTTTTGACCGGCCAGCATCTGGAGCAATACCGTCATGCGACGTATTCCCCAGTACCTTACTATGAAGAGGCGCTGCGTAGAGATGCAAGTGATGCGAGAAATAACAATGCATTAGGTTTATGGTACCTGAGACGCGGGCAATTTGCACAGAGTCTGCCCTATTTCAATACGGCGATACAGACTATTACCGAGCGTAACCCTAATCCATATGATAGTGAGCCTTATTATAACTTAGGGGTCGCGCTTCGGTTTCTTCAAAAAAATAGTGAGGCCTATGATGCCTTTTTTAAATCCACCTGGAACAAAGCGTGGAAGGATGCCGGTTACTTCTCAGTGGCGCAAATTGATATGCTGCAGGGTAATATGGCACTTGCGGCGCAACATGCAAAGACCGCCATTGATCATAACGCTTATCACAGCAAAGCGTATACATTATTAGCTGCGGCCCTGAGAAAACAAGGCCTGTGGGAAAAAGCAGAAGTCGTTGTATTAGATGCGCTTGAAAAAGACTTGTTTAACTTAGGTGCGAGATATGAGTACGTATCATTGTTAAAAGAAACAGGCAATACCCTGAAGGCAGAAACTCAATTGGAGGAACTATGGCAGCTATCCCGGGGAGACGAACGGAATTTTATTGAATACGGACTGGATTATCTCTGGGCCGGATTATACACCGAATCGATTGATTTTTTTGGCATTCTTGAACAAAGGACAGCGAATACTATGGGGCCAATGATCTATTATTATCTGGGATGGTGTCATGCACAATTAGGCACCGACAAAAGCGCTGCGAAATCCGTGCAATCATATTTATTAAAGGCATCTGCTGCAGATCCTTACTTGTGCTTCCCTAACCGTCTGCAGGATATCATGGCCCTGGAATTTGCGCTGGAGCAAAATCCCAGGGATGCGAAAGCCGCTTATTACCTGGGAAACCTGTTTTATGATAAAAGGCAATATGAAAAAGCGATTAATTACTGGTTGCGGTCAGAGAAGTCAGATCCTGGTTTTCCCACCGTACTTCGTAACCTTGGGATTGCATTCTTTAATAAGCGAGGTGATTTCAGGCAGGCAAAGGCTTATTTCGAAAGGGCATTTAAACTTGACCCCCAGGATGCCAGGGTATTAATGGAATCAGATCAATTATACAAGAGACTGAATGTTGCTTTGACGGACAGGCTAAACTGGCTGAATAAATATTTGGATCTCACAAAAGAGCGCGATGATACGTATTTGGAACTCATTACCCTGTATAATCTGAGCGGAGAATACAAAAAGGCGGAAGAAATGTTGATGTCCCGCAAATTTCACCCCTGGGAGGGAGGAGAAGGAAAAGTGTCCGGTCAGTATGTGGTGTCTCTTACAGAACAGGGGAAAATGCATCTTGCCGAAGGGAATTACAAAATGGCTATTCAGTTATTTGAACGGGCCCAGGCATATCCTTATAATTTGGGAGAGGGAAAACTGTATGGTGCAATGGAAAATGACCTGTTTTACTGGTTAGGCAGTGCCTGTGAAAAATCGGGGGAAGCGCTGCTTGCGGCTGACTACTATAAGGCAGCGGCAAAAGGATCCCTTACACTGACAAACGCCATGTATTACAATGATCAACAACCAGATAAGTTGTTTTACCAGGGCATGGCCTGGCGAAAGCTGGGAGACTTTGCAAAAGCAGACATGTTGTTTAATCTGCTGTTAACGTATGGAAAAGAACATGAAAACGACGTTATTGAAATTGAATATTTTGCCGTTTCCTTACCCAATCTTTTGATTTTTGACGACGACCTGTCGTTAAGAAACAAGTTGAATTGTATCTATTTACAGGGACTTGGCCATCTGGGCTTAGGGGAATTGGCAAAGGCGGAAAAATGTTTCAAAGCTGTGCTTCAACAAGACAACAGTCATCTGGGCGCTCATATACATTGCCGCTTAATGACATATGAAGGTCTTTTATAACCATTGGTTAATCACAAAAAAGTTCAGTAAGATACTTCTTTAGGCGAAGGGATGCCCTGACAACAGACCCTTTCGTCAGGGCATCGTATTTCCTGTCCTAAAGCAGGAGAATATCTCTGGCGGCAAAAAGTAAAATAATCCATCTATTTGCAGATTTCATCCATCTTATTAACTATTTGGGAAAGGTACATTTGGATAACGGTTTTTCCATACTCTCTCTACCAATAAAATCATGTCAAATGAGCATTAAAATTTCCAAAATGTCCAGACACATAAAGGTTATAAATGTTGGAATTTGTTCCGTCATTATATCTATGTTATGGCAATGTGCTATGGCTCAGGGCACGCTCCAAAAGACAGTCCATGGGATGATTACAAATGAACAAAATCAGCCGATTGTAAATGCCTCAGTTGTTATTAAAAATCAGCCGGGCAAAGGGACAGTGTCGGATGAAAAAGGACAGTATTCCATTACGGTGGACAGCCATGCAACGCTTATTTTCAGTGCCGTTAGTTATCTGCAAAAGGAGCTTACGGTACCTCAGTCAGGTATACTGAATGTAATGTTAGCGGATGCTAGTGACAGTCTCAGCGAAGTAGTCGTCATCGGTTACGGGACTGTTAAGAAGAAGGATCTGACAGGCGCAGTAACGTCCTTGAAGGGGGCCGATGTGAAAACAGAAGGAGTTAGCAGTTTAACCAAAGCATTACAGGGTAAGATGCCCGGAGTGAGCGTCGAGTCAGCAGGAGGTAATCCGGGTGCCGGTACCAGGATTCTTATTCGCGGCGTCGGGACTTTCGGCAGTGCGACACCGTTATATATCGTTGACGGGGTCCAGGTAAATGACATCAATAACCTGTCTTCTGTTGACATAGAATCTATTGACGTGCTGAAAGACGCCTCTGCGGCGGCCATTTATGGATCCAGGGCAGCAAACGGTGTGGTATTGGTAACGACTAAACTTGGAAGATCAGGCCCGTCTATGATCCATTTCAATGCGAATCTCGGGCTGCAGCAACTGGAAAATAAATTAGATGTATTAAATGCAAAACAGTGGGCAACGGTCAGCAATGCTGCCCACAAGGCGGCGGGTCTGCCTGGTCTGGATATTGCCAAGAATCCTGATGAGCTGGGAAAGGGAACCGACTGGCAGGATGAGATTTATAGAAAAGCTCCCACCAGAAACTATGAGCTGATGATCGGTGGAGGCGGTAATGATAGTAAATATAGTATTTCCGGAAGTTATTTAGATCAGGATGGTATTGTTGAAGTGACCGGATACAAGCGTTATAATCTTCGCATGAAAAGCGAAACAACCAAAGGCCGGTTTAAGTTTGGGGAAACCGCCCTGCTCTCCCGGGAGAAGTGGGTCAATATGGCCGGTGGCTGGGGCGGACAAGGTGGTAATCCTGTGGGATCTGCGGCCAAGATGATTCCGGTCTTTGATGTGTATGACACATCTGCTTTAGGCGGATTTGCAGGCGCTTATGGACCGGTGATGAATGTCGCAAACCCTGTTGCCCAATTGTATTTAGAAGATATCACCCGCGAGCTGACAAGTATTCTTATTAATGCATACGGGCAGGTAAATATAATGCCCGGTTTAGACTATAAACTCAATTTAGGTTATACGAACGCTTTCGGCACTAATTCTGATTATTTTAAGCGTAACGAGGTGGGAACTTTGTTTTCACATCCTACCAACGATATCAGTTTAAGTAAGGATCAGAATGTCCAGGTGCTTTTGGAAAACACCCTTAATTATGATAAGCAGTTGGGAAAACACAGCATTCAGGCTTTAGTTGGCTACACGTATCAGAAGAATACCTATACCTATACATCAGCAGCTCGGACAGATCTGCCAGATGGCATTCGAAATATTGATGCAGGGGCAGGTGTATCCACGGCCGAAGGAAACAGTACAGAGAGCAGTCTTTTGTCTTTGCTCGGCAGGGTAATATATTCTTATGACAGCAGGTATTTGTTGACCGCGAGCATCCGAAGAGACGGCTCTTCACGCTTTGGCAGCTCTTACAGATATGGTAATTTCCCTTCGATAGCCGTTGGCTGGAATATTGCCAATGAATCTTTTTTTGCGGATTTAAAAGATAAGATTTCTACCTTAAAATTAAGAGCAAGCTATGGGGAGCTGGGCAATCAGCAGATTAATGATTATTTATATGCTGCTGCCGTAGCTTCCAATATTAATTATGTGAGCGGTGAAGATCAACATAAATGGTTTGGCGCTATCCAGACTGCATTTGCCTCTCCAGATATAAAATGGGAAAATACCAAGACTTCCAATATCGGTTTAGATCTCGGGCTCCTTCAAAATCGTTTTAATCTGACTTTTGACTATTTTGTAAAGAAGACCTCAGATGTTCTTTTAAATGTACCCATTCCGGGATCTGCAGGTTCAGTATCCAATCCGATCGTGAATGCCGGGACGATCCGCAATAATGGTCTTGAGTTGGGATTGAGTTATGCAGATAAAATCGGCGATCTGAATTTCACGGCATTTGGGACGCTAAGCAAAGTGAATAATAAGGTGCTTGCCCTTGGAACAGGGACCCAACAGTTATTTGGTGGTCAGCCTACGCATCACGGAGCTTCAACCACAGTGACCGAAGCAGGAGGCCCTATAAGTGCGTTTTATTTGATAAAAGCTATCGGGATATTTAATTCTCAGCAAGAAATAGATAATTATACCAATGCAGAGGGGCAGCTGATACAGCCTAATGCTTCGCCCGGAGACATTAAGTTTCTGGATAAGAATGGAGACGGGCAGATCAGTGACCTGGATAAAGTGTATATGGGCAGCCCCTTTCCGGATTTTGAATACGGTTTTGGCCTGCAGGCGGAATTTCACAATTTTGATCTGAACTTCTTTTTTCAGGGAACAGCCGGTAATAAAATTTATAACGGTTTAAGGCAGGACTTAGAAAGTATGAGCCTCGAGTTTAATTATTCAGCAGCCACTTTGAATGCGTGGACGCCTGAGCATCATACAGCTATTCCAAGAGCCGTTATTGACGATCCTAATTTTAATGACCGGACTTCCTCCAGGTTTTTAGAAAGTGGATCCTATCTTAGGATGAAGACGCTCCAATTAGGTTATACTTTTAACGGTGATATTCTGAAGCGGTTAAAAATGAACTCACTGCGTGTTTACATCAGCGGCGATAATTTGTTAACGATAACTAAGTACAGTGGCTATAACCCTGATATTGGCCGAACGGGCAGTATTTTGGATCGCGGTGTCGACTATGGCCATGTCGCTTATCCTCTTGCCAGAGTATTTTCTGCAGGTGTGCAGTTGTCGTTTTAGATTATTTTGTTATTAATCATTCAATCCTAAAAATGTGGCGATGAAATATATATTCATATTATCTGTTGTACTGATCCTGTCAGTGGGATGTAAAAAAGCAACTTTAGAGCTGAATAACCCTAATCAAATCACTTCTGCAACATTTTGGAAGTCTGAGACGGATGTTCAAAGTGCGCTGGCTGCCACTTACGGTCTGCTCAGAGACGTTAATGGAGGCTTTTGGGGCGTACGTGGTATCGAAATCGGTAATGGCAGAGGAGACGATTTTTTTATAAGGCATGATGTTGCGGATCTTTACCAGTTGACTACTTATACAAATACGGCAGATAACGGCGTTGCGAGCAGTGTTTGGGATGTCGCCTACAGGGGCATATTCCGTGCGAATCAGATCCTGGAACATATTGATGAGGTTCCTGACCTGAGTGCAGACCAAAAAGCGTCTTATGCCGCTGAGGCTAAATTCTTACGCGGCCTCAATTATTTTGTCCTGGTGATCAATTTTGGGGATGTGCCAATCATTCTTAAAACAGCACAGACGAAAGACGATTATTTTAACCCTAAATCCCCGGAGGCCGATGTGTGGAAGCAAGTGATTGCCGATTTTACAGATGCAGCAGGTGGGCTGCCTGTCCAATATCCTTCAGAATTTGTCGGCAGAGCGACCAGAGGTGCGGCCTTGGGGTATCTGGGGAAGTCATACCTTTATACCAAGGACTGGGCCAATGCGGAGACGACTCTGATGAAGCTGACGGCTGCGCCGTTCAGCTATCACCTGATGGACAATTATGGGGATAATTTTATTGATACAAAGGAGAATAACCAAGAATCTGTTTTTGAGATCCAGTTAGGCGACGTAGGCGGCACGAACGCCTGGGGCGGAGAGAATTCCACGCAGTCTTTAGGTGTGACCACGGCGCAGGAATTTGCACCTGCAGAGGTAAGCGGCTGGTTTGAAATCAGCCCTACGGATGTCTTGTTTAAAGAATTTCAGAAAGAAAAGACCAAGAGTGGTGATTTTGACCCAAGAATGTATGCAACGCTTATCTGGAACTATCCAGGTGCTACTTTTTACCGCAAGCCGTTTTCGAGTTATGAAGTTCTTTTCGGTTATCAGTCGATGATTAAAAAATATCAGAACTTTAATCAGGTAAATGAACTGACGGGGGCCAGCGGTGCGAGTGATTATACCTCCAGCAATAATGAGCGGGCCCTTAGATATGATGATATCCTGCTTATGATTGCCGAAGCATTGACAATGCAGGGAAAGCCGGCCGACGCCTATCAATACGTGGATATGATCCGGCAAAGGGCTGATTTGGCAAAACTACCTGCCGGTTATAATCAGGATGAAATGATGGCAGAGATCAGACACCAGAGAATGATTGAATTTGCGCGGGAAAACCAGCGCTTTTATGACCTGAGGCGCTGGGGTTTATTAAAAGAAGCTATTGCAGCGAGTGATAAAGAAGGAACGCAATATTTTAATGAAAAGAAACATAGTTATCTTCCCATCCCTCAAAATGAAATAAATAGTAACCCTAAAATTGAACAAAATCCAAACTGGAAATAGCGGCTACCGGGATCGGCGTTAAAACACGAGATGAATCTAAAAATAATTTTACTCATGAATAAAGCAAGTATTAAGTTTTTTATCCTCTGTATTTTCTTTGTGGCATCTAAGGCTGGCCTTTGTCAAAAAGACCATCATATTATTGATCTGGAAGGTAAGTGGGGTTTTAAAATAGACTCGATGGATCAGGGGGAGACCGATCAATGGTATAACAAAAGCTTAAAGGAAACCATTGCGCTTCCCGGCTCTATGACTACGAATGGCAAAGGAAATGATATTACAGTAAATACGCCCTGGACAGGGCAAATTGTTGATTCGTCTTATTTCTTTGACCCTCAGTATGAACCTTACCGGCAGCCTGGTAACATTAAGGTGCCCTTTTGGCTGCAGCCGGTAAAATATTACAAAGGCGCCGCATGGTATCAAAAGGAAGTAGCCATTCCGGCCAGCTGGAAAGGCCATCCCATAGACCTTTCAATAGAGCGGGCGCACTGGGAGACTACCGTTTGGGTCGATGGGCATAAGATCGGCAGCGAGAATAGTTTGTCCACTGCGCATGTCTATGATTTAACTGCTTTTTTGAGCCCGGGAAAGCACAGGATTTCTGTCCGCGTGGATAACCGTGTCAAAGAGGTGAATGTCGGCATGAATTCTCACAGCATTACAGATCATACGCAGGGTAACTGGAATGGAATGATCGGGGCGCTGCAGCTGATCGAAAAGCCAATGGTTTATTTGGCTGAAGTGCAGGTTTATCCGGATATTGCTAATAAACAGATACGTGTGCAGGTCCGGGTGGTTAACCATTCAAAAGTAAAAGTTGATTCCAGAATAAGTATATCGGCTGAAGCAACCGGACAAGGTAAGCAAGGTCATTTGCCATCTTTGAACAGAAATGTCCAGGTGAATGCTGATACCAGCATGCTTGAGTTCAGGTATTCAATGGGGGAAGCGCCACTGTTATGGGATGAGTTCAATCCTGATCTTTATAAGTTAAATGTCAGTATACAACCGTCCGGCGGGCAGCCGGCAAGCCGAAAAACCGTTCAGTTCGGAATGAGAACGTTCAAGACGGACGGGACCCAGTTTGTGATTAACGGCCGGAAGACCTTTCTGAGAGGCACCCTTGAATGTGCGATTTTTCCGCTGACAGGATTTCCTCCCACAGATAAGGCAGCGTGGAGCAGGATCTTTAAAATCGCGCGGTCCTATGGATTGAACCATATGAGATTTCACTCCTGGTGCCCGCCGGAAGCTGCTTTTGCTGCGGCTGATGAGGCTGGTTTTTATCTGCAGATCGAATGTGCTTCCTGGGCAAATTCAGGAGCGACGGTAGGAGATGGAAAGCCTCTTGATGCCTATTTGTATCGGGAGAGTAACAGAATTGTAACGGCCTATGGAAATCATCCTTCTTTTTGTATGATGGCATATGGTAATGAACCTGCAGGAAAACATTTAACGGAGTATCTTACAGATTTTGTAAAATACTGGAAACAAAAAGATCCCAGAAGACTCTATACTACGGCTGCCGGCTGGCCGATCATCCCGCTGAGTGATTATAATTCGACACCTGATCCCCGGATTCAGGCATGGGGCGGAGGGTTGAAAAGCGTTATCAATGCCCAGCCTCCCAATACAAATTATGACTGGCGGAGTATTATTGCAAAATGGCAACACCCTACCGTCAGCCATGAAATCGGACAATGGTGTGTTTATCCTGATTTTAAGGAGATGAAGGACTATAAGGGGGTGATGAAAGCAAAGAATTTTGAAATTTTCCAGGATCAGCTGGGTAAGAACGGGTTAGCAGATCTGGCAGACAGCTTTTTGCTGGCCTCAGGTAAATTACAGGTTTTGTGTTACAAAGCGGATATAGAAGCAGCGCTCAGAACGCCGGGATTCGGTGGATTTCAATTACTGGATCTTCATGACTTTCCCGGACAGGGAACTGCGCTGGTTGGAGTATTAAGTCCATTTTGGAAGGAGAAAGGATATGTGACCAGTGATGTTTATAGCCGCTTTTGTAATGCCGTAGTTCCACTGGCCAGGCTGCCCAAAATGATTTGGCAAAATAATGAAACATTAACCGCTGAAATTGAGATAGCCAATTTCGGGGCAGCCGCATTGAAAAATGTGGCGCCATCCTGGGTGTTATCAGATCAAAACGGAAAAAAAATCAAAGAAGGACGCCTGGGGGTGAAAGATATTCCACTGGGTAACGCATTTCAGCTGGGAAATATCCGGATTCCGCTTGACGGCATTCAAAAGGCATCGGCGTTGACGTTAACAGTGCAGGTTGATGGTTATCAAAACAGTTGGCAGGTGTTCGTGTATCCGGCTACGACCCCCGTTATCAATGGTGTTGTTGTGACACAGCAGCTGGATGAAAGGGCCCTCAGTACGTTGAAATCCGGAGGAAAAGTTTTACTGAGTATTAAAAAGGGTATGGTAAGAGAAGACAAAGGAGGAAAGATTCCAATCGGGTTCTCCAGTATTTTCTGGAATACAGCCTGGACACATGGTCAGCCCCCCAATTCATTAGGCATTTTATGTAATCCGGAAAATCCTGCCTTGGCAGATTTTCCAACTAATTTTTATTCGGGCTGGCAATGGTGGGACGCGATGAGCCACGCTTCTGCCATTGAGCTGGACAGTGTGTCAAAAGCGCTTAAACCTATCGTACGGGTAATTGATGACTGGGTGACAGCAAGGTCCCTGGGGTTGATCTTTGAATGCCAGGTGGGTGCCGGTAAATTAATTGTTTCCGGGATCGATTTGATCAGTGACGCTGACAAGCGCCCCGAGGCCAGACAGCTGGGGTATAGTTTAATGCATTACATGTCATCAGATTTGTTTAATCCGCAAGTTGATGTACCGCTGCAAAAGATAACCGGCTTAATTAAGGAAGAATAGATCTGTTCAGAAAACTTCCTTTTTTGACAAAGTAAGGAGTGGCATCCGGCAGCGCCTTGTTGATACTTAAATAACGCATTCAGAAAAATGCTGATTATAAGAAAAAGACGATGAAAAATGACTTTATCTTAGGCTTATTGTTATTAACCGCAACTTCCACATTTGCGCAAGGATCTGATGTAAAATCTGATACGGTAAGAGGCTCCGGGCGATATTGGAATAGCGACACTGAGCTTACTTCTTACAGGCTGCCTCCGGCTCCCGCCGGATATCATCCGAAATATATTGATTTGGATAAGGACGGAGATCCGGATCTTCTGATTTCAGTCACTAAAAATGACATTCCCGTCCTGTGGCTGGATGATAACGATAATATGAAAGTCGGGGATCTGGAAGGAGATACAAACGCAGACTGTTTATTGATTGACCGCAACAGGGACGGACACTTTGGAGGAATCGGCGATCTTGTAATTGACTGGGTGGAGGATCAGGGAGATGGTAAAGGGGGGATGCAGCTTATTCAAGATTATCCGGCTCAAGAGAAAAACGCTGTCTGGCCCAATGGTCATTATATGTGGGTGCTGGATACAGATCATGACCAGGTATTTAATTATATTGACTGGAACAGTTTTGAACTTCTTTCATGGGAACACAGCGGGGCTGCCGATTTCTTCCCGGATTACAGCGGACAAAGTATTTTTATGAAAGTCCATGCGGCCAGCAATCGCATCAAGGATATGCGGCTCAATTGGGAAAATCCTTTTTTATTTTATGACCCGGATCAGGATGGTCTTTCTGAAATGGCAGTAAGGATTGTGGATTCAACAACTTATTTTGATGACACTACGAAGCAGAAAAATCCTCAAACCATTCAATTTTCCGGAAAAGCGAACTGGACCTCTGTTTCTGTCGATATGGACAACGATAATGCCCCAGGCAATGAATTTGATTTTGATATGACGCTTGGTTTTTTCGGAGGCGGTTTTGATTATATGGATCAGGTTCACCGGCTGGATATGCATAGTCTTCCCGGAACGGATTCGTTTTTTCTGGATAGCCGCTGGCGTCATCTGGATAAGCTGATCTATGCAGATCATAAGGCTGCTTTGCCGTTGATCTTTAAAAGAGGGCACTGGAAGCAGGTCTATTTTGTTTATGACGAAGATGATGACTGTAACCGTTGGGAGCGTGTAGAATTTCTTGCCCCCAAAGATCTCTTTAAAATAGGTAGCGGTAATGGCGGAATCGATGATAACACACAATCAGATCCGGCGGGTGATCGCGGAGAATGGGATCTGGACAATTCCGGAAAAGGGAAACTATATCTGAGTAAGTTTGATGGCAGACTGCATTTATACGGTGCCGACTGGGGGTGCTGGAGAATAGACCAGAATGCAAGTTATTATCAAGGCTGGGACAGGCGTATCATAAAGGGGGAACCAAAGAAGTTTGCTACTGTCAGGTATGATGATATAGACAACAATGGTTTTTTTGACAGAATCTCTTATGATCTGGACGGAGATACTGCTTTTGAACAGGTGGTAGATCTCAAGGCACTGGGGATAGATGATCGTAACAGCCTGATCGATGTTTCTGATTACAGCTATGCTGACTATCGCCGGTTGCAACAAAAAATGTCGGATCAATTATGGCAAAATGCAAGACTGGCTATAGAAGTGGCAAGATCCTACGGATTAAATATAAATTGGTATGCCAAATTGCTGAAACCGCGTTCAGCTCAACAAAAGTATCACAATGGGTACTGGCTGCAATTTTATCTCTATAAGGATCTGGAAAACTTATTTTTAACGCAAAAAGATTCGGGGGCGCTTAACAGATTAAATAAGGCTTATTTTGGGGCTGACTGGAAATCCCTCATGCCTAAACAATAGTGCGCTTCTGTTCAGAAGGTATCATGAAATGTAAATTTCTTCTTATACTGGCCACGGTTTGTCTTTTACAAAAGGCCGAAGCCCAGCGGCTGGAGCAGACTGTCTTAAAACGTTATTCCTATTATCTGCTGCATACCGTAGAGCGCCCTTCACTGGCTCCTGTCCTGCAAACGCTCCGGTCCACCGGCAGCTGGAAGGATATTGATTATAAGGGAACGCTTGCTGACAACTGGCAGCCATCGATTCATTTAAAACGGGTGCGCCTTATGGCGCTGGCATGGGCCGATGCCAGGGATCCTTATTACCACAATAAAAGACTCCTGAAGGCCATTAAATCAGCGATAGAATTTTGGGTAAAAGACCCTTTGAAAAGTGGCAATTGGTGGTATAATGAAATTGGTATCCCGCAGTATATGAGGGACATCATTGTGCTGATGCGTCCGGCCTTAGACAGTGATCAGCTAAAGAAATGCCTGCACGTTATGGCGCAGTTACATGTTGGCAACGGCGGCGCAAATTTGATCTGGAGTGCAGATCTCGGATTGCATTACGCAGCACTTACCGGGGATACGGCAATGATGCACAAATGTCAGAAATTGCTGGTAAATGAAATAAAAATTACGACGGGAGAGGGAATACAGCCGGATTTTAGCTTCCATCAACACGGAGCGAGAATGCAAATGTATCATTATGGCGGTGCATTTCTGACGGACAATGTAAAGTTAGCATGGGAGTTGCGGGCAACTTCGCTTGCCTACCCGGAAGAAAAGATAAAGATACTCATGGACTTTCTTTTGGAGGGCTGGCAATGGATGACCAGGGGTATAAATACGGTTCCGGGAACGATTGACCGGGCCGTTTCCCGCAATGATGCCTTGCATAGCAGTGATATCAGGCCCTTACTGCCGTTTTTGACTTCTTTAGCGCCTGAAAAAGCCAGCGCCTTCAAGGCTATCGGAGTAAGCCAAAACGGAGGGGAGAGCCAATTAGCGGGCTTCAGGTATTATCCTTATTCAGATTTTGCCGCCTTCCAGCAGAAGCGCTTCAGCTTTTTTTTAAAAACGCTTTCCAACCGGACGCTGGCCACTGAATCTATCAATCAGGAAAATAAGAAAGGGGCACTCCTGTCTGGTGGCGACAGCTACCTGATTGCAAATGGTCATGAATATTTTAATATGATGCCCGTATGGAATTGGACACATTTGCCGGGTGTAACGGCCTTTGATGGTGCAAAGAAGATAAACAGGCAGGCTTTCACCGGTAGCGTGAGCGATGGGAACAGCGGCCTGTCTGTTATGGATTACAGCTTACAAGGTGAGGCAGGCCGGCAACTGTCTGCACGTAAGAGCTGGGCCTGTCATGGGTCGGAAGTAGTATGTCTTATAGCCGGAATGAAGGCTGCCGGTATTTCTGAAGAAGCTTTTACTACGCTGGATCAAAGCCGCCTGCAGGGTCCTGTTACGGTGGACCGGCCAGGCCATCATATCCCGGACGGCGTTCATCATCTGAAAAATGTCCGCTGGATCCACCACGGAAGTTTTCTATATATTCCATTGACGCCAGCCTCCATTGATCTTAGAGTGGGAGACGTAAGCGGCAGCTGGCATTCGATTACAGACGCGGGTTCTGATTCTGTAAAAACAGACAGGGTTTTTATGCCCGTGTTGCTGCACCGCCTGGCGGGAACCGGTGTAAACACTGGCTATGTAATACGGGCATGTAATAGTGCGAAGGATGCTCCTGAAATCTGCCGGCGTCCGGATTGGGATATTCTCAGAAATGATACCATCTGTCAGGCCATTCATTTTAAAGACGGAAACATACAAATTGCTTTTTTTTCCCCGGATTCGCTCATGTTAAGCCGCAATCAATCTATTCGTGTCGACAGGCCCTGTCTTGTGATGATTACGAGGCAAGGGCTCTTTGTCAGTGATCCGGCACATACCGGGGGCGACTGCCAAATCCGGTGGAATAACCGCAGTTGGAAGGCAGAACTGTTAGCTGACGGAACCACAAGCAGAGCGACAGCAATCACCGAGTAGACTTTTTTTAGCTATTACAGCCAGCGATAAAACAAAAAGAGGTATTCACCATGAAAAAGCGATCCGGTTGCATCTTTGTCGGGATAACCATTTTTATTTATTTCCTTACAGGAAGTCCATTATTCTCCCAGATCATTCAAATCAATGGACAGGTAAAAGGAAGGGTCTTTCAGGGAGTCGGCGCAGTCAGTGCCGGCGCTTCCTCCAGGCTCCTGATTGACTATCCGCCCATGTATAGAAGCGATATTCTTGACTATTTATTTAAACCTTATTTTGGTGCTGGCTTACAGCATCTCAAAGTCGAAATAGGCGGTGATATAAATTCAACTACCGGAACAGAACCCAGTCATGCAAGATCCAGACAAGAGTTAAACGATCCGCAGCGCTCCTATTATCAGCGGGGCTATGAATACTGGCTATTAAAGGAAGCTTATCAAAGGAATCCGGAGATTTTTCTGGATTGCCTTGAATGGGGCGCTCCGGGATGGTTTAAAGGAGGATTCTATTCTCAGGATAATGCTGATTATATAGTAGCTTTCATAAAGGGAGCCAAAAAATACTGGAATGTTCCGATACATTATACCGGGATCTGGAATGAAAAGCCCGGTGAAGGGAAAAAAAGATGGATACTGAATTTTTTGAGGCCGACACTTGACAAAAACGGCCTAGATGAGGTAAAGATCGTAGCGGATGATTGGTATACATCTAAGTGGCAATTTGCAGATACAGTCATTAAAAATCCACTTCTAAAAAGTGCGCTTTATGCATTGGGCTATCATTATGTGGATAGCAAGGTCACTGCAGCGGCATTAGGCACCGGATTGGAACTCTGGGAGAGCGAGGCCTGGAGTAAATCCGGTGAATGGCCGAATGCCCATGCGCTGGCTAAAGCGCTTAATATGAATTATATTCGGGCCAGGATCACAAAAACAGAAATCTGGGATCCGGTAGATGCTTTTTACGAAAATCTCAACTGTGCAGGTAAAGGAGCCATGACTGCTTCAGAGCCTTGGAGCGGACATTATGAAGTAGAACCGGCAATTTGGGCGCTCGCGCACACCACTCAATTTGCACAACCCGGATGGGTGTACCTTAAGCAAGGATGTGATACAACCCGAAGCGGATGTACATATGTAACTTTGAAAAAGCCAGGTAACAGTGGAGATTATAGTATTGTTATTACCAGCGACAGTCTCCCGGATCAACTTCAGTTTCAGGTAACCAATTTATCAGAACAGCCGCTTCACGTGTGGCGTTCGGACAGTATTTGTCAATTTGTCCGAGAGGCTGATATCATAGTCCATAACGGCTTATTTTCCGTTGAGGTTGCTCCCCATTGTATCTATTCACTGACCACGACCAGCGGACAGACAAAAGGCACTGCGGCCCGCCCGGTTCCCCCTTCAAAGCCGTTTCCGGGAATTTATCAGGAAGACTTTGACAGTTATAAAGCCGGGCAGACGCCAAAATACTTAAGTGATCAGGGAGGTGCCTTTGAAGTCTATCAGGCGAAAGGTGAAAGTAAAACTTTACGCCAGCAAATAACAGGTAAGCTTATTTTGTGGGATACATGGGGGCCTAATAACCCCGAACCTTTCACAGAGTTTGGCCGGTTTTTTAAAGATTATCAGGTGTCAGTAAATGGATTAATAGAGAATAAGGGAAGTATTAAAATATTCGGACGCGTAGAATATTTTGAAAGCAATAGGGGAGCACATGGCTATTGTTTAGCCGTCAACGAAAGAGGAGACTGGCAATTTTCCCGCTTTCTGGACACACTTGCTAAAGGGAATGTGCCGATGTCAGCCAACACCATGCATACATTAAAACTGGATTTTGACGCCGGTGTTATCCATGCTTATATTGATGGAAAGCAAATTCTTTCCGTTAGGGATACGACATACAAAAGAGGGTACGCCGGCATAGGAACGGGATGGAATCACGCCCGGTTTGACAATCTCAGGCTCGAAACAACTACAAACAATTTGGCCGAGAAGTAACAATAGCCATTGATGATATTATTGATAAGAAGCCATCAGCCTGATCTTAAAAATAAAATGGCATCGGTATCATCTAGCTGATTCGTTTGATTCTGTAACCAGCAGGGGAGACGCCCATGATTTTTGAAAACATCCTGGAAAAATAGTACTGATCCTCAATTCCTAACTTATCAGCAATCTCTTTAATTCTCAGATTCGTAAAGAGCAGAAACTGACATGCCTTCTGAACTTTTAGGTGATTAAAATGCTCTATAGGCGAGAACCCTGTCTTCTTTCTAAACAAAAAAGAATAATGAGACGCAGACAGGTGAACTGCCTGGGCTAACTCATCTAAGGATAGCTGTTTGTCTATATTATTTTTCATGAATTCGATTGAGGTTTCAATAAGGTCCCCGGTATGTTGCTTCTCTGACCGGTTGAAGTTATCTTTGTAAATGAAAGATGCCAGAAAATATTTAAAACAGAGATTCGTATAGCATAATGAATCATTGCTATAGCCCATTTCAAGATTAGCGTACATGTCATCAAAAAGCTGGACTCGGTTGCTCTGAAAATGAACAGAGCTTTTGAGCTTTTGATGGGCTTTAAGAAACGTGTCCACCATGGTGCCCGCAAGGTTACCTGTGAAATGCACCCATATGATGGTCCAGGGATTTGTGACATCAGCTTCATATATATGTCCGGTGCCCGCCGGAATAAGTACAAAGTCGCCAGGCCGGATTTCATTTTGCTGTTGATGTATCATTGCGGTTCCCTTACCTTCGAGACAATAAATTAAAATATGTTGCTCAGCCCCGCTCAGGCGTTCCCTGTAATGGTGCTTCGCTTTCGGATAGTAGCCAATATCAGTAACATACAGATCTGTTATCAGAGGAACTGATTCACAATAGGTGCTTAATATTTTTCTTGGGATAACAATGGCTTTTTGGCCATCAAAGCCGTCTTTTTTTTTCTTCATAGCGATGCGCTTATAATCCAGGAAACATATTTTGAGCGTGTTTGCATGTGTCCCTGATTAACTGATATTAACAGTGACCGTGTACGATTTGAAACTCATCTCGCGAAACCAAGCCAAATATAAGCATTTAAATACATGGAGAACTGGAACCGGTTAGGGAGATTAGCAGTTATTTTGGAAAACTAAAGCCCAAAGTAGGTGAGTTGAATGTCAGCCAACGCTTTTCAGACTTCGGCGATGAAGTGGTTCATGGAATGCAGCTTGCTACAATATGGGCAAACGACCAGGCCATCTGTACCTGCAAAAGAAAAGAGGGGGATTAGGATGCTTAACCGGAACAAAACCACACTGGTCTTCAGAAGTTAAGACGGAGGTTTTGCTTTTACACCAAGTGGCGGAAAACAAGACCGGCACCTGTTCGGACAGGTGCCGGTCTTGTAAGACATCTTATTAGTCCTTTACCGCTTATTTTACTTCTACAGTAATGGTGCTTGCCAGCGGCGCGCCATAAGAGCGGTGGATCGCATCGCCAAACTGTAAAGTCAGGGTGTGTTTACCAGGCGTCAAATTAACGGTAGCTTCTGTCTGAGCACCCCCATAATGAATATGTGTGCTGTCGTCAGGAATAACGGTGCCAGCCGGAATAGAATCACCAGCATCGATCAACAAATGATGATGGCCGACGCCTTCTTCGATTTTGCTGTCCGGTGCTTTTTTGGCGACCGTCATCTTATCTACACCAAATTCCAGTTTGAGGGGAGAAGAAACGGTTGCGCCGTCTTTCACATTTTTAAAATAGACTTTTGCGCCATCTGGGATGGCTGGTAATGGAGCGACGTCCTGGCCGGCTGTCATATCGTCCATATTATGTTCTGTCGTTGCAGTTGCAGCAGAATCTGTATTTGCATTTTGCTCCGTACCAGAATTACATGCTACCATAGCAACCAGTAAAAAGGCTGGGATGACAAATAACTTTCGCATAATTATTTATGTTTTAAGATTAAAAATATGTCACTAAAGGCTAAAGGTAAGGCCTACTGAAAAGATTTCAAAACGAAATCCTCGCTTAGTTTCTTATTTTTGAAGCCAATAATATAGAATTAACGTGTCCTTATCAATACCAGAAAGCCTGATTGACTCCCTGGAAGGCAGCGGAGGATTTAATCGTGCTTCCTTTATCGAGGCCCATGAAAACCAGCCTGCCAACACATCAATCCGGTATAATCCGCTTAAGATAAGTGCCTATAAGGGCGCTCTTCCCGATCCGGTAAATCGCATCAGCTGGAGCCCCTATGGCTATTATCTCCAGCAACGACCTTCGTTCACCCATGATCCCTTATTCCACGCAGGACTTTATTATGTACAGGAGCCGGGAAGTCAGTTTCTATGGGAAGTTTTGCGCCAGACAACAGATGCTAATCAAAGTTTGAGGGTGCTGGATCTTTGTGCAGCTCCCGGAGGAAAATCTACGCTGCTGGCCTCCTACTTTAAAAACGGACTGGTCATCAGCAATGAAATTATGAAAAACCGGGCTGCAATTCTTACGGAAAACGTCACTAAATGGGGCAGTGGCAATATTGTTGTCACTAATAGTGATCCGGTACATTTCAAGCGGCTGAAAGGCTTTTTTGATATCATTGTAATTGACGCTCCCTGTAGTGGCAGCGGGCTGTTCAGAAAAGACCAGGTCGCCATAGAGCAATGGACGCCGGATCTCGTTTCGCTCTGCAGCAAACGGCAGGAGAAAATACTAAATGACTGCCTTGCCTCTTTAAAGCAAGGGGGGCTTGTTATTTACTCCACCTGTTCGTACTCTCCGGCGGAAGATGAAGATATCATGGATTATCTGGTCACGCAAATGGGACTCGGCGCAGTTCCGCTATCTGATATTCCTAAAGGCGTCACTGAAGTCAGCGGCCGGCGAAAAGACGCCAGTGGTAAATACCCTACCGGCTATAAGTTTTTCCCGGATAAGGTGCGCAGCGAAGGTTTTTTTATCGGTGTTTTCAAAAAGCATCATCCGGAATTGCCAGGGTATCCTACAGGAGATCCTGTTTCAGCTATCTCAGCCAAAGAGCAAGATGCTGTAGGGGATTGGGTAAAGCCGCATTTAGATTTGTTTTTTATGAAACAGGGGGAAGAAATCCTGGCGCTGGAAAATAAATGGGTGCAGGACCTGGCTGTATTGCAAAAAAATCTATTTTTGAAAAAAGCGGGCGTGAAAATCGGGCAGCTCAAAGGTAAAAACCTGGTTCCGGCCCATGATCTGGCCGTCAGCCCCTGGGTAAGCGCTCATTTGCCCCGCCTGCATATGGATAGGGCACAAAGTTTGCAATACCTGAAAAGCCAGCAACCGGCTATTGAACCGGAAAAGCAGGTTCAGGGATGGCATTTGGCAACTTTTGACGGGATTGGATTAGGATGGATGAAAATATTGCCTAACAGGGTTAATAACTATTATCCCAGAAACTGGCGGATCCTTAAGGATTAAGGGGAAAATGGATGCGGATCTGAAAGATTAACATTTTTTCTCATAGAAATTAGGCAATTTTATCGCTTGAAGATATGTAAAATGGCAATGAGCTTATAAAATTAAAACCTGTCTTGTAAAAAAGCAGACCAGACTGAGGTATATAAAGAAATATAGAAAGTTGAACATGAAGAAAATAGGCATTATAGCAGCAAGTATCCTTTTGTCGATTGGGACAGCAATGGCGCAATCCGTGCAAACTGTTCATGAGATCAAGGAAGGAGAAACGCTCTCCCAGTTAGCTCAAAAATATGGCACCACTGTGGGGGATATCATGCGCTTAAATGGCATGAATACAGATAGTAAACTGTTTGTCGGAGAGAAAGTAAAGATCCCTGGCGCGGGAGAAACGGTTGTAGCGGCTACCGCAAAGACGCATATTGTAGAAAAAGGGGAGACCTTATATCAATTAAGCAAAAAATATGGGGTAACCGTTAATCAATTACGTGACTGGAATAACATTACAGGTAATAATATTCAGGTAGGACAGACGCTGAAAGTATCTGCCGCAGGGGGAGACAATACTGCTTTGCCCGTGGTCTCATCTACCAGTGTTCCAGCGGCGGTTGATCCGGTAGCTACCGTCAGCGATGATCAGACGGCAGCGGTTTCCAATACAGCAACAGATACCAACAGCGATACAAGTGAACAAAGCCAGGCAACAGACAAGCAAAGGGGACAGTCCGTCTTTGCGGATAATACAGACAACACAGCTCCTTCAGTTAGCGCTTCAGGCAATGAAGGTGCTTTTGCTGTAGCCTATAAAAGCCAGGCGAATGGGACAGAACTCATCACAAAGGGACTCGCCGGAATATTTCAATCGGCCAGTGGCTGGAAGGATGGTAAGTATTTTATACTCATGAATGAAGTTGCTCCCGGCACCCTGGTCAAAGTACAGACCAAGGGCAAAACCATTTATGCGAAAGTTCTCTGGAACCTGGGCAATGTAAAAGAGAATGCCGGACTTAGCTATAGAGTAAGTGATGCTGCGGCTGCAGCATTAGGCATGACCGGGCAGCAAAGCGATATTATTGTTTCTTATTTCAAATCAGAATAGCTTTACAAAGAGGTCGCAAACCTGATATATAATGAGCCGCTTTTCATACAGATGAGCGGCTTTTTTGCGTTCCGGTGTCCGATGGCTGGCATAAATATTGCCTGAGACACTTCGTAAAAAACAACCTAACCATGAAAAACACCATTTTTAAAGGTGCAGCTATTGCAGCTGTACTGTTTTGTATTACCAGTTTATTGATATCCTGCTCTAAAGATGAGATCAGCCAAACAGGGAACAAGGCCCTTTTGACAGCGGGTAAATGGGAGCTGATCAGTGCAACCCGCACTAAAGAGGATGGCAGTGGCGTAACGATAGATGGCGCAGCCAAAGTAATCGCCTTTACTTCCGCCGGACATTACAGAGTCTATGATGATAACGGCTCCGTTGTGCATGATGTAAATTATTCTTTTGATGACAAGAACACTATTACATTTGACGGCGCAACTTATGATATGACCACTATTAATTCCACGAATCTCAGTTTGGTTAGTTCAGATTCAACGCTTGGGACCACAGATACCTATAACTACAAGCGAAAGCTATAACCGCAATCAGATTCCTTTTCATTACATCAAAAAGCATTTGTCAGACATAATAGTCAAAGGCAAATGCTTTTTTTATTTAATTTATGGGTTTTGAGCAATCGATTTTCCATAATAAACTGTATAAATAACTTTCCCGTTCTGAAAAAATATTGTAATATTATCCTCTTAAAAATCAGAATCTTTCTTAAAAAATGTGATTATGTCTTATCCTTATCAAATCAATTCATTTGAGCAATACAAGGAAATGTATGCGCGTAGTGTTCAACAGCCACAAAACTTCTGGGCTGACATAGCAAGTAATTTTACATGGCGGAGAAAATGGGACAAAGTACTGGAATGGGATTTCAATAGTTATAAGACAGAGTGGTTTAAAGGCGCAAAATTAAATATTACCGAAAACTGTCTGGATCGTCACCTGGAAAAGCTGGGCAATAAGCCAGCGATCATCTGGGAACCCAATAGTCCCGAAGAACATCACCGCATACTTACCTATAATGATCTATATCAAAAAGTAACACAGTTTGCCAATGTGCTTAAAAATAACGGCGTCAAAAAAGGAGATACTATTTGTCTGTATATGGGTATGATCCCTGAACTGGCAATAGCTGTGCTGGCTTGTGCCAGGATAGGGGCAATTCACTCGGTTATTTTCGGCGGGTTTTCTGCCAAGAGTATCGCAGACAGGCTGGTCAATGCGAATGCAAAATTTATCATCACCTGTGACGGCGCCTTTAGAGGAGGCAAGGATATTGCATTAAAATCGTTGATCGATGATGCGCTGGAAAGTGTGGATTTTATCGAAAAAGTGATTGTCTGTACCAGAACACGCACGCCGGTTTCTATGCTGAAGGGGCGTGACGTCTGGTGGGAGGATGAGATCAAAAAAGTGGAAACGCTGGGTATGGCGCCCGCTGCAGCAGAAGAGATGGACGCAGAGGATCCCTTATTCATTCTTTATACCTCAGGTTCTACCGGCAAACCCAAGGGTGTGGTACATGCCTGCGCCGGTTATATGGTTTATACTAATTACACCTTTGTCAATGTATTTAATTATAAACAGGGTGATGTCTATTTCTGTACTGCCGATATAGGCTGGATTACCGGTCATAGCTATATTGTTTATGGTCCGCTCAGCGCGGGCGCAACAACTGTGATGTTCGAAGGGATCCCCACCTATCCGGATGCGGGACGGTTCTGGGACCTGGTCGATAAGCATCGTGTCAATATTTTGTATACTGCTCCGACTGCTATCCGCAGCTTGATGAGTTATGGCGACGAGCCCTTGAAGGATAAAGATCTTTCTACTTTAAAGGTATTGGGATCCGTTGGTGAGCCTATCAACGAAGAGGCCTGGCACTGGTTTGATGAGAAAATTGGCAAGGGCCGGTGTCCTATCGTTGATACCTGGTGGCAGACAGAAAATGGGGGTATACTGATCTCTAATTTAGCGGGTGTTACACCAGCTAAACCCAGCTGGGCGACTTTACCGCTACCCGGGGTGCAGCCTTGTATAATGGACGATAAAGGAAAAGAGATCGAAGGCCCCGGCCAGGGCAATCTTTGTATGAAATTCCCGTGGCCATCCATTATCCGGACGACCTGGGGAGATCATGAGCGTTGTCAGCAAACCTATTTTGATGCCTATCCGGGACATTATTTTACCGGTGACGGTGCTTTGCGGGATGAGAACGGAAATTATAAGATCACCGGCAGAGTGGATGATGTGCTTAATGTCAGTGGCCACCGTATCGGTACAGCCGAAGTGGAGAATGCTATCAATTTGCACGCGGGTGTTGTTGAAAGCGCAGTAGTGGGTTATCCGCACGATATTAAAGGACAAGGCATTTACGCTTTTGTGATATACAACGGCACACATAATGCGGATGACGAAAACCTGATCAGAAAAGATATCACTGCGACTGTCAGCCGGATTATCGGCCCCATCTCCAAACCGGATAAGATCCAGTTTGTAACAGGGCTGCCCAAAACCAGAAGCGGTAAGATTATGCGTCGTATTTTGAGAAAGATCGCAGAAAATGATGTCGATAATTTAGGCGATACTTCCGCATTGCTGAATGCTGAAGTCGTGGATGACATCAAGAAAGGGAAATTGTAGTTCAAAAGACGTTCAATTTATAAGACCGGGGCCGGGCAGCATTTTGTTACCCGGCCCTGCCTGTTTAAAGCAAATATACTGCCCCGCCTGTCAAAAATGATAAAATTAGGTGAATAACTAAAAAATTAGTATTTTGCTGCAAAATATTCAAAATGAGGGCGCTAATTATATTTTGTTTGGCGATGTTTGTTACATTTTCCGCCACCGGGCAGTTGACTACCCGTCAATGCCAGCAGGCATCGGATCAGCTTGACAGGCTGATCGCAGGCAAAAAGATATTATATGTCAGTTTTTTGCCTGGTCAGGAGAATACCCGCTTGCTTACGGCGGCAAAAAAGACATACCATTACAATACAGGTGTATTCTGGATGTCCCGGGGCGAAGGTATGCATAACTATAACGGCCCTGAAAGAGGCATAGATCTCGGAGTGATCCACGTAGCAGAGATGGAAACCGCGGCCGCAGCGGCCGGTTATGATCCCTTCGTCAGCTCCTGTAAAGATCTGGGAGCAAGAGATACAGCGGCCATCAATGCAACAATACCCACCGACAGGCTTATTTTGGATATGGCTGCTGTCATCAGAGCCTACCGGCCGGATCTGTTGATTATAGGCCATTGTCATGATGCTTTGCGGCCATCGCCTGGATTTAATCACTGGATGGATAGTATTTGTCAACAGGCCAGCCAGCTGGCTGCTGACAGTAGCCAGCTCGATAATAAGTCTCTGCGTGCTTATACCCTTAGAGCCTTAATAGTTGATGATACACCGCTTGAACAAAAGGACAGCGCTGCAACGACCACTACCCGGGGAGCGCTGCCGTTAGTGGTGAAGGGGATAGATTCAGCTGAAGGTAAGACTTACAGGCAGATCGCACAGCAGAGTCAACTTGCTTTCCGGTCTGTTTATCCTGATCTGGATAGTATTGCGCAGCCAGGAGATACTGCGTGGCTGCATTTGCTGAAAGGCGCCGAAAACAGGGACACTTCTGTCTATTCATTTTTTACAGCGGGCAATGAAGCAGGAGCGTCAGGCATCTGGCAGCGTTTGGCAGCAGGCCGCGCTGGAGTCCTGGACATAAGGCGTCAGTTAACGGAACTGCAGAACAGTTTAAAACTGCATGATTACGCTTCAGTAAGAACAGCAGCCGGTTCGGCAGCTAAACGCCTTAAAGCCTTGCCGGTGGATCCAGACCGCAGCTGGGCTCTTGGGCAGCTGCGCCTCCTGCAAAAGAAGCTGACGGGTCTTGATTTAATCGCTACTGCGGATAAGGAGCTGGGTGTTTTAGGACAAGATTTCCGGTTGACAGTGTCCTGTGAACCACAGGCGGGCACAGATACTTTAGCCTCCGTCATCTGGCTTAGGGTACCGGGCTTGATAGACAGTGCTTTACCGACAGGTAAAATACTGAAGGCGCCCCTTCTGTTGGATACGACCCTGCATATTGCGCTTATGCAGGAAGCCTATCAGCCTTTTTGGCTTAATAAACCCATGCGCAGTGACGGGTCTTATAATATAGATACCAGGGTGCAGGGGCAGCTGTCAGACACGACAAGCTATCATGTTGAAGCGTCCATTGTGAGCGCAGGTGATACTTTGCTATATAACCTGCCCGTTTACTACCGGCATTTTGACCGGATGGCAGGCAGGATCCATCAACCTTTTTACACGATTGAACCGGTACTTTTGGCAATGACGCCAAACGTGCTTCTGACACATGTCGTGAGAGATCAGTCCGCTGTCGACCAAAAGGAACTTAGTATTAATTTGAAGACGTTGTTTAACGATACTGCGCAGGTCATTTTGTTTAAAGTGCGTCAGGTCGGTATTGAGGCGACGGTCGGTGGTCATAAGATCCAGTCAGATACGGCCAGTATGGTTTATCAGGATGCCGGATATATTACGCCTGAACCGGGACAGCGGACCAAAGTCGGTATTGTGGTCAATCCATCAATGCTCAGGCATTTTAATCCGCTGACACCCATATTAAAACCCGCTGCGCTGTTGAAGCTGCCAGAGGGCGTCCAGGCTTTCTCTTCAAATATAAAAACCATCGGCTACCCCTATCAGGCTTCGCGCATCTACAATTATCATAGCCAGACACTTATTGTAGCGGATACTATCTATGCTGCCGGTCACTGGTTGTTGTATCTGAACGGCCTGTCAGGGGACGTTTTTGATAATGCCTTTAACCAGCTCGCTTATAAAGTGCAAAGTGCGGGGTTTAAGGATTTTAGCTCCCTGGCGGCAGAAGTAGACCTGCACAGCGGCCTGGTTCCTTCCTTTTTATCCGACAGCCTGCAAAAACTGGACGCTATTGTAATTTCGGGGGCAGACGAATCGCTTCCGGCGGACTCCGCTGTCAGGGAAAGACTCCGATTTTTACTAAAGAGCTATGTTAAGGGTGGCGGCCGGCTGGTAAATCTGGATCCTGATCCGCTATTGCAGGGGTTACTTCCCTCACCTGATACGACTTACAGCGAAATGCTGATCGCCGCCGGCAGCAACGCAGGGATGCAGGTAGATCGTCTGTCCCCGCTTTTCAATAACCCTAATAAGGTTGCACCGGCTTTTTTCAGTAAATGGGAGGGACTCCTTTCCAGAGGGGCGATTCTCGTGCAAAATGACAGCACTTTGTATCCTATACAGATAGGGCTGCCAGGGAAAGAAAAACGTAACTATAAGGCTCCTGCGGATATGCATCCTTTGGGTAAGGGAGTGCTGATCAACTGCTTTATTGAGCTGACAGGTCCCTTAAGCAATGGTAAGGCTGCTTCTTATAAATTTTTAGCCAACCTGCTGGCCGGCTCCCCGAAAAAATAACGCACAAAGGGCTGGCCGGCGCTTCGTTAAGCGAGGATTGTGGTTTTTAAGCGCTAACTTCGCCGTTGCATTTAAGTGACACAACGCCATGATCAGTATATCGTTACATCCTTCCACTCTTTTAAAACCTTCCTGGATTGCAATACTCAGAAAAGATGCAGAAAAGGCGGCGCGACTCCGAAGGTTAACGCCCGGCCAGCTTAAGCTATTTTACGACCAGAAATGGTTTAAGGCACTTGTACCAAAGGCTTATGGGGGACTGCAATGGTCTGTTATGCAGGTCGTCCGCTTTGAGGAAGCCATCGGATGGACAGAGGGGAGCGCCGGCTGGGTATTTACGCTTTGTAGCGGAGCCGGCTGGTTTGGGGGGTATCTGGATCCTGGAATTGCGGCCCGGATCTTCAGACCCAGAAAAGCATGCCTTGCCGGGAGTGGCGCCGTAGGAGGTGAAGGTAAGTCTGGTGAACAAGGCCGGACAGACTTAACGGGAGGGTGGCAATACGCTACCGGTGCGCCGCATGCGTCTGTTTTTACCGCAAATGTTTATCTGAAAAAGGAGCAAAAAGTCCGTGCATTTTTATTGCTGCCAGAAGAAGTGAGCCTAAAAAAGACATGGAATCCGCTCGGCCTTATTGCTTCTGCCAGTGAATCCTTTTGTATAGATGGTCACCTGACAGTCGGTCCTGAACGGGTTTTTGATATTAATCCTGATAAACCGGTTATCTGTGAAAGCTTATATCGGATACCCTTTGGCCCGCTGGCAGAGGCAACGATAGCTGCCAATCTATCGGGTATGGCCCTGCATTTTATGGAAGAGGCAGACCTATTGTTGAAGCAGAAAAAGAGCAACAGCATCAAAGCAGTTCAGGTGCCAGACTGGGTGTTTGCTGCCGAAAGCCTTCTTATTGATTATGGTGACAGATGGTTAAAAGCCAGAACCCAATTATGGAATGCAGTAGAAGCGCTTGAATGCTTTGTGAAAGGCCATATGTCTGTTGCAGCGCTGTCATTGACCACAGCGTATCAGCGAAAGTCTGAAGCAGTCTCGGGCGCAGCCCAGCTGCAGGCGGCGCTTTGCCGGGAGATTGTTAATGGACTGTATCCATATACCGGCCTTACCGGAGCCAGTATGAATTCTCAAATCGGTAAAGTGTGGCGGGATTTTCAGACGGGCAGCCAGCATGCTTTGTTTATCCCTAAAATTGTCAGATAAATAAAAAGGACCTGCTGGCCTTACTCTTCTTTTAACCTGGGGTCGGTATAAGTGATTTCTGTTTTGCCGTGAGGGACCGGCTTTCCGGAAGCGTCCACCGTTACAAAGACAATTTTGTCAATAGTCAGGATGACTGAATGATCTATTTTGTTACGCACCTGACAGGCCAGTGTAAGAGAGGTGGTCCCGAATTTGGTAGCCTTGATTCCCAGCTCAATAATATCTCCTTGTCTGGGAGAACTGATAAAGTCTATCTCAGACATGAATTTGGTAACACAGTTGCCTGTGCCAAGTTGAATAATGGCATAAATGGCGGCTTCTTCGTCGATCCATTTAAGAAGCGTACCCCCAAAGAGCGTGTTATTGGAGTTCAGGTCGCCTGGTTTAATCAGTTTTCTTGTGTAGAAGTTCATATTGTTTGGCTTGAATGCTGGTGATGAGGATTTTCCGCGGCGAAATTACATCAATTTTAAAGGCAAACCTGTAATTTTGTTGGTGCATTGACCCGGGTTTTGCCTTAAAACCCAATAAAATGGCTTTATAATCGCCTGGATGACTATCTTTTAACGGAAATTTCGCCGGTTTTTGCATAATATCATATTTTTTATTTTACCTTTGCAGCCCCAAATAGTTCTTTTTTGAGAATAGCGAATTGGGAGTCTGAGCATTTTGCGAGGACGTTATCACCAAAAAATGTATTAAAATGGCAAAAGAAATCTCTGGTTTCGTAAAGTTGCAGGTTAAAGGCGGACAAGCCAACCCAGCACCACCGGTAGGACCTGCTCTGGGTTCCAAAGGTGTGAACATTATGGAATTCTGCAAGCAGTTCAATGCAAGAACGCAGGACAAACCCGGTAAAGTGCTTCCGGTATTAATTACTGTTTATTCTGATAAGTCTTTTGACTTCGTCATCAAAACAGCTCCAGCTTCTATCCAGTTAATGGAAGCAGCCAAGATCAAAAAGGGTTCTAAGGAAAGCAATCGTGACAAAGTTGGAAAAGTGACTTGGGCACAAGTTGAGGCCATCGCACAGGACAAGATGCCTGACCTGAACTGTTTCACCATCGAAAGCGCCATGAAAATGGTTGCCGGCACTGCACGCAGCATGGGTCTCACTATTGATGGCACCGCTCCGTGGGAAAATTAATTCTTATCCTTAAAACTCATTTGTAATGGCAAAAATTACTAAAAAAAGAAAAGTAGCGGAAGCGAAAGTCGATAGCAATAAGTTCTATTCCCTGACAGAAGCTTCTGCATTGGTTAAAGAAACCAATACTACCAAATTTGATAGTTCTGTGGATGTACACATCCGTCTGGGTGTTGATCCCAAAAAAGCAGACCAGCAGGTACGTGGCACGGTAACGCTTCCTCACGGAACCGGTAAAACCAAGCGCGTTCTGGTGCTTTGCACTCCTGATAAAGAAGCAGCTGCTACCGAAGCCGGTGCTGACTATGTAGGTCTGGATGAATATATCCAAAAAATTGATGGCGGTTGGACAGATGTTGATGTGATCATTGCTACGCCTTCCGTGATGCCTAAAATCGGTCGTTTAGGTAAAATATTAGGTCCCCGTAACCTGATGCCTAACCCTAAAACCGGTACCGTAACCAATGATGTTGCAGCCGCTGTAAACGATGTTAAAGGTGGTAAGATCGCCTTTAAAGTTGATAAAGCCGGTATTGTTCACGCGTCTATTGGTCGTATCTCCTTCACTGCTGATAAGATCGCTCAGAACGGTCAGGAGCTGATTAATGCCCTGATCAAACTGAAGCCAACTGCAGCTAAAGGTATATATGTAAAGGGTGTCAGCCTGGCTGCCACTATGGGCCCTGGCATTGCAGTAGACACTAAATCTGTTCAAAACTAATTTTCTGAGAAGGAATTAGTTTACAAACATCAAAAATTTTTGAAAATGACCAAAGATCAAAAAAATGAAGTAATTGAACTTTTAAAAGAAAAGTTCAGTCAATATAACAACTTCTACGTGACCAATACGGAATCTCTGTCCGTAGAACAAATCGGTACTTTACGCCGTGCCTGCTTCAGCAAGAATGTTGAAATGAAGGTGGCTAAGAATACCCTGATTAAAAAAGCACTGGAAGCTATTGACGCAGAAAAATATACAGGGGTTTACGAATCGCTGAATAACGTAACAGCCTTGATGTTCTCTGAGAATCCCAAAGAGCCGGCTGTTATCATCAGCAGCTTCCGTAAAGAAGGTAAGAAAGAAAAACCTGAATTGAAGGCAGCTTTCATCAATGGAGAAATCTATAGCGGTGATAATAACCTGGATGCATTGACGAAGATCAAGACTCGCGAAGAACTTATCGGCGAAGTTATTGGCTTACTGCAGGCACCTATCCAGCGCGTTGTTGCAGCTTTACAGAATCAGGGGAATAAAGCAGATGCAGCTCCGGCTGAAGAACCGGCAGCTCCTGCAGCTGAGGCAGAAGCTCCTGCAGCAGAAGCCCCACAGGCACCTGAAGCTCCTGCGGCAGAATAATTGAAACCTATCTGATGCGGGACACGACCGCATCAATAAACTTTTTGGGAACATATCTTAGCGGTATGTACCAAGTAATTAATAATTTTTTTAAAACCCTCCGCTGGAGCGCTTAAAGGCAATGAAAGCGGAAAAAATTGAAAACAAAATGGCAGAAGTAAAAGCATTAGCCGAGCAGTTAGTAGGCTTAACAGTAAAAGAAGTACAGGAATTAGCTGATTTCCTGAAAACTGAATACGGTATCGAACCAGCTGCTGCAGCAGTCGTTGTTTCTGGTGGTGGTGCAGGTGAAGCTGCAGCTGAAGAAAAAACTGCATTTGATGTAGTTCTGGTTAGCGGTGGTGCCAGCAAATTAGGCGTAGTTAAAGTGGTTAAAGAAATCACTGGCTTAGGTCTGAAAGAAGCTAAAGAAATGGTAGATGGCGCACCTAAAGCAATTAAAGAAGGCGTTTCTAAAGCTGAGGCTGACGAAGTTGCAGCTAAGCTGAAAGAGGCTGGCGCTGAAGTGGAAGTAAAATAGTTGATTCACCCATTAGGGCTTCCAGGAATATTCAAAAAACCCGTTGCAATGCAGCGGGTTTTTGCTTTATATCCCTCAGGGAGTTAAAATTCTGTCCCGTTTTAGGATGAGTTGTAAACAAGATGGGGTTATTTTGTATTTTCGGCCTGTTACAAGACCGACGATGATTTCAAATTACACTGTATATGCTACTGGAAATCGCTGTATTTAATATCAGTTCAGCTTTACTGGCTGAAAAGGCCGGGGCCGACCGGCTTGAACTCTGTGAGAATCCTGAACAGGGGGGTACCACTCCTTCTTATGGTACACTGCGCACTGTTATTGAAAAGATAGCAATCCCGGCTTTTCCCATTATCCGGCCCCGGGGAGGGGATTTTTTATATGATGATGAGAGCTATGAAGTAATTAAAAAAGATCTTTTGCTTTGTAAGGAATTGGGGTTTCCGGGTGCGGTCCTGGGTTTGCTAAAGCGGGACGGCTCTGTCGATAAAGAGCGAACCCGGCGTTTGGTGGAGATCAGTTATCCATTGGAAATTACCTTTCACAGAGCTTTTGACCGGGCAAGAGCACCGCTTGATGCCCTGCAGGACCTGATCGCCTGCGGCTGTACCCGGGTGCTCACCAGCGGTCAGCATCCGACAGTGAACGATGGGTTGCCCTTAATCAGACAATTGATTAAAGCCGCAAATAAGGAAATTATCATTTTGCCGGGAAGCGGCGTGCGCAGTTCGACTTTGCCTATGTTAATAGGGGCGGGAGCGGAAGAATTTCATTCCAGTGCGCGTATGGTTACGGCTTCCCAAATGGACTTTACGGTACCGGATATGAACGAGCAGCTGGACAATCTGCTGGTCGACAGTTCTGAGATAGCACAAATGAAAGCGTTGTTGACCCAATGAGCATTATGGATATAAAATAGTGGATCATGGATATAGAAAAGGCGTTATTAAGGCCAAAGCATTTGCTGAAAGAAGACACAGAACGCATCGCGAAGGCGGCGGCAGGGGCTGAAAAGAGCTTTCAGGACTTACTGCAGTTACTCTGTTCGGAAAATCTGACCCTGAGCAAAAGGGCTGCCTGGTGTTTTAGCCTGGCTGCCGGACTAAGGCCTGACTGGACGGATCAATATCAACCGGCGCTGGTGGAATTGTTATCGGTTAAGAACCCCCATGATGCCCTTTTAAGAAATGTACTCAGGGTACTTAGGGATTGCAGGTTGCAGGAGGCTGTCCTGGACAAATTAGCCTACTACTGTTTTGAATTTGTCCAGGATCCTAAGCAGGCCATCGCAATACGCGCATTTGCCCTGCATATTCTGGGTCAGATAGGTTGCAGTGTTCCAGAGATCCGCCCAGAGGTCAAAGCTATTATTGCATATTATTTTGAGCAGGGTGCTCCCGGGCTGGTATCAGCAGGTAAAGCCGTGCTGAAGCGCTGGGAAAAGGCAAATAAGGCAGCTTTGCCAAAAAAATAAGATCATTTTACGGAAAACTGAATGACTTGTTTGCCATGATCAGAAAAGATTACCAGCGTATAATCTCCTTTATAGAGCTGCGGCGTTTTTAACTCAAAGCTGTCCCCTTTCAGGATATATTTCCGGTGCACGGATAATACTTTGTGTTGTCTCTTGTTGTAGAGAATGAACTGGATATTCCGGCTTTTTACAGTTGCCCGGATAACAATATGACCGGTTCCCACCTGAGCAGAGAATATCCTTTGTTGCAGGTTCTGGGGCAGATCTGAAGCGCCTGAGCCTTCCGTCGTATTGGTATTACCGGCGGCTAAAGGCGCAGCAGCGCTTCTTTCTTTGTCAAATATAAAGACACTGCTGACAGGATAATGATCAGAGGTATTCCCCCTTTTAAAATCAGGCACAGCGGCAGTAATATCTGTACGGATCTTTACGGATCCTTCCCGGTAAAATCTGTTCAGGGCTGCGGACAGGATCTGCTGATCAATTACGCCCGGATAGCCGAGCGTAGAGGTTTGATCTGCCAGAGCCAGCGTCAGTACACGGTAGGAAGGATCCTGGACGAAAGCCGCATAAGGAGAAGGCTTGCCTTGGGTAATCGACCCTTTTACATGATCGTTAAAGTCGCCCAGGAGCATGACTGAGCCGTTTTTCTTATCTTTATCCAGCGCTGTCTTTAAGATGTCCGCTGCTTTTAATCTCCTGTCATAACTGCCCAGATCGGCCCCCGACTTGCCGTGAATGATCATAAAGTCTACCTGCTGGTCGGTTTCAGCGGTGTGCACTGTTGCTTCCAATACAAAAGGGTACCTGCCGGAAGCAAAGTAGAAACCCGCTCTTGGATCCGCTTGCAAATAGGCGGAGGTATGTGCATTTTTAAAGCGGTCCGTATTATAGATAAAGGCCATTTTCTGTGCATTCGCATATCCCGGATCTCTGCTTGTTCTGGCCCCGGAAGCATATCCGGACAGTGCGCAGGCATAGTTACTGCCTAACGCAGCGGTAAGCGTCGTAAGAGATTTTGGATCTACGATCTCACACAGGCAATAGAGGTCTGCTTTCAGGTATCGTAATACTTTAATGGTGTTTTGTAGCTGTTTACCCTTATCTCTGGGGCCGTTAGAAAGGGACCCCAACCATTCAATGTTCCAACTTACAACTGTAACGGCACTTTTTTGCTCGCTTGCAGTACGCGCTTGTGCGGCCGGCTGCCCAAGCGTAGCTTTATTTTCTCCGTTTGCTTTTTGCTGATTGCAACCAACAAAGAATAGCAAAATAAGCAGGCAGTAAGTGTTCTTACAGAAGTAATGTACGGCCTTTTGATGGTATACCCGGTGCTTAGACATAAGTATTCAGATAGAAATGGGTTACAATTTTAAATTTAAAAAAGGGGACGCTCCGCAATTGGACGTCCCCCTTGGTATTTTATGAATCCTTGGATGGATTTACAGCATCATATCTTCCACCTTTTTGCTCTTATAGCAGATAGGGAAAGCGATACAGCCTGCAATGCCAATGATGGCCAGAATAGGAATGACTAATTCCTTAAACTGAGCTATAGTCGTTGGGTTCGTACCGTAGTCACCTTTAGCCACAACGATGATCAGCCAAAATGTAGCCAGGCCATAAACTAAGATCGTGATAAGTGGGCCGGCTTTTTTGAAATAATGGCTAAAAGTAGCCCAAAGGATACCAAAAGTAACAACCGGGAGAATGGACCCAAAGCTGATGGTCTGTACATTCACTATATAAGAGGACATGCCTAATGCAGTGATATTAACATAGATAGACCAATAAGCAATATTGAGAATAGCGGTAACGAAACCTAAAAATACACCAACGTAAATGGCACGAGTAACGGGCGTATGGTAGCTTTGAAAATCATATACCACCCTGTTCTCTGAAAGATTTTGATTGTCCATGAAGGAATACTTTTGAATAAATATTAAATTATCAGGTTACAAAGTTATGACAATCGGCTTGTATCTAAAAAACTTTTTTCCGACTTTTCACGCTGAAACATGATGATCTGGCTTTAAGGAAATGGTGCTCGCTCCTGACGTACCTGGGTTTATGGGAGGCTTTCTGCATAATGAAGGTAAAAGAGGCAGCTTCTTTAATAATATATTATTTAAATATATATAAGCCGGCTATTTCCACAACAGGCTTCCGTCTCCATAGCTCAGGAACCTGAATTCATGCTCAAGAGCGTATTGATAGATTTCCCGCCATTTTTCTCCTACAATGGAGGCGATCAGTAATAGCAGGGTAGACCTGGGTTGATGAAAGTTGGTCAGAATGCCGTCGGCCACCTTTAACTGGTACCCAGGTGCGATAATGATCTGGGTATGCGTGATCAGGCGCTGCTTGCCTTCCTGCCTGAGGGAGCTGATCAGCGCCTGCAAGGCGGCGGGAAGCGTAATATCCTGTAAAAGCTGATAAGGTTCCCATTGCCGGATGACATAAGGATCTGCAGCTGCAGTTATGAGTTTAACGCCCATCCAATACAGGCTTTCCAGCGTTCTGAGCGACGTGGTACCTACGGCCAGGATCTTGCTCCTGTTGTTCGTATTTAAACTGGCAGCAGCCTGTTGGTATAGGGTCTCTAAAAACGAAACAGGGATCTCCATGAACTCGGCGTGCATTTCATGGTCTTTCATTTTCTCTGCCTTGACTGGCTTAAAGGTTCCTGCTCCTACGTGAAGGGTAATGAAGGCTTCTTTAATGCCTTTATCACTTAACCTTTTAAGTAAGTCAGGTGTGAAATGCAGACCGGCCGTTGGTGCCGCTACAGAACCATCGTGTTCTGCATATACGGTCTGGTAGGTCTCCAGATCTTGAACTTCGGTTTCCCGGTTCAAATAAGGAGGAAGGGGGAGCTGGCCGGCCAGATGTAGCAGTTCGGCAAAACTGAGCGCTTGCGGTGACCAGTGAAACCGGATCAGGAAGCTATCTGCCTGCTTTTCCAGTTTTTCAGCATAAAGCTCAATGGTCTGGCCATTTTGCCGGATTTGCATACTGAGTAAACCAGATTTCCATTTTTTTGCCCCGCCAACCAGGCATTTCCAGTGTACAGATCCTTTTTGAAGCATAGCGGTCGTGATATCCGGATAATCTCCGGCGGGCTCCAGGCAGAAGAGTTCGATTTTACTGCCGGTATCTTTTTTAAAGAGCAGCCTGGCTTCCACCACCTTCGTATCATTAAAGACCAGCAGGCTGTCTTCGGGTAGTACTGTATCCAACTCGTGATAGTGCCGCTGTTCGATATGCCCCGCCCTGTATACCAGCAGTTTGCTCTGATCTCTTACGGGCAGGGGATATTTGGCTATACGGTTTTCAGGAAGCGGATAGTCATAAGATTCTATGGAGAGGTCCTCTGGCCGGATCTGCGATACATTCATACTGCTTATTATTAAAACTGGCTGCAAAAGTACGTTTAAATGAGGTTTTTCGAATACAGCGACACTAAACCTGAAAAATGAGGGAGAAATTGGCCTGGCTATACTACAGGAAACCTTTGTCATATAACGGTAAATTGTGCTAAATATGGGGGTTTTAAAGGAATTCTAAGGTTTTTTGATACCGTTGCCATCGTATTTGTAGTATCTTTGCAATAGAATTTTTTAAATGATCCATCATGATTAAGACAGGAAACCCCATCATCAGTATATATACAGAAATGACGCCCAATCCGGCAACCATGAAGTTTGTGGCTAATAAACTGCTTTATCCTGGCAAAAGCATTGATTTTCAGGATGAAACTATGGCAGGGCCTTCGCCTTTGGCTAAGGAACTCTTTAGTTTTCCTTTCATTAAAAGTGTATTTATTGCCAGCAATTTCGTAACGCTGACTAAAACAGGGGATGTAGAAGACTGGCAGGAAGTGATTCCACAGGTAAAGCAATTTCTCAAAGAGTATATTGAGAATGGAGGCACCATTGTCAATGAAGAGGAAGTGTCTAAAATAGTTCCTGAATCTACCAATGCCATTGCCGCCGATGACGACGATATCGTTAAAAGAATCAAGGAACTACTGGATAATTATGTAAGGCCGGCTGTTGAAATGGATGGCGGTGCGATCCAGTATAAAAGTTATAATCAGGGTGTTGTTAACCTGATGCTCCAGGGTAGCTGCAGCGGGTGCCCTTCTTCTATGATTACTTTGAAGGCCGGTATTGAAGGGATGATGAAAAGAATGATTCCTGAGGTTAAGGAAGTGATCGCAGAAGCTGATTAATGGCGATGCATATCGGTCAATCCCGGGATTTCATATATAATTTGCAATTTCTGGTAAAAAAGGGTGTCTTAGCAGATGCCCTTTTGTCTTTTGCACTTATATTGCATACCTGAAACAATAGGGGAGATAAGAATATCTCCCCGCATTACATCTTATTTTCTCGCCGGGCCGCTTAGAAAACCCGGAGACTCTTTAAAGCACTTACGCAAACAGATCAGCTGCCGCCGGCTTTTACTTCGGTTAATTGTATCGCCTCCGCTTCCAGAGATCCCGATAGGAGAGCGTTATACCCACTTTTAAATAATTTTCTTTGATCAGATTATTCAGGGTAGTACCTCTTGAGCCATATTGAAGGTTTAACAGATAACTTAGCGCAGATCTTCTGGAAAATAGACCTACACCCAAAGAAACGCCCTTATCCGTGATCTGTTGCCCATACATATTTATGTATTCATGATTCATATAAAAGCCCGCCTGTAGCCGGTATTTTTCCATTTCTACATACTGCCCCTGATAAGTAAATACTTTTCTGGGCGCGTAACTCATGCCGACAGAAACCCGGGAGCTGTTGTTATAGCCATAGTTGTAACCTCTATTAGCCTGGAGGAATTAAAACAGAGTGGCGTAGCATACAAGCCTTTTTAAGTCGTGCCTGAACGTAGAAGCACCCTGGTGCTTTATTACAATAGGAAAAGGGTAAGAGAAGGGTATGTGGCAATGTGATCTTTATGTAACATCACTAAATTACAGCTTCCACCAGATCAACAGGCAGGAGAACAGGACAAATGCCAGGGCGATAAATACGGCGTTACGCAGCACAGTGGGATAGCCCATTTCCAGGACATTGACAAAAGGGTAGGGATAGTGACCGGTTTTCAGGCCCAGCAGCAACACATATATAAGATACAGGACCGGAAAGATCAAAAAATAGCCAATCAGATGAAAGCCTAGTTTTCCTGCAGGCAGCAACAGTTGCCAGCAGATCACGTATAAAACCGGTAGCCAGGTATGCAACATGGCATTGACCAGTTGGTCCAGTCCCTGCAGGGTGGCCAGTTTTCTAAGCAGCAGATGATAAATGATGGCTACAATTATAATATAAACACAAATGGCGGTAAATACGGTGCCCTCAGCAGGATTGGATAAATGTGGCACCGGAAAGGCGAACCATAGGCTGAAACTGATAGCTACCAGTGTATTGGACAGGATCGTAAAATAGCCAAAGAACCTGGCCAGTGTGTGGCCCAGGGAGTAGCTCGTGCGACCATACATCAGCGTCCACTGCAAGAGTAGACTCAGCCACGAGACTAAGGCGAGCGCGCCTGCAATAAAACGAATTGCCATATCTGAGAAGTGAATCTCCATTTGATATCAGGATTTGTGATCAAAGTTAATGGTTACCACCAAACAAAGACCCGGTTCTTTTTTGGAGAACCGGGACAAATGGTTGGAGAAATGAGAAAAGCATTACGGGTGATTATGCAACCGGAATTTGTGCCAGGTAAGCGGATCAGGCCGCTCTGCGTATAATATTATCAGCGGCAAAGAGGACTATCTAAACCGGCGCATGTTGCCACCTACCTGGGCTTAATAGTTTTTAGCTGTTAGCGAACAGAGCCATCATAGATTGAGCCACCTGCTCGCTTTCTGCTGTGGAAATGAGCATTTGTAAGTCATCTATCTCATTTTTACATAAAAGAAGATTAACGCCGTAGTAGGGTGTGGGTATCACAATATGGCGGGAACTCCATTTATCTTCTGGCACCGCTTTTTCACTGAGGTAATTGATCAAACGACAGAATTTATCGTAGTCCTCTATGTTAAGAGACAGCATTATCCCTGCAAAACCGAGCTGATAATAACCACACTGTCTGCAGCGAAGGATAAATCCGTTTTCATTAGAACTGAGGTTGTTAAAATCGCACATATTCCACTTTTTTATATCATCAAAAGTGGAATATTATCCTGCAATTCATTTACAGATTCTGGAAAATGATTATCGAGATCAGGAAATCGTTTGATTTGTACCGGCTAAACAAAAAGCCTTCCCGGGATAATGACATACTTATCTTCCGGGAAGGCCTTTTGTGTTTGGCGTCAGGATCTTTTCTGCGTCCTGCTACTTTCTTAGTTTTCTGCGATCAGCTTCTCAATAGCCGTATCGTATTTTTCTTTCCATTGTGTGATGTTGCCCCAGTCAGTTCCATCTACGCGAATGGTGCCTGCCGTTACACTACCCAAAGCAGTGAATGGGGTGCCTTTCGCCTGAAGCGCAGCCTCGAACGTTTCAGTGGCACCAGCTGGTACGCTGACCACGATACGGCTTTGCGCTTCACCGAACCAGAAGGCGTCTTTTCTGATAGCGGATGGATTGGTTACATCAAAACCTAAGTTCCTGTTAAAGCCTTTCTCCAGCAGTGTGATCATCAGACCACCCTCACTGATGTCATGGGCACTGGAGATCAGTTTGTTTTTGATGAGATCTGCTACTGCCTGTTGCACGCTGAATTCTTCGTCCAGGTCAAAACTCGGGACATTAGAGTGCTCTACTTTATGCAGTTTGTGTAAATATTCTGACGAGCCGATATCATCTTTAGCCGTGCCCACCAGATAAATCAACTCACCGGCCTTTTTGTAATCCAGGCTCATTTTATTATTGATATCATCCAGGATACCCACCATGCCAATGGTGGGGGTTGGATAGACGGGGCCGGTAGGATTCTGATTGTAAAAGCTGACATTGCCACCTGTCACCGGCGTATTGAATTTTTTACAGGCTTCGCCCATTCCCTGAACAGCTTTTACGAACTGATAATATACTTCGGGGTCATAGGGATTGCCAAAGTTCAGACAGTTGGTAACGCCAATGGGTTCGCCACCGGAACAGACGATATTCCTTGCGGCTTCAGCGACTGCGATTTCAGCACCTACAAATGGATCAGCGTACACATAGCGGCTGTTACAGTCTGTTGTAACCGCCAGGGCTTTACCGGTACCTTTGGCCAGCACAACAGCGGCGTCGCTGGGCGCGTTGGTCTGCGTGTTGGCTGTACCTACCATCGAATCGTATTGAACGGTTACCCATCTTTTATTGGCTATATTGGGAAGCTGGATCAGGCTTTCTGCCGTTTGCTTCACTGCGGCATTATCAGCCAGATCAGTAATACTATTTTGATCAAAGGCGTCTATCTTATCCAGATAGGCCGGCCGGGTATATTCTCTTTCATATTGAGGGGCCCCGCCACCTAATACCAGCTCTTCGGCCGGAACATCGGCTTCCAGCTGACCGTCCATATAAAATTTTAACTGCCCGTCATCAGTGACATAACCAATCTCGCTGCAAGGCAGGTCCCATTTTTCAAAAACTTCCAGGATCTGACTTTCCCGGCCCTTATGCGCTACCAACAGCATTCTTTCCTGGCTTTCACTGAGTAACAGTTCCCAGGCTTTCATATTTTTCTGACGGGTAGGTACTTTTTCAAGGTCGATATGCATGCCCACACCGCCTTTAGCGCTCATTTCAGCTGTAGAGCAGATAATACCGGCAGCTCCCATATCCTGCATGCCGACCACCGCATCAGTTTTAAGTACTTCAAGGCAGGCTTCCAGCAGTTTTTTCTCCTGGAAAGGGTCTCCTACCTGGACGGCAGGCAATTCTTCGGTACTTTCTTCGGTGATATTGGCGGAGGCGAAGCTCGCGCCGCCGATGCCGTCTTTTCCTGTCGCACTTCCCACAAAGAAAATAGGATTGCCCTTTCCTTCTGCTGTCGCGCTGACGGTTCTTTTCGTATCTACAATACCGACACTCATGGCGTTCACCAGAGGATTGGTATGGTAACAGTCCTCAAAGTATACTTCTCCGGCAACGGTCGGTACACCGAAACAATTACCATAGTGCCCGATACCATGTACAATACCTGCCATTAAACGCTGGGTCTTTTTATCTTTCAGGTTACCGAAACGAAGGCTGTTTAATGAAGCGATCGGCCGGGCGCCCATCGTGAAGATATCACGCTGGATACCGCCGACACCAGTGGCTGCTCCCTGGAAGGGTTCAATTGCACTGGGGTGGTTATGACTTTCAATTTTGAATACAACACCATATCCGTCGCCCATGTCCATAAGGCCTGCATTTTCCTCGCCGGCAGCTACCAGCATCCTGCCTCCGTCACGGGGCAGGGTTTTCAGCCATTTAATAGAGTTTTTATAACTACAGTGTTCACTCCACATAGCACTGAATATGCATAGCTCGGTAAAGTTGGGAGTACGACCTAATTTTTGTTTGATCAGCTCAAATTCTTCTGCGGTGAGACGCAGCTCTTCGGCGTGTTGTACGGTAATTTCCATTGGAATCTTTAAGAAAATTGTAATTGAAATGCCACGCAAATTTATAACAAAAGTTGCGAAAAACAGCTCCGGAGGCCTGCCCTTTTAATTGCTCGCCTGAATGCAGACCGATCTGACTGGCTGTCAGCCGCTATAACTCACCTGCCCCCCGTTACCAGATATTGCAATACCAGCGCGTCGTTGAGTGCCGGGCAGTAATGATAATACATAAGCCCGTTTACCGGATTAAGTACGCGCTGGATACCCCGGGACATATAAGAAGGGATATTGCCGATAAAATAGGCAAAATCACTTTGTTCTACCTTTTTTGTCCAATCCTGTGGGGTGGGCAGCGGCAGCACCGGAGCCGGCGCGCCGAGTTGTATAAGTGCATTGGCGGCAATGACTTTTTCCATAAGGCCGGCCTTTTTACGGCTGCCGAGAATAAAATGACACTCTTCAATGAGATCCGGGCGAAGGCTGTCCAGCACGGGCTGGCTGATTTGCTGCATGAGCCTGGAATAATGATAGAGTAAGATAGCCGTTTGCCCGTAATAAGGAGAGACCGCCAGGGGACGCTCAATATAATCACCGGACCTTATGGTGCGCACGATAAAGCGGAGTGCAGCAGAGTCCGCACGTGTCCAGACAAGGTTATAATGACCGACAAAGCTCAGGATATTGCTGAGTACAGCAGCGTCCAATACGACCGGAAACTTCTTTCCGAACCAGGTGGAATAGGTAGGGTAGTGGCGGTATTCCTTTAAGGCGGTTCGAAGCTTCTTACCAGGTCTATGGACAAAGCCTTGCATCCGGCGATGCAGGAGCTCAAGGGAGTCTTTTTTATCTTTGGTGCCTGCGAACCGGGAAAGGACGGTGTCATCCATGTCATCGGGGACCGCACCGTCCTTTTTAAGGATCGGTATCCACCAGGAATAAGGAAACCGGTAAGCGGAATCCCGTAACCAAAAATTATAAGAACCGCGCTCTTTATTGTAGAATCGGGGATAAATAGCTGCTGATCGTCTGAGTAGTGTGTCTATTTTGATTTGCAGGCTATCGGGCAGTGCCGGACGAACGCTTTTAAGGGTCATGTCGACCAGGATATTAAAAAATACAGTGATGTCTTTTTTCTTCTTTTTAAAATGCTTTCTGTGATGTATATAGGATGGGTAACTGCCGGCAAGGAAGACAGGGTCCCGCGTGGCAAGCGTCTGCTGACTGTCCAGCCGGTTTAGTACAAAGCTGATCTGCCTTAGCCTCTCAGGGGACAATGTTTGTGCGCTGAGTTTTGAATAAACAACACTTTGAAGCAGCATTGTGGCGCATAAGACGGGCAATACATAAGAGATCACCGGTTTTCTGCGGACAGGTGTCGCTTTTATAATATATCGGAGTAAGGCCTGCATTTAATGTGCGCTGTATTTATATTTGTGGTTACCACTCAAAAGTAAAATAAGATTGTGAACCCGTTGGCAAACACTACGGATTTAAAAGAAAATAGCCGCAATCGCGGCTATTTTTGCTATAAATCAGGTGATTTTACTTGTTTTTAAGCTCTTCCGAGGAGTAGTGTTCCACTTTCTCGTTGGTTGTTTGCATCCACTGTGCCAATTCAGGGCAATGGGCGTAAGCCGGGTCAATCTGAATATAAAAGTCTTTCATATGTTTGGTCAGCCAGTCATCCAGCGCCTCTTGTTTTTTGACGGCAAGGGCTCTTTGGGCGATCTTGTCATAGTCATCTTTGATATTTTCCCGGTGCGGCTCAGTACGTACCCGCAGGTAAATGATGCGGACACCTTGCCGGCCAGTCTGATCGGTGAATATCTGCGGATCAGAGTATTCGCCTACTTTCATAGAAGGGAGCAGTTTTACGAGGTCCTGCTCGCGAAGCTGGTCAATGGTGAAAGTCGTCACGGGGCTATAATTGTCAATGCCATAGATGGCGCCGGCATTGTACTTACCTTCTTTGTCTTCATTATAGCGGTTGAAGGCTTCAGAGAACGTCATTTTATCGGTAGTCAAAAGTCCTTTAATACTGTCCATCTTTTTTTTGACGATCTGTATTTCTTCATCTGTTACCGGTGGTATCTTGATAATATGCCTTACGATGGCGTCGTTACCAGCACGGCTGACCATCTGGATAATATGATAACCCATCTGGGATTTGATCACGGGTGAGATCTGCCCCTCTCTCAGGCGGAAGGCGGCATTCATAAAGTCAGGGTCGATTCTGCCCTTGTCATCCTGGCGGTTGATACTGAGCTGGCCGCCGGTTTCTTTGGCCGCCGGCTCATCAGAATATAATTTCGCCAGTGCGGCAAAGTTGGCTTTTTTATCCTCTACCTGTTTTTTCCAGTCTTCCAGTTCATTTTTGATATAGCCGACCACATCTTTGTTGGGTTCGGGGTAGATTATAATCTGACTGGCCTCGAACTGGCTTTCATAGAATTTGAGGCTGTCTTTAGGAATGGTATTATAATAGCTCTCCACTTCAACGGGTGTGACCGTCACATTTTGTGCAATGGACGATTGCATTTTTTGAGACAAAATAGTCTGCCGGAGCTCCGGGGTCCATTCCTGACGCATTTGTTCAATGGTCTTGCCGGCTGCTTGTTCCAGATTCTCTTTTGAACCAAACCGTCTTAAATAATTTTGGATCCTGCTTTGAAAGGCATTTTCTACTTCATCCTCTGAAAAGGGCAGGGAGTCCCGCTTGGCCTGTAAAGCCAGGGCCTTCATCATAATCCTGGTTTTCAGCATTTGACAATCCAGATCCGGGGGTAGATTGGTGTATTCCGGATCGCTTTTGTATTGATTGACACCTTCGTCGATATCAGATTTCAGGACGATGTCGTCCCCAACCTGGGCGATAATCTTATCGGCTACTACCTTATTGGAAGTGCTTTGCTGCGCTTTCGAAGCGACGGCAAGACTCATAGCTATAGCAGCCAGGGTCAGTCCCTTTTTTATCATTTTTCTTTGCATTACCAATGATTATCTATGTTTCACCTGCCGGACATAGCCAGAGGGGTTTCAAAAATAGTGATTTGAGATCAGTTAAAACCAGGCCTGCCGGGTTTTAACAAAATGTATTTTATGTGATTTCTATAAACCGTTATACAAAAGGGCTAAATTATTTTTTAAAAACAATTTAGCCCTTTTTCAAATACTTATTCTATAACTGACAGTAATCATCCAGTCACTGTTCAATGATCCCGGATCAGAGCGTACGCTTGATTTCTTCCTGTTCGTAAGCAACAATGTTGTCTCCTACTTGTATATCCGTAAAGCTCTTCAGCGTCAGACCACATTCGTAACCCTGCGCGACTTCTTTGACATCGTCTTTGAAACGTTTTAAGCTGCCCAGTTCAGTATAGGCGCCTTCCTGCCTTGGATAGACGAGGATGCCATCGCGGAATAAGCGGATCTTGTGGTCTCTTTTGATTTTACCTTCCAGAACATAACAACCCGCAACAGTGGCTTTATCAAATTTATAGACTTCTCTGATTTCAACAGTGGCCACTTCCTTCTCCTGGATTTTTGGTTCCAGCATGCCTTCCATCGCGCTTTTGATTTCTTCAATAGCGTTATAGATGATCGAGTAGGTCTTGATTTCCACGCCTTCTTCATCCGCCAGACGGGCTGCCTGTGCCGAAGCACGGACATTAAAGCCAAGAATAATGGCGTCAGAGGCTGTTGCAAGTAAAACGTCGCTTTCAGAAATCTGGCCAACGGCTTTGTGTACCACTGTAACCACGATCTCTTCTGTAGAGAGTTTCTGCAGTGAGTCGCTAAGTGCTTCCACAGAGCCATCCACGTCACCCTTGATGATAATGTTAAGTTCTTTGAAGTTGCCCAGTGCGAGACGACGCCCGATTTCATCGAGCGTGATATGCTTACGGGTTCTGAGACCCTGTTCACGCATGATCTGTGCTCTTTTATTGGCGATGTCCTTAGCCTCAGATTCGTCCTGATAGACTTTAATTTTCTCTCCGGCCTGTGGCGCGCCATTCAGACCCAGGACCTGTACAGGGGTGGAAGGCCCGGCAACTTCAATACGCTGGTTCAGCTCATTGAACATGGCTTTCATTCTGCCATAGTATTGTCCCGCGACCACCAGATCTCCCTGATGTAAGGTGCCGTTTTGAACCAGAAGGGTGGCTACGTAGCCACGGCCTTTATCCAAAGAGGCTTCTACGATTGAACCGCTGGCTTCTCTGTCTGGATTGGCCTTCAGTTCTAATACTTCCGCTTCCAACAGGATCTTCTCTAACAGGGCGTCTACATTGAGTCCTTGTTTTGCAGAGATTTCCTGACTCTGGAATTTACCACCCCATTCTTCCACCAGGATATTCATCTGGGAAAGCTGTTCGTATATTTTTTGAGGGTTGGCGCCTTCTTTATCGATTTTATTGATTGCAAAGATCATCGGTACACCAGCTGCCTGAGCGTGGCTGATGGCTTCCTTGGTCTGAGGCATTACCGCATCATCAGCTGCAACGACGATCACCGCGATATCCGTTACTTTGGCACCTCTGGCACGCATGGCGGTAAAGGCCTCGTGACCTGGTGTATCCAGGAAGGTGATTTTGTTGTCGCCTACGTTAACAACATAAGCGCCAATATGCTGCGTGATACCACCGGCTTCACCGCTGGCTACTTTTGTTCTTCTGATATAATCCAATAAGGATGTCTTACCATGGTCAACGTGTCCCATGATGGTCACAATCGGATTACGCGGCAACAGGTCTTCGGGTGCATCCGTATCCTGATCCTCGTCTTCTTCATTGACATCATCCAGACCGATGAAGTCTACTTCATAACCAAATTCTTCGGCTACCAGTTCAATAACCTCGGCGTCCAGGCGCTGGTTAATGGATACCATGATACCCAGTCCCATACATTTACTGATGATATCAGTAAAGCTGACATCCATCAGATTGGCCAGTTCGCTTACCGTAATAAATTCAGTCACCTGTAAACGGGTATCCTGTTTATTAGCTGCGGCTTCCATGGCTTCAGCCATTTCCTGCCGTTTTTCCCGACGATGCTTGGCTTTTGATTTAGCTTTGGATCCGCCGCTACCGGCCAGTTTGGCCTGCGTTTCCTTGATCTTTTCCTGGATACGCTTCTGGTCGATTTCTTTTTCAGCCTCGGTATGAGGTGTGTATTTGGGGCGATTGCCCGTTCTGCCTCCATGCTGTCCACCGGGACGGTTATTGCCATGACCCTGTCCTTGTCCAGGCCCGGGTCTGTTCGCCTGTCCGGGACGGTGTCCGCCACTGTGGCTTCCATCTCCGGCAGGTCTTTTATTTTCCAGCGGGATGCGCTTACGTTTGCGGCTGCTGTCCTTGTTCGGTTTAGGGCGGGTGTCACTATCGACCGGCAACTGGATTTTCCCCAGGATCTTAGGCCCTTCCAGTTTTGCAGCGCGGATATTTTCAATAACAGGAGGTTTATTCTCTTCTGCTTCCGGTTTCGGAATCGGGGCAAGAGGAGCAGCAGGTATAACCGGAGCTGCAGGCACCTTAGGTGCTGCAGGTTTAGGCTGCTGAGCGGCCGGCTTACTAGCTCCCTTCTGGTCTGCTTTCTTATGTTTTTCCTCTTTTTTAGGCGCCGCCTTTTTAGGACGGGTAGAGGAATCGATCGCAGAAAGATCTATCTTATCAATGATTTTAAGTCCCTCGATCTCCGGCGTCTTACCTTTAGGAGCCTCTTCAGCTTCAGGTGCACTGGGAGCCGGAGGTGCTGGCGTAACGGCAGGCGCCTGGTCAGCTTCTGCCTGAGGGGCTGACTGCTTAGGGGTTGTATCTTCTGCTATATCGCCGGGCTGCGCCTTTTCAGCGGTCTCTGCCGGCTGTGTTGGTGTAGCGGACGCTGTTTCAGGTGTCTGATCAGCTGCCTTGGCCTGCGTTTGAGGTGCTGCCGGCCTATTTTCGACTACTTCATCAACAGCAGATATCGCAGGACTTTCGTCGGGGGCTTCTGCCTCAGTTTTGTCTTCTTTTACTTCCTGAGCCGTGAGCGGACTGGCCGTAGCTGCCTCTTCTTTTTTCTTCTTCTCTTTCTCTGCCTGAGTGGCAACCGTACTTTTAGGAATCTCAATTTTATCAGCCTTGTCTTTAGCCAATTTATCACTCTGAAACTCACGCTGAAGGGCAGCATACTGCTCCTCGGTCAATTTGGCCGTGGGTTTGAGGTCGTCCTTGTTAAATCCTTTGCTGTCAAGGAATTCTATGAGCGTTTCCTGCCCGATATTAAACTCCTTGGCGGCCGCCAATAATCTTGGTAATTTCAATTCTGCCATATTTTCTTTTAGTCGTAGATAAGGTGATCCCTGTGTTCAGTTCCCGGCCCTTATTTACTCTTTTTCAAATTCTTCTTCAAGGATTCGCCTGATATCCTGGATGGTTTCTTTTTCCAGGTCGGTTCTTCTCTCAAGCTCATCCGCTGTCAGGCTAAGCACACTGCGGGCAGTGTCACAGCCGACACGTTTCAATTCATCAATGATCCACATATCGATTTCATCAGAGAACTCTACCAGGTCGATATCGTATTCTTCGGTTTCTTCATTCTCACGATAAACGTCAATGTTATAACCTGTTAGTTCACAGGCCAGTTTGATGTTCACACCGCGACGACCGATGGCCAGCGATACCTGGTCAGCCTGCAAAAATACCTCTGCACGCTTTTTTTCATTATCCAGCTCCATATAACTGATCTTAGCCGGCGTAAGTGAACGCTGAATCAGTAATTGAGTGTTGGTCGTGAAATTGATCACATCAATATTTTCATTTTTCAATTCCCTTACGATACCATGGATACGGCTACCTTTCATACCGACGCAGGCACCTACAGGGTCGATCCTGTCATCATAGCTTTCAACAGCGACTTTGGCGCGTTCTCCCGGCTCTCTTACGATCTTTTTGATCGTGATCAGTCCCTCAGCGATCTCCGGCACCTCCATTTCCATGAGCTTTTCCAGGAAAATCGGACTGGTGCGGCTAAGAATAATCACCGGTGTATTGTTTTTCACATCTACACGGCTGATAACGGCCCTCGTATTTTCTCCTTTTTTGAAAAAATCCTGTGGTATCTGTTCTGATTTTGGCAAAATAAGCTCATTGCCTTCATCATCTAATAATAATACTTCCTTTCTCCAGACCTGATAGACTTCCGCGTTGATCATTTCACCCAGACGGCCTTCATATTGTTGCACCAGGAGGTTTTTCTTCAGGTCGCCAATGCGGCTGGCCAGCGTTTGTTTGGCTGCAAGGATCGCCCTGCGCCCAAAATCAAACAGGTCAACTGATTCAATGAGCTCTTCACCTACCTCAAAGTCAGGTTCAATCTTAATGGCTTCACTGTAAGCGATTTCAGCAAGAGGATCTTCCACTTCACCATCTTCGACGATCATTCTTCTTCTGAAAATCTCCAGGTCTCCCTGTTCAGCATTGACGATCACGTCAAAGTTCTCATCACTTACATATTTTTTTCGAAGCAATGTCTTAAAGACATCTTCCACCACTTTCATCATGGTTGGACGGTCAATGTTTTCCGCGTCCTTAAATTCCTGGAACGCTTCGATCAGATTAATACTTGCCATATTCTTATACCATTTTAAGCCGGGTGCTTGCCCTGCTTTTTAAAACTGAATTTGAACAATTGTTGTTTTTATATCCTTAAACGGCAGCGCGGTAACTTCTGTTACAGCTTTCTTGCCTTTTCCTTTTGTTTCTTCTATAGTGATCGTATCAGTCTCTACTTCCTTTAGGATTCCTTCCAGTTTATGTTCATCCAGAAGTGTCACCTCCACCTTACGACCGATATTCTTTTTATATTGACGAATATTCTGCAATGGCTCATCTACTCCCGGAGAAGAGACTTCGAGAGAAAAATCTCCTTCGGGATATAGCGCTGCTTCTTCAATTTTTTTATATAGCGCCCTATTAAACTTAATGCACTGATCAATGGTAATTCCCTGATCGCCGTCAATATAAATCTTATAATTATTGGTTGGTTTTACCTTAAACTTCACTTTAAAATAGGCTGGTTCCGCTTCCAGTATCTCGTCCAGAAAAACCTCCACCTGATCTAATATCTGTTGATCCGACATACAGTTTCTTTTGAAAATAACAGAAGGGAACGTTAGCCGTTCCCTTCATCCTCCGTTCTTTACATCGCAAAGGTAGTATAATATAGGGATTCAATCCAAATATTAATTTGTCCGGGAGAATCCACCATGATACCTGAAGTATTCGGCTGCCAGTAGATAATACTTATATAATAATAATATAACAAGGGACCGGCCCCTGTCATTACCGGCGTTTAGTCTTTGGTATGCTCTTGCTTTGATCTGACAGGTGCCCCTGCGGCCGGGCCACCGTTTTTGCCCATCTCCAAAATCCAGTCCTTTCTTTTGAGTTCGAAGTTTGTACCTAAATACATACTCCTAACTTTTTCATCTTCAGCCAGTTCTTCCGCTGTTCCATGTTTGTAGATCTTGCCTTCTATGAGCAGATATGCCCTGTCACAAATAGACAGTGTCTCATTTACGTTGTGATCAGTGATCAGGATACCGATGTTTTTGTACTTGAGTTTGGCCACCACCGCCTGAATATCTTCTACTGCAATGGGGTCCACGCCGGCAAAAGGTTCGTCCAGCAGGATGAATTTGGGGTCTACCGCCAGTGCCCGTGCTATTTCTGTACGGCGTCTTTCTCCGCCGCTTAAGCTGTCTCCGTTGTTTTTGCGTACATGGTGGAGACTGAACTCGTCCAGCAGGTCTTCGAGTTTTGCTTCACGCTCGGCTTTACTGAGCCGGGTCATTTCCAAAACGGCCATGATGTTATCCTCTACGCTTAGTTTGCGGAAAACCGAAGCCTCCTGGGGCAGATACCCAATGCCCATTTGTGCCCTTTTGTACATGGGCAGCTTTGTAATTTCCTGGTCATTAAGGAATACGGTGCCTTCATCTGGTTTGATCAGGCCCACAACCATGTAAAAAGACGTGGTTTTACCGGCTCCGTTAGGGCCTAGCAGCCCCACTATTTCTCCCTGGGTTACCTGAACGGAAACCTGATTGACAACCGTTCTGTTGCGATAGGATTTGACCAGATTGTTCGTATATATCGTAATGCTCAAGAGGCCGTATTTAATATTTTATCAATAATGAATCGTAAAGATACTACTTGGATCTTTAACGATGACTTAAAAGCCAGCTATACTGCCGCAAATATAATCATCCTGTGAAATCCGGTCAGCTTTCTACTGCAGGAATCCGGTGAACAGCAGACTTCCTGCCAGCCAGTAAAGAAAATGCGCAACAGCAATAATAATAATAATAATAACATTAAAAATATTATATGTGTTATTTTGGTGAATGCTTCTTTATATTATATCATTATTTTTTCGGTTGATATATTATTAAAAAACTTATTGTACGCTTGTTTTCCTATGCTAACGAACGTTGTGTTACACATACACACTGAATAACAGCGTCTTTGCAAAAGAATATTATATAAATTATAATAAAAAATATATTTTATAAAGTAAAAATTCTATTACATAATTTACATAAATTTGTTTTCATAATACAGATATAAAATAATATAATTTAAATCTCTTCTCATGAAAACAAGCTATGATTTTAAAAAATGGGCGCCCTTTACCGTACTGGCTCTGGTAGCGCTGCTCTCTTTGTTTGTTCCGGAATCTTCTCTTTTTGACGGATCGGGGGTATATAATTCGGCGGACATTGCCTGGATTCTGGTGGCGACAGCGCTTGTTTTTCTCATGACACCGGGCCTGGCATTTTTTTACGGCGGGATGGTGAACCGTAAAAACATATTATCGACCATGATCAAAAGTGTAGTGGCTGCCGGAGTGGTGGGTGTACTTTGGATCGTTGTCGGCTTTAGCCTTGCCTTCGGAGATTCCCTGGGTGGGGTAATCGGTAATCCGATGACTTTTTTATTTTTTAATCATGTGGGCTCCGGTGCGCCCTGGGCAGGTGCGCCTACCATTCCCTTAATGTTGTTTGCGCTTTTCCAATTGATGTTTGCCATTATTACCCCCGGACTTGTGGTGGGTGCAGTAGCAGAAAGGATCCGTTTTACCGCTTATATATTGTTTATTGTCCTGTTTAGCTTGTTGGTTTATGCTCCGCTGGCACACTGGTGCTGGAATCCGGATGGCTTTTTGGCTAAAATGGGTGTACTGGACTTTGCAGGTGGTACCGTCGTGCATATCTCGGCAGGTTGTGCTGCGCTGGCTGGAGCGATCGTTCTTAAGCGCAGAAAGTCGCATCTGGACAATATCGAAACGGCTCCCGCTAATATCCCTTATGTGCTGATTGGCACGAGCCTGTTGTGGTTCGGCTGGTTCGGCTTTAATGCCGGTTCTGCATTGGGGGCAAACGGATTGGCGGTATCCGCCTTTGCGACTACGAACACGGCAGCAGCGGCAGCGGGACTCTCCTGGATGTTCTTTGATGTATTGAAAGGGAAGAAACCTTCCGTACTCGGATTTTGTATCGGTGCCGTAGTCGGACTGGTGGCTATTACGCCTGGTGCAGGCTTTGTATCCATTGCCAGTTCTGTGTTTATCGGAGTGCTTTCTGCGGTAATCTCCAATGTGGCTGTTTACTATAAGACAAAATCCACTTTGGATGATGTGCTGGATGTTTTTCCTTGTCACGGCATCGGGGGAATGGTGGGGATGCTTCTTACAGGTGTCTTCGCGTCTAAGGCGGTTAATCCGGCCGGGACGGACGGCTTGTTTTTTGGAAATGCGTCATTTTTCCTTACCCAGCTTACAGGTATGGCGATCGTTGTGGTCTTCAGTTTTGGGATGTCTTACGGCATTTTCAAGTTTATCAATTTTATATTACCACTCAGGGTAAGTGAGCAGGAAGAAGAATTAGGCCTGGATGCCAGCCAGCATGATGAAAAATATCTGGATCCACCGGTGGCTGCTTCTTACACGTATGAGCAGGAAGTGTTTTCTGCCTAGCCGGAGATCTGAAATTAAGACGTCTTCGTATTCATAATCACACACAGTGAGAGAAAGGGCCTTTTCTACTTGGACATGAAAAGGCCCTTGTTATTCGTGCGCTTTTTTTGGCTGTTTTCCGACACGAGATACGCAGGAAAAAAGATCAAAACATTCATCATTAAACAAATATCTTATGAAACTAAAAAGCTTGCTTTTAGGGAGTGCTTTATTTTGCGCTGCAGGGGCCTCTGCTCAGCAGAGCCTGTCAGATGAAACGAAAGGATCTTTATCCATTCACGGAAATGTCGATGTTTATTACAAACATACTTTTCATGGGCTTAAAGACGGTACGACCAGCTTTACTCCTTCAGATCAACGGTTTGAACTGGGCATGGCCAGTCTGCAATTGACGTATGAAACTAAAAAAATGGGCGCTGTTGTCGATCTGGGCTTCGGGCCGAGAGCCAGGGATTTTGGCTATACCGACCAGGGCGCGATGGCGGCCATTAAACAGGCTTATATTTATTTTGAGCCCGTTACCGGATTGCGTTTTTCGGCCGGTGCCTGGGCCACCCATATCGGATATGAGGTGCTGGATCCGGCATTCAATGCGAATTACAGTATGTCTTACCTGTTTTCAACCGGCCCCTTTTCTAATACCGGACTGAAGGCTGAATATACCACCGGGTCCCATCACCTGATGCTTGGTCTCAGCAATCCCACCGATTACCGCCATGTTCCGGATGGCGTATATAACCGCAAAACCGTGATCGCCCGCTATAGTTATGAAAAGCAGAGCGGATTAATACTTGCGTTAAATTATTCCGGAGGTAAGCAGATAGATACGGTTAATTTACAACAGCTCGACGCTGTGGCAACGGTGCCTCTGACTGAACATTTCCAGTTAGGCTGGAATGGCTCTGTCGTATTGAGTAAGCAGCCTCATGTAGAGCAGGAAGACCCGCGCTGGCAACACTTTTGGGGGCAGGCAGTTTATCTGAAGGCGCGTCTTAACCAAAAGCTGGCACTTGCCCTAAGGGAAGAATATTTTGAAGATAAAAAAGCAATAAGTGTAGTTCCTCTGAATGGAAGCGTCTGGTCCAGTACGGCTACACTGCGCTATGAGGAAGGTCCTGTTACGATCATGCCCGAAATCCGCTGGGATCATTTTTCTACACCATACGGAGCAGATCCGCATCAGGGGCAGCTCTATGGGCTGATCGCAATGACCTTCCAGTTTTAACTGGACTTACTGGGAACGTGAGACAAAAGAAAGCACCGCATTGAATAGTTTGCTTTCGGTGCGGTGCTTATTTAATCTGATTAGTATGTCGTCAGGCGATGACTTTTAAAATATTTTTGATCTTATTGGCTTTGTAGATCAACTCCTGCGGTTCCTCACTTAAGATGGTTACATGGCCCATTTTCCGGCCTGGCTTGGTGGTTTTCTTGCCATAGAGATGAACAAATACGTTGTCCATTTTCAGTACTTCATCCAGGCCTTCATATCTGGCTGCGCCCTGATAACCGGGTGCGCCTAAGATATTGACAATGGAGGAGGGGATGATGGGTGCCGTATTGCCTAAAGGATGCTGCATGAGTATCCTTAGCAGCATATGATACTGGCTGCAATAATTGGCTTCGATGGTATGATGGCCGCTGTTATGTACTCTTGGTGCTGTTTCATTGACCCATACGTTGCCGCTGCGGTCAATAAAAAGCTCTACCGCAAATAATCCAGGGCTATTTAATCTTTCAACGACTTTCTGGGCCATTGCCTCGGCTTTCCAGAGAACCTGCTTGTCGATGCGGGCCGGAGAGAGCTGAAAATCCAGCAGATTCAGCTTCTGGTCGAATAGCATTTCTACTGCCGGAAAAAGGGTGATTTCTCCCTGATCGCTTTTGGCAACAGTAATGGCGATCTCTTTCTCTATCTCTACCATAGTTTCTAAAACGGCCGGTGCGTCAAAAGCTCTTTCCAGATCCTGTTCTTTGCTTAATACTTCCACGCCTCTTCCGTCATAACCGCCTTCGCCCAGTTTGTGAACTGCAGGCAGCAGATCCGCTCTTGATTTAGCTTCTGCCTGGTTTTGGGTAATGATAAATGCAGGAGAAGGAATTTCGTTTTCTTTATAGAAGGTCTTCTGAAGAATCTTGTTTTTAATGGTCCGGATGGCAGCAGGCTTTGGATATACCCGAACACCTTCTTTTTCCAGTGCTTCCAGAGCATCTACGTTGACGGATTCAATTTCTATGGTCAGTGCATCCAGATTTTTACCGAAATTGTAAACATCGTCAAAGTTTCTGATGTCGCCCAGGGTAAAGTGGTGGCACAGATGTGCTGCGGGGCACTCCGGGTCATTTTCAAGGACATAGGTTTCAAGGACAAAATCAGCCGCTGCCTGTAATAACATGCGCCCTAATTGTCCGCCTCCGAGAATTCCAATTTTTTGCATATTGATATTTAAGATGATCGCATTTATCTGCTCTAATCAGTAGAACCAGGATAAGAGTGGCCAAAATTAAGGATTTGGGATTGAAAATCGGCTAAGGCAGAAAGATTATGCGGTTTAAAATTATAATGGTTTTAGGGCAGCTGTACTACGATACTGGAATCTAGGGCCGGGAACGTTTTTAATTTTGAATTGGTATTCAGGGATTTAGTTTTGCGGCTTTTCACTTCAAAATGGGAATGAAAGGATAGAATCTGAAAGATTTTATGCATTTTTGCAAGGGATTATTTATGACAAATTAAGATAAGATTATATTTATGGCAGCTATATACCAAACATTTATGGATCAGAAAAAGGCGGGTAAAAAAGCCTTTGCGATACTCATTGATCCGGATAAAATGAGTGACGCGGATATTGATCCGATCGTAGAGCAGGCGCTGGCTGCAGGAGTGGACTATTTTTTTGTGGGCGGAAGCCTGGTGGTGGTCAATACGGTGGACCAGAATATCCAGAGGATCAAATCTAAATGTGAGATTCCGGTGGTGCTGTTTCCGGGATCTCCTTCACAGGTATCTAAATACGCGGATGCGCTGTTTTATCTTTCTTTGATTTCCGGAAGAAACCCTGAGTTGCTAATAGGACAACATGTAATCAGTGCCCCTATGGTACGCAGCAGCGGCCTGGAAATTATGCCGACCGGTTATATGGTCATTGACGGCGGGGCGCCTACTTCGGTTTCTTATATTGCCAATACGGCTCCCATACCGGCAGACAAAAGTGATATTGCCTTATGCACGGCAATGGCGGGGGAAATGCTGGGACTAAAGCTTATTTATATGGACGCGGGCAGTGGCGCGAAAAATCCGATTCAGGAAACAATGATCAAAAGAGTATCGGGCAGTATCGGGGTTCCTTTAATCGTAGGGGGTGGTATTAAAACGCCGGAAAAAGCAGCAGCGAATTGCAAAGCCGGTGCAGATGTGATCGTTGTCGGCAATGCGATCGAAAAAGACCCCGGACTGATCAAAGAAATCAGTGAGGCTGTGCACGCTGTCTAGCTCTCTCTTTCTCTTTGGGTAACGATGTCAAAAACGATGGGTAAGCTTTCTAAATCTTTACCGCATGTCATGTCTTTATCCTGCTCTGGATGTACAGAAGCTGCGTTTCGGAAGCATAGGTAAAATTGAATGAAGTCTGTTGGGCGCAGGTTGCTTACCGGGCATGTTTAAAATGCCGTGTCCACTACGCCACCATCAACACGCAAAGCGGCGCCTGATGTGGCTGAAGATAAAGGACTTGCCACATACACGACCATATTTGCGACTTCCTCTGTGCTGGCAAAGCGTTGAATAATGGAGGATGGTCTTTTTTCCCGGATAAAGGCTACCTGTGCCTGTTCTACAGTGATTCCCCTTTCCTTAGCGATTTGCTGAAACATTTTCTTTGTGCCGGAGGCTACTGTGGGGCCGGGTAAAATCGCATTCACCGTGACATTTGTTCCTTTTAAATGTTTGGCTAGTCCCCGGCTTAGGGCCAGATAAGCCGTTTTCGTTACGCCATATAAAATCATATCCTCCGGGATGTTGATCGCAGATTCGCTGGAGATAAAGATAATGCGCCCCCAGTTTTTGTCTCTCATGGCCGGGGCATAATGTCTGGACAGGCGTACTCCGCTCAAGACGTTGACCTCGAAGTGATTCAGCCATTGTGCATCCTCTGTCTTTTCAAATGGCTGGTCTCCATAAATACCGACGTTATTGATTAAAATATCCACTGCGGGGAGCGTTTTTAAGAGCTGATTGACTGCTTCCACATCTGCAAAATCGGCCACAATACCGGCCACATCTGCACCGGGAATTTCCTTTTTAAGCTGGCTTGCCGCGGCATCTACACCTGCCTGGTGGCGCCCATTGATATACACCTTCGTGCCTTCTTTTAAAAGCCCTTTTGCGATAGCATAGCCAATCCCGGCGGTGGATCCGGTAACAAGTGCGGTCTTTCCTTTTAATTGTAAATCCATAGAGAGGCGGTTTTAGTGTGGCCGTTAAATTTAATTAACTGCGCTATTTATACTGGCGGCGCTTAACAGAGCAGAAGCCGCTTTCATCGAGGATTAGCGCCCTATTTGCCTGAATAAAGTTCTTTATTTATAATCGTTTTCAGCCGCTGGTCCGTCAGGCCTAAAAGCATATTTTCTGCGGCCAGTTGTCCCATCTTGTTACGGGTGCCGACAGTGGCGGAGCCTATGTGCGGCAGCACTGCAACGTTTGGCATCTGTAAAAGCGGGTTTGCAGGCTGCATAGGTTCTGGATCGGTAACGTCTAATCCCGCGCCCCAGATTTCTTTTTCCTGTAGTGCATTAATTAAAGCTGGTTCATCGATGACTTTTCCACGGGCTGTATTAATAAGAATGGCCGATTTTTTCATTTTTTTGAATGCGGCCGCATTGAATATCCGGGTGGTCTGCGGTGTTAATGCACAATGCAGGGACAGTACATCGCTTCTGTCCAACAATTCATTAAACGAAACAAACTGTGCATGCAAGGTCTTATCCGCTTTCTCATTGCGGGATCTGTTGTGATAAATGACCTCCATATTAAAGGCGGCTTTACAAAGTTCCGCCATGACAAATCCAATCTTCCCCAAGCCGAATATACCGATGGTTTTCCCCTGTAAATCGATACCAAGGTTGGTTGTAAAACTTTCATTGCTCCATTTGCCCTCAAGAATCCTTTTGTAATTATAAAAGGCTTTTCTGGCTACATTCTGCATTAGTAGAAATGCAGTTTCTGCTGTTGCATTATTGAGCACATCTGGGGTATTGCTGACCGGAATTCCCGCTTTTGTCGCAGCTTGTAAGTCAATGTTGTCAAAACCGACGGATAATAAGGATATAACCTTTATATTATTTTGTATCGCACGAATGATTTCGGCGTCAATTTTTACACCAACCACAAACAGCCCGGCGTAATGACCGTTCGTTAATGTCTGGATCAATTCTTCTTTAGAAATGGGGACCTCCTTTTCCCATTCATCCACCTGTATATTGTTTGCGGATAACAGCGTTTTAGCAATATCCGGAATAACTTTAGTTGCAAAAACCTTCATGTTAGATAGTCGTAAATAGTTATATAAAGTTGGTGATTTAGCAGGAATGCCTCAGTCAAAGACTTCTTAGCTGCTGCTCCCCCGGCTGTCAGCCTGTCGTGTGGACAGCTCGCTTTCACTGACCCTATAAAGGTCGCCAATTTTGGGTACTTAAAGCGGTAAACTGTGTTAAATTGATTTATTGATGGTGCCTGCGTTTAACAGTGGCGGCATCTGTACCCTGCTGCCAGTTTGTTTCCGGTTGCAGGGAAGCGCTACAGATCGCCCAGCTGAGGGCGGAGAATAATATCTTCGACCACTGCCTGTGGGGACAGATGTGCTGCTGCATAAATCATCCTGGCAACGTCATCTACTTCCATGATGCGGTTAGGGTCAATCTCCATACCATCCCAGCTGCTGGACAGTGTGGCCCCGGGATAGATGCCGGTTACTTTGATTCCGAAAGGCTTTAATTCTTCTCTGAGATTACGTGTAAATCCGGATAAGGCATATTTACTGATGCTATAGCTACCGCCATTTGCGTATGCCTGGATACTAGCAATTGAACAGAGATTAAATATATGCCCCTGTTTACGCCCGATCATCGGCGGTAATAATGCTCTGGTAAGATGATAGGCGCTCATCAGGTTTACCTGCAGCATCTTCTCTAACTGGCCTTCTGGCTCATTATAGCAGCTGCCTGGTTCATAAATGCCGGCATTATTGATCAATAGGTCTACTGACTGCGTGGTTTTCAGAATTAAACCGGCAAAATCGTTGATCTGGTTGTTGTCCAGCAGATCACAGACAAAAGTGGTAACGGTATGTTTGGCTGAATAAGCGTTTATTGTTGATTTTATAGCTGCTAATTGTGCTTCTTTTCTGGCACATAAAAAAAAATGATGCGCGGTCAAGTCCTTTGCAAAGAGCTCTGCAACAGCTTTTCCGATGCCTCTTGTTGCTCCTGTTACTACGATTTGCATATATAAAATTTTAAAATGTCTTAATCTTCAAAAGTACTTTTTAATTTTGACAACCAAAAAACCGAATTATGGACGATCAGAAAAAGACTTTAGCGAAAAGGATCATACAATATTTTTTTCAGGGCGTGATTGTTATTGCCCCGATTGCAGTCACAATATACTTTGTGTTCTGGCTGTTTACTGCAGTAGACAGCATCCTGCCCAATTTATTTGGAACAGTCGTTCCCGGTGAAGAGAGTACACGTCATATCCCCGGACTGGGGATTTTGATGATGGTTATCATTATGATTCTGATCGGATGGGCATCTTCTTCTTTTGTGATCAGTCATTTAATCGACCTTTTAGGCTCTGCACTGGAAAAAACACCGGGCATAAAACTGATCTATTCTTCTGTAAAAGACTTTTTGAAGGCGTTCTCCGGCAGTAAAAAGAAATTTGATAAGCCGGTACTGGTCAACGTGGACAGCACGGATGTATGGCGCATGGGCTTTATCACGCAAAATGATGCCAGCCAGTTTGATCTGGTGGAGCACGTGGTCGTGTATGTGCCTTTCTCTTATGCCATATCCGGGATGACTTTCTTTGTTCCCAAGACCAGCATCCGGATGGTAAATAACAATATTTCTTCCGCAGAAGCCATGAAGTTTGTGATCTCCGGTGGGGTAACAGAAATGGATAAGTCTGAATAAGCTTAAGGCAGACTAATGGGCAGGAAACTGTAACCGGAAGCTGGTCCCTTCGTCAGGGGCTGACTGGACCTGTATATTACCTTTATGCAAGAGCATAATTTGTTTACAAAGGCTCAGGCCGATACCGCTTCCGGATTTCTTGGTCGAGAAAAAGGGAATGAATATTCTTTCCATGATCTGTTCGTCCATACCCTTACCACTGTCTTTCACTTTAAGGATCGTTTGCCCTTCTTCATTTTTTTCTCCGGCAACGGTCACTCTTTTTTCCGGGCTTTCTTTGACGGCATCAATAGCGTTTAGCAGCAAATTGATCATCACCTGTTCTAATAACTGTCTGTCCGCTTCTATCTTAAGATTGGGATTTTTGAGTATAACATCCAGGCTGATTTCCTTGCTGGCCATGCTGGGCTGCATGAGAGCGGCCATGTTCTCAAAAAGGTCCCTTACATAAAATTCACTGAGATTGATCTGGCCGATTTTGTTGAGGTTTCTATAGGAGGTTGAGAAGCGCATCAGACCGTCACTTCTGGACCTGATGGTTCGCATTCCGTCTTGTAAATCCTTAAAGTCTGATGCGGAGATGACCTTATGGTTGTCAAGTTGCCCCAGGCGGTCTTGCAATGTATTGGCCAGTGATGAAATAGGCGCAATGGAATTCATGATTTCGTGCGTCAGCACACGTAATAGTTTGTTCCAGGCCTCCGTTTCAGTTACGTCCAGGGCTTCTTCTACATTTTGTAAGGCAATGAGTTTCATTTTCTTTTCATGGGTCACAAAATTGTTGGAAGTCAGTAAAAGTTTATGGGGCCGGTGCACAATATCCACTTTAATGATACTTTGTCCACCCGGGCTGATGGACTGGAAGGCCTCATTTAAGGCCGGTAACTGTCTTTCCAGGCGTTTCAGGTTTTTGATGCCTGGCACATTCAATAGATTTTTCATCTGGTTATTGATCCAGAAGATTTCGCCTGTTTTTGGTTCAAAGGCTAAAATGGCAGTATCTACTAATTCCAGTACGTTTTGTAAATACTGGTACTGGAGCTCCTTTTCCTGACTGAGTTGTTTATAACCTCCGACAATTTCATTGAAACCTTTTCTGAAAAACTTTAGATGACTGGGGGCCCGTTTGATGGAAAAGTGCTGGGAAAAGTCCCGGTAATGGAGCGCCTGTATAAAATCGCTGAAATCATGCAGGATATCTCTGAAAAGCGAAACCATTCTATAGACCAGTACAAGGAAAAGAAAAACGGCTACTGCGGTGCCGATTGGCATAGCTTTCAGGTGACACCATACCGCTGCGCCAGCCGCTAGGCCTATCAACAGGAGTTGCAGGATGATCCGAAGGCTGCTTTTAAACATAGGGACGCGTTATTTGAAGGAAATGACGGGAATGCCTGAATTGTGCCGGTGTTTAAATATCGTATTTACTGATCCGGCGGTACAGTGCAGCCCTTGTGATACCCAGTTCCTTGGCCGCTTTAGAGATATTCCCTTCGTGGCGGGATATGGCATTTAAAATGGCATTTTTCTCTACTTGTCCAAGGTTAACAGACTTATCTACCGGCGCCTGCTCTTCCACATGTTCAATGGGGGAGAACAGGATATCATCGGCTTCTATGGCGTCATGTTCGGTCATGATAATGGCCCTTTCTATTGCGTATTGCAATTCCCGGACATTCCCCGGATAGGTATATTTATTGAGCTTTTTATAGGCTTCTTTGGTAAAACTAAGTGCTGGCTTACCATATTTCTGCGCATAGAGCCTGGCATAATGTTCAGCGATGAGCGGGATATCTTCTTTGCGGTCTCTTAAGGGCGGGATTGTGATTTCTACTGTATTGATGCGGTAGATCAGGTCCCGGCGGAATTTCGATTCATCACCCAGAACACTTATCGGGACGTTGGTGGCGCAAATGAGGCGGATATCGACCTGGACTTTGTCGTTGGTGCCCAGTGGCGTGACGTATCTGTTTTGCAATGCGGTAAGCAGCCTGGATTGCTGCCCTAATGTGATGTTGCCGATCTCATCCATAAATAATGTCCCTTTGTCCGCTGCCTGAAACCGACCCGCCCGGTCTTCTCTGGCATCGGTAAAGGCGCCTTTTTTATGTCCGAACAGCTCACTTTCAAAGAGACTTTCCGTAAGCGCCCCTACATCGACTTTAATATAAGGGTTTCTGCTGCGTAAGGATTGGTCATGAATGGTCTGAGCGATCAGGTCTTTGCCGGTACCGTTTTCACCTAAGATCAGAATATTGGCATCGGTGGGCGCTATCTTTTCGATCTTCCTGAATACGTCTTTCATGGAAGGACTCTCACCTATAATACCTGCCGGACCGGCCTGCGCTGACGGGCTGTTACTGTTTTTCTGATAATTCCCCTTGACGGTTTCCAGCAGCTTCTGGTTCTGCCAGGGTTTGACCATAAAGTCCTGTGCCCCTAATTTGAGCGAATTGACAGCAAGATCAATATCAGCATAGGCGGTGATCATGACCACGGGCAGGCCGGGATAGAGCTTTTTGACTTTCTGGAGCCAGAAAAGGCCCTCGTTACCGGTATTTACCTTGGATTTGAAGTTCATATCCAGAAATAGCAAGTCTACCTGGTTTTCTTTTAACAGTGAAAGCAGGTTTTCCGGATTTTTCTCTGTAATGACTTCTTTTACTTCTGTTTTTAGTAACAGCCGAACAGCGGTAAGCACATCCAGATCGTCGTCGACAATAGCAATGGTGGCATTTTTTAAGGCCATAATTCTCAGTAAATTATTTTGATAAAGGAACGAATAATTTTTTACAATTCACAGCCCCTTCTCCGCTCAAAACTCTGGCATACGTACGCCTGTGTTGTAAACGTACATCATGTGTATCAAAAGCGGACAGTCCTGAAAAATTTAAATTTCTGTAAGTGTCTGATAATTAAATAATTGATGGTTTGGCATACCCTTTATTGAATCTTTGAAAATTTAATGAATGAAAAAACTGGTTATTATAGTGTGTGTGGCGTTTGGAGTTTCCGGGATCTGCCGGGGCCAGTCTGACCAGACAAAGGTAGCGGATAGTTCTCAGATAGAATACCTTACCCTGGAAGATTGTGTCAGCCAGGCCCTGAAAAATAATCTGGATATTAAAAGCGCGGACGTTGATGCCGATATTGCCGCTGTTTATCACAGGCAGGCAAAAGCCTCCCAATTGCCTTCAGTAAGTGCCAATATAGATCATGGCTTGAATAGCGGGAGATCCATTAATCCATCTGATAATAGTTATATTTCTCAAAGTTTTACTTCTGCCAACTATAATCTGAGTGCTTCTTTAAGTTTATGGAATGGTTTTAAGGTACGCAACTATATCCGCAAAACCAAACTGGATGAACAGGCTGGTAAATGGGATGCGCAACAACAACAGGATGCTGTTACCATTGAAGTCATCGCAGCCTATCTGGAAGTCTTAAATCAACAGGAGCTTCTAAATAATTACTATAAGCAACTTCTTTCTACCCAAGTACAGTATAACCGGTTGGATACGCTAAATGAAAGTGGTGCTGCTTCTCCGGCAGATCTTTATGATATGAAAGGACAGCTCAGCAGCAGTGAACTGGCTATTATTGATCAGAAAAACCTGATCAAAACAGCTAAGATCACTTTGTTCCAGTTGATGAATCGTCCGCTGAATGTAGATATCGTATTGAAAGAGCCAGGAGCCCTGGATCAGCAAACGGCAGATGCCAAATCTGTTGATGGAATTTACCGGGGCGCACTCACTTACCTGCCTTCTGTTAAATCGGCAGAACTAAAGTATCAAAGTGCCATTAAGAATGTTGCCGTGGAAAAAGCGGATTACTACCCTTCTCTTTCTTTAAACGGCGGACTGGGGACGGCTTTTTCAAGTGCGGCTACCCGTTCAGTAGCGGGTAATCCTGTTACCGAACAAAACGGCAACTATGTGATGAGTGGCAGTGATAAGCTGCCTGTCTATACCAGTACGACCCCGATGAGCTACCATGATATTCCTTATTGGGACCAGCTTAAAAATAATTATGGTACGAACCTGAATCTGACCCTGAATATTCCCTTGTTTAACAAGCTGCAGTCCAAAACAGATGTCAAAGTAGCCAAGCTCCAGCAGGATTTGGCAAAGGCTCAGTTAAATACAACCCAGACGCAGCTTAAAAATACCATCGGTAAAGCTTATTTTGACCAGCAGGCGGCCCTGGAATCCTGGTTGAAACAACAAGATCAGGTGGCTGCCTATAAAGAATATTTCAGGATCTCTGAGGTGAAGTTTAATGCCGGGGCGATTAATTCTGCAGAATATCTGATCGCCAAAACTAAATTGAATCAGGCGGAAAACAGCCTTGTGGCGGCCAAGTACAACTATATTTTCAAAACAAAAATACTCAGTTATTACGAAGGAGCGCTCGCTCTGTAATAACCTTAAACTTAATTATTTAAAACATACAGCAGTGGATAGAGCTATAGAACAGAAAACCTGGACCCGTAAAAGAATCTTTACCATCATCGGTATTGTGGCCTTGGTCGCTTTAATAGCAGCCAGTATTTATTATGCCAGTGGCGGTTCCAGATTAAATGTGGATAAAGAGCGGATTACGATAAGTGAAGTGACCGAGGGGCAATTTAAAAATTATATTCCGGTCAATGGGGTGGTCATGCCGATTGCAACCATCTATCTGGATGCCATGGAAGGCGGTAGAGTAGAAGAACGCTTTGTAGAAGATGGCGCAATGATGAAAAAGGGAGAACCTATCTTGCGTCTTTCTAATCCTGATCTGATGATGAATCTGGTGGAACAGCAAAATAATGTATATAATACGCTGATGCAGGTACAGATTGCTCAAAATGGGGCCAGGCAGACTTCAGTCAGTAACCTGAACCAATTGGCCGATGTGCAGAGCCAGTTACAGGAAGCTAAAAGGTTATATGATTTAAATAAAAAGCTTTACGGACAAAAAGCGATCGGTTCTCAGGAATACGAACAATCTAAGATCAGTTACGATTATCTGGTTAAGAAGCTGGATCTGCAAAAAACATTGCTGCAACAGGATTCAGTGGATAAGGTTCAGCAACTGGCACAGCAAAATAAACTCTATTCTGGCTCCAATAAGGCTTTCTCTCTGATGCAACAAAAAGTCGGTGATCTTATTGTCCGGGCACCGGTAGAGGGGCAGTTGACGTCTCTGGATGCAGAAGTCGGTCAGAATAAAAATAAAGGCGAAAGACTGGGGCAGATTGACGTGATCAGTGATTACAAAGTAAGAGTAGATGTGGATGAGCACTATATCAATAATGTTTTTCCCGGGCTGAGCGGCACGGCAGTGGTAGGTAATGATACATTGCATCTGACTGTCAAAAAGGTGTATCCTTCAGTCACCAATGGCCGCTTCCAGGTGGATATGTCTTTTGAGGATAAAACGCCTAAAACAATTCATCGTGGGCAAAGTCTGCAGATTATGCTGACCCTTAGCGATGACAGAAAAGCATTACTGGTGCCAAGAGGCGGGTTCTTCCAGAAAACCGGAGGCAATTGGATTTATAAGTTAAGTAAAGACGGCTCTACAGCCTTTAAGGTGGATATTCAGATCGGTGGCCAAAACCCCGATTATTATGAAGTGCTGAAGGGGTTGCAACCCGGCGATAAGGTGGTTACGAGCAGCTATGATAATTTTGGAGATAATGAGACGCTCGTTATAAATTAATATAAACTGATTAAATTTTCTTCGTGATGTTCAAACGTTTTCTCGCCACAACCTGGCGTAATTTTAGGAAGAACAAGGCTTTCAGCTTGCTTAATATAATCGGGCTGGCCATTGGTATCGCCTGTGCCAGCATTATCCTCCTGTGGGTTGAGTATTATACTACTTTTAATCATACGGTAAAAGACCGGGACCGGATCTTCCTGATGGAAAATGCGCAGGTCTATGGAAAGGATACCTATACCTTTGCTGTAATGCCCTTTGCGATCCGGGGGGAACTACAAAATCAGTTTCCAGGGGTAGAAACAGTTGTGCGTTACCAGGAAAATCCAATCAACGTCTCTCTTGGTGACCGGAACTTCGCGGAAAACGGTGCATATGCGGATCCGGAGTTTCTAAGTATGTTCAGTTTTGAGATGCTGGCGGGGAGCGCCACTGCTTCCTTAAGCAGCCCGGACGGGATTGTGGTTTCTGCTAAGGCGGCAAAAGCCTATTTTGGAAGTACGGACGTGGTAGGAAAGAGTTTGCTGGTTGACCAACAACCTTATCAGATTAAGGGAGTGTTCAAAGACCCGGTAGATAATATGCAGTTTGCATCGACCAACATTTTATTGCCTTATTCTGTCTATTATAATATGCATAAGGATTGGGATGCCTGGGATACCAATACAACCCAAGCCTGGGTAAAGATTAAAGCTGGTATTACCGCTAGCCAGATTAACCATCAACTTTCGGGTGTGGCTAAAAGCCACTCTCCCGGTACGAAAGATACCTATTTTATGTACCCCTTGGAACGTATCGCTTTGCATGGCAACCTGAGTGGTACTAAAGAAGCTCCGGGGGGGCGGATTACGATGGTGAAAATGTTTAGTTTAATTGCTTTGATCATCCTTTTGATTGCCTGTATTAACTTTATGAATCTGTCTACAGCCAGAAGTGAAAAAAGATCCCGGGAAATCGGACTGCGGAAAGTTCTGGGGTCCAGCAGGAAACAGCTGGTGCTCCGCTTACTGTCTGAGGCCATTGTCATGTCCTTTCTGGCCTTATTAACAGCAGTACTATTGATCGCTCTTGCCCTGCCTTTATTTAATGGTCTGATAGGCCTTAATTTAAGGCTGGATTTATTAAATTCTAAACATATTTCATTTCTGCTGGGTCTGGGTCTTGTAAGCGGACTCACTGCCGGTTTTTATCCTGCCTTTTATCTTTCTTCTTTTAATCCCATCGCAGCACTTAAAGGGCATAGTCTGAAGGCCGGTGGCGCGGGATGGGTCAGAAGAGTACTGGTGGTTCTGCAGTTCTCTGTATCGGCAATTATTATGGTCGCTATTTTTGTAATCTATCAACAAATCCAACATATGCGGGAGCGGGACTTGGGATATGATAGAAATAATGTGCTGTTCTTATCAGGATCTGATAAATTACTATCTTCTTTCCCTTCGCTGAAAGCAGCCATTTTGCAGACCGGTAAAGTAGCAGATGTTTCAGTAGGGTCATCTTCTCCTTTAGCTATGTATAATAATGGAAGCGGCCTGCATTGGGATGGCAGTAGCAGTGATGACAAAATGTTAATTACCTATGTCAGAACAGATGATGATTACCTGAAAACTTTGGGCATTCAGCTCGCTTCCGGTCGCAGCTTTAGCGAGGATCCAAAGGCAGACAGCAATTCGGTGATTATTAATGAACGCCTGGCCAAGCTGATGGGTAAGGCAGGACATTTAGGAGGGCTTCTGTATTATGGAGATGATGCTTCTCAGGCTTTAACCATTGTAGGTATCACCAAGGATTTTTTGTATAATAGTGTTAGTGCGCGTACACCGGCCCCACTTGTATTTTTCAATGAGCCCGAGCAGGCCAGAATCATTTTTATCCGCTTAAAGGATGGTAAAGATCTGCCACACACACTAGCTACTTTAAAAGCTACTTTTGCCAGATTTGACGGCAGCCAGGCCTTTGATTATCATTTTATAGATAAAGCCTTTGAAGCTCAGTTTAAGCAGCAGCGTTTTACAGGAACTCTGGCTGTAATTTTTGGAGGTCTGGCCATTGTAATTTCCTGTCTGGGTCTGTTCGGCCTCTCTGCTTTTATGGCGGAACAAAGAACCAGGGAAATTGGCATCAGGAAAGTCATGGGGGCCTCCGTCGGCTCTGTGGTAAAGCTGCTTACCCGAGACTTTATTATCATGGTCCTGCTGTCTTGTGTTATTGCCTTCCCTATCGCCTTCTACCTGATGAATCAATGGCTGACAGGTTATGGATACAGGATTTCCATCCATTGGTATGTTTTCGCTGTTACCGCTCTGGCGGCTTTACTCATTGCCTTTATGACGGTTAGTTTCCAGGCAATTAAGGCAGGCAGGCTTAACCCGGTAGAAGCCATTCGCTCTGAATAGATTAACTTTAATAAAAATGAATAACAACTTAAAATATTGAAAATGAAAAAGAAAATCCTGGCCATTGCAGCACTTACCTTTCTATTAGGGGGTGCCTGCCTGCAGGCAAGTAAAAATCCCGACACTGACAATGGTGCCGTAAGTGTCAGTGCTGTTTTACAGAAAGACAATTTCCGGTCTATTATCAAAAAAAGCTTTGATGCAAGCGCTATTAAATCAATGGATATTGGAACGGTAAGCGCGAATGTCGATGTCATTGGAGACGCTTCCGGCAAGGCAACAGTTGAAGTCCTGGCCAAAGGACAGAATAACAAGTCGCTGTCCGCGGCAGAAATTCAGGAGCGGCTGGATAAATATTATCGGATTATTACTGAACTTAACGGCAGCCAGCTCAATGTAAGAGTGGAATTTAAAACAAATCGTATCAGCAATAACCAAGGACTGGTGCTAAGATTCATTCTGCATACGCCTGCTGCTGCCGATGCAACCATAAAGTCTGTCAGTGGAGATGTAAACCTGAGCCGGGCGGCTAGTGCGCATATCGGTACGACAAGCGGAGATATAGAAATCGGATCATTAAGTGGCAGTGCGACTGCTGGCAGCGTTTCAGGTGACATAGAGGCGCAGTCTGTTGCCGGCGATTTTTCCGCCAGTACAACTTCTGGTGATATTGAAGCACAGTCCGTGGGCGCCGTTATGGACGCCAAATCCGTTAGCGGAGATATTAAGATCACTGCAGGAAGGTTAGGAAAAGATGTTAAGATGAAAACGGTGTCTGGCGATGTGAGATTAAGGATAACGGACAAGACTGGTATGGATATATCTCTTAATACCCTTAGCGGAGATATGAATATCGATGGTCTTGGTGCCATAAGCTATGAAACGAAGTCTAAAAGAGCCGTGGTTGCGAAAGTAAATGGTGGAGGTAAACACCTGAGTGTCGAAACAGTCAGTGGAGATATTAACATAAGCCGTAATTAAACTAACCCATAAAAAGAACTGATCATGATTAAAATAACAGATTTAGAAAAGGTATATAGAACCGACCTGATTGAGACGGTGGCCATTAATAAAATGTCCTTTGAGGTAAGACAGGGAGAATTTGTGGCCATTATGGGGCCTTCGGGTTGTGGAAAATCCACGCTCCTTAACATCCTGGGATTACTGGATGATTGCGACGGAGGCAGTTTTATTTTTAACGGACAGGAGATCGCGCATTTTAATGAGCAGAAAAGAGCTATGCTACGGAAGAAAAATATCGGTTTTGTTTTCCAGAGCTTTAACCTGATTGACGAACTGACGGTTTACGAAAATGTAGAGCTGCCTTTGATATACAATAATATCAAGCCTTCGGACAGAAAGGTGATGGTGGAGGAAACTTTGGAAAAAATGCAGATCATGCATCGGAAAAACCATTTCCCGCAGCAGCTGTCGGGCGGTCAGCAACAACGTGTGGCTGTAGCAAGAGCCGTAGTCAATAAGCCGAAGCTGATTTTGGCGGATGAACCTACCGGTAACCTTGACTCACATAATGGTAATGAAGTGATGGATATGCTGACCTCTTTAAACGAAGCAGGAACGACCATCATTATGGTTACCCACAGTGAACATGACGCTAAATTCAGTCACCGGATCATCAGAATGCTGGATGGTGAAAAGATCACTGAAAATATCCTGAGAGAGTTAGACTATATCCCTGCGGTAGATATGTAACCGGTATCTCTTTTTATGGATTGATTAATATATGTAATCATGTTAAAGAACTATCTGAAGACCGCCTGGCGCAGTCTGAAAAGAAATAAGCTGTTTTCGGGCCTGAATATATTTGGCTTAGCTATCGGTATGGCGGGGGCGATGTTGATTGCCATATTCCTGCAACATATGCTAAGCTACGATCGTTTTTATAAAGATGAAGATCAGCTTTATGTTGTCAGTAATCTGGATCATTTTAGCGGGAATATTCATGCCTGGAAGACGACACCGAAAGTGCTTGGTTCTACTTTACAGCAGACAATGCCTGAAATAGAAGCCTGGACAAGAGCAGATAACGGGAATGCTTTTCTGTTTACTGTCGGAAACCTGAAGATCAAAAATAAGGAAGGCACTTTTGTAGACCCTGGATTTTTCAATATGTTCGACTTCCCGATGATAAGTGGCGGAGCGAATAAGGATTGGGATGCAGGAAGCGGGATTATATTGACTGCATCATTTGCCAGGGCCTTATTTGGAAAAGAAGATGTTGTGGGCGAATCTGTTAAACTGGACACTTCTAGATATTGTAAGGTGACGGGCGTTATGGAGGACATGCCTACCAATACTAAATTCAAGTCTGATTATTTTCTAAGCTGGGGATTTGCTAATCAGTTAGGTTATGTTGACAGCAGCTGGGGTAATAATTCGACACAAACCTTTTTGAAGTTAAAAAAGGGAGTCGATTTAGAGGCATTTAACGCAAAAATAAAGAATGTTTCCCGTGAACATGGTAATGATATAACTACCCAGATATTTGCTGTGCCCTTAAAAACAGATTATTTGTATAATCAGGATGAGAACGGAAAATATGTAACAGGCCGAATCGTTATTGTCAGGAGTCTTGCTGTGATAGGTATATTACTGCTGTTAATTGCCTGTATTAATTTCATGAATCTCAGTACAGCTCAGAGTGAACGACGGGCCAGAGAAGTCGGTGTTAAAAAAGTTATTGGAGCGAGCCGTAAGAGATTAGTATCCCAGTTTCTGGTGGAGAGTGTATTATTATCCCTGTTCGCCTTTATACTTGCCCTGGGTATTGTTTTATTGGTTCTGCCCGCCTTCAGTAATCTCGTTGAAACCAAATTAACCTGGCATTTTGGCGCCTTAGGCTGGCTGATAGCCATTGCCCTTATGGTAGGCACAGGTCTTGTAGCCGGAAGTTATCCTGCCTTCTATCTCTCTTCTTTTGCTCCTGTAAAAGTACTTAAAGGTGTATTTAGAAGAAATGGGGGGAAACTGAGTGCGAGATCTGTATTGGTAGTCCTGCAGTTTACCGTAGCTATTATTCTTATCTTAATGACGCTGATGATTACGCAGGATACACAATTTGTTCAAAACAGAGATACGGGTTATAATCAGAGTGAGCTGGTTTTTTCGTCCATGCAGGGGCATTTGAGTAAAAATTATGAAGCGCTGCGGAATTCTCTTGTTGAAAGCGGAGCCGTAACGTCGGTGTCTAAAAATATGTCACCCATTACACAACGCTTTAGTGACGGATGGGGTATGAAATGGCCAGGGTCTACCAAGGATGATGAAAAAACGGATTTTATCCGCTATAGCACCGATGCCGATATGGTCAAGACAATGCAGATGAGGCTGGTAAACGGAAGGGATATTGATATCTATAAGTATCCGGCTGACAGTACGGCCATGATTTTGACAGCGTCCGCCGTAAAAACGATGCGCCTAAAGAATCCGATCGGTGCTTTGGTGGAGGACAATGGTATACAATGGCACGTGGTTGGCGTAATCAGCGATTTTATTATAGAACAGCCTTTTGATAAAATTGAACCCATGGTCATTGAAGGGCCTAATTCCTACTTTTCTACAATACACTATAGATTGAATCCTGCCCATAATGTCAATGATAATCTGGCTACGGTCAAGCGAATATTTGACTCCTATAACCCGGATTATCCTTTCGAGTTTCACTTTGCAGATGATACTTATGCGGCAAAATTTAAGGAGTATAAAAAGTTTGGACAGTTGTCTTTGCTGTTTGCCGGTTTAACCATTTTTATTTCCTGTCTTGGCCTGTTTGGATTGATTACTTATATGGCGGAGACCCGAACGAAGGAAATTGGTGTGCGTAAGGTGCTGGGGGCCAGCGTGACCGGAATCATCGGGCTGCTATCGAAGGGATTTGTCAAGTTAATCGTTATTTCCTTCGTTATCGCTGTGCCGATCGCTTATTATATAATGAACAGGTGGCTCTCCGGATCTGTCTATAGTATTAGTATCCAGTGGTGGTGGTTTGCGGTGACTATTATTGTTGCAATTTTGATCGCGTTTTTGACAGTAAGTGTCCAGGCGCTAAAGGCGGCGAGACTGAACCCTGTACAAAGTTTAAAAATGGAATAAGGAGACGCCGGGAGAGCATATTGAATTAAAATCAGTAGCCATGCTAAAAATGTATCTTAAAACGGCTTTTCGAAGCCTTAAAAGAAATAAGTTGTTCGCTGGTCTGAATGTTTTCGGACTGGCAATTGGCATGACCGGCGCAATTTTGATCGCGATTTTGCTACAGTACATGTTAAGTTATGACCGGTTTCACAAAGACGAAGATCAGTTATATGTGATCAGCAATCTGGATCATTTCAATGGCGAACTACATGCCTGGAAAACAACACCCACGATTCTTGGGCCCAGTATTGAAGACGCGATGCCGGAAGTGCAGCAGTATACGAGGGTAGATATTGGCTATTCCTATTTATTTTCAGTTGGAGAGCATAAAATTCAGACCGATAAGGGCGGTTATGTAGATCCAGACTTCTTTTCGATGTTTAATTTTCCTATGTTAAGCGGCGGCGTTGATGGTGACTGGAAATCGGGTAGTGGAATTATTATTTCCGCACCCTTTGCAAAGGCCATGTTTGGAGAGCAAAACGCGGTTGGTAAAACCCTGAGGTTAGATACGACTAGTTATTTTAAAGTAGCCGGCGTGTTGGAGAATATGCCCAATAATACAAAATTTAAGGCAGACTTTTTTTTAAGCTGGAATTATGCGAACCTGCAAGGGCAACTGGACAGCAATTGGGAAAATAATTCGGTTAACACTTATATAAAACTCAATAAAGGTAGTGATCTGGCGGCCTTCAATAGAAAAATAGAGGGTTTTACGCATGCACATAATCAAAAAGTCCAGACGAAAATATTTGCCATTCCCTTGAAAAGTGATTATTTGTATAATCAGGAGGAGAATGGTGTGTATACTTCGGGTAGGATCGTGACGGTTCGCTGCCTGGCTATTATCGGAATTTTGCTACTGGTGATAGCCTGTATTAATTTCATGAATTTGAGTACTGCACAAAGTGAACGCAGAGCAAGAGAGGTGGGTGTGCGCAAAGTAATTGGCGCTACGCGAAGAAGGCTTATCGTACAGTTTTTAGTAGAGAGTGTGCTGTTGGCACTGATTGCTTTTATTATGGCCTTAGCCATTGTTAGGTTGCTATTGCCGGCATTTGGTAATCTGGTTGAAACAAAGCTTAACTGGCACTTCGGGCCAGGTGGCTGGGTAATCGCGATCATTGTTATGATCTTCACGGGTCTGATTGCGGGGAGCTACCCTGCTTTTTATCTTTCTTCATTTGCGCCGGTCAAGGTTTTGAAAGGAACGCTGGGAAAAGTGGGCAGGAAACTCAATGCCCGTTCCGTATTGGTGGTGTTGCAGTTTACTGTTGCGATCATTTTAATCCTGACGACCATTATGATTACCCAGGATACCAGATATGTGCAAAACCGGGATTCAGGGTATGACAGAAATGGATTAGTGTATACAAATCTGGAAGGATATCTGGATAAAAACTATGAACCCCTGCGAAATGCGTTACTGAAAAGCGGGGCAGTTACGTCGGTATCTAAAAATATGTCTCCTGTAACACAGCGGTATACAGACTCGTGGAATTTTAGCTGGCCAGGTTCGACGCAGGAAGATCTGAAAACTGATTTTATCCGGTATGGAAGTGATGCGGACATGGTAAAGACTTTGGGAATGCATCTTGTAAAAGGAAGAGATATTGATATCTATAAGTATCCGGCTGACAGCAATGCTGCGATACTAACAGAGACTTCGGTAAAAACGATGCGTCTTAAGGACCCGATAGGTGCCATTATCCGCCGTCAGGGCGGGGGGACCTGGCATGTTGTCGGCGTTATTAAGGATTTTATTATTGAACAGCCTTTTGACAAAGTGACACCGATGATCATTGAAGGTCCGGGGGCTTATTTAGCAACTATTCACTACCGGTTGAATCCCAACCGGCCCGTGGAAAAGAATCTTGCCACTATAAAAAGAATTTTTGATCAGTTTAATCCGGATTACCCGTTCGCTTATCAATTTGTGGATCAGTCTTATGCCGCTAAGTTTAAAGAGAATAAGAAGTTCGGACAACTGTCTTTATTATTTGCCGGGTTAACCATTTTTATTTCCTGTTTAGGCCTTTTCGGATTAATAACATATATGGCGGAGACCAGAACAAAAGAAATCGGTGTCCGTAAAGTACTCGGGGCGAGCGTGACCGGAATTATTGCCTTATTATCTAAAGGATTTGTAAAACTGATTATAATTTCTTTTGTTATAGCCATACCTATAACGTTAATTATTATGAATAAATGGCTCTCCAGTTCAGTTTATAGTATACGCATGCAATGGTGGTGGTTTGTGGTTACCATACTCATTGCCGTACTTATAGCATTTTTGACAATTAGCTTTCAGGCGTTGCGGGCTGCCAGAGCCAATCCTGTTCAAAGTCTGAAAACTGAGTAAGGAAAAGAGGAAACTGTGATGTTTGGAAAGCATTCAAACGCGGTAATATAAAATTGATATCATGATCCAATATTATTTAAAATTAGCCTGGCGCAATTTTACCTCCAGTAAGTTGTTTAGCTTTCTTAACTTAATGGGTTTGTCTATTGCAATTGCTATTTGTATCCCTTTATTTTTATTTGTCTGTAAACAATACAGTTTTGATAGTATGTATGCTCAGAAGGAGCATATCTATAGAGTTAATTTAAATACTCATGGAGATCATCAAGAGACATGGGCGAGTGTACCCAATGCATTGGCTCCGGCATTGATGAAAGATGTTCCTGAGGTAGCGTACGCCGCTCGTATGTATAAGAATGGAGCCCCCTCTTCTTTAAGGGTTGGTAATGATAATTATAAAGAGGATCTGCTATTTTGGGCAGACCCGGAGTTATTTAAAATATTTGATCTTCAGTTCGTTTCGGGTCATGCTACCCAGCCCTTTGAAGATAATAATGCAGTTGTGATCAGCCAGTCAGAGGCTAAGAGATTATTTGGGAAAAGCAATCCGTTGGGCCGACCCATAATGGTGGATAATGCCACCCAATTGACCGTCACTGGTGTATATAAGGATTTTGCGGATAACAGCAGCATCAATGCAGCCATGATCGGCAATTTTAAGGGCAGTCGTGGCAGTAGGAGAATTGCATGGGATAACGCGAGTTTTGAGACATTTTGCCTGCTTAAAGAAGGTGCACAGGCGGCTACTGTCAATAGTAAAATGGCGGGGCTTCTTAAAAGGTATATCAAGGATGAAGAAGACAGATGGTTTAGCCTGGCTTTGCAACCGCTGTCCGGCATTCATTTACATTCTGCCCATATTTCTGACACCTACCTTAGCCGGGTGGGAGATATTAAAATGGTCCGGCAGCTTTCTTTACTTGGGTTGCTGATTGTTTTGATCGCCTGTATTAATTATATGAATCTGGCAACCGCCAGGTCCGAAAAAAGGTCCAGAGAGGTGGGGATTAATAAAACACTTGGGGCAACCAGAGCGCAGATGGTGTTTCGTTTTTATGCGGATACCGCCCTGACGGTTTTCCTGGCGGTGATCGTTGGATTTGTTTTATCTTTTGGCAGCCTTTATCTGTTTAATACCATAAGCGGCAATCATTTGATGGTCAAAGAGCTATTTTCGTGGCAGGCAATGGCATTTTTATTAATGATATGGGGCATTGTCTCGCTTCTGGCAGGAATTTATCCTGCACTGCTGCTGTCGGGAAGCTCCGCCTTGCAGCTCATGCAGAAGCGTTTTTCTGTCGGAGGAGCCGATAAAATACTTAGAAAAGGGCTGGTGGTTTTGCAATTTAGCTGTTCTATTATCTTGATTATTAGCATTGCGGTCATCTACCAGCAGATGAAATTTATTGGTAATAAGAATTTAGGATTTACGCCCAATGGCGTTCTGATGATTAATATCGGCGGCGTACAAAATGGACAGCATCTGGAAAGTCTGGCCAATGCGTTAAAACAAATTCCGGCGGTGCAGCAAGTCGCGCAGCTGCAATCGCCTCCCGGATTTGGAACAAGTACCAGATCGCTGACAAAAGAAGGCGCCACCTCAGACGCGTCTGTGTATACCTGTAATGCAGATGCAAACGTAGTTCCGGCGCTCGGACTTCATATGCTGGCTGGCAAAAACCTGCCGGAACATCTCGCTAAAACAGATTCTATGGTTTACGTGCTCGTCAATAAAAAGGTCGTGGACTATTTAGGAATGACGCCTGAGACGGCAATCGGCAAAAAAGTAGAGGCGCAGCTGGGGGACAATGCCTACATTGTAGGCGTCGTTAGCGATTTTAATTATATGTCCCTGAGAAGACCGATCGAGCCTTTCATATATTATACCGCAAATGATGCGCCTGAGCCAAGGTATGCGATGATTGTCAAGATGCGTACGGAGCATTTAGTACAGACAATGGATAAGGTGCAGGCTGCTTTTATCAAAAATGTTCCGGCCGTGGCATTTGATTATACTTTTTTGGATACACACATTCAGTCTCTTTATGATGCTGAAAAAGTTATGCAAAAGACAGTATTGTTGTTTTCATCTCTTGCCATTTTTGTTTCTTGTCTCGGACTATTCGGATTGTCCGCGTTTATGGCAGAACAAAAGACCAAAGAAATCGGAATCAGGAAGGTATTGGGGGCAAGTAGCTTTTCAATAAGTAAAATGCTGAGTTTAGATTTTTTGAAATTAGTCTTGATCTCAATTATAATCGGTGTGCCTCCAGCCATTTATCTGGTTCAAAAATGGCTGTCCCATTTTGAGTATAGGATAAAAGTCTCCTGGATTGTGGTGGCGCTCGCAGCTGTGGGTGCATTATTGATTGCTTTGCTTACTGTGTCTTACCAGTCCATTAAAGCTGCCAAGGCGAATCCTTTGCAAAGCATAAAAACAGAATAGGGCGTGTTTTTATAAGAAATTCAATAACAATATATTATATTCACAATATTTAAAACTTAAATGCTAAAAATGATACAATTATCACATATATCGAAATGGGTTAAAACGGGTAGCCTGCAAACTTTCTTGTTGAAGGACATCAATCTGGAAATCGAAAAGGGCGCGTTCGTCTCCATTATGGGGCCCTCGGGTTCAGGCAAATCTACTTTACTGAATGTAATGGGCATGCTGGATGACTGGGATGAGGGGCAGTACCTGTTTATGGGCGAGGATGTGGGTAAACTCAGGGAAAAGGCCAAAGGGGCATTACATAAGAACCACATCGGCTTTGTATTCCAGGCCTATCATCTGATTGACGAACTGACCGTATATGAAAATATAGAAACACCTCTGTTATATCAGGATATTAAAGCTGCGCAGCGTAAGGCAATTGTGGCTGATATGTTAGACCGTTTTCAGATTGTTGGCAAGAAGGACTTATTTCCGTCGCAATTATCCGGCGGCCAGCAGCAATTAGTGGGTATTGCAAGAGCATTAGTGGCCAAGCCGGATTTAATTTTGGCGGATGAGCCCACCGGCAACCTGAACTCTAAACAGGGTGAGGAGATTATGGATATTTTTAAGCAACTAAATAAAGAAGATGGAGTGACAATTATCCAGGTGACGCACTCAGAGAAGAATGCGGCTTACGGTGACAGGATTATTAATCTGCTGGACGGCAGAATTGAAGCATAGCAGCCAAAATTTACATATCTGTTTTTCATTTTCACGGCCACAGCACTTAAAACTTTCGTTTTAGGGGTTGTGGCCCTTTTATTTTAAAAAAAATTTAGGGGATAAGCAAATGATTGATGGTGTGTTGCGGAGCGCCCTGATTATTTTGTCTGAAATTTATTTTGGTTTATATTATAAACTAGTTTATGTTTGTTCTATAAAATTAACCTCTCATGGAAGAAAAAGTAATTTCCCCCGCTGAAAGCCTGCAGATTATTGAAAAAATGCTGGCAGAAACCCGGAACCGCTTCTATAATAACGGGTTTGCATTCCTGTTTTGGGGACTGCTCATTATATTGACCTGTATTACGTCATACAGTGTCAGGTTATTGGGATATGCTGGTATTGATGGATATATCTGGGGTATTTCCATTGCCGTGGGCATCATTGCGACAGCCGTTTATTTTATGGGAATTGCACCCAAACAACGGAAATTTACCAGACTTGACAGTATCAACGGCAAAGTATGGATTGCTTATGGTATCAGCTATATTGTATTAATGTATTTATGTAGCTATTACAGCTTATTTGCACCTCCTTTTATTTACTGTCTGCTGGGGCTGGGGATGTTTGCGACGGCCGGTATCTACAGATTCTGGTCGCTGTACGCCGGTGCAGTCGTCTTTTGGCTGGGTGCTGTTTTGTGTACCTTAATTAAACAAGATGCCAGCCAGTTTTTACTGACAATAGCGTTGATGTTCTTAGGCTACCTGGTGCCAGGTTATATCTTATGGAAAAAAGCAAAAAGAGAGGCTCATGTTTAAAGAATTGGATCCTTTGCTGCATTCTGAACTCAGGCTGGCTATTATCAGTTTACTGGTGGGCGCTACAGAAGCGGAGTTTAAGGAACTAAAAGAAAAAACCGGGGCTACTGCAGGCAACTTAAGTGTACAGGTCCAGAAGTTATCGGATGCGGAATATATTCAGGTTGAAAAAACATTCAGGGGGAAATATCCGCTGACGACATGTAAAATTACAAAACAGGGACTTAAGGCCTTTGACAATTATGTAGAAGCATTAAAGGACTATCTGAAACCTAAATCTTAAAGAAATCTTACGGAAAATTTAGCCGTCTTACCGAAAGCCTGATTCAGTTTACCTTAAAAGTCTGGCTGAATTCATAAAAGCTTCAGAGTTTTGTTGGCCGTTATATATGCTTAATTCAACCGCAATTATGAAACGCTATTTGTTTATTTGCTTATTCAGCCTGGGATTTATACAAATAAATGCCCAGACAACGATTCACGGATGGGTAAAAGACGCTAGAATGCATCCTCTTATCGGAGCAAGCATTGCCGTTAAAAATGGTTATGATGGTGCCATTACTGATAGTTCAGGCAACTATAGCTTTGTAACAACGGATCAGGGGCAGGATACGATAGAATTCTCACTGGCCGGCTTCGGTACTACAGAGAAGGTTGTATCCCTTAAGGGAGAGTCTGTTACACTGAATGTTGTGTTGCAGGAGGCGTTTAATGAGTTGAAGGCCGTTACCATTACAGCTGGGTCGTTCTCTGCCGGAGACAGCAAAAAAGGTGTGGTACTCTCTTCGCTTGATATTCTGACCACTTCCACCAATGCGGATATTTCTTCTGCAATGCGCCTGCTGCCCGGAACGCAGCAGAACGGAGAGTCTTCCGGGCTGTTTGTCCACGGAGGCACAGCCGGCGAAACTGTACAATATATGGATGGGGCGGTGATCCAGAATCCCTATTATTCCGGAGGCCCTCAGATAATGCAAAGAGGCCGTTTTGATCCCCGGTTATTCAGTGGTACTATGTTTGCCACGGGGGGCTATTCTGCACTCTATGGAAATGCGATGTCCTCCGTTTTACTTATGAATAGCAATGATCTGCCGGAAAAGTCGGAGTATGAGATTGATGTATCTCCTATTGCTTATGTGAACCTCAGAACACAGCAGTTATCTAAGGATGGAAAATCCGGTTACGGCGCCAGCTATAATTATATCAATATCTGGCCGGAGATGCAGGTACTCTCTACTTATTTTGATATAACAAGAATCCCCGTTTACCATACAGCCAACTTCTTTTTTCACAGGAAGACTAAAGGCGGTATGATCAAATACTATACGGAATTCAGCCATAATGATGTAGGTTATACCTGGCAGGATATTGATAGCCTGGCTTTAAAAGACAAGATCAATGTTGCCAACAATAACTGGTATAATAATCTGAACTGGACGGAGAATTTAGGTGCAGGCTGGAAAATGGTCTGGGCCAATAGTTTTAGTATTAACCATGACCATATTGTTAGAAGTATTCTTGGTGATGGTGATGGTCCAGTCAGTTTTGCACCTGAATACTACTGGATGAATAACAAAATATTTACATACTCGAATACCGAAAATCACCTGCAGTCAAGATTTATTCTGGACAAGAAGTTCCATCATTTAAATGCCATCCGTTTTGGAGGTGAGTATAATTACGCACATACCAGTGGCTATTTTAATAACAGGGAAATTAATTTTAAAGATAACTACGGTGCCCTATTCGCAGAAAATGATCTTTATTTTACCAGTGATTTTATGCTTAAAACGGGGATCAGGGCAGAAAGGTCTGCCTTAGCCGGCAAAACAAAAGCAGCGCCACGGGTGTCAATGGCTTATAGGGTAGGTGCCAATGCACAGCTTTCTGCTGCTTATGGCATTTTCTACCAAAAGCCCGAGGCGAATTATTTGATGTATAATAAAAGCCTGGACTTCAGCAAGTCTACACAATATATCCTTAACTATCAGAAAAGTACAACCAATCAGATCCTGCGCCTGGAGGCATATTATAAAAAATATGATAACCTGATTAACCTGGTGCCTGCAACTGAAATCAATGATTATCCATATAGCAATAACGGCTATGGTCATGCAGAAGGTATTGATGTGTTTTGGAAAGATCAAAAAACGTTTCCATTTAAATACTGGATCAGTTACTCTTATATCCATTCAAAACGTAAATTTTTAAACTATCCGACTTCCCTGCAACCTGATTTTATTACACCCCATACCTTTTCCGCAGTATTGCAACAGTTTATCCCCAATATTAAGACCCAGGTAAATTTTTCCTATAGTTTTGCGACTGGAAGACCCTATTACTATTTTGAACCTGACCTTCAGGCGCATACCTATCAGTTAAAAAAACAAGGTAAAACCTCTGAATATAATAATCTGGATTTTAGTATTGATTATTTGCCGGATTTTGGAAAGACAAACAAGAAGATAAATATTATGTTTGTTGCCACTATTAAGAATATACTCGGATTACAACAAATATATACCTACAATTATTCCTTCGACGGATCCTATAAACAGCCTGTGTGGCCGATGTCGAAAAGGCAATACTTTATCGGAGTATTTTTTAATTTTGGCAGAGACCGCTCTGAGGAGATTATTAATGAAAATCTGTAGTTCAGTACTTTTATAATATTTACAAAAAACAAAATACGATGAAAAAGTTAGCCACACTTGCGACCCTTGCCTTAATACTGGGCACGACAGGCATAATGGCCCAGTCAGCCAGATATGCATCCGCTATGAAAGCGGATTTAAAGCTACTAAGCGATGCAAAAACGATGCAGGACTATAACAGTGTATCTGCTGCCTTTAGCCGGATTGGTAAAGCCGAAAAGACGTTATGGGAGCCCTATTATTATGCTGCCCTTGCTAAATTGACGGGTGCTATGCATGATGGATCTGTAGATAAAGATCAAACGGGTACAGAAGTGGACAGTATATTGGCAGATGCGGAAACACTCGGAAAAAATTCTGAATTGACTACGCTTCATTATTACAACGAAATTTTGAAAATGTCTGTCAACCCGGCAGCACGTTATATGGAAGCTGCGCCATTATTAGAGAAATACTATCAGACTGCCATTGCCCAGGATTCCGCTAACCCGAGAATTTACTTTATGAAAGGACAAACTGTTTTTCATACGCCTGAAAATTTCGGTGGTGGCAAGGCTGCGGCGAAGCCTATCTTTCAGAAGTCCGTAGAGCTGTTTGCCAGGCAGGATACGGCGATGAGTTTTAAGCCCAGATGGGGAAAAACCGAGGCAGAGGCGATGTTAAAACAATGTAATGAATAAATAAGCAATAGCATACTTATGGGATTTTTACAGCGTGTTCTGGGTCTCAGAGAGGATCAGGACCCCGGATTGAAAGCCTTTTGGGACTGGTTTGTGGCCAACGAGAAGCAATTTTATCAAATTATAAAAGACGGCGCTGATCCTGAAGATGGATTCTTCGATCTTTTAGGCCCCAGACTTGAAGAGCTGAAAGATGGGTTTTACTTTCTAAGCGGTATGTACGATGACAATACAGCGGAATTGATTTTAAGCGCGGAAGGCAACATTACAAATATTGTTTTTGTTGAGGAATTGGTGCGCGCTGCTCCTCATTTAAAGAACTGGAAATTTACCGCGTTAAAACAAGCGCTTCGGTTGGAAGATGTGCGTATTAATATGGATGGATATGACTTCAATAGTGATAATCTTTCTTTTTATCCGATAGCAGATCAGCAGTATCCAGATAATGTAGATATCGTCATTGTTTATGATGGTTACAGTAAAGACGATGAAACTATCATCACTAATGGCGTCTATCTTTTCCTGGATAATTCTTTGGGAGAGCTGACCTCAATTACGGCTATTGACGAATTGACTGTTATCGGCAAAGAAGATACAACAGAAGCGTTGATCGCCATTGCGAAGTTAAAGGATTATCTTATTTGGCGGGAAAAGGAATTTGTCGAAAAGTATAATGGGTCCAGGCACAATACAGAAAACGATATGCACTCCACATTTGAGGCTAAATTCAAGGATGGCCGGCCATTATTTGCGGTGATGAATATGACGCTTCTTGATTGGGATAGCAAAGCTTCCCATCCCTGGATATTGTCAGTGAAAATTACTTACAAGGGCAATGAAGACGGAATGCCCGATAAAGAAACCTATGAATTGCTGGATACCTTTGAAGGCGAAGTTGTGGGAGAGCTTACCGATTTTGACGGCTACCTTAACATAGGCCGGGAGACCGCGGACAACTGCAGGGAGATTTATTTTGCCTGCAAGGAGTTTAGAAAGCCTTCAAAGGTTCTTTTTGCGCTCTCTAAAGAATATGAGTGTAAGTTAGCGGTTACTTATGAGATATATAAAGATAAGTATTGGCGGTATTTTGAACGGTTTAGTGGAAAAGGATAGCTGTAGATGTCGTTGATAGCGCAGGATTCCAGGATTCGGAGTCTTATTTTCGTTTAATGTGACGGGTAATCAACCGGCCGGAGGTGCTTGTTGAAGATGTGATAGATTTTTTTGGTGCTAAATGGTCTGTGGTCGTATTTCGCTGTGTTCCGGCGGAGATGCTCAAACTGTACTGCTGTGCAATTGTTGCTTACGCTATATCCAAACAAAAATGCTTCCGCCTTTGTGTGTGAACAATGGGAGGATTCAGCCGTATGGATACCCTGTATAACGGGAATTGGAATAGTACGCAGGAACAAACAGTTAAAAAAAAAACTGAATTTCCTAAGGAAAAATAATTATTTTGCGTATATCTTATTCCATATGTCCAAGTCATTTATTAATATAAAAGAATTAGCCCAGGCACTGAATCTGTCGACCTCGACCGTTTCACGGGCTTTTAGGGATAAGAATGACATTAATCCTGGCACCAAACAGTATATTCTTGACAAAGCCAAAGAGCTGGGCTACTATCCTAATCTTTACGCCAGTAATCTAAGGGGCTCTAAAAGCCGCACACTGGCTGTTATTATGCCCGAATTGGCTAACAATTTCTTCTCACTTGCGGTAAAGGGAATTGAGAAAATAGCGCAGGGTAAAGGTTATCATACGCTTGTCTATGTTACTGACAGTAATTACGAGAAAGAAGTCAGTATTGTTGAGGACCTGTTCAACGGAAGGGTAGAGGGTATTATTATGTCTGTATCTGGTGAAGGAATAGATCACCAGTATATCAGAAAGTTGAAGGACAGCCGGATTCCCCTGGTCTTTTTTGACCGGGTATATGATGATATTGATGTACCAAAAGTAGTGACAGATGACTTTGACAGCAGTTTTAAGGCCACGGAATATTTCCTTGAAAAGGGACTGGAAAGAGTGGCTTTCCTGGTAATTGATAAAGGCGTCTCTATTGGTAATGCCAGGTTGCAGGGCTACCTGGAAGCCCACAGAAAATGCAACAGGCAGGTAGATAAGCACCTGATTGTCGACTGTACCAATGATTTTGATCAGTCTTATCGGGTAATTCAGCAGGCAATTAAACTTCACAAGCCGCAGGCTTTATTTGCCAGTGTAGAACGCCTGGCTACGGCTGCTTATAGAGTTTGTAATGACCTTAATTTATGCATTCCCGACGATATAAAAGTCATCAGTTATTCCAATTTGACAATTGCTGACCTGTTGGCTCCTTCTCTTTCTACCATTACACAGCCTGCAGAAGATCTGGGGCGTGAAGCGGCCAGATTGATTTTTGGGATATTAAACGGTACGCCCTTGCCGGACAAGGAACAAGTTTTACAAGCAGATATTATTCATCGAGCTTCCAGCAGATTTTAAACACGATAGAGAAAGGTGATCCGGATGCAGCCGGACATCTTGGTGTCAGCGTGTTAGATATGCCTGTCAGTGTCCCTGAAATAAAAGCGAATGACTACAGAAAAAAATACGAAACCGCGTCTTTCGGTCAAAAGCATATTCAATATGAGCGTCGGGTTTTTGGGCATTCAATTTGCTTTTGCTTTGCAAAATGGCAATGCTTCCAGAATCCTTCAGACTTTTGGCGCAGCGGTAGACCATTTATCGCTTTTTTGGTTGGCAGCGCCTTTAACAGGTATGGTCGTACAGCCGTTAATAGGTCATTTTAGTGACAAAACCTGGACGAAATTCGGACGCCGGAAACCTTATTTTCTGGCAGGAGCCATACTTACTGCACTAGCATTAATTGTTATGCCGAACGCATCATTTCTGGCTTATCTTATGCCGCCGATCGTTGTGGGAGCCAGCATGCTAATGCTTACGGATGCTAGCGTAAACGTGGCGATGGAGCCGTTCAGGGCATTGGTAGCAGATAAGTTACCAGACAGCCAATCCAGCCTGGGCTTTTCAGTACAGACGTTTCTGATCGGAGTAGGCGCTATTGTGGGATCTGTAATGCCATTTCTGCTGGCGGAAGTTTTTAATGTAAAGGCTACTGCCCAACCTGGGGAAGTGCCGGCTAATGTAATATTTACGTTTTATATAGGAGCCACAGTCCTGGTCGCTGCGGTTCTCTGGACTGTTTTTACTACGAGGGAATATAGCCCCGAAGAAGCCAGACTGTATGAACGCAACCAGGTGAAGGAGCTGGACGTCGTAGATGAGATGATCAAAAAAGAGGGCAGTATTAAAGCGATTATTAGAGATATCCGTATGATGCCGTTGACGATGCGCCAATTAGGCTGGGTGCAATTTTTCTCCTGGTTCGCCCTTTTTTCTATGTGGGTGTTTACCACCCCTGCCATTGCCGAACATATTTATCATCTGCCTGCCTCAGATACCTCTTCAGTGGTGTATGCAGATGCGGGTAATTGGGTCGGGGTATTGTTTGGTGTTTATAACGGCGTTTCAGCGGTGTATGCCCTGCTTTTGCCTTCGGTTGCGAAAATGATCGGCAAGAAAAAGACACACGCCTTGTCTTTGCTTGTTGGCGGTGTCAGCCTGATCTCAATTTTCTTTATACAGGGTAAATATTGGCTGCTATTGCCGATGGTGGGCATTGGTATAGCATGGGGCAGTATTCTGGCAATGCCCTATGCAATTCTGGCCTCTTCTTTACCCTCCGGAAAAATGGGTGTATATATGGGGATCTTCAATTTTTTTATAACTATTCCGCAGATTGTAAATGGCTTACTCAGCGGGTTGATTCTCAAATATTTTTTCCATAGCAACGCCATCTTTTCTTTGGTAATGGCGGGAGGTTTTATGGTGCTGGGCGCTATAGCGATGATGAAAGTAAGGGTAAAAGCCTCTTTCGGATAAAAAATATAAAATACAGTTCCATCCGGATTAAAGTAACGCAAGGTATTCGAGAACTGGGATTCTCTCCAGGCAAACATAATTGCTCCTTAAATCTCTTACCGGACTTTACCATGCCTATATTGACTTTTCCATGTTTGGTTTTGAGCAAGAGGCCTGTCGCGCGACCTTCAATGGGGCACAATCTTATTTTTTATTGCTATCTGGATGGTAGATTTTACGCTGGTCTTCTAAAATAAATTATCTTTGGTGACGCCTCGGTGATATATGCATTTCCAGAATTTGATTGGTGCTATTATTTCTTGTTCTTAAACTGTTCCTATGAAGCGTGTTCATTTTTTGACCGTGATATGTTGTTTATGCTGCCTGCAGCTTGCTGCTCAGCAGAACCTGGGAGAAAAGCAGGGACCTGTTGTGTCTCCTGTTATTAGCGGCCACCGTGTAGAAATTAACCTAAAGGCACCCAATGCAAAAGAAGTACTTGTCAAGGGGGATTGGTTGGCACAGGGGAAATCTGCAAAACTTAATAAGGATACAGATGGTGTCTGGCATTATCAGTCAGATAGTATCCCCGCTGATTTATATATGTATCAGCTGGTAGTTGATGGCGTGACCATGGTGGATCCTGCCAATGTATATGTATTACGAGATGTCAGTCAACAGTTCAGTATATTTTATATAGATGGAGCAAGGAGTAAGGAATACAAGGTTCAGGCGGTACCACATGGTACCGTGTCCTATCCCTGGTATCATTCACCAACCCTTGGCAGTAACAGACGTATGGCTGTCTATACACCTCCAGGGTATGAGGATAACAAAAGAAAATACCCGGTGTTATATCTGCTGCATGGTATGGGCGGCGATGAGACTGCATGGCTCACACTGGGCAGGGCCGCCGAAATATTTGACAATCTGATAGCGGCTAAAAAAATAGCGCCCATGATCGTTATAATGCCCAATGGCAATGCCACTAAAACAGCTACACCTGGTTTTTCATCTGAAAATCTGGAAAAAATTCAATTTGAATTGCCACATTTAATGGACGGCACCTTTGAACCTGCATTTAAGGATTTACAATCTTACACAGAAGCTCACTACAGAACTGTTAATGATCAGCGACACCGGGCGATTGCCGGGCTATCGATGGGTGGATTTCACAGCTTATATATATCGGCCAATAACCCGTCTACTTTTGGCTATGTAGGTTTATTTTCTCCGGCGATATTACCCCGGACCAAAGATGGCCAGGGTGTCTATGGAGACCTGGACAAAAAGCTGCTTGCGCTTCAAAACTCGGGACTGAAAAATTACTGGATCGGCATCGGAAGGGAGGATTTTCTGTATAAGGAAGTTGCTGATTATCGGAACAGACTGGACAGACTGCATTTTAAATACACATATTATGAAAGTGACCGTTGGCATATGTGGTCAAACTGGCGAATCTACCTTACCACTTTTACACAATTGCTCTTTAAATAAAAATGGGTAAAACATTCCGTTAATCTGCCTGCCGGCAAATCATTGGAAAAAAATGCAGGGAATTTGTATAAAGAGAATGCTTTTTCATATAGCTGACCATATTGCCACACGATAAAGAAAGCTATAAGCATTATGATCTGGCCGCTTAATCACTGCTCGGAAAAATAGTTGCTAAATAATTGATAATCATTTTATTATTTTGCCGTTTCGCTAATAAAACGCCTTTTTTTGTCAGATCACCGAAAGTTTTATCGATTCTACCTAAAAGCAATGCTTGTCATGTAACTTGTCTTAAGGCGGCCCATCTTATATATGTGCGACACAAAAAAGCACACGGGTATTAAAAATGTTTAACCCCTTAAAATTTAAAGTTATGAAAAAGTTTATCATTATAATGAGTGTTATGGCCGGTGTATTATTTATGGGTAAATCACAGGCACAGCTTAATATCAGTATCAATATAGGCAGCCAGCCTGCCTGGGGACCTGTAGGGTATAATCATGTAGATTATTACTATTTGCCAGATATCAATGCCTACTATAATGTGGCTACTGCGCAGTATATCTATCTGAGAAATAACAGATGGCGTTTTGCCAATAAGCTGCCTAACCGGTACCGTAACTATAATGTCTATAATTCCTACAAAGTAGTTGTGAATCGTCAGAACCCTTATCAGAATAACCAGTATGATGTTCAGCATTACAGCCAGTATAAAGGTCGTACCGGACAGGTGATATTACGTGATAATAACGCGTATAAGGCTATGCATAACAGTAATTATACGCATAACGGTAATGTCAAGGTGAACAAAAACAGCAGAACAGTTGTTAGACGTTCCTCCACCGGCACGGTTAAAAGAGCTGATGCCAGCCGTACCCGGACTACTACAAACGCCAGCCGCAGTACTGTTGTAAAACGCAGCAGGTAGTTATGAATTGAGTTTAATGTTTAGAATGTGATAATCGCCACCACTACAGGTTTAACTTAAGTGGTGGCGATTTATTTCTTTATTTATCCACGTAATTGTATGTTGTTATTACTTAACGGCCGGAGTGCCGGCTGCTAACTTGATGAAGATCTGTACACTGTCTGCTGCAGCAGTGTCCGTTAGTGAAAGCGTATCCCCATGAATATACAGACCGTTACCAGGCTGATTTATATAATTGATTTTGGCAGTAAAAGCATCCTTTGCTTCAACTGCATCTGTTAAGATATAACTGCCAGAGTCTGTTAAAAAACCACCAGCATAGTGCCAGTATAATTTTGGCGAAAAAATAATCTGGTTATCCGGGCTAAGTTCGTAAGTCGAATCAGTCGTGTCACTATATGCACGGTATAATTGCCAGGTTCCCTCTAATTGATAATGTGTAATCCTTGGATCCTCTTTGCTGCAACTTGCCGTAATGAACGCTATGAATAAAAAGGCGCAGGTGATAAAAGAAATACTTTTTTTTAAATTCGGATACATAGGTTTTTGTTTTTTAATCCGGACAAAGGTAAACATGAAAACAAGTCAGTACTTGTTCTTTTTCGCATTTTTTCGTTCGGCATCCCAGTCCAGAAAAGGATCGTCTATCTCTGGCGGCAGCTCTTTATTATTGGCTGTTTTTTTGGAGGAGACAGGGGGGGCCTTTGGATCATCTTCTTCCTCGATTTCAAATTGATCTTCATCAATTTCCAAAACTTCGAAGTCCAGCATTTCTGCCAGTTCCAGGAAAAAATCTACTTTTTCATCCGGGATATTGATTATAAAGGATTGCATATCCTACAGGTTTTGACTACTCCGAAATTACATAAAATTCAGCAATCGCGTTAAATGCAAACTGCAATTGCGGACTATAGATCCTTTATGACGGCAATCGTTCCCCCGGGTCCTGCTAAATATAGCTTTTTGGTGTCAGCAATGTAGCGGCACGCATTAAAGGGCCGCTGGCTTATGGTTATCCATTTTTTACCTCCGGTTCTGGTCAGCCACACTCCCTTGAGCCCACAGACTATCAGTACGCTATCAGAAATGACAGCGACCCCGCTGCCATAGCCAGGCAGCTTATTAAAGGCCTGCCAGCTATTGCCGCTGTCATAGGAAATCGCCAGACTGCTGTCTCCTAGGGCAGGTTTGGTGTAATCTCCGCCTACGATAGCAATGATATTGTCTTTGACATCCATACCATTAGGGCCTGCTGTTGGATTGCCCTGCTGAAAGGGTAGCTGCATTGCAGCGTGACGGTTTTTCCATAATCTGGATCTTGCGCCGCCGCTGGGAAGCACAAAATCGCCGTTGCCCTTTAAATGGATATTTGTACCACTGGCCGCAAAAAATGCTTCTCCGCTAACAATACTGTCTTTTAAGTCAGCTATAAAGGTATGCCAGCTGTCACCACCATTGGTTGTCCTTGCTAAAAATATATGCCCGTGTAAGGGATCTCCAACCACAATTCCATTATCCGGATCTGCAAAATCCACTGCATCCAAAAACATTCCAGGTTGATTATTGGTGTAGACTGTTTGCCAGTTATGCGCGTCATCTACTGTTTTCAATATAACAGCCGGCGTATCGATGCCAATTATAATGGCCTTGCTGTCGCCTAAAGCAGCGATATCTCTGAAGTCTCTGTTCTCATACCCCTTAGGTCTCTGCCATTTCCATGAGAGACCCCCATCCTGACTCAACCCGATAAGTCCCCCGCTGCCACTCACCCAGATGGTCTGGCCGTCCAGGCTGCTCAGGCCACGCAAATTAGTGTCTTGTCCTGTTTCCAATATCTTCAGTTCCGGATATTGGGCAAAAATGCAGCCCAGGGTCATTAACAGCAGCGATATCAGTAATGAAAATTTTCGCATAGCGATACACATTGTTTGAAATAAACCGATTTCGCTGTTAAAATTAGTCATTTTTGCCGGCTTGGGGCTCCCGGGCGCACTGTTTTCATCCCTTATGCCTCACTTGTGTTATCTTTGCAGAATGGTAATAAAAAATGCGACATATCTGATTTCCAGTCCTTCATGGGATAAGTGCCCAAAACCCGACCGCCCGGAATACGCCTTTATCGGCCGCAGTAATGTTGGAAAATCTTCTCTGATCAATATGCTTTGTCAGCGCCAGTCCCTGGCGAAGACCTCTTCCACGCCCGGCAAAACTCAAATGATCAATCACTTTTCCATAGAGAGCGCCTCGAAGGAAAAAGGCCCGAAGTATGACTGGTACCTGGTGGATTTACCGGGTTACGGCTATGCGAAAGTGGCGCAGAAGGCACGGAAGTCCTGGTCGGCTATGATCGAGAATTATATTGCCGGCAGAGAGAATCTGCTGCAATTGTTTGTATTGATTGATAGTCGACATAAACCTCAAAAGATTGATATGGAGTTTGTTATGGCATTAGGGCGCTGGCAGATCCCTTTTACGCTTGTTTTTACCAAAGCCGATAAGGAGAAACCTGGCGTGGTGGAGCGAAATGTGAGCTTCTTTTTAGATGAATTAAGAGAATCCTGGCAGTTCCTGCCGCAGGTCATTATTACCAGTGCTACCAAAAAACAGGGAAGAGATGAGCTCCTGGACGTTATTAATACGATTAATGAAAGATATGAAGAGGAGAGAATCCGCCTGAATTAGCGTATTTCACTTTTGCAATTAAAGGCCGGATGGCGCCCGTTGCTTAAAAACGAGGGCACATCCGGTCATTTTTTTAACTTCAATGCCCCTTCTATTGTACAATCAGTCAATTCTCGTAACTTTCCGCTTCAAAATCTATCATCAGATCATCATTTAAACAATTTTCAGTAATGAAAAGGCACAATTTCAATTCAGGGCCGTCCATCCTTCCAGAAGAAGTATTGAGACGGGCCAGCGAGGCCGTTATTGATTTTAATGGCCTGGGGTTGTCCATCTTGGAAATCGGACACAGAACCCCATGGTTTACAGAAGTCATTGAAGAGGCGCGCTCGCTGGTGAAGGAATTAATGGGGCTGGACGATACCTATAGCGTCTTGTTTTTGCAGGGAGGCGCTACGACCCAGTTTATGCAGGTTCCGATTAACTTACTGCCAGTGAATGGCAGCGCGGCATATATCAAAAATGGTATATGGGGTTCGAAGGCGATCAAGGAAGCTGCGGTATTTGGGACAGCTGAGACGGTTGGGGATACTTCAGATCGTAATCATAGCTATATACGGAAGGACTTTAGCATTCCTGAAGGCAGCAGCTATTTACATTATACGAGCAATAATACTGTCGAAGGCACACAGTGGCATGAGCTGCCCAAAGCGGGTAATACGCCCCTGATCGCCGATATGAGCAGTGACATCTTCTCAAGGCCTTTCGCCTTTGATAAACATGCATTAATCTATGCCGGAGCACAAAAAAATGCCGGCGCAGCAGGCGCTACAATCGTAGTGATCAAAAAGGATATTTTAGGTAATAGCGGAAGAAATATCTCGCCCATACTGGACTATCAAAACCATGTTAAGGCAGAATCCATGCTGAATACACCACCGGTATTTGCAGTATACGTTTCCTTGCTGACACTTCGTTGGATAAAAGAGCAGGGCGGGCTTACAGAAATGGAGAAGAGGGCTAAAGTCCGTTCTGATCTGTTTTATCAGGCACTCGATACCCTGGATGTATTTACTCCAATTGTCGACAAGGAAGACCGCTCCTTGATGAATGCTACTTTTACGACAAAAGATAAGGCGCTGGAAGCCCCCTTCCTCTCGCTTTGCAATGAAAACGGAATGGTAGGTGTAAAGGGGCACAGAAGTGTAGGCGGCCTGCGGGTCTCCATGTACAATGCCATGCCGTTGGAAAGTGTGCAGGCATTGGTAGACTTGATGGAACAATTCCATAAAGCACAAAAATAATTTTCTAATAAGAAGGGGAATCCCTATTTTTTTGAACCTCTAAGACGCCGGATCTGGAATCAGTACAAACATCCGGCGCAATTGTAACAAAGAATATGAGTAAAATCCAACCTTTTAACGCGCTGCGTCCCGCAGAGAATTTTGCGGCCAGTGTGGCGAGCAGACCTTATGATGTATTAAACCGTGAAGAAGCCAGAAAAGAGGCGGGAGAAAAGCCTGCTTCTTTTCTGCATATCACAAAAAGTGAAATCGATCTTCCGGAATCCGTAGACGTCCATGACCCTGCAGTCTACGAGAAGGCGAAAGAGAATCTGAAGGCTTTTATAGATAACCATATTCTCTTGCAGGAAGAAAAACCGGCTTATTATATTTATCAGCTGGTCATGGACGGCAAGAGCCAGACCGGGTTGGTAGCCGTCAGCTCTGTAGATGATTATGACAATGATGTGATCAAAAAGCATGAGTTCACGCGTCCTGAAAAGGAACAGGATCGAATCAGCCATATTACCGTCACCGGTGCACAGACGGGCAATGTTTTTTTAGCCTACAGAGATGTTCCTGCTTTAAATCAGCTTATTACAGACTGGAAGGAAACACACACTGCGGTTTACGATTTTGTGGCAGAAGACGGGATTCGTCATACGGTCTGGTTAGTAGACGGTGATAACACCATTGATCAGATTACCGGTATTTTTGCCGCTGATGTGCCAGAGACCTATATCGCCGATGGCCACCACAGGGCTGCCTCGGCAGCCAAAGTGCGTAAAGCCCTCGGTTCAGACAAAACGCCGGCTGCGGACTATTTCCTGACTACTTTATTTCCTGCCAGTGAATTACAGATTCTGGATTATAACAGAGTTATTACCGATTTAAATGGGTTGTCCAAAGAAGCTTTCTTAGAAAGACTGGCAGAAAATTTTGTACTAAGTGCTAGTGATCAGCCTGTTAAGCCTGCGGCGCTACACCATATCGGGCTTTATATGGATCATCAATGGTATGAGTTGGTGGCCAAGGAAGGCAGTTTTGACGCGGCGGATCCGGTAGGGGTACTCGATATCAGTATATTGCAAAACAATGTTCTGGCGCCGATTTTAGGCATTCTGGATCAGAGAACTGACAAGCGAATTGATTTTGTTGGCGGGATACGTGGCCTGGAAGGGTTAACCAGCCGGGTGGATGCAGCAGAAATGGTTCTGGCATTTAGTTTGTACCCGGTAGGCATCGAACAGTTATTTGCTATTGCGGACAGCGGCAGTGTGATGCCTCCAAAAAGCACCTGGTTTGAGCCTAAGTTAAGAGACGGTTTATTGACGCATCTTATTAAGTAAATTGCTAATTGTTAGATTACCAATCAATTAGAATTCAATATCTATATTAAAAGTACATTATGAAGAAATTACTGGTATTACCTGTGCTGCTACTGGGTTCGATGATTGCCTTTGGACAGGCAGGCGTTGCGGATGCACACAAGCAAGCGATGGACAAGGCGAAGGACGGAGATCTGGACAAAGCACTTTCTATTATCCAGACAGCGGAGACGAATTACCCGGATAATCTGAGCCTGCTAAAAGACGAAGCTTTTATTAATACATGGAAAAAGGATTACGTAAAAGCGATTGAAGTGGGTAAAAAATTAATTGCCAACCCCGAAGCGGATGAGCAGTGTTATCAGATACTGGGCTCTGCCTACAGGGCTGATTCGAAATATCCAGAAGCAGAAAGAGTATACAAAGAAGCTGTTGATAAATATCCGGAAAACAGCCTGCTGTACGCAGAACTGGGTGATGCGTTAAAGCAAAACAATAAACCCGAGCTGGCTAAGGCGGCCTGGGAGAAAGGTGTCGAAGTCGGGCCTTCCATCAGCAGCAATTATTATTTCCTGACCAAATTCTATGCTGAGAACAATAACCCATTATGGAGTGTTCTGTATGGAGAGATGTTTATCAACTTTGAATCTTTTTCCGGCCGTACGACAGAGATCCGCGATACAGTAACAGGTCAGTATGCAGCGTTGTTTGAAACGCCAAGTATACTTCAAAAGTATGTAGATAACGGTCAGCCTTTTGAAAAGGCTGTCGCATCTACTTTTCAGCAATTCCAGGATATGGTCTCCGGCGGAGTTACGCCTGAAAGCCTGTTTGCCCTGAGAGGACAGTTTATCGTAAACTGGTTCAATAGTGATAACGCAAAAGAGTTTTCTTTTAAATTATTTGACAGACAGCAGCAGTTATTGAAACTTGGCATTTTCGAGGCATATAATCAATGGTTATTTGCTTCCTACAATCAAAGTCAGTTCAACAACTGGGGGCACATGCATGACGGGTTGATTAAGGAATTCAGCAAATTTCAGAAATCTTCCATGTTTAAGGTACCCAAAGGCGAATACTACGCCCACAATTAACCAGAAATATCATTCAAGAAGAAAAAAAAGCGCAACGAGACTGAAAGCCTGTCCCGTTGCGCTTTTTCTTTATAAGACGCTTTAAATTTACTTATCGTGCGAACAGGCTTTGCGTTATGTTTATGCTCAGGCTTTTGCCGTCAGAAGGATGGTTATTGCTTGTCAATCCGTCAAAAGGAAGCGCTTTAAAAAGACAATAACTGAATTTGAGAGCCTTATTCGAATAATGCCCGGATAAAATACCTGTTGATCGGCCCGGGGGAAGATCAGGTTCTAGCTCGGCTAAAGGAGGCAGTTAATAAAATTCGAAGAAGGATTCCTGTTGTTGTAAAGTAAAATCAGGACGAGATAGTTCTACTATTAGAAGTTCTTTAAATGATCTATATACAACATATGATAAACTAAAATGACAGATTCTATGAAAAAAATAGGCTATAGTTTTATTTCGTTTTTACTATTTTGTTTCATGTCATGTGGGAATAACGATAGTCTACAAAATAGTGTGATTATTCAGGAAAAAGGTATTGAAAATATTAGAATCATTTGTGATTCTATACATTTACTTTCTGGAATTAATTCCTATCCAGTATTCTTTCGCGTCGATAATCCGTCAAATTATAATGTTTTATTGACAATTAATAAGAACGGCTTGGGAGACACCCTTAGAAAGTCGTTTTTACTTATTGGTCCAAATAATGACACATTACCAATTTACGATGATGATGGTGGTTACAGATTAGTTAAAGCCCATATGTCCTTGTATTTTACTTCGGAAATTAGTAGGAATTATTTTATGACTAAAAGTGTTTTTAAGCCGGGTACTGGATCTTATTTTGAATTAGTCAATCAGTTTATTAAAAATTCAAGGATGATTTATATAACTGATTCAATACATAATGATATCAAAGAATATCCCCCAGGAGTTAATACAATGTTTCTATTGAAGAATATAGTCTGCATTAATTCAAAAAATACTGTTATTAATTCTAATTTTACGTCAATGAAAGACTGGCGGAGATTATATGAGAAGAAAATGGATAGCCTTGAATAAGTTTGTTCAAGGAGTTGGTTAATAAATTTTGAAATGGTCTTATTTTTTTGTCAATTTGGCTATGGAATGGCAAGCAGTAATTAAACCATCCAATTCAAAAACTTCAGAGAAAGATTTTCAACCAAAATATTGCTTCGAAAGCAAAAATGACCGGAGCGTTACAGGGTTTCAGTATGAGTATGCTACACAATGGAAGCGTTTTGATAGTCGTTAGAATTTATGATGATTATAAGTCACAAAAGATTTTTATCAAAATAATGATGGAGGGAATCTGCAACAGGCTTGGCCAGTACAAAAAGCAATACTGTGGCTTAGTCTTTAAATTATTGGATGGGTGTGAAAGGTGGAGCGAGACCGACTGTAGAAAATATTCAGAACACTTTTGTACATGAAGCGGGAGGCCATTTATATAGAGATTTAGATAATGAACGAGATCTGACAGTGAAAGGCGTTCTTAAATCATATTTAGGTTTATAATATGGAAATGGCTCATCCCACATGGCAAAAAGGACTCCTGACTATAAGACTCAAATGAATGAAAACCTCAATACATTTTATGGCAAAAAATAGAAAACATATAATGAAACTGATACTCCCTCTTATAATAATATTTGAGGCACAAGTAATTTCATGTAAGAATAATAGCCTGCAAAAAACAATATTTCTCCAAAAAGCATTAGATGATGTAACCATTGTTTGCGATTCCATAAACGTATTAAGTGAAATTAATGCATTTTATGCTTTTTTTCACGTGGAGAATAGGTCAAATAATAATATCCTAATTACAATTAATGGTGGCGGAGAAGCAATGGATGCAAGAAAGGCATTTTTATTCATAAGTACCGATAATGACACCTTACCATTTTATACAGGAGATGGTATAGCCTATTATCGAATTATAAAGAAGCAGTCAAAGCTATACTTTGCACAATTAATTAATAGACATTATTTTATGTCAAATAAATCAATAAAGTATAAAGAAAAATCGTTATTTGATGACCTTAATAGAATCATTAAAAAAGGGAATATGGTATATGTTCCTGATTCCTCTGCCAAACATAGGACAGATCTAACCAACACCTTTGATACATTGTATATTTTGAATAATAAAATAAATATTGATACCCAAGGTTTAGTTGTAAATCCGTCTCCACCTCCACTTCATTGGTTAGATAATTTTATTGAAGAGAAAATTGATGTTTCAAAATAAATTAGAGACTAATGAGAGGAGTTAACTTACCAGGCGTTTTCCCTTTTGCGTATTGAAAGAAACCACTTGGATCGTTTTTAAAAACAGATAGTGCAGCCGCTCATAACTTTCTCTTGATTATGAATTTTACGGATATCACCGAAGGCCTCACTGATTAAACTTATTCAAATATAAGAAGGTATAATGAAAAAGTTGAATTGATGGCCACAATTGTTTGCTCCGGTTACCGGTTACTGTAAAGGTGTTTTTGGTGAATGGGCTGTCCTTACAGGATGAAAGGCTCCAGGTTTTTAAACCCTTTTTCAAATACGCAGAATCTGGCGGGATAACCTGCCTTGATATAGCCGATGTGGTCTTGCATGCGGATAGCCTGAGCGGGCCTGCTGGTCGCCATTTCTATGGCTTCCTGCTCGCTTACACCCAGGTGGGCTACTGCATTTTCCAGGGCTTCGACCATTGATATAGCGGCGCCGGCAAGATTGCCTTCCTTATTTCTATAAGTGCCATCTATCATTTTAGCGTCAAAGTCTCCCCAGGCAAAATCCAGGACTTTCCTGCCCAGAAAACTACTGTCTGAGATCAGCAGCAATTGCCGCTTTTTCATTTGGTAGGCGATTCTGGCCGCCCCATAGTGGACATGATGACCATCCAGCACGATGGGCGCCCAGATGCCTTGCCTTTCCAGGGCGGCTCCTGCAAAGCCCGGTGCCCTGTGCGTGAAGGGGGACATCGCATTATAGAGGTGCGTAACCAGGTTTATGCCCATATCAAAATAGTGATGGGCCTGTTCATAGCTCATATTGGAATGGCCGGCGGAAAGCAAAATTCCGGCTGTCTGCAGAAAGCGGATCTGGTCATCGGTGAACATTTCCGGCGCAATGGTCATGATTTTTATTATCTCCCTTCCTTCTTTTACAATAAGTTCAAGTTCATCGTCCGTGGGCCTTCTGACGATATTGGGACTGTGCGCGCCTCTTTTGACGGGGTTAAAAAAAGGCCCTTCCAGGTGCATACCTAAAACGCCTGACTCAGGATTTTGTTCCTGAAAACGCTTCACCTCCTGTAAAGCAGATAATATAACGTCCAGGGGGGAAGAAATGAGTGTAGGCAAGAAATGCAGGACCCCAAAATCTTTACAGGCACTGGTCATATCCTGCAGTCCCTGCTTATTTGGATATTGAGAAAAATAATACTGATAACCTCCATTGATCTGAATATCTACCAGTCCAGGTGCCAGGTATTTTCCCTGGAGATCAATAATTTCAGCATCAGGGCAGGCGCCGGCAGCTGCCTGGCTGGAATCAAAGACCTGTGTTATTTTTTTGCCCCTTATCAAAACACATCCTGCGTTGATCACTTGATCACCTGTATAAATATGGGCGTTCGTAATAAGCGTGGATCTGGTATTCATCATTATTTATTTTATTCATTGAGGGTCTGCTGAGATTTCATTACCGCCTCTCTTGGTTTTTTTGTCCGGACCATAAGTAAGGCTGCCAGTACCATCACAACGCCCACAAGTGTGTATAAAGATAAAGGATCATGCAGCAAGGCCGCTGCAATGATAAAGCCAAAAATGGGGCACAAATAAAGCCACATCCCGGCTTTGACAGGCGCTGACTTTAATAACCAAAGCCAGCATTGAATGGCGGCGATGGAGACGAATATAGCCAGCCAGCCGGAAGAGATCCAAAAATCAGCTGTAAAATGATTTTCTTCGGGTTTATAGGTCAGTATCAGAAAGGGTAATAGAAAAATCCCGCCAATCAGTGTCTGCCATCCATTAATGGTCAGGATTTTCAAGCCATGCCAATTCATTTTATTAAAATAGATGGACGCAATGGAATAGGAAAGCATTCCCAGCAACATTAACAGCAACCCTTTGGGTGAAACTCCGGTACCCCGTAATAAGGGGTAAGAAGCGATAAGCACCCCCAAAAGGCCCAGCAAAAGGGCAGCGATTACCTTGACAGGGGGGATCTGCCGCAGCACCACAATAGAAAGCAGCCCAATAAATATAGGACTGGTGGCAATGGCGAGCGCACCAATGCCGGCGGTGACGTCTTTCATTGCCAGCACATATAAGCCTAAGTAGATCGTAATGTTGAAGATGCCATAAATCGTGATCATTTTCCATTGCCGTTTATTGGGCAGGGGATATTTACGAAGGCCATGTGCATAGACCAGCATACAGACAGAGGCAATCGCAAAACGCATCAGTGCAATGGTAAGTGGCTGCGCCACGCTGAGTCCCACTTTTGTTGCGGTGGAGGCAGAAGACCAAAGCAGGGTAAAAACCAGCCCGATCACCAGCCACTTAAATCCTGTATCTTTCAGGTTCGATGTCATTATAAAGCCTTATTGGTGTTTTTTCCAGTTCACCTTTTTGAAAATTATTTTTTGATACCCGCCGGCCTCATATAAAACCCCGACTTGGTGCTTATTGATATTGACAATATCACTATAGGCAATGTTTGCAGGTTCCAGCAGGAATTTTTTGGACCATGTTTTCCCGTCATCATTGCTTATTCTGAGGGTCAGTGAATCTCTGCCGGTCCTGCTGGCTGCGTTACAAAAAGCCAGGACATTACCGTTGCTGCCATGCTCTAATGTGAGGATAGCCCCCTCACAGACCGGGTCCGGCAGGTTTTTGTCGTGATAAGCGGTGTCCCAATGCCGGCCTCCATCACTGCTGATGGCAACAATTCTATCCCGCCGCTGACCACTCTGGTCGCGGCTGTTCATCATGACCCGGCCGCCCGAGAGCTCTGCTGCTGTCGACTCATTAGAGCCTTTAAATGGATTGTTTTCGCTCAGCTGGAAGGTTTTTCCATGATCATCCGTATAAAATCCATGAGCGACATAATCTGTAAAGTCTTTTTTAGGGCTTCCCTGTGAATGATTGGCCGCAACATAAATGCGTCCTGCAAATTTCCCTTTTTCTAACTGCAGTGCATGGCCCGGCGTATTGGCGTAACTACGCCAGTCCTGTTTATGATTCCAGCCGGGCTTAAGCTGCGGCTGGTCAATTCTGCTGACCTGATCTGTGATGTTGACCGGTGTTGTCCAGTTATTGCCATTATCCACAGAGGTGACGTACCAGATTTGCCGGACACCCTCTTTTTTCCGCATACGGCCTTCATCTACATTGCCGGTATTATAAAATAAAAAGATCCGGCCTTTGGGAAAGGCGGGGTCGGTATAATCCACTACCGGGGCGGGGTTGCCGGCCTGCAATGTGCCATTGGAGGCAGCCACTTGCACAGCTCCCCAGGTTTTCCCCTCGTCGACGCTGCGGCGGACAACAATTTTTACATGACCGAAATCTGCGCCGCCATCTACCCGTCCTTCAGCAAAGGCCAGCAGACACCCGTCGGGTGCTTTAATAATTGCCGGGATCCTGAAAGACTTATATCCCCCTGTGCCGGATGTAAATACGCTCACGCCCTCAGATATAACAGAACGCTGTGCTTTGGTACTACAAGACAGAAGTACAAGACTATATATGCAGGTAAATAAAACAAACCTATGTTTCATCATACGAAAATAACACTTTAATGATTAAAATTGGACGACGGTAGCTGCATGCTTTGACTAGATCAGCTCCTGCAATAATTCCATGCAATACCACTGCTGTCTGGGCAAATGAAAAGGTCCTTTAAACAGGTTACCTTTAGCGGTCTGTGCAACGGAGCCGTCTTTATGCAGATAGCCGAACCATTCCCCATGGGTTTTATCATGAAAATATTTTTCAGTATACTGACGCAGCTCTTCATGCCATGAACGGTATTTTTCTTGTCCGCTCAGGGTGTAGGCGAGCAGTGTTGCAATGAGCGCTTCATTTTGAGGCCACCAGAATTTCATGTCCTGCCAGTATTCCTGTACCGGCTTGCCATAGACATCCAGAAAATAGAGGATGCCGCCATGCTGTTTATCCCAGCCTCTTTCCCACATATAATCCAGCATCCTGAGTCCCAGCGCCTGATAAGTGGCATCATTGCGGTACTTAGCCTCATGCAGGATGAACCAGGCACCTTCAATGGCATGGCCCGGATTAAGCGTCCTGCCATCTATGTGATCAATAATACGCCCATCAGGGGCAACCTGTTCCATCACACAACGGATATCATCCTTGACAAAATCACGCTCAATTTCCCGGATCCAGCCTGCAATCAGCTGATCACATCTGGCATCGCCGATAGTTTCTCTGAGTTGCTGCGCAGTATTGATCATGATCATCGGGATGCCAATGGATTTGGCCGGACGGGCGGCCTCGAATTTAGGTGTGGTGGGGATTTCTGCATTCGCATATTGCAGGCACCTGGTAAATAGTTCACTGGCTCTGTCTGCCATTTTCTCATCACCGGTAGCCTTCCCGTAAGCCGCCAGTGCTATAACAGCAAAGGTCTCAGAGAAAAAATACCTGCGCATACGGATAGGGGAGCCGTCTCTTGCCAGATGGAAATACATCTTTCCTTTCGGGTCAAAACAATGCCGGAGTATAAACCTTACGCCGGCACCGGCAGCATCCAGCCATGCTTGTTTTTGTTCAACACGGTTGTACAAAGTAGCCAGCAGCCATACGGCCCTTGCTTGTATCCAGACCGCTTTATCATCATCAATTAAGCTGCCGTCGGCGTCCCGCATGAATAAATAACCCCCATATTCATGGTCCACACTCCTGGGAAACCAAAAGGGAAGGGTGTCTTCCAGGAGTTGTTGTTGATAAAAGCGGTGTAATTCTTTAATATATTGTAAGTCTATCATAAATAGGTTGAATTTTATTTTTAGTCTTCTATAGGTCTGCCTTAAAAGTACTGGCGGGCAGGCCCGCTGCGTTGATCAGGTTTGCCCTTGAAAATGGCCGCCAGCCGTACACCAGGCTTTTGACGGAAATGCCCGGCGGAAGGCTAATGAGCACCTCATTTTCTTTGATCTGTGCCGATGCATCTATCATATGACCACGGTCGTCTATAAGCTGAAACCCTTTAAGCGGTTTTCCATTTTTTGTGCTCAGTCCTGCAGCATGTGTAAAACGGACGGTCACCATCCCTGCACTGGCCCGTGCCGCCGCAAAAAGCGGACCGGCATCTTCTATATTCTGATGATACGTGTTCTTAAGTGCTGCGCGGGCCAGTCTTTGACCCACCGGGATCTTATTGGTATAATGTACGTTCAGGGAATCTCCCAGGTCACTGGTGACAACCATATGCGTATTGGGAATCTGACCGAGTAATTTTCTTTGCTCATCCCGGAAGTAGTTCCAGGAAGGTCTGTTAAGGCTGGAGAGCTGTATATAATAAAAAGGCAGCGCTGCATGCCATGCCTTTCGCCAGCTTTTAATAAACAACGGAAATAGCTTGCCAAAAAGCGGTGCATTATCTGCGTCACTTTCCCCCTGATACCATACAACGCCTTTTATCGGCAATCCTGCAAATTTCGCGATGCCGGCTTCGTAATTGTAGGCCGGTTCATAAGGGTGGCGTTGACAGGGCGCAGCGGATCTTTCGGTATTTTTGGCGGCACGTTCGCGGCACCAGGCCATCAGATAGTCAGTTTGCTGCCAGTTATGCAATGCAGGCTCGAATAACGGATCTGTCTGCAGTGTGCGCCTGTCCACCCAGGAGATCAAAGGAGACCCGCCTACAGCAATCTCAATAATACCTACCGGGATATTTTGCTGCGCCGCGATCTCAAGGCCGAAAACGTAACCAATAGCAGAGAAAGCCGCTACACTCTTTTTGTCTGGTAACGCCCATTTTCCCGAAAAGAATTGCAGCTGGTTGGTCTTTGCCAGAACAGCTGTATCCCAGCTTTCATTACCGGTTGGAGCCAGATTCTTATAATTAAATAAACGAAGTAGCCCCTGAGACTTACCACTGTGGCCGATCAGGCTGTCGCCTTTCTGCGCCTCTTTGACCGTAAAGAGCATGTTGGATTGCCCGGCCGCCAGCCACAGGTCACCCATCAGGATGTTTTTCAGGGTGATTTGCTGACTGCCGTTTCGGACCGTCAGGACCTGCGGTGTATCAGAAGCTTTCTCAGGTGGAAGCTGGAGCTGCCAGTGACCGTTAAAGGGGACCTTTACTTTTCGGGTTATACCATGAAAGTGTACACTGACAGTCGTCCCGGCATTTGCCGTACCCCAGACAGAAATTGGCTGCTCCCTTTGGAGTATCATATTATCGGTAAAAATATCAGGAAGCCTGAGTCCGCCAAAGTTACCTGTCAGATGCTGATAGATGATCCTGGCTAACCTGGCTGCCCCCGCCTGATCGGGATGCAAAGTCGGGGCGTCTGTAAAGAGTTCGGGATGATCATGAAAGCCGGCATATAAATCAATTAGAGGAAGCCGGGCGGTTTTCGCGACTGCTTCAATTTTTTCCTGGACTTTCTGATACCAGAAGTCTGTAGAGGACAGAAAGCGGGGGTGCCCGGTGAAAATCGGAGTCATTTTACAAATAATGATCCTGGCACCCGGATTGGCACGGCGAAAAGTATCGATCAGCCAGTTGTAATCTGCTACAAATGCATCCTGATACAAAGCAAAGTTCCGTGGGTCTGTATCATTAAGGCCCAGATGAATAATCACCAGGTCGGCCTGCATCTGGATGGCTTTCTGAAATTCAGGTGTCTTATAATAAGGGTTGTGTCCTTTTCTTAAAAGCGTAGCACCGCTATGCCCGAAATTGCCAACCAGGTATTGATCTCCTAACAAGCTTTGTAAAATAGAGGGATATGACTGGTGGGCCGGGTCTTTCAATCCATAGCCATAGGTGACAGAATTACCTACACAGGCGACTTTTATTTGCCGGCCCAGTACATTCCCTGACACGATTATAATAATGGCTATCAGGGCGGCGGACCGATACCTGCGCAATGGCAGAAAATTAATGCCAGTCGGTTGAAAACTCATTTTACTATCTTTTTACTATTGAAAATCATTGACTGTAGGTTTTAGGGTCATAAGTTGAATAGCCAGTGCTACCAGGACAATCACTGATAATAAGGCAAAGTCTCTGCCCAGATGCCCCCCATCCGTTGATCTGCCAAATAGGTCTGTGATAAAAGCGCCGGAGAACACGCCGACCATATTCATCAGCCCATAGCCGGTCGCCCTGTATTTAGGCGCTACAAACTGACAGAGTATCGGCATATTATTAGCATCGAACATACCAAAGCCTAGTCCGAAACAGATACCAGCCGCCACCAGTACGGGGAGGCTGTGCCCAAAGCCCATAAATAATAACCCGGGGATGGTCAAAGCCAGGCCAATGGCACTCGTATAGACCCGGCCCCTGATATTTTTCAATACCCATTTGTCAGATAGAAAACCGCCCAGGATCACACCGGCAAAGGAAGAGGCGGCTATTGTCATCGTAGACAAGGGGCCGGCTCTTTCCATGGGCATATCCAGGTGATGTGCAAATAAAGTAGGTAGCCAGTTCTTAGTCGCCCAACCGGGCAGGCTGGGGACGGCAAAATACATCAGGATGATCCAGAAGGCCAGGTTAGAAAACAAAACCGGGATGGCTTTGCCGATTTTCGGTTTCTCGGTGGCGGCTTTTTGCAGCTCGTGACCGCGTGTACGGTTGGGACATTCTCTTAAAAATATGATTAACAGACCGGCATAAGCAATGCCCACTAATCCAAAAGTATGAAAGGTAAAATGCCAGGTATAGGCCGCTGCAACGGTAGCTCCAAAGCCGCCCAGCGCAGACCCCAGATACAGGCCGGTCATATGGATGCCGACGGCCAGGGAGCGGGTTTTCTGTTGATGAAAATCTGCGATAAGCGCTAAGGCGGCAGGGATATATAAAGCTTCACTGACGCCCATTACCGCGCGCAGCCAATAGAGCTGATCAAAGGTGGTTGCATAGCCCATACTAAAAGTCACACCGGACCAGACCAGTAAGCTCACGACGATGAGCCATTTTCTATTGACCCGGTCGGCGATAGCGCCCGCCACCGGGCTCATAAAGCCATAGACCCAGAGAAATATGCCCATTAAAAAACCAAAGTTCGTTGCGGCACTGAGCTCATGTATATCTGCCTGGATAGCCGGCCGCATGGTAGACAGCATCTGCCGGTCCAGATAATTGAGCAACCCGACGCCCCAGAGCAGCGCAACTAAAAGCCAGGGATAGTATTTGTTCTGTTGTAAGTGTACCATAATTTTGCTTTGCCTTTCTATATTGGATTATTCTAGATGCCGAATGGTCCCTTCTATAATATCCGGGTAGCGTACGCCGGCGCGGATCTCTCCGCAGGGAATAATCACCTTATCCCTCCAGGGAATAGCTGCTGTCGTCACCTGGGATTCAAAAAAGAGCTGACCGGTAAGGTCCCATTTATCTGTAGCCAGGTCGTATGCGAGGACCTGCCGGGTAAAGCCGGGATGTGTCTTTTGTAATGTGTCCTTTTGCGCGGTAAGAACGCTTTTTGCCTGGCTGTCCTTTGTATCTGAGATCTGGATTAACAAGTCCTCTGTTTGATGAAAAGTATGGCCCTTATCTCCGCCAAACAGAAGTAATTTATTCCCCGACCGAATGCCTGTTGCGGCGGATACTGCATAGGGCAAATCTGCTTTTTTATGCCAGGCCGCCTCTGGTGTATGGTAGGCAAAAACTGATTTGAAAAAACTCGTCCTGGCATGCCGGTTGATCTTTCTGCCACCGGCGATGTATATTTCACTGGAAGCGGGATTGCTGTATAGTACCCCCATACAGGTAGGTTGGGGAAGCTCAGGCAGCTTCTGCCATCCATATTCCGTCTTTTTAAGATTAAGTGCCAGAAACTGGCAGGAGGTGCCGCAGGCAGTATTGCCGCCGGCAAAATAAACCATATCTCCCAGACAGCCTGCCATACCCCCTGAAGTGGCTCTGGGAAGGGCAGGCAGCTCAGTTATGACAGGCCGCTGACGCGTTTTATCCATTGTAATAAGCAAAACATTTGCTGTCAGGCCTGTCTCGTTTTCTCCCCCCGCTACTACCAGGCCTTTATCAGTGGAGGCACAGGCCGGATAGCCCACCGCATAAGGGAGTGCCGCCTGAGCTGTAAGCAGCATAGCCGTATCGGGGTGCTCATTTAACCGGTAAATATAGAGCTGGCTATAATATTTTTTGGAACCTCCTTCCCAGGGCATACGCTGCGCAAAATTGGAACCGCCGCCCAGTATGAGGTAATCATCCTGGATGCCCGCTACAGGACCTGCCAGCCCCGGATGAGGACTCTGTGCATTATTGCCGGGTAATTGCCCCAGTTTTTTCCATCGGAGGCTTACGGCCGATGTTCCATTATTATCTGGTGCAGAGGAATTGCAGGACGCAAGTATTGCCATAAAGAGTGCTGAAAATATTTTTGGGAATTTATACATGGCTGAAAATATCAAGCGGATTATCTGGATCTGAAGGCTTCAAAATTGAGTGCAGCGACCTCTTTTTTAAAGGCCTCAAAGGCCTCAGCACCCATATTGGAAACCGGTAAACGAAACTGGCCGCAATCCAGTCCAACAAGCTTCATATAAGCCTTTCCGGTAGCAATGCCACCGTATTTGCCCAACAGGCGGATCATGTCAATGGACAACTGTTGTAAAGCAGCTGCCCGGACTATATCGCCCTTATGATAGGCGTCCATTAAATCCAGATATAGCGGTGCGGCATAGTTGTAAGTGCTGCCGATGGCTGCCTTTGTTCCCAGGGGCAGGGAGGCTAGCATATTTTCATCCCGGCCCCACAGCATATTATATCTGCCGTTTTCAAACTGCATGCAAGACTGGAAATCCATGAAATCTTCATGGGTGTATTTGATCCCGCAAAAATTATCAATGCTGCCATCTATGGCCTGTAAGAGCTCATACATGGGGATATAGCATCCGTTAAGCACCGGGATATGATAGTAATAAAAAGCCGTCTGGGGGGCACTGGCAGCTACCTGGCGGCAAAGCGCTGCGAGTACCGCCGCGTTTGCCGGTTTAAAATAAAAAGGGGCCGTCAGGGCAATTCCGTAAATACCTGCCATTGCAGCCTCCTGGCTTAACCGGATGGCATCTCTCAGGCAGGTGCCGCCCACCAGGATGATCAGATGGAAATCCGGATCCTTTGCCGTCACTGCCGCCCAGGCTTTCAAAAGATCGACTTTCTCTTCCATGGTCATCGACACACCTTCGCCGGTAGACCCGGCAATAAAGGCACCTGTGACTTTATTTCTTTTAAGTAATTGGTAATAGTCCTTAATGACATCAAGGTTCAGGCTGCCGTCCGCCAACATGGGCGTAAAAGGGGCAGCGATCAGTCCATTTAATTGGGATACCATTCTTTATAAATTATTGAATAAAAATAAACAATTATTATAAGCGTCTTTTGAACAGCAGTTCCGGGAATAAATCGAAGCTTGCGCGCATGCTTTACTTCTTAGATCTGTTCCGGCATAATGTATCGACGATAAAATAATTATGTATGACATAATAAAGATGATGCAAAATAACCGCATTTGCCCAATCTATTTTATATAATTTAAAATTTTATATAAAATAGATTGATAGACTTTCTTTTAAGTAAATGGTTTTCTTGAACGTTCTTCAGGGCTACCGGTAAATTAAAAGGTCTGCAATAACCCTGAGTTATTGCAGACCTCACCATCTGAAATTCTTTAGTTATAACTTGATTTAACTGGCTACTTCGAGTTCTTCATTGATGGTCTGGGAGATATTATCAAATATATGCTCTACCGACCCTTCGCCGGCAATGCTTCTGACAACGCCGCCACCTTCATAATACTGTGCCACGACCGCTGTTTTTTTGCGATATTCTTTAATGCGCTCACGGATGATTTGTTCATTAGCATCATCGGAACGGCCACTGGTTTTACCTCTTAAGAGCAGACGCTGAACCAGTTCATCTTCACTGACTTCCAGGGCAACAACCAGATTAATGGAGCTTTCATAGAGCTTTAATAACTTATCCAGGGCTTCCGCCTGTGCTTCTGTGCGCGGAAATCCGTCAAAAAGAAAACCACGGACGGTTTTATTGGATTCAATCGCTTTGCTGATCATGCCGATCACTACAGCGTCAGGTACCAGCAATCCCTTGTCAATGAATTCCTTTGCTTCCTTGCCCAGCGCGGTTTCAGATGCGATCTCGTGACGCAGCAAATCGCCTGTACTTAAGTGCTTTAAATTGTATTTTTCAGCAATTTTCTGACTTTGTGTACCCTTTCCGCTACCCGGAGCACCAAACAAGATTAAATTAAACATAACTTATATTAAATATAATTTGAACAGCAAATGTACTGAATTTTTTAATGTAAAATGCAGGTCACGCCTGCCTTACAAAGAAACAGAGGACTAACGGTTGTTTGTCCGTCAGCCAAGTTTTTCTCTGAGTATATCCATTACTTTCTGGGGATCTGCCTTGCCTTTGCTTCTTTTTTTCACTTCACCGACAAAAAGACCGATGAGTCCTTTTTTCCCTTTCTGGTAAGCCTGGACTTTATCTGGCATACTTTCTAAGGCCTGATTGATCCAATCTTCCAAAAGGTCGGTATTATCCGTCTGTAACAAATTAAGTTCAGCGGCCAGCTGCGCCGGGGCAGAATCTGGCTTTTTTCTGAGCGCGGGCAGTAATTTGGTAGAGGCCGCTGAGAAGTTCAGTTTTCCTGCGGACACCAATTCGACAATACCCGCCAGCTTTTCCGGCGAAATCCCGACCTGATCAATATCCAGGTGCTCTTCATTCATAATAGAACGAATGGGGCCCGTGATCCAGTTGGCTGCTGCCTTATAGTTATCTGTATGCCTTATTACTGCTTCAAAGTAACCGGCGATTTCTTTTTCACTGACTAACTGTTCTGCGTCATACTCACTTAACTCAAATACCTGTTGATACCGGGTGGTTAGCTCCTGAGGCAAAGCAGGCATAGCCGCCTTTACTTTTTCGATAAATTCGGCTGAAAGCTGTATAGGGGGCAGATCAGGTTCCGGAAAATAGCGATAGTCATTTGCTTCTTCCTTGTCCCTGATGGCGAAGGTGGTGCCGTTGGTTGCATCGAAACTTCTGGTTTGCTGTTTTACCGCGCCTCCGCTTTCTACCAGGCGGATCATCCGGTCAATCTCGTAATCTATCGCTTTTTTGATATTACGGGTGGAATTGAGGTTTTTGACTTCTACCCGGGTGCCCAGCTTGGGATCACCTGCCAGGCGTATGGATACATTGGCATCGCATCGCAGGCTGCCTTCCTCCATATTTGCATCAGAAACGCCGATCCAACGTACCAGTCTTCTGAGTTCCTGAACATAATTCCAGGCTTCATCGGCAGAGAACATATCTGGTTCTGAGACAATTTCCACCAGCGGAGTGCCTGCACGGTTCAGGTCTACGCAGCTTTCATCCGGATATATATCATGAATGCTTTTGCCGGCGTCTTCCTCCAGATGAATATGGTGCATTTTAACCATCCGGGAACCATCCGCTGTTTTAATGGGGACAAGTCCTCCGATACAAATAGGATGCGTATGCTGTGTGGTCTGCCAGCCTTTGGGCAGGTCCGGATAAAAATAGTTTTTACGGGCAAAAAAGTTATAGGGCATGATCTCACACTGGCAGGCCAGGCCCAGACGGACCGCATATTCAATGGCTTTTTTGTTGATTTTAGGCAGTGTACCCGGCAGGGCCAGGGTAACAGGGCTGATATGGGTATTGGGTTCAGCTCCAAAACGGGTGCTGTCGCCACAAAATAATTTGCTGGCTGTGTCCAGCTGAACGTGTATTTCCAGGCCAATGACTGCCTCGTATTTCCCCTGATAAATTGTTGCCATAGTAGTTACAAAGGTAAAGCCCTGCCTACTAAAAATGGCCAAGAGGCCAAATAAAATAATTCAGGACGCAGAATTGCCGGCTGTTGAATGGCTAGCGATCCGCTTTTTCAGCTGCCGCAGCGGGCTGATAGGTCTGTTTATGGGTAAGCAAAAGGAAAAAGACGATGACGTGCAGCAACATGGAAATCAGCAGGTCAAATTTCTCGGCCAGTGAGGCGCCGAACATCAGGATACCCATTGTAATAATACCAAGGGTGAGGCCGTAGCGGGTCAGTTTGCCCCCCAGTAATATTAAAAAACCTGTCCCGGCTTCCAGAAAAGGAATCAGGTAGCACATGATAAGCGTCGGGGTGCCGGAAATAAAAGTGTGGCTGAACATATCCAGGTGGCTGTGGGCGAATAGATTTAATTTGGGAATACGCACCGCGCCGTGGAAAAAGATGCTGATGCCAATGGCCAGGCGGGTTGCCTGATAGGCTAATTGCTGATTGGAGAACTGCATAGGACCGGTTTTTTGTGATCTATGGATCAAAAATACGAATCCTCTGCCGGACCTTTTCTAAAAAAACTTTTTAAGCGGATGCAACCTTTTCTATCTGGTTTTCGTCTTATTTTGTATAGACAGATGAAAAGAGCTGATAATCATACACTGGAATTACTGATAGAGAGGTGCATTAATCATGAGCATACGGCTCAAAGCGTCATCTATCAAATGTATGCGGCTAAAATGTTTGCGATCTGCCTGAGGTATGGCAAAACCAGGATGGTGGCCGAGGAGCTCTTGCAGAGCGGATTTGTAAAAGTATTTAAATCGATGGACCGCTTCAGAAATGAAGGTTCCTTTGAAGGATGGATCAGAAGGGTTATGGTGAATACAGCTATTGAATATTATCGGCAGGCGGCTAAAATCCAGGAGACCAGAGAACTTACCCCGGAGCTGGACCCCGCCGGTCAGTACGAATCGGCACTGGACAGTTTACAGATGGAAGACCTGCTGGCACTCATCGCAGGATTACCGGATGGCTACCGGATGGTTTTTAATATGTATGCGATCGAAGGATATTCGCACAAGGAGATCGCGATGCGGCTGGGTATTACAGAAGGCGGGAGTAAATCGCAGCTTTCAAGAGCCCGGCAACTATTACAAAGTGCAATTAAAAAAAGAGAGGAGGTGGAATATGCAAGACTGGAAAAATAACTCCCGAAACAAAAACCTTGCGTCCGGATCCGGACCGCAACCGGATGGACAGCATCCTTTTGACCGGGCATTGAGAGGCCGGTTGGCAGATGCGGAAGTGACACCTTCCCAAGACCTGATGGACAAAATGTTTGCACAGCTGGGCGAAACTTCCACACAGGAAAATGGAGTACCGGTAAATAAAAATAACAAACAGCAAGGCACAACACCCGTTAAGCGGCTTAGATGGCGTAAAATGGGCATAACGTATGCAGCGGCGATAGCAGGCATACTGGTTGTTCTGGCAATTGGAATTAAAGAATTAAACAATAAAAATACGGTAGTGCTGCCTCCGGCAAATCTGACAGCCCTTAATAAAACAGACCCCGGCACGCATACAGGTACGGATCAGCGGGCGCCAATAGCAGTACCGGCGCAGCAGACGGCCAGGGCTGCTGCGACAGCCCCCAAGCGCCGGGACCACCAACAGAAAAAACAGGTAGACAGGACTGTAAAAGGCAGCGGTAACGCAGGACCGGAAGTGCACCGGGCTCATCCAGCTGATCGGAACAAGGTATCCGGACAAAATGCTGCGACCAAAATGATGGCACATGCAGCGGTGCAGTCGGCAGATCTGCCGGCTATAAAGACTGCAAGCGTGTCACCGGTTATTCCTGAAGGACAAATGGAACAAAAAGTGCCCTTGCAGGAGAAGGTAAATCTTGAGGACCATGCAGCCTCGCCCACACACAGCGATATAGCAGTGATTCCAAAACAGGGAAAAGGGGTTGCCATAACCCATGCAGGAATTGAGAAACAAAATGTCATCAGCGCCCTGAATCCCGATCAGCCTGAAAAGAGAAAAGAAAACCAGACCGTGCGTACTGCTATTGATAACAATCGAAGAACCGGCAGGGAAAAAGGGGGCTTACTCAGAGGTATTTTTAAAAAAATTGGCGATGGAGCCCGTGCGATTACCGAGGAAGTGGTGTCACAGCAGGAGGATAGAACGGTCATTAATGTAGGTGTTGTAGCAATAACTGCTTATAAATAAAAAAATAAAACAGAATCAATATGAAAAAAGTGCTTTTTATCGCTCTTATGGCAATGGTATGCCAGGTAGGGACCGCTCAGGATACGGATTCAACGGATAATAACGACGGCAAATCGACGATCCTGAAAATCAATTCCAACAAGGACGGTGAACCCAAAACAACTAAGGTGAAAATAGACCTGGTGCATAACAGCAAGAATGCCTATTTTGGCATTGACCCCTCTTTTGAACTGGGGTGGAACCGGTTCATGGATAATGGCAGCCTCAGTGTGGGAGGTGCCAATAGCGATCTCAGGCTGGAAAAAGGGCCAGAGTTTGCATTTTATCCGATCACGGGAGGTGTCTTCTTAAATAAGAAACATTCCTTAAAAATATCTTCAGCCTTAGGTGTTACCTGGAATACGTATCATTTTGAGAAAAATATCACGTTGCAGAAGGGGCAGGATGTATTGACATATACTATTGACGACGACAGACATTTTTCCAAGAACCTGCTGCGTTCCAAATACCTGACTATGCCCCTAATGCTGTCGGTGTATCCGATTAAGGACAGCCATTTTCAGATTAATGCCGGTGTAGAAGGCGGATTGCTGATCGGCGCTAAGACCAAACAAATCAGCGATGAGGCAGGAAAAGTAAAGGTAAAGGGATCTTTTAACCTGAATCCTGTAAGGTATGGCCTTCGGTTCGGTATTGGGTATGACACCTTTAATATTTATGCCAAATACTATTTATCAGATGTATTTGCAAATGGAGAAGGTCCCAAGGATTTCAGGACCGTAGCTATTGGGGTTAATATCGGGTTCTTTTAAGAGGTAAGTAACAGGTGAGCGTTTTCCGTTTTAGATATATAAAAAAAGCCCGGCACTTTAAAAAGGCCGGGCTTTGATCTGTGTGGCCGCCCGCGGCGGATCTCAGACAGTAAAGGCGAGGAGCTTTCTATACGTGCGGCAATACTGATAAAGTAAGACCTCACGGGTACCGCCTGCGTTAAAGGGATTTTCACTTCCATCCTGAATTTCGTATTTTTGCCGTTTATTACGATATTTCATGACAGACTTTAATTTTGATAACTGGGAGAAAAGGTCTCTGGATCACAAAAAGATCTATGCCCAGCGTCTGTCCAAAATTGACAAAAAGGCGACACTGAAACGGTTGCCCCGGTTGCATGAGGAAGCTTTTGACCGCGTCAACTGTCTGGAGTGTGCCCGGTGCTGCAAAAGTTATTCTCCCAGATTTAAAATGCCAGATATTAAAAGGATCGCTAAATCTCTGGGCATGAAAGAAACCGAGCTCATCACTACTTACCTGAATATGGATGAAGAGGGGGATTACGTGGTTAAATCTTCTCCCTGTCCCTTTCTGGAAACAGATAATACTTGCCGGATCTACGAGGTCCGGCCGTCTGATTGCGCAAGATTTCCCTACACGGATGAGGATGTCCTTTTTAAACGAAAAAACATTACGCTAAAGAACGCAGAGTTCTGTCCTGCTGTTTTTTACGTTTTAGAAAAACTTTTTGTTTAATCTTTGTAATTTCGTAGGCATCCGGTCATCCGGTATTTTTTCATGAACCTAATATTGAACCCACTTTATGGGCCACTTACCCACGCTTATTGAAGACCTGGCACTGATTTTATTTTCCGGCGCAATCGTGACCCTGCTTTTCCGGAAATTAAAGCAGCCGCTGGTTCTGGGTTACATTATTGCCGGTCTGCTGGTCGGCCCACACATCTCTTTGGTGCCTACAGTGGTAGAAGAGCGCAATATTAAGATCCTGGCTGAACTTGGTGTCATCTTTTTACTGTTCAGCCTGGGTCTGGAATTTAGTTTTAAAAAACTGATGCGGGTAGGTGGCGCCGCCTCTGTCACCGCCTTTGTTGAAATTGCCTTTATTGTTGTGGCCGGTTATCTGGTAGGTAAGTGGATGGGCTGGGGGCAGATGGATAGTATATTTCTGGGTGCGCTTCTGGCCAGTTCTTCCACAACGATCATTATCCGGGCATTTGAGGAACTGGGCGTCAAATCAAAAAGATTCGCCGGTGTCGTATTCGGGGTATTGGTAGTGGAGGACCTGGTGGTCATTGTTTTACTGGTCTTACTGCCAGCCATTGCCCTGTCCAGAGCGTTTGAAGGAGGCGCCATGCTGATGACACTGGTCAAACTGGTTTTTTTTCTGATCCTCTGGTTTGTTTTGGGGATTTTCCTGATCCCGACCTTCTTAAAGAAAATGCGCAGTATGCTGGACGAAGAGATGCTGCTCATGCTTGCCATCGGCCTTTGCCTGGGCATGGTCGTGCTGGCCACAAAGGCCGGTTTTTCTGCTGAATTGGGCGCCTTTATAATGGGTTCTATTTTAGCAGAAACCACTTCAGCAGAAAAAATTGAGCATCTCTTTAAACCCGTAAAGGATGTTTTTGGGGCCGTATTTTTTGTTTCCGTCGGGATGATGATTGATCCTGCAGCTATGTGGGAATACCGGCTGCCGATTGTCATTGTAACGCTGCTGACGATATTCGGCAAGTTTTTCAGTTCCGGCCTTGGCGCTTTGTTGTCTGGCCAGCCATTGAAGCAGTCTGTACAGGTAGGCATGAGTATGGCCCAGATCGGTGAGTTTGCCTTTATTATCGCAGGCCTGGGGGTGACGCTGAATGTGACCAGCGATTTTCTGTTTCCCGTGGCAGTGGGGGTGTCTGCTCTTACGACCTTCACCACACCCTATATGATCAAGTCTTCTGATGGTGCCTACAAGCTCTTGCTTAGGGTTATTCCGGACAGATGGGTGAACTCTGTGAATCTGTATGCGTCCAGTACGCAAAAGATCCAGGCAGAGAGCGCCTGGAAAACAGTGATCAAATCCTACACTACTATATTGATTACCAACGGAATTGTTATAATTGCCATTCTGCTGCTGTCCGTTAATTTATTGGAGCCATTTTTGATTGATAAGATCAAAGATATCTTTTATGTCGGGGTTGTCGGTGTATTTGTCACACTGCTGCTGGCCGTTCCTTTTTTCTGGGGACTGATGATGAAACGACCTGCAGGTCTCGCTTATAAAGAACTCTGGATGAACAGCATCTATAACAGGGGGCCGCTTTTGATGATTGAGATCACGCGCAACCTCATCGGTGCTTCTCTGATCGGCTTACTGCTGGACCGGTATTTCTCCGGAGAAGTGGCCTTATTGGTCTTGCTGCCGGTTATACTGGTGCTGTTTTATGTATTAGGTAAGAAGATACAGCAGTTTTACGGCAAGCTGGAATCGAGGTTTCTGACCAACCTGAATGCAAGGGAAGCAGCGGCAAATGCCAATCGTCCTTTATTAGATCTGGGTAAGTATGATATTTCTGATTGGGAAACACATATTTCGCAGCATATTGTAAGCCCCAATGCGACTTTCCTGGGTAAATCCTTACAGGAGCTTAAATGGAGGGAAAAATACGGCGTAAATATCGCTTTTATCAAAAGAGGGGATAACGTAATTTTACCGCCTAAAAGAGAAGAGATTATTTTCCCTTCAGATGAAATAGGGGTCATAGCAACGGATGAGCAGTTAAATAAGTTTCAGCCGGTGCTGGAGGCCAGTCACGAGGAAGCGTATAGGAGCAGTACCAGCAAGATTGAAGATGTGGGGCTGCAGCGCCTGGTCGTAGATGAGCATCTGCGCTTTAAAGGAATGACTATCCATGATAGCGGTATCCGGGAAAAAACCGATGGCCTGGTGATCCGGGTGGAGCGCGAAGACCAGCATTTTATCAATCCTTCTTCGGATACAATGTTACAATGGGGTGACGTGATCTGGCTGGTGGGCAATAAACAAAAGATTCAGGCACTGAAGGAGGCCTGAGCTGTCATCATGCAATAGGTGACTGAGTTGGATTGGTTACCTTTGCGCTTAAAACAAGGATTTTCTGAGAACATTTCTAAAAATACTTGGGCGTACATTTTTGATTATACTGGCAGTCTTACTGTTGGTATGGATACTTATTCAAACAGAGCCCGTTCAGAATTTTCTGGTAAAAAAAGTAACGGCAAGGCTGTCAAAGGACTTGCACACGGAGGTCAGTATCAGGCATGTCAGCTTTACGCTCTTCAACCGGATGGACCTGGATGATATCCTTATCAAGGATCAAAAAAAGGATACTTTGCTTGCAGCAGGTGCTTTAAAGGTCCGGATCAGTGACTGGTTTTTCCTTAAAAATAATATTGAACTCAAATATATCGGTCTTGAAGATGCTTCCTTTTACCAGAACAGGAAAGACTCTGTCTGGAACTTTCAGTTTTTAATGGACTATTTCTCTGGCTCCAAAAAGGATACAGCATCGGGCCATATCGGACTGGATCTCAAAAAGGTCGACTTTAAAAATGTCCGCTACTATAAACAGGACAGGTGGCGCGGGGAAGATATGGATGTGTACGTCGGCCGCCTGCTTTTAGACGCCAACAAAATAGATTTAAATACACTGGATTTTAAGCTGCATTATCTGGAACTGGACAAGCCTAAGTTTGAATTGGTGCAATATAAAGGCAACCGCCCGGCACCTCCACCTTCTTCCGGACAGGACCTTGGCCGCTACTTTAATGCAGCCGGTATGCATATAGAGTTAGACAGCCTTCATTTAATGAACGGGACCTTTGGGCTGATCAATAAAATGCGCCCCCATACGGTCGTGCCTTATTTTGATGACCGTTATATCCAGTGTAATCATCTGGATATTGCTGCCAGGAAACTTTCGTTCGTACAGGATACGATCAAGGCGGATATGGAACTCAGCACAACGGAGAGAAGCGGTTTTACCATCAGGCATTTAAAATCTGATTTTAAGCTGACGCCTCAGATCATGGAGTTTAAAAATCTGGATATCCTGACCGGAGGCAGTCATCTGGAGGATTATTATGCGATGCATTTTAAAGACTTCACGGAGGATATGGGCGATTTTACAGAAAAAATAAATATTACTGCCCGTTTTAAAAATGCTGAGGTCAGCAGTAATGATATTGCTTATTTTGCGCCTGAACTTAAAGACTGGAAAAAGCAGTTTAAGCTGTCCGGCACGCTGCAAGGCACTGTTGGCAATTTTAAAGCCCGGAATTTTCTGATCAGCGGTAATGGGGGAATGGTCATGAGAGGAGATATGGCGATGAAGGGGCTGCCGGATATCAAAAACACCGTTATGGACTTTGATACGCTGGATCTACACACGAACTATAACCAGTTGTTGCCTATTGTTCCAAGCCTGAAAGAGCTTAAAAATCCGAATCTGGCCGCGCTCGGGGACATGCACTACAGTGGCAATTTCCATGGAACCATCTTTGACTTTAATACCAAGGGGAGCCTGACCACTGCCCTGGGTGCTGCCCAGGCGAACCTGAACCTGAGTTTTCCAGATAACGCGGAACCGACTTATAAAGGTACTGTTATTACCAAGTCCTTCGATCTGGGAACCTTTATAGAAGCAGGGGCCTTGGGGAATGTAGCCTTTAACGGTAGTTTTGAAGGCAGTTCTTTTACGCTGAATGCCATGCGCGCCGGCCTTAAAGGCCACTTTGACAGTCTGGAGGTCAATCACTATCCCTATAGCGGAATAGATGTCAACGGTACGTTCCAGAAAAGATATTTTACCGGGGAGCTTAAAGTGGATGACCCTAATGCGACTTTTTTGTCAAATGTGGAGATAGATTTTAATGGGGAGAAACCCAGGTTTAATGTTCTGGGAGACCTGGTCGGGCTTGATATGCGTAAGACCCACCTGACACGGGAGAATATGAACCTTACGGGTTTGTTTGACTTGAATTTTGAAGGAAATAATATCGATGACTTTGTGGGATCGGCAAAGCTGTTGAACGTATCGCTGATCAAAGACAGCACGCCGCTGAATTTTGATTCCCTTACCCTGACAGCCAGTGTAGACACCAACCAATATAAGGTGCTGACTGTCGAAAATAATGAGTTCAATGCCAGGGTGACGGGCGCCTATTCTATTTTGGATCTGCCGGTGACCTTCCAGTCCTTTTTAAACAAATATTATCCCGCCTTTATCAATCCCCCGAAGGAAGTTCCTAAAAACCAGCATTTTACGGTTCAGATCGAGACGGGGCATTTCGACCCTTATATCAACCTGATTGATACCAACCTGCATGGTTTTGATAGTGTCAGCATCCAGGGAGCTGTGAATACAGAAGATTCGGGCAGCTTTTATTTTGATGCCCGTATCCCTGAGCTCAGGTATAAACGCTTCAGGTTAACAGGGACGCATCTTGCGGGGAAAGGCGATTTTGAAAAAATTGATTTTGGCGGCAGGGTCGATAAATTTTATCTCAACGACAGCTCCTTTTTCCCCAATACCAAATTGTTGATCAATTCAAAAAACGATCATTCACTGGTGCAGCTCACAACAGGTTCTAATAATACGATCAACGAGATCAATATATCGGCCATGGTGGACAACCTGTCTGATGGGGTAAAGATCCAGTTCCAGCCTTCCTATTTTGTACTCAATGACAAGAAGTGGGACCTGGAAAAACAAGGAGAGATCGTCATCACAAAGCATTTTGCCTCTGCCAGGAATGTAAAGTTCTCCCAGGGGTTTCAGGAGCTGACAGTAGAGACAGAGAAGGGCAGAAGAGATACGACTAATAATAATCTGGTCTTTAATCTCTCCAAGGTCAATATCGGAGATATAACGCCGCTGTTCTTTACCAGCCCCAGGCTGGAGGGGCTGGCAACAGGCTCGATCGTTATGATTAACTTTTTCGGAGACTTCAGTGCTTATGAAAAACTGAAACTTGAACAGTTCAGGGTGAACGGAGACTCCGTAGGGGTGGTGAATACCACTGCTTTTTATTCTGCCCGAAATGACCGTATATCATTGAAGGCCGATGCGGACAACCAGGATTATCATTTTAATGCAGAGGGCGATTATAATCTCAAGGATTCCATTGGTTCGCCACTGGATCTCAATGTCCGTCTGAGGGAGACAAAAATTAGCTTCCTGAACCAGTTTCTGGGAAACCTCTTTGAGCATATCGATGGTAAAGGAACCGGGGATATTGAGTTAAAAGGTTCTTTCGATAAGCTCAAGTTGCTGGGTAAAGCACATATAGACTCGGCAAGTCTGGATGTTATCTATACCCGGGTAAAATATTTTGTGCCTTCCGCAGATTTTGTCTTTAATGACGGTAATATTGATTTTGGTACGTTCAACGTAAAGGATATTTATGGAAATACAGGGACAGTGAAGGGAAAACTCTATCATGACGGATTTCAGAATATGCGCTTCGATTTTGATATGAGCTCTCCCAAGATCCTGGTCTTAAACACCCAGCCCTCTGATAATGAACGTTTTTTTGGTAAAGCCATCGCCAATGCACGATTTACACTGAAAGGTTCCGAAGACCACATGCAGATGGATATCAAAGGCAGTGTGGCGGACTCTTCGAATATCAGCATTAATACCAATACAACGGCGGTAAGCAGCGATGCTGATTTTATCGTCTTTAAAAAATATGGTGAGGAAGTAAAAACCAGTGACCAGCATGAATCTCATCTGAACATTAATATGGATCTTTCGGCCAATGACCTGGCTGTGATCAATGTGATCCTGGATCCGCTTACCGGAGATGTGATCACCGCGACCGGAAACGGCCGTCTGCAGATCTTTATGCCGGCGCACGGAGATATGACCATGAAAGGGAAATACGTTATCTCCAAGGGGAATTATAACTTTAACTTCCAGACTTTCTTAAAGAAGCCCTTCCAGTTTATTGAAGGCGCCAACAACTTTATAGAATGGACCGGCGATCCTTATAATGCAAACCTGAATATCGATGCACAGTACACCGCACATCAGGTGAGCATCAATGATCTGATCAACACACAGTCCAGTGTCCAGGGGCAGGCCGGCCTCAATAATATCAGGGGTTACAGGGGAGATGTATATGTTGTGGTGGAACTCAGGGGGCATCTGCTGAAGCCGGATATCGGCTTTAAAATAGACTTTCCCACCGGGAGCTCCGTGAAATCCGACCCTGATTTTGCCCTGTTTATCAACCGTATGCAGAGTGATCAAAATGAGATGCTCAAGCAGGTCACTTACCTGATCGTATTTAATGCCTTTGCGCCCTATGGTCAGACCGGTGCCAATTCGGCCAATTTCGCCTCCGCAGGAGTCAATACGATTTCTTCACTGGTCACCCATGAGCTGAATAATTTATTCTCCCATGCCCTGACAAAGCTGACAGGCGACCAGGGACTTCGTTTTGAGGTAGGGGCCGCCACCTATAGCAGTGCCAGTATATTGGGACAAGGTGCAAGTTCGGGACGGCTGGACCGGCAAAGTGTGAACTTTAAACTTTACCAAAGCCTGGCCAATGACAAGATCGTGCTCAGTTTTGGCTCTAACCTGGATTTTGGCCTGGGGAGCTCTACGGCCGCTATGGAAAACGGCAGTTTCCAGTTTCTGCCGGACATCTCTGTACAGTTTATACTCACCAGAGACAGGAAATTAAGGGCGGTGATCTTTAACAGAAGCAGTCTGGGGGTGGCTTCAGCCGGCTCAATAGGCCGTCAGAACCGTTATGGGGTATCCATTTCCTATACCAAAGACTTTGAAAAGCTATTTGCGGGGAAAAAAGAACAATTTAAGGAGATTAAGAGCCGGGAAAATGAAATGGAGGTACGGCCTAAATGACACTTTGACGGGAACCAACACGCAAACAGGCGACTTCATCTTAGATGACGAGTCGCCTGTTTGTATGAGTTATATGAATGCCTGTATGACAGGCCGAGACCGTTAATTTATTTTTTTCATGCCCCCGATCAAAATGGAAATCATGTTTTCTTCCAGTTCCTCAGGCGGAATCTGTGTCTTGGACCGGTGCCAGGATTCAATACCATTGATCGCATGCAGCAGTAACCAGATGGTGGAGGGTACATTGATCTCTTTAATCTCACCCGCCTCAATACCTTTGGTGATAATATGGTTGATTCTTTTGCGATAGTTATGCTTCATTGTCTGATAGCTGGAAAGATAGGCATCTTCCAGGTGAACCCACTCTCTGTCTGCCACCACCACATCGTCAAAGTTCTCAATCATCTGGTTGATCAAAAAGCGCAGGATTAACTCCACCTTCTTCAGATAGGGTTCTTTAGAATTTTCTACGGATTCCAGATAGTCGTTATAAATATTAGCGGTGTTAAAGCAGATATCATATAAAAGCTCAGACTTGGAGCGGATATGATTATATAAGCTTGCTGCCTCAATCCCGATTTTCTCTGCCAGATCACGCATACTGGCAGCTTTATAGCCGCGTTGACGAAACAGGTTGGACGCTGCATTTAAGATAACGTCTTTTTTTGTGATGTCTTTGTCTGTTTTGATTCTTGCCATAGCTACAAAATTATAATTATTTCAATGCAAAATAAGAAAATTTGTTAGTATTTCAACTAAGGGAATGGATTTTGTGAGGTGAATGCGGAAAAATGTGCGAATTGTCATGATAATGGATGAAAAACAGATGCTGGAACTACTTGATTGCTCCGATATAACACCGGAAGAAGACGCGGGTCAGAAAGTGGCTTTGTTAATACAGGCCGTAGCATATTTACTGGAAACGGATTTTCCCAGACTTTGTCAGATATTATACCGGGTGGACGTAGATGAAAGCATGCTAAAAGATGCCTTAGCGTGTCCGGTGGCTCCTCCTGCTGAAATTATTGCGCGCCTGCTTTTGGAAAGACAAAAACAAAAAGTAGCTTTACGGGCGAAGTACACGGCTCCCTCTGTGGATATTCCTGAAGAAGAAAAGTGGTGATTTAATCTTTTTGTTATTTTTTCACAGAGGGGCTTTGAACAGCAAAACCAGAAAAAATGTATCAATCCGAGACAACAATCCGGGTCCGGTATGCAGAAACCGACCAGATGGGTGTAGTGTATTATGGCAATTATGCGCAGTATTTTGAGGTAGGCAGGGTAGAGGCCATTCGTCAGTTAGGCTATAGCTACAAAAAAATGGAGGAAGAAGGTTTTGTCATGCCTGTTGTGGCCATGGAAACAAAATATTTAAGATCGGCTTATTATGATGAACTGCTGACCATTGTAACGACGATCCGTAATTTACCGACGGCTCACGAGATCATCTTTGATTGCGAGATCTTCAATGAAAGAAAAAAATTATTAACTACGGGTAAGATCAGACTCTATTTTATGGATAAGACCACCTGGAAGAAAATACACATCCCTCAAAACTTAAAAGCCAGACTGGAACCCTTTTACAGTGCCTGAGGCAAATTTATCCAATGGTTATGTCATAATTGCCTGACAAGTAGTCGCGATTACGACAAAGCGCGGTCGCTACGCTTTAATATTTCCGGTCGGTCGTATATCTGACCAGTTCCTCCAGCGCATCGCGCACCTCAGACTTTGGGTAATGGAATAATAATTCCAGGGCCTCATCCCTGAATTGGTTCATTTTTTCCGTTGCATAGTCAATGCCGCCGGATGCTCTTACCGTATCAATGACATATTTGATCTTGTCTTTGCGGGTATTTTGGTTCTTGACGATATAGATCAGTTTTCTGCGGGTGTCTGAAGAAGTGTTATTAAGCGTATATATTAAGGGCAGGGTCAGTTTTTTTTCCTTGATGTCATTACCTGTGGGCTTACCGATACTCGCGGCCCCGTAATCAAACAGGTCATCTTTTATCTGAAAAGCCATCCCTACTTTCTCACCGAAGGACTCCAGGCGCTGGATATCCTGTTCCTGTTCAAAGGTCGAACAGGCTCCGGCACCACAGGCAGAAGATAATAAAGAGGCTGTTTTGCCCCGGATAATATCATAATAGACTTCCTCATCGAGGTTCAGGCTCCTGGATTTTTCCATCTGGAGCAGTTCTCCCTCACTCATTTGCTTTACGGCAGTAGAAAGAATCTGCAATATCCTGAAATCGCCATTATTGATGGAAAGTAACAGACCTTTTGAGAGAAGATAGTCGCCTACCAGCACCGCCACTTTATTTTTCCAAAGTGCATTAATAGAGAAAAAACCTCTGCGTTCGTGGGCATCATCTACCACATCATCGTGCACCAGCGTCGCTGTATGCAGCAATTCAACCAGTGAAGCAGCCCGGTAGGTCTTTTCATTGACAGGACCGCCGAGTCTGGCACTCAGCATCACAAACATCGGGCGCAGCTGTTTGCCTTTACGCTTGACGATATATTGCATGATGCGATCCAGAAGGGGAACCTTGCTTTTGACGGCGGCTTTAAAATGACGCTCAAACTCACTGAGCTCTGCGGCGATAAGTTGATTTGCTTTTTTCACTAATAAAACGTGTAAAATAGGCTTGCTAAGGTAATATTATAAAATTTAAAGGGAAAAATAAACTTTTCGTTAGCAAGATAGTCTATTCAACGTTTTGTATCAGCTATAACCAGATAATTAATAATTTTAATTTATAGCATTAATGAATTTGGTTTGGCACGATATATGTAAATATGGATAAGAATGAAATTCGTATAAAATATAAGCAGTCTTTGAAGGCGGAATTTACTTATATTTAGTAAACAATTAGAGAATTAAATGTAATAAATATTTGCTATTTCAATTACTATTACTATTTTTGCCCTCGAATATTCATTGGAAGCATTAAATAAAAAATTAAATCTCAATTTATGGCAAGCAAAAAGTACACGATGATGTTAGGTCTTTTAGGCCTTATCTCGACAGCAGCTTTTGCTCAAGACACCAGTACAACTACTAGCGAGTCTGTGAGCACTCAGGGTACCAGCATCTCTGCCGGCACCAATGCTGACGATTCATGGATCTACGATGGCACTAACAAAGTGCGCGTTACCAAAGAAGATCAGCAAAATGGTTTCTTAAACCACACAAACCCTTATCCTGCGAAACCACGTAACATGATGGAGCTGGGTATCGGTCTCGGACCCTCTTTCCTTTTCTCTGCCATTGACCCTCGTTTCGGTTATGGTGCAAGCATCTCTTTAAGAAAAGCACTGGGTCACACTTTCTCTGTAAGATTAGGTTATGGTGCATCTAACAACTTCGGTCTGGACTATCGTCTGCGTCCGGTAAGTGATGCGACACTGCCTGCTTCTGTAAAAAGTAAATATGGCAACGGTAACACTTACCTGGCCAACTATAAGACCTTTATCCAACAGGCTTCCTTAGACCTGATCGCTGATCTGAACTCTCTTAGCCACTACCGCGGTAACCCTAAAACCAGTTTCTATGCTTTAGTAGGTTATAGCTTTAACATGGCTAACGTTGCGATCAACGCCCTGGATTCTAAAGGTGACGCTTACACCTGGAACCTGCCTCAGGGATCCAGAAAAGATATCAAAGACGCCGCCAAGAATCAATTAGAAGAAGGTCAGTCTAACGGTATCCTGGATGTTAAGGGTAAGAACGATTACGGCAGACAATATGAAACTGCTGGTTTAGACAGCAAAAGAGATGATGTCGTAGGATCTGATGAAACTGTAAACCGTCACGGCTTAGACGCTGGTGTTGGTGTTGCTTTCAAAGTTTCTCCAAGATTCAATATCGGTATCGAGCAGAAATTCACTATGTTCTTCAGCAACTCTGATGTACTGTCTGGTTTACACCTGAGCCGCGAAGGCCGTAACACTACTTTAAGCTCTACTCAAGTTCGTTTCAACTTCAACCTGGGTAACAGCGATAAGAGAATCGAGCCACTGTGGTGGGTTAATCCTGAAAACTATGTGTATAACAAGTTAGCTACACGTGACGTATTACCTGATGCTGATGGCGATGGTGTTACTGATCAGTTCGACCAGGAACCAAATACTCCAGCCGGTTGTGCAGTTGATACACACGGTCGTTCACTGGATACAGATGGTGACGGTGTACCTGATTGCAGAGACAAACAAGTGCTGACTCCTCAGTCTTGGTTCCCTGTTGATGCTGATGGTGTTGGTACTGAACCAGAACCAGCTTGTTGCCAGGAGCTTCGTGATAAATTAGCCGCTCAGCCAGTTACTGAATGTGCTATCACAAGCTTACCAAGCGTAAACTTCAACAAATCCAGCATTAAATTGGATGACGCTGCTCAATCAGCATTGACTTCTGCAGCTGCTCAGTTGAATTCTAATCCTAATTGTAAAGTGAAAATTGTTGGTTACGGTGCTTCTAACAAACGTGCTCAACAGTTAAGCTGGGATAGAGTAAATGCTGTTAAGAACTTCCTGATCGAACAGCAAGGTATCTCTGAAGGTCGTATCATCTTCACTTATGGTTATGATGGTGATGCAAACACAGTAGATCTTCAGCCTACTACTGAGTCAGGTCCTAGCACAGTACCTGCTCCACATCCAAATCTTCAAAAATAATAGCACAGCTATTTAATTGAAAATAAAAAGAGAGTCACTCAGCAATGAGTGGCTCTTTTTTTTGGTCCATAATATTGATTTTCCACAAACCTTATGAATCCGTTATTATTGGTTTTGCCAAGGATTGAGTAATTTTAGGGTTGCTTAAAAGACCTCTATGTATAAACTATTATTGATACTGTCTGTTTGTCTGTTCTCCATATCTGCCCGGGCGCAGGACAGTTATTTTTATGGGTATGTCAAGGACAGTATTACCGAACTGCCCATTCAGGATGCGCATGTGGCTGCCAGCAGTGATGATACCAGCGATTATACCAATATACACGGACTTTTTGTGATCAAAGCACACCAGGGAGATACGCTGACACTGCTCAGAGTGGGGTATTTTAGCCAGAAAATAGTACTTGAGGGAGGGATTTTAAGCGATACCCTGCACATTACAATGATTCCTAAAACCCATGAGTTAGAGAGTGTGATTGTCTCTTCTTATAGTTATGAGGATTACCAGGCCGACAGTGTAGACAGGCGGCGTTATTATGAACAGGCGATTGGTTATGCCAAACCCTTGTTTGATAATGCCAATACCGGGGCCGGGCTGGGGATCAGCCTGGACAGAATCTTTAGCCACCGTCAGCGTAATAAAAAGCGGGCGTTTAAACTGTTCAGGGAGGTAGAGGAGGAAAAATATGTCGATTTCAGATTTAATCCGATCCTGGTGCATAGCTACACAGGCTTAAAGGCAGACAGCTTACAGCAATTTATGAACAGGTACCGGCCATCTTACAGATGGCTGCGGGAACATAACAGGCAGGTGGATCTGCTTTATTACATAAACGCTAAACTGAAAAAATATTTTAGGCAGTAACCCCGAATTGCTGCGTGAAAAAGGGCCATTTTTCCGAATTCTTAGCGAACTTTACGCCCGCTGCTGAAGGGCGGCAGCCAACCATCATTTTTGACTTTAATTATTATACTATGTGGTATAGACTGGGGAAGTGGATCATCAAATGGCGCATTTTACTTTTATCCATACTGGCCATCGCTACGCTTATCATGGGGTATCTGGCCAAGGATATTAAAATGAGCTACGAGTTTTCTAAGGCTATACCGGTTGATAATCAAAAATATCAGGATTACCAGGCATTTTTAAAGACCTTCGGACGGGACGGTAATACGGTCGTAGTGGGTCTTGAGTCAGATAAATTCTTTACCAAGGACGTCTTTAATCAGGTGGCGGGCTTACAAAAGGGTATCAAAGCAGCCAGAGGTGTTACCGGCGTTTTAAGTGTACCTGCAGCTGTTGACCTGAAAAAGATCGACAGCCTGCAAAAGTTCCAGCCTGAGAATATTTTTTCTGCCCCTTATACCGACCAGGCTGACCTGGACAGCAGCACTGCCAGGTTCCTGAATCTGCCTTTCTATGATGGTCTGCTCTATAATAGTCAAAAACATGCTTATCTGATTGCTGTGTCCCTGGATGATACGCTGATCAACAGCAAGGAGAGAACAAATATTATTAACGGTATTATGCAGCCTATTGAATCCTTCGAAAAGGCTTCAGGACTGCAGGTACATGTCAGCGGGCTTCCTTATATCCGTACCACCGTGGGGGACAAGATTGCACATGAACTCAACTGGTTTTTATTAGGCTCATTTTTGCTTTCTGCCATTACGCTCTGGCTGTTCTTCAGGTCTTTCAGTGCGATGCTGATGAGTCTGGCAGTGGTCGCTATGGGTGTTATATTCAGTGTGGGTACCATGGTGTTATTGGGGTACAGGATCACGCTGCTTACTGCACTTATCCCGCCGCTGATCGTGGTCATCGGCATCCCGAATTGTATCTACTTTTTGAATAAGTATCACGGCGTTTATAAGGAAAAACAAAATAAATACCAGGCCATTATCATGATGGTTGGGCGAATGGGGATCGTAACGCTATTCTGTAATATCGCTGCGGCTATCGGGTTTGCAGTATTCGCATTTACCAGCAGTGATCTTTTAAAAGAGTTTGGTGTGGTTGCCGGTATCAATATCATGGTGCTTTTTTTAATCTCCCTTATTTTTATACCTTCTTTACTCAGTATGCTGGCTGCACCTAAACCGGTGCATATGCGCTATCTGAATAACCGGTATTTAGCCAGGGTGCTGGTCAGGATTGAAAAGTGGGCTTTCTATCATGTCAAATATGTTTACGGCGTTACCATTATTCTATTGATCGCTGCCGTGCTTGGTACACTTCGTATGAAAGCGGTCTCTCACGTTGTGGATGACTTGCCGCATTCTGATAAGATCTACACAGACCTTAAATGGTTTGAATCTAATTTTAACGGGGTGATGCCGCTGGAAGTGGTCATAGATACCAAGAAGAAAAACGGCTTATTCCGTAATCTGCGGACCATTGATAAGATCGATGCGTTTTCTGCTTATCTGGCGGCCCAGCCGGATGTTGCCAAACCTCTTTCCTTTGTCAGTGCCCTTAAATTTGCCCGCCAGGCTTTTTATGAAGGGGACAGCACCTATTATGGTGTCTTGACGCAGTTTGAAGTGCCGTTTATGGGTAGTTATATCCAGGAGATTAATAAACAGTCAAAGGATGCAGCCGCCAATAAAAGTGTGCTCAGCAGCATGGTCAGCCGCTTTATTGATTCCGGCAAGCAAAAAGCCAGGATCAGTGTCAATATGAAAGACGTGGGAACCACCAGGCTGCCCGTACTGCTGGACAGTTTCAGACATGAAGCAGACCAGCTCTTTGACACGGCGCATTATAAGGTAACCTTCACTGGCTCTACAGTGACTTTTCTGGAAGGTTCCAGTTATATTGTTGAAGGTTTGGGCGAGAGTATCTTCTGGGCTTTTATCCTGATCGCTCTTGCCATGCTCTATTTATTTAAGTCACCCAGAATGCTGTTTTGTTCGCTGATCCCTAATGTGATTCCCCTGATTGTAACAGCGGGCGTGATGGGCTGGCTGGGAATTTCTATCAAACCATCGACCGTATTGGTGTTTAGTGTTGCCCTGGGTATTGCCATTGACGTGACCATCCGGTTTTTGATCAATTATAAGCAGGAGCTGCCCAGGCATAATAATGACATCGATGCAACGCTTAAGCAAACAATCACGCATACCGGCATCAGTATCATTTATACATCCCTGGTGCTGGTAGCGGGTTTTATCATTTTTATATTCAGTGAGTTTGCCGGAACTGAGAGTCTGGGCTGGCTGACTTCACTGACACTTGCTGTTGCTACACTCACCAATCTGGTCTTACTGCCGGTACTCATTAAGACCTTGCCGGGCAAGAAAAACAAAAGCAGGCGCAGGTAAAGGCAAGTATCCATTTTGGCTATTCAACGTATTGAAACAGAGTTAACTATTTTTAATGGGTTATTGATTGTATAGATTTTGCCCATCCCCGGAAAAATGCGTTTCACAAAACCGAGCGCCTTCGGGGTGAAGGCACACAGGGAACAGTGAATTATGGCAGGTAAGGCCGTTCACTGGTACAGGTCACAATGTGCATAATTAGTTTCTGTAAATCCATCGTTCTGATTAAATTTGGGTCATGCAAGCAAATCATCCAATAGGTATTTTTGATTCCGGTTATGGAGGTCTGACCATATTGCAACAGATCAGGTCCACCTTGCCCGACTATGACTATATCTATCTGGGCGACAATGCAAGGGCGCCCTATGGCTCCAGAAGCTTTGAGACGATTTATGAATATACGCTGGAAGCGGTCAAGTGGTTTTTTAAACAGGGCTGCCCCCTGGTGATCCTGGCCTGTAATACCGCCTCCGCCAAAGCCTTGCGTACCATTCAGCAAAAGGATCTCCCAGGCCTGGCGCCCGACAACCGGGTATTGGGTATTGTAAGGCCGACCAGTGAAGTGATCGGTCATATGAGTGAAGGCGGCAATATTGGTATACTGGCGACACAAGGCACCGTAGAATCAGAATCCTATATACTGGAGATCCGCAAGTTCTTTCCCGAAGTAAATGTAATACAGCAGGCCTGCCCTATCTGGGTACCGCTGGTGGAATATGGTGAGCAGGACAATCCAGGGACGGACTATTTTATCAGAAAATACATTGATGCCTTACTTAAAAAAGATGGCAGTATTGATACCGTTTTACTGGCGTGCACACATTATCCTTTATTGCAGAAGAAAATAAAGGAATATATGCCGGTAGACATCCAGGTGGTGACACAGGGTCAGATTGTAGCCGATAGCCTCGCGGACTATCTGTTGCGTCATCCTGAGATGAGTGAAAGGATTTCCAGGGAGGGGCGTATGGACTTCTATACGACAGACCGTGCAGAGACGTTTAATCGTCAGGCTGCAAGGTTTTTTGGGGCCGAGGTCTCTGCCACACAAATCCATCATCTTTAAATACAGAAAACGATTTATACAAGAACTAAAATCATACAATATGGCAGGCGCAGATCAATTCTTAAGTCAGATTCAATCGGGTTATCAGTTTAAGGGGCCGTCCGTAAAAATAGGTGTCGGCATGCTGGACGGTAGTGCCGTTAAAGGCGCAGATGTTAACCTGTCGCTGAAGATGATGAACCGCCATGGTCTGATCGCAGGGGCCACAGGCACCGGTAAGACCAAGACTTTGCAAACGATCAGTGAGTTTTTAAGTGACGCAGGTGTGCCCGTCATGGTGATGGATATCAAAGGAGACTTAAGCGGCCTTGCTGCTCCCGGCAGTGAAAATGATAAGATCAAGGAGCGTTATGAACTATTGGAACTGGATTACAGTCCCAAGGCATTTGCGGTTGAATTACTGTCTCTGAGTAAGGAAAAAGGTGTCCGGCTCAGGGCAACGGTCAGTGAGTTTGGCCCTATCTTACTTAGTAAGATTCTGGAACTCAACGAGACTCAAAGTTCACTGGTTGCGGTAATGTTCAAATATGCCGATGATCAAAAGCTACCGCTTGTCGGGCTCAAGGATTTTATCAAACTGCTGCAATATATCAGTGATGAAGGCAAGCAAGAGATTGAAAAGTCTTATGGCAAGATCTCTACCGCCTCTACCGGTACGATCCTTAGAAAAGTAATCGAGCTGCAGGGACAGGGGGCCGATATTTTTTTTGATGAACCCAGTTTTGAAGTGGCAGACCTGATGCGTACAACAACGGGCGGCAAGGGGATGATCAATATCCTTCGGGTAACCGATTTACAGGACAAGCCTAAGCTTTTCTCTACTTTTATGCTGCAGATGCTCGATGAACTCTATGCCAGCAGCCCGGAACAGGGAGACCTGGATTTGCCTAAACTCGTATTATTTATCGATGAGGCACATTTACTCTTTCAGGAGGCAACGGATGCCTTACTGGAAAAGATTGAAACCGTGATCAAACTGATTCGCTCCAAGGGTATCGGGATCTTTTTCTGTACCCAGAATCCGCAGGACGTGCCTGCGCCGATCTTAAGTCAGCTGGGCCTGAAAGTACAGCACGCGCTGCGTGCCTTCACCGCTAAGGACAGAAAAGCCATAAAGACGGCGGCGGAGAACTTCCCGGAGACGGCATATTATAAAACCGATGAACTGTTGACGCAGATGGGCATTGGTGAAGCCCTGATCACCATGTTAAATGAAAAAGGGATTCCGACACCGCTGGTCCACACTTTGCTTTGTTCACCCAGAAGCAGAATGGATATTCTGAGCCCGGAAGAGATTGACCGGGTGGTGGCCGGAAGTCAGCTGGTGGCAAAATATGCGACGGTAGTAGATGAAAGAAGTGCTTATGAGATACTCACGGAAAAACTGTCTCAGGCTGCGGCACCATCTGATGAAGGGCCGGCAAAGGCAAAAAAGAAAGAGAGCGAAGGCGGAATTCTTAGCAATCCGATTATTAAGTCTGCTGCCAGAACCGCCGCTGTGACCATTACCGGTTATATTACCCGTAGCATCATGGGCGCCCTGGGGCTGGGTGGCAAACGTAAAAGATAACCCATAAAAAGTGTATTGGACCTGAAATTTTAGCAATCAGCGGAAGCAATAAAGTATCATCCGCAATTTATTATAGAATCATGTATAAGTATCGAGTTGGTGTATTTGGCGCAGGGCATTTAGGTAAATTTCATATTAATAATTGGCTGGAAATAGAAAATGCGCAGCTGGTCGGGTTCTATGATCCCAGCGACCAGACGGCACAAGAAGTGATCAACAAATATGGGTTGAAGAGGTTTGATTCTGCTGAAAGTCTAATCGCTGCTGTTGATATCGCTGATATTGTTACCCCGACCAACCATCATTTTGAGATGTGTGAATTAGCCATTAAGAATGGTAAACATGTCTTTGTGGAGAAGCCACTGGCTTATACGCTGGAAGAAGGCAAGCGGCTGATAGAAATGATCAAGGAGGCGAATGTAAAGGTGCAGGTCGGTCATGTAGAAAGGTTTAACCCTGCATTTGTCGCTGCCCGTAAATACAGCCTGCACCCGATGTTCATTGAAGTGCACCGGCTGGCACAATTTAATCCCAGGGGAACAGAAGTCAGCGTGATCATGGATCTGATGATCCACGACCTGGATATTATCCTGAGCCTGGTGAAAAGTGATGTAAAACATATTTCCGCCAGCGGCGTCTGTGTTTTGACCGATACGCCGGATATTGCCAACGTCCGCATTGAGTTTAATAACGGCTGTGTGGCCAATTTAACGGCCAGCCGTATCAGCATGAAGAAGATGCGTAAGATCCGTCTTTTTCAAAAGGAGGCCTATATCGGGATTGATTTTATGGAGAAAAAGACAGAAATCATCAAAATGAAGGGTGAGGCAGACCGGGACGCTTTTAGTTTTGAGATCGATGTGGCCGACGGGCAGAAGAAGACCATTGCCATTGCTAACCCCAAAATCTTGGAAACGAATGCAATAAAAGAAGAACTTTCTTCGTTTATTAATTCAATTGAAAATGGTAAACCGGTTATTGTGAGTGAGATTGATGGCTACCTGGCCATGGAGGTGGCTCACAAGATCCTGGAGAAGATAAACAAAAATAATGCTATTGCACTGCATTGACCGGGATTCATGCGTGCATAACCTAATGTAATGCATGAATGAGAAAGCCCTAATATTAAAGAACAATGCCAAAACCTATTATTTTTTATTAGACTTTCTGTCCGTTTTACTGGTTTGGGTCGTGATTGCGCTGGTGCGCTCTGAGCAGCTGCTGACCAGGGGGTATGGTTTTCTGACGGTTGGTCAGTGGGCACGGGCTGCCGCAGTACTTTGCTTTTGGATGCTGCTGTTTACCATAACGGGGGCTTACCGTTATTCTATTTTTGAAAAATCCCGCCTCAATGAGTTCTTTGTGACCTTTTTTCAGACATTTTTTGGATGTCTGATCATTTTCTTTACGCTTTTCTTAAGGGATAAACAGGATTATGGTTACCATTTTAAGATCTTTTTTCTTTATTGGTGGCTTCAACTGTTGCTGACCTATTTTTTTAGGGGATGGCAGCTCAAACGGGCTAAGCAGAAGATGAAGCAGGGCGCATTTTTTTTTACGACTTTACTTATTGGAAATCGTTATAAAGCCCTGAAGGCGTTTTATTCGGTAGAGGATTTTTACAAAAACCTGGGCTATAAAATCGTGGGATTTTTAACGACCAGTTTCAGCACCTCTCCGGTAACGGCCACCCTGGAAAGCAAGGTGCCTAAACTGGGCATGGCGGAAGATCTTGTAAGGACGCTGATGGCAGATCGTATAGATCAGGTAATTGTTGCGCTGGAGGAAGATGAGATCCAGATGATGCAGCCCCTGATCAGTACCTTAAGTGAACATGATGTCCTCATCCGGATTGTGGCCGAAGATATGGATATCATCAAGGGCTCTGTTAAAACCTCCAATGTGCTGAACGCGCCTTTTATTACCATCAATACGACCGTCATGGTGGATTGGCAGTATAATCTGAAAATAGTGCTGGATAAGGTGTTTTCGGTTATCGGTATGCTGCTTTTAAGCCCGGTCATTTTATTTGTAGCAGTGCGTACTTACATTGCCAGTAAAGGCGCTGTTATTTATTCGCAGGAAAGGATCGGTTTTAAGGGTAAACCCTTTAAGATCTATAAATTCAGGTCGATGGTGCCGCAGGCCGAGCAGGACGGACCGCAGTTGTCCTATGATAACGACCAGCGTATTACCTCCTGGGGCCGTGTGATGCGCCGCTGGCGTCTGGATGAATTGCCGCAGTTCTGGAATGTTCTGAAAGGAGAAATGAGCCTGGTAGGCCCCCGGCCCGAACGTGCTTATTTTATTGAACAGATCATGGAGCATAACCGTTATTATAAGTACCTGCTTAAAGTGAAGCCCGGGCTGACCTCCTGGGGAATGGTGCGCTTTGGCTATGCATCCAGTGTCCGGGAGATGCTGGAAAGAATGCAGTATGACCTGATGTATATCGAGAATGCGTCGCTGCTCATCGACTTTAAGATTATATTACATACATTAAAAATCATATTTTTGGGGAAGGGTAAATAAGCGCTTGTATCCAAAACCTGCATCATTTTTACTTTTATGAAAAGAGGCATATTGTGTATATTATTAATGAGCTGTTTGTCTGCTCAGGTCTTGCTGCCTTATTTTGTCTCGGCGCAAAAAAGTGCATTACCGCCTGTCTCTGTCCAGGCCCGCTATGAGCTTTATGCGCACCTGCAGGCCGAGGATACGCTGCGCACCTTGTCTGGTTATGAAAAAATCCATATAAAGAATACAGGCCGACAGCCCCTGCGTCAGCTGCCCCTGCGCCTTTACCCCAATAGCTATAGCAGTGACAGTACACAGCTGAGCGAGGAGCTGATTCAAAACCGGGATCTCAGGCTCTATTTTGCCGGGCCGGCGGAACTCGGCAGGATATCCGGGCTGGGTTTTAAAGTGAACGGTAAACCCCTGGAAAATAAGCACTTTTCCGTAGCGGGAGAAGAAATCCTGCTGCCGCTTGCTTCGGAGCTGGCAGCAGGCGATTCATTAGTGCTGGAGACACCTTTTTTGCTGGAACTGCCTACACGCTTAAAAGACCTGGGTTATGACAGCCAGGCCAGTTATCTGAAAGACTGGTATGCGCAGGTGATTACTGATGACGCCAATAATGAAGGGACACTGCTTTTACAATTAAGTATTCCTAAGGACATACACTGCTGGGTAGATGACGTCCGCCAGGATCCGGATGCGGCTGCAGCCGTTACCGCTTCAGCAGATGCAGTGTTTGAGCTGAAGGTGAATCCGCATGCTACGATCACGCTGAGTAAAAATGAAGCGCTTCCTAAAGCAGTTTTGCCCGCATCCCCGGGAGCAGAGACCGCAGCACAGTTTTTTAAAAAACTGTTACCCGGTCCCCTGGCCGCTAAGCGGCCAGCGCGTCCTGAAAGCCTGATGGCACAAATGCGTGCCGCCAGAAAAGGGGAGGCGCTTCAAACAGATAAGCCCCTAAAGCCGGCACTGTTTTTTAATCTTAAACAGGCGGATGACAAAAGATATGTATCCTTTAGCCCGGCAATCGGGTATAACAATTATGACCAGTGGATGCCGGGTATACTGATCCATAACTATGGACTGCCGGCCGGTAAGTTTAATTTTCTGGCAGCACCCCTGTACAGCACGGGAGATCATACACTAAGCGGCAGCGGACGTTTGAGTTATACCAGTCGAGCTCAGCATAGTGCCTGGCAGGTATCCATAGACGCCAGCCGTTATGCCATAAATGTTTTTAGCAGCTGGACAGACGACAATGACAGGTTCCATCAAGGGGGCAATATGCGGCTGACACGTATTGTGCCGGCTATCCGTTACAAATGGTACCCGACGGAAAATAACAGCGATAAGTCCTGGCTGATTGAGGCTAAAGCCTATCTGCTAAACAAAGATACCTGGATCGCTAAAAATGAGGAGCTCATCATGGAGAAAACGACCACTACCATCGGTGAACTGAAGGCTGCATTAAGAAACAACCGCGCATTATATCCTTATTCTCTGGAGTTGAAGCTCCAGGGCACAGACCAGTTTATAAGGGCAGGGCTTACGGGTAATTATTTTCTGAATTATGACGCCCGCGGCAATGGCTTACAGTTGCGCGGTTTTGCAGGTAAGTTCTTTTACCTGAAAGATAAAAACATCCAGAGCGCCAGTAATCTCAGCAATTACTACTTTAATCTGGGGGGCGCCACCGGCGCGCAGGATTTTACCTATAGTGATTACTTTATTGGCCGTAACGAATATGAAGGCTGGATGAGTCAGCAGATGGCAGTATCTGACGGATTTTTTAAAGTGTCTACACCTTATTCACTGAACCCTGTCGGCCAGACAGACGACTGGCTGACAGCCATTAATCTGACCACTGATTTGCCGGAAGCCGTCAATATATTTTCGCTGCTTCCTTTTAAATTACCGGTCAGGCTATTTGCTGATTTTGGGACCTATAGCAGTTTATGGTCAGAATCGCCTGAGGCCGGCAGGTTCTTATATGACGCAGGGGTTCAGGTCAGTGTCCTGAAACAGGCGGTAACGGTATATTTTCCACTGTTGTATAGTAAGGTCTACAGGGATACTTATAAATCTATAGGAGATCTGGGCAGTTATTCCCGGCGGATCCGTTTTTCTGTCGCGCTTGGGAAACTGCTGCCTAAACGGCTCAATAAGGAATTTAAATGGTAGGAATTTCACAGACACATATCCAGATTTTGCCTGCTTCACGGCTTGATCCTGGCTGCTGGGATACTTGCGTTTTTGCGGGCGGCAACGGAACCCTGTTTGCCACCTATGCATATCTCTCACAAATGGCTGATGATTGGAGCGGGCTTGTGGTGGGGGATTACCAGGCAGTGTTGCCTCTTACTTATAAAAGCAAATTTGGCATCAGATATCTGGCGACCCTCCCTTTTGTAAAACAGCTGGGGCTCCTGGGAAACTGGTGTCTTACTCAAAGGGGTGCTGTTTTAAAGGCCATTGGCGGTTTCGCCAGATATGGTGATATTAGTTTCAATTACGCCAATGCGCCAATGATTGCTGAAAAAGCCGAGGCAAGGCCCAATTATATAATAGACCTGCAGCAGGATTATGAGACTATTGCTGCGGCGTATCACAAAACATTGCATAAAAGACTCCGTAAGATCCACACAGAGCAAAGGCTCTTGCTTTGCACGGCTGACAGCCTGCAGGTCGCAGGTAGATATCAGGATTTTTTAGCCGCCAAAACAACCTTAGTCCTACAGAAAGACTTTAACAGGCTGACCCAGCTATTGCAAACCGTATTTGGTAAGGAACATTTTATTCCCTATAGCGTAAAGGATCAGAGCGGACAGGAGCTCCTCTTTGGTTTGTATGCGAAGGACAGACACCGGATTTATAACTTCATGACAGCTGTGACGCCTGAAGGAAGAAAGCAGCATGCATCCGCATTTGCAGTGGATCAGCTTGTCCGTCAATACGGGGGCACGGCAAAAAGCTTTGATTTTATGGGATCTGCCATCCCCGGTGTTCAGGATTTTATTAAAAGTTTTGGAGCGGTCAGCCAGCCCTATTATTTATATCATTTTAACCGGCTTGCCTGGCCACTGAAGCTGCTTAAACGGTGAGTAGGCCGCATTTTATTTTTTTCGTTTTGCCAGAATCGCTTCTGCTATAATCAGATCTACCTGGCGGGTGATCTTAATATTTTCCGCTTCTCCTTCCACCAGGGTGACCTCCTGGCCCATGGCTTCCAGTACAGAAGCTTCATCGGTAAAGCCGGGTTGATAGGGCTGCTCAAATGCTTTTTTGAGTAAACTGCTTTTAAAAGTCTGGGGCGTTTGTATCAGTCTTATATACTCCCTGTCGATGACCCTGGAGCGTCGCCGCGCCTCATTGCCTTCTATGATCCGCATACTGTCGGTGGCCGGGCAGGCAGGTATGGCCGATCCGGTTATCAGCGCCTGTTGGTAACATCTCTGAATCAAAGCAGCAGTGACCAGGCAGCGGACCCCATCGTGTACAAAGACAATACAGTCATCTGGAATGCGCGCTAGACCGCGTGCTACGGATTCAAACCTCGAATTACCTCCGGCAGTAATCGTTACCTGACCACTGTAAGGCTGTTGAGCCAGCAGCGCCGTACCATAGTCGGTCTGATCCTGTGGTAAGACTAAGATGATCCTGATATCTTCACAGGCCCCGATAAACGCTTCAACGCTATGGAGTAATATAGCTTTGCCGGCCAGCGGCAGAAACTGTTTGGGGACGCTGGATCCCATGCGGGTCCCCGAGCCTGCCGCAACGATGATTGCAATTTTGTCCATAGCTCAAAAGTACCTAACTTTCGGAAAAAAATATGGTACCACTTTATGTTCTTTTAGCAGTATTGCTGGTGATTATCTTTAGCGGCCTTGTCAGTGTCAATCAGGGCACCGTTGCCGTTGTCACGATGTTTGGGAAGTACCGGCGTATATTGCCGGCGGGACTGAACTTTAAAATTCCTATTCTTGAACGCATTCATAAGCGGATCAGCATCCAGAACCGGTCTATTGAAATGGAGTTCCAGGCGGTTACCTTTGACCAGGCCAATGTCTATTTTAAGACAATGTTACTGTATGCGGTGATGAGTGCAGATGCAGAAACGATCAAAAAAGTAGCCTTTAAGTTTATCAATGACAGAGAACTGATGCAGGCACTGGTCAGAACCATTGAGGGGAATGTCAGGTCTTATGTGGCGACCAAAAAGCAGGCAGAGATCCTGGCATTGCGCCGCGAAATTGTGGGTTCCGTTAAAATGGAAGTAGATCAGGTGCTGGAAGAATGGGGGTATCATCTGCTGGACCTGCAGCTCAACGATATTACTTTTGACCAGGTGATAATGGAGTCTATGAGTAAGGTGGTCGCCAGCAACAATCTTAAAGCTGCAGCAGAGAATGAAGGCCAGGCTTTGCTGATCACCAAGACCAAGGCGGCAGAGGCGGACGGAAATGCGATCAAGATCTCTGCAGAAGCAGAAAGAGAAGCCGCCAGATTAAGAGGGCAGGGGGTTGCCTTGTTCAGGGAAGAGGTGGCGCGGGGCATGAGTGACGCTGCTGAGCAAATGAAACAGGCGAACCTGGATACAAATGTAATCTTATTTAGTATGTGGACAGAAGCCATTCAGAATTTTGCGGAATACGGCAAGGGCAATATGATCTTTCTGGATGGCAGTGCCGACGGCATGCAAAGAACCATGAAGGAATTAATGGGCATGATGCAGATGCATGATGCACCTAAAAAGTCTTAAGCAGAAAAGGAAAGCGAGAAATGAGCCATTTTAATGTTCGCGTGTACGGGGTTTTCATTCATGAGGGCAAGCTCCTGGTCAGTGATGAATATATCAAGGGGCAGTTTTATACCAAGCTGCCGGGCGGCGGGCTGGAGCCGGGTGAAGGGACCAGAGAGTGCCTGATACGAGAGTTTAAAGAAGAAACCGGCCTGGAGGTCGAAGTAGGGGCGCACCTGTATACGACAGATTTTTATCAAAGGTCTGCTTTTGACCCTGATGACCAGATTATTTCTATTTATTATTGGGTGCATTGTAAAGATATTTCCTGTCTGAAAACCCATGAACATGCTTTTGATTTTGAAGGAGCGGTTCAGGCCCATCCGGACAGGGACCTGGAAAGCTTCAGGTGGGTGGATTGGCAGGCATTATCTGAACAAACAATGTCTTTGCCCATTGACCAGCAGGTAATGGCGCTGCTGCTGGCGGACCGGCCGGATGCCAGCCGGCAGCCCGCTGCTTATTATATCCAGAAAAGCCCCTTTGTAGTACCTACTACAGACGGAAAATTGATCGAAGAGCATTTTGGAGGCGCTTCTACCGGCAGAAAGGACATCAGCATTGCTCATATGGTGGCGCCGGCCGGCTGGTCGGAACCCGCGCAATGGCCCGATTTTGACGAATGGACCTTGGTGAATTCTGGCAAAAAATGCCTGGAAATTAACGGGGAAACGCTCACGCTGGAGGCAGGGCAGAGCATCTGGGTCTCAAAGGGGGCTAAAGTACGTTACAGTAATCCTTTTGACACCCCCTGTACGTACTGGAGCGTATGCCTGCCGGCATTTTCGCCTGAGCGGGTACACCGCGAGTCTGAATAGTACAGGTTTTGAGAATAATTGCCGGAAATGGTTTTCAGATAGCGGATTTTTAGGTTACCTTTGCCCTTCAAAATTTTGTTAGTTATGACATATCATGTACAGATAAAAGTGATGCCTTTAAAGGACCTGTTAGATCCTCAGGGAAAGGCCGTTATGGGTGGGCTTGATAATCTGGGTATCAAAAGTGTCCAGGATATCCGCATTGGTAAACATATTACCATGGAAATCGATGCCGCTGACCAGGAGGCTGCCAGACAGATTGCAGAGACTACGGCTACCAAATTACTGGCTAACCCTGTTATGGAATATTTTGAAGTTGAGTTGATCGGCTAACAGGACTTTACAGCTCTGTTTAGATCCATCACTGATAATATCATGCTCTATATTGTACCCACTCCAGTCGGTAATCTTAAAGATATCACCCTGCGCAGCATTGAAATACTGCAGGCAGTGGATCTGATCTTATGCGAAGATACCCGTACCTCGGGAAAGCTGCTCAGCCATTATGGTATCCACAAACCAACGATGGCCTATCACATGCATAATGAACATAAAGTCGTTGACCGCCTGATCGACCAGTTGAGCGGAGGCAAAAATATAGCGCTTATCACAGATGCAGGCACGCCCGGGATTTCTGATCCCGCCTTTTTACTGGTGCGTGCCTGTGCACACCGCGAGATCCGGGTAGAAACCCTGCCGGGTGCGACGGCCTTTGTGCCGGCACTGGTAAACAGTGGTATTCCCTGCAACCGTTTTTGTTTTGAGGGCTTTTTGCCGCTTAAAAAAGGACGCCAGACCTTAATGAAGGCGCTGGCGGAAGAAACCAGGACCATGGTGTTTTATGAAAGTCCGATGCGCCTGGTAAAGACCTTAAAGGAAATGATCACCTACTTCGGACCGGAGCGCCCCTGCAGTGTCAGCCGGGAGCTTACCAAGTTATATGAACAGACCTACCGGGGAACACTACAGGAAGTCCATGATCATTATGCCGCTGCCGGCATAAAAGGTGAGATTGTTCTGACCGTACAGGGAAAACTCTGATCCGCCTGGCAGTGAGTTGCGTAGATTGAATACGACTCACGGATTCTCTGCTTCATACGCGTAATCAATGCCCAGATGAGCCCGGTTGTCGGCCGCCCGGGTGGCTAACACATCACAGCGGTTATTATGAGGGTTATCTGCGTGCCCTTTTACCCAATGAAACCTTACTGTAAAATCCTTGGCAATGGCTGCATATCTGAGCCAGAGATCCTTGTTTTTCTTGCCGCCTTTGAAATCATTGCGGATCCAGCCATCCAGCCACTTTTTTTCCACACTGTTGACTACATACTGGCTGTCGGTAAAGATCTTAACCGGGATCTGTTTTCGGGTAAGAGACTCCAGCGCAATAATAACGGCCAGTAATTCCATGCGGTTATTGGTGGTTTTGCGGAACCCTGCGGAGAATTCTTTTACATGCGCGCCATACATCATCACAATACCATATCCTCCCGGTCCGGGGTTACCCCGGGCCGCTCCGTCTGTATAAATAATCAGTTCCGCCATATGGCTGCGAAGATAACAGATAATCTTTGCGTGTGATCCGATGGGGAGAAATAGTCCGGTTAATTATATAGCCGCTGGAATTGCTGCATTCGGGGTACATTATTCTGTCCGGCTAACTATTCGTAATTTTGTGGTATGGCTGTTTGACAGCGTACCAATTAATAGCACAGATAGAATGAATAACAGAGAATTGTTTTTACAGCATATTGCCCAGACCTCCGATGCGCCCATGGCCCTGGAAATGGTTTCAGCAGAAGGTATTTATCAAAAAGATGTGGATGGCAAAACCTATATAGACCTGATATCCGGCTTTAGCGTATGTAATATCGGTCACAGCCATCCCAGGGTGATCGCTGCCATAGAGAAGCAGATAAAAGAATATATGCATCTGATCGTTTACGGGGAATTTATCGAGGCCCCGCAGGTGCGCTATGCTAAAAAACTCTCAGATCTGCTGCCGCCCCATCTGAACAGCGTATTTTTTACCAACAGCGGCGCCGAGGCGGTGGAAGGCGCTATGAAATTAGCTAAAAGAGTGACCGGACGTACTAAGATGATCTGCTTTAATAACAGCTATCATGGTTCTACCCAGGGGGCACTTAGCCTGATCGGAGATGAATATTTCCGGCAGAATTTCCGGCCACTGCTGCCGGGCGTCTACCATCATGATTATAATGATCCTGCCGTTATCGGGCAAATTGATGAAGATACGGCTTGTGTGATAATGGAGACCGTTCAGGCAGAGGCAGGTATTATTCCCCCCGACCGGGCCTGGCTGAAAGCCATCCGGCAGAAATGCACTGAGACAGGCACCCTGTTGGTACTCGATGAGATCCAGGCTGGCTTTGGCAGAACGGGCCATCTGTTTGCTTTTGAAGCTTATGGTATTGAACCCGATATCCTGCTACTGGCCAAGGCACTCGGCGGTGGCATGCCGCTGGGCGCCTTTATTGCTGACAGAAACCTGATGCAGCAACTGACCTTTAACCCTGTGCTGGGGCACATCAGTACATTTGCCGGGCATCCGGTCAGCTGCGCAGCCGGTCTGGCGGCATTGGAAGTATTGCTGGAAGGTGATTTTGTGGGCGAAGTAAAAGATAAGGAGGATATTTTACGCAGGAAGTTACATCACCCGGCCATAAAAAAAATGCGCACTGCCGGACTCTGGGCCTGCCTGGAATTCCAGGATTTTGAAACCAATAAAAAGGTGATTGCGGCCTGTATAAAAAACGGCCTCATCGCTGACTGGTTCTTGTTCAATCCCGCCGGACTGCGTGTCGGACCCCCACTTACGATAACGACGCTGCAGCTGGAGGAGGTATGCGATAAAATTATGGATGCCATTAAAATCGCTGCAGTATAACGGTTTTAATATATTGATTATCAGTCACTAATTTGCCGCGTTTTTATTGTGTTAAAAGCTACCGGCTGTTTGGTTTTAGCAATTTGTTTAGATAGATCTGAGGGGTAAAATCGTATCTTCACAGTAGCGATTTTGCTTTCATTCTAAATCTAGAAGTCATGGCAAATCTAATTGAATCCGTACAGCGCCACTTGGCCTTTGCCAGACTGGAAAAGGAAAGCCCTAACCAGCAAAAAAGCGACCCTTCTTGCAATAAATATCATCCCGAAAAACTAGATCAGGCATGTATCAGTGCGGTCCTGGCAGGTATTTATCAGTTTACCAGGGAAGAGAAGGACGCCGCAGTGCTGCTCACGGCTAAAACGAACCGGACCTGGCTGGAAGTCATCTTTCATAAATATCCCGCTAAACTGGAAAAAAAAGTTGCCGACTACACCTGTTGCGCGCCGAATATTATCCGCCAGCAGTTGTATGCGGTCGCGCAAAAGGCGGTCCTGGAAATTAAAAGTGCCCTTGGCGCCGGGGCTACGGGCAGAGAGGTTAAATCCTATATGACCAGCCAGCGGATGGCGATTCTGACCCGGCTGCCGGCAGAACTGCAGGTCGGTTCGCTGCTCCACAATACAACACTTGATGACGCGACCAATAAAATGCATGGCCCCTTTTCAGACTTTATGCATTGGGTGGAGACCTATATGGCCGAACCGCAGACCCCACTTTATTAATAAGGGTGTAGATGTAGGTTGAAAAAAGAATGTAGGGCAAAAAAAAATCCCTCTGCTGTCTACTGGGAAGGCCAGTAGATAAAGCAGGGGGATTATTGATTATTCATACAGTTGCACACATACAGAAAGAGCGCGCACAAGAGCGGGACAGGCAGCGGACTAAATGTCGTCATACTGATAGATCGGATCCAGCATTTCACCGGGATGCATTTCACAGATCGTATTGATCTTGCCATCTTCCAGGCCATATACCCACCCGTGCAGGTGCGGGATTTGTTCATGTTTCCAGGCGCGCTGGATAATAGAGGTTTTGGCCAGGTGCTTGACCTGTTCGACAACATTGAGCTCCACCAGTCTTCTGGCCTTGAGTGTTTCATCCTGTATTGCGGCCAGCTCTTGCTCGTATAGCATATAGACGTCTTTGATCTGTCTGAGCCACATATTGAGCACGAGATCGACGTTATGATTTGATAAGGCCGCGCCGACACCACCGCAACCGTAGTGCCCGCAGACAATGACATGTTTGACATGCAGATGGCGTACCGCATAGTCCAGCACGCTTAAGAAGTTGACGTCTGTGTGTATGACAAGGTTGGCGATGTTGCGGTGAACGAAGATCTCACCGGGGATCGTGCCGGTAATTCTGTCTGCCGGCACCCTGGAGTCACTGCATCCGATCCACAGGATCTCTGGTTTCTGAACTTTGGCCAGGTCCGAGAAAAAATCGGGATCTTCTCTGGCGACTTTCTCTGCCCAGTCTTTGTTACTCTGTAACACTTTTCTGATAATTTCCATTGCTGCTTTATTTTAGTATAAGATAAAAAAAATCGGGCCATTAGCCCGATTTTAGTAATTTACATAAGCATTCCGCCACAGGCATTGATCACTTGTCCTGTTATAAAGGAACTGAGTTCCGAACCTAAGAATAAGGCGGTATTGGCGATCTCCTCTGCCTTTCCGAAACGCCCCAGGGGGATACTCTTTAAATAGGCGTCTCCGGCAGGATTGTCTTTCAGGTAACTGGTCATGTCAGTCTCGATAAAGCCGGGAGCAATTGCATTGCAGCGGATATTTCTGCTACCCAGTTCCTGTGCGATAGATTTTGTAAATCCGATTACGCCAGCCTTGGAGGCAGAATAACTGCTCTGGCCTGCATTACCGGCAATGCCAACCACAGAACTCATATTGATAATAGAGCCGGATCTGGCTTTCATCATCGGGCGGATGACATGCTTGGTGATATTATAAATGCTGTTCAGGTTGGTCTCGATGACGGCGTGCCACTGGTCAGGCGTTAATCTGAGCAGCAGGTTATCCTTACTGATTCCTGCATTGTTGACACAGATATCTACTTTGCCAAAAGTTTCCATGACTTGCGTTATAAAATTTTCTGCGGCGTCAAACTGGGCCGCGTCACTTTGCCAGGCTTTAGCCTGCACACCCATTGCCTGCAATTTGTCGGTCAGGGCGTCTGCCTTTTCCTTACTGCTGTCGCTGACGTAAGTAAAAGCAATATTTGCCCCCTGCTCGGCAAATTTCAGGGCAATCGCCTCTCCAATGCCCCGGGCCGCTCCGGTAATGATCGCTACTTTGTCTTTCAATAAACTCATGGACGGTAAATATTCTGTTGTTTGATGAATTGTATTTGTTATTGCGGGTCAAAATTAAGGGTTGTAAACTACATTCCCTAGGCGGATATATCGCGCAAGGCCGGGGGAATGCATTACAGGCTCAATATCATTGTCTTAGTTTTGATATTTAGCATTATAATGTATTCAGCCCGCCGTTAATCGTGACTGCCCGGTATAAAAAAGGTATTTGAAAAAGCTAGTTTCCTTCGTTTTGCTGACGCTCCTTGTGAATCAGGCCCAGCTGCCGGAGCCAATAAAGGCACAGTAAGAACCAACCCAGCAGGACGGCGCCGTTAATATAAATCTTGGTGGTCCGGCCCAGCCGTACCGCCAGATACAGGGAGTATCCGTAGATCAGCATAAAAATGAGGGAAACAATGATGCCTATCTGGTATTTATTTTCTCTGGGGTCTTTTACGCTTCTGTTCGTTGCTTGCTTTTTGTTCATGATTGGGGCTTATGCCGGGGTTTTGTCCACTGCCAAAAGAGCAGTGATCTCTTCAATATATTTTCTGTCGTTACTAAGTCTGGGCACTTTGTGCTGGCCGCCCAGTTTGTTTTTGCTCTTCAGCCATTTATTAAAGCTGCGGGGCGGCAGTGAGCGGACGACCGGTTCACTCAGCGCGATGCCTTTATGTCTTTTGGCCTCGTAGTCGCTGTTGAGTTGCTGCAGCCTCTGATCCAATAGCAGGGTAAAGACGGCCATATCTTCCGGCTCCTTTTCAAATTCAATGAGCCATTCATGCGCGCCGTTGGCCGCATCGCTAAAATAGATCGGGGCTGCGGTATATTCTGACACCTGGCAACCCAGGTGCCGGCAGGTATAGTCAATGGCCTGGTCGGCATTATCTATGATGAGCTCTTCTCCAAAGGCATTGATAAAGTGCCGGATCCGGCCGCTGACCTTGATTCTGAAAGGATACAGGGACGTGAACTGAACAGTATCTCCAAGCAGGTACCGCCACAGCCCGCCATTGGTGGAAATAACCGGTGCATAATTTTTACCGGGTTCTACGTCTTTTAGTCCGATGGTTTTGGGAGCCGATTTACCGTATTCTTCTATGGGCATAAATTCATAAAAGATCCCATGATTAAGCAGCAGTAACATACCATCGCTGCCGGGAAGGTCCTGTACGGCAAAAAAGCCTTCACTGGCGTTATACATTTCAAGATAGGAGACGCTCTCTCCCAGCAGCTGCTGAAACTGCTGCCTGTAAGGGGTAAAGGAGACTCCGCCATGCATATAGAGTTCAAGATTGGGCCAGACTTCCTTGATCGTTGATCTGCCGGTGATCTCCAGAATCCTTTTTAAAAGGATCAAAGTCCAGGTAGGAACGCCTGAGATGGAGGTGACGTCTTCTTTGATCGTAGACTGGGCCAGCGCTTCCAGCTTGGCTTCCCACTCATCCATTAAGGCAATGGACAACTCCGGTGTCCGTAGCCACTGTCCCCAAAAAGGGGTGTTCTGCAATAATACGGCGCTCAGGTCCCCGTAAAAGATCTCTTCATTGAGCTGACTGACCTGGTGGCTGCCGCCGATAACCAGTCCTTTACCGGTTAAAAGGTCGCTGCCCGGGCGGTTGTGATAATGAAGGGTCAATACATCTTTAGCTGCCTGATAATGACAGTTTTCCAGGCTTTCAGCCGTAATGGGAATGAATTTGCTTTTATCACTGGTGGTGCCGCTGGATTTGGCAAACCAGTTGACCGGCGTATTCCAAAGGACATTTTCTTCGCCCTGCATAATGCGGTCTATATCCGCTTTGATATCCGGATATTCCTGAATGGGGACGGCCGCCTTAAACTGACGGATATTAAATATCTGGCTAAAGCCATATTGACGCCCAAAGGAAGTGTTTTGGCCATGGGTCACCAGATCTTGCAGTACTTCTCGCTGGATATCGATTGGATGTGCCATCCATTCCTCAATACGCCAGTGTCTGAGCCTTGCTAGTCGTGATATCGTCGGACTGAAAATCTTCATGATTCTTGCTTAAAGCGCCCCCTGCCCTTTTGGGGTAAATATAGTGTAAAAATTATTGTTTTAAAGCTTCAGGAGCACTTCCGGTTCAATTTTCTCCCTCGCTTATGGTTTAATTTTTCTGGTATTCAATCTTTGGCTGCCTGTTAAGATTGTATGACTTTTTTTCTCGGGCTTTTGACCTTTGTCCTGATGATGAGTGGGTGGCTACCTGGCACAAGATAATTAATGTCTGAGAATTATTGAATGGTAAATCGCTATTAATTTTATCAAGTTTTCCACTTTTATGCCGGGCATATATTTAAAATACTTCCGTGTTTTGAACAAAACGTGCTGAAAATTAATTAAAAATGAAGATAATTTATTGATAATAAGTATATTAGAAATGATGTTAAAAAAAATTGGAGAATAATTTTAAAAAGTAGCATAATCCGTTATTTATTTTTTATTATTGCAACCAGCATTTGTATACATATAAAGTTCAGACACAATGGCAAAGAGGCAATTATATTCAATAGAATTTCCGGTTCGTTGCTCTCCAAATATCTTATATGGTTTTTTGGCTACTCCCGCCGGTTTGCAGGAATGGTTCGCTGATCTGGTCGATCAGCGCGACGGTATTTATAGTTTTACCTGGGGGGGAGGTAAGCCCGAAAAAGCAAAAATGGTTGCTGCAGAAGAAAATGTCAGTATCAGATATAGCTGGCTGCATGAAGATCCGAAAGAATATTTTGAGTTTAAAATAGATACGGCAGAGGTCTCCAATCAGACGATTCTGACAGTGAGCGCTTTTGCAGAGAAAAATGATATTAAGGATGAATCCATGATGTGGGAACACCAGGTCAAGGAACTGTTTCACCGGCTGGGCAGCTGAGGGTACCGTATTTTTGAAAACCTGCTGGACAGCAGGTTTTTTTGTTAAGAAAGCCGGGGTGCTGTTTGGCTAAAATTTGGATAATTTTCCAGATTCCCGAATTGCTTTCTGTATTTTTGAGCCCTGTACTGTATATCCAGCGTAGATTCATGATCAAAAAGCTAGACAAACTTATTATCAGGTCTTTTATCGGACCTTTTATCGCTACATTCCTGATCGCTAATTTTGTATTGGTGATGCAGGTGTTCTGGCTGTGGATCGACGATCTGGTGGGTAAGGGGCTGGACTTTTTCGTGGTGATTAAACTGATCGGCTTTATTACGGCAACCATCGTACCGCTGGCCCTGCCCTTGTCTTTACTGCTTTCTTCCATCATGACGTTTGGAAAACTCGGAGAATCTTTTGAACTGGTGGCCATTAAATCTGCGGGCATCTCCCTGGAACGCTTTATGCGGCCCCTGTTGGTGGTGGCAATCGTGTTAAGTGGCGTAGCCTACCTTTTTGCCAACAATATCATCCCGGTGGTTAATCTTAAAAAAGACCGCCTGATGTTTGACATTATCTCTTCCAAGCCTGCCTTAAATATCAAAGTCGGCAGTTTCTATGATAAAATCGAAGGATATGTGATCCGTGTGGGCAAAAAGGATAAAGACAGTAAAAATATCGGGGACGTGGTGATCTATGAAAAAAATCATGATATCCAGGATAACCTGCTGACCGCAAGGTCCGGGACGATGGAAATGAGTCCCGATAAGCTGAGCATGGAATTTACCTTAAAGGACGGCCATCACTATGAAGAGAGCGGACCGCGTTATGGCAGTAATACACAGTTTATCAGAATGTCCTTTAAGACTTATAAGAAGCGTTTTGACATGTCCAGCTTTAAACTAAATCAAACGGATGAAAATTCTTTTAAGTATAATCCCAGAATGCTGACTTACAGGCAATTATTGCCCGCTATTGACTCCCTGGAAGGACTGGCAGCCGGCTATCAGAGAAGAACGCAGTTACTGATGCGCCCTTATCTGGCCACTTCCCGGTATAAAGACAGTGTCTGGTCCGGCCAGAAAGTTGTGGTGCCGTCTGCGGAAGCTAAAGATCCGGCGGATGTGTATTTAGGCTCGTTACCTGATTCTGTTAAAAGAGGAGCTGTGACCAGTGCGCTGGCGCAACTCAACTCTGCATCCAATAATCTGGAGATATCGGCTAAAGACTTTAAGGATTTGCAGGAAAGTATCCGGTCCCATTATATAGAAATGTACCGTAAGTTTACTTTGTCTGTGGCCTGCATTCTGCTCTTTATGATCGGCGCTCCCCTGGGATCTATTATCCGTAAAGGCGGACTGGGCTCGCCGCTGGTCTTTTCTATTATTTTCTTCGTCCTGTTTTATCTGCTCAATACGATCGGAGAAAGGCTGGCCAGAGAAGGTGTGGTGTCCTGTTTCACTGGCATGTGGCTCTCTTCTTTTGTATTATTCCCTATCGGTCTGTTCTTGACCATTAAAGCTATGCGGGATTCTCAGTTATTTAATAATGAAGCTTATTTCAGGTTCTTTAAGAAGATCAAAGCCTTGATTAAAAATAAAAACCAGACGGACAGGCAGACGGCAGCAGGCCAGTCCTGAACAGACACAGAGAGAGAGAGAGGACGCTCGTGTAATTCGAATTTTTGACGAAAAAAGTAGGCTATATGGAGGCAGCAAGACAAAATTACCGGTTACAGAAGTGGATCTGCGGACTCTCCGTCGTGCTTTTCCTGATAAAGGTCATTGCCTGGTATATGACGCATTCTGTAGCCATTCTCTCAGATGCGCTGGAGAGTATCGTCAATGTTATGGCGGGTTTTATTGGCCTTTACAGCTTATATATCGCGGCAAAGCCCAAAGATAAGGATCATCCTTATGGCCATGGGAAAGCTGAATTTATTTCTGCTGCCGCAGAAGGCGCCTTGATCATCGGTGCCGGTATTTTAATTCTTTATGAGACAATCACTGGTTTTGTCAATAAGAGCCCTATCGAAGACCTGGATAGGGGACTGATCCTGGTGGTGATTACGGCCCTGATCAATTATATTGCCGGCTGGATCTGTATCCGTAAGGGGACAAAAAATCATTCGCTGGCCATCGTATCCAGCGGTAAACACCTGCAGATTGACACTTACTCTACGATCGGTATCGTAGCGGGCCTTTTAGTGATCTATTTTACCGGCATTTTCTGGCTGGACAAACTCATTGCTTTTGGCATGGGGATACTGGTCCTTTTTAATGGCTACCATATCCTGAGAAAATCCCTGGCAGGCATTATGGATGAGGCGGATATGGACCTGCTTCGCAGGATGGTAGAACTGCTGAATGCCAATCGCCGGCAGAACTGGATCGATATCCATAATCTAAGAGTGATCAAGTACGGAACATTATTGCATGTTGATTGTCATCTGACCTTGCCCTGGTATCTGGATTTAAGAGAAGCGCATAAGGAGCTGGATGTATTTTCCAAACTGATCAGCTCTGAGTTCGGGGATGCTATTGAGATGTTCGTGCATTACGATGACTGCAAACCCAGCAGCTGCCCGATCTGCACCAAGGATGACTGTCCGGTCCGTGTACATCCTTTTAAGGAAAAACTGAGCTGGACGCTGGATAATATCCTTACCAATGAACAGCACACGTTTTAGGGCGGCGACAAAAAATCTTTTTATAAAATTTCTGTTTCATAATCAGACTATTGAATACAATCGATTGGCAAATCCGGGGGCAGCGCTCCGCGGTATTACTTTAATTTTATAATTTCGCTAACCTTTCATTTTTAAAAGAAGCACCGTGCATGACCAGCATTTACTAAGTGATGCCGCTTTACTGGAGCAACTTGCTCTGGACAGGCAGTGGGCACTCCGGGAGATTTTCGACCGGCACTGGGAGCGGCTCTATGCAGTAGCCTATAATCGTTTAGGCACGCAGCAGGGAGCTGAGGATGTTGTTCAGGAGGTCTTGTCTGCCCTGTGGGTCCGCAGAAAAGAGGTACATATTGATCATCTGGGCAAATATTTATCTGCTGCCGTTAAATACGCAGTGTTTTATGAGATCCGCAAACAACAGCGGCGCGCCGAAGTTCACGAGCAGCTCTCGCTTAAAAATCACTATAGCCAGCAGTTAACACCCGAGGATGCCCTGCTTTATAAAGGATTCATCGCCCAGGTGGAAAGAGAAATTGACAGCCTGCCTGAAAAATGCAGGCTTATATTCAGGTACAGCCGGGAAGAAGGCCTTACGAATAGAGAAATTGCAAAAAAACTACAACTCTCCACTAAAACTGTAGAGGCTCATATAAGCCGGGCTATCAGGCAGTTGCGAACTGCTTTCAAAGGCCCGGGCAGCTTTATCAGCTTCTGATGCCCTTTTTTTTCTTGCCCGGCTAAGGGTACCGGGCTTATTTTATCACATATATTAAAGCATGCGCTGGATGTCTGGACCCGAAAAATTTCCTGAAGCCTTATTAGACAGGTATCTCACAGGTACAATCAGTGAGGCAGACAGAAAAGTGCTTATGGACTGGTTTGATCGTTTTTCGGATGAAGAAGTTACGGTCGAGTCGCCGGCAGGACGTTCTAAAGAAATGGTCAGAGAAAGCATCTGGCAGGCGATTCAAAAACGTACCGCGCCATCCGCTGCTAGCAATAAAGTACGGTATTATAGCAACCGTTACAGAGGCGTCGCAGCAGCCTGTATTTTACTGGTGGCACTCTCATGGTGGGCTGTTAGTTATTTCAGCGCTTCCAGGCAACAGGTAGCGGATAAAGCGACCGTGCAAGCGGCCGGCCGGCAAATGGATCATAACGGGGCCATTCTCACCCTGAGTAACGGCAGAAAGGTGCCGCTTGACAGCACTGGCACAGGCCAGATTGCCCTGCAGGCAGGCACAAAGATCTTGCAGCAAGGCGGACAGATCCGTTATCTCGGCCAGGGAAATGCGTCCGGTCAGAGAGTTGCGATGAACACCATGACTACGCCCCGGGGAAAGCAGTTTTCGCTCATCTTGCCTGACGGCACTAAAGTATGGCTGAATGCCGCTTCATCTATTACTTATCCGGTGGCGTTTGCAAAAGACAGCAGAAGTGTCAGTATAACAGGAGAAGCGTATTTTGAAGTAGCACACGTCACGGCAGCTGGTCATGCCACCAGGGTACCGTTTTATGTGCAGTCCGGGCAGCTGCAAGTGGCGGTGCTGGGAACGCATTTTGATATTCAGAATTACCCCGAGCAGCGGCACATCAAAACAACGCTGCTGGAGGGCAGTGTAGCGGTACACTATGGGAAAAACGGGCCTCAGAAAACAATGGTGCCGGGACAGCAGGCCGCTTTGGACAGATCGGATCCGGACCATATCTCCTTATATGAAGTAGATACCCTGCAGTCTATTTCGTGGAAGAACGGTCTGTTTTCCTTTAAGGATGAACCGCTCGCCGATATTTTAAAGGAGGTGGCCAGGTGGTATGATGTTGAGGCCGGTGCAGTTCCTTCAAAACTGAAACTGCGCTTCAGCGGCGTGATTTCCAAACGGGCCAGACTAGCTGATTTATTAGCGGTATTGTCAGCCACCGGCGTTGTGCAGTTTAAGGTTAACGAAAATAAGGTCTATGGGTATTAGCCTTCTTTTGCTGATAAGATAAACAACGCTCCATAAAGACGGCCATAATGTTTTAGCCAGCAAAATACAGCACGTGACACGTGAGTCTGACTCACGTGGCGGGGAGCTATTGCCTTAAACCGTGTAAAATTTTATGATAAAATCAGGACATTGTAATGCATAAGAAAAAACAATTGATCTGGGCAGTATATGTGGTATTATCTGCAGTATTTTTTATACAGCAGGCCGATGCACAAAAAGTCAATCTGCCTAAAAAGAGTATGCACCTGGAAGCTTTGTTTAAGCTGATCCGGTCGCAGACGGGATATGAGTTCCTGTATAACAGCGATATGCTGGAAAAGCTACCCCCCGTTATGGTAGAGGCACATGATCTGCCGGTGCAAAAGCTGCTGGATAACAGTTTAAAGGATCTGCCTTTGACCTATAGTATATTAGACGACAAAACGATTGTTATCCGTCGTAAGCCGCAGGCGAAGACCAAAACGCAAACTAAAGCGCCGCCGCAGCAGACCAAAACACTCTCAGGGCAGGTGCTTGATGAAACGGGCAGGCCGGTACAGGATGCCAGCGTTTTTATCATGGGAACAAAACGGGGCGTATTAACGGATAACAATGGCAGCTTTCAGCTTTCAGTCCTGCCGGGGGGAGATAACGATTCGATCGAGGTATCCTTTGTCGGATTTGTGACAAGGCATCTGAAAATAGACTCCGCTTTTTCTGCTCCGCTAAAAATTGTATTGTCTTCAGTCGTGCATGAGAGCGAATCTGTAATGGTTTCCACCGGCTATCAGCTGATCAATAAGGATAGCTATACAGGTACGGCGGTAACGGTTACGGGGGAAGAGTTAAAAAAAGTAAACCCGCAAAGCATACTGCAAAGCCTCCAGGTCTTTGACCCGAGTTTTAAGATAGCGGAAAATAATCTGGTTGGCTCTAACCCCAACAGCCTGCCTCAGATTAATGTCAGAGGGTCTACCGCGCTGCCCAGCGGAAGTGACGGCTCTATTATCAGCCGGAATAATTTATCCGGGACCGTCAATTTGCCCACTTTTATACTGGACGGTTATGAAGTGGATGTTCAAAAAATATTTGACCTGGATATCAACCGGGTCAAGAGTATAACACTGCTCAAAGACGCCGCAGCAACGGCCGTATATGGTTCCAGGGCGGCAAACGGGGTCGTGGTCATCACGACCGTACCGCCTAAAGAAGGCAAACTCAGCCTGAGCTATGATGTCAACCTGAATGTGGCGACGCCTGATTTGTCACAGTATCACGTATTGAACAGTCAGCAGAAACTGCAATATGAGAAATTGGCGGGACTCTATGACCTGGAAAACAACCCCGGGTTATCAGCCGATCAGCTCGATGACCTCTATTATCATAAAAAAGAACTGGTCTTAAGCGGTGTCAATACAGACTGGCTGAGCCAGCCGCTTACAACGGCCGTCGGCCAGAAACATACCCTGTTTTTAGAAGGCGGGACCAGCGCCTTGCGATACGGCCTCAGCCTGCGGTACCAGACTTCGCCCGGTGTAATGAAAGGGTCATCCCGGGACCGGTATAGTACGGAGCTGAACCTGGCCTATAACCTGGGCAACAAACTCCTTTTCAAAAACAATCTTTCTGTCACAAAAATGACAGGAGAGGATTCGCCCTATGGCAGTTTTGCAGACTATGTGCGGATGAACCCTTATTATCCGGTCAGGGACTCTTCGGGCGCCATACTGCAATCCGTAGATCAGTGGACCAGAAGGGATGCTAGTAATTCTTTATATCAGACGCCCGTGCTGAATCCCATGTATGACGCTACACTGGGTGGATTCAGCCGCACTGAGTACCTGGAACTGATAGATGCCTTTTCAGCTGACTGGACGATGGCCAGAGGGCTGAGACTGAGAGGGCAGCTGAGCATCAGCCAGATCCGTTCTACAGGTAATCATTTCGTATCTCCTTTTTCCAATGCCTTTTATTTTTACGAGCCGGATCAGATCCAGCAACGCGGCACATATGATTATAACAACCAGGTAGCCACGAATCTGGATGGAAGCCTGACCTTTAATTTTAACCGTCAGATCGGCCATCATTTCGTGAATATGGTGGCTGGCAGCAATATCCGTACAACAAAGGCGGACTACAAGGCCTTTACTGCTATTGGTTTTTCCAATGATAAGTTTTCCGATATCGGGTTTGCCTCTGGCTATGCCGAAGACGCTACCCCTTACAGTGATTATCAGGAAAGCCGGCTGATCGGGCTGTTTACTTCTGTCAACTATTCCTATATGGATAAATACCTGATGGATTTTACCTTCAGGGAAGATGGCTCCTCCACTTTTGGTTCCGATAGAAGAATGGCTCCGTTTACGGCGGTGGGAGTGGGCTGGAATATGCATAAAGAAGCGTTTATGCAGGGAAGCCCTTTTAGCCGCTTTAAACTCAGGGCTAGTACCGGCCTCACCGGATCCGTATCCTTCTCTCCCTATATGGCACAGACAACCTATAGCTATTATATGAATAACTGGTACAGCACCGGTCCCGGAGCAGTTGTCAATAATTATGGCAATGAAGATCTGGAATGGCAAAAAACCAGAAACTATGACCTGGGACTGGAATTGGGCTTTATGAAGGACCGGCTACAGATCATGCCCCGGTATTATATAAAAAAGACGCGCGGCCTGATCGCCGCAGTTACCCTGCCGCCTTCCACCGGTTTCGCCTCCTATCTGGATAATATCGGCGATATGGAAAACAGAGGCTGGGAACTAAGCTTCCAGTATAATGTTGTCCGCAGTAAGAATTTTAACTGGAATATTACCGCCAATCTGGTCCATAACGAAAATATCATTGTGAAGATATCGGATGCGCTGAAGGCTTACAACAGTGATGTGGATAATGCACAACAGGATTCGGCCAACCAGGGGGTACCGTTATTGCACTATGTAGAAGGCCAGTCTCTAAATACGATCTATGCGGTGCCCTCCCTGGGTATTGATCCGGAAAGCGGCCGTGAGGTCTATTTGAAAAAAGATGGTACACGCACCTTTGACTGGGATGCCCGTGACATCCGTCCCGTGGGAATAGATCAGCCCAAGGCTGAAGGTTATTTTGGTTCCAGCCTGCGGTATAAAAACTTTAATCTGAATTTTAATTTCTATACAAGGTGGGGCGGACAGCACTATAACCAGACGCTGGTAGACCGGATAGAAAATGCAGATCCACGTTACAATGTCGACAGCAGGGTCTTTGCCGATAAGTGGAAGGCGCCCGGAGATCATACCTTCTATAAAAATATTGCTGATCTGGGACAGACGCAGACAGTATCCCGGTTTGTGCAAAAGGATAATGTCCTAGAGCTGCAGTCACTGTATCTTTCTTATGACCTTCCTGAGACGCATCTGATCAAGTCAGGTATTAAGTCGCTTAGAATCGCCTTTACGATGAATAACCTGGTCAGATGGTCTTCCATCAGCGAGGAAAGAGGGATAGACTATCCATTTGCAAGAAGCTTTAATATTTCACTGACAGGAAGATTCTAAAAATAACAGTATTATGCAAAAGCAATTAAATAGAATAAATAACCATCGCTTCGTTACGGCTGTGTTGCTTTTTATCACGCTTATGGCCATGACCGGCTGTAACAAATGGCTGGATATTCAACCTAAGTCGGATGTGGCGGCGGATGAACTTTTTACCACGGAAGCCGGTTTTGAGGAAGCGCTCAATGGCGTTTACATAAAGCTGGCCGGCAGTGACCTTTATGGAGGAGAACTGACCGCAGGGCTGCCTGATGTATTGGCCCAGGACTATACGTTCTCAACGCAGTTTGACACCTGGAATTATCTGAAGACCGAAAAATTTGATTTTAAGGATGCACACTTTATTACAAGACGGGATAGTATCTGGATAGGGTTATATAACGGCATTGTAAATCTGAATCTGATCTTAGAGCACCTGGAGGGGAATAAACAGTTATTTACCGGTAATAATTATAACCTGATCAAAGGTGAAGCCTTAGGCTTAAGGGCTTATCTGCATTTTGACCTTTTCCGGCTTTTTGGGAGCTCACCGGTGAGTGGCGGAACCCAGGGAATCCCCTATGTGACGACCTATAGTAATAAAGTAACCAAGACTTCGTCGCCCAGGGAAGTGATGGATGCGGCAGAAAAAGATCTGACAGCGGCTAAAGCGTTGCTTACCGGTATTGATCCTATCCAGACGAAGTCTTACGTAATTGATTATCCCGGCAGCGATTCCACAACGGAAAATGCGGATCCTGCCCTTTTTATGCAGCTGCGCAGGAACCGGTTTAACTATTATGCGGTTACGGCGACCCTGGCCCGGGTGTATTTATATGACCAGAAAAGCACCGAGGCGCTGGCCAGTGCGCTGGAAGTGATAAATTCAGACAAATTTCCGTGGACAAAACAGGCTGATTTTCTGAACACGGAACCCACAGCGCAGGATTTGTTGCTTTATAAGGAAATGATTTTCGGATGGTATGCGCCCTGGACGGTAAAGGACCTGCAAACGCGTTTTGAATCCGGTACGGCTGGCATTTTTATTTCCAGGCAGGACGCTGAAAACGTTTATGAGAGCAGCGGAGTCGGCGGGGAAGACCTGCGGTATAAAAAATGGCTTCAGGTAGGGGTGGACGGAAATTTCAAGTTGCTAAAATATAGCCGCAATCCGAATGGTGATGAAGCGGATATGCGTGCCAATCTCTATCCCGAAACCTTGCCTGCTATCCGGCTCAGCGAGATGTATTACATCGCTGCAGAAGCCTCTTTTGATGCGCATAAACAGCAAGCCCTGGATTATGTGGATTCGGTCCGCACACACCGCGGCATAGGAGATAAGTTTACGGCGACCGATAAAAATCAGTTTATCAACCTGCTTATCCGCGAAGCACGCAAGGAACTTTTTGGTGAAGGTCAGCTGTTTTATATGTATAAGCGTTTAAACCATGCGATCCTGAGCCATGCGGGGACACAGATTCCGGCTGGCCCTGCAGTCTTTGTTCTGCCCCTTCCCGATAATGAAATTGAATTTGGTCATCGTTAAATTACTGAGCTATATGCGTTATTCAATAATTGCCTTTATTGGTGTATTCATGGCGATGGCTGCCAGCTGCAAGAAAAGTGATCTCACGCTTTATGACAGCCCGGCCAGTGTGTATTTTGATCTTTCCGCTTCCCAGCGGGACAGCCTGTTATATACCTTCGCCTATACCCCGGAAAAGGCATCAGATACAGTATATCTTCCGGTAAAGCTGGAAGGCATCAGATCCGGTGAAGACCGTTCCTTTGTCCTGAAAATAGATCCGGATTCTACTACGGCTATAGCTGGCAAGCATTATAAAGCCATCGACCCTTCTTATACGATTCCGGCACAGTCCGGCATCCTGTATGTGCCGGTGGTGCTTTATAATACTGACACGCTGCTGCAGTATTCTTCAGTCCGCATCAAATTCTATCTGGAACCGACACCTGAGCTGGGTGTCTCTATGCCGGAACTTTCCCAGGCCCGCCTGGTCTTTTCCAGTAAACTGGAAAGGCCCGACTGGTGGTCACAATGGATGCAGGATTATTATTCACAAGTGAAGCATCAGCTCTTTATTATTGTAACGGGCCAGACCGTCCTTACGAAAGAGGGGCAGGACGCACCCAAAAATCTTTACTTTGTCAGCCTTTTAACTACTTTTTTGAATGACCCGGCCAAATGGGTCACTGATCATCCGGAGAAAGGCTATGTCCTGGAAAAGGTAGACGACATGACCTATCATTTTTACAATACGGATAATCCCAAAAAGGTTATTGTTTATCGTTATGACAGTGACGCCAGGCGCTTCTTTTTTATCGATGAGAACGGTGACCAGGTCCATTAAGTCAATCTTTAAAACGCTTTAAAATTGTATTACTATGCGAATACGCAAAGTTTTTTCCTATAGTACCTGTTGTTGTCTGTTTGTGTTGCTGCTGCTGACCTCCTGTTACAAAGACAAGGGGAATTATGTTTATCAGGTCCCGGAGGCCCCTGTTATCCAAAACATGGACAGTATCTATGAGGTATTTGTAGGAGACAGCCTGATCATAGCCCCCGATGTAAAACTGAAAGGCAGCACGGCAGACCAGTTAAAGTACTCGTGGACCATCCATGTACCTCCCAAGACTTCTTCGGATACAGACCGGCATTATGAAGGAAAGGATCTCAGGATTGTTTTTGGATTAGGCCCCAGATCGTTTACCGGCCGTTTTGCGATTGAGAATACAGCTAACGGGATGAAGTATTTTAAAGATTTTACCCTGGTCGGGAAAACGGCCTTTTCTAAAGGTATGACGGTACTGAGCCAGCAGGGCGATAAAACGGTCCTGTCTTTTATTAAACCAGACGGCCTCGTTCAGCCTTATTTGTTTGAGGCGGTTAATCCCGGTCAGTCTTTACCCTCAGCGCCCACACAAATCCTTGCTGTTCCTGTAGCCTATCAGCCGCCGGTTGCCAGTTACTGGATATTCGGAAAATCAGGTACACAGACCGGTATTCAGGTAGATGCGAACGACTTTAAAGTGATCAAAACCTTGAAAGATAATTTTTTCGATGCGCCACAGGGCGCCCTGATCCCCAATCATATGTTCGTTCACCCGCTGGGTGTTATATCGGGCATAATAGGTGACAGACTCTATAACGGAACAACTTCGACCTGGAATGAGGCGCCGACTTACGGCATGTTCGGGCAGGGGGCAACGGGTGACTATAGTCTTTCCCCGGAAATGGTATTCGATTATACAGGGACCTACGGGCCCGGAAATTATATCGGATTCGATCAGGTCAAAAAGCAATTTCTTCGTTTCAACCTCTATGGAGACGCTACTTTTTTCGGGCCGGATTATGAGGTTCAGGGCAATAGTTTTGATCCGAAAAATGTCGGCATGGAGCTGATGCATTTACAACAGATTGCTGCCGGTCTTTGCTTTGGCTATTTTAAAGGATCAAATGACAGTATCTATGAATGCAGTATGGATATCAATTTTAATGGTCCCTTTCAGTTCAAAGCGCTTTCTAAGCGCCCTTTTGCCAGACAGGATTTAATAAGCCCGTCAACATTGTGGGCGGCCACCGCCAGTCAGATTATCTTTTTCAGTAACGCCGATAAGGTCTATCGCTACAATCCCATCAATGAAGATTTTAAAGCTGTCAAAGCTGATTTTGGCGGTAAAAGCGTCACGATGATCAAGCTTCAGGATCAAAATACCCTGGTGGTGGGTACTGAAGGTGCTCTCTACTTTCTGGATATCCGTACCGGTATGGACGGCACGCTGTTGAAAAAAACAGAAGGACTGCCTGGAAAAGTAATTGATATGGCTTTTAGAGAACAATAACAGGAAAGGCCGCGTGTCGAAACTTTTCATCCACTTCGTTTAAAATATTTTTTAACAATAAATTCATTTAAAATGAAAACACCCCAAACAGAGAACAAGGCGGCAGGTGCCCTGCGGATACTATTGCCCCACCCCATTAATCCTGTCCGCAAACAGCCGGTCAGCTATCTGCTTATGTTGTTTATGATAACGGTGCTGCTGTTGTCGCACCCAGGTTTTGCGCAGCAGCATACCTTTACGCTGGAAGGCCAGATGGCTAACTTGCCGGATGGAGAAGTGTATTTAGGGTTCGGGACCTTCGGCAAGATGAAAGCGGATACCGCTGCTGTAAAGGATGGCAGATTTAAGATCAGCGATAAGGTAGATGAACCCTGTTTTGCCATGCTGTTTAACCATGATTATTCACTGAAAGTCGATCTCTACCTTGATCAGGGTACCATTAAGGTAAAGGGAGATCTGAACGCCATCTATGATGTTGAAGTAACCGGTAGTCCGGTCGTTAATGAATATGCAGCCTATAATTATGCGCAGCTGCAGACCAGAAAGCCGGTTCAGGCGGTTTATGAAAAATGGATGGCGGCCTATAAGGCGGGCGACTCTGCAGCCGCTGAAAATTATAAATCAGGATTTGAGAAGGCCAGAAATGAACAGACGGATCTGTCCAGAAAACTGCAGATGGATTTTATTAAAAATCATCCCGGCAGTATCGCCTCCGCCTGGGAGCTGCTGCATTATGTAAATGATCATACATTGGAAGAAAGCAAAGGTTTATTTGCCGGCTTTACGGAGCCCGTGCAGCATTCTCTGCAGGGAAAGGAATTAGCGGACCGCATCGCAACGCTTAGCAGGGTACAGGTGGGAAAAGCGGCGCCCGGATTTTCCCAGGCAGATACTGCCGGCCTGTCCGTAAAACTGGCCGACTATAAAGGAAAGTATGTATTACTCGAATTCTGGGCCAGCTGGTGTGCCCCTTGCAGGGCTGAAAGCCCCAATGTACTTAAGGCATATGACCGGTTCCATGATAAGGGCTTTACTGTCCTTTCTGTAAGCCTGGATAACGATAAGAAAAAATGGCTTCAGGCTATAGAAAAGGACGGGCTCCTCTGGCAGCAGGTTTCGGATTTAAAAGGCTGGAAAAACGACGTCGCTGCCTTATATGGCATACATGCCGTTCCGGCAAATTTTTTGATCGACCCGAATGGTAAGATCATCGCACAGGATCTCAGGGGAGAGGCGCTTCAGGAGAAACTAAATCAATTGTTTTAGCCTTTCTGTATCTGTTATTGCCGGATCTTTTTAAATAATGTCTTTAAACAGTAAAATGCCACATGCCAGCTTCGGCTACATTGTGGCATTTTGCTGTATAAAGGCCAGGAACCGGGGTAACTGAATATTTTATTCAGGACGCACCGGACGGGGGAGGGATTCAGAGGAGGCTGCGCCATATTGTTAATAGCGGCTGTAAAGCCGGTATGTTTCTCCCGGCACGGGTCATCAGGCGCTTAAAAAAACACTGGCATTCAGCCAGGTAGATAAGGCGAATCCTTGCGGGAAAACATAGAATACTAACATCCATTGGTTATAAGTCAGGGAATTGATACCTTTGGCTCCTGCAAGGCAGCATTGCGCCCGGGTCGGTGGCTGACCGGATCCCAATAACCTGATGGTTATGCGGCAGATAGAAAAGGGGGCAGTCCATGGAAGTCGCTTTCTGAATCAAAAGGAAGCAGCGGTCTTTTCCCGGTAATTGCAGACATTTAAAACGAAAAAAGCGATTTTTATGCAAGAATGGAAAACATTTCAAAAGGCAAATGAGCAAAGATTTCTGGATGAATTATTAGAATTACTGCGTATTCCAAGTATCAGCGCCAAGCCTGAAAATAAGGCCGATATGGCTACCTGTGCTCAAATGGTCAAAGAGCGTCTGGCTCAGGCAGGTGCAGCAAAAGTAGAGATTTTCCCCACCAAGGGACATCCTGTTGTATATGGAGAACTGGTTACGGATCCGGCGCGGCCTACCGTGCTGGTATACGGACACTATGATGTGCAGCCGGTTGAACCTTTAGAGCTATGGCATAGCGGCCCTTTTGAGCCTGTTATCAAGGACGGAAAGATCTATGCCAGGGGTTCTGCTGATGACAAGGGTCAGTTCTATATGCATATAAAGGCACTGGAGACAATGGTCAAAACAAATTCGGTCCCTTTGAACCTTAAATTTTTAATAGAGGGGGAAGAAGAAGTGGGTTCTGAAAACCTGGGCATTTTTATGGAGTCTCATAAAGACCTGCTGAAAGCGGATGTGGTGTTGATCTCCGACACGGCGATGATCAGCCTGGAAACGCCCAGCCTGGATACAGGTGTACGCGGGTTGAGCTACATTGAAGTAGAACTTACCGGCCCCGACCGGGATCTGCATAGCGGTGTTTATGGCGGTGCTGTTGCTAATCCTATCACGATACTGGCACAGATGATCGCCAGCCTGCATGATGAAAACAACCATATTACTGTTCCGGGGTTCTATGACAACGTTGAGGAACTTTCCGATGAGGACCGTAAGAAGATCAACCTGGCCCCCTTTGACGAAGCCGAGTATAAAGCTGATCTGGGTGTAAGGGAGCTCTGGGGAGAAAAGGGGTATACAACCTTGGAAAGAACGGGTATCCGTCCTACCCTGGAACTCAACGGTATCTGGGGCGGCTATATGGGCGAAGGCTCCAAGACGGTACTGCCCAGCAAAGCGCATGCGAAGATCAGCTGCCGGCTGGTTCCCGGCCAGGATCACCATAAGATCACGGAGCTTTTGATAAAACACCTGGAAAAAATCACACCGGCTTACGTAACGCTGAAAACGATTATTCATCATGGGGGAAATCCTTATGTCACGCCCACAGACAGCATAGAATACCAGGCTGCGGAAAAGGCCGTCGAGGCAACCTTTGGCAAGGCGCCGATCCCGGTAAGAGGTGGCGGAAGCATTCCGATCACCACTTTATTTGAATCTATCCTGGACTGTAAAACCATTTTCATGGGCTTTGGCCTGGACAGTGATAACCTTCACAGCCCGAATGAAAAATACAATCTGGAGAATTATTATAAAGGCATTGAAACCATACCCTATTTTCACAAGTTCTACGCTGAGCTGAAAAAATAAAGGGTAGTTAATTCGGGCAGGCCGGCTTTATGTGATTTATGATAGTAGAGCTGCCTGCCCGATTTTTGTATTAACGGAATTATTATGGACGAGAAATTAAGAATTGATAAATACCTTTGGGCAATACGGTTGTTTAAGACCAGAAGCCAGGCCGCTGATGCCTGTGATAAAGGAAAGGTGAAAGCAGGCGGGCAGTCCCTTAAAGCTTCCAAAGCCGTAAACATAGGGGACGTCTATGAAGTGAAGGCAGAGGCCCGTAAATGGGTGATCGAAGTAACGGGACTACTTCCCAAAAGGGTGGCTTATAGTGAAGCAGTGAAGTTTTATAAAGATATTACACCGCCCGAAGCGCTGGATCAAGTTACCTTTCAGGCGCCCAGTTTTCATACCGGTAAAAGGCTCAGCAAAGTAGGGCGCCCTACTAAAAGAGACCGCAGGGATATGGATCAGTTTTTGGAAGGAGAACCTGAAGCGTAGCAAGACCTGTATCCATAAAAAAAAGTAACATCTACAATGAGGGCAGAAATGATTTTAGCCAGCGGCCACAGACCGAAGTGTACTTCGCCAGCCATAGTGACACTGTTGCTGGGACTTTTGTTTAGTTTAATGGCACCTGTAACCCAGGCACAGTTGACAACCAAAGGACCTTTTGAAATTACGCCACTGACGGACAGTGTTTATCTTTTTACCAGCTACGGGGAGTTTGACGGTAAATTTTATCCGGCTAACGGACTCTTTGCCTTGACCTCCCGGGGAGCGGTTATTATCGACGGCCCCTGGGATCCCAAAGACCGCCTTCCGCTATTGGACAGCATAAGAACCCGCTATCATCAAAAGGTTGTACTTTGTCTGGCAACACATTTTCATGAAGACAGATCCGGTGCGCTGAAAGAATATGGTGCACTCGGCATCCCGACTTATTCAACGAAAATGACAGACTCTCTTAGTAAGCTGCATGATGAGCCCAGGGCCAGTCATCTTATGACACCAGACACGACCTTTCATCTGGGAGAGCTGACTTTTGAAACCTATTACCCGGGACCGGGACATGCCCCGGATAATATCGTGGTCTGGCTACCCAGACAAAGGATATTATATGGAGGCTGCTTTTTAAAGAGTGTCCAGGATAATAATCTGGGTAACCTTTCAGATGCAAGCGTAAGTATCTGGGATCAGAATGCCAGAAAATTAAAAAGCCGGTTCACTAACCCCCGCTTCATTATTGTAGGGCATGGTGACTGGCATAGTCTGAAGGCTATTGACCATACGATTGATCTGGTACAAGAAGAGAAACAAAAAAGAAAGCCCGGCCACAAGACTCAATAACGATTAAACGACATCTATTATATGGCTGCATTTAAAGTCACCACCAAATTGACGCAGGCTGAATATTGTAAATTATTTTTACGCTTAAGCTATCGTCAGCGCTTATACCAGATCATTACTATGATGGGGCTGCTGTTGCTGATTCTCTCCATTATCCGTTTTTTTGTAAAGAGTATCCTCTCAGAGAACGTACAGCTCTTTTTATTTGCATTCAGCATCTATGGACTGATACTATTCCCGATCCTGATATGGGTAAGAGCCAGAAAGATCTACCGGTCGAATCTGGGGCTCCAGGGGCCGATTGCATATAATTTTACAGAGCAGGGATTAACGCTTGATGCAAGCTCAAATCGTTCTGCCTTTGCCTGGAGTGATTTTGGCAAAACAGAAAAAACAAAGGATTATCTGTTGCTTTTCGGTTATAACCGTGCTGCCTATTTTCTAAAATTAAAGGACCTGCAGCCAGACCAGATCCGCTTTATTGAGGACCATGTGGCCCTGCAGTCACCCGTCATTAATGATAAAACAAAAAAGTAACAAAGAACTTTGCCGTTCTAAAAAACGCACGCATGCATATTGATGTTATTACCGTTCAGCCCGATTTGTTAGAGAGCCCGCTTTCCCACAGTATCATGAAAAGGGCGCAGGAAAAAGGCCTGCTCTCAGTTGAGTTGCACAATCTCCGCAACTGGGCGCTAAATAAATATGGCCAGGTGGATGACTATCAGTTCGGCGGTGGCGCCGGCATGGTGATGATGTGTGAGCCCCTGGTAAACGCTATTGAAGACCTTCAAAAACAGCGCGCTTTTGATGAGATTATTTATATGACCCCCGACGGGCCAAGGTTTGATCAGAAAACGGCCAATACTTTATCACTCAAGGGTAACTTATTGATTATCTGTGGTCATTATAAAGGAATTGACGAAAGGGTCCGGGAGCATTATGTTACCCGGGAAATTTCCATAGGTGATTATGTGCTCAGTGGTGGAGAACTTGCAGCAGCCGTGGTCATCGATGCGATCGGCAGGCTGCTGCCAGGTGTTTTAGGAGATGAGACCTCTGCCCTGACAGATTCTTTCCAGGATGACCTCCTGGCGCCGCCGGTATATACCCGGCCAGCCGAATTTAAGGGGTGGAAAGTGCCCGACATCCTTTTGAGCGGCAATCCTAAACTGATAGAGGAGTGGCGCTATAACCAGGCTGTGGAAAGAACCCGCCTTCGCCGTCCAGACCTGCTTGGCGAAGGTGAGGAAGCGCATTAGTGCCAGAACTTTAAACCGGACGGCTCCTTACAGATTACTTTGGCAGGATATTGGCGATAAAATTTTATTCAATCCCTTTTAATAAAAACTAAACGCCATGCAAAAGAAGAAAACAACACCTTTTCATTTAAATGCTTTTGCAGCGACGCTAATGCTATTGCTGCTGGTATGGAGTCCTCGTGTCAAAGGACAATCTAAGACCCAGAACTGGGTCGAACCCGTCCCGGGCGTACAAATTCATCCTGTTTTTCATGCCAGCCTGGAACTGAAGGCGGCGGGAAAAACAATTCTGGTGGATCCCAGCTTTGATCCCGGATTACTCCCGACTATCCAATCCCCGGATCTGATCTTGCTTACAGATATCCATGGGGATCATATGGATCCGAAACTGCTCAGCCTGATACAGGGGAAATTCGGGAACCGGCCTATTATTGCTCCTAAAGCCGTTGGGGAGGCATTGCCTGCAGATATCAGGAAAAATGTCAAGGTACTCGGTAATGACCAGTCCGACACCTGGGAGGGGTTTACGATTAAAGCCGTTCCCATGTATAACCTTCCGGATGCCAGTCAAATATTTCATCCCAAGGGGAGGGGCAATGGGTATGTATTAACGATAAACGGTACACGTATCTACTTTAGTGGCGATACAGAGGCCACACCTGAATTTCGTCACTTAAAGAATATTGATCTGGCATTTGTCTGTATGAATCTGCCCTATACCATGGATGTGGATCAGGCAGCTGAAGGAGTGCTGGCCTTTCAGCCAAAGGTGGTTATTCCCTATCATTACAGGGGTGAAAAAGGGTTTTCAGACATCGGTAAATTTAAACAACTCGTAGAGGCCGGACACAAGCCGGTAAAAGTTGAATTACTCGATTTTTATCCAAAAGAGTAATTTGCATTGCAGCATTCTTTCAACATCATACTACAAAATACAAAATAATGAATACCATACATGCCAATCTGGTCAATGCATTTAAAAAAGAAATTTATCCGGTCATTATAGAATTTGATAAAAGAATCATGAAGGTTGAAAAGACCGGTGACGCTGCGCAACCCGGATTGCCCTATCTGATGCCTGGATTTGTGGATGCGCATGTACATATTGAAAGCAGTATGCTGATCCCCAGCGAATTTGCCAGAATTGCGGTGACACATGGTACGGTCTCCACGGTCAGTGATCCGCATGAGATCGCGAATGTATGCGGTGTGGAAGGTGTTCATTACATGATAGATAACGGGAAGAAGGTGCCTTTTAAGTTTAATTTTGGTGCACCCAGCTGTGTGCCGGCCACAGGCTTTGAGACAGCGGGCGCGACCCTGGACAGCCAGGCGGTTAAAGAACTCCTGATGTCCGACGATATTAAGTATCTCGCGGAAATGATGAACTTCCCGGGCGTACTGCATAAAGATCCGGAAGTGTTAAAAAAGATTGAATATGCCCGGCAATTTCAAAAGCCGGTGGACGGCCATGCACCAGGCCTCAGAGGCGAACAGGCCCTGGCGTATATTAAAGCGGGCATTTCTACTGACCACGAATGTTTTACTAGAGAAGAAGCAATAGATAAGCTGAAAGGAGGAATGAAAATCCTGATCCGGGAAGGCAGTGCTGCTAAAAATTATGACGCGCTGATTGACCTGTTAAATAATCATGAAGATGAGATCATGTTCTGCAGCGATGACAAGCACCCGGATAGCCTCGTAGAGGGGCATATCGATCAGCTCTGTGCCAGAGCGGCCAAAAAAGGGATCGATATTTTTAAAATTGTCAAGGCCGCATCGATCAATCCTGTATTTCATTATAAATTAAATGTAGGCCTCTTACGTGTCAATGAGCCGGCAGATTTTATTTTGGTAGAAGACCTGACGGATTTTAAAGTCCTTCAAACATTTATCGAAGGCAATCTGGTGGCAGAAAAAGGGAAGTCAAAGATCGCTTCTGTATCTGAAAAGCCCATCAACAATTTTTCTTCTAAGGAAATAAAACTGAAAGATTTACGTTTTAAAAAGCAGAACGATTTATTAAATGAAAAGGGGGATTTTCCGGTTATTGAAGCGTACGATGGACAATTAATAACAGCACGAGTCGGGGCACAGATCCGGGAAGCGGACGGGGTCTGGCTGAGCGATCCGGACAGAGATATATTGAAAATTGTTGTCGTTAACCGCTACAGTGATGCAGCGCCTGCAATGGGCTTTATTAAAGGGTTTGGATTTAAACGCGGCGCCATTGCCTCTACAGTAGCCCATGATAGCCATAATATTGTAGCTGTAGGTGCTACCGATGAAGACCTGGTCGCCGCTATTGACAGTCTTATGAAGGAGAAGGGCGGTATCAGTTTATCTGACAACGGTAAAACGGAAATACTGCCTTTGCCTGTTGCAGGACTCATGAGTAACAAAGACGGCTACGAAGTAGCTAAAAATTATGCCGCCATGGATAATATGGCAAAAAAATTGCAGAGTAGTTTGTCCGCGCCTTATATGACCCTAAGTTTTATGGCACTTTTAGTGATACCGGCATTGAAACTCAGCGACAAAGGTCTTTTTGACGGCGATAGGTTCACATTTGTAAATAAGTAGGCAGGCAGAGGACTTAAGCAAATCTGCTTGTTTATGTGCATAAATTTAGAAAAGTTAAAGTATGAGCAAATACACGGGTTATTTGATGGGTCTGATGCTTTTATGCGCAGGGGCCCTGCAGGCACAAACAGGTGTTCGTTTACGCAAGATTGTAAAACATAAAAGCAAACATCTCTATGGTTTGCCGATTTCTATGGTAAAGGTGCCGACAGGAACATTTGTGGAAGGAGCAAAGAGCCAGGATGACGATACTAATAATATCGCCAGTAATGAAAGCCGTCATCCGGTTTTAATCAGTTCATTTTATATCAGTACGACAGAAACAACCAATGCTCAGTATAAGGAGTTTGTGAATTGGGTACGCGACTCCATCGCGGCTAAAAACCTGGGCGGTCAGTATGTGATCGTTAAAGACGGGGATACCAGTATCAACTGGAAAAATGCGGAAAAAATCAATTATCAGGACCCCGCTGTAATGACCAAACTAAGTAATTTATTATTAGACCCTTCCAAAAGTCTTTCCCACAGACCCCAGATCGATCCGGCCAAACTGGTATACGAAATGAAGGGATTTGATTATCAGGAAGCGGCCAAAATTGAAAATAAAGGACGTAGCCCCAAGGATTTTGTGTACCGCTATACCGTACAGGTCTATCCGGATACGCTCGTCTGGATGCGTGACTTCGGGTATTCTAATAATGAACAGATGGCCACCAGCTATTTTGCCAGCGACAAGTATAAGAATTTTCCGGTAGTGGGTGTAAACTGGAAACAGGCCTCCGCGTATTGTGACTGGTTTACCAAACAGAGAATTAACAGAGATCAGCGTGATCATAAAATGTCCGTAGGCGGCCAGTGCCGCCTGCCAACAGAGGCTGAATGGGCCTATGCTGCCAGCCTCAATGACAAGGATCTGAATAAAGCCCAAAATCAGGAGGCGGTCGTGACCGGTGACAAGGATCAGAAAGACAAGAAAAGAAAACGTGGCGGCAATAATGAAGATGAAACAGAAGCCGTTTCGCTGCAAGGCAATAAACTATTCCCGGAGAAGGTGATTGAAGGTAAACATGGTAAATACGGTATCTATAATCTGGCCGATAATGTTTCCGAGTGGACCAATACTTCTTATTATGCCGGTGGTGCTAATTTTGAGAACAGGTTTAATCCGGATATTCAATGGGGCACAATTGATTCAGAAAGCAAATCCAAGCGCAGAAAGGTCGTTCGGGGTGGTAGTTGGAAGGATACGCCGCAGTTCACAGATGTGTCCAACCAGTTTTTCGAGGATCTGGGTACGGCACACTCTTATATTGGATTCAGGGTCGTGGTGAACCTGCCGGAATAATTTCATAAAATAATAATAACAGCACAACCTGTGTCGCGTGTTGTTTAAGATCAAACACATAAATAATCATTAAAAATAAATACTCCTTGTTATGGCAGTAGAAAAAGTAAGGCCGATTGATCGTTTTCTAGAGATCGTTTATTCTTTCGCCGCTGTGCCGGTACTATTAGGCGCACTTTTTAAAATCACCCATACAGCGCCTTTTGGTTCTGCCAATGGATGGTTGAATTTTGGTCTTTATACGGAAGCCTTTGTATTCATGAGTTTTGGTCTTCTGTATATTTTTGCACCCCCAAAAGCGGTAGATGAAATGGGGATTCCTATCGGGGACGAAAAATACGGGAAAGCCCGGGTGGCAGAACCTCAGCCTTCTGCGCTGGCAGCAGTGGATAATATGCTCAAAGATGCGGACATCACTCCTGATTCCATGAACCGCTTAAGTGACGGGTTTAAAAACCTGGAAGCCAGTATTCAGAGGATCAGTACTGCCAGTAATTCCATGGCTAATACAGAGGAGTATATGCAGAAGCTTCAGGAAGCCACCGCTTCATTGAGCTCTATGAATAGTTTCTATGCGAAACTGGCAGAGACCTCTCAAGCGCTCGTTACCAGTGCTGATGATGCGAAAAGAACGCAGGCACAGATTGGACAACTGGCAGAAAACCTGGCCAGACTCAATCAGGTGTATGGCGGCATGCTGTCTGCGATGCAGGGACCACAGCAGAAGTAAAAGTGAATATAATGGGTAGGCCAGTATACTGCAGGCGCTGCTCACGAAAAACAAACACTTTTACCAGGTGCACTTACCTGCTTAAAACAGCAGATATCGTTTTTGAATAATAATTATCAGTAGCTAAAAATAGAAATATTATAAATTATGGCAATACCTAGGGAGCCGCGGCAGAAAATGATCAACCTGATGTATTTGGTGTTGACTGCCCTGTTGGCGCTGAATGTATCGTCCGAAATATTAAATGCTTTTCGTACTGTAAACAACAGTCTGCAGAATTCTATCCAGACCATTGATGAGAAGAATCAGACCCTGTTTAGTTCACTGGCCGAAAAGCTGAAAGATCCTGCTACACAGAAGTTAGCCGCCATCTGGGCCCCTAAGGCACAGCAGGCAAAGACTTTATCCGATGATATGTATGCCTATATCGAAGCGGTAAAGGATCGGTTGAAAAGGGCATCCGGTTATAATCCTGCTAAAGGTGATACAACCTATAGTGAGGATGATCTGGATGTTCCCACAAATATTTTGGACGACGGTAAAGTTGGCGATACCCTGTATCAAAAATTAGCAGAATACAGAAAAAATATATTAAATATCGATCCGGAGGTTAAATCTCAGTTCAGCAGCAGTCTGCCTATCGACTTATCCATGCCGGCAGTACAGGAAAAAAGCAACAGGACCTGGTCAGCAGCTTATTTTAGGATGACACCAACCATTGCGGCGCTGACGATTCTGACTAAGTTCCAGAATGATGTCAAAAATGCGGAAGCTCAGGTGGTGCTTTTCTGTCATAATAAGATCGGACAGGTACAGGTCGTATATGATGAGTTCCAGGCACTTGCTTCTGCCAATACGCAGTATCTGCTGCCGGGTCAGGAGTTCAGTATTTCAGCCGGCGTCGGTGCATTCAGCAAGGGTGCCAGACCTACTGTTACTATCGACGGACAAACTGTACCATTGAATGCAAATGGTATGGCAGAATATAAAACAACGGCTGGTAGCCCAGGGACTTATACCAAGAAGGTGAATATCTCTTTCTTAAAACCTGATGGCACGACTGCCACGTTAACCAAAGATATTCAATATACGGTAGGTTCTCCTACGGGGATCACCGTGAGTGCGGATGCGGTTAAAGTTTTATATATCGGACTGGATAACCCGATCTCAGTGGGAGGCGGTAATGGCCGCGGCGCTGAGAATATGCGTGTCTCCATGGATCAGGGATCTATCGTATCCCAGGGCCATGGCAAGTTTATCGCCAGGCCGTCTAAACCTGGTGAAGCACATATGCATGTGACGGATGGCAAGAGTAGCGAGAATTTTGTTTTCCGTGTGAAAACAGTGCCTACACCTACGGCGATGGTCGGTGCCAGTAAAGGAGGACGGATGTCTGTTAACTCCTTTAAAGCGCAGGCCGGTGTAAGAGCAGAACTGGAGAATTTTGTGTTTGAAGGTGTGAAATTCACGGTAACCAGCTTTACGATGACTTTTGCAGGTGCTGGTTATCCGGAGTTTATGCATAAGTCTGTAACCGGGAATACATTTGGTGCCGCCAGAAGCCTGATTGAAAGAGCTAAGCCTGGAAGTACCATTACCATTGATGAAATCAGGGCTAAAGGCCCGGGAGGTTCCAGAACGCTGGCTCCCATCGCCTTTAATCTGTATTAAATAGAAATTTTATAAACAGGGGAATTCTAATGAGAAAGCTAATTTTATTATTGATATGTGGTATGACATGGGGCGTTTATGCGGAGGCACAATCGGCTTATGATACGCCACCAGTGAAGAAACGGACAAGTGTGCCACCCCAGGATACAACAGAGTTGCCGGATAACAGCAGTTACAATGCGGGGACAACCAGTGACACCAGTGGTCTGCTGGAAAATATGCCTATTGAAGTTATCAAGGACTCTTCCGGTAATGAACTGATCGATGGTCCAAAGGCCTCCATGAGAAGGGACAATATTCTGGCAGATGATGCAGGTGACAGTACGGCAACGCCGCTGCCTTACACACCACTGTATTCTACAGACGCCTTATACAGGGTAAGGGTATGGCGCACCATTGATGCCAGGGACAGGGCCAATCTGCCTTATTTCTACAATTCATCTATTGATGGGGAGAATACCACCAGGCTGATCAATGTCATGATCGATGCGATTAAAAATGACAGCGTACAGGCCTTTAGCCCGATTGATGACCGTTTTACAACCCCCATCAGTTTTCAGGAGGCCATGTCGGCTTTTGGCGGCGGAACAGATACTTCTGCTTCTTACGACCTGGATGGTAATATTGTAGGCTATCAGGTTCGTCAAAAGGAAATCTCAGCGGATTCTATCTATAAATACCGGGTAAAGGAAGAGTGGGTATTTAATAAAAGAGATGGCAAGACCTATGTACGTATTTTAGGGATTGCGCCACTGTTGAACTATACAATGTCTACGGGCGAAGTTATGGATAACAGTGAGCATGCCGCTTTCTGGATCTACTATCCGGATCTGCGTACCAAACTGGTAAGAACACTGATTCCTAACCCGCTGAATGGCGGAGGAAGACTGAGCTGGGAACAGGTTTTTGAAAACCGGTTATTCAAGAGTACCATTATTAAATCTTCCCTGGATGCTGCCAATGGATTTACTAAATGGCCGCTTACCGCTTCCCAGGCAGCTGAGATACAGAAAGAACTCAATAATTTAAGTAAACGAATGTGGGAGAAAACTTCTGCATCAAAATAATCAATAACCTCTATGAAAAACAAGTTTATATTACCTGTACTGATCACGTTTTGTGTGATGACAGTGGGTGCTTCGGCACAAGTGTTAGATTTTGGACAAAGAAGTCAGATTGGTGTAAGTGTAGGTGTAATGAACTACAGCGGCTTTATGAATAAGACTGCTTTTACACTGAAAGAAAGCCATCCGAGCTTTGAGGCCTTTTATCGTTACGATTTGGCTAAGAACTTTAATGTGCGGGCAACTTTTATGTATGGTTCGCTCTCTAAAGACAATGGACCTGAAGATGTCGTCACCGGTACAAGTCGTGCCGGCCAGTTCAAGACAAATATCTTTGAAGTGTCTGTGTTGCCGGAATATAATTTTCTGGATCTGACGACGCATAAAGTATCTCCTTATGTATTTGTCGGTGGTGGGTTTTATACATTGACAGGTTACCAGAGAAATGGGGCAGATTATGATAAACCTAATAACAATGGATTTAACTTTAGAGGTGGTCTTGGTGTAAGATACCTGATCAACCCGAATATACAGATCTTTGCCGAAGGCAGCAGAAGAGAATTCTCACGCAGTATTGATTTTTATGAAAGTTCCAATAGCCGGAGCCGTTATTATTCTATTATGCTGGGCGCTTCTTTCCGCTTAAGCAATATCAAGCTGGAAGAGCTTTGGTAAGCGAAAGGTGGTATTGAGTTTTACAAAATAAATTAGCTGGATATAAGAAAAGCGGGTGGTCAGAATTACTTTGACCACCCGCTTTTCTTATCTGTAAGGCAATGTATGGCAGGCTACGCCTGAGTGGATCTGCAGATGGGAAATACAAAAAAAGCTATCCTGAATAATTTACATTTTATTATTCGGGATAGCTTTTTTTTATACGTAGCTGTAATGCTTTTGCGGTTAATATTCGTCTTCATTAAACATGAAGTCTTCCTGACTCGGATAATCCGGCCAGATGTCTTCAATACTCTCGTAGACTTCTCCTTCATATTCTAGCTCCTGTAGATTTTCCACCACTTCTATTGGAGCGCCGGAACGAATAGCGAAGTCAATTAACTCATCCTTGCTTGCGGGCCAGGGAGCGTCTTCTAGGTAGCTGGCTAATTCTAAAGTCCAAAACATAGCTTTCGGTTTTAAATTTCGGCAAATGTAAGCCATCGATCGGAACTACCAAATATCATTTGCTGTCCAATGAATTAACATATCGTTAAATTATTTTAAAAACATATTTTTGACCTATGTTTGCATTAAGAAGAGTCAAATATTATGCTAAAAGCCGTTGATATTCATAAAAGATATAACCATTTGGAAGTGCTGAAAGGCGTCAGTCTGGAAATCCAGAAAGGAGAGATCGTATCTATTGTAGGATCCTCTGGAGCCGGTAAAAGCACGCTGCTGCACATTTTAGGTACGCTCGATACCAGTGACAGGGGGGAATGCTTTTTGAACGGACAGGCTTTTCACCAGCTCAGGGATAAAAAGCTGGCAGCTTTCAGAAATAAGCATATTGGCTTTGTTTTTCAGTTTCATCACCTGTTGCCGGAATTTACGGCCCTGGAAAATGTATGTATTCCTGGCTGGCTGGCCGGTTATCGTAAAAGAGATGTCGAAAATGAAGCAAAACGGTTGCTGGACACGCTTGGCCTTTCTCACAGGATGGAAAATAAACCGCACGCCCTGAGTGGCGGAGAACAGCAAAGGGTCGCTGTTGCCAGGGCACTTATTAATAAACCCGATATTGTCTTTGCAGATGAACCGACAGGCAATCTGGACAGTCACAATGCGAAGGAACTGCATGACCTGTTTTTGGACCTTAGAAAGCAGTTTAATCAGACTTTTCTAATCGTGACCCATAATGAACAGCTCGCTGAAATGAGTGACCGGATACTCAAAATGAGTGACGGACTGATCATGGAGCATTAAAACCTTTACTTTTCCGGAATCCATTTATTCTCAGCGATGCCCAGTAAATGTCCGATGTAGCGGCTGAGTACAAAAAAGTAGTCACTGAGACGGTTCAGGTACTGAAGCGTCAGGGGATAGACCCTAGCTGCAAAAGAATCCTCTTTCGAGGCTACCTGGCTGATAAATGCGACACAGTGCCTCTCCGCCCTTCTGCATACAGCTCTTACAATATGGGCCTGTGCAACTACGGGATGGCCACCCGGTAGGATAAAATGAGTCATTTTAGGCAGGTGGAAGTTCATTTCATCGATTTCCAGTTCCAGGGTGGTGATATCGGTGGAAGATATAGCAGGCAGGTTAAATTTATCCGCTTTTGCCGGATCAAGGGCCAGGATAGCCCCCATGTCGAAAAGCTGCTTCTGAATGGTTACAAGAATCGGTAAGGGCCTGGAAACGGCCGAGTCAAGCTGACAGATCAAAAGACCTAAATGCGCGTTTAATTCATCTAAAGTGCCATAACACTCAACCTGTAACGCTGCTTTTGACACTCTTGTGCCGCCTATTAATCCTGTTTTCCCCTGATCTCCTGTTCTCGTATATATCTTTGCCACGTATCTTACTTAAATATTTGCTGCAGACGTAGATGTAGTCCGCGTCTGGTGTTCGTTGATCTGATCTGATTCTATAATACCATCTTTTAACCGGATGACCCTTTTGGCATATTCTGCAATATCTTCCTCATGTGTGACCAGCACAACGGTATTGCCTGCTGCCTGGATCTGTGAGAAGATCTCCATTACCTCAACTGAAGTTTTGGAATCAAGGTTACCGGTGGGTTCATCGGCCAGCAAAATAGCCGGATTATTAATGATCGCCCTTGCAATCGCTACACGCTGGATCTGACCGCCACTCATTTCATTGGATTTATGATGGCTACGATCGCCCAAGCCTACTTTTTCCAGGGCTGCCACTGCTCTTGCAATTCTCTCTTCCCGGCTGACACCCGCGTAGATCAGCGGCAGCGCCACGTTTTCTGCTGCTGTCAGACGGGGAAGCAAGTTGAATTGCTGGAATACAAAACCAATTTCTACATTGCGGATATCAGCCAGCTGGTCATCCGCCATTTTGCTGACGTCCTGGCCATTCAATACATAAGTCCCGCCTGTTGGCGTGTCCAGGCATCCTAATATGTTCATAAGGGTGCTTTTCCCACTACCGGAAGGGCCCATAAGTGCCACATATTCATTTTTATAGATATCCAGGGACAGACCTTTGAGAATAGGAATGCCATGGCCACCCATAAAATATTGCTTCTCTATTTTGTCCAAATGAATAATGCCTGACATACACTGACTGGTTTGATATTATTTTTTGATGACTTTAGGTACCTGAATATAGGTGCCATCTGTTTTAGGGACATTTTTAAGCGCTTCCTCCCTGGAAATACTGCCCTCTACTACATCTTCCCTGAATACATTTTGATTGGGGGTGATATGTAATAATGGCTCTACGCCTGTTGTATCTATCTCGCTGAGTTTCTCTACGAACAGGACCATTTGCTCCATATCGCTTTTGATGGCCTCCTTCTCTTCGGCATCAAAACTGAGCCTTGAAAGGTGTGCTAAATCATCGATAAGTTGATCCGTAATTTCTACCATGGAACAAAAATAAAGTTTTGCAGCTAAGTCTCCCAATATTTTGGATGGGCGGCAAGATTCCTTAAGACTAAGGAGCGCATTAGCAGGATAAGAGTAGGAGCTATTTGCCTATTTTTGCGGTATGGGCAATGATTATTTTAAGTTTAAACAGTTTGAAGTACAGCAGGGTATGGCGGCTATGAAGGTCTGTACAGATTCTTGTCTGTTTGGAGCGCTATTGCCTATCCTGCAGCTACGAGAGCTACAGGTGCTGGATATCGGCACCGGCACGGGGCTTTTAAGCCTGATGTATGCGCAAAAGGCCCCCAATGCCAGAATTGACGCGGTAGAACTGGATGAGTCCGCTTTTAAACAGGCGAAAGAGAATTTTGAGGCTAGCCCCTGGAAAGACCGGTTAAAAGCCATCCAGGGAGATTTCAGGCAGTATCAGAAAAACGAGGAGAATGCAATGAAGAAATATGATCTCATATTCTCTAATCCTCCTTTTTTTGAAGGAGATTTGAAATCTGCTGACAATCAAAGAAATAAGGCCTTCCACAGTACAGATCTTGGCTTCCCGGAGCTGGTAGAAAGCACAGAAGCACTGTTGGGAACAGAAGGTGTGTTTGCAGTACTGATTCCATTTGCCAGGAGGGGGAAGATGGCTGAGATCGCCAGGGACTATGGCCTGTATCCGTATATGGAATACGTGGTGGCACATACCGCATTGCATGATTATTTTAGGGTTATTCAACTGTTTTCGCGCAGGCAGGTTGAAAAGCAAGTGGAAGAAATACTGATCAGAGATCCAAAACAACAATATTCCTTAAAGTTTAGCGAGTTATTGAGCCCTTTCTATTTGTATCTGTAAATTTGCGGTAGAATTACGGGCTAAGCCGGCTGATCTAAATCGATAGATATGAATACGTTTAAGAAGATACTCAAAGTCATGCGCAGAATATTCTGGCGCAAGAAAAGCTGCTGCGAATAATTCGTCAAAATAGTTTTGCTGATAATTTTCAAGACCTTACATTTGCACATCTCAAATAGAGAGCCCAGATGGCGGAATTGGTAGACGCGCTAGACTCAAAATCTGGTTTTCGCAAGGGAGTGCAGGTTCGATTCCTGTTCTGGGCACTTGATTATCAATTAATTAGAAAGATCCGCTTTTGTGGGTCTTTTTTATTTGCACACAGTTTGCACACAGAATTTTCCAGAGATGTAAAAGAACTTAATTATAAGATAACTAATTTTTGTCAAAATTCGACGGGTGCAATATCTCTCCCAAAAAGGTTATAGAGGACTAACATTAAAGAATATTGCGGCAATGGCGAGTGTTCAATCTGGGCTTATCTACACCTATTTTGGATCATCGAGAAATTTAATTAGAACATACTTTGATGAAGTTGAAATTTCGACCCGGCTAAAAACAACATATTTCTGATCTTATAAATGAACGGAAGATTCTCGAATTGGAGGATGTCTTTGCCATATTAAATGATCAGCTTGATACTGTTCTATATAATAACCAATTCCCAAAGGCGCTTCTGTGGAAACTGAGCGAAAAGGATAATGATATAAGTAAAATTTCAGCTAGCCGAGAACTTATTAGTACAAAATTGTTTCAGTTGATAGAATCAAATGCAAAATTCCGAAATGTAGACCTTCCTGCTGGCATAGTACTGCAACTAGCAGGAATCTATTTTCTGGGACTTTTCGCAAAAATTAAAGGTGAGTGTTTTCTTGGACTTGATATCAGCACTGCTGAGGAGAGATCGAGAATAGAAAGATCATTAAGAATAACGTTGGAAGAGTTGTCAAAAAGGAAAATCAAAAAAAATAGATAATGTAAAGTTGCCACAATATACAAACTTGTCATCTAGTGGTTTTACTGAAATCCAAAAATTAAAGAAGTGTTAGGCAAAGATTCAAAATAACTGACAGGAGAAATGGGCATATAACATCAACCAATTGTGGAGAAGGCCCTGCTAGAAAGTTTCATGAATTTTAACTACATTTATGGTCTGCCGAAACGAAATGGTTAAGAAAAATGTCATTGTACGTAGGTGCAAATAATTTGCGGCAACAATATAACTATGATTATGAAAAACATGATTTTGACAGTCATCTTTTTACTTTGTTTAAACTTGGTAACAAATGCTCAAAACAAACAATATAAAATTGTTACCTCGGATATTGATAATTTCTGGGCTGCCTATGACAGCCTTGAATTTGCCAAATCAACCCAAGACAGTATAAGGATCATTCAAGATAATTATATTGGCAATGCGTCTCGAGAATTGCTTGAGTTTTTTAAAGTAAGGCCATCTTATACTGCAGAAAGATATGTAAAAGTCATTAGTCTTTTCCCAAAATTCTGGAAATCTCTAAGACCCCGTACAAGGTTAATAAAAGGTCTGATACCTGAAATCTCAAAAATATATAGCATCTATTCCCAACAACTGCCGAACTTTCAACCTCCAAATGTATGTTTTGCAATTGGTGCTATGAGCAGCGGTGGCACGACAACTCAAAACTTGGTCTTAATCGGAACTGAAATAGATGCAGCTGATTCTATGACAAATACATCAGAGATATCTGGCTGGTTAAAACAGAAAGTAGGAAAGGGAAACTTACAATATAAAATACCAGCAATTGTGGCTCACGAAATCGTCCATACTCAGCAAAAAAAGCCAAGAAGGAGAACCCTATTGTGGAAAGCCATACAGGAAGGTTCTGCGGATTTTATCCCAAAGTTACTTTTAGGGTATCAAAATAATTTACGTGTTTTTAAATATGGTAAAGAGCATGAATGCGAGCTCTGGAAGTTATTTAAACAAGATTTAAATGATGTCAAAACAATTAATACCTGGTTTTATTCAACAGTGAACAACAGACCGGCTGATATGGGATATTTTATAGGTTCGGAAGTTTGCAAGGCGTATTATGACAATATGAAAAACAAAAAGGAGGCATTAAAAACTATTCTAAAGACAACCAATTATAAGGCTGTACTTAAAAGAAGTCGTTATATGGGGCAATGCAGCTATTAACAGCCGATTTAGTATAAGGAGGGACAAACAGATTCTATTGTTATTCAAATGTTAATCAATAATAAGAAAGAGATAAACTGATGAGAATCAATAGGCTTATTTATAAACAAAGTTATTATATATGCTATCTTTGAACTAGGAAAAAGATTAAATCACACTTATTATGAAATTATATAATTTGTTTTTGATTGGCGTATTCTTGTTCACTTTTGCGTCTTGTCATAAAGATTCTCCAAACGATTGTGATTGCTGTGGAAAGATTTCAGCGACCTTAAATGATATTAAGGGAACTTTATCGATATCCACCGTTGGCAATAATAGTATTTGGATAGTGGAAGGATATTCTTCAGGTCCATATGTATTTAAAGTATGTAATATAGATGCAATTAAAGATTTAGCTCAACGGGATGCCAGGGTGCCGGTAATCTTTTCAGGAGACTTTTATAAAGTCATCTCGGAAGGAATCCAGCCGCAAGATGCGACCTTAAGAGGTTCGATAACTATTCATTCAATCAAAAAAGATACACCGTAAAAAATATTATCTAACATCAACCTTTCTGGAATAATTAAGGATAAATGCTTAAAATATGAGTTCTAATCAACGGGAAGAAAGGAGGGTGCTGATGGATTTATCATTTTACCGGACTCCGGTAAAATATTTTATTTTACCAATGAAAACAATAAAAGTCGCCTTTAATAAACCCGTGGAATTTAATTTTGGCACTTCAAAATTGTAAGTTATAATGGCAATGGTCGGATTACCGCTAACGCCATTTAATCTACTCTTTGATCTCTTTTATATCCTTATTCTAATGGCTTTTAAATGTCTTTCCGAAGTCATAACTGAGCTTTATACCTCGTTCTTAGTTTATTTTCGCAGGTAAAGAATATATTCTGATTATTGAGGATCGTCGGAAAATTGTTGATATTAAAAAGATCCCTATGTCGCCGAAATGGCGGCAGTATTTTTATTTGCTCCTTGTTTTGAATATCGAGAAATTCCAGTAAATATTCTTGTCGATTTTCAAAAACAAACCAAAAAGGGCTTTAAATTGCCACCTACTAATTTTTCAACTATAAGTCCATAGAATCAAATATTTCCAAGAACTCGCCTTTAACTTGGCGAGACACTGCCGATTTTATAGCTGCAGCTGAATATTTTTTGTTATTTTAGCTAGATGAAGCCGTTATTCTTATTACCACTGTTATTGATTCCTTTCTTTATCGTTTTTGATCAGAGTGCTGAACACACCCCTGTCTGTAAAGGAGAAGCTGTTTCTGTTAATGGTACTTCCCAACCCATTAATCTCTTAGATGAGACCAATGCCTCTAAATGGCGTGGATTTGGTGCTAAAACGTTGCCGCCCGGGTGGACGATCAGCAATGGAATGATCTGGATTAATGATAAAGCTAAACGCGATAGCAGTTACAAAGGTAGTTTGGATGTGATATTCGCCGGCCAAGAGTTCCGATACTTTGAACTGTCAATCGACTGGAAGATTGGCGCTGGTGGCAATAGTGGTATTTACTATCATGTGCAGGAAGGAAAAGGTACCCCATCAAGTGTGAGCCCGGAATATCAATTAATCGATGATGTAAATTACGCTCAGTTGCATAGTAAAGAATTAAGATCTTACAATTCGCTTTTTAAAGCGAAACATCCCGAGCAATTGCAGGACTGGCAAAAGACAGGAGCTGATTATGCCATGCATGCACCTGATGAATCAAAAAAAATTCTACACCCAGTTGGCGAATGGAACACGACCAAAATTGTTGTGGCACGCGGTAGAACTGAGCATTGGTTGAATGGGGTGAAACTTTTGAGTTTTGAACCCTGGTCGAAGGATTGGTATGCACGTAAAAAAGCGGGCAAATGGGCCGATAGCGAAAACTACGGAATTTTTAAATCTGGTTATATTGGTTTGCAATATCACGGCAGCTCCTTGTGGTTTAAAAACATCACTGTAAAACCGCTTAAGTAATCTCTGTTTCATATCCAGTCAGCCGTTGTCTATATCTAGATAAGATCGAAATTCTGTCCAGTTGAAACCTGAAGTGCGACTCGAACTGAATTGCATAACATTTGGTATTTCCAATCGTCTCAAATGGCCTTAACGTTCAACAACAAATGATTGGTTCAGCAGGTTTTCCCCATTATATCGCAGTTCAGCACCACTTTGCGGTTCTATTACCCGGCAGCCAGCAAATTTAGCGATAGCGTGACCGGCTGCTATGGCCCATTGCTTCATTGGTGCCAGGCAGGGATAGATATCGGCGGTACCCTCTGCTACTAGGCAGAATTTTAATGAGCTGTCCAGAAAGACGAGACTTACATTACCATGCTGTTGTTTTCCTTCGCTAATGAATGCATTGATTTCAGAACCGGGTTGTGAACTGCTGATGGTGATGGTATAAGGCCTGCCGCCAGCAAGGAAAGAATCTATCGGTAACCGCTGCGCTGATATTCTTCCCATGACTGATGATGTTGCAACTAACTGAGCTCCTGCTGTTTGGTTCTGCTGGGCTTCGGTGGCATTATGGGCATTCTCCGCAAGAGCCTTCGCAGTTTCCGTATAGAGGTTGGCAAGTTTGCTCTCTTCTTGCGATGCTTCAAGTTTAAAGCTTCCTGCATCTTCCGCGCCGAAATACAATATATTCATGGTAGGGGCATAAATTACTCCCAGTATTGGAAGGCCATTCTTGATAAGGGAAATATTTGCTGTAAACTCGCTGTTCCTCTTCTTTTTATCCAGGTCTCCGGTGTCGTTAATGGCGGCCACCAACCAGAAAAGTTCGTGAGAGCTGCCTTCTACTTCTGAAAATGCCTCTCTTTCCGGGCTCAGCAATGGGATACCTGTTTCCTTCAGCGTTTGCTTTATTAACTGAAGCGCTCTCCGCCCGGCTTCTATGGATAGAGTCTCGTCTTGTTCGAGGTCCGCAGCTGTTCTAGACCTGTAAATCTGTAAAATTTCAGCGCCCGATTTGACTGCAGCTGTGACCGCAAAAGACAAATTATTAATTAATTTACTCATGATCATTACTAAATTTACATTGCCACTGAGAGCATGGCCGTTATAGAATGTTGATATAGACCCATATGGCTCTAAAATAGGGAAAGCTACACAAAGGCCTAAAAAAAGTAGAGCAAGGCGTGTAGGTTTTGGACGCTTTAACTACACAGTACTTTTTTGAGGCGCAAGATCGTTTCTCGGTCTTTTTGCCGCTCGCCTTCAGACAGATCCTGCCATGGGATTAATGAAGGGTGGTGTTTTAAATTATCGTCACGATGTTCACCATAGTCCCAGTTGTTGAGATACCGGTGCGCCATCCACCGGTTGTGTTCGATCATGGCCAGTCTCTCTACATCGGCGCTGGAAAATGAAAGATTTTCTATTTTTGAAGTGTCCGGCAGGTATTTGCCGGTTAACATCAGCTTGAAGGGGATATGATCGGCTTGGGCCCGACTCGCGTCTTTTGCTTCTTCGGGAAGCGCCGGCCAGTCAGAGATAAAGCGGCGGCTCTCAGAGTCTGCGCCTGATATCTTCTTTTGATAGTCGTCATGGATGGCCTTGGCCATACGGTCCTGCTTTTCTTCAGTGATGCTCTCGACGGTCGTAGTTTCTTCAATACTGCCGAAGGACTTTAAGCGGGGGAGCTCCCGGGTGCCATCTATAAGCGAGCGAAGTCCTTTCCCCTCCGTATTTAGCGTATAGATATTAAATGAGAGCCTGCTGCTTACATTGAGTAACTCCAGGGAGCGGCTCAGGCTTGTTTGATCATCGTCGCAGGCTGAGATAATAATGCTTTGCCTGTCTAGGGTGTGGAGTCGCCGGTCTGTCAGCATGCTGGAGAAAGAACCGGTGAATTCGTGAAAACTGATGGGGTATATTTTATGTGCTTTAGGGTGATGTTCAGTAAACAGTGCCTCATTTAACGCGGCCTGTTCACAGTACAAAGCGATCTGCACATCGTTATCCGCTGATATGTGTAAAACGCGCAGTGTCTGCAGCAATAAAGCGTGCGCGAAATTTCCGTAGCCAATGATGATGACTTGCCGGATTGTGTTCAAGTGTATCCCCTGATCATAAACATCGTTTAGTAAACGGGTGTAAAACTGACGGGCGACCATTTTATGCTGGTTAAAGAAATGTAGTTCCACTTGTTTATTGTCTGTGTACAAGCCGGCATTTCTAACCAGTTCAATTAATCTCGGATGCCGTAAGTGTACATAGCATTTCAGGTGGTTTTCTGTTTTTTTTCTTTTGTAGATTTGACGGATGGCTTCGACAATTTCAATGATGCTCTGTTCATTTTCAAGGAAAAGCATCAAGTGGGCAGCATGCAGAACACCTGCCTCCAACAGGGTCTCTTTGTCTTCTCCGTCGCCGGGAACAACGATGTGGCCATGTTTCCCTACTGAGGAGCGCTTGATAAGCTCTGCGTCTTTTTCAATGACGACGGCCTTTTCTCCCTTGTCCTTTTTAATGCTGGAAAGTAACCGCTGTCCTTTTTTGGACAGGCCGATGGTTATGTAGTGTCTTCGTTTAAAAGAAGCGGATAGCAGAGCCAGCTGCTCTGCGAAGGCCTTTTGAATGATTTTATAGGCGCCGAAGATCACGATTCCAATCGCAAATATCTTGGCAACCGTAAGTTCCCAAGGCGTATTTTGCGGCTCAATGGCCGATCCGGTGGGGTCACCTCCTAAGGCTATTTTGGTTACTTTATATATTTTGTCAGGGATATACCTCCAGAGTCCGCCCTCCGGATAGAGTTTCGAAAGCCCCACCCAGGAGAGGATGAGCAGGCTGCAGATAAATATAATGCCAAAAATACCTGATTGTCTTCGTGTGGGTTTCATATCGTTAAGTTACTGATTGAGGTGCGTTTCCGCCTGCTGCAGGATCTGTGCCACTTCGTTTTTTAATGATGTGTTTTTTACTTTTTCCAGTTGCTTTTTTGTAGCGCTTAAGATACAGGCTGCAAGATACGCCGTCTCAGGGCGCATAGAGAAATAGTTTGCCATCATGGCCCGGGCCAGGGGATGATAACTGTAACTTGCGCCAAGCAAATAGAGGTTGTCTTCTGTTTTTATGGGGTAGTTGTGCCGGATATCGTCCGTTATGCTCAAGGAGGAAGCAGGCGAGATACTTCTTGTAAGCGGATCTTCAAAATACCAGGTATGGTAGGTGCTCGTCGTGTCGCTAGCATTGATAACGGCTCCGGTCTGGGCGTCATACTTTTTTCCGTAGAACTTTTCCAGATCGCCGGCCAGCTGTTCCTGCGGTATATGTATGAGTCCTGGCATCTCCCAGATATTGATAGCATAGCCTTTGATAAGCTGCTCTACCGTTAGTAAACGCCGGTTGTCCGGCAGGACTTCTAAGACATTAAAATGCTGGTTAATGAGGGGCATAGTTAGGACACCGCCTGTTTTGGCATCGACGATTTTAACGACATAGTTCAGGTGCTCTCCATCGTCCTGAACGAAGATCCTGCTGTCATCGTCTGAGAATGTAAAGAATTTGGAGAATTTACTGACCCTGACGGTCTGGCCATAAGATTTTTTAGCGTTCAGGTCCCATAAACGCATATGGCTGTCATCCTCAGAAATAGCCAGAACATTACCTCCGTGATTAAATACCAGAAATGGAAATTCAATCGTTTTGATGGATAATATCGGGCGGTAGTCTTTTGTCTCATATACGACAGCTTCCCCGGCCGCGTTAATAATGACCATATATGTCCCCGTCATATTATAGGCGCCGCTGCTTATATGTCCCGCGCCTTTTTTAATCGTCTTTTTCGTTGCCAGATCGATTACTTTCCAGTTGTCATCCGTGACCACCAGAATTGTTTTGAAGTCCGGGTTCGCCGTGAATTTTGCCAATGGTTGCCCATATTTGAAATGAAGCCGCTGTTTCCCGGACTGTACATTCCATATGCCAAATTCGTCCGGACCGGTTCTGGCCAGAACCTCAGTCTGATCCGTGCTAAAGAGATAGGATTTTACCTGGCTGTCAAAGCCGGTTCCGGTTGCTTTTCCCGTCACGGCATCGTATAGATAGGTCTTACCGCTTTTCCCTTTTAAAATCAGTACTTTGGGTTTCCGCAATAGATCGATAAAGGTAATCGCTTCCGGTAGTGTCAGCCATTTTTTCCGCTCTCCGGTTGCCAGATCCATTTTTTCGACCACCGGACTATTTTTGTTAACGACATACAGATGATCGCCCGCGAGTCCCGGGACCATCTCACTTAAAAGGCTGTCCGCATAGAACCGGTGTAATTGCAGCGGGCTGGCTTTAATGTTTTCTATAAACGTCTGCCCGTGGTCACTGATGATCTGTTGTGTGTAATCTGCAGATGTCTGCTCTGTGCTTAACGTGTTGCCGTCAATGATTTGTTTAAGAAAAGGGTTTGTGAAAAAAAGGTTTTCCGGGAGTCGTTTCGATTGGACGATCCGGCCGTTAGCGGGATTAAACACATCTATGTCATATTCATTTCCGGCGGTCAGCAACCCTTTTTTTGTAAAGGCGGCAAAACGATAACTGTAATTCCTTTGCGGCGCTTTCCAACTGCTGCCTGTGGTCAGGTTGTAATAAAAAATGCCATCCAGATTATTAAAGACAACCTGGCTGCCATCCGCACTAAAGGAAGGTGGTTTGGTGCCTGAGTGGAGTTGCAGTTTTGTCACAGGCGTGATGCCGGCCGAATCTAAATGGAAAATCGTAACGTCGTCATATGACGTGAGATGACCGCTGACGATGACTTTATCGGCCTGGTCGTCAAAGAAAACCTCGACAGGAGTGAAGTCGTTACTAGTATAAAGCGTGTACTCCTTTTTTGAATTTGTATTGAAAAGGCGCGTTTCCTTATTTCGGGTGTAGACCAGAACGCTTCCATCTGGAGCAACAGCTTTAATTGTAAGAAAGCTGCTGTCGATGTTTTTGCGGATCAGATCGAGTCGTTGATCTTTGATATCGTATCTGAATAAGTCGCTGTTCATACCTGTTGTATATACCCGGTCTAGTTGATCGAAAAAAGGCTGACGGGCCTGTACGGTTTTGACGCTATCTACTTGACGGTATAGCCTTCGGCGGGAGGCGTCCCAGATCTGCAAGACGGTGCGGTTGGCGCCGGAATTGGCAAAGGCGGCAATCCACCGTCCGTTTGGAGAAAAGCGGGTATTGGAGGCCATGATGTTTGGCATTACCGTGAGATCTGGTTGCATGGCCAGCATAGAGTGCGCAAATACTGCGGCCCCTTTATCACCCTGACGCGTGGCTTCCGCAATATAGGCCGCCCCGTCGCCGTATTCACTTTCTGTGAGCTTATTAATGCCGGCGGTATACAGTGACCGGGCCAGACTCCGTTGCGCATTGTTTTTTTGTTTCCATGCGATGATACCGGCCAGTACAGCCAGCAAGGCGAGCGTGGAAATAGCTACGGCGATACGTTTGATGTTTCTGTTTTTTCGTTTGGCCTTTTCCAGTTGATATGCCTGATCTCTTTTTGTGAGTTCACGTAGCGGGACATCTAATATACCGGCGATGATCTTTAAAATAGCCAGATCTATCCTTTTTTTATAGGCCGCGACGGCGGACTTTATCTGGTGTCCCGACAGATCCTGGCGGTGCAGGTGTCGTCGATAGGCTTCAGGTGAAGTATAGCCCTCATCGGGCGAATCCGGAATCCGTACATCAGCGGCCAGGACCTCTTCGGGGCGCGCATAATCGATTTGGCCGTCCGCTTCAATGTGGTATCTTAATTCATCAGGAAAGCATTGCCTGTCCGAAGATTCCTGACCATACTCTGGCTCTCCGCTTAATATCAGGGCGATCATCTTTGCTGATTTTCCCGATTGCTTGAAATGCCGGATCTCATTACGTACATAGGCAGATCTGGCCGACCGGGGCGAGCTGAGATAAATCAGGAATTCGGCGTTATCCAGGGCCTCTGTAAGTGAAGTATTCAGATTAGAGCTGGCCGACAATTCTTTTTCATCCTGAAAGACCGGGAAGATCTGTCGGGGTATTTCCTGCCCGTGCAGGTTTTTCTTTCCTACGAGGTCTTCCGGGATTTCATAGGTCTCAAGCGTATGGTGTAGCCAATCGGCCCATTTTCGCCCTTCTTCCCGGTTGTTGGCGTGGCTATAACTGATAAACGCTTTATATCTTTTTGTATCGTTGTCCATATAGAAATTATCAAAGGTTACAGGCGCCAGGAAGGCTTGACAGCTAAGAAAAAGGGAAAGAAGGCGCTTTTGGCCGGTATTAGCGGATCTTCTTCACATAGTTAAGGGCAGTGATTGCCAGGTCGTAATGTCATAGGGCGTCTTTTACAGGTGTTTACATCGTGGGTTACAACAAAGAAAAATCAGATAATGGTCAATCTTTGTCTTAAAACAGAATAATTGCCATGAAAATACATAAAAAAAATTATAATTGAACCAAAAACGCTTCCTGAGATACTTGCCGGCGTGAAATTGGAGCGGGAAAAAACAGAAATGTAGCCCCTGATCGTGCTATTCAGAGATGTTCTGCAACAGTGGTACGCATAGCGGATTTTAATTACCCGAAAACCTCCCTTTTTTGGCAGAAGCGAAATCCAGGTGCATCTGTTCCGGTTGCCTGTCTTCTATTCGGATCTTTTTCCGCGTCAAATGAAGAAGTCAAAATTGAGGTTTCAGAAATCACTGACAGAGATTTCTGAATACCCCATAAATTACCGGACATCTATAGACAAATACTGAATAAGATTATTCTTTAAGCTTATTTTGTGATTTTTGTAGCATTTTGCAGTTTGGATTCGTTCCATTCTAAATAGCTTAACTATGAGAAAAGTAGTCGCTCTCTTTTTTTCTATTCTTATTGTTTTCACGATAGCCTGTTCAAAAGACCATCAAGGCCCCAAATTAATGAAGCCTCTGCCTCTGATTGTCCCAGACATTACAGGAAAGTGGGCATTTCATTCTTCAGTTGGTATTAACCTTTCATCTGATGCTATTAACAGTTCACTTTTGGCCGACACGCTTATTTTCTCTGCGGACCTTGAGTATATTATTATTAAAAATAGAGATACGGTAAACCAGGGAATTTATTCTGTGGGCTCACGGGATGCGCTGAATGGTTATGGGAAAAAGCAGGCATATGACAGCATTGGTTTTAAAAGTAACGCATACTTGGCTGATCCTGTTTATCCGTTAACCATATACTACATGGAAAACAGAGATACACTCTCTTGTAGTGCTCTCTATTATAGAGACAGTTCTAAAGAAAGGCAGTTTGTGAATTATGTCCGAAAGTAATCTGACGAGTCAGCGAAGCAGTATTGGTATATGAATAATATGTCGGGGTCATTGCCCGGATGATGTGATTTAACATCCCACAATGATGTGGTTGCATGATTCAGCGTGAGGGGGCATTGAATAGTTACACCGCAACTTCGACCTTGTTGCAACCAAGTTCTAATTTCATGAAGACAAATAATTTTTATTCCTTGTCCTTACCAAAGATAGCAACTATAAAACAAATTGTTGTCACAATAGTTAGTCTTTCTAATCGGCTTTTTGGCTCTTTCACAAGATAGTATTATCGTTATCAAAACCGGCCCCGGAGCAAGAAGGATAATTAAGTCACATTGATCATTAATGGTACCGATATTCATGACTCAACAAAGCTTGCAGGCTTTCGGTCTATTTTACATAAGATAATTGAGATGGAAATATCTTTTGGCCTCTTGTGTAGCTAAGCTTTCGATAATCATACAAAAACACAAAAAAGGCATTTATAGAGTCACTATTTAATAAATAAAGGAAACTTTCGCAAAGAAAACCTATCGGTCAATAGATGATTCAGAATGGTAGTTGTGAGCTCACTATTGGTGATGTAACTTCTTATTTTTTGGTATATATGACTTTATACTGTAAGCCAAAAATCGATGAATAATTGGATTTTCGATTATCTTTACTACAGAAGTCGACTAAAACAAGGCGTATGGATGTTTATACGCCGAAAAGCCAATTGCTAAACCCGGACTATTGGAAATAACTACACGCTAATTGTATGTAACTCTAAATTTGACGATATTGAATAAAAAAGGCGCTTCTTATTTGATTCTTGTATTAATGATCCTTATTTATAACGGGATAAGGTTAGACGTGTTTTCTCAAATACACAATGAACAAAATAAATCATTTGCCAGAGAGCCGTTTTCTTTCTTAAGTGATGATCAGAAAACGACGATACATGGTGAGATTGTCCTTCCCAATACATCACAAATTAGCACTTGCCCTTTTATTATTTTTGTTCAGCCTCCGGCTATTCCGTTAGACAAAGATTATTTTGGAACATTTAAAGCGTTGGCTGATTCATTTGCTGAGAAAGGTATCATTTCTCTTAGAATGGAAAACAGATCCAAGGCAAATAGTTCATATGAAAGCGATTCTCTCAACTCTGCAATGGAAGCCGAAGACTTATATTGTGCTATCGTTTCCGTGAAGAAAGATAAAAGGTTCGAAAATTCAAGAATTGGGCTATTAGGCCATAGTGAGGGATCTAATGCCATAGTAAAAGAAATTCATAAACACGGCCAACCTGCTTTTATTGTTTTGCTGTCTCCAATGGGTTTGAATGGAAATGATTTTGCCTTTCATCAAATGAAAAGTGCCCTTTTGAAATTTGCGAGAAATAATGTGGACAGTTCTGTAACTTCATTTTTAAACTATCTTGAAGAAATTCTGTCTTTTGAGTATAAATACCAGAATAATTTTCGTACTCTAAATATAAAGTTTAAGGAAATCGTTTCGGAGATGTACGCTCGAGGAGGGTTTGGAAAACAGACAAAAGAAGAAGCATACCGACGTAGTAAAAAAGACTTTTTAAATCCGCGTTTCTTAGACTATGTTCAATTTAATCCAGCATTGTACTTCTCTTCAATTACCTGCCCGGCGCTTATATTATATGGTAAAGAGGACGAACGTTTAGATTACAAACCCAATAGCAGAAATATCGATTCTTTGTTTAGAGCAAATCATAAAACAAATTATAAGATAGTTTCTTTCGATGGTGTAAATCATGATTTTAAAAATAAATACGACAACGAAGTGGTTGATGAAAAGGTAATGGACGTTATGATAGAATGGATAACAACTGTCTATAGGAAAAATTAATTGTTAGTCATTTTGGATATTTGTTGGTGTCATGTCTTAAACGAGAAAGGTGGGTCAACATGCCAGAATAAATACCCCAAGGTGTAATGTGCTACTTAGAAATTGAATAAAAGCTAATATTCTATAATATTTTGACTCCAATTTAGAATATCGCTATGCCTGCTACTGGTAAATTTGCTGAAACTAAGTTTAGTTTATTTACACGCCTGTATTGAGGTTCGTTTTGCAACGGCCCATCGTAGAGTGCGATTATACAGATCAGCAGAATGGAAAGAATTGTTGCGACCTATTATGTGGAAACTCCTTTTGACGTAGAACAGGCTGCACTGGTGCTCGCAGGTGAACAGTCTTCGGGAACATTTGTACCAGTGCCGGGCGAAACGGAGGCTTTGAAACAGCGCTTCGCCGCTCGCGTAGAAAATATCCAGCTCCTGGAGACAGCAGCAGCGCCTGCTATTCCAAGTCCCAAAGCCATTTCAAATGCCTACTACCGTGCATATGTAGAGGTGTCATGGTCAATAGAGAACTTTGGCTATAATCTGCCGGTACTGGTATCCACATTGCAGGGTAATTTGTATGAACTGAGTCAGTTCACCGGGCTAAAACTGATGGATATCCAGTTTCCCCCTTCCTTTGGTGTTCATTTTAAAGGCCCGCGTTTTGGTGTCAGTGGATCGCGGATGAGTTCAAATGTGTCTGGCCGACCGCTGATAGGCACTATAATCAAGCCAAGCATAGGGATGAGGCCTGAACAGACTGCTGCCTTGGTAAAAACATTGATCTATGCGGGAATAGATTTTATTAAGGACGACGAACTACAGGGTTCGGCTGCTAATTCGCCATTTGAAGCGCGTGTAGACGCAATTATGAATGTAATCAATGCCTATGCTGATCAGACCGGCAAAAAGGTAATGTACGCCTTCAATATTAGTGACGAACTGGATTCAATGCTGGAGCATTACGATTATCTGGTTAAGGCCGGGGGAACTTGTGCAATGATAAGTGTGAATAGTGTGGGACTTGCCGGCGTAAAAAAAATCACGGATCAGGGAACACTGGTTATACACGGACACCGTAATGGCTGGGGCATGTTGAACCGCCATCCGTTATTGGGCATCTCCTTTACCGCCTATCAAAAGTTGTGGCGCCTGGCGGGCGTCGACCAGTTACACGTCAATGGTATTCAGAACAAGTTTTGGGAATCCGATGATTCCGTTGTCAGGTCAATAAAGGCCTGTCTGGAGCCTTTTTATGGCGGGCAGAGTCTGTTACCAGTTGTATCCTCCGGACAATGGGGCGGGCAGGCTTTTGAAACTTATCGGCGAACCGGAACTGTTGACCTGCTGTATATGGCCGGCGGCGGTATTTTGGCGCACCCAGCTGGTCCCGCGGGAGGAGTTGTTGCCTTGCAACAGGCATGGGAAGGAGCTGTAAAAGGCTTGTCTATGGCAGAAGCGGCAAACATATACCCGGAGTTTGCCCAATCTTTAAAAAAATTCGCTAAATAATAATAAATGAAAAAGCGGCTTCGGTTTGCTTATTATGGAGATGACTTTACTGGATCGACCGATGCATTAGAATTTCTCAATCGGGCGGGTGTCAAAGCTGTTCTTTTTATGGAGGTACCGACGGCAGAACAGCTGGCGGATTATCCGGGTATAGAAGCCGTCGGCGTGGCGGGGATGACAAGGGCGATGGAGCCTGAGGCGATGCGACGTGAACTTCGTCAATCGTTCGATGCATTGAACACATTAGGCGTTGAACAGCTGCATTACAAGGTCTGTTCGACATTTGACTCTTCGCCGAAGACTGGGAACGTGGGCGTAGCCGCAGAAGTGGGAGCCATGGTTTTTAATCCTGCTTTCATACCGCTTGTTGTTGCAGCACCGCCATTGGGAAGATACTCTTTGTTTGGTAATCTTTTTGCCCGAATGGGCATTGGTAGCCAGGGTGAAATATACCGATTAGACCGTCATCCTTCCATAAGCAATCATCCCGTTACGCCGATGAAGGAGGCTGATTTAAGAATTCACCTGGCAAAGCAGACTAGTCTGTCAGTGGGCCTGGTGGATATCCTCGCGGTTAAACAAGGAGCAGTAGAAATACAAGACAAAGTTGATCAATGCTTAGCAAACGGCGATAAAGTAATTTTATTTGACGCCTTGGAATTAGATGATTTAAAATCCATTGCGACGGTGATGGATCGATATGTAAGAACAGGCCCTTTGTTTTCTATTGGCTCCTCGGGGGTGGAGATGGCCTGGGGAGCGTATTGGGAAAGCGCAGGGACTGCTTCCCTCAGAGAACGCTGGCCGCAGTTGGAAGAAACAAAGCAGGTATTAGTGTTATCTGGCAGCTGTTCACCAGTTACCGCTAAACAAATAAACCATGCCATTGAGGATGGCTTCAAAGCCGTTGCTATTCCGGCGCATATCTTTTCCACTGAGCGGCAAAGCAAAGCAGTTATCAGTCAGTGTGCTGAGCAGGCCATCACGTTTTTAGGTCAGGGCTATCCTGTTATTATACACACCAATCTGGGCGCGGCAGACCCCAGAACAGCAGAAACATATACGATTTTGTCCGGGCAGGGGTGTGAAGAAGAGGAGATGAGTTCCAGAGCAGTACAGGTATATGGCCACGTTCTGGGACAAATAGCCCTTCAGGTGGCAAAGCGGGGCTTATTACAGCGGCTGGTGGTTGCTGGAGGCGACACCTCCAGCTATGTCGCGCGCACGCTGGGAATAACCGCGGTAGAGATGATCCGGCCATTTTCTTCTGGAGCTCCTATGTGCAGGGCACACGCTTCATTTGATGCAATTAATGGAATTGAAGTGAACTTTAAAGGAGGCCAGGTGGGTGATCAGTATTATTTCACAGACATCCTAAAAGGAAGTACGTCAAAAAAAGATAAAATATGAAAACAAAAACGTTGTCTCTGATTCATACATCAGCAACATTAATACCTGTTTTTGAAGGTCTTGCGCAAAAGTATCTGCCGGGCACGAAGTTATTCAATATTGTAGATGACAGCATCGTCAAGAATATTATCAGCCGGGGAGGCAAAGCAGATCCGGCTATTTATAAGCGTGTGCTGGATTATGTCAAGTCAGCAGAAGATGCCGGAGCGGACTATATCCTCGTTACCTGTTCTTCAATTGGAGAAGCAGTAGAAGCAGCCGCAGAACAAGCAAGCGTTCCTGTACTCAGAGTAGATCAGCCCATGGCCGATCTGGCTGTTAAAACCGGGAAGCGTATCGGTGTCATTGCCACTCTTCAGACGACCCTGCAACCGACTGCAAATCTTGTTGAGCGCCGGGCAAAGTTAGCCCATAGGGAGATCGAGTTAAAGGCAGTCGTATGTGAAGGTGCATTTGAAGCCCTGATGGCCGGTGATGCTGACAGGCACGACTGCCTGGTAGCGGAAGCGTTGAAGCTACTGGCCCAGCAGGTAGATGTGATCTTATTGGCTCAGGCGAGTATGGCCCGGGTAGTAGATACCATCAGCAAGGAAGACAGACGCGTGCCGATTCTCACTAGTCCTCCAAGTGCACTCGAATATATCGCTAACGTAGTCTAAGATACTGCTCTATGAAGTTTTTTAGAAAAATTTGCCTCGGAATTACGGCTCTGGCTTTTCTTTTTCTTTTCTATGGGCTATGGCAACAGCAACCTGGCTGGTGGCAGCCTGCTGCCGTTTGTGTCGCCATCGGAATGGCGATCGGTATGGGTGCAATAGCCCGGTTGAAGAATTATCAATACACGGCGTGGATCATTGCGGCAGTTGTCACCGCAATGATCTATCCCGATGCATTCGTCAAATGGGGCGATGTTGATTTGAGGAACAGATGGCTGATTTTGGCAGTTGTCCAGTTAGTGATGTTTGGCATGGGGATACAAATGAGTATCCGTGATTTCTCTGGTCTGGCGCGCACCGGTAAAGGGGTGCTTATCGGTCTGATCTGCCATTTTTCTATTATGCCAATCATAGGCCTTATATTAACCAAGGTCTTTTCGTTTGATCCAGAAATCGCAGCCGGTATTATCTTAATTGGCTCATGCTCTAGCGGCCTGGCATCTAATGTTATGGTGTATCTCGCCCGCGCAAACCTTGTTCTTTCGGTTACTGTAACAGCTATTGCGACACTGGCTGCTCCTTTTTTGACGCCTTTACTCATGCATTTGCTGGCGGGAACACTGGTTGAAGTAAAATTTCTGCCAATGATGCTGGAGATCATTCAGATGGTGATCGTTCCTATTGGTGCCGCTCTACTTCATGACTACCTCAAGCAGGCACCGGCGGCAAGAAAAACAATCATCAATAGGGTGGCTATTTTATGCGGTGTTTGGTTGTTATTAATGCTGCTTTTCTTATGGGAAAGCTGGTTTGCTCATCAATCTACAAGCGTCACAGAGTTTATCACCATGTTTAACTTTTTCACAGGTGCTTTTATGGTTGGCACTTTATACCATTTTGTTTATACCCGGTTTAAAAAGATCGACCAGTTAACCCCTTACATATCGATGCTTGGTATTGTTTATTTTACTGCTGTTACGACGGCCGCAGGGCGGGACAGTCTCTTGCAGATTGGTTTATGGTTGTTTCTTGCTGCTGTCATTCATAACGGGGCAGGCTATTTCTTTGGATACTGGCTGGCCCGCCTATTTAAGCTGGATAAAAATTCAGCGCGGACAATTGCTTTTGAAGTTGGGTTACAAAATGGAGGAATGGCTTCTGGGCTGGCTGGCAGCATGGGTAAACTGGCAACAGTAGGCCTTGCTGCAGCTGTATTCAGCCCATGGATGAATATTTCAGGGTCGTTATTGGCTAATTTTTGGCGTAAAAAGCCGGTTGAAAAGGAAAATAAGTCTAATTGAGTGGTTTGTTATAATCTTGCGACATATACTTACGGCAAAGTTATATTGTACCGGACTTGATAATCGTTCGGCTTCTTTTCTGCCCAGCTAATAGAGCTTCCTTCTGATAAGAGAATACCAATATAATTCAGACGGGCTTAATTTTTGTGTAAATTTGTGCGGTTAAGTATATCTGATCTGTAATTGGAATGACTTTGGCTATCCGAAAAAAAGACCTTTGGCAGAACAGGTGAACGTTATTGCCTTAGAAAATGCGGACAGTATAATACCGATACGATGACGAAATAATAAACAGAAGTATGAAAAATGGATTTAAAATAATTGGTGTTTCGATACGTACGACAAATAAAGATAATCAGGCCCAGAAGGATTTGGGAGCGCTTTGGGCGAAGTTTTATGCTGAAAATATTTTTGATAAAATTCCTAACAAAGTTTCGGGGGAAATTCTGTCTGTTTACACTGATTATAAAAATGACTATACAGAGGACTATACTACAATCATCGGTGTGCCCGTATCATCGCTTGAAAGGATCCCCGACGGGCTTACAGGTCGTGAATTTCAACCTGAAAATTTTATAAAATTTACCGCGAAAGGTAAAATGCCGGATGCAATTGCTGATACCTGGCTTAATATATGGAATAAGGATAAAGACCTGAACAGGAAGTATACGTATGACTTTGAGGTTTATGGAGATAAAGCCCGGCTGGGAGACAATTCAGAAGTAGATATATTTATAGCTACGCAATAACCTTTACCGGTATTTCAGATTAGGTGAATACTGGGTTTAGTTATAATTCCGTATAGAAAGAACGAGGCTGGTTTGTATCCGTTTCTCTTATGAACAGGTGGGGTGCAGATCCAGTCTTTTTGTTTATTTTAATTTTTTATTAATCAGCTCGATAATTCTGTTCCTGACAAATTCATTCTCTTTTTCCAGGATGAATGTACTAGTGACTTCCGTATCGGGCGGATTTTGCTGTTCTGCCTCGGCTTTAACTTTCGTGAAATACTGATCTCTTTGTTTTAGCCATGCTTTTTGTTCAGTTACTAATTGTTGCTTTTGGTCTTTTGTCAATGTATGTTGTAATTGCTGATAGGCCTTGTTAAGCAGACTGTCCAGGCTGTTATATAAAAGGCTGCTGCATCTTTCCGTATAGCCTGTGTTATCGAGGCAGCGCTGACAGTCTGAATACAGCTTGTCAATATCTCCCTTTGATTGGGCGGGCAGTACATGCCATGTGATTACGCCTAATATATTGATCAATATGAATTTAAATGTGCGATTCATAGGATGAGATTTTATGGTTGAAAGCATGGAAGGTATTTTAAATACAGTTACTATTGTAAAAGTACGTCTGCCGTTGCTATTATCTCGTTTTCGGTATTCTTTTTATCGAAGATCCTGGATTGGACATGGAACTTCTTTCCGACACCTGCCTGGGCAGGAATTGTGAAGATGGCCGCGATATTAGCGGCATCTTCAGGCGATATACCCTCTGGCTGGCCGGCAAAGAGGTCTGGTATTTCAAGAATCTGTTTGCCAGCAGGATCTGTTATGGTGAGTGCACAGCCAGGATATACTTTTCCCTCCTGTGTGGTATATCCCTCAATTCCGTTTCCAACTATACGAAAAGGAATATCTCCTTGTACTTTGTTGTCTTTCAGCGGACGATTATTGTTATCTGTCAGCAGGAACCTGCCAATGGTAAAGCCATTATATTTTACAGAAAGTGTAGTAGTAAGATCTTTGGAGAACCCTTTACTGAAATGACATCCGTTACAGCCCAGAAGCAGACTGATTACGGGAGAAATAAGTGAGATATAACGCATTTTTATTCTCATGATTGTTATTTTACCGGATAATAAGTATTAAAGCAAATTGAACTTCATCTTCTCATCCAGCTTAATATCGATTGTTTTGCCCTTTAATATATAAGGAACCGTATTGGTGCCATCTCCTATAGAAGTGATCAGGGCATTATAATCTTTATTCCCTAGTATAGGGTTATTGTATGTGAATACCATAACGAGACTTTTGAATTTAGGGTCAATTTTGGCAACTCCCTTTTTACCGGAGGCAAGCGCTCCTAGCTTATAGACTTTTCTGGTGTTAGAGGTTGTATCCTTGGATATGTCATCCCTTGTTGTGCCTGTAATAGCGTATATCTGGAACATTTTGAAGTCATATTCACTGTTGTTTTCGATCTGCACTGTCAGATGGTTATCGGGCGGGGTGACGGCATCGTCGTTTTTACTGCAGGAGAAGAGCACACAAACTACCAGGAGTGCCGCTGTCAATATTGATTTTTTCATGGTTAGAGTTTTGAACAAATGAGGGCAGTCATGGATATGCGCCATGGCGCGTTCCCGTTAAATCTGCCTGGAAATTATTTGTTCAAAGGTCCCGGAACTTTGGTAGATGGACAATACCCGTAAATAAGGTTTTTGCTTTCTACCTGGAAATGGGTAGAAAATAGTATCATGTCGATCTGTATCAGATAATGCCATTGTCGAGCGCCACTTTAATAAGGGCGGCTGTGTTGCTGGCGCCCAGTTTATGTATCATATTTTTACGATGTGTTTCAACTGTCAGCTGGCTGATAAAGAGCTTTTCTGCCACCTCTGCTGTGGTTTTTCCTTCGGCGATCAAAATAAGGATCTCTTTTTCTCTTCTGGTAAGTTTGGGAAGGGGTTGTTTGGCGGCTTTATCGGAAAAGAATAATTCCTTTTGCACTTCTTCACTAAAGAAGGCTTTATTGTGCATAACTGCTTGTATAGCCTCTATTAGTTCAGCTTTCCCGGCTGTTTTAGAGAGATATCCTGAAGCACCGTAATTAATCATGCGGGCAATATTGCTTCTCTCATAAAATGTACTCAGTACCACTATTCTGACAGCACCGTGTTCTTTTTTGATGCGTTTACATAGCTCGAATCCGTTTTGGCCGGGCAGGTTAATGTCCAGGAATATAATATCTATGTCGTTGTTTTTATTAAGGTAGCCTAATGCATCTTCACCATTAGTGAAGGTGGCGCTCACCGTAATTTCCTTTTGATCCTGAAGCAGCATACGAAGCCCTTCAAGGACCATAGGATGATCATCAATTAGAATTAATTTTGTTGCCATTCTGATAGATTAATTTCTTCAAAATACGGCTGCCAGTCCGCTCGTGCTGTCGTAACCAGCAGTTGTATGTGAAAGCTTGTTCCAATGTTTTTCTTTGAATCTACAGTCAGATCGCCGTGAAGGAATTTTGTACGATTTTGAATGTTTTGTAGTCCTATTCCCTGTGTATTTTTTGCCAGATCGAATCCCTGGCCGTCATCCTCCACTGTGAGGCTGATCCGGTCTCCCTGCTGAATACATTCTACGATTATTTCTGAGGCGCCTGCGTGTTTTAGTGCATTTGCCAGTAGTTCCTGGATAATGCGATAAATGATCAATTGTTCGTGTTTAGGCAGGTCCTTATATAAGTCCATGCTGTAGAAATGGATCGCGGTCCCCGGAGTCTGCATGGCATTACATAAATCCTGCAAGGCGACTTCCAGGCCAAAACGCTGGAGGTTTTCAGGCATCATATTATGGGCAATTCGGCGTAATTCACTGACGGCCTCTGAAAGCTGGCTAACCAGATTACCAAGTTCTCCCTTTTTTTCCGTCAGGCTTTCATTTAAGCTTTGTAATTTTAATTTTATACCGAACAAAATACCGCCTAATCCGTCATGGAGGTCATGGGAGAGACGGGCCCGTTCTTTTTCAACACCCTCAAGCATGGCATTGGATAGCAGTAGTTGCTGTTCACTTTCTTTTTGACGCAACTGCTGTTCGTGAACGAGATCTTTTTGCCTGGAAAGCTTTTTTCTGTTTGAGAGGACTGAAAAGGTCCCCAAAAGTAGTAATAATGCAATGATAAGACCAGCAGTCAGTAGCAATGTAGTGAATTTGGAAGACTCAAGTGTAAGCAGTTGCTGCTTGGTCGTGGTTTCTAGCTGTAGTATCTCTTTCTCTTTTTTTTCCGTTTGGTACTTATCTAGAAGGTCATTTATTTTTACGACCTGATCTCTTTGATGCAGGGTATCGGAAAGCTGACTGTATTGCTCCAGCCAGTTTAGGGACATCTTGAAGTTGCCTACTGATTTTTCACTTTCCCACAGCGTCTTATAGAGACTTAAGCGGTCCAGAGCGATAGTATCCTTTAATGCCTGAGTAATTGTTTTGATTGAATATGCAATATCTCTCGCTCTGCCATAGTCTTTCTGGGTATAGAGTAAATCATATTTGGCGTAGAGCACGTTAACCATACTGGCGGAATCATTGATCTTCTGACCGATATTTAAAGCGGCATCATAATCAAAAAGGGCCGCCTGATAATGATCGGAGGTTTTTTCCCAGTACCCCTTAAAGTAATGGTACTTTAACCATGGATACGACAGGGGAGAGCCTTTCAGTACATTAAGCGCAGAATCGAAGTAAGGTCTTGCTTCGTCCAGTTTATGAAGTTTAGTCAGACAATACCCCAACCGGCTGAAATCTGTGGCAAAAGACATTTCTTTTTTCTCTGCCTGCAGGTCCAGAAGCTCTTTTTTATAGTAAAGGACGGCTTTTTGATATTGATTCAGATTGAGAAAAGTGCTGGCGATACCTGAATAAATGCTTGAAATTCTTGACTCATTTTTTGATTTTTCAAAGTAGGGGAGTGCCTGCTTTAAGGCTATATCTATGGATTGTTCAAAATTTCCCTTACGGTCATATACCGTGGCGATCTGGTTCCAGATTGTTCCTAGTAGTTCATTCTTTCTTTTAACGGTATCATTGATGGGAATGTCTTTTGCCGCAGTTAACAGCTTCACCGCCTGCTCCAGATTGCCCATTGCCAGCTGAGCGGATCCTTCTTCAAATTTAGCCCAGGACATGCCAAAGCCGTTGCCGGATCCTTTAAAGATGCTGTAGGCTTTTTGTGCAGGGAATACCGACAGGCTGTCTGAGCCATTATTGAGGCGTGCCCAATAATCGGAAATCTGTAACAGGGTGAAAGCCGCACTGTCTCCAGTCTGTCTTTTCAATATATGGCTCAGACTGTCATAGCGCCTTGTCGAAAGAAGCTGATCCCGCTGCGAAAATCCTTTTGAAAAGAGTAGAAACAAGAGGATGAAAAGCAACAAAAGGCACCTAAGGAAGTGTACCGGTGGCGCTTCTTTTAAAGTTTTTTTTAATACGACCCTTACGACTGACATTCAATGGAATATTTACCCATCCTTTAGCAATTTTTATGCAAGTTTTGAGGGTAAACACCAAAGAGGTTCATCTGATAAGGATTATAGGACGGCTCAGACCACGCCTTGCGCTAGCATAGCATCCGCCACTTTTACAAAACCACTGATATTAGCGCCCCGTTCATAGTTGATATAACCATCAGCCTCTTTCCCGTATTTTAAGCAACGTTCGTGGATCTCCCGCATGATACTTTTCAATTTCTGGTCTACCTCCGTACGTGACCAGGAGTAACGTTGTGAATTTTGAGACATTTCCAGGCCAGAAACTGCAACGCCGCCGGCATTTGCGGCTTTGCCAGGTGCATAAAATATCTTCTCTTTTATAAAGTAGGCGACAGCTTCAGGCGTGCAGGGCATATTAGCTCCTTCAGCAACGCAGATGCATCCATTTTTAACCAATAGCTTTGCGTCTTCCGCGTCCAGCTCATTTTGAGTAGCGTTAGGTAGTGCAATATCACATTTTATTTTCCAGGGCCGCTCTGCTTCATAATACGCACATTTGTATTTAATGGCATATTCTTTTATTGATCCGTGCGCTTTATTCTTTAATTGTTTAATGTATTCCAGTTTTTCTTTGTCTATGCCTGCCGGATCATGAATAAAGCCCTGGGAGTCAGACATTGTCAGTACCTTAGCTCCATTCTCGATACATTTTTCTGCTGCATACTGTGCCACATTCCCTGATCCGGAGATAGTTACGCTCTTGCCTTCTATGGAATCCTTCCTTGTTTTCAGTATTTCTTCGACAAAGTAGATTAGTCCATACCCTGTTGCCTCAGGCCGGATATGACTTCCTCCCCATTCATTGCCTTTTCCTGTTAACACACCGTTAAAAGATCCGACGATGCGCTTATATTGACCGAACAGGAAGCCTATTTCGCGGTTTCCTACACCGATGTCGCCGGCAGGGATATCAGTATCTTCTCCTACATGCCGGTAGAGTTCCGTCATAAAACTCTGGCAGAACTTCATAACCTCATTATCCGATTTGCCTTTAGGGTCAAAATCCGAGCCGCCCTTTCCGGCGCCCATTGGAAGCCCGGTCAGGCTGTTTTTGAATATTTGTTCAAAAGCCAGAAATTTTAATACACTTAAGTTTACCGAAGGATGAAACCGTAACCCGCCTTTATATGGCCCGATTGCGCTGTTCATTTGTACACGAAAACCTCGGTTTATTTGAATTTCTCCTTTATCGTCGAGCCAGGGTACTCTGAATATCACAACGCGTTCTGGCTCAACCATCCGTTCTAAGACTTTGCTGTTCTTATAGCGCGGTTCTGATTCGATAAAGGTAATGATGGAGGTGGCTACTTCTTCAACAGCCTGCAAAAACTCAGTTTCTCCTGTATTCTTTTTGTTTATGTTATTTATAAACTGCTTAAGTGCTTCGTTCATATTTGCTGATAATAGATTTCTCTCTGGTAAAATAGGGCTTTGAAATTAGATAAAAAATTTTCCAGATCCAACAACGGCTGTTAGTAAATGGCTTCCTGATTCAATTTACTTTGCGATGATTTATTATATTCGTGGAAGAATATGGAATAATATCTGTTCCGTCGTTTTTCAAATTTTAAACTTACATCGAGGCTTATGAACACGCTAAAAACAAGTTGTTGTATTGCGCTGCTTTTATCTATGGCCCTACCATCCATGGCGCAACAGGCCATTCCGCTATATAATGGACCTGTTCCCCATGCCATTGCCAGTCTTGATATTGAGCAGGTTGGTAAAGACGGTTCTTCTGTTTTAAAAGTCTCTGTTCCGACGCTGACGCCCTTTCTGCCGGCACCGGAAAAGGCTAATGGCACTGCCATTATTATTTGCCCTGGCGGGGGGTATCATAATTTGGTGATCGACCGGGAGGGGTATAGAATGGCCAGGCGTCTGGTAAACATGGGTATTGCGGCTTTTGTTTTAAAATACCGGCTGCCCGATGACAAAATCATGCAGGATAAATCAACAGGGCCGCTGCAGGACGCGCAACAGGCTATTCACATGGTTCGAAGTCAGGCATCGAAATGGCATATTGATACAGCCAAAGTCGGTGTCATGGGCTTTTCAGCGGGAGGTCATCTGGCTTCAACAATAGGCACGCATTATAAAAAAGCATTTATCAATAATGATGATCATGTAAATCTGCGGCCCAGTTTTCTTGTGTTGGTTTATCCGGTTATTAGTTTCAGGCCGGATATTGCACATATCGGATCACGTACCAATTTGATCGGAAAAGCACCGGGTGAGGCTGCTATAAAAGCGTTTTCCAACGATGAACAGGTAACCCCGGAGACGCCGCCTACATTTCTGATCCAGGCGGAGGACGACAGTGTTGTCGCGGTGCAAAACAGTATCCGGTTTTATGAAGCTTTGCTTAAAAATAAAGTTCCTGCGGCCATGCATCTGTATACAGTTGGCGGGCACGGGTTCGCAAAGGTTCCTCCCAGAGACGTATGGATGAAGGAGCTGCTTTATTGGATGCAGACGATGGGGTTTGTTCCAAATTCCGCCAATTAGCCAGCATCCTCGATGTGTATAACAGAAAAATAAAATCTGAAATATTTAAATAATGAGTTATTCTGTCGTGTCCTATTTAACGGATTCATCCCGAATTAAGAAATTATATGGAAGCAGGGATCAGGCTCTTTTGGCTTCCCTTCTGGATGAATTATCTGAAGTGCTTGATGATCTGAATGATGAGTTTGATTTTGATGAGAAAATTGATGATGACAACAATTCGCAGGCGGTGCTAACGGATATCATCAATGGCGAGATCAGGTTTCCCAAAATTGCTTACATGTATGGTTATGTTTATGAAAAACTATGTGAATATTATGGGAGGCAGATTATCCCGCTCCATGACGAACTCTCGGCAAATTATTACTGGGAAATTCCCAAGCAGACCTATAGCGCATTTGTGCCGATTCCCTTTTCAAGTGATTTTCCGGAAATATATAGCATTCCGACAGAAAGACTAGCGGCAGAAAAAAGCCGTTTTTTAGCACTGACACAAAAAGAGGGAGTAGATGGTGAAAACCTGGAAATGGAGAAAGAAGATTTTGCATTTTCGTTTGACGAAGCCATTAAAGCCAATATGGATCTGGTATTTTTTCTTTACTGACTTTATCTGCGGAAAATAAAGAGAAGAAGTTAAATACTTATTGGAAGATCGTATGTATTGGGTACCGGTGCTGGAAAAAATTGTAATGGATACGCAAATTTAATGATACGATATTCTTATTGTATTAATAGTTTAGTGTTTAATACATTAAATGTTATATATTTGTTGTATTAATCATTTCTATAAACTATATTGCGATGCTAAACAAAAACTTTCTCTTATCAGGGATACTCTGTCTGAGTATACTCTTTCTTAACAGCTGTAGTAAAAATGACGCCCCTGTAGAAGACGGGGACTGGATCGATCAGCTTGACAATACCATAGATGCCGGCAAAAAAGCACAGTTACGGGCCTGGATTGACCAGGGGCTTAATTCGGGCAGTATGGAGGCAACAGTTGCGCTATACGCACACGATTCTGACTTTTACAACGCCTTGAATACGGCAAAAAGTATTTATCATCAAAGGGTATTGGTGAACGATCGGGTGGATGAAATTCCGGGAATCGCTACCGGGATGTTCGTGGCCAATGGATTGCCGGCAACAGAAATTGATGCGGCTCCTGCCGATGATCAGTTAAATCTTCCGGCCAGTGAGGCGCCGAATTTCGTAGATGTCAAGGATACTGTACTTCGTAAGGGCACCGTACTATACAGGGTCATTGGAGGAGCGGGTTCCTATCCGACCGGCGGATACTGGGTCTTAGACAAGCCTGCGGGCTATGCGGATGTGATTGGAGGGACAGCGGTACAACCGGCGTGGAATGCTTTTGAAGTGATGGTGGAATACACCATTCGGGCAGGTGATACCATGAAAGTATGGAAAGGACTGGCTGCACGCCAGCCGGTTGCGGGCACGGAGAATATGTACTATGATCGCTATATGCAGCAATACCATCTGGAAGGCGGCCTGGAGCAAATTTTTATACCGAATGTTTACCGTGATTTCCAAAACGAAGAAGTGTATAATCATTTTCTTAGTAATATTACAAGCCAGGATTCTATCACATGGAAGAAGAACTAAAAAAAAGAATTGCGGACAGCACAAAGTATATATGCAAGCAGTATCAGGAAGTCATAGCGCTATTAGACCCGCTAGCAGCCTCTAGCCCGGTACTGCAGCAATACCTGCAGCAGGCAGGCAGTGTGCTGCGGTATGCTGAAGCGCATTATCAAAATGCCTCCTCTATTGATTTAGCCCTCTGTAAGCAGCGCCATGACCCGGCCAGATTGTTAAGTGAAGTGGAATCCAGGTTTCGTGCGCAGGAGCAAGGCTTTTATCCGGCATATCCCAATGCTCAGTTCAGGGAACAACTTAGTACACACTTCGCGGCTGCCCGAGATAGTTTCAATACCTTGGAAGAGGTTTTATCCGCAATTTCCTGAGCGGCGGCTTTTTTAATAGTATCCGGCCATGCAGATAGTTTTGTTGAGATAAAACCTTTATCTCAACAAAACTATTATGCAATCATTACGGACGTCTTTATTTAAAATTACGGCCTTCTGGAAATATTGTCCCCTGTATGACTTTCTCAGCAGGCGCCCTGGTGTTATTGTGCTTATTGCTGATCGCGTTCATCCGGTTGAGTAAGGGCGTAAAATCAAAAAGCTGTTCTGCAATAATATGGATGACTTCACCTTCTTTTTGCAACTGTCCTTCCACTACTAATAACTTAGCGTTCAGTATTTGTTTGCGGTAATAATCAAAGTTGTTCTTGAATACGACCAGGTTGGCAATGCCCGTTTCATCTTCCAAGGTGATAAAACAGACTTTTTTGGCTGTTCCCGGCCTTTGCCTGACAAGCACTAAGCCCGCCACCCGGACACTTGCTCCGTCTGTCAATAAAGCCAGTTCCTTGGTTGCCAGGATGCTTTGTTGCTGCAGTTCCTTACGCAGAAAACTGACCGGGTGTGCCTTTAGCGATAAAGAAAGGCTGCTGTAGTCCTGCAGCACATGCTCGGATAGCGACATCTCTGGCAGTGAAATTTGTTTTTCTACTTCTTTTTCACTGGACGGGGCACCTTTAAACAGGCCAATTGCAATATCACTAAGCGCAGATACTTCCCAAAGCGCCTGTCTTCTGTCAAGACCGATAGACCGGAAAGCGTCTGCATCTGCCAGTTTCTCCATTGCAGATAAAGACACGCCAGCATCATAAACCTGTGTAATGGAGGTGAATGGTGTATGTTTATCTCTCTCGACAACTAAAAGTAGTGCATCCTGTTCACTCATTCCATTAATCTGACGCAGACCTAAACGAACGGCGCAGTATTTTCCTGTTTTCTCTTCCAGTGTATTATCTAAATAAGATTTGTTGACATCGACATGTCTGACTTCCACACCGTGCTTTCTGGCATCGATAATAATCTGGGCAGGCTGATAAAATCCCATCGGCTGACTGTTCAGCAGGGCAACGGCAAAAATATCAGGATAATAATACTTCAGCCAGCAGGAGATATATACCAGCAAAGCAAAACTGGCCGCATGGCTTTCCGGAAAGCCGTAACTGCCAAAACCTTTGAGCTGCCTGAAGACCCTTCTGGCAAAGCTTTCTTCATAGCCTTTTTCTATCATCCCGTTTATCAGTTTTGTTTCCCAGTCACTTACCTTCCCCTTTGCCTTGAATGTAGCCATACTGCGGCGCAGCCCGTCTGCCTCTGCCGGAGTAAACCCTGCCGCAACGATCGCAATTTCCATGGCCTGCTCCTGGAAAAGGGGTACCCCGAGTGTTCTTTCGAGTATGGCTTTCAGGTCTGGTGATGGATATTCAACAGGATCTTGCTTATTACGCCTTCTTAAATAAGGATGCACCATGTCACCCTGAATAGGCCCCGGACGCACAATGGCCACTTCAATAACCAGGTCATAAAAGCATTTAGGTTTTAACCGGGGCAACATGGACATTTGTGCCCGGCTTTCTATCTGGAATACACCAATTGTATCTGCATGAGAGATCATTTCATAGACTTTTGGGTCATCTTGCGGAACATTCGCCAGGGTTAAATCCAGCTTATAATGCGCTTTGGCAAGATCAAATGCTTTACGGATACAGGTAAGCATTCCGAGCGCAAGTATATCAACCTTTAGAAAACCAAGATCCTGGATGTCGTCTTTGTTCCATTCAATGTTGGTTCTGTCTTCCATCCGTGCATTGAGTAAGGGGCACAGATCGGAGAGCCTGCCCTGCGTAATCACAAATCCACCGGTATGTTGTCCTAACTGACGGGGGAACCCAACGTATTGTTCTGTTAATTCCAATACCTTTTTGAGATGCGGATCACTTGCTACAAATCCATCTGAGGTTTTTTGCTGTTTACCTTGATGCCAGTCATCGGTAAGCTCCCATAAGGATTTAGAGAGCCGGTTAATAGCGTCTGTTGAAAGTCCCATCGCCTTACCCACATCCCTGATCGCGCCCTTATGATGGACTGTTGTTACCGTGGCTACGATGCCGGCCCTGTCACGGCCATACTTGCCATAAATGTACTGCATCACTTCCTCACGCCTTTCATGTTCAAAATCAACATCAATATCTGGAGGCTCATTGCGTGCATCGGACATGAAGCGTGCAAAAAGAAGTTTAAACTTAGAAGGATCTACCGAGGTAATACCTAAACAGTAACAGACTATGGAGTTTGCGGCAGAGCCCCGGCCCTGGCAAAGAATATTCCGGCTTCTGGCAAAACAGACATAATCATATACGGTTAGAAAGTAGGAGGCATAGTTTTTTCGCCGGATAAAGTCCAGTTCATACAGGAGTGTCTTTTTTATGTTTTCGGGAATATCCTTGCCGAATTTATCTTCTGCCCCTTTCCAGGTGGAAAGCTCCAGTTCTTGCTGCGGTGTATGGCCATCTGTTGTCAGCTCCTCCGGGTAGATATATTGTAGCTCGTCCAGTGAAAAATGACAGGCTTCAGCCACCAGGCAAGTGTTTTTTATCGCTTCAGGATACCTCCTGAATAAACGCTGCATTTCTTCCACAGACTTCATATGCCTTTCAGCATTCTGCGCCAGCCGGTACCCGGCATTGTAGATCGTGCATTTCTCGCGTATGCAGGTAAGTATATCCTGTAACGGTCTTCTCTCAGGGTGATGATAATGCACATCATTACAAGCCAGCATAGGGATATGTAACGCTTTTGATAACTGATGGATACGAAACATTTTTTTGCTGTCCAGTCCGTTATAGCACCGGACGGCAGTAATGTAAAGGTTGTTGCCGAAATATTGTTTATACTGTTTTACACTGGCATAGAACTGCGGGTCAAAATCAAAAAACTGATTTAGAGAGGCTGGCGGGATGACAGAAAATAATATTCCCTTTTTATATCGGTATACATCTGCCATATATAAAAGACACTGCCCTTTTTCTGTTCGCAGGTTTCCTTCGGTCAATAAGCCGGAAAGGTTTGAATAGGCCTCTTTATTGGTAGGGAAGGCTAATAAAGAAGGTCCATCCTTCAAGTCTAACTGGCAGGCAGCAATAAACTGAATTCCTTTTTTCTTTGCTTTGACATGTGCACGTACAATGCCAGCCAAAGTATTGCGATCCGTTATGGCAATTGCTTTATATTTCAGTACCGCCGCCTGCTCTACCAGTTCTTCAGGGTGAGATCCGCCCCGCAGGAAAGAGAAGTTAGAGGTTATATTGAGTTCCGCATATTCCACTTTGATTCTTTTTTGGTTAAATTAATCAGGCAAAAAAGCCGTGTAGGTACCAGGCTGATTTATCTTCATCGTAATGCCCCGACCGGAAGATCCAGTACCTTGCGCCATTTTCGTCTTCTACGCTGTAATAATCCCTGTGCGGTCCATCTTTCTCCCACCACCTTTGCTCAATACGCTCCGGCCCGTCAGCTCTTACAACCTTATAGGGCTTCTTCTGGTATTGAAATGACAAAGGCGGATAGTCTGGTAAGGGGACGGTCACCTGAATGCGCTGCGGCTCTGGCAACAGACAGACAGGCCGCAGCCTGTCTGTCTGCCACTGAGTTGTTGTTTTTTCCTGCATGTTGATTGCCTTTTTATAAGACTCTTCCGGCAAGTAATGCTCAGATGGCAGGTAACGGTGAATCTTGTCTGGCCCGATCTTACTGCCGATTTTATCTAATAATTCTGCAACTGCTTTTTCATCGCTCCCTGCCATCGTCCACAGCATTTCTTTAGTGGCGCTCAGGTCCTCAACTACGGTGGCTTCCAGTATAAATAATTCGATACCTAATGCCGGGCTGATAGCAGGGATCTTTAATTCAAACAACTTGAAAAGATGTTCCGCATTGCGAGACGGGCGGCTGGTACTAAAAGATATTTGTTGTATTTTATTATCAATGCGGTGACATGTAAGCGTTACTGTCCGCAATCCTTTATCTTCCTTCAAGAGCCGTTGACACAATTGCGCTAATAATCGTTGAATGGCGATTTCAATGCCCTTAGCATTGCGGACCGGATCCAGGCAGGGAAGCCGCTGTTCATAAGGAGGTATGGGGCGTATGGGCTTCATCGCTTCAGTAACCAATCCTAAAGCTTGATCTATGCGAGTCAGTATCTGTTGTCCGAAACGCCGTCTGAGTGCTGTCCGGGGCATATCAATGAAGCTGGCAATTGTATAGAGTCCCAGTCTGTGTAATCTATCGGCAAGTGTAAAGTTCAGTCTCAGCGCTGCGGGGGGAAAGCAGGATAAAGCCTCTTTCTGGCAGCCACATTCAAGGATGGGGTTTGCCTTGCCGTAGCGTGCATGTGCCCAGGCCGCTCCAATGGTATCTGCAATAGCGGTGCGGACGTCATAACCCATTGCTCTTAATTTAAAGACCAGCGTTTTTAAATAAGCAGGCTCTCCTCCCCACAAATGAGGGCAGCCACTGATATTTAATATCAGACCATCCGGTGGATCGATGGAGACATCAGGTGTATAACGCAAGCACCACTTGGCCAGTGTCTGTAATAATTCATTATCCATGCCTTCTTTGGCATCCACCCCTTTCAAGGCCGGGAATACGGCTCTTGCGTCGGCTAGTACCTTACCTGCGGTGATGCCTTCAGACTGTGCTTTGCTGTTTGCGGCTAGTATGACCGTGCGCCCGCGCTGCGGTGTGGCCACTACAAAAGGGATTGTCCTGAGCAGCGGTTGCTCCAGCTGAAATGCATCTGTCAACAGGTGCGGGAACCATATAGACATAAATCTGTTCATGCGCTTGCTGTTTGATAAAAAGAAGATTCAACTTTAAGGGAAGCGCTTTGCAGTACTTTAAAACAATTGTCTGACCACTGTATTTGCCAGCTTCCGGTTCTGCCGTTACGGATCTTCTGAAGATCCGCCTTCCAGCTGGGCAAGCCGATGCCGGGCAGGCCGGCTGGCAGCCGGCTATTGGCAGGGCGGATCTCCCACCTGGAAACGCAGGCAGTAGGCCTAATGCTTTGTGGAAATAACCGGTTCAGAAAGCCTGTTACATTACTTTTTTCGACGGCAAGCTGTAAACGTCTGGATTGCTTAAAATCCAGATTATTTATTTCACCGACAACGGCACTTAAGGAAGTGCATTTTAGCCCTTCTTCTATTGCCCATAAAGCTTCTTTTTCTTTTTCCGTATTAATAAAAATGAACTTGTCTGGCTGGGCCCCCAGTAGTTTCATGCCTGGTGGAAATGCCGCCGGGCAGGAGCTCACCCAAAGACAGGGCTTATTGCTTTGCATTAAGGAATGTAGGATAGCTATTATAAAACCTGTAGTTGCTGCGGCACTTTCCATGGAAGCGCTTAGAAATTCATGCACAGCGCCGGTAGGGAAAATCCCCCCGGGCATATGCTTTAATATCGGACCAAGAGCCACATTGAGCTGTTCACAGCTATGGCGAACGCCAATTCCCTGCAAATCAAGGATTTCCTTGCGCAAGATCTCTATCTTATCGTTTTTTAGCGATTGCATAATCCAAAAAATATTAAAAAGAATGTATTTGGTATTTATAATACCATATCTTTGGCTGTAATAATACCTTATCATGGACGAACCACAAAAAATATTTCTGGGAGAGAATATGGAGTTTCTCAGGAAAAGAAAGAAACTTACACAGGAAGGCCTGGCACAATTGCTTGATTTTAAAAGGGAAAAAGTCAAGGCGATTGAAAAGGGGGCGACCAAAAACCCGCCCGTAGAAGATCTCGTTAAATTTTCTGAGTTTTTTAAAATTAGTGTAGACAGCCTGCTGAAGGTGAAGCTTTCTAAACTACTGGAACTTCAGTTGCGTGAACTGGAGGCGGGCAATGATGTGTACATGATGGGGTCTAAGATCAGGGTTTTGCCCATCACGATAGACAGTGAAAACAGGCAAAACTGTGAATATGTTCCTATTAAAGCCAAAATGGGCTATGCGTCGGGATATAATGACCCGGATTTCATTTCCCTATTGCCTAAATATAATATCCCGTCATTATTACGAACGGGTACTTACCGGACCTTCCAGGCAGAGGGAGACTCGATGTATCCGGTTCCCGATAAAGCAGAGGTTACGGGCGTTTATGTAGAAAACTGGCTGACAATGAAACCTGATACCCCGTGTATTGTTATTATGAAGGGGCGGAATAATTTTGTCTTTAAGCTGGTAACCGTAAACAAAAAAGAAAAAAACTTCCTTTTAAAATCGACGAATCCACTGTACCAGCCTTATACCGTTGACGGGGATGAAGTGCTGGAGTTCTGGGAGTTTAAGAAATTACATCTGGATAAATTACCGGAACTTACGGATCAGTCAACAGATATGCAATTAATGAGAGCCATGTTTGAGGATATTAAAGCTGAAATAGTCAGATTAAAAAAGTAAGATATGATGGCCGTGACTTTTCCCGCAATTATAATATTTGTTAAAATAATTTTATCTTTACTCTGATAACAGAAGCCTGACTAAATGTGTAAAGGTGAAGTTTCAGGACATATCAGCTTATCTGACATTTAGCAAATCACCATATGCTGGAATATTACGTTTGCCGGCTATTATTCTAAATAAGGATACTATGAAAATTGACATTAGAGAAAAAGGGCGTTTGACGCTATTTGGCATTGAAGTGCTGATGACAACATGTGGCATTAATATGTGGCTAATGAAAAAATTCCATTGGGATATGTTCAATTTTATAGTAGGTGCCGTTGTCACTGCCGGCGTTTTGGTATTTCTTTTTTTTAATGTCAGGCTATTCCGGTATTTATATGTCATTATAGCTTCCTTATTTTGGGCATTGCTGATATATATGTTTACTATGGGCAAAAATGGACTCCCTGCTGAACATCCAATTACCCGCTGGGTCGCCATTATAATCGTTTTTGTTATTTCAATAGCTGTACATAAAGACTACTTTTATTTTGAAAAAAGCTGATCGAAAGTTATCTGGACGTTCTTGCAGTTTAAATCCCGTTCAATAGCAAGAGCAGGAGATAGGGGGAAAGCTGCTTAAGGATTTGCAGCTGAAAGCGAGAACAGATAAAAGTAATAAGGCTGAAAGGTGCCATTCTTATAATTTAAAGAGGATCGTAATAACTTTAAGTATGAAAAGAGCCATTTTTACTTGTTTATTGCTGCTGCCCTTTTTGATTGTCTCCAGCCAGGATAAATGCGTGCCGGCAGATCACCTTCAGTTAGGAGGATACATTAATCAACGGTTATCCTCCAGTGTTAATAACAGAATAATGGCACAGCGTGTAGACCGGCTGGTTGATGTATTTAAAATAGAAAACAGGCATGAGACACATTTATGGCAAACAGAATTTTGGGGCAAGTGGTTTACATCTGCGGTGCTGGCCTATAAATATTCCGGTTTGCCTGCACTTTCTGAAAAATTAGACAATGCTGTCTCAAAGCTTATTGAGACGCAGTCTGCGGATGGCTATATCGGTAATTATGCCGCAGATGCCCGTCTGCAGGAGTGGGATATATGGGGGCGAAAGTATTGTATGCTCGGGCTACTGGCTTATTACCAGCTTAAAGGAGATCAAAAAGCGCTGATCGCTGCGAAAAAAGTAGCGGATAATCTGATCGATGACTTAAAAAAATCTGATAATATTATTGTAACAAAGGGGAATTACAGGGGAATGGCTGCGTCTTCGGTTTTAGAACCAGTTGTTCAGTTATACACATTGACAAAAGAGCAAAAATACCTTGATTTTGCCAAACGGATTGTTTCTCAGTGGAGTCTGCCTGAGGGCCCGCAGCTAATTGAAAAAAGCAAAGTGGATGTCGCCCACCGGTTTCAAAGGCCGGCAAAATGGTATAGCCCGCAGCAGGGGCAAAAGGCTTATGAAATGATGTCCTGCTATGAGGGTTTACTTGAACTGTATAGAGTAACAGGTGAAGAGCGTTTTAAACAGGCTGTAGTGAATACCTGGGATAATATCAAAGCGACTGAAATTAATATTGCGGGATCGGGCGCTTCAACTGAAATGTGGTTTGGAGGCGCATCCTTGCAGGCTTCTCCGGTCAATCATTATCAGGAAGTCTGCGTTACCGTTACCTGGATTAAATTTTCATTGCAGCTGTTTAGGTTAACAGGGGAGGCAAAATATGCAGAAGCCGCCGAGAGGTCCTATTATAATGCGTTACTAGGTTCGTTAGACTGGACAGGAAGCACTTGGGCTAAGTACACGCCGCTTAACGGACAGCGCCTGCCGGGTAGCGAGCAGTGTGGCATGGGACTGAACTGTTGTGAGGCAAGCGGCCCCAGGGCTTTATTCTTATTGCCTTTTTATGCGGTAACAAGAGGGGATAACACGCTCATGGTAAATTACTTTATAGAAGGAAAATATGAGACGCAACTCAATAACAACAAAATTGTTGTGGAACAAAAAACTGTATACCCACAAAACGGTCAGGTTGAAATTAAACTACATATCCCGTCTGCGTCTTTCTTTAAATTTAAAATACGTATTCCGGATTGGGCAAAGGATTGTGTTATTAAACTCAATGGAAAAATGGCTGATGGAGAGGTCAAAAACGGCACTTATTATACGATCAGTCGTGAATGGAAGGATGGAGACATCATTGAACTGAACATGCCCATGCAGGGGAGAATTATATCTGTTGGCCAGACCCCCAAATCCATGGCTGTTTTGTGGGGGCCGGTTGTATTGTCAAGAGATGCAGTGTTTGGCGATTCCACGGCCATGGGTGCTGTTTTGCAACCTGTTGTTACGAAACAGGGGTATCTGAACCTGAGGCCGGTTAAGACTGCCGGGAATTGCTGGATGAGATTTAAGGCAACGTTTCTACCGGAGTCTTATCGTGAGTATGGCGCAAAGCCGGTAGAGATATCACTTTGTGATTATGCGTCTGCTGGTAATATCAAAAAGCAGTCTTTGTTCCAGACATGGTTTCCACAGTTGATCAATTATAGTAAATCTGAAAATTATTAAGTAGCAGATTAACTCAGGTGTTTGTGTTGCGGATGTCCTGATTGATAAGCTCTTTCATAGCATTAACTGACCTTAAATATACCCTCTTCATAAAGTGCAAAGCAGTCTGGCTTACCAGTCAGACTTTTGGTGTCAAGCCCGGTAAACCTGCTGAAAGCGGGTAGTATGATATCATTTTTGTAAACCACAAAGCAGGGGAATCTCACTACCTTTTTGGCAGGCAGCATAATATTGACCCCAGGATGGAGGTGTCCGCTGATGCAGTATATGCCCTTTCCATGCAGGCATTGATGGGAAAAGGTTATATGATCAACGACATGAGATTCATGCACTTCACTGATCCCCATATTATTAAAGTTCTTCAGGGATATCCGGTCGTGGTTGCCTTTTATTAAAGTAACTTTTGTGTTTATAAACTTATTGGTTAATAACCTAAATAAGCTGACCTCGCTATTTTCTCCGGCGTGGATAAGATCGCCTACAATAATTAATTCCTGCGGCTGGTAATGTGTCAGCAGCTGTTCCAGCCGGTACAGATCCTGCTGGCTGATCTCAGCAGGCAAAGGAATGCCGTTTTTCCGGAAATGCGCAGCTTTTCCCAGGTGAAGATCAGATAAGATCAGCGTATTTAGTCTACGCCAGTATATCACCCGCTGATTAGTGAGTGTAAGTTTCTCGTTTCCAAACTGGATATCTAGTTCCTGTATATTCATTTTTTTCTTCTGATCGGTTTGGAATTGCCTGTCTGTAGTTTTTCAATCCGTTTTATAAGATCTTCGCTGGATAATGATTGGCGAAGACTGTCTACTTTAATTGGAAAACTAAGAGGTGTAAAGTTAGCCGCTTCTCTATAAATAATTTTACTTTTACCAATCCGGTTGAAAGCTGCAATTAATCTGGGCTCTTCCAGCTGCTGATTGAAAACTTCTGTATATGCCTGCCTGAGCAGCAGGTTATACGGATCATGCGCTTCCAGTACCTTGAATATGATACCGGAGGATGCCTGAAGGCTTTTATTATTTCGATGTGTACCTCGGTAATTCTGCACAACTAACCCTGATATCACCGCTATATCTCTGAACTTTCTTTTAGCCATTTCCGTGGCATTGATGCTGGTGAGTACGTCATCCATCAGATTTCTGCTGTTCAGGATGTCATGAAGCTGTATCTGGCTTAATTGTATATCTGAATCAGAGAAAAGTTCGAAGCCATAGTCATTCATCGCCATCGAGAAGCTGATTGGGTAAAACCGGCTGATACGATAGGCGATCAAAGAGGCCATTACTTCGTGTATCAGCCGGCCTTCAAAGGGGTACATAAACAAATGGTAGCCTTCTTTAGTGGTGATCTTTTCGACAAGGAATTCATCCTCGGCGGGAATCTGTGAATGCTCAGCCTGTCTGTTAAAGAGCGGGTGTAAAAAGCGTAGCTCTGGTTCTTTTGTAAGGGGATTAGCTGCTTTTGCCAGTTTCTGGCGTAAAAACTGGCTTAAGTTTGAGCTTAGCGGCAGCCGGCCACCCAGCCAGCTCGGTGTGATCGCCCTTCCTTTTGCACTTTTGACATATGCGGTCATTTCCCTGGTGGTGACCAGCTCCAGTGTCCGGCCAGCCAGGATAAACTTACTGCCGATTTTTAATTTGGAGATGAAGTACTCTTCCACCATTCCGACATAGCCGCCAGACAGAAATTTTACCCGCATCATTGAGTCGCTGACAATGACGCCGATATTCATCCGGTGAAGCATGGCGATACGCCGGCTTTCTACGATAAACAGTCCCTGCTCGTTTTTGACTACCTTGTGAAATTCTTCATAGCTCTTGCCAACGGTGCCGCCTACTGTAATAAACAGCTGGCACCAGCTCCATTCGTCTTGCGTTATTTCAGTAAAGGCGAAAGTATTTTTTATAACCGGAAATATCTCTGCCGGGTCAAATCCGCCACCCAAGGCCAGGGTGACCAGAAACTGGACCAGCACATCAAAGGTCATGACCATCGGCTCCCGGCTTTCAATGGTCTTTGTGCGGACAGCTTCCTTCAGTGCTGCCACCTCTATGAGTTCCAGAGAGTGCGTGGGCACAAAATATATCCTGGATGTTTCATAGGGCGAATGGCCGCTTCTGCCAGCTCTTTGCATAAAACGTGCAACACCTTTGCTGGAGCCTATTTGTATCACCGTGTCGACTGGTTTAAAGTCCACACCCAGATCCAAAGAAGAAGTGGCGATAACGGCCTTTAGCTTTCCTGCCCCCAGCGACTCTTCGATCCACTGCCTTAGCTTTGCATCTATCGAGCTATGATGCAGGGCAATCTGCCCGGCAAAATCCGGATGCGCTTCTAAGAGCAACTGGTACCAGTATTCACTCTGGCTTCTGGTATTGGTAAATACCAGCGTGGATTTACTCTGCAGTATAACCGGCACTACTTTTTCCACCAGCCGGCTGCCTAAATGTCCTGCCCAGGGAAGTACTTCCACCTCATCGGGAAATACTGATATAATGTCAATCAGCTTTTTCTCCCTGGCAATAATCTTCACCTTTTTCTTTTTTACCGGAAGCAATACATTGAGTGCTTCATCAAGATTGCCTATAGTGGCGGTTATGCCCCAGATGCGTATTTGTGGATGCTGGTGGCTTAGATAGGACAGCGCCAGTTCAGTCATGACTCCCCGCTTTGTGCCCAATAGCTCATGCCATTCATCAACGGCTATGCATTTGATGTTTTTGAAAAAACGGCTCCTTCCCTTTTGTGCCAGCAAAAGATGCAGGCTTTCCGGCGTGACCAGCAAAATGTCTGGCATTAAACGCGTTTGCCTTTGTCTGAGTTGTATATCCGTATCACCATTGCGCACTTCTACGCTCCAGTCGAGGCCTATTTCATTTATGGCATCCTGCATCGCTCTTGCGAGATCTTTGGCAAGTGAGCGAAGGGGCGTAATCCATACCAGTTTCAAACCAGGATGATAGCTGTCCGGATGGTTCATAAATTCGATCAATACGCCCAGAAAGACGGAGAAGGTTTTACCGAATCCTGTCGGTGCGACAACCATTCCGCTATACCCCTGGTTGTATTTTACCCATGTCTCCTCCTGAAAGCTGAAGGGAGTGTTACCTTTTGACTGCATCCAGTCCTTTATAATCTGGTAACCTGTGGTATTCTGAAGGGCATTTTTCAAATTAATGAATCATTTTTTTGATGTCTTCAATATTGTCGATATCGTCTGCCTTTTTGTCTTTTCGCCAGCGTAATATCCTGGGAAACCTCAGTGCGACACCGGACTTGTGCCGGCTGCTGAATCCGATTCCCTCGAAGGCGATTTCAAAGACCAGTTGGGGTTTTACGGTGCGGACAGGTCCGAATTTCTCAAGCGCATTATTATTGACAAACCGGCTTACCTCCTGGATCTCTTTATTGGTCAGCCCGGAGTAGGCTTTGGCAATCGTTACGAGCTGATCGCCGTTTTTCACGGCGAAGGTATAGTCGGTGTAGTGGCCGCTGCGCCTGCCGCTTCCTTTTTGTGCATAAATTAATACCGCATCTATAGTGAGCGGATCTATTTTCCATTTCCACCAGTCACCTTTCTTTCTGCCTGCATGATAAGGGGAAGATTTATATTTGAGCATGACCCCTTCGCTATTATTTTGCCTCGCGTTTAGCCGGACTTCTTTTAGTTCGCCCCAACTATTACAATGGATAATCGCAGACATCTGGATATGAGGATCGTTGGACGCTCCCAGCAGCGCTTCTAATTGCTCACGTCTTTTATGAAGGGGGACTTCCCTTATATCCTTTTGTTGCCATTCTGGTAAATCGTATACGAAAACTGCCACAGGGATCTCGTCCAGCAATTTCTTACTTATTGTTTTTCGGTTCAGCCGTTTTTGCAGTTCTGAGAAATTCAACACACGATTGTCTTTATAAGCCAGTATTTCGCCATCTAATACAAAATCGCCCTCTAGTGCTGCAATGGCTTCTTTGAGTTCCGGAAACTGTGCTGTTACTAATTCTTCTCCTCTGGACCATATAAAAACTTCTCCTTTGCGTTTTATTAGCTGTCCACGTATGCCGTCCCATTTGTATTCCGCCTGCCAGTCTTGTATATCCCCAAGATCCTCAACGTCTTTTTCTATCGGATAGGCAAGGCAAAAAGGGTAGGGCCTGGATAATTGTGTGTCCGCGTATTTGCCTTGAACCAGTTGTTCGAATAATACATTTTCTTTTTCCCAGTCTCCCATGATGGCATGAGCCACTGTATTGGCGGAAAGGTTATAATGTTTCGCAATAGCATTCACGAGACTCTTGGAAGAAATGCCTACACGAAAGCTGCCACCCAGTAACTTGTTAAAAATAAATCTTTCATTATGGGGAAGCGTGTACCAGCTACTAAGGACAAAAGCCTTTTTTTGCGCTTCTGATTTATCTTTTAATTCAATAATCTGATGCATCCATTCCGAAAGGCTCAGGTCTTTATACGCATCTGGTTCAGGCAGTAATAAGGATATCGTTTCTCCAAGATCTCCTACGGAGCTATAGGACTCTGCAAATAGCCAGTCCGGAATATTGGTCGCTTCCATTGCCCAGTCTTTCAATAAGGTGGTACTGACGCTTCTTTTGGGACGCCTTCCCGTAAACAGCGCCAGAAACCATAATTTATCTTCTTGTGTGGCCGCTTGCAAAAACTGCTCAATAGCTTCCAGCTTTTGGATGGTTTTGTTGGTGCTATCCAGCGCTGTAATTAATTGGGCAAAGGTTTTCAAGATCGGTGTTTATTTGATGGGTAATAGATTTACTGTCATTGCTGTTGATCCATATTAACTTGTTCATCTCCGTATTGAGTTTTGACCTCTTCGGCCATAATCCCTGTTTCATTGAGGTATTTAGTAAAAACGGCTGTCTGCCCATGGATAACATAGACTTTCTGGGCACCGGTAGCCTTAATTGTGGAAAGCAGGCCATTCCAGTCAGCGTGATCGCTGATTGGGAAGCCGGCATCTGCGCTTCTCCACCTTCTTGCACCTCTCACCTGCATCCATCCTGAACATATCGCATCTGCCCTGTGAGGGACCTTTCTGATCAGTTTTGAGTCTAACAGGGAGGGAGGCAGGATAACGACCCCTTTATCCAGTTGTTTTACCTCTTTACTGAAATCAATAACATTATAGGCAGGCAGCGACACGCCTGCATGGGTATAGGCCTGGTTAAGATTGGCAATAGAATAATGGACATTGATCGGCATGAACCCTTCCATGGCTTTCATGATCCGTTGGGCCTTGCCCAGGGCATAGCCAATAAACACAGAAGTCTTGCCTATGGTTTGATTGTGTAAAACCCAGTTTCTTAATTGCTCGTTCTGGACTTCTATAGGGCCCCAGTTATAAATAGGAAGCCCAAAAGTGCTTTCGGTCATGAACTCATGGCATTTTACAACTTCAAAGGCAGCCGACAGCCCGTCGTCCTGAACTTTGTAGTCGCCGGACACAACGGTTATCTTTCCTTTGTATTCTAACCGGATTTGTGCAGATCCGATAATATGACCCGCCGGGTGAAGAGATACTTTTACCTGGTTAATCATCAGGGTTTCGTTATAGGGCAGCCCCTGGACGGCTATGTCCATTCCCAGACGGGTCTTCAGCACAGGCACTGAATAGTCATGACATAAATAGCGTTTCATTGCTGGCCGGGCATGATCGGCATGACCATGCGTTATAACGGCATAGTCTACCGGCTGCCAGGGGTCTATGTAGAATTTTCCCGGAATACAATAGATCCCTTTATTTGTGAATTGTAGCATAATGATCTTACCCTGTACTGGTTAAGAAAGTTACGCAAAAACACGGTGGATATGAGCTATTAAAAGTTAAAACTTCAAACAAGGCATTGAAAACAGAATGCTGACAGCTATTCAGGTTGTCTGGCGGCTGGAAAGGCTTCCTTATGTGTTTTTGAATAGATCTCCGGTCGTGTGATTTCCATTAGGTTTTCCGGTTTTTTAGGGCCGTCAAAGCCAAACCGGCGGTACAGTTCATGAGCGTCCAGTGTAGCCAGTGAGATTCTTCTTAGTCCTGCTACCCAATCTAATTCCATTATATAAGCCATAAGCGCTTTTGAAAGCCCTTTTTTCCTGTGGGCCGTCAAAATATAAACATCTGCCAAATAGGCAAAGGTGGCATAATCTGTAATTAATCTGGCAAAACCAACCTGCTTGTTCGCTTTAAAAACACCCACACAAAATGAGTTTTTTAAAGCTGTCTGCAGTGTATTAAGCGGAATATTCTGCGCCCAGTAACTCTGCTGGCTCAAATAGCTGAAAATTGCCTGGACGTCCATATTCTCGAACCCGGATTTGATCTGGTACTCCTGCGTTTCCATAGATAACTTAATTGAAATTGTTGTTGTAAGTGTGATTTCCATGGCAAATTATGTATTAAATCAGATATAAGGACAAGCAGGTGTGTGAATTTTACGGACGGCTGCCGGAACTGGTCGTGCAGGTGGGTAAATATAGATTTGCGCCGCAGATCGTCAGTTGCCTACAGCCAGATGGTCACAAGACCTTCGTTCCGGGCGGCGGATAAAATCTGATCAAAAGTGAATGGTATATTTGACGCTGCAGGCGGGCTATTGTTATCTTAAAAGTAGGGCACCGGTTAAAGCCTTTTGCTGAACTGCTTAATGTTTGGGAATTATGCCATAATTTTACACCTAATCAGCTCCAGTCGGAATATTTTAAAACAGATGAGTAAAATGACAGCGCACCCGCAGAATGTATTGGATTACCATGGCACGAATACCATTTTTACAGTTTGGAACTTTAAAGATAATGTAGCGCTACAGGATACTTTTCAACGCGTATGTGCACTGGTAATCAATTTGAACCATTCTGCTGAAATACGTTTCCCTGACAATGGTGCCAGTTGTGTGATAGGCATCGGGCCGGTTGCCTGGAAACTTTTGGCTTTTGCTCAGGCACCCCCTAAAGAATTAAATGACTTTGCACCAATTGTCGGCGATAGATATACTGCAGTTGCGACCAGGGGGGATCTGCATTTTCATATACGCGGCCTGAACAGCAGTATTTGTTATGACATGGCTTCCGAGATCGCCAAAGTGCTGGAGCCGGTGGCTGACTGTGTAGAAGAAGTACACGGGTTCAGGTATTGGGACGGGCGCTCGATCCTGGGATTTATCGATGGTACGGAGAACCCGGAAGGGCACCAAAGGGCCTATTTTGGCCTTATCGGAGATGCTGAGCCTGTATATAAAGGTGGAAGCTATTTGTTTGTACAAAAATATATTCACGATTTAAAGGCTTTTAAAGCATTGCCTGTAGAAGAGCAGGAAAAAGTATTTGGCAGATATAAAGAAAGTGACGTGGAGATGTCTGATGAGGTAAAACCTGCTAATTCCCACTCAGCCCTGGCTAATGTGGGAGATGACTTAAAAGTTATCCGGGATAATATGCCTTTTGGTAATATGTCTACCAATGAAATGGGGACCTATTTTATTGCCTATGCCAGTACATTTGATACGGTAAATAAGATGCTGACCAACATGTTTATTGGCGACCCTCCGGGAAATTATGATCGTTTACTGGATTTTAGTACTGCCAAGACGGGAAGTCTGTTTTTTGTGCCCACCCTTGATATGCTGGATGCGATGTCATCGGGAATTTTTGGCACGCAAACTGAGACTTCTTTAGATACGGATGATCATACAGTAGCTGAATCTCCAAAGGCCGATGGCTCTCTGGGAATTGGCGCTCTAAAATGATAAAATAATAAAATATGAATAATTTACATCGAAAGTTAGCCCCCATTTCTGAGGCTGCATGGGCACAAATAGAAGAAGAGGCCGCACGAACGCTTAAGCGTTATCTGGCAGCAAGAAAGGTGGTAGATGTGGAAGGGCCGAGTGGCTTTGATCTGTCTGCTAAGGGAACCGGACATATTAAATCCATTGAGGCGCCGCAGGCGGGTATTGAAGCTTCTGTCAGAGAGGTAAACCCGGTTATAGAACTGCGTATTCCCTTTGAGTTAACCCGGGAGGCCATTGATGATGTAGAAAGAGGCGCAGAAGATTCCGACTGGCAGCCGCTTAAAGATGCCGCTCAAAAGATCGCTTATGCGGAAGACAGGGCAATTTTTGAAGGGTATGCTGCAGCTGGTATTACCGGTATCCGGGAAGGTAGCAGTAACAAAACACTCAGCTTGCCGGTCAGTGTGAAAAACTATTCTGATACCGTTGCCAATGCACTCAGTGAGCTTCGGCTTGCCGGTGTAAACGGGCCTTACATGCTTGTACTGGGTGCAGAAGAATATACTGCCGCCAGCGGTGGCAGTGATGAGGGTTATCCGGTATTACATCATATAAGGGACTTGGTAGACGGTGATATTGTTTGGGCGCCCTCGCTTAAAGGTGGCTTTGTTATTTCTACCCGTGGAGGAGATTTTAAATTGAGTTTGGGCCAGGACTTGTCTATCGGTTATCTCAGCCATACTGACACGACAGTCAAGCTTTATTTACAGGAATCATTTACTTTTCAGTTCTACACTTCAGAAGCCGTGGTTTATCTGGAACCTGCCAATAAGTAACTAAAGGAGGTAAAATCGAGATATGGCACATACATTCAAAGTCGGGGATCATGTCAGGTGGAATTCGGAAGCAGGTCACGTATCAGGTGTTATCATTAAGGTGCATACAAAGGATTTTGATTATAAGGGGTATACTCATCATGCCAGCTCCGATGATCCCCAATACGAGATCAAAAGTGACAAATCGGAACATATAGCCGCCCATAAAGGGCAGGCGCTGACTAAAATATAGCCGGATAGGGATGCAGGGGCATGTCTGAAGTTGCGTATGATTCTCATGAATTGAAAAGTTAAAAAGGAGTATTCATTCAGCGAATGTTACTCCTTTTTGATTGGTAGCTGCTTTGTAGACCGCTCTTTTAAAAGTATTGACGCACTTATCAGTGGAAATTTTCCCACCACTTGCTGAAGGACTGTTCTGTGTTATTTAATGATACCACTTCCCCGATTTTAGGTGTAACCAGCGGTATCTGCGGGCCTTTCTCATTGAGCGCTGTTATTTTTTTAAGGGGCTCATCCCAGGGGTGGGTAGAAAGCTTGAATTTGGAAGAATGAACAGGAAAAAGTCTTTTTGCATTCAAGTCTTTTGCAGCTTTCAGGCCTTCTTCAGGCAGCATATGGATAGCTTGCCAGGCAAGGTTGTATTGACCGTTATCCAGGATGGCCAGATCAAAGCATTTAAATCTATGCCCGATTTCTGCAAAATGCGTGTCGTAGCCACTGTCTCCTCCCAGATATAATCTTAAATCGTCGGATTCCAGAATAAAAGATAGCCATAGTGTGTTATTACGTTTGAAAGCCCGGCCGGAGAAATGCCTGGTCGGGGCCGTATATAAGGTAATACTATTTTCTATGCTGATCTGTTCATCCCAGTCTTTCTCGATAATGGTGGATGGATCAAAGCCCCAATATTCAAAATGCTCTCCTACACCAAGCCCGCAAATAATGTGTTTGATTCTGGGTTGTAACTGGAGGACTGTAGGGTAGTCCAGATGATCATAATGGTCATGGGTAATCAGCAAATAGTCGATTTCCGGCATGTCTGAGGCGGTATATATATCTGCTCCTTCAAATGACTTATTTGAACCGTAGATGGGCGAAGCGTTCCCACTGAATACCGGGTCTATTAGAAAACGTTTACCCCTGAGCTGAATATAATAGGAGGAATGACCGAACCACACAAGAAGATCTTTATGGATTGGGAGTTTATTTAAATCTGTTTTAATCGAGGGGATTTTTTCTGCAGGCCTTGTCCGGGGGAACTGCTTAAACATAAAATTATAAAGCACGCCTGCCATGGAATAGCCCGGAGTTAGTGCGGGGGTATAATGAATATTTTGAAACTTGCCATCTTTATAATGGGGAGATTGTTGTAAGTGCAATAATCTTTGCCCCGAAGGGGCTTTCCCGAATTGCCGTGTGAACATAGTATCTAAAATACTTTAATTTTAAAAATACTGGTTATTTGATTAATTATAAGAAGTTCTGAACGCCATAGGCGATTGGCTGGTTTTGGTTTTAAAGAACTTACTAAAAGACTGCGGGTGTTCAAATCCCAGTTCGTAGGCAATTTCGCTGACAGTAAGGCCCGAGGATAATAGCTTTTCTTTTGCCTTTTCAATCAATACCTCGTGAATATATTGCTGGGCACTCAGGCCACTGATCCCGCGAAGCATATCACTCAGGTAGCCAGGGGAAAGATTCAACTGACTGGAAATGTACCGGACACTCGGTAAGCCCAGGTTTAAAGACTTTGCTTCTACAAAATAGGCGTCTAATAATGCATTCATTTTTTCAATAATTGAATGGCTTGCCGGCTTACGGGTGATAAACTGCCTTTTGTAAAACCGCTCTGCATAGTTGAGTAACAGCTCCAGTTGGGAAACGACAATATCCTGGCTGATTTCATCCAGCCGGTTACTGAGTTCATCCTCGATATTCCTGAACAGTGAAAGAATAATCTTTTTTTCTTTATCGGATAACAGCAATGCTTCGTTGACTGTATAAGAAAAATAATTATACTGCCTTATTTTTTGAGCAAGCGGGTAGTTAAGCAGAAAATCAGGATGTATGAGCAGGATAAACTGGTCATTGAGGCAGCCAGGTGCCGGCGTCTCCTGAGGCTCATCTGAGCCGAGTATCTGCGTGGGAGCTGCAAAAAATAAACCACCCTCCAGATAATCAAACTGCGTTCTTCCATAGGGAATGGTGCCACCGATATTCATCCGGTAGGAGATTTTATAAAAGCTCAGCATTTGACTGTGCTGTGGCGGCGTTCCTTCCAGTTCATTGTCGATGCCATTGACCAGGGCAATGAGTGGATGCTGTGGTGGAGGGAAGCCAGTGGCGCTCATGGCTTCTGAAAGCGATTTGAACCGTATGGGTTGAGGGTGGTTTCTTTTCATAGTACCAAATTTACATCATTAGTCAAGTTATGTAGTGTTAATTAGTTTTGAACACTGTCAGCGACATCTGCCCAGGCTTCCCAAGTGGCTATACGTTGCCTGTAGGCCTCTTTGACTTCCGGAAGATTGTATTTGCCCAGGTTGAGCCGCAGCGGCGGCTGAGCGGCGTCAACGACCTTGAAAATTGCCTGAGGGGTCGCCTGGGGATTGCCGGACTCCATTGCTTTCAACTGTTCCATTACTTGTTCTCTCAGCGGGTCATAAGGCTTTAGATTGCCTGCTAATTTCAGGGAATTAGCGCTTCCGAATTCAGTGGCATAGGCGCCGGGTTCAATAATAGTCACTTGAATCCCAAAGGGCTTGAGCTCTGTGGCCAGACTTTCATGGATGGCTTCAAATGCCCATTTGGATGAGCAGTAATAGCCGATTAAAGGATAGGCCAGATGGCCGAGTCCGCTGGAAACGCCCAGGATGTGGCCACTATTTTGCTTACGTAGATAGGGAAGTGCCGCCTGAATAACGGTAACCGGGCCAATAACATTGGTTTCATAAAGAGAGCGGATATCTTCAGCAGAGGACTCCTCAATGGTGCCCACTAAAGCATAACCGGCGTTATTGACGATTATATCTAGTCTGCCAAAATAATCAAAAGCGGTGTCTACGGCTGACTTTACCTGCCGGGCGTTCGTTACATCCAAAGGAAGAATAAGAATATTAGAACCATATTTTTCTTTCAGTGGAGCAAGCGAATCAATATTTCTTGCGGTTGCCGCAACTCTGTCACCCCTTTGTAATGCGGCTTCTGTCCAGATTCGGCCAAAGCCTCTGGAACAACCGGTTATAAACCATATTTTTTCCTGGCCTGAAGCCACTTGCTGATCTTGTACCATAATAACTGTATTTGAAATTTATAATGGTACAAAGGTCGCCAAAGTGCGATCTGATTTTTGTAGTCAGATTGAGGTTGTTTGAAGCCAAATTGAGGATGAATAGAAACATGGGTCAAATCGTTACAGCCGGATAGAAAACGCCTAACTGCTGTTTGATTTCATCCATGATCTTTGCAAGCTGAAGGCTGGATGAAACTGGCCAGCCTGGGCTCTCCTGGAGGCCTTTTTCTAAGCAGCCTACCACCTCATCAATCTCAAATTCAAAGCCATTGGTTAAAGCAGGTAATTCCACTTTTTCCCAGTCTTTATCTTCCGTCTTTAAATAGTAATAATGGTTCTTATACCAGGGACAGGGAATGCGGATCTGCCCTTTTTTGCCCGTGATTTCAGCCGTGATTGGCATCTGATAGTGGATAGAGCTGGCTATGATAGCGGTTTGGTTATTGGGATATTGTAATATAGCCTGACAGTCCAGGTCGATATTGTTATCCGATACGCTGCCGGTAGCCATGATTTTTTCAGGCTGTCCCAGTAAGAGCGTACAAAGAAAGAGCGGATATATGCCCACATCGAGTAGCGAGCCGCCGCCCAGTGCCGGATTAAATAACCGGCCTTCGGGGTTAAAAAGTGCCGGAAACCCGAAATCTGCTTTAATATACTGGATGTCGCCAAGTTTGCCCGACTGAACTTTTTCCAATATAGAAACGGTCATGGGAATAAACCGTGTCCATAAGGCTTCCATTAAAAAAACCTTGTTTTTTTTAGAAAGCGTTAATAACGCTGCAGTTTGATTAGCGTCAAGCGTCAAGGGCTTTTCTGAAAGGACAGGCTTGTTATTTTCCAGGCAGGCTTTGGCCAGCTGATAATGAAAAGCATGTGGGGTGGCTATATATATGGCATCTATCGCAGGATCCCGGATCAGGCTTATATAATCTCCGTAAAATGCCGGAGCATTAAATTCAGCTGCAAATTCCTTTGCCCGGCTCAGATCCCGGGACGCGACGCCATAAAGTCTGGAATGTCCGGGGATTTTAAGTGCATTAGCGAATTTTCTGGCAATTTTGCCAGGCCCCAAAATGCCCCAATTATATATTTTATCTGCCATGTCAACTGAATTTTTAATTAATAATACATCGTAGACGATACTAAATATTAAATTTAATAAGGCTGTCCGATCCAAACCGCACCACCGATACTGGCGCGGCTAGCTCCGGTATTCTCCAGTACCGTGTTTTCTTCTCTCCAGCGGAGCACACCCAGTAATCCCATAATAATCGCTTCTTTATAATCGATTACAGCAGTCTCTGCAACATCGGCCTGAATGCCGTGAGGTGCAAGCGCCGCCTGAATACGCTGGACAAGGAAGCGATTATGGGCCCCACCGCCGGTAATTAATATTTTCTTTTCCTGTTCGGCGGCGGATTCTGCCAGTGCTGCACCGGCCGCATAGGCGATCTGTGCAGCGATATGCGCTGTGAAGGTGCATAACTTATCTGCAACAGACAGCTCTGCGTTATCCAGCAGCGGCTGAATAGAGGACGTAAAAAACTGGTTGGCCAGGCTTTTTGGGGCTGGCTGTCCAAAGTAGGCCAATTTATTCAGGCCGGTCAGCAGCGCTGTGCTGATATGGCCGGAAGCTGCGCACTGACCATCCTTGTCATAAGCAGAGCCATTTAGAGCCGCCAGGTAGTTGAGTGCCTGGTTAGCTACAGTTACATCAAAAGCCTGAACGCCATCCGTTTTATGAAAAGAAATATTGGCAATCCCTCCGATATTTAAAAAGCAGTTATAATCCGGGAACAGTAGTTTTTCTCCCATGGGTACCAGCGGAGCCCCTTGCCCGCCTAGTGCCACATCCAGTGATCTGAGCTGGTCGATTACATTAATAGAATTAATGGCAGCGATGGCGGCACCACTGCCTATTTGTGTGGTAAAACCGTTTTCTGGTTCATGAAATACTGTATGTCCATGATTGACAATTAGTTGTACCTGGTGATCCAGGGCGTTATTTTCAATGAATTCTTTTACAGCAGATCCCATCCAGACGCCGAGCTCATGGTCCAACTGCATAAAATCGCGGGCGTTTAAGTTTACCGCATCTTTTAAACGTTTCTTCCACTCATCACTATAAGCAACACATTTTTGTTGTCTTAACTCGAAGGTCCACTTTCCCCTGATCTCTTCAAAGGACACAAATGCAATATCTAATCCATCCAGTGAGGACCCGCTCATCAGTCCTATCGCCCTATAAACCATGCGTTATATTTAAGTTGAAGGACAAAGATAACTATCTATCGATTAGAAATCGGGAATTCCCAAATATCAATTAACTTAGCCAGATGATAAGAAATCTAAGTAAGGAGCATTCCCTGATATCTAATTGGGTTAGTGAGTTAAGGGATATTCATGTGCATGAAGATCGCATGCGTTTTCGCAGGAACCTGGAAAGAATAGGGGAGGTCGCTGCTTATGAAATAAGTAAGGAACTGCCGTGGGAGGTTAAAAAAGTGGAAACGCCATTAGGTATTCATGAGAGTAAGGTTTTAAAAGAGCAGCCCATTATTGCGACTATTTTGAGAGCTGGTCTGGCCATGCATCAGGGCGTACTTAGTTATTTTGATAAAGCAGACAACACTTTTGTTTCCGCTTACAGGAAGCATAATGAGGATGGCAGCTTTGATATTGTTTTAGATTATGTAAGCAGCCCTTCTATTGAAAACAGGATACTGATTATTTCTGATCCAATGCTGGCCACCGGCACTTCCCTGGCCAAGACCATTGTCGCATTAGAACATTTAGGCAAACCTGCCAAGATTTATATTATCGCGGCCATTGCCAGTAAGCAGGGGATTGCCTATCTGGAAAAAGAAATCGGAGAAGAGTTGAATCTCTGGTGTGGGGATATCGATGACAGCTTAGATGAAAATGGCTATATTGTCCCGGGCCTGGGGGACGCAGGAGACCTGGCTTATGGGGAGAAATTGCAACACTAGGCGAAATGTTGAATTTTAGCATAAGTTTTGTTATGTAACCGCATTTAGCTATTAATTTTGTTCGGAAAATCATATTAAATTTAAATGAGTCGTCAATCAATCAAACGTGTAATTCTTTTCTTGTGTATGGCAGTATTGGTATTTACCACCCAATCCAAAGCACAAGATGCTGATAATAATCACTTTATCTATATACAGGCGAAGGCCAAACAGCCATTTTATGTCATTTTAAATAAAAAGGTCTATAGTTCTTCTTCTATAGGATATCTCATTATCCCTAAACTGACAGATGGATCTTATGATCTGAGAATAGGATTTCCTCAGGCCCAGGCGCCGGAACAGAACTTTACCTGTGTCGTAAAGGGGGGAGATGCGGGCTATTCCTTAGAAAAAGGAGAGGATGGCAAGTTGGGGTTATTGAATTTGCAGTCTAAAAAGTTTATTGCTTCCAGCAGTCAGACGACCCTGGAGGATCAGTACGCAGCAGCCGGCACAAAGGTGGATGAGGCTGCAGACAAAGTAGCTGATAAGGTGGCTGATAAAGCTGGCGAAACAAAAGATCAGGCTAAGGAGGCTGGCTCAAACGCATTTAGTGAGATGTTGTCCAGCGCAACCGGTGATCCTACGCTGAATACCCCGGCCAAGGCGCCCAAAGCTGTGCTTGCGGGCCAAGCGGAAAAGACCTCCACTCAGGTTGAAGACTTCGGTAAGGATCCGGAGGCAGACAGCAAGGCCATTGCTGAGGCCGCAATTGATGAAAATCTGAAGCCTTCTGAAGATGTGACCTCTGACCTTTCAAAGACATTTGGTGTGATTAAATCTGGTCAGGAGCATTCCAGAAAGGGTACTGCGATGACCTTTGTTATGTTCAACAGCCGTTCAACGGATACGGTGAAGATTCTTGTGCCACATAGTGAAACGACTGAAGCTGAAGACAAAACGACGGGTGTAGCGCCCACTCCTATAAGTAAAAAGGAATCTTTGGCCTTATTTGCTAATACGGAAGAAGATAGCTTCAATGTAGATAGTCAGGATGCTTTGGCTGAGAGAAGAAAAGAGCGCAAGAAGAAAAGAGAAGAAAAGAAGTTTGTTGATTTAGGCAATTCGGATCAGGCAAGAGACACACAGGGAGAAGATGTAAAGGGAGCGGTTGACAATCCTTTTTACAACAAGTCCGCGGGTGATGCGGATGAAGAGCAGGGCACGACCAGAAAGAAAAGGCAACAGGCTGAAACTCAGCAGGCAGATCAGGAAGTAACGGCCGCTCAGGCGCAAGCGGTTCAATGTGACCCGCTCACAGATAAAAACTTCCAGAAAATGCAAAAGAAGATGATTGCCCGTAATAATGACAATGATATGATCGCCATTGTAGATAAATATATTGATGGCAAGTGCCTTACGACCAGTCAGGTGAAGACACTAGGAGGATTATTCCTTTCAGATGCCGGCCGTTATGCTTTATATCATGATACCTATTCTCATGTGACAGATAAGCAGAATTTCCCTTCTCTGGAGAGCCAGCTACTGGATAATTATTTTAAAAAACGTTTCAAGCAGATTCTTCAATAACCGGATAATCTTCATGGCTAAATATTTTCTGGAACTCTCTTACATGGGAACCCATTATAATGGATTCCAGGTGCAGCCTAACGTACCAACGATTCAGGGAGCGCTGGAAAAGGCCATGAAAACGTTACTCAGGCAGGATATAGAGCTTTCTACTTCCTCCAGAACAGATGCCGGTGTGCATGCGCGCCAGAATTTTTTTCATTTTGAAACTGCCCTTGAGCTAAGCCAGAAAAATATCTATAATCTAAACGCGATCCTGCCCAGAGACATTTCTGTTATCAATATATATAAGCTTCACGATGATGCGCATTCCAGGTTTGATGCGCTCGGCAGAAAATATAAGTATTATATATATAATTATAAGGATCCTTTTATGTGGGACAGGGGCTGGTATTATCCTTTTAAACTCGATATTGACCTGTTAAATGAGGCGGCAACTGTCGTAATGGAATATAAGGACTTCACCTCGTTTTCCAAACGTGGTACGCAAGTACATACTTATATCTGTAATATCAGTAGTGCAGTTTGGGAAAAGCAGGGCAATACACTCGTTTTTACAGTAGAGGCCAATCGATTCTTAAGAGGAATGGTGCGCGCGCTTGTTGCCACCATGCTGAAGGTAAGCCGGGGCACGATCTCATTAGCTGAATTAAAGGAAATAATAGCATCAAAGAATTGCGCGAATGCGGATTTTTCTGCTCCGGCAAAAGGTCTTTTTTTGGAACAGGTCAGTTATCCTTATGAGCTAACAGGGATCCAGTAACCTCTGTTTTTTGAGAAAAGAGGCCGTAATTGCAGTTTAATAATTACTATTTCTAATTTTTTTTATCTTCTGAAATGCCTGTAAACATTGGCGTTTTAAAAATAAGTGTCTAAAACTTTCAAAATAAATTTGCTGGAGCGGATAAAGGTATTACCTTTGCAATCCCGCAGGCGCAAAAGGGCGTAAAAGCGGTCAGTTCTCGGGCGAAAATTTGTTTCTAAGCGAGTGGTTTACAGGGTGTTGCAAGCACCGGGTTTCGCGAAAAAAAATAAAGAATCTGCTTAAATAAATTTGGTTGGTAAATACGGTTTTACTACCTTTGCACTCCGCCGGACGGCACAGGCCGTCAGAGA